>Ga0209130_1000045_pt1 | contig 240278 bp, 234 predicted proteins | sample AraplaMF_Cvi_mLB_FD_184264 | JGI IMG/M metagenome (GOLD analysis project Ga0209130, IMG submission 184264) | Arabidopsis root microbial communities from the University of North Carolina, USA - plate scrape MF_Cvi_mLB (SPAdes) (version 2) | ecosystem: Host-associated > Plants > Roots >... | reverse complement strand
CGGCGACGTCGTGCTGAAGGGCCGCGAGCCTTGCGGCCGCTGCGGCTTCATCACGATCGCGCAGGAGGGCCTGCCTCTCGACGTCGAGATCCTGCGGACTGTGGTCAAGCGCCACGAGCGCAATTTCGGAATCTATTGTGACGTGGTGACGCCGGGCGAGATCGCGGCCGGCGCGACCGTCACCGTCGGCTGATGATAGGCGGCTATTCGGCTGCCTGCGCGATCTCGGGCGCGTCCTCCCCGACCTCCGGGATCTGCGGATAGTCCCGCCGTACAGCGGCGAAAGCCGCGGCAAGGTCGAGCTTGCCGGCGGTAGCAAGCATCACGGCGAAGAGCTTGGTCTTGGTGAAAAAGCGCCAATGCACCGGCAAACCAGCCAGCAGTCGCGTCAGCGCAGCATAGTTTTCCGCCGTCCAGACCTGCTCGAAAACGTCCCGCTCCGGGCCGAAGTGGAAATGCGTCTTGTGGGAGCGCGTCTTCAGTTCCGCCCGCAGGGCTTCCGTCGCCTCGGGATCGACCGCGCCTGCCGCGATCACCACGCCATAGAGCGCTCGCGCTGCCTCAAGGCTGACATAGCCGCGCTCGACATCGAGCAGGACCCGCTCCGGCTCGCGCTCCAGCGGCGAGCCACGTCCGCCGCCGCCCGGCGAATGGATATGGATGACGTCGCCCGGCTCGGCGACGGCGATGTCGGTGTTGCCGAGGATGCGCTCGTTCGGGCGGCCGGGGTTGATGATGAAATTCGAGGTTTCGGCGGAGAGCCCGCCGAGCGTGCCCCAGGGCCGGAAATGCGAGCGGTCGCGGTTGCGCACGGTGATGCGAGAGTTCGGCGAGAACACCTTGAACTCCATCACCGTGGCGAGCCCGCCGCGCCAGCGCCCGGCGCCGCCCGAATCCGGCTGCAGCCCATAGCGCATGAAGCGGATCGGCACCTCGGTCTCGGTGATCTCGATCGGCGTGTTCTTGAGATAAGCGGCGTCGGCGCCCGAGCCGTTCGGCCCGTCGCGATGCGGCATGCCGCCGCCGCCCCCGACCACCGGGTTGATCGCCGCGATGACGCTGCGATGCGTCTTCTCGTCGGTGGTCATCACGTTGACGATCGAGCTGGAGCCGGCCGGCGCTGCCGGCAGGCGCTCGGGCGCGGCGAGGCTGAAGGCACCGAAGATCAGGCTGCGCAGGCGCGCGCAGGTCAGGCTGCGCATGCCGACCGCGGCCGGGAAGGACGGATTCAGCACCGTCCCTTCCGGCGCGATGCAGGTGAAGGGCCGGGTCAGGCCGGAATTGAGCAGGAGCTGTGGGTTCAGCGTGTAGAGCACATAGTAGACGCCGACGAGCAGCAGCGTATGGCGCGGGTCGGAGCCGGTCGGGACGTTGAGCGAGGAGCCGAGCTGAGGGTCCGAGCCGGTGAAGTCGAGGATCGCCTCGTCGCCCTTGATCGTGAGCGTCAGCGCCAGCCGGCAGGGATTGCCGTCGACGCCGTCCTCGTCCGCATAGTCGGAGAAGACATATTCGCCGTCCGGGATCGAGCGCAGGATTTCGCGGGCCTGATGCTCGGCATAGTCCATCAGCCCGTCGAGCCCGTCCATGAAGCCCTTGGCGCCGAACTTGGCGACCATCGCCTGGATCTTGCGCTCGCCGGTATTGAGCGCGCCGGCCAGGGCCTTGAGGTCGCCCATGTTCAGTGCGGGCTTGCGCACATTCATCATCATGATGCGCAGCACGGTCTCGTCGAAGGCGCCGTCGCGCATCAGCGTCATCGGCGGGAAGCGGATGCCCTCCTGGTGGATCTCGGTGAGCGAGCGCGACAGGCTCGCCGGCACCGCCCCGCCCATGTCGGTGTTGTGGACATGGCCGCCGACGAAGCAGACGATTTCGTCGTCGTGGAAGATCGGCTTCCACAGATGCGTGTCGGGCGCGTGGGTGGCGAGGTAGCCGCTATAGGGGTCGTTGGTGAAGGCGATGTCGCCCGGGCGATACTCCGGCACCATCTCGATGGCGCGGTTGTAGTTCATGCCCGGATACCAGGTCGCGCCGAGGTCCATCGGTACGGCGACGACGCGCCCGGTGCGGTCCATCACCATCACCGTGAAGTCCTCCGTCTCCTTGACGAAGGTGGAATGCGCCGTGCGGTAGAGCGTGTAGGCCATGTTCTCGGCCGCGGCCCGGCAATGATTGGCCAGGACCTGCAGGGTGACCTTGTCGACCATGATCAGGCTCCCTCGCGCAGGATGAGATGCAGGTTGAGGAAGGCGTCGACCTTCGCCTCGAAACCGGCGGGTATGCAGATCGTCGTGTCTTCCTGCGCGACCACGGCCGGGCCGGAGAAATGCTGGCCGCAGCGCAGCGCCTCGCGATGGAAGAGCGCGACCTCGCGCTCGGCGCCGTCGAGCCAGACCGTGATGGAGCGCGCCGGGATCGCCGCCTCGTCGACCGCCTCGCTCGCCGGGGCGAGCTCCGGCCGCGGAGTCGCGCCGGTGACGACGAGGCGCAGATTGACGATCTGGACCTCGGCCGCTTCGTCGTTGAAGTCGTAGATGGCAAGGTGCTGGCGATGGAAGGCGCTGCGGATCGCGGCGAGATCGCCCTCGAACAGCCAGCTTTCCGAGAGCGGCACCTCGATCTCGAAGGACTGGCCGTGATAGCGCATGTCGGCGCTCAGGCTCTCGACGACGGGGCCGGTGAAGCGCTGGTCCTCGCGGATCCAGGCGAGCCCGTCGCGCTTGAGTTGCGCCAGCGCCGCGCGCAGCTGCGGTAGCGAAGCCGGTTCCGCCGCAGCGAAGACGCTCTGGATGAAGTCGCCTTTCAGATCGGCGATCAGCCCGCCGAGCGCGCTGACGACGCCGGGGCGGCGCGGCACCAGCACGCGGGGGATGCCGAGCTCGCGCGCCAGGAAGCAGCCGAGCATCGGCCCGGCGCCGCCGAACGGCATCAGCGCGAAGTCGCGCAGGTCGACGCCGTAGCGGGCGACGAGCTTGTTGACCTCGACGAACATCTCGGAGACGGCGATGGCGATGATCGCCTCGGCCGTCGCCTCGGCGCTGCGGCCGAGCATGGCGGCAACCTCGCCGACGACCTTCTGCGCGAGGTCACGGCGCATGCCGATCTGGTCATAGGCGAGGGCGGTGTGGCCGAGGAAGCCGCAGGTCGCCATCGCGTCGGTGACGGTGGCGCGGGCGCCGCCCCGGCCATAGCAGGCAGGGCCGGGGGTCGAGCCGGCGCTTTCGGGGCCGACCTTGAGCACGCCGAAGGCATCGGCCCAGGCGATCGAGCCGCCGCCGGCGCCGATCGAGGTGACAGAGACGCTTGGGACATAGAGCGGGAAGTCGCCGACGACCTCGCCGGTGCCGAATTGCGGCTGGCCTTCGATGATCAAGGCGAGGTCGGCGCTGGTGCCGCCGATGTCGAGGGTGAGGATGTTCCTCGCGCCGGCCTGCTCGGCGAGATAGGCCGCCCCGATCACGCCCGAGGCCGTGCCCGAGAGCAGCATGTTGACGCAGGCCCGCTTGCCCGTCGCGGCGTTCATCACCCCGCCATTCGACTTGGTCAGCATCGGGCCGGCCGGCACGCCGCGCGAGGAAAGCGCCTCCTCGAGCGCGTCGAGATAGCCCGAGACGCGCGGATGGACATAGCCGTTCAGGATCGCGGTGGTGGTGCGCTCATACTCGCGGATCACCGGCCAGACCTCGCTGGTGGTGAAGACGAAAAGCTCCGGCGCCAGCGCTGCGATCAACGCCCGCGCTTCCACCTCATGGGCAGGATTGCGGTAGGCGTGCAGGAAGGAGACGATCACGCCGTCGACACCGCGCGCCTTGAGCTTCTCAACCGCATCTGCGATCGCCTCGGGGTCGAACGGTTCGGCGATGCTGCCGTCTGACAGGATGCGTCCGCCGACGCCGAAGACGCGGTCGCGCGGGATGAGCTGCTCCGGGCGGGCGCAGAACAGCGAATACATGTCGGGCATGCGCAGGCGCGCCAGCTCGATCACGTCCTCGAAGCCAGCGGTGGTGATCAGCCCGAGCCGGCTGCCCTTGCGCTGGATGATGGTGTTGATGCCGACTGTGGTGCCGTGGACGAAGGAGACGATCTCTTCCGGCGGTACGGCATGGCGCTCGTTCAGAAGATCGAGCCCGGCGAGCAGCTCGCGGCCCGGCGCGTCGGGCGTGGTCAGCACCTTGATGGTCTCGACGCGGCCGCTGCCGGTCTCCAGAGCGCAGAAATCGATGAAGGTGCCGCCGATGTCGACGCCGATACGCCAGCTCATGATGCGCCTGTTTGCGAAAGGATAGCCTGAGTCTTGGCGGGGGCGCCTGCCAGGGTCCAACACCAAAACGGCGATGCCGGATAAGCCGGCCTTATGCCTCGGTTGTGGGCGCGGGCTGGTCGAGATCGAGCTGCTGGCAGGCGGTGCGGATATGGTTGCGCAGCAATTCATGGCTGCGCGAGAGCGGCCGGCGCGTGCTGGTCAGCAGGCAGAGCGGCAGAGCGACATGCGGCTGGAACGGGCGCGTCACCAGCCCGGGGAAATTATGCCAGGGCAGGAGGCCGTCGACCACGGCGATGCCGAGCCCCTGCTGCACGAAGGCAAGGGCGATGATGGAGACGTCGATCTCCATCTCCGGCCGGAACGGCAGGCCTTGCTTGGCCAGCGCGTCGCGCAGCAATTGCCCGGGCAGCGATTCGGCGCGGTAGGAGATCAGCGTCTCGCCATCGAGGTCCTCGGCGCTGACGGAGTCTCGCTCCGCCAGGGGATGACCGACCGGCAGGACGCAGACCACGCGGGTGTAGCCGACCACCTCGGTCTCGATGAAGGGAGTCGGCTGGTCCATCATGGCGATGCCGAGCCCGGCCTGGTCGCGGTCGAGCATGGTGAGGATGACCTCGGCCGGCACGACATAGGAGCGCACGCGCGTGTTCGGATGGGCGGCGCGGAAATGGCGCAGTGCCTCCGGGACGAAGGAGAGGGAGGGCGGTGCCGAGGCGGCGAGGCGCACGAGCCCGGCCTTGCCATGGCGCAGGTCGCGGGTGCGCCGCCGGAGCATTTCGAGGTCGCCGAACAGGCGCTCGACCTCGGGGTAGATCTCCTCGGCCTCGGGAGTAGGGATCAGCCGGCCCTTGACGCGCAGGAACAGCTTGAAGCCGAGCTCATCCTCGGTGTGCAGCAGGATCTGGCTGAGCGCCGGCTGCGAGACATTGAGTGCCTCGGCGGCGCCGGTCAGCGTGCCGCAGCGCATGACCATGCGGAAGACTTCGATCTGGCGGGCACGCATCGCCTGATCCTAAAGCATCGGACCGAAAAGTGGATTCCACTTTTCGGAAAAATCTGATGTTGAAACAAAGAACTAGATCGCTTCGCATCCGTAAGGATGCACGGCGATCCGGAAGCTGCCGCGGCGACTGTCAGCCGTCGCCGCGGCGTTCCCTATTCGTCAGCGGATCGGCGGGGCGTATTGCAGGCCGCCCTTGCTCCAGAGGTCGTTCTTGCCGCGGGCGATCTTGAGGACCGAGCCGGCCCCGACGCTGCGCTCGAAGGCTTCGCCGTAATTGCCGACCTGCTTGACGATCCGGTAGGCCCAGTCCGGGCTGAGGCCGATCGCCTCGCCGAACTTGCCGTCCTTGCCGAGCAGCCGGCGGATCTCGGGATTGGTCGATTCGAGCTGCTTGTCGACATTGGCCTGGGTCACGCCGAGCTCCTCGGCGTTCAGCATGGCGAAATGCACCCATTTCACCAGGTTGAACCAGTCATGGTCGGCGCTGCGCACCACCGGGCCGAGCGGCTCCTTCGAGATCAGCTCGGGCAGGACGACCGCATCGTCCGGCTTCACCAGCTTGAGCTTGAGCGCGTAGAGAGCCGAGGAATCGTCGGTCAGCGCGTCGCAGCGTCCGGATTCGAAGGCCTTGATCGCCTCGTCGCCCTTGTCGAAGGTGACCGGCTCGTACTTGATGTTGTTCTGGCGGAAATAGTCGGCAACGTTGAGTTCGGTGGTCGTGCCCTGCTGCAGGCAGATCGAGGCGCCATTGAGCTTGAGCGCGGAATCAATGCCGAGCTTCTTCTGAACCAGGAAGGCCTGGCCGTCATAGTAATTGACGCCGGCGAAGGTCAGGCCGAGCGCGGTGTCGCGCGCCATCGTCCAGGTGCTGGTGCGCGACAGCAGATCGACCTCACCCGACTGGAGCGCGGTGAAGCGGTCCTTGGACGAGAGCGGCGTGAACTTGACCTTCTTCGGATCGTTCAGGACCGCCGCGGAGATGGCGCGGCAGAGATCGACGTCGAGGCCATGCCACTCGCCCTTCTCGTCCGGCAGGCCGAAGCCGGCAAGCCCCGGGCTGACGCCGCAGATCAGCTCGCCGCGGCTCTTGACGATCGACAGGGTGGATTTCTGGGCCTGGGCCTGTGCGAACGTCGCTGAGGCGCAGAGGAGGGCGGCGGCGATTAGGCGCTTCATGGCATTCCCCTTAAGTGCGGCGGCTATGTCTGCCGCCGCCAATCTGCCCCGCTTGCGCAAGAACGATCTGCCGTTCTGAGTGTTCGCACCCGCACAAATGGCCATGAAGCGGGGCTCGCTCGGCAGGGTGTCGAAAAGCGTGCGGGGCTGCCTGCACAACGTCTCTACCGCGGCGCGGTGATCGACATCTTCCTTGCCGTGGATCAGCTCATGGCCGCGACAGCGCCCGGCGCGAGGTCCTGCCTGTCATCAGGTGCTGTACGAGGGCGCCGAAGGGCTGCCCTTTCGGCAGCTCGGTGACCCGGTCGAGCTGTGAATGACGAGGTTGGATTCAGGGGGTGTTAACCCTGCGCCGGTACCTCTCGATGCTCAGTCGAGTGAGTGTCGGGCCAGCGTTGATCCATGCGTCGAATCCATCGCAATCTCCAGACGAACAGCGCTTCTCCCGCCGCGCGAATCTCTGATCAACTATCTGATTTCGCGGATATTCCGGTGCCGGCTTCGGCTGATTCTCGTGCCGTCGCCACAGGGCTCGTCCGCTTCGGGCGAACCCCCGACAAGGTCCGCCGGCAGGAGGTCGAGCGCGCCGCAGTCGAGGCTGCGAGCCCGCCGCCCGAGCCCGCGCCGGAAGCCCCCGTCGATGCCGGCCGCGTCCGCTTCTGGCGCACGCCCCGGCATATGATGCGTGAGGTCTGGGGTGGGGCATCGGCCGAAGCGGCCACGCCCGACATGCTGCCGGAAGCCGAGTTCGACACGAGCGGCGAGGGGGAGGAGGCGATGATCGCTGCTCCCGATCTGTCCGTGCCGGAGGAGAGCTCGGCTGAGACCGTGACGACGCCGTTCGCCTTCCTCTCCGATGCCGCCTTCTGGGAGTTCATCCCGGATGCCGAGCAGGAGGACGACACAGCGTTCGAAAGCGCGCCGCCGGCTATTGCAGCAAGGGCGCCTCTGCCGATGGCGCAGCCGATCGCGCCGATGACGGTCGCCGAGCCAATGCGCCCGGCGCCTGCGCCAGTCCCCGCTGCTGCATCGGCGACGATGACGTTCGGCTGGACCCAGCCTTATCGCTTCGAATTGAGCCTGACGCCGCCGGCGCTGCAGTTCGTCGCGCCGACTCCTGAGCCGACCGCTCCGGCGCCCGCGCCCATGGTCCAGGCCCCGCGCCGCCGGATCATGGGGCAGCTCGCTCCGGCTGCGGTGCCTGCGCCGACGGTTGCTGAGCCTGAAACCGCGCCCGCGGCCGCGCAGCCGAAGGTCTCGGTCGTGCCTGCGGCGCCGAAGCTGCGTGCGGCCATGCCGATGCCGAAGCCGACCGCGTCGATGGGCTTCGAATTGCCGCCGATAGAGTTCCTGGCCGAGCCGCCGCAGATCGCGACCGCGATCCCGATCGAGATCATCCAGCAGAATTCCGGCCTGCTCGAGGGGATTTTGGAGGACTTCAACGTTCGCGGCGAGGTGGTGCAGGCCTGCCCCGGTCCTGTGGTCACCTTGTACGAGCTCGAGCCCGCCCCCGGCACCAAGAGCTCGCGGGTGATTTCGCTTGCCGACGACATTGCGCGGTCGATGAGCGCGGTGTCGGCGCGCGTGGCGGTGGTGCAGGGCAAGAACGCGATCGGCATCGAATTGCCCAACGCCAAGCGCGAGACCGTCTTCCTGCGCGAGCTTCTGGCCTCGCAGGATTTCGAGGGCACCAAGCACAAGCTGGCGCTCTGCCTCGGCAAGACCATCGGCGGCGAACCGGTGATCGCCGATCTCGCCCGCATGCCCCATCTGCTCGTGGCCGGCACCACCGGCTCGGGCAAGTCGGTGGCGATCAACACCATGATCCTGTCGATCCTCTACCGGCTGAAGCCGGAGGAGTGCCGGCTGATCATGGTCGACCCCAAGATGCTCGAGCTTTCCGTCTATGACGGCATCCCGCATCTGCTCACCCCCGTCGTCACCGACCCGAAGAAGGCGGTGGTCGCCCTGAAATGGGCGGTGCGCGAGATGGAGGAGCGCTACAAGAAGATGTCGAAGCTCGGTGTTCGCAACATCGACGGGTTTAACGTGCGCGTCGGCGAAGCCATGGCCGCCGGCGAGGTCATCACCCGCACGGTCCAGACCGGCTTCGACAAGCATTCGGGCGAGGCGATCTACGAGGAGGAGGCGATGGACCTGTCGCCTCTGCCTTATATCGTCGTGATCGTCGACGAGATGGCCGACCTGATGATGGTCGCCGGCAAGGAGATCGAGGGCACGATCCAGCGCCTCGCCCAGATGGCCCGCGCCGCCGGCATCCATGTGGTTCTCGCCACCCAGCGGCCCTCGGTCGACGTGATCACCGGCACGATCAAGGCGAACTTCCCGACCCGGATCTCCTTCCAGGTCACCAGCAAGATCGACTCGCGCACGATCCTCGGCGAGATGGGCGCCGAGCAGCTGCTCGGCCAGGGCGACATGCTCTACATGGCCGGCGGCGGCCGGATCACCCGCGTGCACGGTCCGTTCGTCAGCGATGCCGAGGTCGAGAAGGTGGTGGCGCATCTGAAGACGCAGGGGCGCCCGGACTATCTCGACGCGGTCACCGCCGAGGAGGAGGCCGGAGCCGGCGAGGACGAGGACGGCGCGGTCTTCGACAAGAGCGCGATGGGCCAGTCCGAGAGCGACGATCCCTATGAGCAGGCGGTCGCGGTGGTCCTGCGCGACAAGAAGGCCTCGACCTCCTACATCCAGCGCCGCCTGCAGATCGGCTACAACCGCGCCGCCTCGATCATGGAGCGGATGGAGAACGAGGGCATCGTCGGCCCGGCCAACCACGCCGGAAAACGCGAGATCCTCGTCGAGACCGGTAGAGCTAGAGAAGACGAGGAGTGAGCGGGCTGGTGCGGCCGAACGGCGCGAAACCGGTCCTGAAAATGCCATCAGCCCGGTGCAACCTCGCAGCCTGCTGACGCGTTGAACCCTTGCCGGCCACCCATGGCGGCACGATATTCCGCCAGAAGGCCGCCAACCGGACTCCGGAGCCACATGCCCAATCTCTCGCCCATGCCAGCTCTCGCAGTCGCCGCTGTGGCGCTTGCGCTGGCCTCGGGCCAGGTCTGCGCCCAGCCGCTCGACATCAAGCCGAGTGGCCAGCCTGCAGTTGCCGCCCGCCCGGCACAGCGGGCGATCCCGCTGCCGCCGATCCGCCCGCCGGGCCTCGGCATGCCGCGCACCGACGCCGTCCAGGCCCAGGCATCCATACCTGCGGCCACGGCTGCCTCTGCACCGGTCGTCACTGCGAACAACGAGCCGCGCGCCGCCGCTCCGGCGAAATCGTCGAAGCCAAGCGCCCCGCTGTCGAAAGCCGAGGCCGTCGAGCGGCTGAACGCCTATTTCAACGGCTTCTCGACCCTGCAGGGCGACTTCATCCAGTTCGCCGCGGACGGGCGCCGCTTCGAGGGCAAGCTCTATGTCCAGCGCCCCGGCAAGATGCGCTTCGAATATCGCCCGCCGGTGACGATGGAGGTCGTCGCCGACGGCACCTCGGTCGCAATCCGCGACCGCAAGCTCGCGACCCAGGACCTCTATTCGATCGGCCAGACACCGCTGAAGTTCCTCCTGAAGGAGCAGATGAACCTCGAGCGCGATACGACCGTCACCGGCGTCAGCACCAAGGGCGACATCCTGTCGCTGAAACTCGAGGATCGCTCGACACTGGGCGGCACCTCGAAGATCACGCTGAACTTCGACCTCACCGCCAACGAGCTCCGGCAGTGGGTGGTGATCGATCCGCAGGGCTACGAGACCTCGGTTTCGCTCTACAATCTCGATACCCAGCGCCGGCCCGACCAGAAGAACTTCGTGATCGACTACCAGCGCGTGCTCTGAGCGTCGCAGGACCGGGGCGCTTGCTTTTCCCGATCTGACGACCCAGTTTCCGGCTTCCCTCTTGGCCGGATTCCCCTTTCGTGCAGCTTTCCGTCACCACCTGGAACATCAATTCGGTGCGCCTGCGCATCGGCATGGTCACGCAGTTCCTGAAGGACCATCAGCCCGACATCCTCTGCCTGCAGGAGACCAAGACGCCGGACGAGCAGTTCCCGGCCAAGGCCTTCAGCGAGGCCGGCTATGTCCACCAGGCCTTCATCGGCAACAAGGGCTATAACGGCGTCGCCATCGTCTCCAAGCTGCCCTTCCAGGAGAAGGAGGCGATGGCGATGTGCGAGCGCAACGACGCCCGCCACATGACCGTCGTGCTCGATCAGGGCGCCGGCGCGGCCGCCGGCATCGCCATCCATAATTTCTACATCCCCGCCGGTGGCGACATCGCTGACCCCGAAGCCAATCCGAAATTCGCCCACAAGCTGCAATTCCTCGACGCCATCGGCGCCTGGGGCGTCGCCCGCAACCCGGCAGGGCGGCCGAGCATCCTGGTCGGCGACCTCAACATCGCCCCTTACGAGCATGATGTCTGGAGCCACAAACAGCTGCTCGACGTCGTCAGCCACACGCCGATCGAGACCACGACGCTGGAGAAGCTGCGTAGCGAGCTCGGCTGGACCGACGCTGCCCGCACGCTCCGGCCCGAGCCCGAGAAGCTCTACAGCTGGTGGAGCTATCGTGCCGCCGACTGGCAGGCCTCGAACCGCGGCCGCCGGCTCGACCACATCTGGCTCTCGGACGCTCTGAAACCGACGCTACGCGATCTCACATTCCTGAGTGAGGCACGCGGCTGGGAGCGGCCTTCGGACCATGTTCCGGTGACGGTGCAGCTGGAGCTGTGAGCGCACTCAGCGCAGGTCGATCGCCCTGAGCGCCGTCCCGACAGCGGCCAGCTCATTGTTGAAGTCATGCAAGCGCTCGGCGACCGCGGCGGCGATCGCCTGCGCCGAATCGGGTGATTCGCCGAGGACGCGGCGCATCACGCTGCGCGCCAGCCGCATCACCTGGGTCGGCTCGCGCGCAATCGCCGTCACCGGCCGTTCCAGCGCCGTGAATAAGGCGAGCTCGCCGAGCAGCGCGCCCGGCCCGACGACCTCGTCCGCCGGGCGGCCATCATCCTCGCGCTTCAGCGCCACCGCGCCGGAGATGACGAGGAAGGCCCCGTCCGAGCCCTCGCCGCGCCGGAACAGCACGTCTCCGGCTCGCAGCGACCGGGTCTCGGCGGCAAAAGCGAGCAGCCGCAGGGCATCGCGATCCATCAGGCCCAGCAGCGGCTGTCGGGCCAGCAGCGCGATGTCGTCGTTGAGCGACATTCAGGACTACGGATTCAGCCGGTAGCCACCGGCATCGGTGACGAGCAGGCGCGCATTGGCGGGGTCCGGCTCGATCTTCTGGCGCAGGCGATAGATATGGGTCTCGAGCGTATGCGTCGTGACCTGCGAGTTGTAGCCCCAGACCTCCTGCAGCAGCGTCTCGCGCGCGATCGGCTTGCGGCCGGCACGGTAGAGGAAGCGCAGGATCGCCGTCTCCTTCTCGGTGAGCTTGGTCTTGGAGCCCTTGGCGCTGACCAAGAGCTTGGAACCCGGGTGGAAGGTGTACGGACCAACTTGAAAAATGGCGTCCTCGCTCGCCTCGTATTGCCGCAGGTGCGCGCGGATGCGCGCCAGCAGCACCGCGAACTTGAACGGCTTCACCACGTAGTCGTTGGCGCCGGCTTCCAGCCCGAGCACGGTGTCGGCATCCGAGCCTTGCCCGGTCAGCATCACCACGGGGCCCTTGAAGCCGCCCTTGCGCATCAGCTTCACCGCCTCGCGGCCGTCCATGTCGGGCAGGCCGACATCCATCACCACGAGGTCGACACGTTCGGCCTGCACGGCCTTCAGGCTCGCCGTCGCATTCGGCGACGACGAGACCTTGAACTCGTCATAGAGCGCGAGCTGCTCGGCGAGCGCATCACGCAGTGTCTGGTCGTCGTCGACCAGCAGGATATGGTGGGTTGCAGACATGAAGGGCAATTCAGGCCGTTTGCGTTGGTGCAATACTAGAGCATGTTCGGCAGAAGTGGGAGCCACCTTTGCGAACGGCTCATGCTCCAACATATTGAGTTGAGCGCAGATTCTGACTGTCCGGCGAAAGCCGGTCAAACGGAAAGCGCGCTCGGCAGCCTCAAACCGGTGGCAGATCACGCAAGATGGATCTCCTGTGAAAAGACGTGATGACGGGCCCGTGCCGGGCCGGCGGCTGACCCGCCTCGTGGTGGTGCGCTCTGTGCATGATCGCCGAAAGGGCTTCCTGATCGCCGGTTCCGCCGCTTTCCCCTGCGCGCTCGGCCGCTCCGGCATCATCGTCGCCAAGCGCGAGGGCGATGGCGGCACGCCGCGGGCCAGACTGCCGCTGCGCCGGGTGTTCTATCGCGCCGACCGGCTGCCGCGGCCTTCCAGCCTGCTGCCGGTCCGCGCCATCACCCCGCGCGACGCCTGGTGCGACGACCAGACCGACCGGCGCTACAACCGCCTGATCGACCGCCCACCCGGCGAGGCGGAGGAGCGCCTCGCCCGGACCGACAATCTCTACGACGTTATCGTCGAGCTCGGCTGGAACGACGCACCGGTCCGGCGTGGCCGCGGCAGCGCGATCTTCTGGCACCTCGCCCGCCCGGGCTTCACCCCGACCGCCGGTTGCGTCGCCGTCACCGGCGACATTTTCAGCAAGGTCCTGCCCAGGTTGGCCAGGCGCTGCGCGATCGTGGTGCGCTAATCGCTTGCAACTAGGCCCAAACCGGAGATACTCGCGCCGAGCACCGTCTCGCCGACCGATATCAGGAGCGCCGGACTTCAGCGGGCACCGTCCCGTTCGGGTCAGGCCAGCTCCCAGCAAGAGACTGTGCCATGACTGATTCGCCCATGACCGAGATCGGCTTCGGCCGCGTCGCCGCCATGTTTCCCGTCAAGGACATGGAGCGCGCCTGCGCCTTCTATATCGGCGTACTCGGCTTCACCAAGACCTTTGAGAACGGCCAGCCGGTCGGTTTCATGATCCTCAGGAAGGGCAAGGCCGAGATCCATCTGACCCTGCAGAAGGATCACGAGGCCGCGCCCTTCAACATCGCCCATATGATGGTCGATGATGTCGACGCCTTCCACGAGGTCTGCCAGCGCCACGGGCTGCGCATCGTCAAGGGCTTGCGCGACAAGGATTATGGCCTGCGCGCCTTCGTCTTCGAGGACCCCGACGGCAACCGCATCGATGTCGGCCAGCCGATCTAGGCGTCGCGCCATGACGAAGCGCATTCGCATTTTGCGATTCATCCGACGCAAACCATCGCTTTCGACGGTTTTCGCCTGTTAACAGACGGTTCGGTCGAACTGGCAATCCTCTCCGGCGGCCTTGCCGGAGGGGATCATGCAAATGCGTCTGTCACTGATCGGTCTCGCCGACCGCCTGACATTGCGGCAGCAGACGGCGGCCATGGCCGGACTGCTCTGCATCATCGTCGTCGCCGTGTCGGCCGCCGGCGCCGCCTGGCTCGCCCGCCGGGACGCGGTGCGCGAAGCCAATCTCGAACTGGTCGCTCTGGCCCGCACCATGTCGGACCGGCTCGACCAGAACATGTTCGAGCGCTACCGCGAGATCGGGAACCTGGCACGCATGGAGCCCCTGCGCAGTCTCTGGCAGGACAATCCCACCCGGACGCGAGCCGTGCTCATGCAGTTGCAGGAAGGCTTGAGCGACTATGCTTGGCTTGGCCTCGCTGAGCCGAACGGCAATGTCCGCGCAGCGACCCGCGGCATGCTCGAAGGCGTCTCGGTCGCCCAGCGGCCCTGGTTCATCAACGGCCTCGCCGGTCCTACGGTGGAAGACGTCCATGATGCTAAACTGCTCGACGGCCTCCTGCGCAGAAACGCGGATGAGGCGCCGTTCCGCTTCGTTGACGTCGCCATGCCGGTCTTCGGGCCGACCGGCGCCAAGGTCGGCGTCCTCGGCGCCCATCTGAGCTGGAACTGGGCCGGCAATCTGCGCGACAATGTCCTGCGCAACCACGATCCCGCGCTCGCCTCGGAGCTCTGGGTGGTCGGCCGCGACGGCACGGTGCTGCTCGGTCCGAAAGACGCCAAGTCCTTCGACGGCACGCAGATCGCCGGCGCCCGCCACGGCATATCCTTCGTCGATCGCTCCGGCGGTCAGGCGATGTTGACCGCCCTCGTCCAGACCAAGGGCCAGGACGACTATCCAGGCCTCGGTTGGGTGGTTGCGGCCCGCCGCCCCGTCGATGTCGCCCTCGCTCCCGCCAACCGGCTTGCCGCCATCATCACCCTGCTCGGCCTCGCCGTCGCCGCCATCGGCGCCGTCCTGGCCTGGTTCTTCGCCGGAACCGTGACAGGTCCACTGACGCGGCTCTGCCGCTCGGTCGACCTCATCGGCCGCGATCCCAATGCCGCCGGTATCCAGCGCCAGCATGGTTCGCGCGACATCCTGCAGCTGTCCGCAGCCCTGCGTTCGCTGCTACGCCGTCTAGGAACTGCCGAAAGGGGCGCCCGCGACGCTGAGGCGACCATCCGCGACGTCCAGGCCAAGGCCGACAAGCAGGCGCGCGACGCCGAGGAGCGGACCCGCCGCCTCGGCTCCGACCTGCATACCCTGCAGATCCTCGCCGACACCGATCCGCTGACGGCCCTGCTCAACCGGCGCGCCTTCCTGCCCTTCGCCGAGGACGCGATGAACTACTACAAGCGCTATCAGCGCAATCTCGGCGTGCTGATGTTCGACATCGACCATTTCAAGCGGATCAATGACACCTTCGGCCATGCCGCCGGCGACGAGGTCATCCGCGCGGTCGCCAAGATCATCGCCGGCCAGATCCGGACGACCGACAAGGTCGCACGCTTCGGCGGTGAGGAGTTCGTCGTGCTGCTGCGCGAAACCGATGCGCAAGGCGCGGAGAACCTCGCCAACCGCATCCGCGAATCGATCGAGGCGACCATGGTGACGCAGGGCCTCGCCCAGATCGCGCTGACCATCAGCGTCGGCGCCACGCTCGCCAGCGAGCAGGACCGCGACATCGAGGACGTGATCGAGCGGGCCGACAAGGCGCTCTATGCGGCGAAGTCCTCAGGCCGCAACCGGGTCGTCCTGGCGGAAACCGATCGGGCACCCGCCCCGGCCTCGACCTGAACGGCTCCCTCAGCCGCGCGCGCCAAAAATCGCGCTGCCGACCCGGACATGGGTGGCGCCGAGCTGGATCGCCGCCTCGTAATCGGCGCTCATGCCCATCGACAGGATCGTGAGGCCATTGCGCCCCGCGATCTTGCCGAGCAGGGCGAAATGCGGCGAGGGCGGATCCTCTGCCGGGGGGATGCACATCAGTCCTGTGATCGTCAGGCCATAGCGGCTCCGGCACAGGTCCAGGAACGCATCGACATCACCCGGTAGTACGCCGCCCTTCTGCGGCTCGGCGCCGGTATTGACCTGGACGATCAGCTCAGGCGCCTTGCCGGCGCGATCGATCTCGCGCGCCAATTCCTTGGCGAGGCTCTCGCGATCGAGCGACTGGATCACGTCGAACAGCGCCACCGCGTCGCGCGCCTTGTTCGACTGCAGCGGCCCGATCATGTGCAATCTGGCCTGCGGGAAGCGTTCGCGCAGCGCCGGCCACTTCTCCTTGGCCTCCTGGACATAGTTCTCGCCGAAATCGACCTGGCCTGCCTCGAGCACCGGCACGATCATCTCCGCCGGCTTGGTCTTGGAGACGGCGACCAGCGTCACCGCCTCCGGCTTGCGACCGAAATCGCGCGCGGCACGGGCGATCGCATCCCGCGTTTCCTGAAGTCTCGCCACGACATCCGACATTTCGACCGTCCTCGCCCTGAGCGCCCCTGCCAAGCCGTTCCGAACATTGACCCGGGGGCTGCGATGGTGTCCTAGTCCGGCCCAGTCCGCTCACGCAAGAACGACACGATCAGCATGGCCGTTGAACGCTACAATCCGAAGGAAGCCGAGCCGAAATGGCGCCAGGTCTGGAATGAGCGCAAGCTCTTCGAGACCCGCAACGACGATACGCGGCCGCCCTATTACGTGCTCGAGATGTTCCCCTATCCGTCGGGGCGCATCCATATGGGCCATGTCCGCAATTATGCGATGGGCGACGTCGTCGCGCGCTACAAGCGCGCCAAGGGCTTCTCGGTGCTGCACCCGATGGGTTGGGACGCCTTCGGCCTGCCGGCGGAGAACGCCGCCAAGGCCAACAAGGTCCATCCGCGCGACTGGACCTACGCGAACATCGCGACGATGCGCGGCCAGCTGCAGTCGATGGGCCTGTCGCTCGACTGGAGCCGTGAGCTCGCCACCTGCGACGCCAGCTACTACAAGCACCAGCAGAAGCTCTTCCTCGACTTCCTCAAGGCCGGACTGGTCGACCGCAAGACCGCCAAGGTCAACTGGGATCCGGTCGACGAGACCGTGCTCGCCAATGAGCAGGTCATCGACGGCCGCGGCTGGCGCTCGGGCGCCCCTGTCGAGATCCGCGAGCTGACGCAATGGTTCTTCAAGATCACCGCCTTCGGCGAGGAGCTGAACGACGCGCTTGAGGGCTTGACCCGCTGGCCGGACAAGGTCCGGCTGATGCAGAAGAACTGGATCGGCCGCTCGGAAGGCCTGCTCGTTCGTTTCGCTCTCGAATCGAATGCGCTGGGCCAGAGCGAGGTCGAGGTTTACACGACCCGCCCCGACACGCTATTCGGCGCCAAGTTCCTGGCGGTGGCGCCCGACCATCCGCTCGCCAAGGCCGCAGCCGAAATGAATCCCGCGCTGCAGGACTTCATCGTCGAGTGCAAGAAGACCGGCACGGCCCAGGAGAACATCGACAAGGCCGAGAAGCAGGGCTTCGACACCGGCCTGCGTGCCGCCCATCCCTTTGATCCCTCATGGACTTTGCCGGTCTATGTCGCGAACTTCATCCTGATGGAATACGGCACGGGCGCCATCTTCGGCTGCCCGGCGCATGACCAGCGCGACCTCGACTTCGTCAACAAATATGGCCTCGGCAATACCCCTGTGGTCTGCCCCGAAGGCACCGATCCGGCGAGCTTCGTCATCACCGACACGGCCTATGACGGCGAGGGGCGGATGATCAATTCGCGCTTCCTCGACGGCATGACCATTCCGGAGGCGAAAGAAGAAGTCGCCAGGCGGCTCGAAGCCGAAAGCCTCGGCAATCGCCCCGTCGCCCAGCGCAAGGTCAATTTCCGCCTGCGCGACTGGGGCATCTCGCGCCAGCGCTATTGGGGCTGCCCGATCCCGATCGTCCATTGCGAGGATTGCGGCGTCGTATCGGTGCCGGAGCAGGACCTGCCGGTGAAGCTTCCGGACGACGTCTCCTTCGACAAGCCCGGCAACCCGCTCGACCATCATCCGAGCTGGAAACATGTCGCCTGCCCGCAATGCGGCAAGCCGGCGCGGCGCGAAACCGACACCATGGACACCTTCGTCGACTCGTCCTGGTATTTCGCCCGCTTCACCGACCCGTGGCGAACCGATAGCCCGACCGACCGCAAGGCGGTCGACCGCTTCCTGCCGGTCGACCAGTATATCGGCGGCGTCGAGCACGCGATCCTGCATTTGCTCTATTCGCGCTTCTTCACCCGCGCGATGAAGGCGACCGGCCATACCGGGCTGGACGAGCCGTTCGACGGCATGTTCACGCAAGGCATGGTCGTGCACGAGACCTACCGGGCGGCAGACGGCGCCTGGGTCGAGCCCGGCAATGTCCGGATCGAGACCGTCGGCAATGAGCGCCGCGGCTTCGACGTCGAGACTGGCGCTCCGATCGAGATCGGCTCGATCGAGAAAATGTCGAAATCGAAGAAGAATGTCGTCGACCCCGACGACATCATCGCCTCCTACGGCGCCGACACCGCCCGCTGGTTCATGCTCTCCGATTCGCCGCCGGATCGCGACGTGATCTGGAGCGACGAAGGCGTCCAGGGTGCGGCCCGCTTCGTGCAGCGGCTCTGGCGCCTCGTCGCCGAGATCGGTGAGCGCACCGGCGGCAAACCTGCCCGCCCGGCTTCCTTCTCGGAGGCGGCGCTGACATTGCGCAAGGCGAGCCACCGCGCTCTGCACGCCGTCGGCGCCGATATCGAACGGCTCGCCTTCAACCGCTGCATCGCTCACGTCTACACACTGACCAACGCCATCGGCAAAGCGCTCGATGCGGCGGCCGAATCGGCTGACCTGCCGGCCGACATCGCCTTCGCGCTGCATGAATCCGCCATGATCGCGACGCAGCTTGTCGCCCCGATGATGCCGCATCTTGCCGAGGAGTGCTGGCAGGCGCTGAAGCTTCCGGGTCTTGCCGGCGAGGCCGCTTGGCCCGAGGCCGAAACGGAATTGTTACAGGATGACAGCAAGATCCTGCCCGTGCAGGTCAACGGCAAGAAGCGGGCGGAGGTGACGGTGCCTGCCGATGCCGATACGCTGGCAGTCGAGGCGATCGTGCGCGCCTCCGAAGCTGTCGCCAAGGTTCTGGAGAACCGGCCGATCCGCAAGGTGATCGTGGTGCCGGGGAGGATCGTGAATGTCGTCGTCTGAGACCTGGACCATGACACGCCGGCGCCCGCTGGCGCTGGCAGCCGCGCTTGGCCTCGCCGCGCTCGCTGGCGGCTGCTTCCAGCCGCTCTATGGCGAGGGCACGGTCAGCAAGGTCGGCGGCAATGTCCGAAACGCCATGCTCGGCATCGAGGTGCCAGAGATGAAGGGGCTGGTCGGCCATTATCTGCGCAACGAACTCGTCTTCGAGTTCGACGGTGGCGGCGAGCCTGACCGGCAGAAGATCCTGAAACTCAACGCGACGACCAAAGAGACTCTCGAGGTCATCACGGTCGACTACGCCAATGGCCGCGCCGATTCGGCGATCCTGATCGCAACCGCCGACTGGCAGCTGGTGCGCAATGGCTCGAACGAGGTGATCGCCTCCGGCCAGAGCGTCGTCCGGGCCCCCTATGAACGTTCGCAACAGCGCTTCGCCTCGCTGCGCGCTGCGCGTGACGCTCAGGTGCGCGCCGCCAAGGAACTCGCCCAGTTGATCAAGGCCCGCGTCGCCGCCGGGCTCGTCAGCGGCTGAGCCGATGGCGATGGTCAAGGCGCATGAGGCGGATCGCGCGCTCGCGCGTCCCGATCCCGCCTGGCGCTTGTTCCTGTTCTACGGCCCCGATGCCGGGCTGATCTCCGAGCGAGCCGCGGCGCTCGCCCGCAGCAGCGTCGACGACCCGCAGGACGCCTTCCAGCTGATCCGCATGGATGGCGACGACATCGCCTCCGATCCGCTGAAGCTCGTCGACGAAGCCAATACCATCGGCCTGTTCGGGGGGCGCCGCGCCATTCGCGTCTCGCCGACCTCGCGCCCGCTCGTCGCCGCCGTCGAGCCCCTGCTGGCGACCCCGTCGCAGGACGCGATCGTCATCGTCGAAGCCGGCGACCTGCAGAAGACGAATCCGCTGCGCACCGCTTGCGAGCGCGCCAGATCGGCACTCGCCGTGCCCTGCTATGGCGACGCCGCCCGCGATCTCGGCACGATCGTCGACGAGATGGCCCGGGCGGCTGGCAAGAACATCGACCGGACGACGCGCGACCTCCTGACCAGCCTGCTCGGCGGCGACCGCCAGACCTCGCGCCAGGAAATCGACAAGCTGATCCTTTACGCTGGCGCCGATACGACACTGACGACCGCCCATGTCGAGGCCGTCGTCGGCGACACCGCCCAGCGCGAGCAGGCCGGCGTGGTCGATGCCGTCTTCGCCGGCCGCCTGCCGAGTCTGGATCTCGCTCTCGCCAAGCTCGCCGGGGAAGGGCTCGACCAGGGCGTGCTGCTCGGCGCTGTCCTGCGCCACACATTGGCGCTGCTGAAGGCCAAGCTCGCCATCGAGGGCGGCAAGCCGGCGCGCGAGGCCGTCGGCGCCATGCGCCTGCCCTATCCACGCATCGCCGGCGCGGAGGCCGCGCTCAACGCCTGGTCGACGGCCAAGCTGCGCGATGCCGTGACGATCCTTGGGACGGCGATGCTAGCCGTGCGCCGCGACGGCGACATGGGCAAGCCCATCGCCGCGCGCGCGCTCTGGACGCTCAGTCGGATGGGCGGCCGGGGCCGCTGATCAGGCCTTCAGCCGCCGGCAGAGCGCGTCGAGCTGTTCCAGCGTCTTGTAGTTGATCCGCATCTCGCCGGCGCCGTTGGCGCGGTGTTGGATCGAGACACCGAGGCCCAGCGCCTCTTCGAGCGCCTTCTCGACCGCCCGCGTATCCGGATCCTTCTCCGGCTTGGGGGCCGCAGCGGCTCGGACGGGCTTGTTCTCGCTGCGCGCTTCGTCCTGGCCGAGCCGCTCGATATCGCGAACCGTAAGTCCTTGCTCGACAATGCGTTTCGCAACCTGTTCCGGGTCCGAAACAGCGAGCAGGGCGCGAGCGTGACCAGCCGAGACTGAGCCCTCGCCAACCATGCGCTTGACCGGCTCCGGCAGCTTGCTCAGCCGCAGCGTATTCGCGACATGCGACCGGCTCTTGCCGATCACCTTGGCGAGATCGTTCTGCGTGTAGTCGAACTCGGCGATCAGCCGCTCGTAGCCGGCCGCCTCCTCCATCGCGTTCAGATCGGCACGCTGGACGTTTTCGACGATGGCGATCTCGAGTGCCTCGCGGTCATTGGCCTCGACCAGGATCACCGGCACATCGTGCAGTTCGGCGCGCTGCGCCGCCCGCCAGCGCCGCTCGCCGGCAATGATCTCATAGGCGTCGATCATGCCCGGGATGGAGCGCACGATGATCGGCTGCAGGATGCCACGCTCTCGCACCGAGGCGGCGAGGTCTTCCAGATCCGCCTCCGCGAAGGCCTTGCGCGGGTTGCGTGCGTTCGGGCGCAGAAACTCGACCGGAACCTTGCGCTGTCCGCGCGCCCGTTCGATCGCACCGATCTCCTCGCCGACATCGCCGATCAGCGCAGCCAGACCCCGGCCAAGACGCGAACGCCCCTGTTCCTCGACCATTGCCATTCCTCTTGAACCTTTTTCTTACCGATCAGGCGGCGCGCAGCGTGCGCTCACGCTTGATCACCTCCGAGGCCAGCTTGAGATAGGCCTGCGAACCGGCGCAGCGCAGATCGTAGAGCAGCGCCGGCTTGCCATATGAGGGCGCCTCCGAGATCCGCACATTGCGCGGAATCACAGTCTCGTAGACCTTGTCGCCGAGAAAATGGCGGACATCGGCCATGACCTGGCCGGAGAGGTTGTTGCGCGGATCATACATGGTCAGCACGACACCTTGGATGATCAGGCGCGGATTGAGGCCGGCGCGAACCTGCTCGACCGTCTTGAGCAGCTGGCTGAGGCCCTCCAGCGCGAAGAATTCGCATTGCAGCGGCACCAGCACCGCGTCAGCCGCCGTCATCGCGTTGATGGTGATCAGGCTGAGCGAGGGCGGGCAATCGATCAGGATATAGGTCAGATCATTGCAACGCTGATCGTCGACCAGCTCGTCGATCGCCTTCTTCAGCCGCGCCGCCCGATCCTTGGCGCTGGCGATCTCGAGCTCGACGCCGAGAAGGTCGAGCGTCGATGGCGCCAGGAACAGATTGGGAACGGCCGTAGCCTGCATCGCCATGCCCAGGCCGATATCGCCGCAGAGCACGTCATAGGTCGAGGCCTTGCGGCTCTTGCGATCGACGCCGAGCCCGGTCGAGGCATTGCCTTGCGGGTCGAGGTCGATGATCAGCACCTTCTCGCCGATCGCGGCGAGGGCGGTGCCGAGATTGATCGCGGTCGTGGTCTTGCCGACCCCGCCTTTCTGATTGGCGAGCGCCAGCACGCGCGGGCGCGCGGAAGGAAGCGTGATAGAGCGAGAATCGGTCATCAATCGGCCCGTTTCTCGGCGCCACCGATCACCAGGATAGCGGCCGCCGAATCCGTCAAGGATGGAAACGTTGTGGCCTGAATCTTCCAATATTTAGCCGCGGCGGTCAATTCCGCCTCTAGATGTTGTCCCTTCGGAAAGACTCCCGTTACCCCGGTTCTCAACAGCTCTTTGCACCAGTCGAGCAGCAGCGGCAGCGGCGCCAGCGCGCGGGCCGTCACCGCCTCGACCTTGCCGGCAAAGCCATCGACGACATCCTCGATTCGGGCATTGCGGACCGTGACCGGCGCGCCCGTCAGCCGCGCGACATGACGCAGGAAGGCGCATTTGCGGGCATTGCTCTCGACCAGATCGATATGCCCGCCGAGCTCGGCGAGCCGGATCCCGAGCACCAGGCCAGGAAAGCCCCCGCCGGAGCCAAGATCGAGCCAGCGCCGCGCCTGCGGCGCATGGGCGAGCAATTGCAGGGAATCGGCGACATGCCGGGTCCAGACCTCGTCGAGCGTCGCGCCCGAGACCAGGTTCTTCGCCTGCTGCCAGCGCTTGAGCTCCCCCACCAGAATGGCGAGGCGCTCCTCTGTTTCACGTGAAACAGGCGTCAAGCGAAAAGCGTGGAGGCGGTCCTGGTTATCCGCCTTATCAACAGAACTCACAGGGTCATGCCTCAGCGCCCACCATCTGTGCGGCCTGATGCCTGCGCGCATGCGCGGCCAGCAAGGTCAACGCCGCCGGCGTCATGCCCTCGATCCGGCTGGCCTGCGCCAGATTGCTCGGCCAAGCCGCGCGCAGCTTCAGCCGCAATTCACTCGACAGACCGGAGATTCCGTCGAGATCGAGATCGCCTGGCAGCACCAGTGCCTGATCACGCTGATAGGACTCGATCTCGGCCGCCTGTCGGTCGAGATAAACCGCATAGGTCGCGTCCGCCGCGACGCGGGCCCGCACCGTCTCCGAAAAGCCGGCGAGATCGGGCCAAGCTCGGAGCAAGGCTTCGAAATCGACAGCCGGATAGGACAGGATCTGGAAGGCCGAGCGTCTGATTCCGTCCCGATTGAGCTCCAGCCCGGCCGCAGCCGCTTGATTCGGCGACAGAGTTCGCTCGCGTAAGAGTTCGGTAAGCTTAACGATTTCCGACTGCCGACGCTCGAAGCGCTCCTCGCGAGCGCTCCCGACCACACCGAGTTCGATGCCGAGCGGCGTCAGGCGCTCATCGGCATTGTCGACCCGCAGCGACAGCCGGAACTCGGCGCGCGAAGTGAACATCCGATACGGCTCCGTAACGCCGCGTGTCACCAGATCGTCGACCATCACGCCGATATAGGATTGCGTGCGGTCGAGGCTGATCGGCTCGTTGCCGCCGGCCCGCCGCGCAGCATTGAGGCCAGCGAGCAGGCCTTGCGCCGCCGCTTCTTCATAGCCGGTGGTACCGTTGATCTGGCCGGCCAGGAAGAGGCCGGTGATCGCCCGCGTCTCCAGCGTCGACTTAAGCGCGCGTGGATCGACATAATCGTATTCGATCGCATAGCCCGGCCGCAGCATCACCGCACGTCCCAGGCCCGGGATCGTCTTCAGCAAGTCGAGCTGGACATCCTCCGGCAGCGAGGTCGAGATCCCGTTCGGATAGACGGTGGGATCGTCGAGGCCCTCGGGCTCCAGGAAGATTTGGTGGCCGTCGCGATCGCCGAAGCGGCCGACCTTGTCCTCGATCGACGGGCAATAGCGCGGCCCGCGGCCCTCGATCTGGCCGGAGAACATCGGCGCCCGGTGCAGATTGGCGCGGATCAGTTCGTGCGTCGCCAGCGTCGTGCGCGTCACGCCACAGCTGATCTGCGGCGTGGTGATCGCTTCGGTCATCGCCGAGAACGGCTCTGGCGGCTCGTCGCCCGGCTGCATCTCCAGATTGGCCCAGTCGATCGTGCGGCCGTCGAGCCGCGGCGGCGTCCCGGTCTTCAGCCGGCCGAGCGGAAAATCCTGGCGTTCGAGCGTCGCGGAGAGCCCCAGAGAGGGGGCCTCGCCGACGCGTCCAGCGGGGATCTTCGTCTCACCGATATGGATCAGGCCACGCAGGAAGGTGCCGGTGGTAAGCACGACCGTTCCGCAAGCGAATCGACGGCCATCGGCCAGCACGACACCGGCGATCTGGCCATCAACGATATCCAGATCAAACGCCTCGCCCTCGATCAGGGTCAGCCCGGCCTGAGCCGCCAGCGCAGCCTGCACCGCCTCGCGATAGAGCTTGCGGTCGGCCTGAGCTCGAGGCCCACGCACCGCCGGACCCTTGCGCCGGTTGAGCATGCGGAACTGGATACCGCCCAGATCAGCGCAGCGCGCCATGATCCCGTCGAGCGCATCGATCTCGCGGACGAGATGACCCTTACCGAGCCCGCCGATCGCCGGGTTGCACGACATCGCGCCAACCGTGGCGATCTGCTGCGTGATCAGGGCCGTCCTGGCGCCGGCGCGCGCCGCCGCGGCCGCAGCTTCCGCCCCGGCATGGCCGCCGCCCACCACGACGACATCGTAGTGCTGGTTCGCCTGTGCATTCGACATGAGCAAATCGCTAGCCAAGCCCGGCCGCAAGGTCAATGAAAACCGCCTATTTGCCGATGCAGAAGCCGGAAAACAGGCTGTCGAGCACATCCTCGACATCGACCCTGCCGATCAGCCGCTCCAACGCGCGGACGGCGAGGCGCAGTTCCTCGGCGATGAGCTCCGGTTGTTCATGCGGGAGCAGGATAGCGCGCTCGATCGCTATCGCGGCATCCGTAACGGCGACACGCTGCCGCTCGCGCGTGACGAGGGCAGGCTCGGCCTGGCCGAGCTTGTCCAGGCGAACTGCGATCAGTTCGATCAGTTCCGGCAGCCCCGCTCCGGTAACAGCAGACACACCGATCTCGTCAGGCTCGGTATGGCCGCCCAAGTCAGCCTTGGTTGCAACACCGATTTCGGCAGTATCGATTACATTTCGTTCCGGATCCGAATCGGGCGACCGCAGTCGCAGCACCAGGTCGGCATGGGCAGCCTTCTGCCGGGCGCGCCTTACGCCTTCCGCTTCGATCTCGTCGCCGCTCTCGCGCAGGCCCGCCGTATCGACCAGGACGACGGGAATGCCACCCAGATCGAGCCTGACCTCGATGGCATCGCGTGTCGTGCCGGCAATCGGCGAGACGATGGCGACATCCCTCCGAGCGAGCGCATTGAGCAGGCTCGACTTGCCGGCATTGGGCGGTCCGGCGAGAACAACGACGAAGCCCTCGCGAACCCGTTCGCCAGCCGCGAAACTACCGAGCGCTACCTGAAGACTACCGAGTACGCCCCGCGCCCCAGCCACGGCTTCGGCGATCAACGGACCGCCGACATCGCCTTCGTCGGAGAAATCGATCTCGGCCTCGAGCAGCGTCATCGCCTTGATCAGCGCGCCGCGCCATTCGCCAGCCGCCTGGCCGAGCGCACCTTCCATCTGCCGCAACGCCTGCCGGCGCTGCCATTCCGTTTCCGAATCGATCAGATCGGCGAGGCCCTCGACCGCCGCGAGGTCGAGCTTGCCGGCCTCGAAGGCGCGGCGGGTGAACTCGCCGGCTTCCGCGAGCCGCAGGCCAGGTAGGGCAGTCAACACCGCCAGCAGCCGCGACAAGACCGCGCGCGAGCCATGGATATGGAACTCGGCGACATCCTCGCCGGTAAAGCTCGCAGGCGCGGGGAAGAACAGGACGAGACCATGATCGATGATCGCCCCACCCGGATCGCGCAGCGCTCGATAGGTAGCCTTGCGCGCTTCAGGAACCGGTCCGGCAATCGTTTCGACCACGAATCGGACGCGTTCGCCGGAGACCCTTACCACCGCGACGCCGGCGCGCCCGGCACCGGAGGACAGCGCCACGATCGTCGGATAGGCTTTCACCGCTCGTCACCGCTTAGCATCGGACCGAAAAGTGGAGTCCACTTTTCGGAAGAATCCGACGCTAAAACAATGTTGTAGATCATCGTGATCGCGTCCGTTCGGACGCGCGGTGATCTAGGGCTGGAGTTCCGCTCATGAACCGCCTGAAGCACGCCGCCAGTCCCTATCTGTTGCAGCACCAGGACAACCCTGTCGATTGGTGGGAATGGAGTGCCGAGGCCTTTGCCGAGGCACGTACCAGCAACCGCCCCGTGCTGCTCTCGGTCGGCTATGCCGCCTGCCATTGGTGCCATGTCATGGCGCATGAGAGCTTCGAGAACCCCGCTATCGCCGCGGTGATGAACGAGCTCTTCGTGAACATCAAGGTCGATCGCGAGGAGCGGCCCGACATCGACCATGTCTATATGAGCGCGCTGCACACCCTGGGAGAGCAGGGCGGCTGGCCGCTGACCATGTTCCTGGACAACGAGGGCGCGCCGTTCTGGGGCGGCACCTACTTTCCGCCGACCTCGCGCTATGGCCGGCCAGGCTTCATCGACGTGCTCCGGCAGATCTCCGGCATCTACCACAGCGATCGCGAACGCATCAGTCGCAACGCCTCCGCCATCAGCGAAGCCCTGCAGCAGAGCCTGCAACGCGTCGCGGAAGTGGGCGAGCCAAATCTCGATCATCTCGCCAGCCAGATCGCACGCCGCTTCGACCGCGACCATGGCGGGCTCGGCGGCGCGCCGAAATTCCCCAATCCGGGCCTGATCGAACTGCTCTGGCGCCATGGCGCGCGCAGTGGCGACGAAGCTTCGCGCGAAGCCGCCAATCACACGCTGGTCCAGATGGCGCGCGGCGGCATCCATGATCATCTCGGTGGGGGCTTCGCCCGCTATGCCGTCGACGAGCGCTGGCTCGTGCCGCATTTCGAGAAGATGCTCTATGACAACGCCCAATTGCTGCCGCTCTATGCACTCGAAGCGGCGCGCACGGACGACCCGCTTCTGCTGGGGGCGGCGGATGGTATCGTCGCCTGGCTGAAGCGCGATGTGCTACTGCCCGAAGGCGCCTTCGCCGCCAGCCTCGACGCCGATTCTGAAGGTGAAGAGGGTAAGTTCTATGTCTGGACGCTCGCCGAGCTGACCGAGGTTCTCGGTCCCGAGAACGCTGTCCTCTTCGCGCGTCATTACGACGTCACCGCCGGCGGCAATTGGGAAGGCCATGCCATTCTCAACCGGCTGGATACGCCCGATCCTGATCCAGAGATCACTGCCAAGCTCGCCGAGCTCCGCAACCATCTGTTGGCGGTCCGCAGTCGGCGCATTCCACCCGGCCGCGACGACAAGATCCTGGCCGACTGGAACGGGCTGATGATCTCAGGCCTCGTCCGTGCCGCCGGCATCCTCGGCCGCAAGGACTGGATCGAGCTGGCCGCCGACGCTTTTCGTTTCGTTACCGAATCCATGGCCGATGGCGATGGTCTCGCCCATTCCTATCGCGCCGGTCGCCTGATCGCACCGGGCTTCGCGCTCGATCATGCCGCCATGGCGGAGGCGGCGCTTGCCCTGCATGATGCCACCGGCGAGCGGCACTACTTCGATCTCGCCGCACGCTGGAGCACACATCTCGATCAGCACTACCGCGAGACCGACTCGGGGCTCCTGCGAATGACTCGGGCCGACTCACCGGCTCTGCCCGTCGTACCCAGACCGACTCATGATGATGCGGTGCCCAATGCCAACGGCCTGCAAGCCGCCAACCTGCTGCGGATCGCGGCACAGTCCGGTAAGCCCGAAGACCGCGAGCGAGCCGACCAGTTCCTCGCGATCGTACTGGCTGCGGCGGCGCATGCTCCGATGGCGCATGGCTCGGTGCTCAATGCCTACGACCTTGCTCGCAACGGCGTCGAGATCGTGCTGGCCGGTCCGACTCGAGAATCCTTCAGGCAGACTGCTCTGACACTACCGCATCTGACGACGATACTGGTGGACTGCCCCGACTCCGACGGGTTGTCGCCGGAGCATCCGGCTCATGCCTATGCAAGGCAGGCCGGGGCGGGCGCCGCCTTCGTCTGTCTGCACGGCCGCTGCCTGCCGCCTGTCACGGAGCCGAATCGATTGGCTGAAACGGTCGCGGGCGCACACTGACGCCGGACAGATAGTCCCAACGAAAAAGGCCCCGGCGCAGTGCCAGGGCCTTTCCGTATTGCCGGGCGATGATCTCGCCAATCAGGTGTTCATCGAGTCGAAGAACTCGGAGTTCTGCTTGGTCTGACGCAGCTTGTCGATCAGGAACTCGATCGCATCCTGCGGGCCCATCGGGTTGAGGATGCGGCGCAGCACATAGGTCTTCTGCAGGTCCGAGCGCGGCGTGATGAGCTCTTCCTTGCGGGTGCCCGACTTGAGGATGTCGATCGCCGGGAAGATGCGCTTGTCCGCCACCTTGCGGTCGAGCACGATTTCCGAGTTACCGGTGCCCTTGAATTCCTCGAAGATGACTTCGTCCATGCGGCTGCCGGTATCGATGAGCGCGGTCGCGACGATGGTCAGCGAACCACCTTCCTCGATATTGCGGGCCGCGCCGAAGAAGCGCTTCGGCCGCTGCAGGGCATTAGCATCGACACCACCGGTCAGCACCTTGCCCGAGGACGGCACCACGGTGTTGTAGGCGCGGCCGAGGCGGGTGATCGAATCGAGCAGGATGACGACGTCACGGCCATGCTCGACCAGGCGCTTGGCCTTCTCGATCACCATCTCCGCGACCTGGACGTGGCGGGTCGCCGGCTCGTCGAAGGTCGAGGACACCACCTCGCCCTTCACCGAGCGCTGCATGTCGGTGACTTCCTCGGGCCGCTCGTCGATCAGCAGCACGATCAGATAGCACTCGGGATGGTTGGTGGTGATCGACTGCGCGATATTCTGCAGCAGCACGGTCTTGCCGGTGCGCGGCGGCGCCACGATCAGGGCACGCTGGCCCTTGCCAATCGGGGCGACGATATCGATGACGCGCGGCGAGAAGTCCTTCTTGGTCGGATCCTGCACCTCGAGCTTCAGCCGCTCGTCGGGGTAGAGCGGTGTCAGGTTGTCGAAGTGGATCTTGTGCTTGATCTTCTCCGGATCCTCGAAGTTGATCGTGTTGACCTTGAGCAGGGCGAAGTAGCGCTCGCCATCCTTCGGGCCACGGATCGGGCCTTCGACCGTGTCGCCGGTGCGCAGGCCGAACTTCCGGATCTGCGAGGGCGAGACATAGATGTCGTCAGGACCCGGCAGATAGTTGGAATCGGAGGAACGCAGGAAGCCGAAGCCGTCCTGCAGGACCTCGACGACGCCTTCGCCGAGGATTTCGGTTTCCTGAGAGGCGAGCTGCTTCAGGATGGCGAACATGAGCTCCTGCTTGCGCATGGTGCTCGCGTTCTCGACCTCCATGCCTTCGGCGAAGGTGAGCAGTTCGGTCGGCGACTTCGCCTTGAGTTCGTGGAGCTTGATTTCCCGCATGGGGTACCCGGAGTAACAGGCCCGCGGTCAGGCAGGCCGACGGCAATGGAGGGATCGACGGGACGAAAGGCCTGAAGGCCCACTTGTCAGGAAGTCGTGTCGGCCGAGGAAGCAGCCGCGGCACGAGCCGTCGACGATAGGGAGGACGCGTACGAAAAGCGCAGAGGCTTGATAACCGCTTTCCCTGAATCGCTCAAGCGGGAAACCGCTGCGATCTCAGAACGGCTTGACGATCACCAGAATGACGATAGCGGCCATCAGCAGCGCCGGCACCTCGTTGAGGATGCGATAAAACCGCGCCGGCTTGTCGTTCCGGTCCTCGGCGAAGGCTCTGACCCTGCCGGTGAGATAGCCATGGATGCCCGAGAGGACAAGGACCAGAGCGATCTTGCCGTGCAGCCAGCCGCCCTTGAAGCCGAAGCCGCTCCAGGCGAGGTAGAGCCCGAGTACCCAGGTCGCGATCATCGAGGGGTTGATGATCCCCTTGAGCAGTCGGCGCTCCATGATCTTGAAGGTCTCGGACTGGATCGAGCCGGTCTGTGCCTCGGCATGGTAGACCATCAGCCGCGGCAGATAGAGCATCCCCGCCATCCAGGCGATCACCGCCATCACGTGGAAGGCCTTGATCCATTCGTAAGCCATGGCGGTAGTCCTCTAGGCGTCAGGCGCGAACCAGCTCGACCAATCGCTCGACATGGGCGATCGGCGTATCCGGCAGAATGCCATGCCCGAGATTGAAGACGAAGGGACCGTCGCCGAATGCCGCACGGATCGCCTCGATCTCGCGGTCGAGCTCCGGTCCGCCCGTACGCAGCAGCTGCGGATCGAGATGGCCCTGCACCGGCGCCAGCGGCTGGATCGATTCGCGGACGAAGGTCCGGTCGATCTCGGTCTCCAGGCCGACGGCATCGATGCCGGTCGCGCGGACATAATCCGGGATGCCCATGCCGGCACCGCGCGGAAAGCCGATGATCCTCGCATGGGGGTGACGGGCCCGGACCAGCTCCACGATCCGCCGGGTCGGCTCGATGCACCAGCGCTTGAAATCCTCCGGCTCGAGCGAACCCGCCCAGCTGTCGAAGATCTGCACGGCATCGACGCCGGCATCGATCTGCGCGTTGAGATAGGACGCGGAATTGACGACGAGCCGGTCGATCAACCTGGCGAACAGAATCGGGTCGCGCCGGAAGAGCTCTTTGGCCGGCCCCTGATCGGGCGTGCCGCGCCCGGCGACCATATAGGTCGCCACGGTCCAGGGCGCGCCGCAGAAGCCGATCAGCGCAGTGCCCTTGGGAAGAGCGGCCTTGACCCGCCTGACGGTCTCGTAGACCGGTGCCAGCACATCAGGATCGATCTCATCGCGGATATCGCCGAAGCGGGCTGCATCGGCGATTGGCTCCAGCCTCGGCCCTTCGCCCTGCGCAAACCAGAGCTTTTGGCCGAGCGCATGCGGGATCACCAGAATGTCGGAGAACAGGATCGCCGCGTCGAAGCCGAAGCGCCTGATCGGCTGCAGAGTGACCTCGGCAGCCCATTCCGGATTGTAGCAGAGGTCGAGGAAACCCCCGGCCTTGGCACGAAGCTCGCGATACTCTGGAAGATATCGGCCAGCCTGCCGCATCAGCCAGAGCGGTGGCTTCGGAAGGGTTTGGCCGGAGAGGGCTCGGAGGAAAAGGCTTTGGGTCATGAAGCGCACTGGGCCTTGAGCCCATCGTCCTAAAAGATTCTTTTCTAAGAGAGTCTTCTGTTTTGACTCTTGGGTGAGGGCACATAGCCCGCCCCAAGATTGTCCACAACGGGTCCACAGGTCGCACTCGTTCGAGCCGAGCGGCCGCTACCGAGCCGAGCGACCCTTAAAGGTTTCTTAACGAATTGGATTTCGTTCCGAAGCCAGGTTTGGCGCCACGTCCAAAAATGATTCACGTGAAACATCCCGATTCCGCCCACAGGCCGACACCTGTTGAGCCCTGAGCGGGGTTCTCCCACGCTGTCGGGACAGGCCCGGGGAAGAGCCGGGTTATCCCCAGTTGTCCCAGCCATGTGAATCACCGGCCGACCCAACACCGGCAAATCGAAAAGGGATTCCCAGGCTGGCGGAACAGCTCTAGAGCTGAGCCGGAGAAGAGGCTGGTGGGGGCGATACAGGCCGTGGCGCGCAACTACTTTCACCTGCACCTGGTCTCCGACGCGACCGGTGAGACCCTGATCGCGGTCAGCCGCGCGGCCGCCGCGCAGTATGAGGCGGTCTCGGCGATCGAGCATGTCTACCCGCTGGTCCGCTCGGAGAACCAGCTCTCGCGCGTCCTCGCCGAGATCGAATCCTCGCCGGGCGTCGTACTCTATACGCTGGTCGAGCCGGAATGGGCCGAGCGGCTCGAAGCCTTCTGCCGCGACATCGGCTGCCCCTGCCTGTCGGTGCTGCAGCCGGTGCTGTCACTGTTCCAGTCCTATCTCGGCCAGGCCTCAGCGCCGCGCCCCGGCGCGCAGCACATGCTCAATGCCGAGTATTTCCGCCGCATCGATGCGATGAACTATACGCTGATGCATGATGACGGCCAGCTCGGTGGCGATCTCGAAAGCGCCGATGTCGTCCTCGTCGGCATCAGCCGGACCTCGAAGACGCCGACCAGCATCTATCTCGCCAATCGCGGCATCAAGACCGCCAACATCCCGCTTGTGCCGAATGTGCCGCTTCCGGTTGAACTCGACAGTCTGAAGAAGCCTCTGATCGTCGGTCTCGTCGCCAGCGCCGAACGCATCATCCAGATCCGGCAGAACCGTCTCCTGTCGCTGAAGGCGGATGACGAGACGCCCTATGTCGACCCCGACGCGGTCGCCGACGAGATCACCCAGTCGCGCCGGCTCTGCGCCCGCAAGGGCTGGCCGGTCATCGACGTCACCCGGCGCTCGATCGAGGAGACTGCTGCCGGCATCCTCGATCTGCTGCGCGACCACCGAATGAAGTTCATCGCGACGTGACCGGGCAGGCGACATTCTGGCGAGGCGTGCAGCCGCTCATCCTCGCCTCCGGCAGCACGACGCGGCTGCAGCTGCTCGAAGCAGCCAGGCTTCCGGTCGAGGTGATCAGGCCTGATGTCGACGAGCGGCTCATCGAAGCGGAATTCCTCGCCATGGGCGGCCCGCCCGCTGGCGTCGCCGCGGCGCTGGCCGAAGCCAAGGCCCTGTCGGTATCGCCGCAGCACCTCGGCCGGGTCGTCCTCTCCGCCGACCAGATGCTGATCTGCGAGGGCCGCCCGTTTCATAAGCCCGAGGACGCTGGCGCCGCAGAGCGACAGGTTGCCGTGCTCGCCGGTCGCAGGCACGAGCTCACCTCGGCTTTTGCCCTGGCTTGCGATGGCGGGATCATCGCCCGTGGCGCCAGCACTGCGATGCTCACCATGCGTCCGCTGACACCGGGCTTCATCAAGGATTATGTCGCCCTCGCCGGCGGAGCGGCAACCAGCAGCGTCGGGAGCTATCAGCTCGAAGGCCTTGGCATCCATCTGTTCGAGGCGATCGAGGGCGATCATTCCACCATCCTCGGCCTGCCGATGCTGAGCCTGCTCGCCGCTCTTCGCGGCCTCGACCTCGTTGCATGATCATCGTACCAAGCCCATGACCAGACGCTGCTTCATCATCGGCCACCCCGTCGCGCATTCGCGCTCGCCCATGATCCATGGTCACTGGCTTGCCGAACATGGCCTTGCCGGTAGCTATGAGCGTGTCGATGTCCCGCCCGCCGAGGCTAGGGCTTTCATCGCCCGTCTGCGCGCGGGCGAGTTCGTGGGCGGCAATGTCACCGTGCCGAACAAGGAGATCGTGCTGCCGCTGCTCGACGAGGTCAGCGAAACAGCGCAAGCCATGGGCGCGGTCAACACGCTCTGGATGGAGAACGGCCGGCTCCATGGCGACAATACCGACGCCTATGGCTTCCTCGCCCATCTCGATGCCTGTGTGCCGGGTTGGGTGGAACGCACCCGCACGGCGCTGATTCTTGGCGCTGGCGGCGCTGCGCGTGCCGTGATCCACGGCCTCGTCGAGCAAGGGCTCAATCGCATCCTCTTGGTCAATCGCAGCCCCGGGCGCGCGGTCGAACTGGCGGCGTCGTTTCCCGGGACGGTGGAGGCACGGCCCTGGCGGGATGTCGCGGCACTTGTCGGCGAGAGCGATCTGATCGTGAACACGACCTCGCTCGGCATGAGGGGCCAGCCGCCGCTGGAGATCGATCTTTCCGCCTTGCGATCCGGTACGATCGTCGATGACATCGTCTATGTCCCGCTGGAGACGCCGCTGCTCGCCGAGGCCAGGCGCTGCGGCGGTATTCCGGTCGATGGGCTCGGCATGCTGCTGCATCAGGCTGTGCCGGGCTTCGAGCGTTGGTTCGGCGTTCGTCCCCAGGTGACGGCGGCACTACGGGCCAAACTCGAAGCCGACATTCCCGCTGCATGAGCTTGGCCACGGAGGTGCTGCAATGACCTTCCTGCTCGGCCTCACCGGCTCGATCGGCATGGGCAAGTCGACGACCTCGGCGATGTTCCGCGCCGCGGGCGTGCCGGTCCACGATGCCGACCAGGCGGTGCACGACCTCTATGCCGGGGCCGCCGCGCCGCAGATCGAGGCGGCTTTTCCGGGCACGACGACGAATGGCATCGTGGATCGGGCCAAGCTTTCGGCCGCCGTGTTTGGACGGCCGGCGGCGCTGGCGAAGCTGGAAGCGATCGTCCACCCGCTGGTGCGCGCCGAGGAACAGGCCTTCCTGAAGAAGGCGCGCAAGAGCGGCGCAAACGTAGCCGTGCTCGACGTGCCGCTATTGCTGGAGACAGGTGGAGAAGGGCGCTGCGATGCGGTCGTCGTCATCACCGCCCCAGCGGAGGTCCAGCGCAGGCGCGTCCTCGGCCGCCCCGGCATGACTGAGGAGAAGTTCGCGGCGATCCTCGCTCGCCAGATGCCGGATGGGGAAAAACGGCGCCGGGCCCACTTCCTTGTGGACACCTCGCGCGGGCTCGTGGCCGCCGAGCACCAGGTCCGCTCTATCCTGAATGCCGTCGCCGGCCGCTTCGGCCGGATGCAAAGGGCTGACTGACATGCGCGAGATCGTTCTCGATACCGAGACCACCGGCGTCGAAGCCCTGAAGGGCGATCGCATCGTCGAGATCGGCTGCGTCGAGCTGGTCAACCATTGCCCGACCGGCCGCACGTTTCACGTCTACATCAATCCCGAGCGGGACATGCCGGAAGGCGCCTTCAAGGTGCACGGCCTGTCCGCGGCCTTCCTCTCCGACAAGCCGGTCTTCGCCGCCATCGCCAGCGAGTTCGCCGCCTTCATCGCGGATGCCAGGCTCGTCATCCACAACGCGGCCTTCGACGTCGGCTTCATCAACATGGAGTTCGGCCGGCTCGGCCTGCCCGCGATCGTGCCGGCGCTCGTGGTCGACACGCTCGCCATGGCCCGCCGCAAGCATCCCGGCGCCAGCAACAGCCTGGATGCGCTCTGCTCGCGCTATGGCATCGACAACAGCCGCCGCACCAAGCACGGCGCGCTGCTCGATTCCGAGATCCTGGCCGAGGTCTATATCGAGCTGATCGGCGGCAAGCAGACGAGCCTCGGCTTCGGCAGCGCCGTCGCCGGCAAGGCGGGCGTCGGGCTTTCTATCGCGATCGAGCGCCCGGTCCGCCAGCGCCCGCTCGCATCGCGGCTGACGCCGGAGGAGCGGGCAGCCCATGAGGCCTTCGTGCTGAAGCTCAAGGGGCCGCTCTGGCGTGGCTATCTCGGCGTGCCCGAGGAAGCGTGACGCCTGAGCGTCATGCTCGGGTCGATCCCGAGCATGACGGGTATGGTCGCTATTCGCTCCGCTTCCGGCTCGCGCGGCGCGACATCATGTTCAGCCCTTCGATCAGCGCCGAGAAGGCCATGGCGGCGTAGATGTAGCCCTTCGGGATATGGGCGCCGAAGCCCTCGCCGATCAGCGTGCCGCCGATCATCAGGAGGAAGCCGAGCGCCAGCATCACGATCGTCGGGTTCTTGTCGATGAAGCGCGCCAGCGGGTCGGCCGCGAGCAGCATCACCAGCACCGCGACGATGACGGCGATCACCATCACCGGGATATGCTCGGTCATGCCGACCGCGGTGATGATGCTGTCGATCGAGAAGACCAGGTCGAGCAGCAGGATCTGAACGATCACGCCGCCGAAGGTCACGGCCGCGGCCGCGCTGCCGTCGAACATGTCCGGCCCGTGGTCAGGATCGACTTTGTGATGGATTTCCTTGGTCGCTTTCCAGACCAGGAACAGGCCGCCGGCGATCAGGATGAGATCGCGCCAGGAGAAGGCCTTGCCGAAAATCGAGAACACCGGCGCGGTGAGCTGCACGATGAAGGCGACGGTCGAGAGCAGGCCGAGGCGCAGGATCAGCGCTAGGCCTATGCCGATCCGGCGTCCGCGCGCCCGCTGATGCTCAGGCAGCTTGTTGGTCAGGATCGAGATGAAGATGAGGTTGTCGATACCGAGGACGACCTCCATGGCGATCAGGGCGCCAAGCGCCGCCCAGACTGCTGGGTCGGCGGCGAGCGTCATAAGGGAATCCATGGAAGTCGCGTACCTCGCGGGAACGGCGCGCCGGAATGGCGGCCTCTGGCCCGCGGGACATGGAAACGCTCCGGCGATTCCACAACGGCACACCCAACAAAAAAGAGCCCCGAAGGGCTCTTTCCTGGAAAATTCGCGATGCCGATCGTCGTTCAGGCGTTCGGAGCACCCTGCGCCTGCATCTCTTCGAGGCGCTGGCGATAGAGCGCGGCGAAGTCGATCGGGTCGATGTAGAGCGGCGGGAAGCCGCCATTGCGCACCGCTTCCGCGACGATCGCGCGGGCGAACGGGAAGAGCAGGCGCGGGCAGTCGATCATCACGACGGCATGGACCTGCTCCTGCGGCACGCCCTGGATCCGGAAGACGCCGGCATAGCTGAGCTCGAAGGCGAACAGCGTGTCCTCGCCCATCGTCGCCTTGCCCTCGAGCGTCAGGATCGTCTCGATGTCGTTCTCGCCGAGCGCGTTGGCATGGACGTTGACCTGCAGGCCGATCTGCGGGCCGCCCTGCTGTTGCTGCTGCTGGATCAGCGAGCGCGGAGCATTGGGATTCTCGAAGGAGAAATCCTTGATGTACTGGACCAGCGTGTTGAGGCTGGGCCCCTGCTGGTTGGCGGCGCCGGCGCCGTTGCCGTTTTCGTTGGCCATCGGTCCCATCATTGTCTTTAAGAAACCCTCGGGAAATTCCGTGCCATGGCCGGAACTACCCGGCAAAGCGGCGGCGCCGGGCTCGCGTCGGCTATCATGGCGAGGGAGCCGGCACAAGCGAAGCGCGCTTTCGCGCCCTTGTCGCAGCCCGGGGGTGGATGTTACGAGCCTCCCTCACCATATCCGTTCGATGACGGGCGACAAAAGCGCGCCCGCGCGGGAACGAGTTTCGAGGTTCGGATCAGCCGGCGATGCAGAATTTCGATATGACGACCCTGGTCTTCCTGGCCCTGGCCGTTTTCGTCGCCTGGAAACTGCGCTCGGTCCTGGGCCAGAAGACCGGGCACGAGAAGCCGCCGGCCGATCCGTTCGCTCGGCGCGAGACTCCGCCGATGCGCTCTGATCAGCCGGGCAATGGTGAGCGACGCGACAACGTCGTCCGACTGCCGGGCGCCGCCAACGATGCCGCGGCCGCCCCTGTCGCCGATGCGGAGCGTTGGAAGGGTATCGCCGAACCTGGCTCGCCCATTGCCGCGGGCCTCGATGCCATCGCTCGCCAGGAGCCGCGCTTCGAGGCGCCGGGTTTCCTCGTCGGCGCGAAATCGGCCTATGAGACCATCGTCACCGCCTTCGCCCGCGGTGATCGCAAGACCCTGAAAGGTTTGCTCGCCAAGGAGGTCTATGACGGCTTCGAGCAGGCGATCGCCGAGCGCGAGAAGCGCGGCGAGAAGGCCGAGTCCAATTTCGTCTCGATCGACAAGGCCGAGATCGTCGGCGTCGAGGTCAAGGGCAAGGCCGCCCAAGTCACCATCGCCTTCGTCTCGCAATTGATCAGCGCGGTCCGCGATGCGCAGGGCAATGTCGTCGACGGCAGCGCCGATGCGGTCTCCGAGGTCAACGACGTCTGGACCTTCGCGCGTCAGCTCGGTAGCCGCGATCCCAACTGGCTGCTGGTCGCCACCGAATCGGCCGCGTGATTCGTGCCGCCGGTCTTGGTCCGGGGCTCTTCGTTCTGGGACTCCTGGTCGCAGGCCTATCGATGACCGGCGCTGAAGCTTCTCCCCCATCTCTACCGCAGGGCGCCGGGGCCGAACCCGTGGCGCCCGCTTCGCTTGCCCGCTGGAGCGCCGACGACCAATTGTCGGTCCTGCGCCTGTTCGCGCGGGGCTGCGAGACCGACCCGCCGCTGCGGCAGGGTGCTGCCCCGCCGCCGGCCCTGCCGGCCCTGTGCAGCAAGGCAGCGGCCTTGCTCGCTGCGGGAGAGCCGAGCCAGGACGCGGCCCGCCGTTTCTTCACGGACAATTTCGCCTTCTGGCGCATCCGTCCGGCCGGCGCCGAGCGCGGCTTCATGACCGGCTATTTCGAGCCTGAATTCGAGGGCTCGCTCACCCGCTCCGATGCCTTCCCGACACCGCTCTACGGCCGTCCGGTCGACCTCGTGACCAGGATGCCCGGCGATGACTGGCCAGAAGTCGACCCGGACCTGACCTCGGCGCGCCGAACGGCCAGGGGACTGGAGCCCTTCCCGGATCGCACCGCGATCGAGGAGGGCGCGCTCGCCGGCCAGGGCCTCGAGATTCTCTTCATGCGCGACCCCGTCGATCGCTTCGTCCTGCAGGTCCAGGGCTCGGGCCGCATCCGCCTGCCGGACGGCAAGGTGACGCGCCTGGTCTATTCCGGCCGCAACGGCCATCCCTATACCTCGCTCGGGCGTGAGCTCAGCCGGCGCGAGAACATCCCGCCCGAGCAGATGACGATGGACAAGCTCATCGCCCGGCTGAAGGCCGATGCCGGCTTCGCCCGCGACCTCATCCGGCTCAACCGCTCCTTCGTCTTCTTCGCCCGCAACGACGATCTCCCGCCCGAGTCCGGCCCGATCGGCGGCGCCGGCCTGCCGCTGACCCCGCTGCGCAGCATCGCGGTCGACCGCTCGCTCTGGCCCTATGGCATGCCTGCCTGGATCGAGACCGAGATCCCCGACGGCAAGGGTGGCAGCGAAAAGCTCGCCCGGCTCGTCCTGGCGCAGGACACCGGCACCGCCATCGTCGGCCCCGCCCGGATCGACCTCTTCATCGGCTCGGGTGCGGAGGCGGGCCATCGCGCCGGCCTGATCCGGCACCCCTTCGATTTCATCGTGCTCTGGCCGCACTGAACCATGCGCCGTCGCGGCAAGCTCCTCTCCGAGGCGGAACTGGCGCTCTGGCGCCAGGTCGCGCGCACGGTCAAGCCGCTGGCGGGCCGTGCGCCGGTCGAGCCCGAGCCGGAAGCGGAGCAGGCAAAGCCGACAGCTCCGATTGAGAACGCTCCGCCTCCCGCGGCACTCGCGTCCGCTCGGCAATCCGCCAAGCCTGCACCGCCGCCATTGGTGCCGCTGGAGCGGCGCATGCGCACGCAATTGCGACGGGGCCAACACGGCGTCGAGGCGGTCATCGACCTGCACGGCCTGCGCCAGGACGAGGCGCATGCGGCCTTGCGCGGCTTCCTGCGCCTGCAGCAGCAGCGCGGCGCCAAGCTCGTGCTGGTGGTGACCGGCAAGGGCATCGCCGGCGATGTTCCCTATGGCGAGGAGAGGGGCATCCTGCGCCGCAACGTCCCGCATTGGCTGCGCCTGCCCGATTTGCGCCCGCTGGTGCTCGGCTTCGACGAGGCCGAGCAGCGCCATGGCGGCGCAGGCGCCCTTTATATCCGCCTGCGCCGCAGCCGGGAGACTTGTTGATGACGCCCTTCGGCCGCCGCGTCCGCGAATTGCGCGCCGCCCGCGGCGTCACACTGGCGCAGATGGCGCAGGCGCTCGGCGTCACCCCGGCCTATCTCTCGGCGCTGGAGCACGGCAAGCGCGGCCAGCCGACCTTCACCCTGATCCAGGGCGCGATCCATATGCTGGGCGTGATCTGGGACGAGGCCGACGAGTTGATCCGCCTCGCCGAGCTCTCACATCCGCGGGTCGTCATCGACACGGCCGGGCTGGAGCCGGAAGCGACGCTGGTCGCCAACCGCCTCGCCCATGAGGTGCAATGGCTCGGCCCCTCCGACCTTGCGGCGCTGACCTCGATCCTCGACAGCGCCGCCCGCCGCCGTGGCAGCGCTTGACCTTACCGGCCGGCAAATGCGACACGCCGCCATCCTCCCGCCATCACGGATCGTTCCATGACCTCCAAGCGCTATGACGTGCTCGCCTTGGGCAATGCCATCGTCGATGTCTTCGCCTCGGCGGAGGAAGATTTCCTGGCGAAATACGAGCTGGTCAAAGGCTCGATGGCGCTGATCGACGAGCCGCGGGCGGAATTGCTCTATGGCGCGATGGGCCCCGGCAAGGTGGTCTCGGGCGGCTCGGCCGCCAACACCATCGCCGGTCTCGCCTCCTTCGGCGGCAAGGGCGCCTTCATCGGCAAGGTCAAGGCCGACGAGCTCGGCAAGCTCTATCGCCACGACCTGACCTCGCTCGGCGTCGCCTTCGACACCGCTGCGGCGACCGAAGGCCCGGCGACGGCCCGCTCCTTCATCATCGTCACACCCGATGGCGAGCGCACGATGAACACCTATCTCGGCGCCTGCCAGGGCCTCTCGCCGGCCGATGTCGACCCGGCCACGGTCGAGAACGCCGACATCGTCTATCTCGAAGGCTATCTCTGGGATCCGCCGGCGGCCAAGGACGCCTTCCGCAAGGCCTCGGAGCTCGCTCACAAGGCTGGCGGCCGCGTCGCCATCACCCTGTCGGATTCCTTCTGCGTCGACCGCTATCGCGACGAATTCCTCGGCCTGATCCGCAATCGCATGGTCGATCTCGTCTTCGCCAACGAGCACGAGCTGAAGAGCCTCTACCAGAGCGCCGATTTCGACACGGCGCTGGCGGCCCTGCGGGCCGAGAACGTGCTTGCCGTCATCACCCGCTCGGAGAACGGCGCGCTCGCGCTGACGCCGGATGGCGTCGTCGCCGAGCCGGTCTTCCCGATTGAGCGCGTCGTCGATGCGACCGGCGCCGGCGATCTCTTCGCCGCCGGCTTCCTGCACGGCCTGACCTCGGGCCGCGAGGCGCGCGATTGCCTGCGGCTTGGTGCGCTCGCAGCTGCCGAGGTCATCAGCCATGTCGGCGCGCGCCCGGACGTCAACCTGAAGACGCTCGCGGGCAATAACGGCCTGCTCTGAGGAAAACAGGGCGGCCGTTCAGGCCGCCCGCTTCAATCCCGTCGCGCTCCAGATCTCGCTGAGCGCGCCGACCAGCGCGGCGATGTCCTCGTCCGAATGCAGCGGTGTCGGGGTGATGCGCAAGCGCTCGGTGCCGCGCGCCACGGTCGGGTAGTTGATCGGCTGGACGTAGATCGCAAAGCGCTCCAGCAACTCGTCGCTGATCCGCTTGCACAGCGCGGCGTCGCCGACCATCACCGGCACGATGTGGCTGGGATTGGGCAGATGCGGGATACCGGCCTGGTCGAGCTGCAGGCGTAAGCTTCGCACCCGGTCCTGCTGGCCCTCGCGCTCGGCCGAGCTCGTCTTGAGATGCCGGATCGCGGCGAGCGCGCCAGCCGCCAGTGCCGGCGGCAGCGAACTCGAGAAGATGAAGCCGGAGGCGAAGCTGCGGATGAAGTCGCACAGAGCCGCCGAGCCAGTGATGTAGCCGCCCATCACGCCGAAGGATTTGGCCAGGGTGCCTTCGATCAAGTCGAGCCGGTGGCTGAGCCCGTCGCGCTCGCTGACGCCGCCGCCGCGTGGCCCGTAGAGCCCGACGGCATGGACCTCGTCGATATAGGTCAGGGCGCCGAATTCGTCGGCGAGATCGCAGAACTCGGCGATCGGCGCGATGTCGCCATCCATCGAATAGACCGATTCGAAGGCGATCAGCTTCGGCCTGTCGGGGTCGATCGCCTGCAGCTTGCGGCGCAGGTCCTGCGCGTCGTTGTGGGCGAAGATCAGTTTTTCGGAGCGCGAATGCCGGATGCCCTCGATCATCGAGGCATGGTTGGCCGCATCGGTCAGCACCACGCAGCCGGGAATGCGCGCGGCCAGGGTCGAGAGCGAGGCCCAGTTCGACATGTAGCCGGAGTTGAACAGCAGCGCCGCCTCCTTGCCGTGCAGGTCGGCGAGCTCGCGTTCCAGCAGGACATGGTAGTGGTTGGTCCCGGCGATGTTACGGGTGCCGCCGGCGCCGGCGCCGCAGCTGTCGAGCGCATCGCGCATCGCGGCGAGCACGGTAGGGTGCTGGCCCATGCCGAGATAATCGTTCGAGCACCAGACGGTGACCTCGCGCGGGCCGCCCGGACCGTGGAAGGCGGCGCGGGGAAAGCGGCCGGCGCGGCGCTCGAGATCGGCAAAGACGCGATAGCGGCCCTCGGCCTTGAGGCTGTCGAGTTCGCTGCGGAAAAAGGCTTCGAAATCCATGAGTGACGCTCCTGGCGGCACCTTTGAGGGATTCCAGGCGCAGGGTAAAGGCGCGCCGATGTCGCGCCGCAACAAGGCCGCGGCGGCATGATCCTAACGCAAGCCGCGCCGAAGCGTGCAAGGTGCTTTTCGTTTCCGGGCAGGAATGGGCCTTTCCCTTTGACGCGATGGCCCGTTAGATCGGCGGCAAAGCGGATAAGGAACAGGCCATGGCGGTAACGATCGACGGACGCACCCTGAAGGGCAAGCAGGTGCTGCGCGTGGCCCGGCCCGGGCCATCCGGCCGCTATGAGAAGGCGACTTTGGCCAAATCGGCACGTGAGGCGATCGCGGCGACGCGCGCTCATATCGACGCCAACTTCATGAACGACGAAGCCCCGTTCATGTACTCCTTCAACACCGGCGTCGGCCTGTTCAAAGACCAGCGCGTGCTGATGTCGGAGATGACCGAATATCAGCGCAAGAGCGTCTATGCCCACGCCACCGGCATCGGCGAGCCTTTCCCGGAGGATGTGACGCGCGCCACCATGCTGCTGCGCGCCAACGCCTTCGCCTCGAACTATTCCGGCCCGCAGGTCGCCCTGGTCGAGCGCCTGCTCGCCTGCCTCAATGCCGGCATCCATCCGGTGATCCCGCAGAAGGGCTCTGTCGGCGCCTCCGGTGACCTCGCGCCGCTCGCCCATATGTCGGCGGCGGTTTGCGGCTTCGAGGAGGGCGAGGCGGTCTACAAGGGCAAGCGGATGAAGGCCCGCGACGCTCTGGCCAAGGCCGGGCTGGAGCCGGACTTCAAGCTCGGCGCCAAGGATGCCTCGGCGCTGATCAATGGCTCGACGGTGTCGCTGGCGCTCGGCGTGCTCGCCACCGAGGACGCCAAGCGCCTGATCAAGGCCGCCGATATCGGCCTCGCCCTCTCGCTCGAAGCGATGCGCGGCGAGCTCGCCGCCTTCGATCCGCGCGTCCATGCCGCCCGGCCGCATCCCGGTCAGGCCTTGGTCGCGCGCAATCTTCGGAAGATCACGCAAGGCTCGAAGCGCTGCTCGGCCTCGGCCCGCGAGACGATCTATCCCGACGAGATCGGCCGCACGCCCGGCAAGCCGCCGGCGCCGCGCGTGCAGGACGTCTATTCGCTGCGCTGCGCCCCGCAGGTGCATGGCCCGGCCCGCGAGGCGCTCGACTATGTCAGCCGGATCATCGCGACCGAGACCAATTCGGCGACCGACAACCCGCTGATCTTCCCGGAGGATGACGGCTACCGCGTCATCTCCGGCGGCCATTTCCACGGCCAGTACGTTGCGCAGGCGATGGACCTGCTCGCCATCGCCATGACCGACCTCGGCTCGATCTGCGAGCGCCGTCTCGCCCGCCTCGTCGATCCGACCCTGAGCTACGGCCTGCCGCGCAACCTGCTCGCCGGCAAGCGCGGCCTCAACACCGGTTTCGCCACCGTGCAGTGCTCGATGTCGGCGCTGGTGATGGAGAACCGCACGCTGTCCTCGCCCGGCTCGGTCGATTCAATCCCAGGCAAGTCCAATGCGGAAGACCATGTCTCGAACTCGACCTGGTGCGGTCGCAAGGCGCGCACCGTCGTCGAGAACGTCGAGATGATCATCGCTGCCGAGATCCTGATGGCCTGCCAGGCGCTCTCGCTGATCGCCGAGACGGCCAAGGCCCATCCGCTCGGCAAGGGCACACAAGCCGCGCTCGACGCGCTGCGCGAGACGATCCCGCCGGCGCTGGACGGCGACCGCTGGTACGCCGCTGAGATGAACCAGGCGACCGCGCTGATCCGCTCCGGTGCGATCGTCGAGGCGGTCGAGGCGGCCGTGGGCGGGCTGGAGTAGGACGTAAGCACCTTCTTCGTCATGATCGGGCTTGTCCCGACCATCCACGTCTTCGCTGGTCGAGATCGGTGCTCAAGACGTGGATGCTCGCCACAAGGGCGAGCATGACGGGTGTGCGTCTCAGACGCCTCTCTCAATACAGCGTCGCCCGGACCCGCTCCGGCAGCGCCTTGTCATAGGCCTCGCCGTCGAACGCCTCTGCAGCCGCGCGTGCCGAGATGTCGCGCAGGATCGTGCCAGCGCTGGGCAGCGAGCGCTTGTCGACCTGCGCCGCGGGGTTCCAGAGATCGGCGCGCACCACCGCCCGCGAGCACTGGAAATACGCCGCTTCGACGGTGACGACGATCACGCAGGCCGGCAGTTTCCCGGCCATCTCGAAGCGCGCGCACAGCTCCGGATCGGTCGAAAGCACCGCCGTGCCGTTCACACGCAGGGTTTCGCCGTAACCGGGGATCAAAAAGAGCATTCCGATTCGATTGTCGGACAGAAGATTCTTCAATGAATCCAGACGGTTATTGCCTCTTCTGTCCGGAATCAGCAGCGTTTTCGCGTCGCTGACCGTGACAAAGCCCGGCAAATCCCCGCGCGGTGAGCAATCCAGACCACCCGGACCGTTGGTCGCGAGCACAAAAAACGGCGAGGCCGCGATCAGCGCGCCATAGTTGGCGTCGATGTGATCGATCTCCTTGAGGATCGAGGCCGGCGCGATCGGGTTCGGGTAGAGCGCGGCGAGCTGGTCGAGCGACGTAATCTGGTGCGCGGTCATGCTGGCCTCCGGAAACAATAAGTCTAGACTATTCGACTTCGCTGCAGCGCACCAGTGGGCGGCCAAACAAAAACGCCCCGCATCCTGCGATGCGGGGCGTCTGATTCACGTGAAACGCGGATCGCGTATCAGTCTTCGGCGTTCTGGCGCTCGCGGGACTTCTCAGCCTCGCGCTCGGCCTTCAGCTTCTCGGTGATGTCCTCGCCGGTTGTCTGGTCGACCACCTTCATCGACAGGCGCACCTTGCCGCGCTCGTCCATGCCGAGGAACTTGACCTTGACCTTGTCGCCTTCCTTGACGACGTCCTGCACCTTCTGGACCCGCCGCGGGGCGAGCTCGGAGATGTGGACGAGGCCGTCCTTGGCGCCGAAGAAGTTCACGAAGGCGCCGAACTCCATGACCTTGACGACGGAGCCGTCATAGATCTGGCCAGCTTCCGGCTCGGAGACGATCGACTTGATCCACTTGATCGCCGCTTCGATCGACTTGCCGTCGGCCGAGGCGATCTTGATGGTGCCGTCGTCCTCGATGTTGACCTTGGCGCCGGTCTTCTCGACGATCTCGCGGATCACCTTGCCGCCGGAACCGATGACTTCGCGGATCTTGTCGACCGGGATCTTCATCGTCTCGATGCGCGGCGCATACTCGCCGAGCTGGCTGCGCGAGGCCGAGAGGGCCTTGCTCATCTCGCCGAGGATGTGCTCGCGACCGCCCTTGGCCTGGCCGAGGGCGACCTTCATGATCTCCTCGGTGATCCCCGCGATCTTGATGTCCATCTGCAGCGAGGTGATGCCCGCGGCGGTGCCGGCAACCTTGAAGTCCATGTCGCCGAGATGGTCCTCGTCGCCGAGGATGTCGGAGAGCACCGCGAAGCGCTCACCCTCGAGGATCAGGCCCATGGCGATGCCGGCGACCGGCGACTTCAGCGGCACGCCCGCATCCATCAGCGCCAGCGAGGTGCCGCAGACGGTGGCCATAGAGGAGGAGCCGTTCGACTCGGTGATCTCCGAGACGACGCGGATCGTGTAGGGGAACTCCGACTTCGCCGGCAGCATCGGGCGGATGGCGCGCCAGGCGAGCTTGCCATGGCCGATTTCGCGCCGGCCGGGCGAACCCATGCGGCCGGTCTCGCCGACCGAATAGGGCGGGAAGTTGTAGTGCAGCAGGAAGGTCTCCTTGTAGGTGCCTTCCAGCGAGTCGATGAACTGCTCGTCATCGCCGGTGCCGAGCGTGGTCACGACCAGCGCCTGGGTCTCGCCGCGGGTGAACAGCGAGGAGCCGTGGGTGCGCGGCAGGACGCCCGCTTCCGCCACGATCTTGCGGACCGTCTTGACGTCGCGGCCGTCGATGCGGACGCCGTCGTCGAGGATGGTCCAGCGCACGACCTTGGCCTGGGCCTCCTTGAACTGGCCGCCGACCTGCTCCTTGGTGAAGGTGGTCTTGCCGTCCGGCTCGGCCGAGACCAGCGCCTGGACCTTGGCCTTGGCGGCATCCAGCGCCTTGTAGCGCTCGGCCTTGGTGGTGATCTTGTAGGCGGCCCGGAGATCCGCATCCACCAGCTTGAGAACGGCGTCGAGCACGACCGAATTATCGGCCGGCACGTAATCGCGCGGCTCCTTGGCGGCTTTCTCGGCCAGGCGGATGATCGCGTCGATCACCGGCTGGAAATGCTTGTGGCCGAACATCACGGCGCCGAGCATGATCTCCTCGGAGAGCTCCTTGGCCTCCGACTCGACCATCAGCACGGCGTCCTGGGTGCCGGCGACGACGAGGTCGAGCTGCGATTCCTTGACCTCTTCGATCAGCGGATTGAGCTTGTAGGCGCCGTCGACATAGCCGACGCGGGCAGCGCCGACCGGGCCCATGAACGGCACGCCCGAGAGCGTCAGGGCGGCGGAGGCGGCGACCATCGCGACGATGTCGGGATCGTTCTCGAGGTCATGCTGCAGGACGGTGACGACCACCTGGGTGTCGTTCTTGTAGCCTTCGGCGAAGAGCGGGCGGATCGGCCGGTCGATCAGGCGCGAGACCAGCGTCTCCTTCTCGGTCGGGCGTCCTTCGCGCTTGAAATAGCCGCCGGGGATGCGACCGGCCGCGAAGGTCTTCTCTTGGTAATTCACGGTGAGCGGGAAGAAGTCGAAGCCCGGCTTCGGCTCCTTGGCCGAGACGATGGTGGCGAGCACGACGGTCTCGCCATAGGTGGCGAGCACGGCGCCGTCGGCCTGGCGGGCGATCTTGCCGGTTTCGAGCACGAGCTTGCGCCCGCCCCAGATCAGCTCTTCGGTTTGAACATCGAACATAGGATTTTCTTTCGGTCGGATGCGATCCGTCCGGCGTCGATCGTGCCCATGGGCAAGACGGCTGAACGTCCGGGAGGTGCTTGCAGGAAGCGCGCCCGGGCGCTCGGCGATCCTGCCATGGACGTCGCTGACGCCGGCGGATCATGCGGGAAGCCGCCCCATGCGGTTGCCGCATTGAAGGGGGAGCGTCGCGTCATTGCGGCGTTCCCGGATTGAGGCCGATGATACGGCCTCTAGAAGAACCGCCCGGAGCAGCGAGGCACCGGGCGGGAAATCGGTTCGATCAGCGGCGGATGCCGAGCTTCTCGATCAGGGTCTTGTAGCGCGCTTCTTCCTTGCCCTTCAGGTAGTCGAGCAGGGAGCGGCGCTGCGAGACCAGCTTGAGCAGGCCGCGACGCGAATGGTTGTCCTTGGTGTGGGACTTGAAGTGGCCGGTCAGGTTGTTGATGCGCTCGGTGAGGATCGCGACCTGGACTTCCGGCGAGCCGGTGTCGTTCGGCTTGGTGGCATGTTCCTTGATGAGCGCGTTCTTGCGCTCGGCAGTGATCGACATCGTCATGTCCTTTGGTTGGGTGTTGATCTGGCGGGCCAGGCCGGGATGTCGTCCAGCAAGGTCCGAAGCCCGCATCCGCCTCATCGCGGAAGGGATGCGCAGCCGGCTGCTAGGCCGGTTGCCCGGGCATATACACGAAATTGGCGGAAAGGCTAGGGTTCCGGCATCGCGGAGCGGAGAATCGCATGCAGGTCGAAGAACGGCGGGCCGTACGCGCACTTGTCCTCACACCGGAGCGGCAGGTACTGCTCTTTCGTCTGCGGCCACCGGGCGAGACAAGATGTTTCTGGATCGCGCCGGGCGGCGGGCTCGATCCCGGCGAGACCATCGAGGACGGCCTGAGGCGTGAACTCCGCGAGGAGCTCGGGCTGGTCGAATTCCAGATCGGCGCGATCGTCTGGCGCCGGCATCACACGTTTGATTGGGGACCCCGCCGGATCTCGCAGCGCGAGGAATACCGCATCGTGGAAGTGCCGCGCTTCGAGCCCGTCATGACCGACGAGGTCGAGGTGCAGAACCTCGTCGAGCATCGCTGGTGGCCGATCGCCGAGCTAGACGGTATCGGCGAACCGCTGACGCCGTTGAGTCTGCCGGCGATCCTGGCGCGATATCTGACTGACGGCGCGCCCGATCCGGTACCACCCGAGGAGGCGCTGGTCGACGACGTGCCGGCCCGCTGACGCCCGGAACCTCCGTCGGCTCCGCAGGTTGACTCGGCGCAGTCACCAACCGGGGTCGCATCTCATGCGTACCATGTCGAAAGACCGCCTCATCGCCGCGCTCGGCGCCCAGCTCCGGGCCGAGCGCGAGACCCGCGATGCGCTCGTCGAGGTGATCGCCAATGGCCAGCTCGACCGCGAGGTGCTGCTGGCGATCCTGTCCGATCCAGTGCCCGTCGTGACCCGCGACGAGATCGTCCAGGCCGAGGCCTGGCTGCGCGGGCTGCCGCCGGCCTTGCCCGTTCAGCCCAAGCTGAGGGCGGCCTGATGGCGCCCCGGCCAGCCTGGAAGGGGTATCTCAAGCTCTCGCTGGTCTCCTGCGCCGTCGAACTGACCTCGGCGACCGACCATAGCGAGAAGGTCTCCTTCCGCGTCATCAACCGCAAGACCGGCAACACCGTCCGCCGGCAATACATCGACAGCGTCAGCGGCAAGCCGGTCGACCCCGACGACGAGGTCAAGGGCTACGAGATCGGCGGCGACGAATACCTGCTGATCGAGGAGGACGAGATCGACGCGGTCCAGATCGAGAGCTCGCACACGCTCTCGATCGAGCAGTTCGTCGATCGCGCCGCGATCCCGCAGATCTATTTCGACCAGCCCTATTATCTCAGCCCCTCCGACGAAGTCTCGGAAGAGGCTTTCGCCGTGATCCGCGAGGCGATGGCGAAGCAGAAGAAAGCCGGCATCGCCCGCATCGTGCTCTATCGCCGCGAGCGCCCGGTGATGATCGAGCCCTTCGACAAGGGCCTGCTGCTAACGACGCTGCGCTACGACAAGACCGTGCGCCAGCCGGACGAGGTCTTCGATGGCGTGAGGAAGGGCAAGCTCGACGAGGAGCTGGTCGATCTCGCCACGCACATCATCGAGAAGAAAGAGGCGAGGTTCGATCCGAGCGGCTTCGAGGATCATTACGAGGAGGCGCTGCTTGAGCTGATCGCGGCCAAGCGCAAGGGCAAGAAGCCGCCGGTGGCGAAGCCCGCCGAGCGCCCCTCCAATGTCGTCAACCTGTTCGAGGCGCTGAAGAAGAGCCTCGGCGAGGAGAGTGGCGCGTCGTCGAAATCGTCCACTCGCAAGAAGCCGTCGAATGCCCGCAAGCCGACGAAAAAGCCGGCTGCCGGCAAGGCCAGGAAGAGCGCCTGACGCGCGTCGGAGGGCGCCATGGCCAATCTTGATCTCTATCGCTCGAAGCGCGATTTCTCCCGCACTCGCGAACCGAAGGGCGCTGCCAGTCGCCGCAAGGCTGCCCGGGGCGGCGGCGCCTTCGTGATCCACAAGCACGCCGCGCGCCGGCTCCACTACGATCTCAGGCTGGAGCATGATGGCGTGCTCTGGTCCTGGGCGGTGACGCGGGGCCCGAGCCTCGACCCCGGCGAGAAGCGCCTCGCCGTCCATGTCGAGGACCATCCGCTCGAATACGGTTCTTTCGAAGGCACGATCCCTGAAGGCGAATATGGCGCCGGCTCCGTCGTCGTCTGGGATGAAGGCAAGTGGATTCCGGAGGGCGATCCCACCCGCGGCATGGAGAAGGGTCATCTCGCCTTCGCGCTCGAAGGCCACAAGCTCGGCGGCCGCTGGCATCTCGTCAGGCTGAAGCCCCACCGCGGCGAGAAACGCGACAACTGGCTGCTGATCAAGGTCGACGACGAGTTCGCTAGGGATAACGAAGATATCCTGGAGACCGCGCCGGATTCGGTGAAATCCGGCCGCAGCGTCGACGACGTCGGCGCGGATCCCGGAGGAGACGTCTGGTCGACGGATGAGAAACCCGCAAGGGGCCGTCAGCCTAAGGCTGCCAGAGCAAAATCGGCAAAGGCCAAGCCGGCCCGCCGTTCGGAAGAGATCGAAGACGAGCCTCTGCCGCGCTTTGTCGAGCCCTGCCTGGCGACTCTGCAGGACAAGCCACCAACCGGGGACGCCTGGCTGCACGAGGTCAAGTTCGACGGCTATCGGCTGCAGGCGCGAATCTCCGCCGGCAAGGTCAAGCTGCTGACCCGCACCGGGCTCGACTGGACCGAGCGCTTCGGCGAGCGGATTGCCGGTGCGCTCGCCGCCCTGCCTTGTGAGACGGTGCTGATCGACGGCGAAGTGGTGGCGCTGGGCGAGAACGGCATCTCCTCCTTTTCCGCGCTCCAGGCGGCGCTGTCGGAGGAGAAGACCACTAACCTTGTCTTCTTCGCCTTCGACCTGCTCCATCTCGACGGCGAGAACCTACAATCAGAGCCGTTGCTCGCTCGCAAGGAGCGGCTGGAAGAATTGCTCAAAGTCGCAGGAGCGGATTCGCCCCTGCGCTATTCCGAGCATTTCATCGAGCCGGGTCAGACCATGCTGCGCCATGCCTGCCGCATGGGGCTGGAGGGCGTGATCTCCAAGCGCGCCGAGGCGCCCTATCGCAGCGGCCGCGGGCGCGACTGGATCAAGTCGAAATGCACGCAGCGCCAGGAATTCGTCATCGCCGGCTATGTCCCGTCGAAGGCCTCGCGCAACCAGCTCGGCTCGCTCGTCCTCGGCTATCACGAGGATGGCGAGCTGAAGCCGGCCGGCCGCGTCGGCACGGGTTTCACCCGCAATTCAGCCTCGGCGCTGAAGAAGACGCTCGACGCCATCGCCGCGAAGGCCTCGCCCTTCCGCGGTGACGCCGCCCGTGAGCGCGGTATCGTCTGGGTGAAGCCTGAGCTGGTCGCCGAGATCGCCTTCGGTTCCTGGACGGCCTCGAAGACGCTGCGGCATTCGGCTTTCCTCGGCCTGCGCGAGGACAAGCCGGCTGAAGAGGTCGTCGAGGAGAAGCCGGGCAAGACCGGAGCGAACACAGCGCGGCCTGCGGCGAAGAGCAGGCGCAAGGCCGGGCTGGAGACCACTGTGACGCTCAGCAATCCCGACAAGCCGCTCTGGCCCGATATCGGCTTCACCAAGCAGGATTTGCTCGACTATTACGCCAGCATCTGGGAGCGCATGGCGCCCTTCGTGATCGAGCGCCCCTTGAGCCTGCTGCGTGCGCCTGATGGCGTCGGTGGCCAGGTCTTCTTCCAGAAGCACGCCGGCGCCGGCCTGCACAAATCCGTCTTCCGGATGAAGGACAGGGATGGCGAGGAGCTGCTCTTCATCCGCGATTTCGATGGGCTCGCCGCGCTCGTCCAGCTCGGCACGGTCGAAGCCCACGTCTGGGGAGCGAAGATTGACGCGATCGAGACACCCGATCAGGTCATCTTCGATTTCGATCCCGACCAGGGCGTGCCGATCGAGCGTGTACGCGAGGCGGCGCTCGCCGTGCGCCAGCGTCTGGACGAGCTAGGTTTCGAGAGCTTCCTCAAGACCTCGGGCGGCAAGGGCTTCCATGTCGTGCTGCCGCTGAAGCCCAAGGCGGATTGGGACGAGGTCAAGGGCTTCGCCCGCGACTTCGCCAAGGCGATGGAGCAGGCCGAGCCCAAGCTCTACACCGCGACCCTGTCGAAGAAGGCCCGCAAAGGCCGCATCTTCATCGACTATCTCAGGAATGGCCGCGGCTCGACCGCGATCGCCCCGTTCTCGACGCGGGCGCGCCCCGGCGTTGCGGTCGCCCTGCCGGTCGCCTGGGAGCTGCTGGAGAAGGGGTTGGAGCCCGACGCCTTCAAGGCGCCGGAGGTCACGAAGAAGGGCCCGCCCGACGACGCCTGGGCCGACTTCTTCAAGCCGAAGCGGGCGTTGAAGCGCTGATCAGGCGGCGACCTCGCCCCGGTCGTAGCGGCGCTGTGCCTCCTCGACCTCGCCGATATGGGCCTCCGCCCATTGCGTCAGCGCTGCGACGGTGCCGGCGAGCGTACGCCCGAGCGGCGTCAGCGAATATTCGACCGTGACCGGCACCGTCGGGAAGGCGCGGCGCGAGATGAGGCCGTCGCGCTCCAGGCTCTTCAGCGTCTGCGACAGCATCTTCTGGGAGATACTGTCGATTCGCCGGCGCAGTTCGTTGAAGCGCAGCGTTTCCTGCTCGAGCAGGATCAGGACCAGCACCGCCCATTTGTCGCCGATGCGGTCGAGCACCTGTCTCGTCGGGCAGCGGGCGTCGAACGGGTCGGGGCGATGCAGCATGGCGGTTTCCGGCAGGTGACCTTGTGGCGTGAAAGTGCCTTCTTGAGAGAAAATCGCATGACTGCCATCTGGTGTCCATTGGGATGTAGGTTCCCAGAAGATACCAGGGATGACCACCATGAAGATTGCTCTCATCGGCGCCACCGGCTTCATCGGCTCGCGCCTGCTCACGGAACTGACCAGCCGCGGCCATCAGGTCACCGCTATCGTCCGCAATCCGGAAAAGGTGCCGCAGGGCGCCGGCGTCACCGCAAAGAAGGGCGATGTCTACGACAAGGACGGGCTCGCTGCCCTGCTTGCCGGCCACGATGCGGTGATCAGCGCGGTTCACTACACCGCCAGCGATCCGGCGACGCTGCTGGCGGCGGTCAAGCAGTCCGGCGTGAAGCGCTATCTCGTCGTCGGCGGTGCCGGCAGCCTCGAGGTCGCGCCCGGCGTGAAGCTGTTCGACACCAAGGAATTTCCGGCGCTCTATCTCGACGAGGCCAGGAAGGGCGGCGCCTATCTCGATCTGCTGAAGGGTGAGACTGGCCTCGACTGGACCTTCCTCTCGCCCTCCGCCCTCATCGAACCGGGCGAGCGCACCGGCAAGTTCCGCCTCGGCAAGGACCAGCTCCTGGTCGACGGCAACGGCCAGAGCCGGATTTCGGCCGAGGATTACGCTATCGCCCTGGTCGATGAACTGGAAAAGCCGGCGCATTCGCGCCGGCGCTTCACGGTCGGCTATTGAGGCGGAGCACGAGGCCCCGCCTCAACGCTGTGGGTCTTTACCGGTCGGATCGGATCAATCCGACCGGATCCAGCTGCAGGGTTCGGCGAAAACGCTTCTCGCCGAAGGCGAGCTGGCCGCGGCGCAGTTCGCCGCTCCAGACATGGCCGGCGTCGCTCTCGAAATAGAGCTGCGACGCATCGACCTCGTAGCGGCCGCCATGGCTCGGCGCCTGGTCGCGCTGCTTGCCGAAGCGGCCATTGGGCCGAAGGTCGAGCCGGATGGCTCCGTCCTCGCTGACCCAGCGGCCGAGCACGGCACGCTCGGCCTTGCTGAGCGGCTCGGGCAGCTCGAGATCGATCTCGAGCGGGCGAACCGACGGCTTGGCCGGGACGATGATCGACGCGATCGCGCCGAGCGACTGGAAGACCTGGCTGAAGGGCATGATGATCTCCTTTCGTTCAGGTTGTTGGGCGGTGCTGATAGCGCCGCCTTTGACAGGAATATGTCAGTAGCAACCGGCCCGGGGCGCCAGGGCGTTCCGCCTCTGGGTCCGTTGGTCGACGACGCTGCCGGTGTGATCGGACAATGCACCGGCGCAGGCTGGGAGGGGTAGACCGATCCGCCGCGATCATTGCCTGATCCTCCAGCGCTGCAGGTCGGCTATCGCAAAGCCTCGCTGTTTCATTATATGAAAGTCCAGGCAGCCGGATGGCCTTGGCCATCCGCTATGGAGGCCGGTACATGCCCCAGGTCCAGGAACTCGCCGCGCTGATCGCCCGCTTCGCGCCGACGGACGGCGTCCACGACACCGCGATCCCGCGCTTGAAGGTCGTCCGTCTCTCGCAGCCGAGCGAGCCGATGCACGGCTTGCACGAGCCGGCGCTCTGCATCATCGCCCAGGGTGCCAAGCAGGTGATCCTCGGCGACCAGATCTATCGCTACGATGCCGCGCACTGCCTCGTCGTCTCGCTCGACCTGCCTGTCATCGGCCAGGTGATCGAAGCAACGCCGGAAGAGCCCTATCTCTGCGTCAAGCTCGAGCTCGACCCCGCTGCCATCGGCGCACTGATGCTGGAAGCGCCGCCGCTCGCCGAGCGGGAGCTGTCATCCGGTCCGGGTATGGTGGTCAGTGCGCTGACGCCGGCCTTGCGCGATGCCGTGATCAGGCTGACCAGCCTCCTGGCCTCTCCCGCTGACATCCCGGTGCTCGCGCCGCTGGTCGAGCGCGAAATCCTTTATCGCCTGCTGACCAGCGAACAGGCAGCGCGGCTGCGCCAGATCGCGGTGGCGGAGAGCAAGCTGCAGCAGGTCAATCGCGCCATCGTCTGGATCAAGCGCAATTACCGCAGCCCCTTCAGCGTCGAGATCGTCGCGGCCGAGGCGCGGATGAGCCCCTCCGCCCTGCATCAGCATTTCAAGGCGGTGACGGCGATGAGCCCGCTGCAGTACCAGAAGCAGTTGCGGCTGCAGGAGGCGCGTCGATTGATCCTCGCCAATGCGCACGACGCCGCCTCGGCCGGATTCCAGGTTGGCTATGAGAGTCCCTCGCAGTTCAGCCGGGAATATAGTCGCCTGTTCGGCGCCCCGCCGTTGCGCGATGTCGCGCGCCTGCGTGGCGTCTCGGCGGCTGACGCGGCCTAGAACTCCTCCCATCCGGCATCGCTGGCGCGGCCATTGGCGGCCTTGCGCGCCGGCGCGGCCTTGCTCTGGGCGAAGGCGGCCTCGGCGAGCTGGCGCAGGCGCTCCGGCTCGGGAGCGTGGCCGCTGCCGCGATCGGCCGGGCCGGCCGGATGCGGCGCGGCGCTGGCGGGGCGTGCGGGCGCCCGCGGGCCGGCCGGTCGCGTGCCGGAACCGGTAGAGACCGCTCCGGTCGCCAGGGCGCCGCTGCTGCCGTTCCCGGTGCGGAAGCTCGCGACGAGGGAATTGAGCTCGCCGATCCGGCCCGAGAGCGCGCCAGCCGAGGCGGCGCTCTCTTCGGCCAGCGCCGCGTTGGCCTGCGTCATCTCGTCGAGATGGGCGACCGCCTGGCTCATCTCGTCGATGCCATGGGCCTGCTCGGCCGAGGCCGCCGAGATCTCCTGGATCGTGCCGGTGACCTTCTGCGAGGCGGCGAGGATCTTCTCCAGCGACTCGCCGGCCCGGCGCACCAGCCGCACCCCCTGCTCGACCTCGGCATTGGAGGAGGAGATCAAACCGGAGATGTCCTTGGCCGCCTCGCCCGAGCGCTGGGCGAGCGTACGCACCTCGCTGGCGACCACGGCGAAGCCCTTGCCGGCATCGCCGGCGCGGGCGGCCTCGACCGCGGCGTTGAGCGCCAGCAGATTGGTCTGGAAGGCGATGCCGTCGATCACCGAGACGATCTCGGAGATCTTCTTGGAGGCGTCCTCGATCCTGGCCATGGCGGCGACCGCCTCGCCGGCAATGGCGCCGCCGTCCTGCGCCGCCTGCATCGCCTCCTCGGCGACCGCAGCCGCCTGGCGTGCGCCCTGGGCGGAAGCCTTCACCGACGCGGCGAGCTCCTCGGTCGTCGCCGCGGTCTCCTCGAGCGAGGAGGCCTGCTCCTCGGTGCGCTTCGACAGGTCGTCGGCGCCCATGTTGATCTCGCGCGCGGCGATCCCGACATCCGAGGCCGTCACCTGGATCGTCGCGACCGTCGCGGAAAGGCGGTCGACGGCTTCGTTGAAATCGGCGCGCAGCTGCTCGTATTCGGCGGGGAAAGCATCTTCAAGCCGGCAGGTCAGGTCCGCCTGGGCGAGGCGCTCCAGCCCGGCGGCCAGGGCTCGGACGATCACTTCCTGCTGCCGCGCATGGTCGCGCTGCTGCTCTGCCGAGCGCTCGCGCTCGGCCTGGTTGCTGCGGCGCTCGGCATCGCTGCGCTCGGACTGCTCCGTCGCTTCGGTTTCCAGCCGCGCCTTCTCGATCGCCGCCTCGCGCAGCACCGCGACCGCATCGGCCATGGCCGCGACCTCGTCGTCGCTGCGCAGTTTCGGCGGCTCGCTGGCGAGATCGCCGGCAGCGAGCTTCAGCATCGACGCCTTGAGCTGGCCGAGCGGCTTCAGCATCCGGCGCGTCAGCCAGAACAGCATTGCTCCGCCAACGAGGGCGATGATCAGGCCGGCCGCGATGTTGTTGCGGATCATCTCGTCGATGACGGTGAGAAAGTCGGACTGCTTGATGCCGACATAGAGGATGCCGATCACCGCATTGTTCGATGTCTGGATAATCGGCTCGTAGATGGTGAAATAGGGGACGCCGAGGATGTCGGCAGCGCCGGAATAGGTCCTGCGCTCCTTGAAGACGGCATCATGAGCCGGGCCCTGCGCCAGCTTGGTGCCGACCGCGCGCGAGCCATCGGGTTTCTGCACATTGGTCGAGATGCGAGTGTCGCCCATGAACACGGTGGCGGTGCCGCCGGAGAGCGCCTTGACCTTGTCGACCGCGGCGAAATTGCCGTTCACCGGCTCGGAGCCGAAATAGAGCTTGTCGCCATCGAGCCGCGGCTCGCCTTTGCTGACGAGGATATCGCGCAGCAGGTTGCTGTTGACGATCAGGCTGGCCTGGGCCCGCTCGCGCATCGCGCTGTCGGCTGCGCGGATCGACAGGATGACGGACGCGGCCACGGCAGCGGCGACGATGATGACCCCGACGATTGCAAGCCGGTTCGAGATGGGTAGCCAGAGCGAGGCGAGCTTCTTCACGAAGGGCTCCTTGGGGTTTGCCGGGGCAGGCTGGCAATCCAAGGAGGTCGGTAAACTGGTAAATTAGGCTTTAAAGCGAGCTATTTTCGCTCGAAAACCGCCGTTTTCGAGCGCTTTGGCCAAAAATTTCAGCGCAGATCCGGGACAGTTGCGTGCAATCTGAACGAAGGCTCGTCTACAGGTTGAAGACGCGATGCGGCACGAACTCGCCCTGCATGATCGAGCCTGTGGCAATCAGCACGCCGCCGCTCACCGCGTAGACGGCGTCGGCTTCCAGCGGGGCGTCGCGGCCACGCAGCAGCACGCTCTGGCCGCGCTTCAGCCGGAGCGCGGCGTCGCGATGCACCACGATCTCCGGGATCAGCGTCAGCGCCGCCGAGACCGGCAGCAGCGCCTCGGCAGCGCCATCGCCGTCGCGCAGTGCCTCGACGCTCGCGGCATCCGCCACGGCGAACGGGCCGACTCGAGTGCGCCTGAGATGCGCGACATGGCCGAGGCAGCCGAGCGCCAGACCGAGATCGCGGGCGATGGCGCGGACATAGGTGCCCTTGCCGCATTCGGCCTCGAAAGTCGTGGTCGGGCCATCATGCCGGACGATGCGCAGGGCGGTGATCTCGACCGGCCGAGCCTCCAGCGTCACCTCCTCGCCGTCGCGGGCGAGGTCATAGGCGCGCTCGCCGGCGATCTTGATCGCCGAGAACTTGGGCGGGACCTGCTGGATCGTGCCGGTGAAGCGCGGCAGCAGGGCCGCGATCGCCGCTTCGTCCGGGCGCGCGTCGGAAGTGGCGACGACCTTGCCCTCGGTATCGTCGGTATCGGTTTGCGAGCCCCAAGCGACCGTGAACTCATAGGCCTTGCGGCCGTCCATCACGAAGGGGACGGTCTTGGTCGCCTCACCGAGCGCGATCGGCAGCAGGCCGGAGGCGAGCGGGTCGAGCGTGCCGGCATGGCCGGCCTTCTTTGCCGAATAGGCGCGCTTCACCACGGCGACGGCATGGGTCGAGGTCATGCCGACCGGCTTGTCGAGCACGACCCAGCCATGCACGTCGCGCTTCTTCGGGCGCGGCGGCCGAGCGCCTTCCGCCTCTGCCGGGCGGTTCTCGTCAGTCGTCGTCATCGTGCTTGTCTTGCTGATCAAAATCTTGGTCGATGCGCAGCGGCTTGCGGTCGGTGTCGCGACGGACGGCCTCGGAATCGAGCAGCGCGTCGATCCGGGCAGCCTCGTCGAAGCTCTCATCCTGACGGAAGCGCAGATCGGGCGCGTATTTCAGGTTGACCCGATGGGCGACCTCACCACGGATATAGCGCTTGTTGGCGTCGAGCGCCTTCAGCACCGGAGCGATATCCTGGCCGCCGAGCGGCATGATGTAGCAGGTCGCGAGCTTGAGATCGGGCGAGAGCCGGACCTCCGGGACGGTGATGACGTGCCTGGCGAGGACATCGTCATGGATGTCGCCGCGCGCCAGCATTTCCGCCAATGCGTGCCGGATCAATTCGCCGACACGCAATTGCCGCTGCGAGGGCCCTGAGCCCTGTGAATTGGGTTTCTTCGCCATGGTTCTCGTTCTCCGGGATCGGACCGGACGGACGGGTTTGAAACGTCATGGCCGGGCGAAAGCCCGGCCATCTGCTGGTATCCGGGAGGAAGCGCGCCGATCAGAGGCTGCGCTTGATCTCCTCGACGCGGAAGCACTCGATCACGTCGCCAGCGCGCATGTCCTGGTAGTTCTCGAAGGACATGCCGCATTCCTGGCCGGCGACCACTTCCTTGGCGTCGTCCTTGAAGCGCTTGAGCTGGGCGAGCTTGCCCTCGTGAACCACGACGCCGTCGCGGATCAGGCGGACATTGGCGCCGCGCTCGATCGTGCCGTCGGTGACGCGGCAGCCGGCGATCTTGCCGACCTTCGAGACGTTGAAGATCTCGAGGATCTGGGCGTTGCCGAGCATGGTCTCGCGCAGGGTCGGCGCCAGCAGGCCCGACATCGCATCCTTCACATCATCCATCAGGTTGTAGATGATGCTGTAGTAGCGGATCTCGACGCCGGCCCGTTCGGCCGCCTCGCGCGCTTCCTTATGGGCGCGCACGTTGAAGCCGATCACCACCGCACCCGAAGCCTGGGCCAGCGTGACGTCGGATTCGGTGATCGCGCCGACGCCGGACGAGAGCACGCGGGCGCGGACCTCGTCGTTGCCGACCTTCTCGAGCGAGCCGACGATGGCTTCCACCGAGCCCTGCACGTCGCCCTTGACGACGAGCGGGAACTCCTTGCGGCCCGCGCCTTCCTTGAGCTCGCGCATCATCTCGGCCAGCGAGCGGCCGGCACCCGAGCCGGCGCCGCGGGCGGCGAGACGGTCGCGCTTCTGGCGCTCGCGGTAGTCGGTGATCTCGCGGGCACGCGCCTCCGACTCGACGACCGCGACGCGGTCGCCGGCTTCCGGCGTGCCGTTGAAGCCGAGCACCTCGACCGGCAGCGACGGCGCCGCTTCCTTGATCTGGGCGCCGGTGTCGGCGATCAGCGCGCGGACGCGGCCCCATTCGGCGCCGGCCACGACGATGTCGCCGGTGCGCAGCGTGCCGCGCTGGACGAGGACGGTCGCGACCGGGCCACGACCACGGTCGAGCTTGGCCTCGATCACCGTGCCTTCGGCGGCGCGCTCGGGATTGGCCTTGAGGTCGAGCACTTCGGCCTGCAGCGCGATCGCCTCGAGCAGCGTGTCCAGGCCCTGGCCGGTCTTGGCCGAGACCTCGATCTCCAGCGTCTCGCCGCCGAGCGACTCGACCTGGATCTCGTATTGCAGCAGCTCGGAACGGACCCGGTCCGGATTGGCGTCGGACTTGTCGATCTTGTTGATCGCCACGATCAGCGGCACCTTGGCCGCCTTGGCGTGGTTGATGGCCTCGACCGTCTGCGGCATCACGCCGTCATCGGCCGCGACCACCAGCACGACGATGTCCGTCACCTTGGCGCCGCGGGCGCGCATCGCCGTGAAGGCGGCGTGGCCGGGCGTGTCGATGAAGGTCACCTTGGCGCCGCCCGCCGTCGTCACCTGATAGGCGCCGATATGCTGGGTGATGCCACCAGCCTCGCCGGTCACGACATTGGTCTTGCGGATCGCGTCGAGCAGCGAGGTCTTGCCGTGGTCGACATGGCCCATGATGGTCACGACCGGCGGGCGCGAGACCAGGGTCTCGTCGGCGTCGGGTGCGTCGAACAGACCTTCCTCGACGTCGGATTCGGCGACGCGCTTGACGGTGTGGCCCATTTCCTCGGCGACGAGCTGGGCCGTGTCGGCGTCGATCACATCGGTGATCTTGTGCATCGCGCCCTGCTTCATCAGCAGGCGGATGACGTCGACACCGCGCTCCGTCATGCGGTTGGCGAGTTCCTGGATGGTGATCGTCTCGGGGATGATCACCTCGCGCATCACGCGCTCTTTCTGCGCGTCGGAGGCACGATGGCCGGTCATGCGCTGCACGCGCCGGCGGAACGAGGCGAGCGAGCGGGTCCGCTCGTCATCCCCGCCTGTGGCGGTCGACAGCGTCAGGCGGCCGCGCGGCTTGTCGCCGACCTTCGGGGTCTTCGGAGCCGGGGCGGGCGCGCCACGGTTGGCGGCGCCGGGCGCTCCGCCGGGACGGCGGAACGCGGGACGCGCCTCGCCGTCATCGGGACGGCTGCGCGGCGCGCCGGAGGACGGCGCCTGCCGGGTCGGCCGGGCGACGACCGGCTCGGCCGTGGCGTTCGGATCGGGACGGGGACCGCGCGGCGCATCCGAGCGCGGCGGACGGAAATCGAGCCGCGGCGGGCGGGCGCCGACATCGCGGGCCGGCGGGCGCGGCGAGCCATAGTCGCGCGAGTCGCGTGGCTCGCGCGGGCCGGACGGCGCCGGGCGCTGCTGTTGGGAATAGGGCTGCTGCTGCGCGGGAGCCGCAGGCGCGGCATCGCGCGGCGGCGGTGCCGGGCGCGGCGGAGCGGCTTCCTCGCCCATGCGCTGGCGCGCAGCGCTCTCGGCGCGGCGCTTCAGCTCGTCCTCCTGGCGACGGCGGTCTTCCTCTTCGCGCTGGCGAGCCTGGGCGGCCTCGCGCTCGGCACGCTCACGCTGCTCGCGGGCGGCACGCTGGCGCGCTTCGTCCTCGGCGCGGGCACGGGCCTCGGCCTCAGTGGCGCGGGCGTCGGAGAGGGCGCGCTGGCGCGCATCCTTCTCGTCGTCCGAGAGCGTGCGCAGCAGCATGCCGCCGGCCGGCCGGCTGGCCGCCGGAGCAGGCTGGGGCGGCTGCGGCCGCGGAGCCTGAGGCGCCGCCGGGACTTGCGGCGCCTGCGGGGCGCGGGCGACGGGAGCTGCCGGGGGCTCGTGACCGACGCGGCGCTTGACCTCGACGACGACCTGCTTCGAGCGCCCATGCGAGAAGCTCTGCCGAACCGTGCTCTGTTCGACAGGGCGCTTCAGCGACAACGTCTTGGGAGGCGTCACGCTCAAGGTCTTGTCGCCGGGGGTCTTGGTATCACTCATTCCGCTTTCGGTCCTGCCGGTTCGGTCTTCGTTTGATCTCGCGCGTCGGATTCCGCCGGGTCGATAAACGCCGTTTCGCCAGCATCGTTCGTCCGATAGCGGACGAGCCGACGCCAGCGCGCGAGGAAACCCTCAGTCGCCGGACCCGGAGCAAGCGCTGCATGTATCACATGCTCACGCCCCAGCGCCAGTTCCAGTTCGGCCGCAGCGAAAATCGTCACGACCGGTATGTCTTTCGGCACCGGCGCCCGTCGCAGCGCCTGGCCGATCTTGCGTTTTCCGTCCTCGGCGCCATCGCTGGCGGCGATCACTGCGGCGGCGCGCCCGGCCTGCGCCAGCGCCTCGACCTTGGCGAAGCCGCTGACGACGAGCCCCGCCTTGTTGGCCATCGCCAGCGCCTGGACCGCGTCCTTCGCCAGCAGGGCGTCGACCTCGGCCGGAAGTTCCGGCGACACCGTGACCTTCGTCTTCAGCGAGCGCTCGAAGGCGCGCCGCTTCACCGCGTCGCCGACCGTGGCGGCGCTGAGGCTGACCCAGACGCCACGTCCCGGCAGCTTGCGCCTGATGTCCGGCACCAGCACCTCGCCGGGGCCGACCACGAAGCGGATCAGGTCCTCCGGCGCGCGCGCCTGGCGCGTCACCGCGCAGGTTCGCTCCGGACCTTCTCGTTCGACGCGCCGGCTCAGGCCTCCGACTCCTCAGCCTCGGCTTCCGCCTCCGGTGCCTCGATCCAGCCGGCCTTGATGCGCGCCGCCATCACGATCGCCTCGGCGTCCTGCCGCGACAGGTCGAAGCCGTCGAGATAGCCGGCATGGCGGGTGGTCTCGCCATCCTTGCGCTCGGTCCAGCCGACCAGGTCGTCGGTGGCGCAGCCGGCGAGATCCTCGACGCTCTTCACGTCGTTCTCGCCGAGCGCGACCATCATCGCGGTGGTGACGCCCTCGACCTCGCGCAGCTCGTCCTCGACGCCGAGTGCCTTGCGCTTCTCGTCGAGCTCGGCCTCGACCGCGGCCAGGTACTCCTGGGCACGGTTCTGGATCTCGGCGGCAGTATCCTCGTCGAAGCCCTCGATCGAGGACAATTCGCTCGGCTCGACATAGGCGACTTCCTCGACCGAGCGGAAGCCTTCCGAGGCGAGCAGCTGGCCGACGGTCTCGTCGACGTTGAGGGCGTTCATGAACAGCTCGGTGCGCTGCACGAACTCCTTCTGGCGGCGTTCGGATTCTTCCTGCTCGGTCAGGATGTCGATGTCCCAGCCGGTGAGCTGCGACGCCAGGCGGACATTCTGGCCGCGGCGGCCGATGGCGAGCGAGAGCTGCTCGTCCGGCACCACGACCTCGATCTTGTCCGCTTCCTCGTCGAGCACGACCTTGGCGACCTCAGCCGGCTGCAGCGCGTTGACGACGAAGGTCGCGACATCCGGCGACCACGGGATGATGTCGATCTTCTCGCCCTGCAGCTCACCGACCACGGCCTGCACGCGCGAGCCGCGCATGCCGACGCAGGCGCCGACCGGGTCGATCGAGGAATCGCGGCTGATCACCGCGATCTTGGCGCGCGAGCCCGGGTCGCGGGCGACGGCCTTCACCTCGACGATGCCGTCGTAGATCTCGGGCACTTCCTGGCCGAACAGCTTGGCCATGAACTGCGGATGGGTGCGCGACAGGAAGATCTGCGGGCCACGCGGCTCGCGGCGCACGTCGTAGACATAGGCGCGGGCGCGATCGCCAACCTTGAACGTCTCGCGCGGGATCATCTCGTCGCGGCGGATGATGGCCTCGCCACGACCGAGATCGACGAAGACATTGCCGTATTCGACGCGCTTGACCGCGCCGTTGACGATCTCGCCGATGCGATCCTTGTACTCGTCATATTGCCGGTCGCGCTCGGCCTCGCGCACCTTCTGCACGATGACCTGCTTGGCCGACTGGGCGGCGATGCGGCCGAAATCGAAGGGCGGCAGCGGATCGGCGATGACGTCGCCGACCTGGGCGGCCGGGTTGTGGCGCTTGGCCTCGTCGACGGTGATCTCGACGGCGCCGTTCTCGACGAGGTCGACGACCTGGAGATGGCGCGCCAGCCGAAGCTCGCCCGATTTCGGGTTGATCTCGGCATGGACGTCGGTCTCGGCGCCGTAGCGCGAGCGCGCCGCCTTGGCGATCGCGTCCTGCATAGCGTCGATCACGATCTGCCGGTCGATCGACTTCTCGCGGGCGACGGCGTCGGCGATCTGCAACAGCTCGAGCCGGTTGGCGCTGACGGCCATGGCCTACTCCTCTTCCTGTGTGTTCTTCAGCGGCCCCTTGGCGCCCTTGCCCGGCTTGCGGGCCTTGGGGTCACGGGGGCCGAGCGACTTGCCGCGCCCGGGCACGGGCTGGGCGATCTCGTCGGCGGGCGGCATTTCCGGTGCCAGGCCCGATTTGCCGCGCCGGAGCGATTCGGTGACCAGCGCGTCGGTCAGCACCAGCCGCGCCTCGGCGATCAGGCGCATCGGGATCGCGACGTCGCGCTCCTCGTCGGCCCTGGCGTCGTCGCGGCTCAGCAGAGCGTCAGTTCCGCTGGCGCCGCGCAGGATGCCGCGGAAGCGCTTGCGCCCGGCGAAGGGCTCGCTGGTCTCGATCTTGGTCAGATGGCCAGCCCAGCGCTCGAAATCGCTCGGCCGGACCAACGGCCGGTCGATGCCTGGCGACGACACTTCCAGATGATAGGCCGTCTGGACGGGGTCGTCGACGTCGAGTGCCGGGGACACCGCCTGGCTCACCGCCTCACAGCCCTCGACGTTCATCGTGCCGTCCGGGAGTTCGGCCATGATCTGGACGGTGCAGCCGTTCTGGCCGGTGACGCGCACGCGCACCAGCCGGTAACCGAGATCCTCGATCGCCGGCTCGACGATCGCCGCGACGCGCGCCGCGACGCCGCTCTCGACGACGATACGTGTTTCCTGATCCTGGCTGTTCTGCTCGACCATCCGTATGGCTCGCCCGTCTCCCGCAGCTGCAAAAAGAGCTCTCGGGCGGTTCGGCCAATAAAAAAGAGCGGGCCGGTGGGCCCGCTCTTGATCGCCGGCTTACACCGAAACCAGAGCTGTTGGCCGCTATCTAGTCCCGTTTCCGCGATCTTGCAAGCCTGTCCTCGATTTCGACGATCCTGCTAACCGGCTAGTCATTCTTCATTGCTAGGAGGGGAGATGGTCGTGTGTGGGGTTGCGTGATGAGTCCTGTCGGTGCGCTGTTGCGCGATCTTGAGACGACGATGGCGCGTGGCTCGACCGATGAGCGTGCCGCCATCCTGTCGCGGCTGACCGACCTCTTCCTCAGCACGGCCAAGGATATGGGCGAGGACCAGGTCGGCGTCTTCGACGTGGTGATCGGCCGCCTCGCCCGCGCCATCGAGATCCGGGCGCGCATCGAGCTGGCCGAGCGGCTGGCGCCCGTCCCCAATGCGCCGGGCGGCGTCGTCCGCCAGCTCGCCCTCGACGAGATCGCTGTCGCCCGCCCTGTTCTCGTCGCCTCGCCTCGCCTCAGCGATCATGACCTTGTCGCCATCGCCGCTGCCAAGGGGCGCGATCACATGCTCGCCATCACCGAGCGTCCGGATCTCGGCGAGCCGGTCACCGATTTCCTGATCCTGCGCGGCGGGCGCGTCGTGACCCATGCCGTCGCCGCCAATCAGAGCGCCCGCTTCTCCCGCCATGGCATGGGCGTCCTCGTCATGCGCGCGGCCCAGGACGATGCGCTCCAGGCGACGCTCGGCACCCGCGCCGACATCCCCGGCGACCTCGCCGAGCAGTTGCTGGCTGCGGCCAAGAGTTCCGCTCGCCGCCGGCTCGAGGCCTCGCTCGAGCCTTCCCTGGCCGGCGCCGTCGCCGGTGCCGTGGAGCGCGGCGCCGATGCCGTCTCGGTCCAGGCGACCGTCGGCGACGAGCTCGGCCGGTTCAGCAAGGCGCTTGCGGACGTCAAGGCTCTCGACGATGCCGCCAAGCTCGATGAATCCGTGGTCGCGCAGTATGCGACCTCGGGCGCGGTGGAGCATGCGATCTGCGGTGTCGCCACGCTGGCGCGCCTGACCTTGCCGGCGACCGAGCAGATCGTCTTCGGCCCCGATCGCGACGCTGTCCTTCTGGTGGCGCGCGGCATGGGCTGGTCCTGGGAGACGGCACGGACACTGATCGGCCTGCGCAAGGGCGACGGCAAATCCGCCCCGGTGCTGGAGCGGGCGAAGCAGAGCTTCCGCAACCTGACGCCGACGACCGCGCAGCGCGTGCTGGGCTTCCTCAGGATGCGCGACGGCGCGCAGTCAGATAGCTCGGCACCCGCCCGGCCTTGATCGCCTTGGCCTCGTAGCGCGTGCGCACCCAGCCCGGATAGGGCCGGCGCCAGTCGTCCGCGCTTTCGTCGATCCAGTCGAAATCGGGCGAGGCGGCGAGCCGCGCCAGCGTCCAGCCGACATAGTCGTCGATATCGCTGGCGAAGCGGAAGCGCCCGCCCGGCCGCAGCACCCTGGCGAGGAGGGACAGCGTCCGCTCCGAGACGAAGCGGCGCTTGCGCTGGCGGCGCTTCGGCCAGGGATCCGGGTAGAGCAGGTCGGCCGCGTCGATGCTCCCTTCCGGAAACTGCGGCAGGAGCAGCGCGGCGTCGCCATCCCAGAGCCGGATGTTGCGCAGGCCCTCCTGCTCGATCACGGCCAGGAACTTGGCCATGCCGTTGACGAAGGGCTCGACGCCGATGAAGCCGATCTGCGGGCTTTCGCGCATGCGCGCCAGCAGGTGCTCGCCGCCGCCGAAGCCGATCTCCAGCCTGACGGCTTCCACCGGAAGCGGGAAAAGCGCCTTCAGATCGGCGATCGGCCCGTCCGGCAGGCGAAGCGCCGGCAGGGTCTCGGCGATGCGCTCGGCCTGGCCCTGGCGCAGGCCCTTGCCCTTGCGCCGGCCGAAGAAGGCCCTGTCTGGATCGTGCTGCTCTGTCGTCATTGGATGCCTTTACGGCGCGCGGCCGAAAAGAAAAAGGCCGGGGCTATGCCCCGGCCTTCCTATCCTTGCGGATGGCGCGGATCAGGCGACGGCCTTCTTCAGCGCGTCGACCAGATCGGTCTTCTCCCAGGAGAAGCTGCCGTCGCGGCCGGCCTTGCGGCCGAAATGGCCATAGGCCGCCGACTTGGCGTAGATCGGCTTGTTGAGGCCCAGATGCGTGCGGATGCCGCGCGGCGTCAGGTCCATGACCTCGCCGAGCACGCCCTCGAGCTTGGCCTCGTCGATCTTGCCGGTGCCGTGCAGGTCGACATAGATCGACAGCGGCTTGGCGACGCCGATGGCGTAGGAGAGCTGGATCGTGCAGCGGTCGGCGAGCTTGGCTGCGACGACGTTCTTGGCGAGGTAGCGCGCCGCATAGGCGGCCGAACGGTCGACCTTGGTCGGGTCCTTGCCCGAGAAGGCGCCGCCGCCATGGGGAGCCGCACCGCCATAGGTGTCGACGATGATCTTGCGGCCGGTCAGGCCCGCGTCGCCGTCGGGGCCGCCGATCACGAACTTGCCGGTCGGGTTGACGTGCCAGACGGTGTCCTTCGAGATCCAGCCATCGGGCAGGGTCTGACGGATATAGGGCTCGACGATCTTACGGACATCGGCCGACGAGAGCTTCTCGTCGAGATGCTGGGTCGAGAGCACGATCTGGGTGACGCCGACCGGCTTGCCGTTCTCGTACTTGACGGTGACCTGGCTCTTGGCGTCGGGGCCGAGCTTGGCGGCGGCGCCTTCGCCGGCATGCCGGGCCTTGGCGAGAACCTCGAGGATCTTGTGGGCGTAGTAGATCGGGGCCGCCATCAGCTCCGGGGTCTCGCGGCAGGCATAGCCGAACATGATGCCCTGGTCGCCGGCGCCGACATCCTTGTTGCTGCCTTCGTCGACACCCTGGGCGATGTCGGCCGACTGCGGATGCAGCAGCACGTCGATCTTGGCCTTCTTCCAGTGGAAGCCGTCCTGCTCGTAGCCGATGGCGCGGACCGCCTTGCGCGCGGCCGACTTCACCTTCGACTTGATCTGCTTCTCGTCGAGATGGGTACGGACCTCGCCGGCGACGACGATGCGATTGGTGGTCGCGAGGGTCTCGGCGGCGACGCGCACCTGCGCCGGATCATGACCCGCCTTGATCGCCTCCTTGAAGAACAGATCGACGATCTCGTCCGAGATCCGGTCGCAGACCTTGTCCGGGTGGCCTTCGGAGACGGATTCGCTGGTGAACAGATAATTCTGGCGGGACACGGTCGGGGATCCTTCCCAGGCTGCGGAGCGGCGCCGGTGGAGGCCTGCGCGCGGACGAAAAAAGCGCAGCGTCTTTTGCAGCGGAAAGGTTCGCCGTCAAGGCCAGAAATTCTTTTGACAGATATTTCGTTCGTCAAGACGAACGAATGGGACGCGGAATCAGGCCGTTTCCCCGGATTCATCTGCCAGGGCCTCGACGAGATCGATGACCCGCCGGCGTACGCGCGAGCTCTTGATGCGCACGAACGCCTTCGACAGCTGCACGCCCTCGCTCGTCGCCAGGAAGTCCGCGACATAAGTCGTGGACGCCGCATCGGCGAAGCCGCTGGCTGTGACATCGCCGGCGGGAGCACCTTCAAAGAAGAAAGAGACGGGCACGCCCAACATCTTGGCGATCTGCTGCAGGCGGCTGGCGCTGATTCTATTGGTGCCCTTCTCGTACTTCTGCACCTGCTGGAAGGTCAGGCCCAGTGCATCCCCGAGCTTCTCCTGGCTGATACCCGCCAACATGCGTTGCATCCGGACGCGGCTGCCGACATGACGGTCGATCGGGTTCGGGAGTTTCTTCAACATGGGCCGCTCACCTCATTCCCCACTCAACCGCAGTTCCGGCCGCGCGTCTACAGCCGGCATCGGCGCATACGGGTTGGTATGCCTTGGTATGCGTTGATTCTTGGCCATTTTACGTTGAAGCTGCTAAGGTCACAGAAGACGGGACATGTCGGGACGACATTTCAACGCGGGGCGAGACGCGCTCGACTTCATCGATCGGCTGAGCACCCTCACCGATCCGACGACGGTCGTTGCTGCCTTGCGTGACAAGCTCGCCAGCTACGGCTTCCATGCCTTCCTGATCACTGGCCTGCCGGAGATCGGCGATCGGATCGACCCGCTCGTCCTCCTGAATGGCTGGCCACCGGGCTGGTTCGAGCTCTACCTTGAGAAATCCTTCTCGGACTGGGACCCGATCGCGGCCCATTGCAAGACGACGATCGATCCCTTCGCCTGGGGTGACGTCTATCAGGACGGCGGGGCCTCCGCGCGTCAGCGTGAGGTGATGCACCGGGCCCGCGACTTCAACATGATCGAGGGCTTCTGCGTGCCGATCCATGGCGAGGCGGGCTTCCAGGCCGTGGTCACCATGGCGGGCGACCGGCCCGACCTGTCGCGCCAGGCCCGCTCGGCCATCCACCTGATGTCGATCTATGCTCACGGCAAGGCGGCGGACTGCCTGCGGCCGGCGCGCCTCGAGCATGTCCTGACCGTTCGCGAGCGTGAAGTCCTGACCTGGTTCGCGATCGGCAAGACCACCGAGGGCGTCGCCGAGCGTCTCGGCGTTTCAGCCGGGACGGCGGAAGCGCATTTCGAGAATGCCGCCCGCAAGCTCGGCGTGCGCGGGCGTACGCGCACGGTCATCGAGGCCTATCGCCGGGGCGAGATCAGCATCTAGGGCGTGTTCCGTTGAGGCGGGACCACTTTTACGATAGGAATAACCGTTCGAATCCGGCCGAATTCGGCCGCATCTTCCGGAATTCCGGAATACCCATGAAACCTGAATGGAGCCAGCCTGCGTCTCTCTGGGAAGGGGGATGCGGCGATGATCCATGTTGTCGATGCCGGCAATCGGCATCTTTACGGGTCCGAACTTGAGCAGCACTTCAGGATTCGGCACCAGATCTATGTCGGCGAGCGCAAATGGATGGCGCTCGAACGGCCCGATGGCCGGGAAGTCGATCAGTTCGACACGGCGGATGCGAGCTATCTGCTGGCGCTGGAGAATGGGCGCGTGATCGGCGGCACCAGACTGGTGCCGACGCTTGGGCCGCATTTGATGGCGGATGTGTTTCCATTCCTTGCCGATGTGCGCGGGCTCCAGCGCGGCAGCGACATCGTCGAATGGACCCGCATTTTCGTGGTGCCGGAGCGGCGCGGCAGCGACAGCAAGGTGCTGCATACCGTCCTTGCCGGCATGTTCGAGCATTGCCTGGCCAACGACATCGCCGCGATCACGGTGGTGATGGAGACCTGGTGGATGCCGCGCTTCCTGGAACTCGGCTGGGAGGTCAGGCCGCTCGGCCTGCCGACGATGATCGACGGCATGAACTGCGTCGGCACGATCATCACGGTGAGCGAGGAGGCCTATCGTCGCACCCTCGCTTTCAAGGGCATCGACGGGCCGGTCATCCAGCCGCGTCGCCAGGCGAAGCGCGCTCCGGGCGAACGGAGGATTTCGCATGGCTAGTCAGCACGATGCGAGCAACAGCCGCGCCAAGATCGAATATGCGCTGGGGCTGCTCACCACCCTCCTGCGCAATCAGCCGGTGCATCAGGAGCTGGTCGATGTCGCCTACCGCATGGACCTGCCGGACGAGCTCTGGCTCGCCGTCCAGATTCTCTCCATGTCGGAGCCGGATCAGTCGAAGCTCAGGGACTTCCTGCTGGTGAATCCGAGCCCGCAGCTGCAGCGGCTCAACCGGAACACGCTGGTCCTGACGCAGGAAGCCGCGCCGGCCTTGCATTGAAGTCCGCTCCGGTCAGGTTGGAGCACAACCTGACCGGGTCCGCTCCGGAGAGGGCCGCAAGCCGCTCAGTGTGTCGCAGCGAGTCTTATTGCTCGATCGTCTCGGCAGGGAAGTCGCCGAGCGATTCGACGAGGTCGACGATGCGGCGGCGCACACGCGGGCTCTTGATGCGCACGAAGGCCTTGGTCAGCTGCACGCCCTCGCTGGTGGCGAGGAAGTCGGCGACATAGGTCGTGGCCGGGGCGTCGGCGAAGCCGTTTCCGATGGTATCGTCGGCGGGAGCGCCGTCGAAGAAGAAAGCGACGGGCACGCCCAGCATCTTGGAAATCTGCTGCAGCCGGCTCGCGCTGATCCGGTTGGTGCCCTTTTCGTATTTCTGGACCTGCTGGAAGGTCAGGCCAAGTGCCTCGCCCAGCTTTTCCTGGCTGACGCCGGCGAGCATCCGGCGCATCCGGACGCGGCTGCCGACATGGCGGTCGATCGGGTTTGGTACTTTCTTCAACATGGCTGCCGGTCCCCTTGTTTTCTCCGTTCAGACCCGTTGACGGCCCGGTGAAGGGCCAGGAACGGGCGACCGTTCGGCGGTCTTCCCGTAAGAAAGTTCCAAATGGGATCACCGTCGCCGTATTAATACTCCAGCGAGCATTAAGCTGGCAACTACACCTGCAAAGAAAAGGTCGCCGAAGCGTGAATAGGGCGTCGCAGGGCCTATACGGGGCAGGCTCGTATCGATCACTCCGGTCTCGCCGAGCGGCAGCGCCGCGCGGATGCGGCCGTAGTGATCGGCCACCGCGGAGATCCCGGTATTGGCCACGCGAACCAGTGGCAGGCCTTCCTCGATGGCGCGCAGGCGCGCCTGGGCGAGGTGCTGATAGGGCCCGCTGGTCTGCCCGAACCAGCCGTCATTGGTCAGGTTGAGGATGAAGCCCGGTCGCGGGCCGCTCGGCATCGCCGCGCCGGGAAAGATCACCTCGTAGCAGATCAGCGTCGCCGCCGGCGGCAGGCCGCGGATCGCCAGCGGCGTGCGCCGGCTGCCGGAAGCGAAACCGCCTGGCACCGAGACGAACTCCGACAGTCCCACCGCGCGAATCAGCCGCTCGAGAAAGGGCGGAAGGTATTCGCCGAAGGGGACGAGATGAACCTTGTCATAGCTTCCGGTGATCACGCCCTCATCGTTCACCACCTGGACCGAATTGTAGATCGGTGGCCGGCTCTCGCCCGGCAGCGCCTCGCCGGCACGGGCGGCGCCGGTGATCAGGGTCGTGTTCGGCGGCAGGAGCGCGGCGATCCGCGCCAATGCCTGTGGTGTCCGCCCGAGCAGGAAGGGAAAGGCCGATTCGGGCCAGATCAGATGCGTCGCATCCTGCACGCCGGTGCTCGCCGGGCCGGTGGCGCGGTCGCTCAGCGCGAGGTAGTGCGACAGGATCATCTCGCTGTTGCGCGGGCTGAACTTGGCGTCCTGCGGCAAATTCGGCTGCATCAACCTCAATTTGACGCCGCTGACGGCTGGAACCGGCTCGGCCGGGATGCGCCAGGCGCCGAAACCGGCCATGACCGCCAGCAGCAGAGCCGCGAGTGCAGGAGCGCGCCAGCGCTCCGCATCGGTCTCGCCGGTGCAGAGCACGGCCGGCGCAGCGCCGATCGCGACGGCGAGCGCCGTCAGGCCGTAGAGGCCGATCAGGCTGGCGCTCTGGGCGAACCAGGCCGGCCCGGCCAGCATCATGCCGTAGACGTTCCAGGGGAAGCCGGTGAGGACATGGCCGCGCAGCCATTCGCTCAGTGCCAGCGTTGCCGCCAGCACCAGGATGCGGCCGGCTCCGGTCGGCCAGAGCGCCCGGGCGGCGGCAAAGCCGGCGGCCGGAAAGATCGCCAGGAAGGCCGGTAGCGCCACGACGCCGAGCGGCATCGCCCAGGCGAATTTGTCGGCTTCGACCAGGAAGGCGGCGCCGAGCCACCACAGACCGGCGAGGTGATAGCCGAAGCCCCACCACCAGCCGCCGCTCGCGGCGGCCCAGAGGCGCCCCCGCCGGGTTTGCGCGACCGAGCCGTCGATCAGCCAGACCGCGGCGGTCATCGGCACGACCAGCAGCGGCCAGAGGTCGAGCGGCGCCAGCGCCAGCGCCCCGCTCGCGCCGCTAAGGAGCGCAATGAGCCGGCGCGGCCAGCCCCAGGCGAGGACGACCCGGTCGGCCAGCAGTGACGGCTTGATCATGCGGCGTCCGGAGCGGCTGGCGGCTGCTCGGCCGTGACCGGATCACGGCGATGGATGCGCAGGCGCTTGACCCGGCGCGGATCGGCGTCGAGCACCTCGAATTCGAGGTCCTCCGGCCCCTTGATCAACTCGCCGCGCACCGGCACGCGGCCGGCCAGCGTCACGATCAGCCCGCCGAGCGTATCGACCTCCTCGGCGACCTCGGCGCTCGACAGGTCGATCCCGGTCGCCTCCTTCAATTCGTCGAGCGTGGCGCGGGCATCGGCGATGAAGCGGTTCTCGCCGGCCGGCGCGATCGCCGGCGCCTCGTCGAGATCGTGCTCGTCCTCGATATCGCCGACGACGATCTCGACCAGGTCCTCGATCGATATCAGCCCGTCGGTGCCGCCATATTCGTCGATCACCAGGGCGATATGGGTGCGGGTCGCCTGCATCCGGACGAGAAGATCGACCGCCGGCATGGATGGCGGCACATAGAGCACCGGCCGCAGGATCTTGGCCTGGGCCAGCGTCATCGAGAGGTCGATGGCGCCAAGACTCGGCCCGGCCCCGGCCTCCGCCTCGCCGCGCAGCTTCCGACCGGGCTTGGCCCGGGCGGCGATGAAGTCGAGGAAGTCGCGGATATGGATCATGCCGCGGGGATCGTCGAGCGACTCGCCATAGACTGGCAGGCGCGAATGGCCGGCAGTGCGGAACAGCGCGAGCAGGTCGCCGAGCGTCGCCTCTGAGGAAACCGCGATGACGTCGGCACGCGGCACCATCACGTCGGCGACGCGGCGTTCGCGCAGGCTCAGCACGTTCGACAGCATCGCCCGCTCTTGCGGCGAGAGATCGGTCACCCCGCCGCTGTCCTGCGCCAGCGCCTCGGTGATGTCCTCGCGGATCGAGCCGCCCTGGCGCAGGCCGAGCCGGTCGAGGAACTGGCCGAGCCAATGCGACAGGCCGCGGCTCGTCGGTTCCGACGAAGGGGAAGATCGGGTGTCGTCGCTCATGACGTTGGCTGGGGCTTCTTGGTCTTGGCCGCTGGGCGGGGCTGCATGGGGTCCGGCTCGGAGCCGGCATAGGGGTCGGCGATGCCGAGCCGGGCAAGGGCGGCGGTCTCCAGCGCTTCCATCCGCTGCGCCTCCGCTTCGGTCTCATGGTCCTCGCCGAGCAGATGCAGCAGTCCGTGGATCACGAGATGGCTGAGATGGTCGCAGAAGGATTTCTCCTCGGCTTCAGCCTCGCGGGCAACCGTCTCCAACGCGATGACGATGTCGCCGACAACCGGGCTCGAGGCGATCCGCTGGGGCGGCGCGGCCGGGAAGGAGAGGACATTGGTCGCCTTGTCGAAGCCGCGCCAGTCGCGGTTGACGATGCGGATACGCTTGTCGTCGGTGAGCAGCAGGCTGAGCTCGGCCCCTGCGAGCGGTTTGACCGGCGCCAGCACGAGTGCAGCATCGATGGCAGCCAGGATGCGCGGTCGCAAATCCTCGACCTCGCGCCATTTCCGCGACTGCATGCGGATATCGAGCGAAGGCCCGCCTGTGGCAGGCTCAGCCGTTTGGGTTCGCGGCGCTGAGCGCCGCGAACGAGGTCGGTCGGTCATCGCGGCCGCTCCCGCGACAGCATCCGCTTCAGCCCGTCGGCATCGCCTTCGACCGGCGCATCCGGCGCGGGCAGGGCGGCAAGCCGCGCCTCGCGCTCGTCGCGCTCCGCCCTGGCGGCGTCTTCATAGGCCATGACGATGCGGCGCACGAGCGCGTGGCGGACGACGTCGCCCTCTGCGAAGCGGGCATGGCCGACGCCCTCGACGCCGGAGAGCAGCCTGACCGCCTCGACCAGGCCCGAGCGCTGGCCTGGCGGCAGGTCGATCTGCGAGGGGTCGCCGGTGATGATCATGCGCGAGCCCTCGCCCAGGCGGGTGAGGAACATCTTCATCTGCACCGAGGTGGCGTTCTGCGCCTCGTCGAGCAGGACCACGGCATTGCTCAGCGTGCGCCCACGCATGAAGGCGAGTGGGGCGATCTCGATCATGCCGGTCTGCAGGGCACGCTCGACATGGCGCGCCTCCATGAAGTCGTTGAGCGCGTCGTAGATCGGCCGCAGATACGGATCGACCTTCTCGCGCATGTCGCCGGGCAGGAAGCCGAGGCGCTCACCAGCCTCGACCGCCGGGCGCGACAGCACCATGCGCTCGACCACGCCCTGCTCGATCAGCGAGACGGCATGGCCGACCGCGAGCCAGGTCTTGCCGGTGCCGGCCGGGCCCTCGGCGAGGACGAGTTCATGACGCTTGAGCTGGCGCAGGTATGCGTCCTGCGCCGCGTTGCGCGCCCGGACCGGGCCACGCTTGCGCGTGACCACCGCGTCGAAGGCGGCCTTGCCGGCATTGTCCGAGGGGAAGAGCGAACGCTGCACATTGCTCTCCTCGATCGCGCCATCGACCTCGCCGAGATTGACGGCGGCGCCGGTCTTGGCGCGGGCATAGAGCGTGCGCAGAACGCGGCTCGCCTGCTCGGCGGTCTCGCGCGGGCCCTTGATGGTGACGTGGTTGCCGTTCGGGCTGACGACGACGCCGAGGCGTCGCTCCAGATGCGCCAGGTTCTGGTCGTAATGGCCGAAGACCAGGCCGGCGGTCTGGTTGTTGTCGAAGGTGAGTTCGACCTCCGCGCCGGGCAGGCCCTCGCGCGTCAGCGCCTCGTCGCGGCGACCGCCGCGCTCGGCTTTCGGGGTGAATTGATCGGCCTGGGCCAATGCCATGGTCTCCATTCGAAAATGAGTCGGACAGGCGCAGTCTTAAAAGCCATCACCGCAACGCTGACGCCATCTCAACGCTACGCACTCCAACTCCTCAGGCAGCCAGATCCGGTTGCTTGACCGCCCGGCCGAACAGTGAATTCGACCCGGCCCGCTCGATCAGGGCCAGAACGCGGTCGCCGATCCGGTGCGTCGCGCTCTCGATCTGGACCGCCTGCATATAGGGCGTCTTGCCGGCGAGCTGGCCGGGATGCCGCCCGGAACGCTCGAGCAGCACCTCGACGGTGCGCCCGACCATGGCGTGGTTGAACTCCTGCCGGTGTTCCTCGACCAGCGCCTGCAACCGGTAGAGCCGCTCGTCCATCACCGCGGACGGGATCTGCTCGGAGAGCTCCGCCGCCGGCGTGCCGGGGCGCGGCGAATACTTGAACGAATAGGCCGAAGCGAAGCGGACATCGGCGATCAGCCGCATCGTTTCCTCGAAATCGGCATCGCTCTCGCCGGGGAAGCCGACGATGAAGTCCGACGACAGCGCGATATCGGGCCGTGCCTGACGGATCCTGTCGATCAGCCGGCGGTATTCGTCGCCGGTATGCTTGCGGTTCATCGCCGCGAGGATCCGGTCCGAGCCCGCCTGCACTGGTAGATGCAGAAACGGCATCACCTGCGGCAGGTCACGATGGGCGGCGATCAGCTCCTCGTCCATGTCGCGCGGATGGCTGGTCGTATAGCGGATCCGGGCGATGCCGGGCACCTCGGCGATCTTGTGCATCAGCCGCGCCAGGGTCCAGATTCGGCCATCCGGTCCTTCGCCATGATAGGCGTTGACGTTCTGGCCGAGCAGCGAGACGTCCTGCACGCCGGCTTCGGCCAGCCGCGCGACCTCGGCGAGCACCTGCGCGACCGGGCGCGAGAATTCGGCACCGCGCGTATAGGGCACGACGCAGAAGGCGCAGAATTTGTCGCAGCCTTCCTGCACGGTGACGAAGGCCGAGACGCCGCGGGCGAGGATCGCCGCCGGCTTCGGCGCCGGCAGATGGCCGAACTTGTCCTCGGGCGGCAATTCGGTGTCAACGACGCGACCGCTCTTCGCCTGCGCCAGCAGCTCCGGCAGGCGGTGATAGGTCTGCGGGCCGATGACGAGGTCGACGGCCGGCTGGCGCCGCTGGATCTCGGCACCTTCGGCCTGCGCGACGCAGCCGGCGACGACGAGTGTGGTCTCGCGTCCCTCCGCCTTCCGCTCGCGCTTGAGATCGCGCAGCTTGCCGAGCTCGGTATAGACCTTGTGCGCCGCCCGCTCGCGGATATGGCAGGTGTTCAGCAGGATGAGATCGGCATCGTCAGGCGTCGCAGTCTCGACATAGCCCTCCTGGCCGAGGACGTCGGCCATGCGCTGGCCGTCATAGACGTTCATCTGGCAGCCATAGGACTTGATGTGGACTTTCTTCATCAACGCTGATCCGGCCTCAACCGCGTCTCCTTATCCCAATCGCCCCGATCATGGGAATCATACCGCCGCCGGCCATCGCCACGCAATATCCGGGCCGCAACAGTCCCAAGCCGTTGCGAATCTGGCTCAGCCGCGTGACCGGCCGGTGACGGCCTCCTGCCGCGCCCGCCGGATCGCGATCTCGGCGAGGCGCGTCGCTTCCTTGCGCGAGAGCTTGCGGCCCATGCGGATCGGCTCGCCCCAGGCGAGCTCGACATCGATGGCACCGGAATTGATCATCGCCTGCAAATGCGGCGCGAGTTCGGTGTCGCCATACCAGGCCAGCGCCGAGCGCTCGCTGCGGCCGCCGCGCAGCCCGTGGAAACCGGTATAGGTGATGCAGAGCGGATAGACCGTTGTCTCGGCCTCGTCCGCACCGCGCACGGCTTCGTGAGCGGCGCCGAGCAGCGAGGAACGCAGCGGCAGCACGCGCGTGCCATCGCCGGTCGTTCCCTCCGCGAAGAGAACGACCGACTGCCCGTTCTGCAGCCGCTTGCCCATCTCGCTGGCGACACCGGCGGTGGCGCCGCGGCGCATCCGGTCGATGAAGACGGTGCGCTGCAGCGTCGAGAGCCAGCCGATCACCGGCCAGGTCGCGACCTCCGCCTTGGCGACGAAGGAGAGCGGCCCGGTCGTGCCGATGACGGGGATGTCGAGCCAGGAAATATGGTTGGCGACGATCAGTCCGCCCGCTCCGGGGCGGGGGGGCTGGCCGTGCGTGGTGATGCGCACGCCGAAGCCGCGAGCGACCAGCTTCTGGAACAGGCGGGTGAAATAGAATGGGCGCCCGAAGCGCATCGCGATGAGCTGCGGCGGGATCAGGATGAGCGTGCCGAGGGCAATCAGCGCGAGCCGCGCCATGGCGCCGGGACGGAGGCCTTTCATGCTGGGCCGTTCATTCTTTGAGTTGGCGCCCCGGTTTTGCGATCCCGGCTATAATCGGGCTTGCCGCAGGCGTCTATATCGCCCCGGTCAGCCGAGGTCTCGGCGCATCACCAGCGCGGCGGCGCGAGTGCCGTCAGGCTTCGGGTAGTAACCTTCGCGCCGGCCCACGGTCTCGAAGCCGAGGCGATTGTAGAGCCCGATCGCCGGCGCATTGCCCTCCTCGACCTCGAGAAAGAGCCGCGCCGTGCCGCGCGCTGCCAGCTGCGCCAGATGGGCCGAGAGCAGCGTCTGCCCGAGGCCGGACCGCCGCCGCCCGCCGGCGACGACGATGCTGAGGATCTCCGCCTCGTCGGCGGCGAGCCGCGACATCACGAAGCCGCAAGGCTCGCCGGCGCTGCCGACGAAGACGCCTTCGGTCACGACCGCCCGGTCGGCGAGCAATGCCGCGCATTCGCCGGGCTCCCAGAGCCGCGCGAAGCCGCCCTGGTGATGCAGGGCCGCGACCTGGCGGGCGTGGCGGACGTCGAGCAGCCCGGTGCGGCCGCCCTTCGGTTGCCGTCTGAAAAGGGATCTAAACCAGTCCATCGCAACTAGCGCCGCGGCAGGCGGGCGCGGTCCTGCGGCGTCGTTTCCGGCGCCTTGAGGTAGAGCGGGCGCGGCGGCGCGCTTTCCGGATCGGCGATCATGCCGAGCCGTGCCACCCAGGTCACGTCGGGGGCCTTGGCATCGTCGACCACGAGCGCGTCGAGCCCGATCGCCCAGGCTTCGTTGGCGACGGCGAGCGCCGCCGAGCCGACCAGCGAGACCGGTCCGGCGCCGATGGCGCGGGCGGCGTCGCGATGATTGACCTGGCGGACTGAGACGAGCTGCTTGCCCTGCGCGTTCATGGCCTGGAACCAGACCTGGCCGTGCCTGGCATCGACCGCGGCGGCGACGACGCGCCCGCCCTCGCGGCCGATGAACGGCGCGGCGCTGGCGGCGAGTGTCGAGATGCCGATGGCGGGGATGCCGGCCGCGAGCGCAATCGCCCGGGCTGCGCTGATGCCGACGCGCAGGCCGGTATAGCTGCCGGGACCGATGGTCACCGCGACGCGGTCGAGAGCGGAGAAGCCGCCTTCAGCCTTGCCCATCACGCGCTCGATCATCGGCATCAGCGCTTCGGCATGGCCGCGCTCCATCGCAATCTGCTCGATCGCGAGGGGGGAGGGGTCGCTGCTGTCGAGCACGCAGGCCGAGCAGGCGCCGAGCGCGGTATCTATCGCAAGGATGCGCATCGGTGCTTAGGTCCGGTCTACGATGCCGACGGCGATCAAACCGCCTCGACCTCGCGCACCTGCGGCAGGAAATGCCGCAGCAGGTTCTGGATGCCGTGCTTCAGCGTCGCAGTCGAGGACGGGCAGCCCGAGCAGGAGCCCTTCATCGCGAGATAGACGGTGCCGTCCTTGTAGCCGCGGAAGGTGATGTCGCCGCCATCGCCGGCGACGGCCGGGCGGATGCGGGTCTCCAGCAATTCCTTGATCGTGTCGACTGTCGCCGCGTCCTCCTCGGCGAAGAACTCGTCCTCGCTCTCGGCGAGCTCGTCGATCGGGGCGCTGTCGCTCATCAGCGGCGCGCCCGACATGTAGTGTTCCATGATCGCGCCGAGGATGGCGGGCTTGAGATGCGGCCACTCGCCCTCGGCCTTGGTCACGGTGATGAAATCCGAGCCGAAGAACACGGCGGAGACGCCCTTGACCCCGAACAGGCGTGTTGCGAGCGGCGAACGCTCGGCCAAGGCGGGGTCGCGCAATTCGATCGGCCCTTGCGGCGAGACGCTGCGGCCGGGCAGGAACTTCAAGGTGGCAGGGTTGGGCGTGGCTTCGGTCTGAATGAACATGTCTTGTCTCCGGCGCCGGCGGGTCAAGGCCGCCGTTCCTGTTCCCGATATAGGCCGGACGCTGGAATCATTCCAGCAGTCATGAACCCGGCTCAGGCCAGCGCGTCGATTTCCTCGTCGGCAAGATGTCCGGGCACGATCGCGACCGGGATTGGGAAGGTGCCGGCGCCCTTGCCGGCGAGCGCGCTGACCAGCGGCCCAGGCCCGTCGCGGCCGGTGCCGGCGGCGAGCACCAGCAGCGAGATGTCCTCGTCGGCCTCGATCAGCTTGACCATCTCGTCGGCCTTGATGCCGGTGCGCACCACTTTCTCGGGCTCCAGCCCGGCGAGCGAGCGCACGGCGACGGCCGCCGCGTCGATCAGCTCCTGCGCTTCGGCCTCGGCATCGGCTTGGACCATGTCGCCGACGCCGAGCCAGGTCTCGTCTGGCGGAGGTGTGATCACGCCGAGCAGTACGATCGATGCGCCGAGGCGCGCGCAGCGCCGCGCCGCGAAGCGCACCGCCTTCGAGCATTCCGGGCTGTCGTCGACGACAGCAAGGAATTTCGGGCGATGGCCCGTCTCATAGGACCGCCGTCTCTTGACCATTGCTGCCGCCTGCCGCCGATTTCAGGACATGTCATGGTGACAGGCGTCGCAAGGTCAGCGCAAGCCTCCCTCGCAGCACCTGCCGGATCAGCGCCGGCGCACGAAGCCGGTGATGTCCTTGACGTCGAGCATGATCGGCGCAGCGATCGCGGCGGCGCGGTCGGCGCCATCGCTGAGAATGCCGTCGATATGGCTGGGATCGGCGAGGAGGCGGCGCATCTCGTCGGCGATCGGCGCGAGCTTGCCGACCGCGAGCTCGACCAGCGCTGCCTTGAAGCCGGAGAACTGGCTGCCGCCGAACTGCCCGAGCACCTGCGCCTTGGTCTCGCCGGAGAGGCCGGCATAGATCCCGACCAGATTCTCGGCCTCCGGCCGGCCTTCCAGTCCCTTCTCCTCGGATGGCAGCGCCTCCGGATCGGTCTTCGCCTTGCGGATCTTCTGGGCGATCATGTCGGCATCATCGGTCAGGTTGATGCGCGAATAATCCGACGGATCCGACTTCGACATCTTCTTGGTGCCGTCGCGCAGGCTCATCACCCGCGGCGCCGGACCCTGGATCATCGGCTCGGGCAGCGGGAAATAGCCGAGCTCGCCGGTTCCGAGGCTGAGCTCGGCGATGCGCTCGGCGAAGTCGTTGTTGAACTTCTGGGCGATGTCGCGGGTCAGTTCGAGATGTTGCTTCTGGTCTTCGCCGACCGGGACATGGGTCGCCTTGTAGAGCAGGATGTCGGCGGCCATCAGCACCGGATAGTCGTAGAGCCCGACCGAGGCGTTCTCGCGGTCCTTGCCGGCCTTCTCCTTGAACTGGGTCATGCGGTTGAGCCAGCCGAGGCGCGCGATCGTGTTGAACACCCAGGCGAGCTCGGCATGGCCGGAGACCTGGCTCTGGTTGAAGATGATGCTCTTCTTGGGATCGACGCCGGCGGCGATATAGGCGGCCGCGACCTCGCGCGTGGCGCGGGTCAGTTCGACCGGGCCGCCCCAGACGTCGAGCCCCTGCGTGATCGCGTGCATGTCGACGACGCAATAGATGCAGTCATGGGTCTTCTGCATCGCGACCCAGTTCACCAGCGCGCCGAGATAGTTGCCGAGATGGAGCGTCGAGGTCGGCTGCATGCCGGAGAAGACGCGGGGAGAGAAAGCGGCCATGGGGCGCTCCGTCGTCAGGGCGAAGAAATCCTAGGGAGTCGGGGGTCGATCCGCTCAGGAACGCGGCGTTCTGACGGAAGCGCCGCGAAGGCGCAAGAGGCGCGGCGGCAGAACCGCATCGAAGGCGCCGAGCAGGAAGCCGGCAATGGCGTAGGTCGCGGCGCCGGCGCAGCACAGCAAGGCCAGCGCACCGGCGCGCCACAGCGCCGGCTGGGTCGGGTTCAGCGCCGGCAAGAGCGGCCTGATCGCAGCCTCGAGTACCGCCACCATGAGCACAGCGGCCATGATGATGGCGAGGATCGTCCTGCCATCGGCCCAGCGCGGCCGCCACAACCCGCGACGTAGCAGATGGAGGCCGAGCGACCCGGCCTGGACGATGAAGGCGAGGCTTGCAGCCAGCGCCCCGATCATCGCCGCATCGCGCCAGCCGAGCAGGGCGTAGCCCGCGCCCGCCGCGACGGCGACCGCAGCAAAGCCGGCGATCAACGGCAGGCGCGGCTGCCGGCGCACGAAATAGACCTGCCCGAACACCTTGGCGGCGAGAGCGAAGGGTAGGCCACAGGCGAAGGCGCCGAGTGCTGCAGCGGTTCGCTCGCGGTCGGCGGCGTTGAACTGCCCGTTCTCGAACAGCACCGAGACGATCGGTTCAGCCAGCACATAGAGGGCCGTCGCGGCCGGGATCGCCAGTGCCAGCCCGAGCGCCAGCGCCCGGCCGAGCAGTGCGTCGTGGTCCGCCTGCGATGTCTCGCCCGCCATCGCCGAGAGCACGACCGTGCCCATCGCGACGCCGAAGAAGGAGAGCGGCAGCTGGAAGACGCGGTCGGCATAGTACAGCGCCGAGACCGAGCCGGGCGCGGTCGAGGCGATTTGCGTCGAGATCAAGAGGACGAGCTGCCCGGCGGATGCGGCGAGCAAGGTCGCGCCGCCCGTCCGGACCAGTCGTGTCATGTCCGGCGACCAGCGCAGGCTGGGCCGGGGCAGGCCGATGCCGCGCAGCCGCCACAGGATCATCGCCAGGTGGGCAAGGCCGGTCAGGCTGAGGCAGGCAGCGAGCAGGGTCGCGCTGGCATGGCTATCGCCTCCGCGGAACGACTCGAACAGCAAGGCGGCGAGCAGGATCGCGTTCATCAGGGCCGGGGCCAGCGCCGCCACGGTGAAGCGCCCCTCGGCGTTGAGCAATGCCGCGAGCAGGGCTGCGAGCGTGGTCAGCAGCACGAAGGGCAGCATCAGCCGCGTGTAGAAGGCCGCGAGCGCCAGCGTCTGCGGTTCGCCGGCGAAACCGCCGGCCAGCCCGAGCACGACCCAGGGCGCGAATATCTCCGCCAGGACGACGAAGCCGATCAGCAGGAGGCCGAGCTGGCTCGCGGCCGCGCCGGTGAAGCGCCTCGCGGCCTCTTCGCCACGCTCGGCCTTGATCGTGAGATAGAGGGGCACGAAGGGCGCGTTCAGCCCGCCTTCGCCGAGCACGCGCCGGACGAGATTCGGCAGCCTCAGTGCCGCCAGGAAGGCGTCTGCCACCGGCCCGGCGCCGAGCAGGCGCGCGATCAGCACGTCGCGGGCGAAGCCGAGCAGGCGCGACAGGATCGTCGCTGCGCCGACGATCAGGGAATCGCGGGCGAGGCGGGAGGGCGGCAGCGGTGATCTGCTGTCTATGACCGGTTTCTCGGTCACAACCCGAGGTCCTCGCGCAGCCGATCGATCTGGTGCATGCGCTGATGCAGGATCGTGACGATGCCGATGTCGCCATTCGCGAGACGGCGCCAGTAGATGACATGGCGTTCGTAGCGCACCATGAAGCCATCGACGCCGAACTCAGCCGGAACCGGACGCGATCTCGCGGCATGCGTATCGATGCGGCTGAACGTTTCGAACAGCCCCTCGATATAGCGCCGCGCTTGCTCTTCGACCCAGCGCTCACGCGTATAGCGGTAGATCTCGTCGAGGCGGTGCGAAGCCGCTTCCTGGATGCGAATCGCGGCCACGGACCGTTAGCCCTGGTTGCGCGCGATCACCTCGGCGGCTGTGAGCGGTCGATAGGCAGAGTCGGGTGCTGCGAAGGCTTGCCGCAACTCTGCCTTAAGCCGCTCGAAAGCGGCCTGCTCCGTGCGTTCCTTGTCACGACGGATCAGGTCGCGGACATATTCACTGACATTCTCATAGTCGCCGTCCGGGCCGACATTCTCGGCGACGAAGTCGCTCAACGGGCCGCTGATCCGGACGGTCATGGTGGTCGTGCGCGGCATCGGCTCGCTCCTTGTCTTCAATATGCACAAGGATGAAGACGAGCGCCAGCCGCCAGCCTCTCGCCCTACAGAATGAACCGGCTCAGATCGGCATTCTTCGCGAGGTCGCCGATGCGCGCTTCGACATAAGCGGCATCGATCGTGACGCTCTCACCGCCCCGATCGGTCGCGGTGAACGAGATCTCGTCGAGGATGCGTTCGATCACGGTCTGGAGCCGGCGGGCGCCGATGTTCTCGACCGTCGAATTGACCTCGACCGCGATGCGCGCGATCGCCGCGACCGCGTCCGCAGTGAAATCGATCGTGACCTGCTCGGTCGCCAGCATCGCCACCGACTGCTTGATCAGGCTGGCCTCGGTCTCGGTCAGGATGCGCTTGAAGTCCTCGACGTCGAGCGGCGAGAGCTCGACCCGGATCGGCAGGCGCCCCTGCAGTTCCGGCAGCAGGTCGGACGGCTTCGAGACGTGGAAGGCGCCGGACGCGATGAACAGGATGTGGTCGCTCTTCACCGGCCCGTGCTTGGTCGCGACCGTGGTGCCCTCGATCAGCGGCAGCAGGTCGCGCTGCACCCCTTCGCGCGAGACGTCGGCGCCGCCGCGGCCCTCGCGGGCGCAGATCTTGTCGATCTCGTCGAGGAAGACGATGCCGTTGTTCTCGACCTCGCGGATCGCCGCCTGGACGATCGCGTCCTGGTCGATCAGCTTGTCGCTCTCCTCGGCGAGCAGCGGTGCGTAGGCGTCCTTGACCAGCACGCGCTTGGGCTTGCCGCGCTGGCCGAAGGCTTTTCCGAGCATATCGGAGAGGTTGATCGCGCCGATCGAGGCGCCGGGCATGCCGGGCACCTCGAACATCGGTGCGCCGGAGGCGGCCGAGGCGATCTCGACCTCGATCTCCTTGTCGTCGAGTTCGTTGTTGCGCAGCTTGCGCCGGAAGCTGTCGCGCGTCGTCGCGCTTGCCGTCGGGCCGACCAGGGCGTCGAGCACGCGCTCCTCGGCCGCGACATGCGCCTTGGCCTCGACATCCTTGCGCCGGCTCTCGCGCACCAGGCCGATCGCGACCTCGACCAGGTCGCGCACGATCGATTCGACATCGCGGCCGACATAGCCGACCTCGGTGAACTTGGTCGCCTCGACCTTGAGGAAGGGCGCGTTCGCCAGCTTGGCGAGGCGGCGGGCGATCTCGGTCTTGCCGCAGCCGGTCGGGCCGATCATCAGGATGTTCTTGGGCGCGACCTCCTCGCGCAGCGGCCCTTCCAGCTGCTGCCGGCGCCAGCGATTGCGCAGCGCGATCGCGACGGCGCGCTTGGCGTCCTTCTGGCCGACGATGAACCGGTCGAGCTCGGAGACGATCTCGCGGGGGGAAAACGACGTCATCAAACAGGTTCCTGGAACATGATCAGCGCGGGGCCATGGTCGGTCTCGCGGATGTCGAGGGCCGTAAAGCCGGCCTTCTCATAGGTGCGGATCGCGGCGAGATTCTCCGGATCGGGATCGATCACCACCCGCGGCGCGCCCTGCGCCAGCAGATGCCGGGTGAAGGCGCCGATGAAACGGGTGCCATGGCCCTGGCCGAGCATATCGGCCTCGCCGATGAACTGGTCGATGCCGCGCGTGCCGGCCGGCTGGTCCTGCAGCGGGTAGTCGGGCCAAACGGACGGGTCCCAGCTCTGCTGATGGGCGAAGGGCCGCCCATCATGGCTGACGATCAGCGCCTCCATGCTGGGATCGCCGAAGATGCGCGCGATCTCGGCGAGTTCTTCGTCGGGATCGCCCCACCAACGCCGGACATGGTCCTGCTCGAGCCAGCGCGCCAGCATCGGGAAATCATCAGGCGTCGCGGGGACGAAGGCGTAGCCGTCGGCGACGAAATTCATGCGGTCTCCAGGCTTTCGATGACGAGGGAATGGTTGGTGTAGACGCAAATGTCGCCGGCGATCTTCATCGCCTTGCGCACGATGACCTCGGCATCGGCCTCGCCATCGACCAGAGCGCGGGCCGCGGCGAGCGCATAATTCCCGCCGGAGCCGATCGCCATCACCGAGCCGTGCTCGGACGGTTCAGGCTCCAGAACGTCGCCGGTGCCGGAGATCAGCAGCGAGACCTCCTTGTCGGCTACGAGCAGCATCGCCTCCAGCCGGCGCAGATAGCGGTCGGTGCGCCAGTCCTTGGCAAGCTCGACGCAGGCGCGCAGCAATTGCGTCGGGAACTGTTCCAGCTTGGCTTCGAGCCGCTCGAACAGGGTGAAGGCATCGGCGGTCGCGCCGGCGAAGCCTGCGATCACCGCGCCCTTGGCGAGGCGGCGGACCTTCTTGGCATTGCCCTTCATGATCGTCGGGCCGAGCGAGACCTGGCCGTCGCCGCCGATCACGACCCGGCCGCCCTTGCGCACCATCAGGATGGTGGTCGCGTGCATCACGGGGGCGTTGCTAGTCTCTGACATTGCGATTCGGTCTCGGATGAACGGTCAACGGGAACCGCCAAGATGTTCAGGCTGAAGCCCGGTATCAAGAGCGACCCGGTGAAACGCTGGAATCTGTCCGAGCGGGTCTTCTTCGCCTGCGGCGCCTGCCACATCCTCGCCTACGCCTTCCTGGAGGCCTATCCGGAGCATGGTTTCCAAGCCGTCTGGATCAGGCCGAACGAGGGCTTCACCGGCAACCATGTCTTCGTCACGAATGGTGAGATTGCCTTCGATTTCCATGGCTATCGCTGCGAGGAGGCGCTGGTCGCGCATCACTGGGCCAAGGGCCGGCTCTGGTGGCCGGGCTGGGACGGGACGCTGGTGCCCCTACCGCAGGACGTGCTGATCTCCAACGCCAAGTCGCAGCGATATGACGGGCTGCTGCTGCGCGAGCCCGGCCAGTTCCTGCATAATGCCCTGCCGCGAGCGCGGGCGTTCCTGGCGCGCTTCAGGCCGCCGCCATCAGGCCCCGGCCAGGCTGGCAGCGCACTGCTCGACGAAGCGGGCCTGCGCCGCCAGATAGGGCCCTGGACCATAGCTGATCCGTGACACGCCGAGCCGGATCAGGGTCTCGCGCTCGGGCGCGCCACCCATCACCATCACGTTCACCGGAAGCGTCAGCGCATCGCAGATCGCCGCGATGCCACCCTCGTCGAGCAATCCGGGAATGAAGAAACCGCTGCAGCCGGCCTGCTGATAGGCCTGCGCCCGCTCGATCGCCGCATCGACGAGACTCGGATGGCGCGTCTTGTCCGCTTCAAGCAGAAAAAGATCCGTCCTGGCGTTGATGAATACGGGGATGCCGAGACTGTCGGCGGCCTCCCGGATCGACCCGATCCGCTGTACCTGGTCCACGATCGGATAGAGCGAGCGCGCCCCGACGATCTGGTCCTCGAAGTTCAGGCCGACCGCGCCGGCCTTGATGACCCGTGCGGCATTCTTCGCGACGCCGTCGGGGTCTTTCGCGTAGCCGCCTTCGAAATCGACGGTCAGCGGCAGCTGGACGGAAGAGGCGATACGGCCGACGATCGTCTCGATCAGGTCGAGCGGAATCGCCTCGCCATCGTCGAAGCCATGGGCCGCAGCCATCGACCAGCTGCCGGTGGCGATCGCCTTGCTGCCGGCCTTGGCGGCCGAGCGGGCGCTGCCGGCATCCCAGATATTGTAGAGGACGAGCGGTCGACCTTTGACATGGAGTGCGGCGAATTCGCCTGCTTTGTCGGCCTGTGTCATCGCGCCTCTCCCTGCCGTGTCGCGCCGTTCCTAGCCAGCCCGGTTGTCGTCTTCTGTCAGCAGGGCCGGCTCGATCGCCATGGCCTTCCGGCCGGTCGCCTGCTAAAGCGGGCACGGTTTTGCGAGGGCACAGAGGTCAGCATGCGTTCGGGCGAAGTGAAGCGCCGCACCAACGAGACCGATATCGCGGTCAAGCTCGTGCTCGACGGCACGGGCAAGGCTGACATTTCGACCGGTGTCGGCTTCTTCGACCATATGCTCGACCTCTTCGCCCGCCATTCGCTGATCGACACCACGGTCAAGGTGAAGGGCGACACCCATATCGACGATCACCACTCGGTCGAGGATGCCGGCATCGCACTCGGCGAGGCCCTCAAAGCAGCGCTCGGCGACAAGAAGGGCATCCGCCGCTATGCCGATGTCCATCTGCCGATGGACGAGACGCTGACCCGCGTCGCGGTCGATGTCTCCGGCCGGCCCTTCCTGGTCTTCCGGACTGAGTTCAAGGCGCAGAAGATCGGCACCTTCGACACCGAGCTGGTGCGCGAGTTCTTCCAGGCCTTCGCCATCAATGCCGGGCTGACCCTGCATGTCGAGACACTCTATGGCGACAATGCTCACCATATCGCCGAGAGCTGCTTCAAGGGGCTGGCGCGGGCACTGCGCCAGGCGCTCGAAATCGATCCGCGCGAGGGCGGCCGCGTGCCCTCGACCAAGGGCGCTTTGTAAGGGATCGCTGCCATGGCGTTCTATCAGGCTCTGATCCCGCCGCCGGGACCCGGCGGCTTGCGCGAGGAAGTCGAGCAGGCCCGGCTCCTGCCCGAGAGCTTCACTTTTTCGGCCTTCGTCTTCGGCGGGCTCTGGCTGCTCTACAAGCGGCTCTGGCTCGCCTTCATCCTTTATGCATTGGTCTGGGGCGGGCTCGTCTATGCCCAACGTCAGATCGGCTTCGCCGTCGCCGCGGTCGTGCTGTCGCAGCTGGCGCTCGGGCTCTTCCTCGGCTTTGAGGGCCAGAACCTGATCGCGCGCAAGCTCATGCGCAAGGGCTGGCGGCTGGTCGACATCGTCGAGGGACCCGACCTCTCCAGCGCCGAGCGCCGCTTCTTCGAGCGGGCTTTGCCCCCTGGTGCGCCGCCGCGGGTGGTGGAGACAGCGCCCGCTCCCGCCCGCTTCGCGCCGAGCTCGGCGCCGGTGATCGGCCTCTTCCCGGAAGCGAACGGACGATGAGCCAGACCGTCACCATCGTCGATTACGGCTCGGGTAACCTGCATTCGGCCGCCAAGGCGTTCGAGCGCGCCGCGACCGAAGCCGGCATCCTTGCTTCCATCCGCGTCACCAGCGATCCGGCCGAGGTCCGCGCCGCCGACCGCATCGTGCTGCCCGGTGTCGGCGCCTTCGCCGATTGCCGGCGCGGGCTCGACGCCGTCTCCGGCATGGTCGAGGCGCTGGAGGACACCGTCCGTGGCAAGGGCAGGCCTTTCCTCGGCATCTGCGTCGGCATGCAATTGATGGCGAGCCGCGGCCTCGAATACGTCACCACGAACGGCCTTGGCTGGATCGCCGGCGACGTCGCGCTGATCCGCCCGCAGGACGACGCCCTGAAGATCCCGCATATGGGCTGGAACACGCTGCACCCGCAGGACGAGCACCCTTTGCTTGCCGGTATCGAGACCGGCCCCTCGGGCTGGCACGCCTATTTCGTCCACTCCTATGCGCTGACGGCCGCGAGGCCTGAGGAGGTGTTGGCGTTGACCGACTACGGCGGCCCGGTCACTGCGATCGTCGCTCGGGACAATATCGCCGGCACGCAGTTCCACCCCGAGAAGAGCCAGAAGCTCGGCCTCAAGCTGATTGGCAATTTCCTGAGGTGGGCACCGTGATCCTCTTCCCCGCCATCGATCTCAAGGAAGGCCGCTGCGTCCGCCTGAAGCAGGGCGACATGGACCAGGCGACGATCTTCAACGACGATCCCGCCGCCCAAGCCGCGACCTTCGAGGCGCAAGGCTTCCAGTGGCTGCACGTCGTCGATCTCGACGGCGCCTTCGCCGGCAAGCCGATGAACGCCGCCGCCGTCGAGGCGATCCTGCAGCGCGTTTCCTTTCCGGTACAGCTCGGTGGCGGCATCCGCGACATCGGGACGGTCGAGGGCTGGCTCCAGAAGGGCGTCGCCCGCGTCATCATCGGCACGGCTGCGGTGCGCGATCCCGGCTTCGTCCGCGAGGCGGCCAGGGCCTTTCCGGGCAAGGTCGCCGTCGGCATCGACGCGCGCGACGGCTTCGTCGCGGTTGAAGGCTGGGCCGAGACCTCGGCGCTGGCCGCCGACGATCTCGGCCGCCGTTTCGAGGACGCCGGCGTCGCCGCGATCGTCTACACCGACATCGCCCGCGACGGCATGCTCCAGGGCATCAACTGGGAGGGCACGATCGCGCTCGCCCATGCGCTGACGATCCCGGTGATCGCCTCTGGCGGGCTCGCCTCGATGGCCGATATCGAGAGGCTCTGCGCCCCCGACGCCGCGATCCTCGAGGGCGCGATCACCGGCCGCGCCCTCTACGACGGCCGGATCGATCCGGCTGCGGCACTGGCGCGGCTGGCGGCGGCCTGAGGAGGCCGCCGATCGGAACGGCTCTGGGCGCTCAGACCAGCTCGACCTTGCCGGTCGCCAGGTCGTAGACGCCGCCGACCACGGAAAGCTGCTTCTGCGCGAGGCGCTGCGACAGGATCGGCGCTGCCTTCTTCAGCTTGGCGACGTTGAGCCTGACATTGGCGATGGTCGCCGCCTTCAGCAGATCGGCCGCCCCTTCCTTCTGCGCCGACAGTACGGCCGGCCTGATCGCGTTCACCAGCGAGGGCAGCTGCCCCGGCAGCTTGGTCTTGTTCTTGACCACGTCGATGGTCGCCGAGACGGCGCCGCAATTGCTGTGGCCGAGCACCAGGATCAGCTGCGAGCCCAGCACCTGCGCGCCATATTCGAGGCTCGCCAGTACGTCGGCATTGACGAAGTTGCCGGCGACGCGGGTGACGAAGAGCTGGCCCGGCCCCTGGTCGAAGGCGAGTTCCGGCGCGACGCGCGAATCGGCACAGCTCAGGATCGAGGCGAAAGGCGCCTGCGAAGCGGCCCGCGCCACCCGCCCGGCAGAGAAATCGCGCTCGTTGAGACTGCCGGCGGCATAGCGGGCATTGCCCTCGACCAGCCGCTTCAGCGCTTCATCGGCGCCGATCGCGGCCGATTGTGCCCGCACGGATTTGGGCAGCGCGCCGGCCAAAGCCAGGCTGGCGCCGACGGCAAACAGCCCGCGACGCGTAAGCTTGCCGGTGGCCGAGACACAATGATCGCACATCGTCGCAATCCTCACATGGGCAGGATGCGCTCCGGCACGCTCCGGGATCGGCGCGCGGCGCACACTTCATCAGCAGCGCTGATGCTAGGCTTCCCCAACGGCAGGCGACAGTGCAAATCCTGAGAAGGTCGGCTCGGCTGGAGCGAGCGTAAACGGTGGGTGAACGCGGCGGTTCGCAGTCATTGGGCTGTCACGAGCGGACCAGCCCGCGGCCTAAGGCTGCGCCGCGCCGCGATCGATCCGCGAAGCGGCGCAATCCTGCTGAAAATTCAGCGCACGAACTGATTGTAGATCGTGCCGAATTCGCCGGTCGCCTTGGCGAGATGCAGCCATTGGTCGACGAACGCTTTGAAGACGACATCGCCGCGCGGCAGCAGATAGCCCATCTCGCCATATTGCAGCGGCTCGTCCGGATTGATCGCGCACAGGCCCGGCTTGGTCTTCTCCTGGACCTTGGTCTCGATCGATTCGGCGATCATGATGTCGGCCTTGCCGGCCAGGATCTGGTCGAAGATCGTGACGTTGTCGGGATAGACCTCGATCTTGGCCTGCTTGAAGTTGGCGCGGACGAAGCGCTCATTGGTGCCGCCCGGATTGACGATGACGCGGGTCTCCGGTTTGTCGATGTCGGCGACGGTCTGGAACTTCGCCTTGTCGGCGCAGCGCGCGATCGGCGCCTTGCCGTTGATCAGGTAGGGCGCGGAGAAGAAGGCGCGCTTCTGCCGGTCGAGCGTCACCGAGATGCCGCCCATGGCGATGTCGCATTTGCCGCCGGTGAAATCATTCATCAGGTCGGCCCATTTCGTCTGCACGAACTTGGCCTCGACGCCGATGGCCTTCGCCAGCGATTTTGCGAGCTCGATGTCGATGCCTTCGAAGCTGCCATCCTTGGCGAGCGTGAACGGCTTGTAGTCGCCGGTGGTGCAGATCTGCAGCGCACCGCGGCTCTGGATCGTCTCGAGCTGGCTGGCCGGAGCCTGCGCCAGCGCGGCGGCGCTGAGGCCGAGCCCGGCGGCGGCGCCCAGGAGCGCCAGCTTCAGGCTCTTGAACGGCGATGTGATCGTCATGGAAATCCCCTCGTCTTCGTTATGGCGCGCAAGAGAGCAGGGATCGTACCGGCGATCAATCCGGCCGATGCGCGCCGCGTTTGCGTGCAGTGCAGCGGCGGCGCTATATGCGCCGATCGTTTTGTCGTTCCGCCCTGGGCAGGCCCGCCGATGACCCTGAAGACCCGCATCATCCCCTGCCTCGACGTCAAGGACGGCCGTGTCGTCAAGGGCGTCAAGTTCGTCGATCTCGTCGATGCCGGCGATCCCGTCGAGGCGGCCAAGGCCTATGATGCGGCAGGCGCCGACGAGCTCTGCTTCCTCGACATTACCGCGAGCCACGAGGCGCGCGGCACCCTGCTCGACGTCGTGACCCGCACGGCCGAGGCCTGCTTCATGCCGCTGACCGTCGGCGGCGGCGTGCGCAAGGTCGAGGACATCCGCGCGCTGCTGCTGGCCGGCGCCGACAAGGTCGCGATCAACACCGCGGCGGTGACCAATCGCCCCTTCGTCAAGGAAGCGGCGGAAAAATTCGGCGACCAGTGCATCGTCGTCGCCATCGACGCCAAGCAGGTCACGCCCGGCCGCTGGGAGATCTTCACCCATGGCGGGCGCAACGCCACCGGCATCGATGCGATCGCCTTCGCCCGCGAGGTCGTCTCGCTCGGCGCCGGCGAATTGCTGGTGACCTCGATGGACCGCGACGGCACCAAGTCGGGCTACGATATCGGCCTGACCCAGCGCATTGCGGACGCGGTTTCGGTGCCGGTGATTGCCTCGGGCGGCGTCGGCGATCTCGACGATCTCGTCGCCGGCGTGCGCGACGGCCATGCCTCGGCCGTGCTCGCCGCCTCGATCTTCCATTTCGGCACCTACAGCATCCCGCAGGCCAAGGCGCATATGGCCGCCGCCGGCCTCGCGATGCGGCTGGATTGAGTGATGACGACCTTCACCCTCGCCGATCTCGAACGCATCGTCGCCGAGCGCGCCAGCGCCGCGCCGGAGGAATCCTGGACGGCCAAGCTCCTCGCCGCCGGTCCCGAGCGCGCCGCCAAGAAGCTCGGCGAGGAGGCGGTCGAGGCCGTGATCGCTGCCGTGAAGGGCGATCGCGACGAGCTGATCGCCGAGAGCGCCGATCTGCTCTATCATCTTTTGGTCGTGCTCAAGAGCCGCGATGTTGCATTGCGGGACGTCTTGAGCCAGCTTGAGGCCCGTACCGCGCGCTCCGGCTTGGCCGAAAAGGCGGCGCGGCCCCGTTAGAAGTCGAGGCGAGTGTCGCGTTGAACCTCGAAGCCTGGAATACGGGGGGCATCATGGACCAGCGTCCGCTCGCGGCGCCAGCCGCCCCTGATCTGGTCTCGCCCTATCGCACGTTCTCGCGTGACGAGTGGGCGCATCTGCGTGCCGATGCGCCGCTGACCCTCTCGGTCGACGACCTCACCAAGCTGCAATCGATCAACGACCCGATTTCGCTCGACGAGATCGTCGCGATCTATCTGCCGCTCTCGCGCCTGCTCTCGCTCTACGTCGCGGCGACGCAGGGGCTGTTCAAGGCGACGCAGCGCTTCCTGATGGCCGAGGCCGAGGTCAAGGTCCCCTATGTCATCGGCGTCGCCGGCTCGGTCGCGGTCGGCAAGTCGACCACCGCGCGCGTGCTGAAGGCGCTGCTCTCGCGCTGGCCGAACACGCCGAAGGTCGAGCTCGTCACCACCGACGGCTTCCTGCTGCCCAACGCCGAACTGGAGCGCCGCGGCCTGATGCAGCGCAAGGGTTTTCCGGAGAGCTATGACAGCGCCGCGATCCTGCGTTTCCTCTCCGATGTGAAGGCCGGCAAGCGCGCCGTCAGCGCCCCCGTCTATTCGCATCTGGTCTACGATGTCGTGCCCGGCGAGCAGGTCACGGTCGAGCGACCGGACATCCTGATCCTCGAAGGGCTGAACGTGCTGCAGGCGAGCCGCCTGCCGCGGGACGGCACGATCATCCCCTTCGTCTCGGATTTCTTCGACTTCTCGGTCTATCTCGACGCCGACGAGAACGATCTGCACCGCTGGTACGTCAACCGCTTCATGACCCTGCGCCAGACGGCCTTCCGCGATCCGCGTTCCTTCTTCCGCAAATATGCCGAGATCGGCGAGGAGGAGGCGCTCTCGATCGCCGAGAAGCTCTGGACCGGCATCAACCTGCCCAATCTGCGCGAGAACATCGTGCCGACCCGCCAGCGCGCCAGCCTGATCCTGACCAAGGGCGCGAGCCACCGCATCCAGCAGGTGGCGTTGAGGCGGCTGTAGCGCGGGCATCGAGCCGCCGGGTCTCAAAATCGCGATGACGACCTATGTCGCCCTCCTGCACTCGATCGTGCTCGGCCCCGGCAAGCGCCTGCTGATGGCGGATCTGAAGGCCATGGCGACTGAGATCGGCTTTCGCGATCCGCGCACCTGGGTCGCTACCGGCAATCTGATCTTCGAGGCCGAGGATGCGCCCCTCGCGACGATCGAGGACCGGTTGGAAGCGGCCTTCCGCGCCCGTTTCGGCAAGCATGTCGACATCATCCTGCGTACGGCGCCGGCATGGCGCCGGCTCGCCGCCCAGAATCCTTTCCCGGCTGGCAAGGGCGCCGATATCGGCATCCGTGTCATGCGACAGCCGCTCGGTCCCGACGCCTTGTCCATGCTCGGCAAGATCGCCGCGCCCGGCATCAAGCTCGCCCTGTCGGACGGCGATCTCTGGATCGATTTCGGCGGCGAACCGAGCGAAACCAGGCTGCTCTCGCATCTGACGACCAGGAAGCTCGGCATCGGCACGCTGCGCAACGCCAACACCGTCAAGGCGCTCGCCGCGATGCTGGATTGATGCCCCTCGATTTCTCCGCCCTCGGACTGATGGCGGGCGCCGCCTTCGTCGCCGCGACATTGCTGCCGGCACAGTCGGAGGCGGTCTTTGTCGGGCTGCTGGTGGCGGGACGCGTCGATCCGACGCTGCTCTTCATCGTCGCCTCGGTCGCCAACACCGCCGGTTCGGTGGTCAACTGGTGGCTCGGCCGGCTGATCGCTATGGGTGGTGTCGAGCGCCTGCCGGCGCGATTGCGGCCCGATCCGGTCCGCTTCGCCAAGGCGCAGGGCTGGTTCGCCCGCTTCGGCTGGCCCTCGCTGCTCTTCGCCTGGCTGCCGATCGGTGGCGATCCGCTGACCTTCGTCGCCGGTTCGCTCAACTATCCGCTGCTACGCTTCATCCTGCTGGTGTTCATCGGCAAGGCGGCGCGCTATGCCTTGCTCTGGGCGGGCTGGACCGCCGCTGCATAAGCATTTGCGCGGATTCCGGTCTCGGGCTACCAGCGAGGCCCCTTCTGATGGAGACCAGATCATGAGCATCAAGCGCATCGCCCCCGGTCCGCGCATGTCGAAGGCCGTCGTGCATGGCAACACGGTCTATCTTGCCGGTCAGGTCGCCGACAAGGCGGCCGGCAAGAGCGTCGGCGAGCAGACCAAGGACATCCTCTCGATCATCGACGGCCTCCTCGCCGAGGCCGGCACCGACAAGTCGAAGCTGCTGATGGTCAATATCTGGCTCTCGGACATGTCGACCTTCGCCGAGATGAACGCCGTCTGGGACGGCTGGGTCTCCGCCGGCAACACGCCGGGCCGCGCCACCGTCGAGGCCAAGCTCGCCGGCCCGCAATACACCGTCGAGATCGCGGTCATCGCCGCGGTCTGATCGCGCTCGCACTAGAGCAGGATGCGAAAGTGGGAACCGGTTTTTCGCAGGAATCCTGCTCTAGACTCTTAGAATCGATCACGGTTTATGATTTTGGATCGATTCGATCCAAAATCATCGTGATCTAGGGTGGCGGGAAACGTGAATCCGGAGCTCGCCACCATCCTGGCCCGGGTCTCGCAGCGTGAGGGCGTGCCCCCTGCGCTGCTCCTCGGGGTGCTGGCCTCGATGGGCGAGGCCTCCGGCAGGCCCGACTTCACCCGTATCGAGAACAATCTGGCTCGCAGGGCCGGCGATTTCCGCAGCCTGCAAGCCCGGCTCGCCAGGCCGACCGCGAGTGATCCCGAGCGCGACCGGCTGCAGGCGCAGGCGCTTCAGGCACTGGCCGAGGGCCGGCTCGCCGAGGCTGATCGGCTGCTCGCCCAGGCCGAGCAGCGCAATCTCGAGGGCGCGGCCGCTCCCGATGCGCTGTCGCGGGACCGCCTGCTCGCCGCCGCCGCGGGCCGTGCCGATCGTGGCGCGGTGGCGATGCTGCACCTCAATCCGCAGGCCTATCGCGATGCCGCCGAGCGCTATGCCGAAGCCGCGCTGATCGCCGATTCGGCTGAAGCTGGCAGCGGACGCAGCTATGCCTGGATGCAGGCCGATGCGCTGGCGCGGCGCGGCGCCGATTTCTCCGACAGATCGGCCTTCGTCGCTTCGATCGGCCAGTTGCAGGCCATGCTCGGCAAGCTCGACAATTTCGACGAGACCGTGCCCTGGGCCGAGACCCAGCTCAGACTGGCGCGCTCGCTCACCGGCCTGTCGCATTTCGAGGGCGGCGGCACCTTGCTGAGGCAGGTGGTCGAGATCTACCGCACCACCCTGGATGATCTGACCCGTGCCAAGGCGCCGCGGCTCTGGGCCACCATACAGACCAGGCTGGGCGAGGCCCTGGCCCGGCTGGGCGAGATGGAAGACGATGCCGGCCTGCTCGATGAGAGCGTCGCCGCCTTCCGCGCCGGTCTGTCGGGCCTGACGCGCCCCGATATGCCCCGTGAATGGGGGCGACTGCAGTGGGAGCTTGGCAAGGCGCATGTGGCACTCGGCCTGCGCGCCAGCGGCGTGGCCGCCTTCGAGGCCGCGGTGAACTGCTTCAAGCTGGTGCTCGCGGATCGCCCCCGCGAGAGCGCGCCGCTCGACTGGGCCGAGGTTCAGGATCGGATCGGCGCCGCGCTCGTCGGCCTGGCGGGCTACTACAATGAGCCGGTGGTGCTGGAGGAGGCGATCGCCGCCTTCGATGCCGCGCTCGAGGTCCGGCGTCGCGAGATCGTGCCGTCGCTCTGGGCCGAGAGCGCCGCGAATCGGGCCGAGGCGCGGCTGGAGCTGGCCGAGCGCATCCGCGAGCGTGCCGAGGCCGAGAAGGCGACCACGGAGTTGGTCATGGCGATCGAGACCTTGCGCGGCCTTGGCCTCGCGGCCGAGGCCAAGCGCCGCGAGCCGAAGCTGCGGCGGGCCGCAACCCTGGTCGAGGCCCTCCGGAAAGGCTGATCAGGACCTGAGGTGCAGCGCGGCGAGCCGCTCCAGTGCCTTGTCGAGCGTCGCATCGTGCTTGGCGAAGCAGAAGCGCACGACATTGCGCACTGCGCCCTCGGCATAGAAGGCGCTGACCGGGATCGCGGCGACGCCGTGTTCGGCGACGAGCCGCTGGCAAAAGGCGACGTCGTCAGCTTCGCCGAGCGGCCCGATGTCGACATTGAGGAAATAGGTGCCGGCGCTCGGCAATACGCTGAAGCCGAGATCGCGCAGACCCCCGGCGAAACGGTCGCGCGAGCGCTGGAAGTCGGCCCGCATCCCCTCGAAATAGGCGTCGTCCTTGCCGAGGCCATAGGCGACCGCCGCCTGCAGGTTCGGCGGCGTGGTGAAGGTGATGTACTGGTGCGCCTTGGCGAGCACGCGCATCAGCTCGGGCGCCGCCATCACCATCCCGACCTTCCAGCCGGTCAGCGAGAAGATCTTGCCGGCCGAGGAGATTTTGACCGTCCGCTCGCGCATGCCGGGCCTGCTCATCAGCGGCTGATGGCGGTGGCCGTCGAAGACGACATGCTCCCAGACGTCGTCGCAGATCGCGATCGCGTCGTGCCGGACGCAGAACGAGGCCAGGAGATCGAGATCGGCCTCGCTGAAATTGGTCGCGGTCGGGTTGAGTGGGTTGTTGAACAGCACCGCCTTGGTCTTCGGCGAGAAGGCCTTCGCCAAAGCCTCCTCGCTCAGCCCGAAAGCGGGCGGCGTCAGCGTCACGAACTTCGGGATGCCGCCGGCCCGGCGCACCAGCGGCAGATAGGCGTCATACATCGGCTCGAACAGCACGACCTCGTCGCCGGGCGAGACCACCGCCATCAGTGCGCCGGCGATCGCCTCGGTCGCGCCCGAGGTGATCATCACCTCGGTTTCCGGATCGAGTTCGAGGCCCTGCCAATGCCGGAAATGCGTCGCCGTCGCCTGGCGCAGCTCGGGCAGGCCCATCATCGGCGGATACTGGTTCCAGCCCTCGACCACCGCCTGCGCCGCCTTGCGCCTTACGTCCTCCGGGCCGGGATCGTCGGGGAAGCCCTGGCCGAGATTGACGGCCTGGTGCTCGCGCGCGAGCCGCGACATGGTCTCGAAGATCGTCGTCGGGAGGGCGGAGAAGATCGGATTCATCGCGGCTTGCTTCGGTCGGGAAGGCTGGAACCTCGCCCATAGCATGCGCAACGCCGGCGCGCATCGGCCGGAAAAAGCGGCAGATTACGCGGACTGATGAATATTGACATTCGTCAGCAGTCAGTATTTCCTACCCACAGCCGGTTCACGACAGCATTCCTGCGGTTTCTTCGCCCCTTTGGAGCCGTGGGACGCTGACGTGGATCGGTGAGCTTTTCAGGGGCCTGAAGCGCGCAAAACAAAAGGTTGAGCATGATCCAGTCGCAAAAGTGGCCTCCACTTTTGCGGAACATGCTCTAGGCAGGATCCATGCGTTCCTCCCGCTCAACCCCCGCTTTGATGGTGCTTGGCACCGGCTCCAATGTCGGCAAGTCCCTGCTCGTCGCCGGCCTCTGCCGCCTCTTCGCCGATCGCGGGCTGAAGGTCCGTCCGTTCAAGCCACAGAACATGTCGAACAACGCCGCCGCCACCGCGCTAGGTGAGATCGGCCGGGCTCAGGCGCTGCAGGCGCGCGCCGCCCGGATCGCGGCGCATGTCGACATGAACCCGGTCCTGCTCAAGCCGGAGAGCGAGCGCGGCAGCCAGATCATCCTGCAGGGCCGCGTCGCCGGCCATCTCTCCTCTGGCGATTTCAGCCGCCGCGGTGATTTTCTGCCCAGGGTGCTGGAGAGCTTCGAGCGGCTGAGCGATGGCGCCGACCTGATTCTGGTCGAAGGCGCGGGCTCGCCGGCCGAGACCAATCTGCGTGCCCGCGACATTGCCAATCTCGGCTTCGCTCGTGCCGCAGGCGTTCCGGCGATCCTCGTCGGCGACATCGACCGCGGCGGCGTCATCGCCAGCCTGGTCGGCAGCCATGCCGTGCTCGACGCCGAGGACCGGGCGATGATCCGCGGCTTCGCCATCAACCGCTTCCGTGGCGATGTCGGCCTGTTCACGCCTGCGCTCGACACGATCACCAAGGCGACGGGCTGGCCGAGTCTCGGCGTCGTGCCCTGGTTCGCGGACGCGGTGCGCCTGCCGGCCGAGGACGGGCTCGATCTGGCGCGGGGTGCGCCGGCCCGGGCGGGCGCGCTGAAGATCGCTGTCCCGGTCCTGCCCGGCATCGCCAACTTCGACGATCTCGACCCGCTCAAGCTCGAGCCTGGCGTCGAGCTCGTCTTCATCGGCCCCGGCACGCCCCTCCCGGGCGATGCGGCGCTGGTGATCCTGCCGGGCTCGAAGACGACGCTGCGTGATCTCGCCAGGCTGCGCGAGGAGGGCTGGGATATCGACATCCTCGCCCATCGCCGCCGCGGCGGCCATGTGCTCGGCCTTTGCGGCGGTTACCAGATGCTCGGCAGGACCGTGTGCGATCCGCATGGCCTGGAAGGCCCGGCCGGTTCGGCCCCCGGTCTCGGCCTGCTCGACATCGAGACCGAGCTCACCCCGGAGAAGACCGTCAGGGAGGTCGCGGTCGAGCATCCCGAGAGCGGTACCGCCGGCCGCGCCTATGAGATTCATCTCGGTGTCAGCGATGGGCCCGACCGGGTTCGCGCGCCCTTCAGCGTGGATGGCCGGCCGGAAGGGGCTCGGAGCGCCGATGGACGGGTCGTCGGGACCTATCTCCACGGCGTCCTGACCTCTGACCCGCTGCGTCGTGCCTGGCTCGAAAACCTGGGTGGCGGCGCGCTGGCGACGGGAGAGGCCTATGAGCCCGCGATCGAGGCGACTCTCGACCGTCTGGCCGCGCATCTGGAGGACCATCTCGATATCGCCGCGCTGCTCGAACTCGCGCGATCACGCTCCTGACATGAACACGCGTTCGGCGAAAAACTGTCAGGAGAACACAAATAAAGCTTTGCCGATCAATTTGTTGACGACTGACGAAATTCGTCATAGGCAACGATGGCGTCCGCAGACGGCCTACGGGAACAAGTCATCAGACCGGGAAGTTGCTATGGCATGAGCACAGTAGAGCGCGATACACGGCACGAGATCATCGATGTCGCCGAGCGGTTCTTCCGCCAGATCGGCTATCAGAAGACCACTGTCGCCGATATCGCCAAGTCGCTGCGCATGAGCCCGGCGAATGTCTACCGTTTCTTCGATTCCAAGAAGGCGATCAACGAGGCCGTCGCCGAGCGCTCGATGACCGAACTCGAGGCGACCGTCGCTGCGATCGCGGCGGAGAAGCGTCCAGCCACCCAGCGCTTGCGCGATATCCTGGCTGCGACCTGCCGGATCAACGCTGCCCGCTTTCTCGACAATCATCGCCTGCACGAGATGGTCGCCTGCGCCATGGAGGAGAGCTGGGACGTGGTGCGCGGCCATATCGAGCGGTACGATGCTATCCTGCGCATCGTGGTCGCCGACGGCATCGCCAAGGGCGAGTTCACCGCCCGCGATCCGGTTACCGCGACCCACTGCGTGCGCATGGCGATGATGCGCTTCTATCACCCGCTCCTGCTCGGCCAGTGCGCCGAATTGCCCGGCCCGAATGTCGAGGAGATGATCGACTTCGTGCTGACTGGCCTGGGGGCCGGCCGCCCGGCTGCCTGACCGGCTGCCTTCGGCCGCGTTGACAAGGCGTCGAGGGAGCGGGATACCCCGGCGCGCATGCTGAATCTCTCCAAACAGAGCGCCAAGAAGCTCGCCGTCGTCGTCCATGACCTGGCGATGACCGCGCTCGCGATCGTCTTCGTCTTCGTCGTGCGCTTCGACGGCTGGCTGTTCGAGGAGCGGATGCGGCAATTGCCGAAGATTCTGCCCTTCTTCGTCGCCTATGCCGGGGCGGTCTACTGGTTCTTCCAGCTCTACCGCTCGAAATGGCGCTTCGCCTCGCTGCCGGACCTCTCCAACATCGTCCGGGCGGTCACGGTGCTGACCCTGACCCTGCTGGTCGTCGACTACCTGCTCGTCGCGCCGAACCTCTACGGCTATTATTTCTTCGGCAAGATCACCATCGTCCTCTATTGGCTGGTGCAGATCGCGCTGCTCGGCGGCCCGCGCCTGGCCTATCGCTATTTCAAGTACTCGCGCTCCAAGCACCAGGCCGCGCGCGAGGCGAGCTTGCCGGCCCTGCTGCTCGGCCGCGGCGTCGACATCGAGATGGTGATCCGCGGTATGGAATCGGGGGCGATGGGCAAGATGCGCCCGGCCGGCATCCTGACGCCGCGCCCGGATGATCTCGGCCAGTCCATCCGCGGCGTGCCGGTTCTCGGCCTGCTCTCGCAGATGGAGGCGGTCGCCGCCGATGCCAGCGAGCGTGGCGAACCTTTCCGCCGCATCGTCGCGACGCCGAGCGCGCTCGCGCCTGAGGCCGAGCCCGACAAATGGCTGGCCCAGACCCGCAAGCTCGCCATTCCGATCTCGCGCCTCGATACGCTCGGCGAAGGCCTGCGCGGCAGCGAGCTGGCTCCGCTGGAGATCGAGGACCTCCTGGTGCGTCCCTCGGTCAAGATCGACCGCGCGCGGCTGGAGGGTTTCCTCAAGGGCAAGCGCGTCATCGTCACCGGCGGCGGCGGCTCGATCGGCTCCGAGATCTGCCTGCGCTGTGCCGCTTTCGGCGCGGCGGAACTGCTCGTCGTCGAGAATTCCGAGCCGGCGCTGTTCCATGTCACCGAGGCGCTGGCGGCGCAGGACCTTCCGATGCGGGTCACCGGCGCGCTCGCCGATGTCCGTGACGCAGCCCGCCTCGATCCGCTGTTCAAGGCCTTTGCGCCCGACATCGTCATCCATGCCGCCGCGCTGAAGCACGTTCCCTATCTCGAGGCCGATTGGGGCGAGGGCATCAAGACCAATATCTTCGGCTCGGTCGTCGCGATCGAGGCGGCGATCGCTGCCGGCGCCGGCATCTTCGTGATGATCTCGACCGACAAGGCGATCGAGCCGGTCTCGATGCTCGGCGCGACCAAGCGCTTCGCCGAGATGTACGCCCAGGCCCGCGACGCCGAGTTCGCCAATGGCAATCGCGGCACGCGTCTCGTCGCGGTCCGCTTCGGCAATGTGCTCGGCTCGGTCGGCTCCGTGGTGCCGAAGTTCAAGGCGCAGATCGAGCGCGGCGGCCCGGTCACCGTGACCAGCCCGGACATGATCCGCTACTTCATGACCATCCGCGAGGCCTGCGACCTCGTGCTGACCTCGGCCTCGCACGCGCCCGAGCACGAGGCGCAGGAGGATCGCGCTGCCGTCTACGTGCTGAAGATGGGCCAGCCGCTCAAGATCATAGACCTCGCCGAGCGGATGATCCGGCTCGCCGGCTACGAGCCGGGCGTCGATATCGAGATCGCCGTGACCGGCGTCAGACCAGGCGAGCGCCTGAACGAGATCCTCTTCGCCAAGGACGAGCCGATGGCCGAGACCGGGCTCGATGGCGTCATGGCGGCCAAGCCGATCTTCGCCGGCCGCGCCCGCATGCAGGACTGGCTCGACGAGCTCGAGCGGGCCTTGGCGGCGCAGGACAGGCTCGGTGCCGAGGCGGTGCTGGAAGCGGCGATCCCCGATTTCAGCCGGCGTCAGCCGGCCCCGCCGCCAGCCGCCCCAGCGCAGCTTTCGTCTCCGCAGGCGGCCGCCAGCCAGCACTGATCAGGGCCGCGGGCGAGGCGATGAGGCCGTTCGCGAGACGCTCATAGGCGCCGCCGCGTCCGGCGAGCCGCGCCGCCAACGCCAGCAGCGATGACGGAACCGGGATCAGACCCGGTCCGCGCCCGAGTCCGGCCCGCATCGCGGCGAGCATCTGCGCGACCGACAAGGGTTCCGGATCCGAAACGATATAGCTGCGCCGTGCTGGACAGGCCTGCGTCAACGCGAAGGCGACGGCCTCGCCAAGATTCTCGATCGCGAGCAGCGAGCGCTTGGCCGAGAGCCCGCCGAGCGGCAGCGGCACAGGCAGTCGCGCCAGCTTCACCAGCGCCGCCATGTTGGCCTTCACACCGGGACCGTAGACCAGCACCGGCCGCAGCGCGATCCAGTCGAGATCGAGTTCCTGGAGGCCTTGCTCGGCCGTCAGCTTGGAGCGGCCATAGGCGTCGGTCGGGAATGGTGTATCGGTTTCACTAAGCGCTCGGTCACTGATTGGCCCGCTCTGGGCCCGGATCGAGGACAGGAAGACGAAGCGCCGGATGCTCGCCGCCTGCGCCGCTTGGGCCAGCGCCAGCGTCGCCTCGGCGTTGACCTGTTGATAGCGCTGCTCGGGGATGTCGCCGTCGGCGTGAGCCAAGCCGGCGCTATGCACGACGTGATCGACGCCATCGAGGGCCGGTCGCCAATCGACCGGCGCACCGAGATCGCCGATCGCCACATGCTCGGCGCCGGTGATGGCCGATGTCGAGCTGCGTCCTGCCGTGCGCACTCGGTAGCCACGTGCGATGAGGTCGCGGAAGAGATAGCGGCCGACGAAGCCGCTCGCGCCGGTGAGCAGGACGCGCTCGCCGCTCACGGTTGCGCCCGCTTGCGCGAGAAACGGCGGAGCAGGCCGGTCGTCAGCGCTAGCCCCGCCAGCAGGCAGGCGAACTGCACCCAGAGCGTCGGCATGGCGATGCTGATGGTTGCGAGCGCGATCAGGCAGAGGTTGAGCAGGGCGACCTGCGTGACGATCGCGATGACCTTGAAGCCGTTATCGGTCGCCTGCTGGTAGAAATGCGAACGATGCGCCTGCCAGACCTTCTCGCCGCGTGCGAGGCGGCGCAGCAGCGTGATCGTCGAATCCATGACGTGATAGAGCGGCAGGATCAGCGCCGCGGTCAGCGCGCCGGTGCCGGCGAGGCGGTAGAGCAGATAGGCGCCGAGCAGGCCGAGCGGCAAGGCCCCGACATCGCCGAGGAAGATGCGCGCCACCGGCTTGTTGAACGGCGCGAAGCCGATGAGGCCGCCGAGCAGCGCAGCGGCGAGCAGCCCGGTGGCGGGATCGACGAGGCCATGGCCGGCGGCGAGCACGATCGCGCCGGAGAGCGGCACCAGCCCGGCCAGCGTGATCCAGTCGATTCCGTCCATGAAGTTGACGAGGTTGACGAACCAGGCGCCGGCGACCAGCGCAAGCCCGCGCTCGGCCCAGAGCGGCACTGTCTCCGGCAGCAGCCGCATATCGGGCGCAGCGTAGAACACGACGATGCCGACGCAGAGGAACTGCAGCGGCAGGCGCAGGGCGGGCGAGAGCGGCCTGATATCGTCCCAGGCGCCGACGACAGCGAGCAAAGTGGATGCGACCATCACCAGGACGAGGCCTTGCCCGGCGCTCGCACCCATGGGGATGAACAGCAGCGCGAGCCCCAGCGCCAGGAAAGCGCCGGCGAGCACGGCGATGCCGCCGCCCTGTGGCGTCGGCGTGCGATGGCTGGAGCGCGCATTCGGCCGCGCCAGTGCATAGCGCATCATCAGGGGCCGCAAGGCCAGGCACAGCGCAAAGGCGAGGCCGGCGGCGAGCGCGATCAGCAGGAGGGGGGCGAAGCGTTCCAAGGCGGGCGGACCATAGCCATACCGATCCCTACCGCAAGCGACACTTGCATCGGCGAGCACAAAAGCAGAACATGATGGGCATGGCGATCGCCGATTCCGTCCTCAATCCGCCGCCCGCGCGGCCGGAGATCACCCGTGCCGTCTGCCGTGGCGCCTCGCGCCATCTGCGCGAGCGCGGCTATGCCATCGTCAAGGAGATGACCTTCGCCAATGGAAGGCGCGGCGACATCGTCGCGCTCTCGCCTTCCGGCGAATTGCTGGTCGTCGAGGTCAAGTCGGGGATCGAGGATTACCGCGTCGACGGGAAATGGCCGGACTACCGCGATTATTGCGACGGCTTCCTCTTCGCGGTCGCGCCGGAATTCCCGCTGGAGATCCTGCCCGAGGATGTCGGGCTGATCGTCGCCGACGCCTTCGGCGGCGAATTGCTGCGCGAGCCGCCGCGCCATCAATTGGCGCCGGCGCGCCGGAAGATGCTGACCATCGCCTTCGCCAGGCTGGCGGCCGGACGGCTGGCGCTGCTGGAGGATCCGGGAGCCTAGCTCGCAGCCCGCTCAGGCAGATTGAGCGCCTTCGGTCCGATGTTCAGGCTGATCTGCAGGCTCTCGGCGATGCGATGGGCCCGGTCAATGAACAGGAATCGCGCCGGGCCGGTGCAGAGCTCGACGACCGTCGCCTCGAACAGCGCAAGCCAGCGCTCGAAATGCGGCATCCCGAGCGGGAGCGGCATATGGATCTGCTGCGGCTTGCCGCGATAGCGCCCGCTCATCAGCGTCACCGACGACCAGAAGTCGCGCAGCTTGGAAAGATGCGGTCCCCAATCCTCGCCGAGCTTCTCGAGGAAGATCGGGCCGATCAGCGGGTCCTGGCGTACGCGGCCGTAGAAGGTGTCGACCAATTCGGCGATCAGCTCTTCGGTGATGCGCTCGGGCAGCGCGGTCCCGCTCATCGCGGGGCGCGCTTGGCGAGGATACGCTGCAAGGTGCGCCGATGCATGCCGAGCCGGCGGGCCGTCTCCGAGACATTGCGGCTGCAGAGCTCATAGACGCGCTGGATGTGCTCCCAGCGCACCCGGTCGGCCGACATCGGGTTCTCCGGCGGCACCGGGCGAGCGTTCGGGCCGGCGGCAAGGGCCGAATGGATCTCGTCGGCATCCGCGGGCTTGGCGAGGAAATCATAGGCGCCGAGCTTCACGGCGCTGACCGCGGTCGCGATATTGCCGTAGCCGGTCAGCACGACACCGCGCGCATCCGGGCGCTTTTCCTTGAGGCGGGCGATCACGTCGAGCCCGTTGCCGTCGCCGAGACGCAGGTCGATCACCGCATAGGCCGGCGCTTCCTCCTCGACCGCCGCGAGCCCGGCCTCGACGGACTCGGCTGTTCGGACCGAATAGCCGCGGCCTTCCATGGCGCGGGCGAGGCGGTTCAGGAACGGCTTGTCGTCGTCGACCAGCAGGAGCGACATGTCCCTGCCTGCGTTGTCGGTGACCTGGCCTGCAGTCGGCGCCGTGTCCATCGCCATCATCTCCTGCCGGGGGATAGCGGCCCGGCTCAACATCCATTTCTACCGATTGCGCGACGCGTTGAAACGTCGCAACGCCTCATTCTGTCGCATATGGGGCCAAAAGCTCCGGGTTTGAAGGTCCGGCCGGGCGATCGTCGCGTTCGAACACGGCGCGCAGCCAGGTGATGCGGATGCTGGCGCCCGTTGCGGGCAGCGGCAGATTGGAGAATTCCAGCGTCGCGCCGCTGCGTTCCAGCAGGGTCTTGGCGATGAACAGGCCGAGGCCGAGGCCGCCGCCGGCGCGCGATTCCTTGGCATGCGAGCGCGACAGATAAGGGTCGCCCGCCCGCAACAGCACTTCCGGCGTGAAGCCCGGTCCGTCATCGGCGATCGTCAGGATGACGGCGCCCTGCGTCCACTGCGCGGTGATCGTCACCTTGGAGCGGGCGAAATCGACGGCATTGTCGACGATGTTGCCGAGCCCGTAGATCATGCCGGGGTTGCGCCGGCAGACCGGCTCCGGCTTGTCGCCGACCAGCGCGATCTCGAACGGCACGCCGAAGGGCCGCTGCGGCCCGGCCGCTTCCTCGATCAGCAGGCTGAGTGAGAGCTGGTCGAGCGGGCCGGCATCGTCATCCTGCAGCGAGGCGAGCTTGCCGAGGATGCCGCGGCAGCGCTCGACCTGCTCACGCAGCAGGGTGATGTCCTCCGCCATTTCGCCTTCGGCCGGGGCGAGGCGCGAGAGCTCGCGGGCGACGAGCGCGATCGTCGCGAGCGGGGTGCCGAGCTCGTGCGCGGCGGCGGCGGCGAGCCCGTCGAGCTGCGAGAGATGCTGCTCGCGCGCCAGCACCAGTTCGGTCGCGGCCAGCGCCTCCGAGAGGTCGCGCGCCTCCTTGGCGACACGCCAGGCATAGATGCCGGTGAAGCCGAGCCCGAGCAGCAGCGCGATCCAGTTGCCGGCCTGGTATTGCGGCGGCAGCACCGGCCGCTCCGTCCCGGCCCAGGGCAAAGGCCAGTGCAGGACGGTGAGCAACGTCGCCAGCCCGGCGGCGAGGAGGCCGAGCGCCAGCGTGTGCCGGGGTGGCAGCGCCGTTGCCGAGATCATCACCGGCGCTAGGAACAGGATGGCGAACGGGTTCTGCAGGCCGCCGGTGAGATAGAGCAACGCCGCGAGCTGGAGGATGTCGAAGCCGAGCAGGGCGGTCGCCGCGCCTTCGCCCAGCCGGTGGCTGAGCGGGAAGCGGATGCGCAGGGCGATGTTGAGCCAGGCCGAGACGGCGATGGCCAGGAAACACCAGCCGAAAGGCAGGGAGAAGCCGAGCCCGAAATGCACGCCGGCGACCGCGGCGCTCTGGCCGGCGATGGCGAGCCAGCGCAGCCGCACCAGCGTATCGAGCCGCAGGTGGCGGGGCGTAGACCCGGGCGGGGAGGAGACGAGCTCGGCGATCGTCACGGCGCGCAATCTTCGCAAAGCGGCTGGCGATTCGGGAGTAAGAAGCTGTGGCTAATTGGCATCACAAGGAAATCTTAGCCCTTTGAACGATTGAATGAGAACAAATTCTACTTAGGCTGCGTTCCCTTGTTGCGCTGCATCGTGGGATGCGGCGCTGCGAAAGCGCGAAAGGGCCGCCATGTCGTTCGCCTACCACGCCTATGAGGCGGTTCATATGATGGTCAGCCCGGCGCGGGCCCTGTCCGATGCCATGCAGCTCGCCTTCAAGAACCCGGCGAACCCGCTGACATACACCCCGTTCGGCCGCACGATCGCCGCCTCCTGCGAATTGTTCGAGCGTACCACGCGCCGCTACGGCAAGCCGGCCTTCGGCCTCGACACCACCTCGATGAACGGCGTGACCGTCGCGGTCGAGGAGCGCGTCGTCTGGCAGCGCCCCTTCTGCAACCTGATCTATTTCGACCGCAAGATCGAAGGCCGTCGCAAGCCGCAGCCCAAGGTGCTGCTGGTCGCGCCGATGTCGGGCCACTACGCCACGCTGCTGCGCGGCACGGTCGAGACCCTGCTGCCGGGCCATGAGGTCTACATCACCGACTGGATCGATGCCCGCCTCGTGCCGCTCGCGGCCGGCAAGTTCGATCTCGACGATTACATCGACTATGTCATCGCTATGCTGCAGAAGCTCGGCCCCGACACCCATGTCATGGCCGTCTGTCAGCCTTCCGTGCCGGTGCTCGCCGCGATCGCGCGCATGGAAGCCGAGGGCGATCCGGCTTCGCCGCGCTCGATGACGCTGATGGGCGGGCCGATCGACACCCGCCGCTCGCCGACCGCGGTCAACCAGCTCGCCATGGAGCGCGGCACCGACTGGTTCCGCCGCAACTGCATCACCCGCGTGCCGTTCCCGCATCTCGGCGCCTTCCGCGAGGTCTATCCCGGCTTCATGCAGCTGTCGGGCTTCATGGCGATGAACTTCGATCGCCATCTCACCGCGCATTACGACATGTACAAGCATCTCATCGAGGGCGACGGTGATTCGGCCGAGAAGCACCGCGACTTCTATGACGAATATCTCGCGGTCATGGACCTGACCGCCGAGTTCTACCTGCAGACCGTCGATACCGTCTTCGTCAAGCATGCCCTGCCCAAGGGCGAAATGAAGCATCGCGGCAAGCCGGTCGACCTCAAGGCGATTCGCGGCGTCGCGCTGATGACGGTCGAGGGCGAGAACGACGACATCTCCGGTGTCGGCCAGACCAAGGCGGCGCATGATCTGTGCGTCAACATTCCCGCGGACATGCGGGTCGAATACCTGCAGAAGGGCGTCGGCCATTACGGCGTCTTCAACGGCTCGCGCTTCCGCTCGGAGATCGCCCCGCGCATCGCCGACTTCATGCTCAGCCTCGACATGAAGGCCGCCAGCGAGCGCCGCAGCGAGACGGCCTCGACCGCCCGCAAGGCGCTGAAGGTCGCGAGCTGAGTTAGCTCGCCCCCTTCCGCTCCCGCTGCGAATCCCGCACAATCGCCGGGATGCGGTTCTCCCTGTTCAGGCGCCAGCCCGATCCCGACCGGATCGAGGTCGCCCATGCCGGCATGCTCTATCCGGTCGCCGTCAAGCGGCGCTCGACGGCGCGCCGGCTGACCTTGCGCGTCTCGCAGGCGACCGGCGAGATCACCCTGACCCTGCCCGAGCGCGTCGACTTCACCACCGGCCGTGTCTTCGCCGAGAAGCATGGTGGGTGGATCGCGGCACGCCTCGCCAAGCGCCCGCAGGGCGTGGCCTTCGAGCCCGGTGCCGTCGTGCCGCTGCGCGGCGTGCCGCACCGCATCGTCCACTGGACCAAGGTCCGGGGCCTCACCCGCGCCACGCTCTCGGCCGAGGGCGAGCCGATCATCGCCGTCTGTGGCGAGGCCGGCCATGTCGCCCGCCGGGTCAAGGACTTCCTGCGCCGCGAAGCGCTCGCCGACTTGGAGAAGTCGGTGCGCACGCACACCGCCGTGCTCGGCATCCCCGCCCGCAAGATCACGCTGCGCGACACCACCAGCCGCTGGGGCTCATGCTCCTCGAAGGGGCATCTCAGCTTCTCCTGGCGCCTGATCCTCGCGCCGGCGCTGGTGCTCGACTATCTCGCCGCCCATGAGGTCGCGCATCTCAAGGAGATGAACCATTCGCACCGCTTCTGGGCGCTGACCCATAAGCTCTGCCCGCGCACCGAGGAGGCGGAAGCCTGGCTCAAGCGCCACGGCGCGAGCCTGCACGGCTATGGCTGAGCGCGCGCGGTCGGCACGCCTTCGCGGATGACGCGCGAGAAATCGGGACTGTCGGGCTTCAGGCTGCGGGCCTTCTCGCCGATATGGCTCAGCTTCACCAGCTCCTCGAGCGGCATGTCCTGGCGCACCGAGCCGATGTCGCGGAGATAGCCCGGCAGATAGCCCGAGAGCAGCACGCGCGGGTCGAGCGGCAGCGAGAACTTCCAGCCGGGCGCGACCTGGCCGACGAGGTGGTAGACCACGGTGGTGCAGTTCGTCGTCAGCGTGTTGTACCAGCGCGGCTCCTGCGCCAGCTGGTTGATGTCCTTGGCGTAGGCGAGCAGCAGGTCGCGCGCCTGGGCTGGCGAGGCATTGAGGCGGAACAGGCGGGTGTCCTCGCCGCGCGCCTGGGTGCGGAGGCCGATCAGGTCGCGCTCGTCGGCGGCGACATAGGCCATCTCGTAATTGCGGAAGAAGCCGGCCAGCGCCGACCATTCCTCGCCCTTCTCGCGTCGGATCTCGATCGATATCGTCAGCGGGTCGCTGTTTTCGAAGGTGAAGCTGATCAGGAGATGCGCGATCGCCTCGCCCGACCAGTAGGACAGGAACAGGTCGGCGCCCTGGATACGCGAGAGGTCGTAGCTGCGGGTTTCCCAGCGCTGATCGTAATCGCTCTCGGTACGCCAGGTGAAATGGCGCAGATTGGTCACGGTCAGGCTGTTGCCGGCGATGGTCATCTGGGGCAGATGCGCCAGCTCCGGGATCCAGTTCCGCTCATGCGAGGGCTTCAGGCTGCTCCACCAGCCGAGCAGGCCGATGAAGAGCACGGCGAAGGCGAGCGGCAGGCGCGGCGCTCCGCTCCAGAGCCCGAAGGCGCCGGCAAGTGCGGCGATACCGAAGCCGATTGCGGCGGCGATGCCGGTCGCGCCGGGCAGGCGGAAGACCAGCAGCCCGATCCCCCAGACGGCGGCACCGAGGAGCACGAGGGTCAGCAGGATCTGCAGGAGAATGAAAAAGAGGCGGCTCATCGCCGCCTCTCATAGCATGCGGAAATGCGTTCCGCTCAAGCCGCGAGCGAACTCGTCGGCGCGGCGGCCTTCACGGCGTCGTCGACATGCGGCTCGAACTTGGCGAAGTTCTCGGCGAACATGTCGATGAGCTTCTTCGCCGTCTCGGCGAAGGCGGCTTTGTCCTGCCAGGTCTTCACGGGGTAGAGGATGTGCGGCTCGACGCCGGGCACCGAAGTGGGAACAGCGAAGCCGAAATAGGGGTCACGGCGGAAATCGGCGCGGTTGAGCGAGCCGTCGAGCGCCGCGGTCAGCAGGCGCCGTGTCACGCGGATCGGCATGCGCCGGCCGGTGCCGTAGCCGCCGCCGGTCCAGCCGGTGTTCACCAGCCAGCAGTCGACATGGTGCTTGGCGATGAAGTCGCGCAGCAGGTTGGCGTATTCCGACGGATGGCGCGGCAGGAAGGGCGAGCCGAAGCAGGTCGAGAATTCCGGCTGCACGCCGACGAGCCCACGCTCGGTGCCGGCGACCTTGGCGGTGTAGCCGGAGAGGAAGTGGTACATCGCCTCGGCCGGGGTCAGCTTGGCGATCGGCGGCATCACGCCGAAGGCGTCTGCGGTCAGCATCACGATGTTCTTCGGCGTGCCGGCCCGGCCGGTGCGCGAGGCGTTCGGGATGGCGTCGAGCGGATAGGCCGAGCGGGTGTTCTCGGTCTTGGTCTCGTTGTCGAAATCGACCTCGCGCGAGATCGGATCCATCACGATGTTCTCGAGCACCGTGCCGAAGCGCTGCGAGGCCGCGAAGATCTGCGGCTCGGCCTCGGCCGAGAGCCGGATCGTCTTGGCGTAGCAGCCGCCCTCGAAATTGAAGATGCCCTCCTTCGACCAGCCATGCTCGTCATCGCCGATCAGGGTGCGGTCGGGATCGGCCGAGAGCGTGGTCTTGCCGGTGCCGGAGAGGCCGAAGAAGATCGCCGGATCGTCCTTGGAGCCGACATTGGCTGAGCAGTGCATCGGCACCACGCCCTTGGCCGGCAGGGTATAGTTCAGATAGGTGAAGACCGATTTCTTCATCTCGCCGGCATAGGCGGTGCCGCCGATCAGCACGATCTTGCGCGAGAAGTCGATGGCGATGACGGTCTCGCTGCGGCAGCCATGGCGCGCCGGGTCCGCCTTGAAGCTCGGCAGGTCGACGATCGTCAGCTCGGGCACGTAAGCAGCGATCTCGCCGGCCTCGGGCCGGATCAGCAGATTGCGGATGAAGAGCGAGTGCCAGGCCATCTCCGTATAGACGCGCGCCTTGACGCGGTGGGCCGGGTCGGCGCCGCCATAGAGGTCCTGCGCGAACAGCTCCTTGCCTTCGGCGTGCTTGATGAAGTCGGCAAGCAGGGTCTCGAACTGCGCCGAGGAGATCGCGCCGTTGTTCTCCCACCAGACCGTCTTTTCGGTCAGCGCGTCCTTGACGACGAACTTGTCCTTGGGCGAGCGGCCGGTATGGCTGCCGGTGTCGGCGCAGAGCGCACCACCGCGGGCGAGCTCGGATTCGCCCCGGGCGAGGGACTGCTCATAGAGCGGTGCCGCCGCGAGATTCCAGTAGACCGCCTTGAGCCCGCGGAAGCCGAAGCTGTCGGCGCCGTTGGCCGGGTTGACGTGACCGATGGTCTCCACTGGCAATTCCTCCTGCCGAGACGCCGCCGCCTGATGAAGCCGGGGCCGTGATTGGAGCGGGGGCGGACCCCACTATGGGCCCGATGGGCCGGTGCAGTGAGGGCTCTTTAGGCGGATGATGACTTCGGCTCAAGTCACGCAGGCAGCTCGCGAATGGCCGTAGTGGATTTAAATCGTTTAAAAAATCGGCTGTGGTGAATCGCCGCGCTCAGGCCGCTTCGCGTGCCTTGCCGGCAAGGGCTACGAGGGTCTTGCGCAGGCCGTCCGGCGTCGTCACCGGCTCGTCGAAGGGCAGCCGCAACGCCTTGTCGCCGAGCATCAGGTCGGCGCCATCAGGATCGACGCCGGAGAGGCGCCAGGGCCCCTCTTCGCCACCGAGCAGCCTGGTAGCGTAGAGCCCGATCGCCTCGGCATGGTCCTCGTTCATATGCGCGACTGCCCCGTCCTCCGCCTCGACCAGCGCCTCGGCCTGCGAGCAGTCGCTGAGCACATCGCCGGCCTCGAGCTCATAGGCCCGGCCGAAACCGCCATTGAGACTGGCGCGCTGGAGCCTGAGCGCAAAGAAGGAGAAATCGGGGAAATCGACGTAAAGCGAGGCCTTTGGCTGCCGCGCCAGGAAGCGGCGGCGCACGCGCCGGCCAAAATCGCTGTCGCGCTCCACCTTTTCGGCAAGTGCCAGCAGTGTGATCCGGGCATGCGCGAGCGGGTCGCCCTTGCCGCCTGGCGCGATCAGCAGCGAGCAGCGTGGATCGGCGACGAGGTTGCCGGTATGGCCGGAGAGCGAGGAGACCAGGATCAGCGGCGTGCCGTCGACATCGGTCGCGAGGCTGGTCAGGCTGGCGAAGGGATGTCCTTCCGGCGTCAATGTCGCCAGTGAGGCCGAGCGCGCGCTGCGCAGCAGGCCGCGTGCCAATCCGCGTGCGCTGGCATCTGTCGGCCTGATCGGATCGGTCGCCATGGCACTTTTCGCCGTCTTAAGGGTTTTCGAGGGCAGACGTAGCGAAACCGCCTTGGCTTGGCTAGATTGCAGCCATGCTTTGGCCGTTCTCGCAAGAGAGTGGACCCTGTTGATTGCAACGCCAAGAAACAAAGAGCCGGAAAAGCTTATGCCAACCATTGCGCTGGTCGACGACGACCGCAACATCCTGACCTCGGTTTCGATCGCATTGGAGGCCGAGGGCTATCGCATCCAGACCTACACGGACGGCGCCTCGGCCCTGGACGGTCTGAAGCAGAATCCGCCCGACCTCGCCATCTTCGATATCAAGATGCCGCGCATGGACGGGATGGAGCTGCTCCGCCGCCTGCGCCAGAAGTCGGACCTTCCGGTGATCTTCCTCACCTCGAAGGACGAGGAGATCGACGAGCTCTTCGGCCTGAAGATGGGCGCCGACGACTTCATCCGCAAACCGTTCTCGCAGCGCCTGCTGGTCGAGCGCGTCAAGGCGATCCTGCGCCGCTCCGGCGCGCGCGACGCCACGACCGCCGTGCGCACCGAGGACGCCAAGGCGCTGGAGCGCGGCCTGCTGCGTATGGACCCGGAGCGCCACACCTGTACCTGGAAGGGTGAGCCGGTGACGCTGACCGTCACCGAGTTCCTGATCCTGCAGTCGCTGGCGCAGCGCCCGGGCGTGGTCAAGAGCCGCAACGCCCTGATGGACGCGGCCTATGATGACGAAGTCTATGTCGACGACCGCACCATCGACAGCCACATCAAGCGCCTGCGCAAGAAGTTCAACCAGGTCGATGTCGATTTCGATATGATCGAGACGCTCTACGGCGTCGGCTACCGCTTCAAGGAGACCTGAGAAGCACTCCGGCGCGGCCATGGCGACGTTTGCGCGGGCGTCGGGACAGGGTAAGAGCCGCTCATGGCTACGATCGAACAGGAAGGGGTCCGCAGCGGCGGGCCGCGGACGGGGCTGACGCTGCGCCGTCGCGTCGCCCTGTTCGGTCGCCGTATGCTGCGCGCCGTCTCCGGGCGTGCCGCTTCGAGCCTGACGCGGCGCATCGTCGTCCTCAACCTCGCCGGGCTCGTCGCGCTGCTCGTCGGCTTTCTCTACCTCAACCAGTTCCGCGAGGGCCTGATCGAGGCGCGGGTGCAGAGCCTGCTGACGCAGGGCGAGATCATCGCCGGCGCCATCGCCGCCTCCGCCACGGTCGAGACCGACACGATCGCGATCGATCCCGACAAGCTGCTGCAGATGCAGGCCGGTGAGAGCGGCGCCATCGCCGAGGACCCGCTCGATTTCTCGATCAACCCGGAGAAGGTCGCCCCGCTGTTGCGTCGGCTGGTGACGCCGACCAAGACGCGCGCCCGCATCTACGACAAGGACGGGATGCTGACGCTCGATTCGCGCAATCTCTATTCGCGCGGCGATATCCTGCGACTCGACCTGCCGCGTATCGGCGAGAGCGACGAGCCGCCGCTGCTCGAGCGTACCTGGAACATGTTCCGCAACCGGCTCGGCCGCGCCGACGTGCCGGCCTATGACGATTTCGCCAACGCCAACGGCAAATCCTATACCGAAGTCGCCCGGGCGCTGGCCGGCTCGCCGGCGAGCGTGGTGCGCGTCAATACCCGTGGCGAGACCATCGTCTCGGTGGCGGTGCCGGTGCAGCGCTTCCGGGCGGTGCGAGGCGCGCTGCTGCTCTCGACGCAGGGCGGCGACATCGACGCGGTCATCGCCTCCGAGCGCTACGCCATCTTCCAGGTCTTCGCGGTCGCGGCCGCGGTGATGATCATCCTGTCGGTTCTGCTCGCCGGCACCATCGCCGAACCAATCCGCAAGCTCGCCGACGCGGCCCAGCGTGTGCGTCGCGGCGTCAAGGCACGTGAGGAGATCCCGGATTTCTCCAGCCGTCATGACGAGATCGGCCACCTCTCCGGCTCGTTCCGTGAGATGACGCAGGCGCTCTACAATCGCATGGAGGCGATCGAGCGCTTCGCCGCCGATGTCGCGCATGAATTGAAGAACCCGCTGACCTCGTTGCGCAGCGCCGTCGAGACCCTGCCGCTGGCGAAGAACGACGACTCCCGCAGCCGCCTGCTGGCGGTGATCCGCCATGACGTGAAGCGGCTCGACCGCCTGATCACTGACATCTCCGACGCCTCGCGCCTCGATGCCGAGCTCGCCCGCGACGATGCTGTCGCGCTTGATGTCGCCCAGCTCGTCGAGGCGGTGGTCTCGGTCCAGAACCAGATCCGTCGCGAGGGCCAGCCGGTCGTCGAGCTCACGGTCGACCGGCGCGGCGGCCAGCGTCCGGGCACCGATCCCTTCCGCGTGCTCGGCCACGATTCCCGCCTCGGCCAGGTCTTCGTGAACCTGATCGAGAACGCCCGTTCCTTCTCGCCGGCCGACAAGCCGGTCCGGGTCAAGCTCTCTCGCGTCGCCGGCGACGTGCTGATCACCGTCGAGGATGACGGTCCGGGCATCCCGCCGCATGCACTGGAGCGGATCTTCGAGCGTTTCTACACCGACCGGCCCGAGAGCGGCTTCGGCCAGAATTCCGGCCTCGGCCTGTCGATCTCGCGCCAGATTGTCGAGGCCCATCGCGGCACGATCCGGGCCGAGAACCGCTATGCCTCCGAGCAGTCGGAGGGCGAGGACAAGCGGCTCGGCGCCCGCTTCATCGTGCGCCTGCCGGCGGCGGCGCAACCGGCATGACCACGGCGCCTCCGCTTCGCCTGCATGCCAGCGCCGTCGTCATCGGCGAGGCCGGCATCCTGATCCGCGGCCCTTCTGGCGCTGGCAAGTCGAGCCTGGCTCTGGCCTTGATCGGCTTGGCGCGGCAGCAGGGCCGCTTCGCCAGGCTCATTGCCGATGACCGCACCGAGATCGCGGTTCGCGCCGGTCGCCTCCTCGCTGCGCCGGTCCCGCCGATCGAGGGGCTGGTCGAGCGCCGCGGCCTCGGCCTGACCCCGGAACCGCATCTTGCCGCAGCAGTTTTGCGGCTGGTGATCGATTGCGGCGCCGAACCCGAGCGCATGCCGGAGCCGGAGGCGCTGGTCGAGACCATCGCCGGCGTCACCCTGCCGCGATTGTCCCTGCTTCCGCGCCCTGGCGACGAACGTCTTATCCTGACGGCGCTTGCGCTCTTCGCCGGCTCTGATTGAATTGCTTTCGACGAGTTCGAGACAAGCGCCTTGCCTATCTTTCGCACCTGCCGCATAAACCGCGACCTTGTCCGGGCGCCGATGGGCGCTCTTCGGTGGGACTGAATGATCGGACTCGTGCTTGTCACGCATGGGCACCTGGCGACGGAATTCCGCGCCGCGCTCGAACATGTCGTTGGCCCGCAAGCCAACCTGGCAACCATCGCCATCGCCCCCGATGACGATATGGAAGGTCGTCGGCGCGACATCATCGCGGCTGTCGAGCAGGTCGAGACCGGCAAGGGCGTCATCGTCCTGACCGACATGTTCGGCGGCACGCCCTCGAACCTCGCCATTTCCGTGATGGAGCCGGGGCGGATCGACGTCGTCGCCGGCATCAACCTGCCGATGCTGATCAAGCTCGCCAGCGTGCGCGAGGAGAAGACTCTCGACGAAGCCGTGAGCAGCGCGCAGGATGCAGGCCGGAAATACATCACGGTGGCCAGCCGCGTGCTTGCGGGCAAGTGAGGTTCGGCGTGCAAGGCATGCGCGAAGACGAGATCCGCGACGAGGATTGCGGCTGCGACGAGGTCGAGATTCCGGCTGGCGCCGTCTATGGCGAGTTCCAGATCGTCAACAAAAAGGGCCTGCACGCCCGCGCCACCGCGAAATTCGTGCAATGCGCCAGCCAGTTCGAGGCCGACATCACCGTCTCCCGCTGCGGCGAGACGGTCGGGGCCACCTCGATCATGGGCATCCTGACGCTGGGCGCCGGCATCGGCTCGACCATCACCGTGGTCGCCAAGGGCGCCGACGCCGGTGATGCGCTGCAGGCGCTGGGCGCGCTCGTCGCCGACAGGTTCGGCGAGGGCGAATAGGAGCCCCCCATGTGGGACTCCATCGTTGCATCGATGGCTTTCGTCAAAGCCATCGGCTCTATGGCCATGCTGATTTGCTTTTTCGTGCTGCTCCTCCGAGGGCGGATTTCCTTGCGCGCCATGCGCGAGCGGCGATGGCGCTGGTGGCCATAGCCAGCCCAGCACATAAAGACATCTTTATATCTTTGATTGCCTTCTGGCGGGCACCCTGCTAGAGAGCCGCCGTCATTCAAAGCATCATCGATTGGAGCCCCCCGTGTCGAAGCAGGATTACGTCGTCAAGGACATCGCGCTTGCGGATTTCGGCCGCAAGGAAATCAACATGGCCCAGGACGAGATGCCGGGCCTGATGGCGATCCGCGCCGAGCACGCCGGCAAGGCCCCGCTCAAGGGCGCCCGCATCGCCGGCTGCCTGCACATGACCATCCAGACCGCCGTGCTGATCGAGACCCTGAAGGAGCTCGGCGCCGACGTCCGCTGGTCGTCCTGCAACATCTTCTCGACCCAGGACCACGCCGCCGCGGCGATCGCCGCCACCGGCACCCCGGTCTTCGCTATCAAGGGTGAGAGCCTGGAGGAGTACTGGGAGTACGTGCTGCGCACCGCGACCTGGGGCGACGGCGGCACGCCGAACATGATTCTCGACGATGGCGGCGACCTGACCATGCTGATCATCCTCGGCGCCGAGGCCGAGGCCGGCAATGCCGCCTTCCTCGACAAGCCCGGCAATGAGGAAGAGACGATCTTCTTCAAGCTGATCAAGCGTCAGCTCAAGGACAATCCGGGCTGGTTCGCCAAGACCCGCGCTGCGATCAAGGGCGTCTCCGAGGAGACCACCACCGGCGTTCACCGTCTCTACGAGCTAGCCAAGGCCAATCGCCTGCCCTTCCCGGCGATCAACGTCAACGACAGCGTCACCAAGTCGAAGTTCGACAACCTCTATGGCTGCCGGGAGTCGCTGGTCGACGCCATCCGCCGCGGCACCGACGTGATGATGTCGGGTAAGGTCGCGGTCGTCGCCGGCTATGGCGACGTCGGCAAGGGCTCGGCCGCTTCGCTGCGCCAGGCCGGCTGCCGCGTCCTCGTCACCGAGATCGACCCGATCTGCGCCCTGCAGGCGGCGATGGAGGGCTACGAGGTCGTCACCATGGAGGAGGCCGCTCCGCGCGCCGACATCTTCTGCACCGCGACCGGCAATCTCGACGTCATCACCGTCGACCACATGCGCACGATGAAGCACCGCGCCATCGTCTGCAATATCGGTCACTTCGACTCGGAGATTCAGGTCGCCGGCCTGAAGAACTTCAAGTGGGACAACGTCAAGCCGCAGGTCGACGAGATCGAGTTCCCCGACGGCAAGCGCATCATCCTGCTCTCGGAAGGTCGCCTGGTGAACCTCGGCAACGCGACCGGCCACCCGTCCTTCGTGATGTCCTGCTCGTTCTCGAACCAGACCCTGGCCCAGATCGAGCTCTGGAATCACCACAGCAAGTACGAGAACAAGGTCTACACCCTGCCCAAGCACCTCGACGAGAAGGTCGCGGCGCTCCACCTCGCCAAGGTCGGCGCCAAGCTGACCAAGCTCAACGAGGCCCAGGCGAAGTATATTGGCGTCGCGCAGGCCGGCCCGTTCAAGCCGGAACTCTATCGCTACTGAGGCTGCTGGCTGGCGCAAGCCGGCCGGGCGAAGCCCATCGCGTCGGTCGGACTCGGTTTTCCGATCCGGCGCCACCACCAGGAAGCCCGGCCTTGTGCCGGGCTTTTTTCGCATCTGGTGTTCGGATGCAGCGCTGAACACCACTAATAGACGCCTGAGGCGAGGCAGTATCAACTTGTTGATGTTGCCACGCTACCGCCAGAAATGACGGTCCTCATTCGGCCTTTACTGGCGATTAAGCACTTCCTGCGGGAGTCGTGCGGTGATTACAGTGGCACTGATTCGGGCTGCCGGCAGGCTTCGCATGCGGCGCTCGGTTTCGTGCAGCGGTGGCTTTGCGGGTTGCGGGCGTGGGTCCTCCGGGGGAGCCATGGCCGGCTTTTGTGTTGGCGACACCCCGCCGATTACCGCCAGAGAACTGGCCTGGGACAGGACGGACGCGAGAATGAGACGGGCAAGGCAGGTCGGACGGGGGATGAACGGAGCGGTCCGCTTCCTCCTGCCCGGGCTCGCCGGCGCGACGCCGGTCCCTGCTTTCGCCCAGGTCGAGGCGCTGCTGCCCTTGCGGGCCGAATGGCTCAGCGCCGGCGGCCTTTCGCTGATCTTCGTCGGGCTCATCGTTTTCGCTACCACCACCTCGATCCTCTATGTCCGCGAGCGCTCGCGTTGGACCCGCCGGGAAGGCGAGCTCGCTGCCGGGCTGGAAGCGACGCGCGGTCACCAGGAACGCCTCAGCGCCTTGCTCGCGACCGACCGGCAGGTCGTGCTGAGCTGGGACGGGCCGAAGGCAAGCGCCATGGTCGAGGGCGACAGCGGCTTCCTCGGTATCGGCGGCTCCGCCCCGGCGCTGGCTTATGGTACCTGGGCGCCGCCGGCCGAGGCCAAGCGCCTCGAACTCGCGACCGAAGCCCTCAAGGAACGCGGCGAGGCCTTCGCCTTCACCTTCAAGGCCAAGGCCGGGCGCTATGTCGATGCCGAAGGCCGGCCCGTCGCCGGCCGCGCCGTGATCCGCCTGCGCGAAGTCGGCGGCGAGCGCGCCCGCGCCCTGGCGCTGGAGGACGAACTCGGCAAGCTCGCCAGTGACCATGCCGCGCTCACGACCTTGCTCGCCGGCGTGCCGCAGCCAGTCTGGATGCGCGCCACCGATGGCCGCCTGAGCTGGGTCAACGCCGCCTATGCCCGAGCCGTCGAGGCCGCCGACGGCCAGCAGGCGGTCATCGCCGGGCTCGACCTGTTCGACCGCAGCGAGCGCGAGGCGGCCGCCAAGGCCCGCAGGGACGGCCGTGTCTTCCAGCTGCGTGCACCTGTCATCATGGCCGGCCAGCGCCGCATCGTCGACGTCATGGAGACGCCGACGCCCTCCGGCTATGCCGGCATCGCCACCGATATGAGTGAGCTGGAGGCAGTCCGCGCCGATCTGCAGCGCCAGATGGACGCGCATGTGCGCACCCTCGACCGGCTCAAGACCGGCGTCGCCGTCTTCGACGCCTCGCAGCGCCTGGTCTATCGCAACAGCGGCTACGAGGCGCTCTGGTCGCTCGATCCGGGCTTCCTCGATTCGAGCCCCGGCGACGGCGAGATCCTCGACCGCCTGCGCACCGAGCGCCGCTTGCCCGAGCTCGGCGACTACCGGACCTGGAAGGCGCAGGTGCACGCAGCCTATACCGCGACCCGCGCCAGCGAGGATTGGTGGTATCTGCCGGATGGTCGCACCGTCCATGTCGTCGCCAGCCCGAACCCGCAGGGCGGCGTGACCTATCTCTTCGACGACGAGACCGAGCGCTTCACCTTGGAATCGCGCTTCAACGCGCTCTCGCGCACCCAGCGCGAGACGTTGGATTCACTGCGCGAAGGCGTCGCAGTGTTCGGCTCCGACGGGCGCCTCAAGCTCTCCAACCCCGCCTTCGCCCAGCTCTGGAAGCTCTCGCCCGAGCGCGCTGCCACCACTCCGCATATCGACGAAGTCGTCGCCCTGAGCCGGCCGCTCTTCCCGGACGACGCAGTCTGGACCGAGATCCGCAGCGCCGTCGCCGGCGTGCGCGATGCGCGTGAGGATTATCGCTGCCATATGGAGCGCCGCGACGGCACGGTGCTCGACTGCACCGCCGCGCCTCTGCCTGACGGTGCGACGCTGATCACCTTCGCCGACGTCACCGCCGGCGTGAACGTCGAGCGGGCGCTGACCGAGCGCAATGACGCACTGGAGCGCGTCTCGCGGCTGCGCGAGGAGTTCGTCCACCACGTGTCCTACGAGCTGCGTTCGCCGCTGACGAACATCATCGGCTTCGCGCAATTGCTCGGCGAGGAGACGGTCGGCGCGCTCAATGACAAGCAGCGCGACTATGCTGGCCACATCGTCCGCTCCTCCGGCGCGCTGCTCGCCATCATCAACGACATCCTCGACCTCGCCTCGATCGACAACGGCGCGCTCGCCCTCGATATCGAGGAGGTCGACGTCGCCAAGAGCATCGCCCAGGCCGCGACCGGGCTGCAGGACCGCCTCGCCGACAGCAAGCTCCGGCTGCAGGTCGACATCGCGCCCCAGACCGGTCCCCTGCGCGCCGATCCCAAGCGCCTGCGCCAGATCCTGTTCAACCTGCTCTCCAACGCGATCGGCTTCTCGCAGCCCGGCCAGACCATCCACGTCAGCGCCGGCCGCTTCGGCGGCGAGATCCGCATCACCGTCGCCGACGAGGGCCGCGGCATCCCTGACGAGGTCAAGGAGAAGGTATTCGACCGCTTCGAGAGCCATTCGCTGGGCTCGCGCCATCGCGGCGTCGGCCTCGGCCTGTCGATGGTGCGCTCCATCGTCGAGCTGCATGGCGGCCGGGTCGAGCTCGATTCCGCCCTGGGCAAGGGCACGCGCGTCACCGCCGTTTTCCCGCCCGAGGGCATGCGCATCTCGGACGCCGCTGAATGAGCGACGAAGCCGCCCGGACGGGCACGCATACCGTCATCCTGCCGAACGAGGCCGCGACCGTGCGGCTGGCGGAGGATATCGCCGACATCCTCAAGACCGGCGACATCGTCGCCCTCTCCGGCCATCTCGGCGCCGGCAAGTCGCTGCTGGCACGGGCCATGCTGCGCCGTCTCGCCGGTGATCCGGCACTGGAGGCGCCGAGCCCGACCTTCACGCTGGTGCAAAGCTATGACAGTCCGCGCGGGCTCCTGCTCCATGCCGATCTCTACCGCGTCCGCAGTCCCGACGAGCTCGACGATATCGGCCTGATCGAGGATCTCGATCTCGCCGTTACCATCGTCGAATGGCCCGATCGGGCGGGTGCGCGCCTGCCGGCGGGACGGCGTCTCGACGTCGTGCTGGAGGTCGATCCCGATAATCCCGAACAAGGCCGGATCGCGACGCTCTCCGGCGGCGTTCTGTGGCGCCAGCGGCTGGCGCTGGCGATCGGCGCTCGCCGCCTGATCGACGAGGCCGGCTGGAGCGAGGCGAAGCGCGAATTCATGCTCGGCGACGCCTCGAGCCGTGCCTATGAGCGTCTGATCAGGCCATCCGGCGAGACCGCGATCCTGATGATCTCGCCGCCGCGTCCGGACGGGCCGGCGATCCGCCAGGGCAAGCCCTATAGCGCCATCGCCCATCTCGCCGAATCGGTCGATGCCTTCGTCGCCATGGACAAGGGTTTGCGTTCGCTCGGCCTTTCCGCACCCGAGATCCTGGCGCAGGATCTCGTCACCGGCCTGCTGATCATCGAGGACCTCGGCAATGAGCCGGTGGTCGGCGCGGATGGTCCGATCCCCGAGCGTTACGAGGCAGCCGCTCGTCTACTCGCCGAACTGCACCGGCATGCCCTGCCGACGATCCTGCCGGTGGCGGAAGGGCGCGATCATGTCATGCCCGATTATGATCGCGAGGCGCTGGCCATCGAGACCGAGCTGGTGCTCGACTGGTACGCTCCGCACATCGCTGGCGTGACCTTGCCGGCGGTGACGCGGGCCGAGTTCAGCCGCATCTGGGACAAGCTGTTCGACGAGCTGTTCGAGACGCCGGCGACCTGGACCTTGCGCGATTATCACTCGCCCAACCTGCTCTGGCTGGCCGACCGTGTCGGCCATGCCCGGCTCGGCCTGATCGATTTCCAGGATTCGGTCCTCGGCCACCCCGCCTACGATCTCGTCTCGCTCGGCCAGGATGCCCGCGTCGACGTGCCGGCGGCGCTGGAACTGCGCCTGCTCGGGGCCTATGCCGGGGCGCGCCGCGGCACCGATCCGGGCTTCGATGTCCCCGGCTTCGCCCGCGCCTATGCGATCCTCGGCGCCCAGCGCAACACCAAGATCGCCGGCATCTTCGCCCGGCTCGACCGGCGCGATGGCAAGCCGGGCTATCTCAAGCACCTGCCGCGCATCGAGGCCTATCTGCGCCGCAACCTCGAACAGCCGGCGCTCGCCGAGCTGAAGACCTGGTACGAGACCTATCTGCCGAAGCTTTACGAGGGGCAGGAGAAGGCGGAAGCGAAGGCCGAGGCCGATCCTGCGGAGCAGGACCGGCCCGAGCCGGAGCAGGACGAGGCCTGAGCCGCGGCTTCTCAGCCCGGCCCGGCGCCCTGCGTGCCCAAGTAGACGGCATAGAGCGACTGGCTCGCCGCCATGAACAGCCGGTTGCGCTTGGGCCCGCCGAAGCAGATGTTGCCGCAGACCTCCGGCAGGCGGATGCGGCCGATCAGCTTGGCCTCGGGGTTGAAGCAGAGCACGCCATTGTAGCCGACGGCGCGCCCGGCATTGCTGGACGCCCAGAGATTGCCCTGCACGTCGCAGCGCAAACCGTCCGGCCCGCATTTCACCCCGTCGACCATGCAGTCGGAGAACAGCTTGCCGTTGGAGAGCTTGTTGTCGGCGCCGACGTCGAAGACGTGGATGTCGCCCTTGCCGCCGGCGCCGGTGTCGCCCGGGCCCTTGCCGGTCGAGGCGATGTAGAGCTTCTTGTAGTCCGGCGAGAAGCAGAGGCCGTTCGGATCGGGAACCTGCTGCTCGGTGACGACGAGGTCGACACGGCCGCTCGGATCGATCCGGTAGCAGTTCGTCGGCAATTCCCGCTTGTAGAAGCCGATCTCCGGCGGCTGGCCGAGACGGGGATTGATCTTGCCGCTGGTATTGCTCGGGCCTCCCGCAGCGTCTGGCGCGCCCTCATAGAGCTGGCCGCCATAGGGCGGGTCGGTGAACCAGTAGCTGCCGTCGGGATGCTGAACGATGTCGTTCGGCGAGTTCAGCCGCTTGCCGTCGAACTTGTCGGCGAGGATCGTCACCGAGCCGTCGAGCTCGTAGCGCACGACGCGGCGATTGAGATGCTCGCAGGAGAGCTGCCGGCCCTGGAAGTCGAAGCTGTTGCCGTTGCTGTTGCCGGATGGCGTGCGGAAGACGCTGACGCGGCCATCGTCCTCGAGCCAGCGCATCTGCCGGTTGTTGGGGATGTCGCTCCAGACGAGATAGCGCCCCTGCGCATTCCAGGCCGGCCCCTCCGCCCACAGCGCCCCGGTCCAGAGCCGCTGGATCGCGGCATTGGGCTGGGCCAGCCCCTCGAAGGCGGGATCGACGGCGATGACGTCCGGATCCCAGAAATAGGTGGTCGGCGCGCCGCTGCGGCTGAAATCGCGGGGCGGCGTGGTGATCGTGCTCGGCGGGCCGGGCCGGGCGGCGGGGGCCTGCGCCAGCGCCGTATCGGCGGCGGCTACGAGCGCGCCCGCCCCCGCAGCCTGCAACAGGCGGCGGCGCGAGAATGTGGGACGTGATTCATCGATTGTGCTTGACTGCATCGGTGACCTCCCTGGGTTGAACTTGTGCCGTTCTTACCCGGCCATCGGGAGCGCCGATTGCGGCGGTGACGTGGCGGAAGGCGCCCGTGCAGTCATGGCGAACCCTGCTCCAACAGGGCTTCTCATCGGATTAAATCGGTTTAATGATATCGAGTCCGAACGCCGGTGCTTTAATCCGTCTTCAGGCCGCGAGATCGGCGACCAGCGCGTCGAGCAGGAGCGCCCCTTCCGGCGTCGCGGCGAGCCGGCCATTGGCCGTGCGGGCGAGGAAGCCCTCGGCGATCAGGCTGCCGATGCGGTTGCCATTGAGCTTGCGGCCCGCCAGACCCTCGAACACGTCTGGATCGATGCCTTCGACGAGCCGCAGGCCCATCAGCAGATATTCGTCGCCCTGCGCCTCGGCTGAGAGCTTCTCGTTCTCGATCAGGGCGTCGCTGCCGGCCTCGATCCGCTCCAGCCAGGCTTCCGGGCGTTTCTCGGTCGATTGCGCGTAGCGGCCGTCCGGCGTCACCAGGCGACCATGCGCGCCCGGGCCGACGCCGGCATATTCGCCATAGTGCCAGTAGACCAAATTGTGCCGGCATTCCGCGCCCGGCCGGGCATGATTCGAGATCTCGTAGACCGGCAAGCCGTGCTTAGCCGTGATTTCCTGCGTCAGCTCGTAGAGCGCGGCGCCCGCATCGGGATCGGGAATGGCGAGCTTGCCAGCCTTGTAGAGCTGGTCGAAGGCCGTGCCGGGCTCGATGGTGAGCTGGTAGAGCGAAAGATGCTCGGCGGCGTGGCTGATCGCGAGCTCGAGCTCGGCCTGCCACAACGCCGGCGTCTGCGTGGGCGAGCGGGCATAGATCAGGTCGAAGGAATAGCGCTCGAAATAGCGCCTGGCGATCGCGACCGCGTCGAGCGCTTCCTGGGCCGAGTGCATCCGGCCGAGCGCCTTGAGATCGGCATCGTTCAGCGCCTGCACGCCGAGCGAGACTCTGTTGACGCCGGCGGCACGGAAATCGCGGAAGCGGCCGGCCTCGACGCTGGTCGGATTGGCCTCCAGCGAGACCTCGCAATTGGGATCGACGGCCCAGTGCTCGCCGATCGCATCGAGGATCGCGCCGACGGTTGCGCCTTCCATCAGCGAGGGCGTGCCGCCACCGAAGAAGATCGAGGAGACCGTGCGTCCGGGCGCAAGCTCGGCCCGCTGGGCGATCTCGCGGCGGAAGGCGGCGATATAGCGGGCCTGGTCCGGCGGCTGGTGCCGGACATGGGAGTTGAAGTCGCAATAGGGGCATTTGGCCAGGCAGAACGGCCAATGCACATAGACGGCAAAGCCGGCATCCGCGGTCGGATGCCTGGGCACGCCGGGCCGCGCGGCAAGGGCGGCCGGAGGGCTCAAGCGGGCTTCCTCAGGCAGGCGGCGGCGAGCACATGAAAGGCGCGGGCCCGGTGCGACAGGCCGGGCGAGCCGTCCTGCGGGATGCTGTGCTTTTCCTCGGCGCTCATCTCGCCGAAGGTCTTGGCATGGCCGGCCGGCTGGAAGATCGGGTCGTAGCCGAAGCCGGAGGTGCCGCGCGGCGCCTCGACGATCGTGCCGAAGACGCGGCCCTCGAACAATTCCTGATGCCCGTCCGGCCAGGCGATCACCAGCGCCGAGACGAAATGCGCCTTGCGCTGCTCGGGGGTCGTCGCGCCGCGTTTCGCCAGTTCGGCGAGCACGCGCGCCATCGCCGGTTTGAAGTCCTTGCCCGGCCCGGCCCAGTTGGCCGAGAACAGGCCGGGCGCGCCGTCGAGCGCGTCGATGCAGATGCCGGAATCGTCGGCGAGCGCCGGCAGGCCCGAGGCGCTGGCCGCCGCGACCGCCTTGATCGCGGCGTTCTCGGCGAACATGTGCCCGGTCTCCTCGGGCTCGGGCAGGCCGAGCTCGCCGGCCGAGACCAGCTCGATCCCATAGGGCGCCATCAGCTCGCGCATTTCGCGCAGCTTGCCCTGGTTATGGGTCGCGATCACGACCTTGCCGGTGAGGAGGCGGTTCGTGCTCATGGCGTCAGGCCACCGCCGCCTTCTGCAGGGCGACGAGCTTGCCGACGCCGTCCTTGGCGAGCTTGAGCAGGGCCAGCAGCTCCTCCTCGGAGAAGGGCGCGCCCTCGGCGGTGCCCTGCACCTCGACGAGGCCGCCAGCGCCGGTGATGACGAAATTGGCGTCGGTCTGCGCGCCGGAATCCTCGACATAATCGAGATCGATCACCGGATTGCCGGCGACGATGCCGCAGGACACCGCCGCGACATGGTCCTTCAGCGGATTGGCGCCCTTCAGCATACCGCGCCCTTCCATCCATTTCAGCGCGTCATGCAGCGCGACCCAGGCGCCGGTGATCGAGGCGGTGCGGGTGCCGCCATCGGCCTGCAGCACGTCGCAGTCGACGACGATCTGGCGCTCGCCGATCGCGGTCAGGTCGACCACGGCGCGAAGCGAGCGCCCGACCAGGCGCTGGATCTCCTGGGTGCGGCCGGAGGGCTTGCCCGAGGTGACCTCGCGGCGGGTGCGCTCATGCGTGGCGCGCGGCAGCATCGAATATTCGGCGGTGACCCAGCCCTTGCCGGTGCCACGCAGCCAGGGCGGCCCCTTTTCCTCGACCGTCGCGGCGCAGAGCACCTTGGTCTCGCCGAAGGTCACCATGCACGAGCCTTCGGCATAGCGCACCACGCCGCGTTCCAGCGTGACCTTGCGCATCTCGTCGGCTGCGCGCTTCGAGGGTCTCATCGTGCCAATCCTGTGTTCCGGAGTCCGCGGCTTGTAGGCGCTTAAGCGGAGTGCGGCAAGGCGAGCACGGCATGGGGCTTGATCCGGCTGCCTGCGCCGGGGACAATGGGTTATGGCATCGAGGTTGTTCACCAAGGAATGAGCGCCCATACGCGCCCTGAGACACCCGGCGGCTTGGTCGAGATCGACCAGCGCTCGCGCGAGATCTTTCGCCAGATCGTCGACGGCTATCTGACCACCGGCGAACCGGTCGGCTCGCGCAACATCGCCCGGCTGCTGCCGATCGCGCTGTCGCCGGCGACGGTCCGCAACGTCATGACCGACCTCGAGATGGCCGGGCTGATCTACGCGCCGCACACCTCGGCCGGACGCCTGCCGACCGAGCGCGGCCTGCGTTTCTTCGTCGACGGCATGATGGAGGTCGGCAACCTCACCTCCGACGAACGCTCGCGCATCGAGGCGCAGATCCGGGCGGCCGCCAGCAACCGCTCGCTCGACCAGACGCTGACCGAGGCTTCTGCCTTGCTCTCCGGCCTGTCGCGCGGCGCCGGCGTCGTCGTCACCACCAAGGCGAATGCGCGCCTGCGCCATATCGAATTCGTCCGGCTCGATGCCGGCCGCGCGCTCGCCGTGCTCGTGGCGGATGACGGCACGGTCGAGAATCGCATCCTGGCGCTGCCGCCAGGGCTGCCGGCTTCGGCGCTGGTCGAGGCCGGCAACTTCCTCAATGCCCGCATCGTCGGCAAGACGCTCGACGAGCTGCGCCGCGAGATCGCCGACAGCCGCACTTTGATGGAGCGCGAGCTCGACGACTTGACCGCAAGGCTGGTCGAAAGTGGCGTTGCGACCAGTTCCGGTCCCTCCGGCGACCGGCATCTGATCGTGCGCGGCCAGGCCAATCTGCTCGAGGACCTGAAGGCGCAGGAGGATCTGGAACGCATCCGCCTGCTCTTCGCCGATCTGGAGACGCAGACCGAACTGATCGATCTGCTCTCGCGCGCCGAGGCCGGCGACGGCGTGCGCATCTTCATCGGCTCGGAGAACAAGCTGTTCTCGATGTCGGGCTCCTCGATCATCGCCGCGCCCTTCCGCGATGGCGGCCAGCGCATCGTCGGCGTCGTCGGCATCATCGGCCCGACCCGGCTGAACTATGCCCGGATCGTGCCGATGGTCGACTACACGGCGAAAGTGGTCGGGCGCCTGCTCGACGGCGGGCGCTGAACCGCCCGGCTATTCCAGCCAGTCGGTGACGAAGCGCTCGCTGGCGTGGATGTCGATCGATTCCAGCAGCTCCGGCCCGAGGCTGCGGAACTTGTGGGGCACGCCGGCCGGAACGATGAGAATCTGGCCGGGGCCTGCCTCGATTTCCCGGTCGCCGATCGTGTAGAGCGCCCGCCCGGCCCGCACGATGAAGGTCTCGGGATAGGGATGGCTGTGCAGCCTGGGGCCCTTGCCGGGCTCGGCCTGGACGAAGATCAGCGAGACCTCGCCGCCGAAGCCCTGCACTTCGCCATGCCAGGCGCCGGGCGTTTCAGCCCAGCTCTCGCGCGCGATGACCCGCGGCGTGGCCTTGCCGGTCATCTCAGCCACGCGCCGCGATCGCCGCCGCGGCGCCGGCCATCACCCCGCCGGTGATGCGGTTGATCCGGCGCATGGTCTTCGGGCTTGCCACCAGCCGCCTTGCCCGGTCGGCGGCGTAGGCATAGCCGAGCAGGGTGGTGTTGATGATCAGCATGGTCAGCACGGTGACCTCGACGAAGGCGAGCGGCGTCAGCGACTGCAGGTCGACCACCAGCGGCAGGATCGAGACGAAGAACACCATCACCTTGGGATTGCCGAGCGTCAGCGCGACGCCGCCGAGGAAGAGGCGGATGCCTTCGCCGCCCATCGCCGGCTGGTCCTCCAGGCTCTTCACCGGTGCGGTCCAGAGCTTCCAGGCGAGATAAACGAGGTAGGCACAGCCGGCATATTTGATCGCCAGGAACAGGCCGTGAAAGTTCTGCATCAGCACGGTGAGGCCGAGTGCCGAGAAGGTCAGCCAGACCAGATCGCCCGCCGCGATGCCGAGCACGAAGGGAACCGCCCGCCGGAAGCCGGTCGAGAGCGAGCGCGCCACGATCGCGGCGATGCCCGGCCCCGGCGAGGCGACGGCGAGAAAATAGACACCGGCGAAAACCAGAAGCCCGGCGAGATCCATCGAACGCTGCTCCCTCATGGCGGCTTGTTGCGGTCAGATTAGCAGTCTGTGCCGGATGTGTCCCATCGCCTTGCGTGATGGGAGGGATCAGCCGGTTTGGCGGATCCGTCCGCGCTTCTCGGCGCGCGCTTGCGCGACCGCACCGAGGAAGTCGCCGATCGATTGCTCCAGCGCCAGCGATTGCGAGGAGGTTGCCCGGACCCGATCGTCGACCTGCTGGGCGAGCGCAGCCGCTTCGCGCGCGAGCCCCTCGACCAGCGCGGCGTGGTGCGCGATGGCGTCGACGCCCGAGGACGAGCTCTCGGCCCGCTCGGCGATCGAGCGGATATGGCTGGCCTGGCCTGCGACCGACTCGGCGACGATGCCGGCGCTGTCCTGCAGCGTCTGCATGGTCTGGCCAAGCCCGCGCACCGCTTCACCGATGGCACGTCCGGCGTCGACGACCTCGCCGACGCCCTGGCGAATGGTCTCGGTCGCGTTGTTGGTCGCGGTCGCCAGCGATTTGACCTCGGCCGCGACCACGGCGAAGCCCCTGCCCGCCTCGCCGGCACGGGCGGCCTCGATGGTTGCGTTGAGCGCCAGCAGATTGGTCTGCGCCGCAAGGCTGCGGATCAGCTCGACCAGGCTGCCGATGCGGTCGCTCGCCTGCTGCAGCAGCGCGACGCTGTCGCTGATCGCATGACATTCGGCGTTCGCCGCCTGAGTGGCGCGGCTCGAACCCGCCGTTTCCTGGGAGATGCGCTCGCTGGCGAATTCGAACTGCCGCGTCGCCGCGACGATCTCGGCGACGGAGGCGGCGACCTGTTCCGGGCGCTCCTGCGTGCCGGACAGTGCCGACAAGGTCGCGCCGGCCTTGGTCGAAAGCTGGCCCGAGAAGCCGGCGACATCTCCCATGCTCGCCTCGATCGCCGAGATGCGTTCGCCGATGCCGTCGCGGAACGTCTGTTCGAGCGCGCTGAGGCGGTCGCTGACATCGCTTTCGAGCGCGTCGTCGAAACAGGCGAGCGAGAAGGAGATGTCGGTGAGCATGAGCTTGCAGAAGACGCGCAGCGCGTCTTCGACCGGGCCCCAGCGCCGCTTCCAGCGTGTGACCAGGACGGCGAGAAAGTTCGAGAAGTCCTCGAGGAAGAACTGCGGATAGTCGGCGAGCAGGATGTCGCGATTATTGGCGCGGCCGACGATGCGCAGTTTCGCCAACCGATAGCGCTCGTCGAATTCCAGCCTGAACAGCTTGCGGTATTTCACCTGCTCGTCGGATGCGACGTCGAGCTGGCCGAGATCACGGTTGAACGTCTTGGCGTAGAGCTTGCGCGTGGAGGCGTCGAAATGCGGCTCCAGGATCGTCAGCAGGCGGCTGGCGATCGCGGCTTCAGCCTCGGTGAAGGACGGCTGCGACGGATGCATCGCCCTGAGTGTCGCGCGAAATGGTTAAACACCCTTCACGCAGCACGGCCGCGACGACGCGCACTCGTCAGGCCTGCCGGACCTCGCCTGGCGTGACGAGGAAACGCTGTGCCCCCGCAGGGAGGTCGCCGAACAGGGCCGGGTCGGCGCCGGTCATCCAGACCTGGCAGCCGAGCTCGGCCAGTGTTGCGTAGAGCGCCGCCCGCCGGCGCGGATCGAGATGGGCTGCGACCTCGTCGAGCAGGACGAGCGGTGGCAGATCGCTCATCGTCGCGACGAGGCGGGCGTGGGCGAGCACGAGCCCGATCAGCAGTGCCTTCTGCTCGCCGGTCGAGCCTTGGCCCGCCGGGATGTCCTTGGCTGCGTGGCGTACGGCGAGGTCCGAGGCCTGCGGGCCGGCGAGCGTGCGCCCCGCCGCCTTGTCGCGCGGACGCATCTCGCGCAGCATCTCGCGATAGCGGTCCTCGGCATCGAGCGCCGGCAGGCTCGCAACCAGCGCATCGATCTCGCCCTCCAGGGCGATATCGGCCTGCGGGAAGGGCGAGGCCTCGTCCGCGGTCTGGGCGATGATGGCGGAGAGCCGCGCCACGGTCTCGGCGCGGGCCGCCGCGACGGCGACGCCGAGCTCGGCGATCTCGCGCTCGACCGCGTCGAGCCAGCGCTGCTGGTGCGGGCTCTCGTCGAGGATACGGTTGCGCGAGCGCAGCGCCTTCTCCAGCGCGTTCGAGCGGGTGCCATGACCGGGGTCGACCGCGAGAACCAGCCGGTCGAGGAAGCGGCGGCGATCGCCGGCGGCGCCGCGGAACAGGCCGTCGAGATCAGGCGTCAGCCAGACCAGCCTGACATAATCGCTGAAGGCCAAGGCCGAGCCGGCCGGGGCGCCATCGATCCGGGCGATCCGCGCCCGCTTTCCCTCGGCATCCGGCGGCTCCAGTCCGATCCCGAGCCGTGCGCCATCATCGGCGAGGCCGATCGAGGCGGCAAAGCCGCCATCGCCGGGCTGGCGGACCATGTCGGAGAGGTCGGCGCGCCTGAGGCCGCGGCCGGGCGCGAACAGCGACAGCGCCTCGAGCAGATTGGTCTTGCCGGCGCCGTTCTCGCCGCACAGCGCAACGAGCCGGCCCTCGATCGCTAGATCGAGGGCCGGATAGGAGCGGAAATTCTGCAGGGTGAGGCGGGCGACCGCGGTCAAGATGCGCTCGCGGGATCAGACCCGCATCGGCATCAGCACATAGAGGGCCGAAGCGCCTTCGCGGTCCTGGATCACCGTCGGCGAGCCCGGATCGGCGAGCTTGAGCAGGGCGGTGTCACCGTCGAGCTGAGCGGCGATGTCCATCAGATAGCGCGCGTTGAAGCCGATATCGAGCGGGCCGGCATCGTAGTCGACCTCGATCTCCTCGGTTGCCGAGCCGGAATCGGGGTTGGTGACCGAGAGCGTCATGCGGCCATCGGCCATGGAGAGCTTCACCGCACGGCCACGTTCGGACGAGATCGTCGAGACGCGGTCGACGCTAGCCGCGAAATCGCCCTTGTCGACGGTGAGCAGCTTGTCGTTACCCGACGGGATGACGCGCTGATAGTCGGGGAAGGTGCCGTCGATCAGCTTCGAGGTCAGCACGACCTCGGCGGCGGCGACGCGGATCTTGGTGGCGGAGAGCTCGACCTGGACCTCGCTCTCGCCGTCCTCCAGCAGCTTCTGGATCTCGGCCACGGCCTTGCGCGGCACGATCACGCCGGGCATGCCGAGCGAGCCCTGCGGGGCGGCGGTGTCGACGCGGGCGAGGCGATGGCCGTCGGTCGCGACGGCGCGCAGCACCGGTCGTCCGTCGACGTCGATCGCGTGCAGATAGATGCCGTTGAGATAGTAGCGCGTCTCCTCGGTCGAGATCGCGAACTGGGTCTTGTCGATCAGGCGCTTGAACTCGCCGGCCGGCAGCACGAAACGATGCGCCATCTCGCCGGCGGTGATGTCCGGGAAGTCGCTTTCCGGCAGCGTCTGCAGGGTGAAGCGCGAGCGGCCCGAGCGCAGCAGCATCTGGCCGGTGTCGCCGGTGGTCTCCAGCGAGACCTGCGAGCCGTCAGGCAGCTTACGGACGATGTCGTAGAGGGTGTGGGCCGGAACCGTGGTCGCGCCGGGCTCGACGATATCGGCCGGCACGGTCTCGACCACCTCGATGTCGAGGTCGGTCGCCTTCAGCTTCAGCCCGTCCTCACTGCCGCGCAGCAGCAGGTTCGACAGGATCGGGATCGTGTTGCGCCGCTCGACGACACGATGGACATGCCCGAGCGACTTCAGGAGCGTGGAGCGTTCGACCGTAACCTTCATGGCGTCTTCTGGCATGCTGGCGCCCGCGGCGAGCCGGCAGGCAGAAAGGTGGCCCGCGACATTGCCGGACGGCCGGCCCGTGCGCAAGGGCGCGCGAGCTGGCCTGCACAGTTAACGCAAGAGTGGTCGCCCGAGGCTCACTCCTGCAGCATGCGCTTCAGGAGGTCGACCTCGTCATGGAGGAGGCGGTCCTCGACGATCGCCTTTTCTATCTTGCGCACCGCATGCAGCACGGTGGTGTGGTCGCGTCCGCCGAAGCGACGGCCGATCTCGGGCAGCGAGCGCGGCGTCAGCGCCTTGGCGAGGTACATCGCGATCTGGCGAGGCTTGACCACGGCTGCGGTGCGGCGCTCCGACAGGATGTCGGCGCGGCTGACATTGTAGCGGGTCGCGACCAGCTTCTGGATGTCCTCGATCTTGACCCGGCGCGGCTCACGCGTCCGGACCAGGTCGCGGATCGCCGCTTCCGCCGTCTCCATCGTCACGCTGGCGCCGGTCAGTGTCGCATGCGCCAGGATGCGGTTGGCGGCGCCGTCGAGGTCGCGGCCATTGGTAGCGACGAGCTTGGCGACATAGGCGATCACGTCCGGATTGACGTGGAAGCTCGGATGAGCGGCTTTCAGCCCGTCGAGCCGGGTTGTCAGGATCTTGACGCGCAGCGCCTCGTCGAGCTCGCCGATCTCGACGACGAGGCCGCCGGCGAGCCGCGAGCGGATGCGCTCGTCGAGCGCCTCCAGATCGGCAGGAAGCCGGTCGGCGGCGACGACGATCTGCTTGCCGGCATCGATCAGCGCGTTGATCGTGTGTCCGAACTCCTGCTGGATCGAGCGCCCCTGGATGAACTGGACGTCGTCGACGATCAGCAGGTCGATACCGCGCAGCTTCTCCTTGAAGGCGAGCGCCGTCTGCGACTTCAGCGCGGCGACGAAGCCGTACATGAAGCGGTCGGCGGTGAAATAGGCGACGCGCTTGCCATGCTGGCGCGCGTCCTGGGCGATCGCCTGGATCAGATGCGTCTTGCCGAGGCCGACGCCGGCATGGAGGTAGAGCGGGTTATAGGGCGTCGAGCCGGCGGGCGCCGCCGAGATGCGCTCGGCCGCGGCGAAGGCGAGCGCGTTCGACTTGCCGACGACGAAGCTCTGGAAGCTCATGCGCCGGTCGAGCAGCGTGCCGCAGGCGTCCATGGGGTCGCGTTCGCTGGAATGGCCGGCGGCCACGGCCGGCGCGACCTCCGCTGCCGGGACGGCAGGACGGGCCTGGGCCGGGCGCGCCCGCTGCGCCGACAGGTCCTGGCAGGGCTCGGCGCTGTCGCGCGCCACCTGGCGGACCGAGAGGGCGACACCGTTGGGCGCGTCGAGCTCGGCCATGCAATGCGCCCGCAGGCGCTCGGCATAGTGGGCCTCGAGCCAGCTCTTCAGGAAGCGGGTGGGTACGGTGAGATGGGCGATGCCCTCGACGATCGCGCCGATTTCGACACGTGCGAACCAGCTCGAGAAGACGTCCTCGCCGAGTTCGGCACGCAGGCGCCGGCGAACCCTGTCCCAGCGGTCCTTGATCCCGGCAGCACCCATCGGCTCGGCCAGGACAAGTCCCGTCAGCACGGTGGTGGTGGTTGCCTCGGTCAAGATGCCAGTCTCCATTCGCTCGAACATTCCGATTGCCCCATTTCAGTGTCACGCACTTGACGACCCCATGCGGGGAGCGGCTGTGCCATTTTGTCTGTTTTAGGAAAAGCGTGGTTCTCTTCGGCGGCGAAACGCCGCGAAGCGAAATGATCCCAACGCTTTTCAGGGTAGTGCCGCGGTCACCCAAAAATACAGTCGCGGCCGCATCTCATTTCAAAACGTTTAAATCTTTGAGACATAGAAGCGCATTCTTCCAACCCCGCCTGGTTGTAAGCCGAAACGATTACTAATTCTGTGGAGAGCTGGTCGGACATCACTGTCCGCCCCGCGATGAAAAAGACCTTACAGGGCCGCCTCGAACGGGGGCAATATCCCCCTCAGCCGGCTTCACGGCTTGGGGTGCCGGCGCTCCCTGCCTGACCTACCGGCAAGTGCCTCGCAATCAGTTGGGGAAGTTAAGCTTTTCTTTACCGGTGAGGTCTCGTGCCGGCTCCGAATCTTTTTTTTTGTGGGCAGCGGCCTACCCCTTCCGAGGGAGGGCGATTCCCCTCGGTGAATTGCTTTGCCCACTAAGATCATGAAAAATATGGAGGAATTTTGTGCGGTCAAAAGTCCCGTACGGGACGGTTTGCGACCCTGAAAACCACCCCCGAGTCAAGTCGGTAAAGCAGTGGAAAGATTGCGGAATCGCCGTTGACGGCATGTGTTGCGTCGCGGCACCGGGCACCGCTTCATCGTTTTGCGGGCAAACAAAAACCCGGCCTTTCGGCCGGGTCGAAAACTGCTCGCAAAACCGTTCTGATGAACGGCGATCAGGAGGCCAGCGCACCGATGCGGTGAGCGAGACGCGAGACCTTGCGCGAAGCGGTGTTCTTGTGAACCACACCCTTCTGCGCGGCCCGCATCAGCTCCGGCTGGGCGGCCTGCAACGCGGCGGCGGCTGCACCCTTGTCGCCAGAGGCGATCGCCTCTTCGACCTTGCGCAGGAAGGTGCGCACGCGGCTGCGGCGCGCCTTGTTCACTTCGGTGCGCCGCACGATCTTGCGCGTGGCCTTCTTGGCCGAAGTCGTGTTGGCCATGGTCTGTCCTCGTCCTCATCGCGGCAGGCGCCTGGCAATTGCCGGCTGGCACGACCACGAACCTTCAATGAAAATGCGAGCGACGGTCCTGCCGGAGCAAGACCGCCGCGAGGCCCGACCCTATAGTTCCTGCCGGGCCCGGCGTCAACGCGGAATCGTAGCCGCCTTCAATCCGTCTCGCGGCGGACTGCCACGGCCTCGATCTCGACCAGGTAGCCATGGTGCAGTTCCGGCACCGGAACGACCGCGCGCGCCGGTTTGTGCGGGCCGAAGGCCTCGGCATAGATCGCATTGAAGTCGGGCCAATGCGCGGCCCCGACCAGATAGGCGGTGACTTTCAAGACATCGGCCGGGCCGCAGCCGGCGGCTTTGAGCACCGCCAGAAGATTGTCGAGCGCCTGGCGCGCCTGCACGGCGAACGGCTCGCCGGCGGTGTGGCTGCCATCGGGGCGCGGGGCGAGCTGGCCGGAGACGAAGACGAGATTCTTGTAGGCGACCGCCTGCGCATAATGCCCTGCCGGTGCCGGCACCTTCGGCGACAGGATCGTCTCAATCGTGCTCACGCGCCCTCGCCGACGAAGCGCGCGAAGCTGGCGAGATCGACATTGCCGCCGCTCAGGATGACGCCGACACGCTTGCCTTCGACCGGAACCGCACCGGTGAAGGCGGCGGCGGCGGCAAGGCAGCCGGTCGGCTCGACCACGAGCTTCATCCGCTGGGCGAAGAAACGCATCGCCGCAACCAATGCCGCGTCGGGGACGGTGACGATGTCCTCGACGAGGTCGCGGATGATCGGGAAGGTGTAGTCGCCGAGGAAGGCGGTCTGGGCGCCGTCGGCGATGGTCTTGGGCACGTCGATCTTGACGATCTCGCCCTTGCGCAGCGATTGCTGGCCGTCATTGCCGGCCTCCGGCTCGACGCCGTAAACCTTGCAGCCGGGATTGAGCGCCCTCGCCGCCAGCAGCGCGCCCGAGAGGAGGCCGCCGCCGCCGAGGCAGACGAGCAGCACGTCGAGCTCGCCCGCCTCCTCGATCAGTTCCTTGGTCGCCGTGCCCTGGCCGGCGATCACCTCGGGATGGTCATAAGGCGGGATCAGCGTCAGCCCGCGCTCGGCCGCGAGTCGGCTGCCGAGCTCGAGCCGGTCCTGGCTATAGCGGTCATAGGTGACGACCTCGGCGCCATAGCCCTTGGTTGCCGCGACCTTTGCCGCGGGAGCGTCGAGCGGCATGATGATCGTCGCCGGCGCGCCGAGCAGCTTGCTGGCATAGGCGATCGCCTGGGCATGGTTGCCGGAGGAATAGGTCAGCACGCCGGCCTTGCGCTGCTCGGGGCTGAGCGCCGCGATGGCGTTGTAGCCGCCGCGGAACTTGAAGGCGCCCATGCGCTGCAGATTCTCGGCCTTGAAGACGAGGTTGGCGCCGGTGCGCTCATTGGCCGTGCGCGAGGTCAGCGCCGGTGTGCGATGGGCGACGCCGGCGATGCGCCGCGCCGCCGCCTCGACATCGGCATAGGTCGGCAACGCGATGCCGTCGGTGGAGCGGGCTGCGGCGGTCATTGATGAGTCCTGCGTGCTTTAAAGACGAGCCCGCATGGTCCAGCAGCGCCGCCGCCCTTTCAAGTGAAAGAAATTGGCCCCGGCCATGCGTGGCGCTGATCGGCCGGGCTTGCCGCCTCAGCTGTTCTTGAACTCGGGCTTCCGCTTCTCGATGAAGGCGGCCATGCCTTCCTTCTGGTCATGGGTTGCGAACAGCGCCGAGAAGACGCGGCGCTCGAAGCGCAGGCCTTCGGCCAGCGTCACCTCGAAGGCACGATTGACCGATTCCTTGGCGGTGAGCAGCGAGGGCAGCGATTTCGAGGCGATCTGATCGGCCGCCTTCAGCGTTTCGGCCATGAGATCGGCGAGCGGCACGATGCGGGCGACGAGCCCGGCGCGCTCGGCTTCGTTCGCATCCATGAACCGGCCGGTGAGGCACAGATCCATCGCCTTGGCCTTGCCGATCGCATGGGTCAGGCGCTGGGTGCCGCCGGCGCCGGGGATGACGCCGAGATTGATCTCGGGCTGGCCGAATTTGGCATTGTCGGCGGCGATGATGAAGTCGGCCATCATGGCGAGTTCGCAGCCGCCGCCGAGCGCAAATCCTGAGACCGCGGCGATGATCGGCTTGCGGCGCTGGCCGATCCGGTCCCAGTCGGCGAACTTGTCGTCGAGATAGGTGCCGGGATAGGTCCGCTCCTGCATCGCCTTGATGTCGGCGCCGGCGGCGAAGGCCTTCTCCGAGCCTGTGATGACGATGCAGCCGATGCCATCATCGCGCTCGAAACCGTCCAGAGCCGCGTTGATCTCGCCGATCAGCTGTCCGTTCAGCGCGTTCAGCGCCTGCGGCCGGTTCAGCGTGATGATCCCGACCTTGCCCTTCACCTCGACGAGAATGGTCTCATAAGCCATGGCGGCCTCCCGGATGCTGCTGTTGCGGCAGCATTAGCGGGCGGCACGGGGAGAAGTCCATGCGCGCCCGTGCAAGTTGCGCCTGGGGCAATTCCGGACGCGCCCGAGGGCTGCACGGCTGCGACGATCAAGTGGACGAATCTTCGCCACCATTACAGCGGTTCGTGCGTTGATTCCCGGCAACCGTCGAACAGGAGGCAAGCCATGGCCGGCGCAACCCGAACCGATACGGCCTCGCGCCTCGTCAAGGCTTCGCCCGGCGCCGTCTACAATGCCTTCGCCGATCCGGCCGTATTGTCGCGCTGGCTACCGCCGCAGGGCATGCGGGCGAAAATCGATCGTTTCGAGCCGCGTCCCGGCGGCAGCTACCGCATGGTCCTGACCTATGACGACCCGGCCAAGGCGCCCGGCAAGGCGACGGGCGACAGCGACGTCATCGAGGGGCGTTTCGTCGCGCTCGATCCCGGCGAGCGCATCGTCTGGGAGATCGGCTTCGTCTCGGACGATCCGGCCTTCGCCGGCACGATGACGGTGACCTGGCGCTTCAAGGAGGTCCGCGACGGCACCGAGGTCAACATTCTCTGCGAGAACGTCCCGGCCGGCATAGGCAAGGACGATCACGATGCCGGCTTGCGCTCGTCGCTCGAGAACCTCGCGCGCTTCATCGAGAACGCGTGAAGACTCAGGCTCGCTTCTGGCAGCTCTCGCAATAGAAGGTCGAACGCCCGGACTGCACGAGCCGCTTGACCAGATGGCCGCAACCCGGCGTGACGCAGGGCTCGTCTTCTCGGTCATAGACCTTGAAGCGGTGCTGGAAATAGCCGAGCGAGCCGTCGGCATGGGCAAAATCGCGCAGGGTCGAGCCGCCGGCGGCGACCGCCTCCTCCAGCACGTCGCGGATGATCTGCGCCAGCAGATGCGCCTTCTCGCGCGGCTTGCCGGTCGGCGTCGCCAGCGAGCCGGCCTCGGCCTCCGGATGCAGGCCGGCGCGGAACAGCGCCTCGCAGACATAGATATTGCCGAGCCCGGCGATCAGGCGCTGGTCGAGCAAGGCCGCCTTCAGCGGCGCTACCTTCCCGGAGAACAGCCTGGCCAGCAGCTCGCCTGACAGTTCGTTGCCGAGTGGCTCGATGCCCATTCCGGCGAAATGCTTGGAAGTTTCCAGCCCGGCACGCGGCAGCAGGTCCATGAAGCCGAAGCGGCGGACGTCGTTATAGGTGACGCGCGCGCCTGAGCTCAGATGGAAGACGACATGGTCGTGCACGAGGTGCCGGCCGATCTCGTTGTAGTAGGCGCCTGGCTCGGTCGGGGGCGTTCCCGGCGCCTCGACGATGAAGCGCCCGCTCATGCCGAGATGCATGACCAGCGCCTGCCCGTCGTCGAGATCGGCGATCAGATATTTCGCCCGCCGCGACAATGCCTCGACCCGCCGCCCGGTCAGGCGCTCGGTGAAGCGCTCGGGCAGCGGAAAACGCAGATCGGGCCGGTTCTGCTCGACGCGCGCGAAGCGCTCGCCAAGCATGGCGGGCTCGAGCCCTCGCCGGACGGTTTCGACCTCGGGAAGTTCAGGCATGGCATCGGCTCTTCAGCATGCGTCGAGAGGGCCCGCGACAAGGCCCGATGCTTTCGCTATTCATCGCCTCACCCGAACACAAGAGCGGCCCAACCGTGACAGCAGCCTCCGACACCACCCATTTCGGCTTCGAGAACGTGCCGCTCGGCGAGAAGCAGGCCAAGGTCGACGACGTCTTCCACAAGGTCGCCGGCCGCTACGACCTGATGAACGACCTGATGTCGGCCGGGCTGCACCGTGCCTGGAAGGAGGCGCTGCTCACCGCGCTGAAGCCGCCGCGCGACCGGGCCTTCCACCATCTCGACGTTGCCGGCGGCACCGGCGACGTCGCCTTCAAGGTGCTGGAGGAGGGCGGGCCGCAGACCGACGTCACCGTGCTCGACATCAACGCCGAGATGCTCGCGGTCGGCCGTGACCGCGCTCAGAAGCGCTTTCCCGACGATGAGCGCATCCGCTTCGTCCAGGGCAATGCCGAGGAGTTGGCGCTGCCGGACAACAGCTTCGACGCCTATACGATCGCTTTCGGCATCCGGAACGTGCCGCGCATCGAGAAGGCGCTGGCCGAGGCCTATCGCGTGCTGAAGCGCGGCGGCCGTTTCCTCTGCCTCGAATTCTCCCATGTCGACGTGCCGCTGCTCGACAAGATCTACGAGGCCTATTCCTTCAACGTCATCCCGCCGATGGGCAGGATGGTGACGGGCGAGGCCGAGCCCTACCAGTATCTCGTCGAATCGATTCGCAAGTTCCCGCGCCCGCAGGTCTTCGCCAACATGATCGCGGACGCCGGCTTCCGTCGCGCCAGCTTCACGCCGATGACCGGCGGGGTCGTGGCGCTGCATTCCGGCTGGAAGCTGTGACGGACGCTTCGGCCGCATGATCTCTGCGCTTGCCCATCTCGCCCGCTCGGCGCGGGTCGGCTTCGTGCTGGCGCGCGAGGGCGCGCTCGCGCTGGTCGATCCCTCGGTCCTGCCGCCGGCGGCGCGGGCGCTGATCGCGCTCGGCCGCCTGATCGAGCGCCGCGGCGCCGGCTCCTCCGCCACCCGCCTCGCCGCGGCCTTGACCCGGCTCGGCCCGTCCTATGTCAAGTTCGGCCAGTTCCTGGCGACGCGGCCCGATGTCGTCGGCATGAAGATCGCCGAGGATCTTTCGGCCCTGCAGGACCGGATGGCGCCCTTCCCGATGGCGCAGGCCCGTGCCGCGATCGAAGCCGCCCATGGCGAGCCGGTCGAGGCGATTTTCGCCGAGTTCGGCGAGCCGGTCGCAGCGGCCTCGATCGCCCAGGTCCACCGTGCCCGCCGCAAGGACGGCAGCGAGGTTGCGGTCAAGGTCCTCAGGCCCGGAATCCGCGACCGCTTCCACCGCGATCTCGCCTCCATGCGCTTCGGCGCGCAGCTGGCGGAGGCACGCTCGCCCGAGGCACGGCGCCTGCGCTTCGTCGCCATCGTCGAGACCCTGGCGCGCTCGGTCGCCATGGAGATGGATCTGCGCCTTGAGGCGGCGGCGCTCTCCGAATTCGCCGAGAATACCAGAGAGGATGCGGATTTCCGCGTGCCGGTGCCGGATTGGCAGCTCACCGCCCGCGAGATCCTGGTCGACGAATGGATCGACGGCATCCGCCTCTCCGATGTCGAGGCGCTGCGCGCCGCCGGCCATGACACGGTCGCGCTTGGCCGCAACGTCATCCAGTCCTTCCTGAAGCACGCCATTCGCGACGGCTTCTTCCATGCCGACATGCATCCGGGGAACCTGTTCGTCGATGCCGAAGGCCGGCTGGTCGCGGTCGATGGCGGCATCATGGGCCGGCTCGGCCACAAGGAGCGGCGCTTCCTCGCCGAGATCCTGTTCGGCTTCATCACCCGCGATTACCGCCGCGTCGCCGAGGTGCATTTCGAGGCCGGCTATGTCCCGCCGCACCACTCGGTCGACGATTTCGCCCAGGCGATCCGCGCCGTCGGCGAGCCGATCCATGACCGGCGCGCCGACGAGATCTCGATGGCGAAGGTGCTGACGCTGCTCTTCGAGATCACCGGCCTGTTCGACATGGCGACGCGCACCGAGCTCGTCATGCTGCAGAAGACCATGGTGGTGGTCGAGGGCGTCGCCCGTACGCTCGATCCGCATCTGGACATGTGGACCACGGCCGAGCCGGTGGTGCGCGACTGGCTGACCCGCAATCTCGGCCCGATCGGGCGCATCGAGGACGCCGGGCGCAGCGTGCGCACACTCGTTGGCAGCCTCGCCAACCTGCCGGAAACGGTCGGCCGGGCCGAGCGCGTGCTCGGCCAGCTGGAAGACTCGTCGCGCCACGGCTTCGCGCTCGACGAGGCCAGCGTGCAGGCGATCGGCCGGGCGGAAGCCGCGCGCAATCGTTGGGGCAACTGGGCGCTCTGGCTGATCGCGGCGCTGCTCGCCTGGATCGTGTTCTTCGACTAGCGAGCTATCTGGACGGCTGCCTGCCGATTGGAAACCATTTTAGCGGTTTGCGCTTTACAAGCGCCGACCCCTCGGGATTCCTTTACGGCAAGGCCGGGGCTGACTTCGCATGACGGGCGCACGCGCCCGGGCGGCAGCGACCAAAGAGCCGTTTTCTTCAGGTTGCGTCGTTCAGGAGTCGCGTCATGTCCCGCCTTCTCGGCATTCTGGCCTTTCTATGCGCGTCTTTCGCGGGCCTCGCTTCAGCGCAGGCCAAGATCGATGTCCGCGTCGATATCGCCGCCCAGCGCATGAGCGTCGCCACCAGCGACGGCGAGGTCTACAACTGGGCGATCTCCTCCGGCCGCAAGGGCTTCCGCTCGCCCAACGGCGTCTATCGCCCGACCCGGCTCGAGCGCAGCTGGTACTCGCGCAAATATGGCGGGGCGATGCCCTATGCGGTGTTCTTCCGCGGCGGCTACGCCATCCACGGTACCAACGCCGTCGGCGCGCTCGGCCGCCCGGCTTCGCATGGCTGCATTCGCCTGCATCCGGCCAACGCCGCCAAGCTCTTCGCGCTGGTCAAGAAGCATGGCGCCGGCAGCACCCGTATCGCGCTGAACGGCGCCGCGACCGACAATCTCTCGCGCTTCGCCAAGGCGTCGACCGGCGGCAAGCACAAGATCGCCAAGGCCAAGATCAAGACGCAGAAGGCTGTGCTCACGGCCAAGCAGCAGCGCCAGAGCCCGGCCTGGGGCGAGGCGCGTGACCAGATCCTGCTCAGGCCGGCGATGCCTGCCGGCGCGATCGGTTTCCAGCCGATGTCGGGGCCGGGCTGGCGCTAGAGCATCGGACCGAAAAGTGGAATCCACTTTTCGGAGAAATCCGATGCTAAAACAATGAGCTAGATAGCTTCGGCCGCGATCCGCACCCAGCCTCCCAGGGTCTCGCCCGGTTGCAGCCGCGCGAGCGGCGAAACCTCCCGCACGATCTGTTCGCTGGGAGCGCCGGCGGCATGGCTCTGCGGCTCGGCGCAGAGGAAATCGACGCCGGCCGGCGCCCAGACCACGGGATAGCGCAGGTTCTCGCTGGCGCTCAGCGTGATGGCGAGGCCGGTCGAGGGCGTCTCGATCCGGGCGGTGCCGTCCCAGCCGAGGAAGCTCCAGGCGGTCTCCGCGCCGGTGGCGAAGACCGGATTCTCGGCATAGGGGCCGCCATCGCCGAAGGCTTGCGTGCCGGTGGCGCGGAACTGGTCGCCGAAGATCAGTGCGCCGGCCGCGGTCATGGAGAGGCGGGTGTCGGCGGCGCAGGGAAACCAGGGATGCAGGCCCATGCCGAACGGTAGGACCCGGTCGGCCTCATTGGTCAGCGACAGCGTCACGGTCATACCGTCCTCGCCCAGCCGGATCTGCTGTCTGGCCAGGTAGCGATAGGGATCGGGGCCGTCCGTCCGGCGATGCACCAGCACGGTATGACCGGCGTCCTGCTCCTCCACCTGCCAGGTGGACTGCCAGCCAAAGCCGTGGATCGTGCCGGCCGGGTTGTTGGATGGCACGCTGAAGCGGGTATGGCCGTCGTCGACCAGGCTGTCGAAGGCGCGGTTGGCGAAGGGCAGCATCGCCCAGGCACCGAACTTGTTCGGCGTCTGCGTCTGCGGCGCAAGGTCTGCCGGCGCATGCAGCAGCGGCAGCACCGTGCCGTCCGGCCTCCGCCAGTCGAGCGCGGCGATCGTTCCGCCGGCGTCGGGGGCGATGCGGGCGCAGTAGCGGCCGGCGGAGAGGGTCAGCATGGCGATGTCCTTCGGGCGTCCAGTCCTGATTAGACCGCTGACGTCCGCAAGACTATCTCGGTCAACCGAAGCCGCTCCGGATATGCCCATGCGACGCGACATCACCTTGCTTCCGATCGCCGTCTTCGGCTGGCTGCTCGGTATGGGTGCCATGGCGCAGACGCCGGGCGCTCGGCCAGCGCTGGAACAGCTCGATCTTCCAGCCTTGCAGAAGCAGGCCGGTCAGGGCGACGCGCAGGCTCAATTCGAGCTTGGCAAGCGCTACCAGCACGGAATCGGCGTCCGTAGGGATCTGCGGCGCGCGCTCGGCCTCTATCGGCAGGCGGCCGAGCAGGGCCATCCACCCTCGGTCAACAACCTCGCAGCCGCCTATCTGCGCGGCGAGGGCGTGCCGCGCGACGAGGCGAAGGCGCAGGCCTTGCTCGAGCGCGCCGCGGAGGGCGGCAACATGGTCGCGCGATACAATCTCGGCTCGCTGCTTCTCCAGCAGGCCAGGGACGATGCCGGTGCTCGGCGCGCCTTCCAGCGCTTCATTCAGGCAGCAGAGCAGGGCCATATCAACGCGATGCGGAGCATTGCGGCCCTCTATCGCGAGGGCCGCGGCGTTGCGCGCGACGAGGCCGAGGCGCTGCGCTGGACAAGGCGGGCGGAGGCGGCCGGCTGCGTCTCGGCCAAGACGGAACTTGCCCTGGCCTATCAGCGTGGTCTCGGCGTTGCAGCCGATCTGCCCGTCGCGGTGGCGCTCTACCGCCAGGCGGCGGAGGCCGGCGACGTTATCGCGCAGCACAATCTCGGCATCCGCTATGCTCGGGGCGAGGGCGTGCCGCGCGACAATGCCGCGGCGGTCCTTTGGTTCAGGAGGGCGGTCGATCAGGGCTTCACCCGCTCGATGAGTGCCCTCGGGGTGATGTATTCCGGTGGCGCCGGCGCCGGCCTGGACATTGGCGAGGCGGTGCGTCTCTACCGCCTGGCGGCCGAGCGTGGCGATGTCGATGGCCAGACCAATCTCGGCCGCGCCTATGCCGAGGGGAAAGGCGTCAAAACCGACCTGGTCGCGGCCTTCACATGGCTGACACTGGCAGCGCGGCAGAACGGAGCCGACGCCAAGGCGGATCTGGCGAAGCTGCTGCCGCGGCTGACTGCCGCTCAGATCGAACGGAGTCAGGCGGAGGCCGGGCGCTGGCGTCCGCAGCCGGCTCCCGGCAGGGTTGGCCCATCAGACAGGGAATTGGGATGCGAGAACGGTTGAGAGCGACCCGGTGCAGCGCCGTCGCATTCGGCGCGATGCTGCTGCTCGCCTCGTCGGCGGGCGCCTTTGCCCAGTCGAGCCGCGAGGCGCGGGCCTGCTTCGGCACGAACAAGGCCGATGAGCTCCTGGCCCGCTGCCAGGCGGTCGTCGCCCGCGGCGATCGCGAGCAGCCGGCCGTGCGGGCGCGGGCGCATGGCCGCCTCGCCGACGTCTTTCGCGAGCGCGGCGAATCCGACCGGGCCATCCAGGAATTGAACGCGGCGATCGCGCTGGCGCCCGGCGAGCTGCGCTATCTCGCCAATCGGGCTGTCTCCTATTCCGACAGGGGTGAGCGGACGAAGGCGATCGTCGACTACAGCGCCGCCATCACCCGCGATCCGAAGAACGCGCTGCTCGTCTTCAACCGCGGCGTCGACTACGCTACCGGCGGCGAGTTCGATCTCGCCATCGCCGATTTCTCGCAGGCGATCGCGCTCAAGCGCGATTTCACCGAGGCCTTCGACAATCGCGGCGCGGCCTTCTTTCACAAGAAGGAGTTCGACAAGGCCGCGGAGGATTTTTCGCGTGCGATCACGCTCGATCCGAAATTCGCCAACGCCTGGTACAATCGCGGCGTCCTCCTGACCGAGCAGAACAGGCTCGATCTCGCGCTCAAGGATTTCGACGAGGCGGTGATGCTGGCGCCGAACGACGCCTCCGTCCGGGTCAAGCGCGGCAAGGTGCTGTTCCTGCAGGGCGAGTTCGGCCGCGCCGTCGCCGAGTTCAATCTGACCTTGCGTCTCGCCACGGGCTCGGTCGAAGCCTATCAGCTGCGGGCAGCCGCCTACATGAAGCTGAGGCAGCCGCAGCGCGCGATCCCCGACTATACCGCCCTGCTGCGCCTGACCCCGAACGATGCCGGCGCGTATTACAATCGCGGGATAGCCTATCTTCAGGGCGGCGACAGCGAGCGGGCGGTGCTCGACTTCAATGACGCTGCCCGGCTGAAGCCGAACGATCCGGCGACGCTGACGGCGCGGGCCGAGGCTCGCACAAAGCTCGGCAATGACGAGGCGATTCTCGCCGACCTTGCGATGGCGCTCACCATCGATCCGACATTCGCCCGCGCGCTCGTCGTCCGCGGCAACCTGCTGGCCCAGCTCAAGCGCGAGCCCGAGGCGCTGGCCGATCTCGACAGGGCGATCGCGCTCGATCCGGCGCAGGCCGAGGCGCATCGCGTCCGCGGCGATCTGCTTGCCGGGCAAGGCGAGCTCGCGGCGGCGACCGCCGACTACGATGCCGTTCTGAGGCTCTCGCCCAACGATGCGCGCAATCATTGGGCTCGCGCCCAACTGCACATGCGCGCTCGGGATTACGACAAGGCGATCGCCGATTTCGGCCGGACGATGGAGCTCGACCCCGGCAATGCCGGCGCGTTTCTGATCGACCGTGCCGGTGCCCGCTCGAAGAAGGGTGACAAGCAGGGCGCGCTCGCCGATCTGACGGCGGCGATCGATATCGGTCAGCCCAATGCGGGGCCGGCCTTCTATCAGCGTGCCTATCTCCAGGCCGATCTCGACCAGTTCGACAAGGCCGTGGCCGATATCAGCGAAGCGATTGCCAGGGGCAATACGCGTAGCGAAGCCTATAACCTCAAGGCCTGGGCGCTCTACAAGCTCGGCCGGTTGGGTGAGGCTCTGCCCGATGCCGAGCGAGCCGTGCGCGCGGCCCCGGATTCGGCCTATGCGCTCGATACGCGCGGCCATATCCGCGAGGCGCTGGGCGAGCGCGATGACGCGATCGCCGACTACCGCGCGGCGCTGAAGCTCGTTCCGGATCTCGCCGAGGCGCGCGAGGGCTTGAAGCGGCTCGGGATCGAACCTTGAAGCTGGCCGATATCGCGCTATGGACAGGATGAGCCGCTGTCCGCGGTGGCTGTCATGCCGGAGCCTGCCATGCCCTCTCCCCTGATTGCGCTCGACTGGGGCACGACGCGCGCCCGCGCCTTCCTCATCGGCGGGGATGGCGTGGTGCTGGCGAAACGCGTTGCCGATCGCGGTATCCAGTCGGTGCCACCAGGCGGCTTCCCGGCCGCCTTTGCCGAGATCGCCGATGAATTCCGCAGGGCGCGGCCCGATGCTTCAGTCCTGCTCGCCGGCATGGTCGGCAGCCGCAATGGCTGGGTCGAAGCGCCCTATGTCGCCTGCCCCGCGAACCCTGAGGAGATCGCTGCCGCCGGCCTTGCGGTCACGCTCGACGATGGCACGCGGGCGACCATCCTGCCCGGCCTCTCCTGTGACGAGGGCGCCTTCGACGTGATGCGCGGCGAGGAGACGCTGATCGTCGGGCTCGGCCTCACCGACGGCATCGCCTGCCTGCCCGGCACCCATTCGAAATGGGCCGAGATCAAGGGCGGGCGCATCACCCGCTTCGCCAGTTTCATGACCGGCGAGATCTACGGCCTGCTGCGCGAGCATTCGATCCTGTCGCGCCTGGCGAGTGAGCCGAAGGAGGGCGACGCCGCCGAGGGCATGCGTCGCGGGCTCGCCGCGGCTCAGCGGCCTGGTGGCCTCCTCAACGCCGCCTTCCATGCCCGCAGCGACGTTCTGGGCGGGCGCATGCAGGGCGGCGCGGTCGGGCCCTATCTCTCGGCCTTACTGGTGGCGCAGGAGATCGAGGGTGCTCGCGCCTTGTTCGGCGGTCTCGGCAATCTGCATCTGGTGGCGGATGGCGTCCTCGCCGAAAGCTATGGCCAGGCGCTCGCCGCCGCCGGGCTCGGCTACACGCTGACCACGCCGGAGAACGCCTTCGTCGCCGGCGTCACCCGTCTCGCGCGGGGCTTGTCGGCATGATCATCGTCTTCGGTTCGCTCAATGTCGATCTGGTCACGCCGGTCGAGCGCCTGCCCGGTGCCGGCGAGACCGTGCTCGGCCCGGGCTATGCACTCCATCCCGGCGGCAAGGGCGCCAATCAGGCGCTGGCGGCGCGCCGCGCCGGCGCCGAGGTGACGCTGGTCGGCGCCGTCGGCCGCGACGGCTTTGCCGAGATCGCGCTCGGGCTCCTGGCGCAGGACGGCGTCGACCTGTCCCATGTCGCCCGCGTCGGGGCGCCGACCGGCGCCGCCTTCATCGCCGTCGATGCCGCCGGCTCCAACCAGATCGTCGTCGCGGCCGGTGCCAATGCATTGGCCAGGGCCGATGCGGTCGAGGCGCTGAAGCCGGGCGAGGGTGACCTGCTGCTGCTCCAGCGCGAGGTGCCGGAGGATGAGTGCCTGCGCGCTGCGCGGGCGACGCGCGTCGGCGGTGGCCGGGTGATCCTCAATCTCGCTCCGGCCGGGGAGCCTGCGCCCGAGCTGCTGGCGTTGACCGACATCCTGATCGTCAACGAGCACGAGGCGCTGATCCTCGCGGGCTCGCTCGGCTGGGCCGAGACTGAACCAGACGCGATCGCCCAGCGCATCGATAGCGAGCGCGGCATCGCCTGCATCGTCACGCTGGGGAGCGCTGGCGCGGTCGGCTGGCATGGCGGCGTCCGCCGCCGGCTCGAGGCGCCCATGGTCGAGGCGGTCGACACGGTTGCGGCTGGTGACAGCTTCGTCGGTGCCTTCGCCGCGGCGCTGCAGGCCGGCTTCGGCTTCTCCGGCGCGCTCCAGCGCGGGCTCGCCGCGGGCTCGCTCGCCTGCACCGTCGCCGGGGCCCAGCCGAGCGTGCCGCGTCGTGAGGTGATCGAGGCGCTGGTCGGCAAGAGCTTCCTGTAGAATGCGCTCGATCCGATTGAACGAGGATTAAGCCTGAGCACGCTCGGCAAGGCGCAAATGCGCCGGCGCTGGCGGTTTCGGCTGGTCGATTTACCCTTGGTCAGCATCTTTCCCCTCAGCGTTGCCGGCACGGGGCGGGAAGGGGAAATCGATCATGGCCCAGCGGCCGATCGTCTGGTTCTTGGGCATTGCCGGGATTGCCGGCGTTGCCGCCCTGAGCGCTGCCGGCAGTCTCGACCGGATGACGAGCCGGGCTCCGGCGCTCGCGAACATCACGCCGAGCGAGCCCGCGCCGGCAAAGGCCGAGCGCGTCTTGACGGTGAATGCCGACTATCGCGGCCAGTATGTCGTTCACCCCTCGATCGACAATTACCGGGTGAAGATGATGGTCGATACCGGCGCGAGCCTGATTGCCCTGACCGATGCCGATGCCCGAGCGCTCGGGATCAGGCCGGAGCGCGGCGCCTATTCGGTCGGCCTCGGCACCGCCAACGGCGTGGTGCGAGGCGCCAAGACGATGCTGCGCGAGGTCCGGCTCGGCGATATCCTGGTGCGCGATGTCGAGGCCGTCGTGCTGCCGGCGGGCGCCCTCTCGGTCAGCCTGCTCGGCACCTCCTTCCTGCGCCGGCTGCGCGGTTACGAAGTCCAGGGCGGCCGCATGGTCTTGCGCGGCTGAGCAGTCGACGTTCGGTTCCCAACCTCATACCGATGGGCTATGCCGGCCTTGCGTCCTTGCCCTGTCATGCTCAGGCTGCATTCATGTAGCCTGTGGCCTGTCCGTTCTGCACGCGTCAGCTGCATGGTTTTTTGCGCAGGTCTCATGGCCGGCGCTCCTCGAAAATGGATGGCCCGATGTTTCCGAAGCCCCTGCCCGAGCTCTTCCCCAACACCTTCGAGTACGAATCGCTGCCGATGGTGAAGCCGACCGGCTTCCGCGAATACGATGCGCGCTGGTTCTTCGGGAAAGAGCTCAACCTGATGGGCGTCCAGGCCGTCGGCATGGGCCTCGGCACGTTGATCAAGCGCATGGGCGTCAAGCCTGAGATCGTCACCGCCCATGATTTCCGCAGCTATTCCTCCTCGATCAAGATGGCGCTGGTCACCGGCCTGATGGCGGCCGGCTGCAAGGTCCACGACATCGGCCTCGCCATGTCGCCCATGGCCTATTTCGCCCAGTTCGAGCTCGACGTGCCCTGCGTCGCCATGGTCACCGCCTCGCATAACGACAATGGCTGGACCGGCATCAAGATGGGGGCTCAGCGCCCGGTCACCTTCGGCCCCGACGAGATGGGGCAGTTGCGCGACATCGTGCTCGCCGGCGATTTCGATCTCTCCGGTGGCGGCTCCTATCTGTTCGTGCCCGATTTCCCGGCGCGCTACATCGCCGACCTGACCAACCGCCCGAAGATCACCCGCAAGCTCAAGGTCATCGCCGCCTGCGGCAACGGCACGGCTGGCGCCTTCGCGCCGAAGATCCTGGAAGCGCTGGGCTGCGAGGTCATCCCGATGGATGCCGAGCTCGATCACACCTTCCCACGCTACAACCCGAACCCCGAAGACATGAAGATGCTGCACGCCATGGCCGATGCCGTGAAGCAGCACGGCGCCGATGTCGCGCTCGGCTTCGACGGCGACGGCGACCGCTGCGGCGTCGTCGACAACCATGGCGAGGAGATCTTCGCCGACAAGATCGGCGTGATGTTGGCCCGCGACCTCGGCAAGCTCAATCCGGGTGCGCAGTTCGTCGTCGACGTCAAGTCGACCGGGCTGTTCTCGACCGATCCGGAACTGCAGGGGCTCGGGGTCAAGACCGACTACTGGAAGACCGGCCACTCCTACATCAAGCGCCGCGTGCGCGATCTCAACGCCCTCGCCGGCTTCGAGAAGTCCGGCCACTTCTTCTTCAACGCGCCGGTCGGCCGCGGCTATGACGATGGCGTCGTCACCGCCATCGCCGTGATCGACATGCTCGACCGCAACCCCGGCAAGTCGATGGCCGAGCTCTATGCCGCCGTGCCGAAGACCTGGGGCACGCCGACCATGGCGGCCAAATGCGCCGACGAGGTCAAATACGGCGTCAGCGACAAGATCACCAAGCGCATCGAGGCGATGCGGGCGGCGGGCGAGTCCATCGCCGGCCAGAAGATCGTCGACGTCATCACCGTCAACGGTGTGCGCGTGGTCAATGAGGACGGCACCTGGGGCCTGATCCGCGCCTCCTCGAACAAGCCCGAGCTGGTCGTGGTCTGTGAGAGTCCGGTCTCGGAAGCGCGCATGCGCGAGATGTTCAAGGCGATCGACGGCGTGCTGCGCGAGAACCCCGAGGTCGGCGCCTACAACCAGACGATCTGATCGACCCGGCGGCGTCGGGCGCGGGAAGGTTCTATCTCTTTCCCTCGCCCGTCGCGGCGCTGTTGCGCGCGCCGCTCTGGCCGTTGGTGCTGTCGAAGAAACTCTTGGAATCGCCGAGCTGCGCGCTCGGCTGACAGGCCGGCGTGCAGGAATAGCTCTCGCGGTCCAGGCCGCGCTGCACCGTCAGGATCGAATCGCTGGCGGCGCCGACGCGCACGCTCGATTCCGCCAGCAGCGCCCCGGTCGCATCGAGCGCGATCAGGTTGGTGACGCCGTAGCTCTTGCCGGTGACGATCATCACGCCGTTGCGCTGGATCGTGACGTCGGCGATCGCGGGATTGCCGACGATCACCGTCTGGGCCTTCTCGGGCAGGCGCAGCACCTTGGCGTGGTCGACCGTCACCGTCACGGCCTCGGCTCTCGCATCATTGCCGACATCGCTGCGGGCTTCCGGGGCCGGTGCAGGGATCAGCCGCGCCTGCGCGTGTGCAAGACCCGGGAGGCTGAGGCCAGCCGCGCCGGCGAGGCCGGCACCGAGCAGCGTGCAGAAGGATTTGGAGAGCCGCGATCCCGGCATCGCAATGGACATGGGCCGCGCCCCAAGGTTTCGAACAGGCCAAGCAAAGCCGAAAATGATGAACCGTTTCCTAAGATCGCGACTTGCGCAGGCTGCCGGCCGGTCTGAACGCCGCGGAAGATTGGTTCCGGTAAGTGAAAAGCTCGCGCGGCGACAGGCAGCGCCTCTCCTGACGCAGCGTAATATTTCGAGCTGTCCGAGCCGATTCTTAAATAGATTGGAGATGTTGAAAGTCTTACACCGCTTGTTAACTACGGTATCGTACTAAATTCCTATTAACCATCCAAGGAAGACCTGTAAAATTCGGCGAATTATTGGGTCTCTTTAACTGATCGGCAAGGCGGGCTGCGTAGTGTCGTTCCTGTCGCTGACCGAAGCCATTTAGAGCGAAGGCAGCAGTCAAACGTGGTGCAAAGGAGACTACCATGAAGAACCTGTTTGCGCGCTTCGCCAAGGACGAGTCGGGCGCCACTGCCATCGAGTACGGTCTGATCGCCGCTCTGATCGCGGTCGTCTGCATTACCGTCTGGACCAACATCGGCACCAACCTGAACACCAAGTTCACCTCGGTGAACACCGCGCTCACCAAGTAAGCGCAGACGGGGCGATCATCGTCCAAAGTCGCGGAACGCCCTGGAGTCTATCCGGGGCGTTTGCCGTTCGGGGCGTGGAGTCCACGCCTTCGAGTCCGTGTCGGTAAGCCTTTGGTGAGGTTGCCGCGGCACTATCGCGTCTGCTTATCGGATGCCCGTCATGTCGATATCTCTGATCGCCGTTCTCGTCATCTTCCCCGCGGCCATGGCCTATGCGGCGGCCAGCGACATGGTGTCGATGACGATCTCGAACCGGCTCTGCCTGGTCCTGGTCGTCGGCTTCGCCCTTTGTGCGGTGAGCGTCGGCCTGAGCTGGGAGCAGCTGGGCTGGCATCTGGGCGCCGGTTTCCTGGTCCTCTGCGTCTGTTTCGGCTTCTTCGCCGCGGGCTGGATCGGCGGCGGTGACGCCAAGCTCGCTGCGGTGACGGCGCTCTGGTTCGGCTTCGACCAGCTGCTTCCCTATGTCTTCATCTCCTCGGTCGCTGGCGGCGCCCTCACGCTCCTGCTGCTCAGGCTGCGGAAAATGCCATTGCCGCGGCCCGCGACGAGTTGGGGCTGGGCGCAGCGCCTGCATGACAAGAACGAAGGCGTGCCCTATGGCATCGCCCTTGCCTTCGCCGCGCTCGTCGTGTTGCCGGACACTGCGATCTGGCGTGCCGCGATCGGTTCCTGACGGGCCGTTTCCGCCTCGGCACGGCCGATGCGCACAAAAAGATACCTCCGGTTAACCATAAGTTGACGATTCCGGAGCCACGATCCGGCTGAGGGTCGGCCTATGCCGGCCAAGGATCGTGCGCCATGAGTCCCGCCCGCGTCATCATTCTCGCCATAGCGATCGTCGCCGGCCTCGGTGCAGCCCTGCTGATCGGCCGGCCGCCGAAGGTCAGCGCGCCCTCCGAGACCAAGTACGAACCGGCGCCTACGGTCGAGGTGCTGGTGGCGGCTGCCGACGTTCCGCTCGGCAACAGACTCGCAGCCGGCGATCTGAAATGGCTGGCATGGCCGCTGGCGAGCCTTCCGACCGAGGTGATCCGCCGCCAGGATCTCCCGCAGGGCGAGGCCGAATTCGTCGGCCAGATCGCCCGCGCTCCGCTCTACAGCTCCGAGCCGATCCGCCGTGAGAAGCTGCTCAAGGCAGATTCCGGCTTCCTTTCCGCCATCCTGCCGCCCGGCAAGCGCGCTGTCGCGATCAGCACCGACAATCGCGGCGCCAGCACCGCCGGCGGCTTCATCCTGCCCAATGATCGCGTCGACGTGATCCGCACCAGCCGGGACGACAGCAACTCCAAGGATGGCTCGGGGCCGTCCAGCGAGACTTTGATCGCCAATGTCCGCGTGCTGGCGATCGGCCAGAACATCCAGGAGAAGAATGGCGAGAAGGTCGTCGTCGGCGAGACCGCGACGCTCGAGCTCGATCCCAGGCAGGTCGAGGCCGTCACCCTGGCGCAGAAGACCAGCAGCCTCTCGCTGTCGCTCCGCAGCCTCCAGGACGCCGGGGACAAGAGCCCGCCGGGCGAGGAGGGCGGCGGACTGACCCTCGTGCGCTACGGCGTCGTCACCAAGGCGGGAAAGCCATGATCCCGATGCCGAACTTGTCCGTTTCGTCGCCGCGACGCTGGCCGCGCCTCCTTGCGCTGCCCTTGGCGGTCCTGCCCTTCGTTGCGCCCCTCGCCGCCCCGGCGCTGGCGCAGAGCAAGGGCGCTGCGCCGGTGCTCAATGTCGGCGCCAGCGAGCACGCGATCTCGCGCCGGCTCGATCTCTCGATCGGCCGTTCGCTGATCGTCGAACTGCCGCGTGACGCCAAGGAGGTCTTCGTCGCCAATCCCAAGGTGGCGAATGCGGTGGTCCGTTCTGCCCGCAAGCTCTTCGTCATCGGCATGGCCGACGGCTCGACCTCGATGTTCGTGATGGACGCCGAAGGGCGGCAGATCACGGCCTTGGAGATCGAGGTCGGCCGCGACCTCAACGTGCTGCGCCAGACCCTGCGCGCGGCGATGCCGGGCGCCGACATCCAGGTCAAGCCGGCCGGGAACTCGATCCTGCTGGTCGGCAATGTCGCGAACGCCTCCGAGGCGACGCAGGCCATGGACATCGCCAACGCCTTCGTCGGCGTCTCCGGCGAAGGGCAGAACACGACCAAGGGCGCGGTGATCAACTCGCTGACCATTCGCGGGCGTGACCAGGTCATGGTCAAGGTCGTCGTCTCCGAGGTCGCCCGCAAGGCGATCAAGCAGCTCGGGATCAACTCGACCGGCGAGTGGAAGCTCGGCGACCTCACGCTCAAGCCGACGATCGACAATCCGCTCACCGTCCAGCCGCAGGCGCTCTCGGCGACTGCGATCACCGCCGGGATCGGCAAGTCGACCAATCTCACCATGCGCGCGCTCGAGCGGGCCGGGATGTCGCGCGTTCTCGCCGAGCCGACGGTCACCGCCATCTCCGGCGAAAGCGCCAAGTTCACGGCCGGCGGCGAGATTCCGGTTCCGAACGGCTATAGCTGTGACGTCTCGGGGCGCTGCAATCTCAGCATCCAGTACAAGACGATCGGCGTCTCCCTGAACTTCACGCCGATCGTGCTGTCCGATGGCCGGATCTCGATGCGCATCGCGACCGAGGTCACCGAGCTCGACGCGGAGAACCAGCTGCGGCTCGCCGACTCCACGACGACCGGCTCGGTCAACGCTCCCGGCTTCCGGACGCGCAAGTCGGACACCACGGTGGAACTCCCCTCGGGAGGCACCTTGGCGACCGCGGGCCTGATCCAGCGCATCTCGCGCCAGGCGATCAACGGCATGCCGGCCCTGATGAACATCCCGATCATCGGCTCGCTGTTCCGCTCGCGCGACTACCAGCGCGAGGAGACCGAGCTGATGATCGCCGTGACGCCCTACATCGTGAAGCCGGTCGGCCCCAACGCGCTGCAGCGACCCGATGACGGTTTCGTGGAGGCGCATGACGCTCAGACGATCCTGATGGGGCGGCTGAACAAGATCTACGGATCGACGAGTGGCGGGCCGGTTCCGCAGGCCTACAAAGGCCGCGTCGGCTTCATCGCTGATTGAGGACGGGGCCGCGACAAGGATGGTGATCGTGACCATGACCAGCAAGCCGCTTAGCAGGGGCCGGGCCGCACTGCCCGCCATGCTTGGCGCCGCGCTCCTGCTCGGGGCTTGCGCCAAGGGGGACATCTCGACCTCCGGCGTTCCCATCGACACCCGCGAGCGCCATCCGATCGTGCTGCGCGATGCGCCGCGCTCGCTCGATGTCTTCGTCGGCCGGGCCGGCGGCGGACTCGACCAGCGCCAGGCGGAGGACGTCGCCCGCTTCGGCGAGGATTACCGCCGCAGCGGCAAGGGCGGCCTCGTCGCCGAGGTGCCGACCGGGGCCGGGCGCGACCTTGCGACCCATGACACGCTCGACGGCATCCGCCGCTCGCTCGCCCGGGCCGGCGTCTCGACCGGCCAGCTCTCGGTCAGGACCTATCGCATCGCCGATCCCGGCCTCGCCTCGCCGATTCGCTTGACCTACGCCTCGCTGCAGGCCGCGTTGCCGCATTCCTGCGGGCAATGGCCGACCGATCTCGGCGCCTCCAGCTACAAGACGAGTGCGACGAACGAGCCGTACTGGAATTTCGGCTGCGCCACCCAGGCCAATCTCGCCGCGCAGATCGCCGACCCGCTCGATCTCGTGCGGGAGCGCAGCGAAGGCCGTCTCGACACGCAAAAGCGCATGGAGGCGATCAAGAAGCTGCGCGAGGGCAAGGATCCCTCGACGCAGTATCGCCAGGAACAGACCAAAGTCAGTGACGCCGTCGGAGGCAAGTGATGGCGAGCATGCCGGGATTGGAGCCGGATACGGGTGGCGAGGAGATCATTGCCCCGCTGCCACGCGTGACCCTGCAGGCCTTCTGCGAGACGCGGGAGGTCGCGGATGCCATGCAGGCAGTCACCGCCGACCGACGCATGGACAAGGTCCAGGCGCGCGTCCAGATGGGCGGGCCGAGCGCGGCGGTCGAAGCCTTCAGGGGCACGCCGACGCCGAACATCATCGTCCTGGAAACGATCAGCGACCCGCAAGCCCTGATCGCCAATCTCGATGCGCTCGCCGAAAGCTGCGATCCCGGCACCAAGGTCGTCGTCATCGGCCACGTCAACGATATCCAGCTCTATCGCGAGCTGATCCGGCGCGGCGTCAGCGATTATCTCGTCGCCCCGTTCGGGGTGCTCGACCTGCTGCGGACCTTGTCCGAGCTTTACGCCGCAGCGGGCTCGGCGGCGCTCGGCCGGTCCATCGCCATTGTCGGTGCCAAGGGTGGCGTCGGCGCGTCCACCGTCGCGCACAATGTCGCCTGGGCCATCGCCCGCAATCTCGGCACCTCGACTGTGATCGCGGACCTCGACATCGCCTTCGGTACCGCCGGGCTGGACTTCAACCAAGATCCGCCGCAGGGCATCGCCGACGCGGTGTTCGCCCCGGAGCGGCTCGACGCCAACTTGCTCGACCGGCTCCTGTCGCGCTGCAGCGAGAATCTGTCCCTGCTCGCGGCCCCCGCCATGCTGGACCGGACCATCGATCTCGGCGATGACGCATTCGAGATCCTGTTCGACCTGCTTCGGGCCAGTGTCCCGTGCATCGTGCTGGACGTGCCGCATTTGTGGTCAGGCTGGGCAAAGCGCGCTTTGGTCGGCGCCGACGAACTGGCGATCGTCGCCGCACCGGAACTCGCCTCGCTGCGCAACGCCAAGAACCTGGTCGATCTGCTGCGCGCCGCCCGGCCGAACGATTCGATACCGCGCGTGATCCTGAACCAGGTCGGCCTGCCCAAGCGGCCCGAGATCGAGGCGAGCGAATTCGCCAAGGCGCTCGGCATCGAGGTGCTGAGCTCCATCCCCTTCGACGCCCAGCTCTTCGGCACCGCCGCCAACAACGGTCAGATGATCGCCGAAGTCCAGTCGAGCGGGAAGGCGACGGACGCCTTCGTCCAGATCGCGACCGCTCTCACCGGACGCGGCGAGCAGAAGCGCGGCAAGCGCGGCCTGCTCGAACCGCTCGTCGCGAAGCTGATGCGTCGAAGGGCCTAAAGCATGTTCGGCAAGCGACAGGCGACCGCTTCGGCTCCGGCGATCCAGCCGATCACGCCAGCGCTCGGAGCTGCGCGCCCGGCCGAGACGCGTCCGGCCGCGACCGAGGCGCGTCGCCCGGCGCCGCCGGCGCCTCCCGTCGAGGCGCCGAAGTCCGACGAATACTACCAGATGAAGAGCATGATCTTCGGTGCTCTCATCGAAGCGATCGATCTCTCGCAACTGGCCAAGCTCGACGGCGAATCGGCGCGCGAGGAAATCCGCGACATCATCAACGAGATCATCTCGCTGAAGAACGTCGTGCTCTCGATCGCCGAGCAGGAGGAGCTGCTCGACGACATCTGCAACGACGTGCTCGGCTATGGACCGCTGGAGCCGCTGCTGGCGCGCGACGACATCGCCGACATCATGGTCAATGGTGCCGGCCGGACCTTCATCGAGACCGGCGGCAAGATCCAGCTGACCAGCATCCGTTTCCGCGACAACGCGCAGCTGATGAACATCTGCCAGCGCATCGTCAGCCAGGTCGGCCGCCGCGTCGATGAAGCCTCGCCGATCTGCGACGCGCGTCTCGCCGACGGTTCGCGTGTCAATGTCATCGCGCCGCCGCTCGCGATCGACGGGCCGGCGCTCACCATCCGCAAGTTCAAGAAGGACAAGCTGACGCTCGACCAGCTCGTGCGCTTCGGGGCGATCTCGCCGCCAGGCGCCGAGATCCTGAAGATCATCGGGCGGGTCCGCTGCAATATCGTGATCTCCGGGGGTACCGGCTCGGGCAAGACGACGCTGCTCAATTGCCTGACCAACTATATCGAGCACGACGAGCGCGTGATCACCTGCGAGGACGCGGCCGAGCTGCAGCTGCAGCAGCCGCATGTGGTGCGCCTCGAAACCCGCCCGCCCAATCTCGAGGGAACGGGTGCGGTGACGATGCGTGACCTCGTCAAGAACTGCCTGCGCATGCGTCCAGAGCGCATCATCGTCGGCGAGGTGCGCGGACCCGAGGCGTTCGACCTGCTCCAGGCGATGAACACCGGTCACGACGGCTCGATGGGCACGCTGCACGCCAACACGCCGCGCGAATGCCTGAGCCGTATCGAATCGATGATCACCATGGGCGGCTTCAGCCTGCCCTCTAAGACCCTGCGCGAGATGATCTGCTCCTCGATCGACGTGATCATCCAGGCGCAGCGCATGCGTGACGGTTCGCGCCGCATCACCCACATCACCGAGGTGATGGGCATGGAAGGCGACGTGATCATCACCCAGGACCTGATGCTCTACGACGTGCTGGGCGAGGATCCGAACGGCCGGCTGATCGGCCGGCACCGTTCGACCGGTATCGGCCGGCCGCGCCTTTGGGAGCGTGCGCGCTATTTCGGCGACGAGCAGCGGCTCGCGGGGGCGCTCGACCAGCTCGAGGCCGATGGCGGAGCCGACGCCTAGAGCAACTTTTGGAATCGATCGTGATGATCCCGGATCGAGCTGATCCGACATCATCACGATCCAGGCGCGGGGAGGACCGACGTCATGGACTATGGCCAGATCGCCGCCGCCATCCTTGCCGCCATTTCGGCCGGCGGCGTCGCCTATGCCCTGTTCTATCCCAGGCTCAGCGGTCAGGCGCGTGCCGAGCAGCGCCGCCGCGAATTCGCCGCCCCGGCCGCGGTCCGCTCCGCAGCCGATCGCGACATGCAGAGCCAGGCCAGGCGCGGGCAGGTGGCGCAGAGCCTGAAGGACATCGAGAATCGCGAGAAGGCGCGTCACAAGGTCACGATCGAAGGCCGGATCGAACAGGCCGGGCTGTCCTGGTCGCGCAAGCAATACTGGTTGCTGGGCCTCGTCGTAGGCGTGGCCCTGGCCGTTCTGCTCTTCGTCACCTCGGGCAACTGGGTCGTCGTCCTCGTCGGTTTCCTGGTCGGCCTTCTGGGTCTGCCGCGCTGGTATCTGGGCTATCTCGGCAAGAGGCGGATGCAGCGCTTCATCAACGAATTCCCGAACGCGCTCGACGTCATCGTGCGTGGCATCAAGTCGGGCCTGCCGCTGAACGACTGCGTGCGGATCATCGCCAACGAGGCCCAGGAGCCGGTCAAGTCCGAGTTCCGCCTGATCGTCGAGGCGCAGACGCTCGGCCTGTCGCTGACCGATGCCGCGGGCAAGCTGTTCGAACGCATGCCATGTGCCGAGGCCAATTTCTTCGGCATCGTCCTGGCGATCCAGCAGAAGACCGGCGGTAACCTCGCCGAGACCCTGGCCAATCTGTCGCGCGTGATCCGCGAGCGCCGCAAGATGCGCGACAAGATCAAGGCCGTGTCGATGGAGGCGAAGGCGTCGGCGTCGATCATCGGCTCCCTGCCGCCCGCCGTGGCCGGCCTCGTCTACATGACGAGCCCCGGCTACATGGAGCCGCTCTGGACTACCGACATGGGACGGGCGGCGCTCATCGGCTGCGGCATCTGGATGGCGACCGGCGTGCTGGTGATGCGCAAGATGATCAATTTCGAGATCTGAGGAGCTTTCGCCATGCTGACGCTCCTGGTCGACAGTCTCACGGATACGACGGTCCTGCTCGCTCTGGTCGGCGGGCTGGCCGTGGCGGTCACGATCATGACCTTGGCGGCGCCTCTGCTCGAGGGTAACGCGCTCGGCAAGCGCATGAAGTCCGTCGCTACCGAACGCGACAAGATCCGCGCCCGCGAACGCGATCGGCTGGCGCGGCAGGTGGACAAGATCTCGCTGCGTCAGGAACCGAAGGCGTACATGCGCAACATCGTCGAGCGCTTCAAACTCGGCGACTGGCTCGGGACCGAGAACGCCAAGAAACAGCTCACCATGGCCGGTTTCCGCGGCCAGCAGGCCGAGGTCGGCTTCCTGTTCTTCAGGCTGGTCACTCCGATCGGCTTCTTCCTGTTCGCATTGTTCTACCTGTTCGTGCTCAACGATTTCGGCCAGACCTTCATCGTGCGGGTCGGGATGGTGATCGGTGCCGCCTATCTCGGCATCAAGGCGCCTGAAATCTACCTGTCCAACACGATGAGCAAACGCCAGCTCTCGATGCGGCGTGCCTTTCCGGATGCGCTCGACCTGATGCTGATCTGCGTGGAATCGGGCATGTCGATCGAGCTCGCCTTCCGCAAGGTCGCGACCGAGATCGGCAGCCAGTCGGTGCCGCTGGCCGAGGAGTTCGCGCTCTGCACCGCCGAGCTCTCCTATCTTTCGGAACGCCGGCAGGCCTATGAGAACCTCGCATTGCGTACCGGTCTTGAATCGGTGAAGTCGGTCTGTACCGCGCTGATCCAGGCCGAGCGCTACGGCACGCCGCTCGGAACCGCCCTGCGCACGCTGGCGCAGGAAAGCCGCGATCAGCGGATGAACGAGGCCGAGAAGAAGGCGGCTGCCCTGCCGCCGAAGCTGACCGTTCCGATGATCCTGTTCTTCCTGCCGGTGCTCTTCGTGGTGATCATGACCCCGGCGGTGCTCAAGGCCTTCAAGACCTTCTGAGGCCGCAGCGGGCGATGAAGCGCCGCGTCGATCGGGCGCCTTTCGGAGGAAGCGGATGCTTTGACGAAGGGATCGATTGCCGGAGCACGGCTCCGGCGGGCGCGCTTCACCCGGTCGCAGCCATGGCTGCGCCTACGATCAGCCCGTTGGCTGCGAGATTTTCTCGGGCGTTGCGGTCCGGGCCGCGGGCTTGGCCTTGCCGCGCAGCAGGTCCCAGCTGTTGGGCTGGCTGACCGAGCGGCGCAGATAGGCGATGGTCGCCGAGGCCTCGGCCGGGCTCATGTCCTGGCGGGCGAGCTGTTCGGCCTCCTGGAAGCGTCCCTGCAGGCCGAGCACCAGGACGAGGTTCTGGCGCACCCTGCCATCGGCGCCCTGCGCTGTCGCAGCTTCGCGTAGCACGCGCTCGGCCTCCGGCAGTTGCTTCGACAGGGCGAGCGAGAGGCCGAGATTGGACATGACCGTCGGTTCGTTAGGCACGAGCTTCAGCGCCGCGGCGTAGAGCTGCTGGGCGCGGTCGTGCTCGCCGAGCTGGTCGGCGACGGTGCCTTGCGCCGAGAGGATCCGCCAATCCGGTTTCTCCGGCAGATGGGCGCGGCCCAGCACGTCGTCGGCCTGCTTCAGGCGGCCATTATCGGCGAGCGAGCGGCCATAGGCGCCGAGCAGCTCGCGGTCCTCGCTGTGGATGATCACGGCGCCTTCGAGGATGGCGAGCGCCTGGGCGTTCTTGTCGAGCGCGCGCAGGGCCCGCGCATAGAAGAAGGCGGCGTTGCGATCCTTCTGGTTCGCCTCGTAGCGCTTGGCCCATTCCGCTTCCTCGCTGCGCCATTGCGCCTCGGTGCGCGGCTGCGTCGGCCTCGCGCCGATCGAGCCGGTGACGTCGCCGGGGCCGCCGCGCATCTGGCAGGCGCCGAGCGCAAGGCAGAGGGCGGAGGCGGCGGCGAGATGGCCGAAACGGAGGGCGCGGATGCGGATGGACATAGGCCTGGAATGCCTCGCCGATACGGGAAAGCTGTTGCCTTCGGTGATAAAACGTTAACCCTAACGGACTGTTAATCAGGGCGGATCGGCTCCGGCACTGTTTGCCGGGCCGACGATGTCGTCATCCGAGGTTCGTCGATCGTGCACCCGTTGCTGCTGCCTGCCGGAACATCCGCCATCCCCGTCCACTGCGTCGCCAAGGCTGATTGGCCGGCCCTGCGCGATCGGCTCGCGCCGGTGCCGCGCAGCTTCGCGCAGGCGCAGGGATTCGAGGCGCGAGCGGGCCAGCATGTCCTGCTGCCCGATGCCGCCGGTGCGCTCTTTGCGGTGCTGCTCGGCGTCGATCCGGCCGGGCCGCGTCGGCGCGATCCGTTCGCGCCCGGCCGCCTCGCCCTGAGCTTGCCGGCTGGGGACTATGCTCTGGTGGGCGATCTCGGCGATCCCGGCCTCGCCGCACTCGGCTGGCTGCTCACCGCCTATCGCTTCGAGCGCTATCGCAAGCCCAAGCTAGCTATGGCGCGGCTCGCCCTGCCCGACGGCGTCGATGGCGAGGAATTGAGCAATCTCGCAGAGGCGAGCGCGCTGGCGCGCGATCTCGTCAACACCTCCGCCGCCGATCTCGGTCCGGCCGAGATCGAAGCCGCCGTGCGGACGCTGGGCGAAACCCATGGCGCCGAGGTTTCCAGCACGGTCGGTGACGATCTGCTCGCGGCCAACTTCCCGATGATCCATGCCGTCGGCCGGGCCTCGGCCCGGGCGCCGCGGCTGGTCGAGTTGCGCTGGGGCAGAGAGAGCGACCCGAGGCTGACTTTGGTCGGCAAGGGCGTCGCCTTCGACACCGGCGGGCTCAACCTCAAGACCGACGCCGGCATGCTGTTGATGAAGAAGGATATGGGCGGCGCTGCGGCGGCGATCGCGGCGGCCAGCATGATCATGCTGGCGAAGCTGAAAGTCCGCCTGCGCCTGCTCGTTCCGGCGGTCGAGAACGCCGTGTCCGGCTCTTCCTTCCGTCCTGGCGATGTGCTGCAGAGCCGCAAGGGCCTGACAGTCGAGATCGGCAACACCGACGCCGAAGGGCGGCTCATTCTAGCTGACGCGCTGGCGCTCGCCGACGAGGAGGCGCCGGAGCTGCTGATCGATTTCGCCACGTTGACCGGCGCGGCACGCGTTGCGCTCGGCCCCGACCTGCCGCCCTTCTACACCCATGATGACGGGCTCGCCGCCGAGATCGCCCGGCTCAGCGCCGCTGTGAACGATCCGGTCTGGCGCATGCCGCTCTGGCCACCCTATGACGGCATGCTCGACTCCAAGATCGCCGACCTCAACAACGTCTCCGGCGGTTCCTTCGCCGGTTCGGTGACGGCGGCGCTGTTCCTCAATCGTTTCGTCGAGAAGAGCCGCTCCTACGCTCATTTCGACATCTATGGCTGGAATCCCTCGACCAAGCCCGGCCGGCCCGAAGGCGGCGAATGCCAGGCGGCGCGGTTGACCTATGCGCTGGCGAAGCAGCTTTACGGTACGCGTTAAGCCTGCTCGGCGTCTCCGGTTGCGCCGCGTTCGCGGTGGGATAATGATACGGACCCGTAACGATCGGGGACGGCACGGTGCTGGAGATCAAGCCGACGCAGGCGCTCAGGCTCTGGCGCGAGGTGCATCTCGATCTGGTGCGTGACACCCAGCCCGATCTTTCGGTGCGCCAGATCGCGATCCTGCTGACCATCTACCTGGAATTGCCGCCGCACACCGTGCGCGGCCTCGCGGCACGGCTGGGCGTCACCAAGCCGGTGATCACCCGCGCCCTCGACAGCATGGGCAAGCTCGGCCTGGTCAGCCGCAAGCGCGACGAATACGACAAGCGCAATGTCGTGATTCAGCGTACGGTCGCGGGTGCCCTGGCGGTCGAGCATCTCGCCGATCTCGTCACGGCCCGGGCGCGCGAGATTGGCGCCACCTGAGCGGTCCACATTTCGTCCGTTAACCGAGCGGAGCTAATGTGCCGGCATGAGCACGAATCTCGACCGCCGCCTCACTCCCGCCCGCCCGGATCTCGCCGCCCGCCATCTCGATGGCAAGGTCGAGGCGCTCGCCTTCGTCGATCCGATCCCGATGCGGGTGGTGACGCCCTCGGCCCCGCTGCGGCGCGAGCCCCGGCCGGATGCGCCTTTGGACACCGAGGCGCTCGTGGGAGAGGCAGTCAGGGTCTATGAGCAGCACGAAGGCTGGGCCTGGGGCCAGCTCGTCGGCGATTCCTATGTCGGTTACCTGCCGGAGGATTGCCTTGCCGGCGACGCTTCCGCCCCGACGCATCGCGTCTGCGCGCTCCGGACCTTCGTCTATCCCGGTCCCTCGATCAAACTGCCGCCACTGGAGGCGCTCCCGCTCAATGCCGGGCTCGCGGTCACCGGCGAGAGCGGCGATTTCTTCACGACCGTGCATGGCGGCCATATCTTCAAGCAGCATCTCCACCCGCGCGACCGGCACGAGCCGGATTTCGTCGCTGTCGCCGAGCGTTTCCTGAACGTGCCCTATTTCTGGGGCGGCAAGACCAGCCTCGGCCTCGACTGCTCGGCGCTGGTGCAGCTCTCGCTGGCAGCCGCCGGCGTAGCGGCTCCGCGCGATTCCGACATGCAGGAGCGCGGGCTGGGTGAGGCCGTCGCCTTCGACGATGGCCTCGCCGGCCTGCGCCGCGGCGACCTCGTCTTCTGGAAGGGCCATGTCGGCATCATGACCGATCCGGAGACGTTGCTGCACGCCACTGCTTTCACCATGAGCGTGATCAGCGAGCCCTTGCGTCCGGCACGCGACCGCATCCTCGCCCGTAAGGGCGGGCCGATCACTGCGATCCGGCGGCTCTCGCCTCAGTAACCGCGGCTGGGATCGACGACGTTCTGCAGCTCGCCGCCGGCCTCCAGACGCCTGATCTGTCCCGCGATCTGGTCGGCGACGGTCTCCGGCGCGGACATGGCGGAGTTGTGCGGCGTCACCGTCACGGCCGGGTGAGTCCAGAGCCGCGAGTCCTGCGGCAGCGGCTCGGTCTGGAACACGTCGAGCACCGCTTCCCGGAGTTCGCCAGCGTCCAGTGCCGCGAGGATGTCGGCCTCGATCTGAAGCTTGCCGCGGCCGGCATTGATCAGCGCCGGCCCGCCGAGCCGGCCGTCGCGTGCCAGCCTGGCGAGCAGCGGGCGGTTCAGGATGCCTTCTGTCTCCGGCGTATGCGGCAGCAGCACGACCAGGATGTCGGTTCGGGCGAGAAAGGCGGTCAGGCCGTCCTCGCCGGAGAAGGTGGCGAGCCCCTCGATCGTCTTCGGCGAGCGGCTCCAGCCGGCGACATCGAAGCCGATCAGCTGCAGCTTGCGCGCGGCGTCCTGGCCGAGCTCGCCCAGTCCCATGACGCCGACGCGGACCTCGCGCGCTGCCGGCTGGTGGCGGTCGTCGTCCCAGGACTTCTCGCGCTGCTGCCGCTCGTAGCGGCGCTGCTGACGCAGCTGCATCAGGCAGTGCATGACGACATATTCGCTCATCCGCGTCGTCAGATCGGGATCGATCACCCGGGCGATCGGAGCCTGCGGCAGCCGGCTGTCGGTGAAGAGGTGATCGACGCCGGCGCCGAGCGAGAAGATCGCGGCGAGATTGGGCAGGCCGGCGAGGCTGCCTTCGGGATGCTTCCAGCTCGCGACATAATGGACGGCGCGCCGGTCGAAGGGCTCGCCGAGCGTGACGATCGGCAGCCCCGGCAGCAGCGCCGCGAAGCGCTCGCGCCAGCTCTCGACATGCCAGCCGGTGATGGCCAGAAGCAGGCTCATGGGCGGGGAAACTCCTAGGCAGGAATGATCAGCGGCCCACGCGTAACAGCGGTCTCGCCGCGGCGATAGGCGCTCTTCAGGCGGATGCGGGCGGCGTCGAAGCCGGCCTCGCTACGGGCATGGATGATGCCGAGCGGCCGATCCGGCCCGACCCGGTCGCCGAGCCCGGCGAGATCGGTGATCCCGACGGCGTGGTCGATCTCGTCCTGCGGGCGGGTGCGCCCGCCGCCGAGCGCGACCACGGCGAGGCCGACGCCGCGCGTATCGATCGCCTCGACCAGGCCGGGGCGGTCGGAGAACACCGGCCGGACGATCGGCGCCCGGGGGAGGTGCCGCTCGGGGTGCTCCAGCAGGTCGGCCGGGCCGCCCAGCGCCGCGATCATATGGATGAAGCGCTCCGCCGCCGCGCCGCTGGCGAAGGCGTTCTCGATCTTCGCGATGGCCTCCTCGCGCGTCGCGGCCAGCCGGCCGAGCAGCAGCATCTCGGCGGAGAGCGCCACCGTGACCTCGTGGAAGCGCGGCTCGCGCCGCCGGCCGGTCAGATGGTCGAGCGCATAGGCGACTTCGAGCGCATTGCCCGCGGCCGAGGCCAACGGCTCGCTCATATCGGTCAGCAGCGCCCGCGTCGGCAGGCCGGCGCCGTTGCCGACATCGCTGAGGCTCTGTGCCAGCGCCTCCGCCCTGTCGAAATCGCGCATGAAGGCGCCGGAGCCGAACTTCACGTCCATGGCGAGACCATGCAGGCCCGCGGCGAGCTTCTTCGACAGGATCGACGCGGTGATCAGCGGGATCGATTCGACCGTGCCGGTGACGTCCCGGATCGCATAGAGCCGCTTGTCGGCCGGGGCGAGGTCGGCGGTCTGGCCGATGATCGCGCAGCCGACCTCGCGCACGACATGGCGGAAGAGGTCGATCCCGGGCTGGGTGACATAGCCCGGCACGGCATCGAGCTTGTCGAGCGTGCCGCCGGTATGGCCAAGGCCCCGGCCCGAGATCATGGGGACATAGCCGCCGCAGGCCGCGACCGCCGCGGCGAGCGGTAGCGAGACCGTGTCGCCGACGCCGCCGGTCGAGTGCTTGTCGAGCGCCGGGCCCGGCAGGTCGCGCCAGTCCAGCACCGTGCCGGAATCGCGCATGGCCAGCGTCAGCGCGACGCGCTCCTCGGCGTCCATGTCGCGGAAGAAGATCGCCATGGCAAAGGCGGCCGCCTGACCCTCGCTGACCGAGCCGTCGGTCAGGCCCGCGATCATCTGGCGGATGTCCTGGGCGCTCAGGCGCTCGCCGTCGCGCTTGGCGGCGATGATCTCCTGCGGCAGGCGCATCAATAAGCTCCGTCGGTCCGTTCGGCCGGGGCGGTGCCGGCGATGATGTCGGCGAGCACGCCATAGAGCCCGCTGGCACCGAAGCGGAAGGTTCTGGCCGTCGCCCAGTCCGGCCCCATGATCTCGTCGGCGAGATCGAGATAGGTCTTTGCGTCCAGGAGCGTGCGCAGGCCGCCGGAAGGCTTCAGGCCGACTGGCTTGCCCGAGGCCTTGATCACTTTCAGCATGGTGCGGGCAGCCGCAGGCGTGGCCGCGGTCTTGGTTTTGCCGGTCGAGGTCTTGATGAAATCGGCGCCGGCGGCGATGGCGAGCTCGGAGGCGGCGCGCACCGAGGCCTGGTCGGGATATTCGCCGGTTTCGAGGATGACCTTGAGCGTCTTCTCGCCGCAGCTGCCGCGCGCTTCGGCGACCATCTCGCGGGAGATCTCGGTATCGCCGGCGAGGAAGGCGCGCCAGGGCAGCACCAGGTCAATCTCGTCGGCGCCATCGGCGATCGCCTCGGCGATGTCGCTGCCGATCAGGCTGCAATTGCTGTGGCCGGCCGGGAAGTTGATCACGGTCGCGATCCCGACCGGTGAGGCCTTCAGCGTCTGGCGGGCGAGCTTGATGAATTGCGGCCAGATGCAGATCGCCGCGACCGGGCCCGGCGCGGCGGCGGCGCGGGCACAGAGCTGCAGCGTGCCGGTCTCGCTGGCCTGATCGGAGAGATCGGTCAGGTCGAGCAGGCGCAGCGCGCGCAGGGCAAGATCGGCGTCGGACATCATCAGAGCTCGCCCAGGAAGGCGCGCAGCAGGCGCCGGAGCGCCGTTGTCGCAGTCGCCGCCACGTCGCGCGTCTCGCCGTGGCTGGGCGCGCCGCCGAGGATGCCTGCGCCCATATTGGTGATGATCGAGATGCCAGCGACGCGCAGTCCGTAGCGTCGCGCCAAAATCACCTCCGGCACGGTCGACATCCCCACCAGGTCGGCGCCCAGCGTCTTGGCCATCCTGATCTCGGCCGGCGTCTCGAAGCTCGGCCCGGAGAACCACATGTAGACGCCCTCGCCGAGATTGGCGCCGCTGCTGGCGGCCGCCTTCTTCAAGCGGGCGCGCAGATGCGGGTCGTAAGCATCGATCATCGGCACGAAACGACCGTCGCCGGTATCGCCGACCAGCGGGTTCGGGCCGTTATAGTTGATATGGTCAGTGATCAGCGCGAGGCTGCCGGGCCGCAAGTCGGGCTTCAGAGAGCCGGCGGCGTTGGTGAGGACCAGCGGTGGCGAGCCAAAGGCGGTGAGCATGCCGAGCGGCACGCGCATGATGGCGGGATCGCCGGTCTCATAGAAATGGGCGCGTCCCTCGAAGACCAGCACACGCTTGCCATGCAGCACGCCGTAGCTCAGCCGCTTGGCATGGCCGGAGACCGAGCCCTTGGGGAAGCCGGGGATCTCCTCGAACGGGATCGAGATCGGCTCGACCATGTCCTCGACGATGCGGCCGAGGCCGGTGCCGAGCACGATGGCGCAGTCGATGCCGCCATCGATGCCACGATCGATCAGTGTCGATGCCGCCTGGTCGAAAAGCGCATCCGCTGCCATGTTGCCTGCTCCATCGGCGCGTTGCCCGCGCTCGTCGGGCTGCCGTGCCGGTGCCCGCAAATCACTTCGGCAAATTGGCCGGTCCGAACGAGGCTGGCAACAGCTCGGCCAGCGAAAAGCGGGCGCGCACTCCCTCCGGCCCGGCGATGACGATCGGCGTCTCCGGCGCGGCGAATTCGCGGATGCGCTGGCGGCAGGCGCCGCAGGGCGTCACCAGCTCGGCTCCGTCGCCGAGGACGAGGATCGCGCGAATTCCGCGCCCGCCACCCGCGATCATCGCCGAGATCGCGCCGGCTTCGGCGCAGGCGCCGACGGGGTAGGCGGCGTTCTCGACATTGCAGCCGGGGTAGACCGCCCCGTCATCAGCTAGGATGGCGGCCCCGACCTTGAAGCGCGAATAGGGCGCATGGGCTCGGCTTTGCGCCGTCTGGGCCGCGGCGAAGAGCGCGTCGAGATCGGGTTCGGCGGTCACTCAGCGTTCCTTGACATAGGGCAGGCCCGAGGCCTTGGGCGGCGTCGCCTTGCCGATGAAGCCGGCGAGCAGCACCACCGTCATCACATAGGGCAGCGCCTGGATCGCCTGCACGGGGACCTGGCCGATACCGGGCAGCACGACGCCTTGAAGTCTTATTGCGACCGCATCGAGCAGGCCGAAGAGCAGGCAGGCGAACAGAGCCGGCCAGGGCCGCCAATTGGCGAAGATCACCGCGGCGAGCGCGATGAAGCCCTTGCCGGCGGTCATCTGCGGCAGGAAGCCGGCCGATTGCGAGACCGCGAGATAGGTGCCGCCCAGCCCACAGAGCGCGCCGCAGATCACCACGGCAGCATAGCGCAGGCCGGCGACCGAGACGCCGGCGGTGTCGACTGCGGCCGGGTTCTCGCCGACGGCACGCAGGCGCAGGCCGAAGCGGGTGTGCTTCAGCGTCAGCGCCGTCAGCACCAGGGCGAGCACGGCGAGATAGACCGGCGCGGCATGGCCTGAGATCGCGATGTCGTAGACCGGGCCGAAGACCGGGATGCCCTTCAGTGTCTCGAGCAGAGGCAAGTCGAGTTCAGGAAAGCGGGCCGCGCCTTCCAGGGTCGGCGTGCGCCCGCCCTGGCCATACCAGGCATTGCCGAGGATGACGGTGAGCCCTGCCGCCAGCATGTTGATCGCGACGCCGGAGACGATCTGGTTGCCGCGCCAGGTGATGGCGGCGAAGCCGTGGACGAGGGCGAGCGCGATCGCGGCGAGCATGCCGGCCCCGAGGCCGGCCCAGGCCGAGCCGCTGTGATAGGCCACGACGGCCGAGGCGAAGGCGGCGATCAGCATCTTGCCTTCGAGGCCGATGTCGACGACGCCGGAGCGTTCCGACCAGAGTCCGGCGAGTGCGGCGCAGAGCAGCGGCACCGACAGGCGGATGGTCGAATCCAGGATGACGGCGAAGGTCTGGACGATCTCCATCGCCTAGCCTCCGCGCCCGAGATTGAGCACGCTCGCGACGAGGCGCCGGAACAGCCCGTCGAGCGCGCCGGCGAAGAGGATGACGATGCCGCCGATCACCACGACCATGTCGCGGGTGATGGTCGGCTTGTCGAAGGAGAGTTCCGCCCCGCCCTGATAGAGCACGCCGAAGAGCAGGGCTGCGAGCCCGACGCCGACCGGATGTCCCCGTCCCATCAGCGCGACCGCGATGCCGACGAAGCCGTAGCCGGCGGTGAAGTCGAGCACCAGCCGGTGCTGCACGCCCATGGCTTCGTTGACCGCGAGCCCGCCGGCGAGCGCGCCCGAGATCGCCATCGCCACCATGATGATCCGCGCCGGCGAGATGCCGGCATAGGCGGCCGCGCGGGGATTGGCGCCGACGGTGCGGATCGCATAGCCCAGCCGCGAGCGGTAGATCAGCGCCCAGACCGCGACGAGGGAGGCGAGCGCCAGCAGGAACGAGGTGTTGAGCGGCGTCGAGGGCAATTTCAGCCCGAAAGCGCCGAGCAGCTCGTGGATCGGCGTCAGCACCGCCTGCTTCGGGAAGTCCGGGGTCTCCGGCTGCATCGAGCCCGCCTTCCCCATCACCTCGACCAGGAGATAGACGATCAGCGTCGCCGCGATGAAGTTGAACATGATCGTGGTGATCACGACATGGCTGCCGCGGGTTGCCTGGAGATAGCCGGGGATGAAGGCCCAGAGCGCCCCGCCCGCTGCGGCGGCGAGGATGGCGAGCGGCACCAAGAGGATGCCTGGCAGCGGCGCGAGCCAGAGGCAGGCGAGCGCGGCGAAGATGCCGGCGATGGTGGCCTGGCCCTCGCCGCCGATATTGAACAGCCCGGCATGGAAGGCGACCGCGACGGCAAGGCCGGTGAAGATGAAGCTCGTGGTGTAGTAGAGCGTGAAGCCGAGGCCCTCGAGGCTGCCGAGCGAGCCCTTGAGCAGCAGCGTCGTCGCCTCCAGCGGGCTCTCGCCGATCGAGAGCACAACGAGCCCGGCGACGACCAGCGCCGCCGCCACCGAGACCAGCGGCACGAGCGCGGTGTCGGCCCAGCGGGGAAGGTCGATCGGGGCAGCGCTCATGCCGCCCTCTCGCTGACGCCGGCCATCAGCAGGCCGAGATCGCGCTCGTCGGTCGCCACCGCCTCACGCTCCCCGGTGATCTGGCCGCCACAGAGCGCCAGGATCCGGTCGGACAGCGCCATCACCTCCTCGAGCTCGACCGAGACGAGCAGGATCGCGACGCCCTGATCACGCAGGGCGATCAGGCGGCGATGAATGAACTCGATCGCGCCGATATCGACGCCGCGTGTCGGCTGGCCGACCAGCAGCACCTTCGGCGCCCGCTCGATCTCGCGGGCGAGCACGATCTTCTGCTGGTTGCCGCCGGAGAATTTCGCCGTCTTCAGCGCCGGGTCGACCGGGCGGACGTCGTAATCCTGCATGCCGGCGCGCGCATGCTGCTCGACCAGGGTTGGCGACAGGAAGGGCCCTCGCCCGAAGGCCGGATCATCGTGATAGCCGAGGATCGCGTTCTCGGCTGCGGCGAAGGCGGTGACGAGCCCGGTTCTGAGCCGGTCTTCGGGGATGTGCATCAGGCCCAACTTGCGCAGATTGGCCGGGTTGCGGTCGGCGCCGTTGAGGATTTGGCCACCGAGCCGGATCACGCCGCGCGCCGGCTGGATGAGGCCGGCGAGCACGTCGAGCAATTCGCTCTGGCCATTGCCAGCGACGCCGGCGATGCCGACGATCTCGCCCTCGTGCAGGGTCAGGCTGGCGTCGCGCAGCGTCTCATGGCCGCGCTCGTCGACCACGGAGAGGCCGGCCGCCTCGAGCACCGGCGCGCCGCGCTGACGCGGAGCCTTCTCGACACGCAGCAGCACGCGCCGGCCGACCATCGCCTCGGCGAGTTCGGCTGGCGAGGTCCGTTCCGTCTCGACATGGGCGACCATCTCGCCGCGCCGCATCACAGAGACACGGTCGGTCACCGCCATGATCTCGCGCAGCTTGTGGGTGATCAGGATCACCGTCTTGCCCTGCGCCTTCAGCGCGCGGAGCAGTTCGAAGAGCTGGTCGGCTTCGGCCGGGGTCAGAACCGCCGTCGGCTCGTCGAGGATCAGCACCTGCGCGCCGCGATAGAGGGCCTTCAGTATCTCGACGCGCTGCTGCAGGCCGACCGAAAGCGTGCCGACGATCGCGTCGGGATCGATGGCGAGGCCGTATTCCTGGGAGAGGCGCGCCAGCTCGGCCCGCGCCTTGCCGATGCCGCGCTTGAGCAGCGCCCCACCCTCGGCGCCGAGCACGACGTTCTCGACCACGCTGAGCGGCTCGACCAGCATGAAATGCTGGTGGACCATGCCGATCCCCGCTGCGATGGCGTCGGAGGAGGAGCGGATGCGCCTCAGCTCGCCACGCACCCGGATCTCGCCGGCATCGGCCTCGTAGAAGCCGTAGAGGATCGACATTAGCGTCGACTTGCCGGCGCCGTTCTCGCCGACGATGCCATGGATCGAGCCGGCGGCGACCGAGAGCGAGACGTCCTTGTTGGCCTTGACCGGCCCGAACGCCTTGCTGATGCCGTTGAGCTCGATGGCGGGCGGGACGGTCTCGATCATAGCGACAGCACCATGCCGTCATGGGCGCGCTCTTCCGGCAATTCTTCCTCATGTGCCAGCATCTGCGGGCCCATATGGGTCAGCACGACGCGTTTCGCACCGAGATCGGTTCGGTGTGCCCGTAGCGTGCCGTAGTCGAGATGGTTCGCCAGGACCTTGTCCCAGGTGTAGCATTCGACCAGCAGCACGTCGGCGCCGGCGGAGAGCGGGATCAGTGCGTCCGTCCAGGCGCTGTCGCCGGAGAAGGCGAAGACCTTGCCACCCTGGCTCAGCCGGTAGCCCTGGCAGGGCCCGGCGCGCTGATCATGTGCCATCGGGAAGGCTTCGATCGCGATCCCCGCGAGCGTTGCCTGCGCCTCCGGCGTGACCTCGACATAGCTGATCGGAAAGCGCCAGGCATTGCCGGATGCGCCCGGAAAATCGCTCTCGATCGCCTGCTGTGCCCGCTGCTCGATGCCCGTCGGGCCGGCAATGGTCAGCGGTTGCGTCCGCCGCGTCACGAACTGTGCCTCTAGCAGGAACGCCGGCAGCCCGGCGAAATGATCGCCGTGAAAATGGGTGAACAGCAGGGTCGAGAGCTGGTTGCGCCCGATCCCCGCCTTGTTGAGCGCCACCATGCCCGAGCTGCCGCAGTCGAGCAGCATCTGCTCGCTCCCCGCCTCGACATGCAGGCAGGTGTTGAAGCGGCCGCCGGAGCCGAAGGCGTCGCCCGAGCCGAGAATGGTGACCTTCATCACGCCGCCGCGGCGGTAGGGCGCATCACATCGTGCACTTGGAATCCGACATGTAGTCGTGGACCTTGACCGTGCCGGCGATGATGTCGGCCTTCGCCTTGTCGGCGGCCGCCTTCATCTCGGGCGTGATCAGCGCCTTGTTGTTGTCGTCCAGCGCCCAGCCGACGCCGTCCTCCTTCAGCCCGAGCACCGAGACGCCGGGCTTCCAGGTGCCGTCGCGTGCCTCCTTGAAGGAGTTGTAGGCGGCGACGTCGACGCGCTTCAGCATCGAGGTCAGCACCTTGCCGGGATGCAGCATGTTCTGGTTGGAATCGACGCCGATGCCGAGCTTGCCGGCGTCGGCGGCGGCGCGCAGCACGCCGATGCCGGTGCCGCCGGCAGCGTGGTAGATCACGTCGGCGCCGCGGTCGATCTGCGACTTGGCGAGCTCGCCGCCCTTGACGGGGTCGTTCCAGGCGGCCGGGGTCGAGCCGGTCATGTTCTGGAAGATCTCGGCATCCTTCTTGCCGGCCTTGACGCCCTGGACATAGCCGCAGGCGAATTTGCGGATCAGCGGGATGTCCATGCCGCCGACGAAGCCGACCTTGCCGGTCTTCGAGGCGAGGCTGGCGAGGAGGCCGACGAGATAGGAGGCCTCATGCTCCTTGAACACCACGGACTGCACGTTCGGCAGCTCTACCACCATGTCGATAATGGTGAACTTCAGGTTCGGGAATTCGGCCGCGACCTTCTGCAGCGCGGTCGCCTGCGAGAAGCCGACGGCGATGATCGGTGAATGGCCGTCGCGAGCGAAGCGGCGTAGCGCCTGCTCGATCTGGGCGTCGTTGGTCGGCTCGAAGTCGCGGAACTCGACACCGGTCTCGGTCTTGAACTTCTCGGCACCGACGAAGACACCCTCATTGAAGGATTTGTCGAACTTGCCGCCCTTGTCATAGACGACCGCCGGCTTGATCGCGGTCTGGGCGACGGCCGCCATGGCCGAAAGAGCGACACCCGCCAGAGCGAGGGCGAGAGATTTCAAACGCATTGAGCCGTTCCCCTGTCACGCGCGGAATGGTTGCGCCATTCCTGCCTGCGATCACGATGGCACGGCTTGCGGACGGGGCCAAGCGGGCTTGCAGGCCCGCCTGGCGATATGTGTCACATATGAACAGTCGCCTCAGCCGCGCTGGATCGAGACGCCGCCATCGGCGAGGAAGGCGGTGCCGGTGACGAAGCTCGACGCGTCGGAGGCGAGGAAGAGCGCAGCGCGGGCGATCTCTTCCGGCTGTGCCATGCGCTTCAGGGCATGGATGCCCTCGACGAAGGCGAGCACCTCGGGGCCCGAGGTCGGATCATTGGTGATGCTTGCCGGCGTGTCGGTGCCCCCCGGCAGCAGCGCGTTGACGCGGATGCGCTTTCCGCCAAGCTCGGCCGCTAGCGCCTTCGCGAGGCCGATCTGCCCGGCCTTGCTGGCGGCGTAGGCCGACATGCCGGCGAGCCCTGCTGTATGGCCGACGAAGCTCGACGTGAAGATCAGCGAGCCGCCGCCGCGCGCCTCCAGTGCCGGAGCCTGGTGCTTCGCGCCGAAGAAGGCGCTGGTCAGGTTGATCGCGATCACTTCGTGCCAGTTCGCGCTCGCCATCTGTCCGACCGGGCCGAGCTCGCCAATGATGCCGGCATTGTTGAAGCCGATGTCGAGCCCGCCGAAGCGCTCGATCGCGGTCTCGACCAGATTCTGCGCCAGCGCCTCCTCGCGGATGTCGCCCGCGACGGCGATCGCTTCGCCGCCGTCCGCCTTGATCTCGCTGACGAGCCTGTCGAGCTCGCTTTGCCGCCGCGCGGTGACGACGAGCCTGGCGCCCTCCGCCGCGAACAGCTTCGCCGCCGCCCGGCCGATGCCGGAGCTCGCGCCGGTGACGATCGCGACCTTGTCCTTCAGTGCCGTCATGTCCTGTGTCCTCGTTCAGGGAATGCGGCGCGGGTGATCGCAGGCGGGCTGGCGATGCAGACACCCGCTTCCTGTCACCGCATCGCACCCGATTGCTGGCGCGAGCGGATCAGCCTAGCTTGCCCGCCATGACGCTGAACGACGCCGAGATCGAGCGCTATGCCCGCCATCTGGTGCTGCCGGAGATCGGCGGCCCCGGTCAGGCCAAGCTCAAGCGCGCCCGCGTGCTGGTGATCGGCGCGGGCGGCTTGGGCGCGCCGCTGATCCCTTATCTGGCGGCGGCCGGCGTCGGCACGATCGGCATCGTCGACGACGACCATGTCTCGCTCTCGAACCTGCAGCGGCAGATCATCTTCGGATCGGAAGATATTGGGGCGCGCAAGGTTGTCGCCGCCGCCAATTTCGTCACGCGGCTCAACCCGCGGGTCGAGATCGAGGAATACGTCACCCGGATCGACCCGCACAACGCCCGCGCCCTCGTCGCCTTCTATGACGTCGTCGCCGATGGCTCCGACAATTTCGCGACGCGCTATGCCGTCTCCGATGCTTGCTTCCACGAGAAGAAGCCGCTGGTGACGGCGGCGCTTGGCCGCTTTGACGGCTCGCTGACGACGATCCGCGCGCATGAGACGAGCGCCGACGGCCGGCCAAATCCGACCTATCGCTGCCTGTTCCCGAACGAGCCGCCGCCCGGCACGGTCGCGCCCTGCGCCGAGGCCGGTGTGCTCGGCGCGATCGCCGGCGTGATGGGCTCGCTGATGGCGCTGGAGGTGATCCGGGCGATCACCGGCTTCGGCGAGCCGCTGGTCGGCAAGCTCCTGCTCGTCGACGCGATGGCGATGCGCTTCGAGACGATGAAATACGGCTGGGACCCGGACAATCCGCTGAACGGGACCGCAGCTGGCGTCGCCGCCTGAACTATTTTGCGGCGCGCTTGGCCTCGATCACATCGAAGAGCTGGGCCGCCAGATCCGGCCCGCCGAGCTTCTTGATCGCGCGCACCCCGGTCGGAGCGGTGACGTTGATCTCGGTCAGCTTGCCGCCGATGACGTCGATGCCGACCAGCAGCAGACCGCGCTCCCTCAGCGCCGGGCCGATGCGCTCGCAGATCTCGAGCTCGCGCTTTGAGAGATCGGTCGGCCTGGCGGCGCCGCCGCGCACCATGTTGGCGCGCAGGTCGCCGACCGCCGGCACGCGGTTGACCGCGCCGGCCGCCTTGCCGTCGATCAGGATGATGCGCTTGTCGCCCTCTGAGACCTCCTTGAGGAAGGCCTGGATCACCCAGGGCTCGCGGAAGAGGTTGGCGAACAGGTCGTAGAGCGAGCCGAAATTCGGGTCGCCCTTGCCGGTCTTGAACACGGTCGCGCCGCCATGGCCGTAGAGCGGCTTCATCACGATCTCGCCGAACTCCTCGCGGAACGCCTCGATCTCGGCGCGGTCGCGCGTGATCAGCGTCGGCGGCATCAGCTCGGGGAAATGCGTGACGAACAGCTTCTCCGGCGCATTGCGGACTTCGGTGGGGTCGTTGACCACCAGCGTCTTCGGATGGATGCGCTCGAGCATATGCGTCGAGGAGACATAGGCCATGTCGAAGGGCGGATCCTGGCGCAGCAGCACCACGTCCAATGTCGAGAGATCGGTCCGCTCGGGCTGGCCGAGCGTGTAGTGGTCGCCCTCGACGTCGCGGACCTCGACCGGGTTGATCACGGCGGTGACCTTGCCGTCGCGCAAGGTCAGCTTGTCGGGCGTATAGGTGAAGAGCCTGTGGCCGCGCGCCTGCGCTTCCAGCATCAGCGCGAAGCCGGTGTCGCCGGCGATGCGGACCTTCTCGATCGGGTCCATCTGGATGGCGACGTTCAGCGGCATGGCGGAAGCTCCGGTTGCGGCCGTTATATCGGCTGCGGCACAGCGGCAGCGCAAGAGCCTGCGTTCTGCGTCAGAGCACGAGCTCGAACACGCGGGGAACATGGCGGGGCAGCCGCCAGGGCGCGAGGAAGACCGCGTCGGCCCGAAGATTGCGCTGCATCGCCCAGGGATTGCGCGCCAGCCATTGCCGGATACGCGCCTCCATCAGCCGGCGCTTATCCGGGGTGATCGCGCCGGCGGCATCGTCGAGCACGGCGCGCGCTTTGACCTCGACGAAGACGATGTCGCTCCCGCGCGCCATGATCAGGTCGATCTCGCCGCCCTTGCCGCCGAAGCGGCGCTGCAGCAGGCGATAGCCCTTGAGGCTGAGGAAGGCGACGGCGAGCCATTCGCCGCGGCGGCCGGAGAGGCCGGAATGGCGGGCGCGGCGGCTGCGCAGCGCCTCGCTCATGGCGTGCGGGTCAATTCGAGGGCGCGGGCATAGACGACGCGGCGAGGCTGGCCGCTCGCCGCTGCGACCTGCGCCACCGCCTCCTTCAGCGAAACTTTTGCGAGCGCGGCGCGCAGGGCGTCGTCGAGCGTGTCGCCCTGCGCGGCCGCTGCGGAGGCATCGGGCGGGCCGATCACCACGACGATCTCGCCGCGCGCCTCCTCGGCTTCGGCGTAATGGGCGGCGAGGTCCGGCAGGGGGCCGCGCCGGACGTTCTCATAGTACTTGGTCAGTTCGCGCGCGACCGCTCCTGACCGTGCGCCGAGCACCGCGGCGGCGTCGGCCAGCATCTCGGCGAGCCGGCGCGGCGATTCGAAGAAGACGAGCGTGCCGGGAATCGCGGCAAGCTCGGTGAGGCGCGCCTTTCGGGCGGCGCTCTTCGGCGGCAGGAAGCCTTCGAAGAAGAAGCGGTCGGTCGGCAATCCCGCCAGCACCAGCGCCGCCAGCACGGCCGAAGGGCCGGGGATGCCGGTGACCGGCAAACCTTCCGCCACGACTTCGGCGACGAGCTTGTAGCCGGGGTCGGAGACCAAGGGCGTGCCGGCATCCGAGATCAGCGCCAGCTTGCCGCCCTGGCGCAGCTTCTCCAGGATCTTCGGGCGCATCTGCGCGGCATTGTGCTCGTGATAGGGCAGGAGCGGCGTCGCGATGCCGTAATGCGCCAGCAGTGTCTTCGAGGTCCTCGTGTCCTCGGCCAGCACCGCGTCGGCGGCGGCGAGCGTCGACAGCGCCCGGAACGAGATGTCCTTGAGATTGCCGATCGGCGTCGCGACGATGTGCAGCCCCGGCGCGAGCGGCTCGGCCTCGGCCCGGAGCCCGAAGGCCGCATAGCTCGGGGCGCGACCTGAGGCAGGCGGGGCGGATACAGGGCCGGACATGGCGGCGAAACTGCCACAGCAGTCCGCAAGATGCCACTCCCGGCCCGGCAACCTAGAGTTAACAACTTGAAAATAGCTTCGCTCGCTGGCAGGACTTGTTCACGGTTCGGGACAAGACATTCAGCTGGTGTGAGCTTGCCTTGCGCCTCGCCGGGGACTGGAGACGAAAACCGTGTCGCGTCACATGAAGCTCCTCGTCCCGCCGAGCCGCCGACTGATCCTGTTGTCCGGTGTTGGCGCCGTACTCGCCGCCTGCAGCGGCGGAACCGGCGGGCTCCCCGGCTTCGACAGCCAGACGACGCCTCCGGCCGGAGGCGGCGCGCCGCCGAGCGGCCCGACCATCGGCACCGGCTCGGTCAAGGTCGGCCTGATCCTGCCGCTGACCGCCGAAGGCTCCGGCGCGGCCGTCGGCAATTCGCTCAAGAACGCCGCCGAGATGGCGCTCGCCGAATTCCCCGGTGCCGACCTGACGCTGCTGGTCAAGGATGATCGCGGCACGCCCGATGGCGCCCAGACCGCGGCGCAGGAAGCCCTGCGCGAAGGTGCCGAGCTGATCATCGGCCCGCTTTTCGCCCCGTCGGTCCAGGCCGTCGGCCAGGTCGCCCGCGGCGCCGGCAAGCCGGTGATCGCCTTCTCCAGCGACAGCAACGTCGCCACGCGCGGGGTCTACCTGCTCTCCTTTCCGCCGGAAAACGACGTCAACCGCGTCATCGCGTATGCCTCGGCACAGGGGCGTAAGTCCTTCGCGGCGCTGGTGCCCGAGACCGCCTATGGCAAGGTCGTCGAAGGCGCCTTCCAGCAGGCGGTTGCCAATCGCGGCGCCCGCGTCGTGGTGATCGAGCGCTTCGGCTCCGACCAGAACAGCATGCGCGCTGCCGCGACCCGCCTGGCGCCGGCGCTGCAGCAGGCGGATGCGCTGTTCGTGCCGGCCGATGCCGCGACGATGCCGAGCCTCGGCCTCCTCCTGCAGCAGGCCGGCTACGACCCGGCCAAGGTCAAGCCGCTCGGCACCGGCGTCTGGAACGATGGCAATGTCGCGCGCGTCCCGGCGATCCAGGGCGGCTGGTTCGCCTCCCCGGACACCGCAGGCTTCAATGCCTTCGCCGGCCGCTACCAGAAGCGCTTCAACAGCCCCCCGACTCGCACCGCGACGCTGTCCTACGACGCGGTCTCGCTGGCGGCGGCGCTCGCCCGTACGCAGGGCAGCCAGCGCTTCTCGGAGAGCGTCCTGACCAATGCCTCCGGCTTTGCCGGCGCCGATGGCGTCTTCCGCTTCCGGCCGGACGGGCTGAACGAGCGCGGCCTCGCCGTGCTCGAATTGCGCAACGGCCAGATCGTCACCGTCAACGCCGCTCCGCGCGATCTGGGCCCGCGGACGAACTGACGGTCGCCGTCTTTCCGGGGGCGGCGAAGCCGCGGGCCTGGGACTCATATCCGCTGAAAAGGCAGAAATGGGCGGCTATCGTGCCGCCCATACTTATTCTTGCCGAGTTCATGGATTCCGGGCTCGGGCCTTCGGCCCGCCCCGGAAAGACGGCGTGATTCCTCACCCGCCGATGTTGAACGCCGCCAGCGCCGCCATGTTGACGATGTCGGAGTCCTTGGCGCCGAGCGGAACGATCTGCACCGGCTTGTCGAGGCCGACCAGCAGCGGGCCGATCACGGTCGCGCCGCCGAGCTCCTGCAGCATCTTGGTCGAGATCGACGCCGAGTGGAACGCCGGCATCACCAGCACGTTCGCCGGCCCGGTCAGGCGGCAGAACGGGTACTGTGCCATCAGGTCGCGATTGAGCGCGACATCCGCCGACATCTCGCCGTCATACTCGAAGTCGACGCGCTGGCCGTCGAGGATGGTCACGGCGTCGCGCACCTTCTCCGAGCGCTCGCCGGCCGGATGGCCGAAGGTCGAGAAGGCGAGCATCGCCACCTTCGGCTCGTAACCGAGGCGACGGGCGACGCCGGCCGCTTCGATCGCGATCTCCGACAGGTCCTGCGCCGTCGGCATCTCGGTTATCGCAGTGTCTGCGACCAGCACGGTGCGTCCGCGCGTGATCGCGATCGAGACGCCGATCAGGCGGTGGCCCGGCCTGTCGTCGACGACGCGGCGGACCTCCTCCAGTGCGATCGAGTAGTTGCGGGTGACGCCGGTCACCATCGCATCGGCGTCGCCGAGCGCGACCATGGCGGCAGCGAAATGGTTGCGGTCCTGGTTGATCAGGCGCTGGCAGTCGCGGAAGAGATAGCCCTGCCGCTGCAGTCGCTCGTAGAGATATTGCGCATAGGCCGCGTTGCGGTGCGAGAGCCTGGCGTTCTGGATTTCGATGCCCTTGGCGGCGAGGTCGACGCCGAGATGCTCCGCAGTCTCGTTGATGCGCTCTTCGCGCCCGACCAGGATCGCCTTGCCGAGCTCCTGATTGACGAAGGAGGCGGCGGCGCGGATGACCTGCTCTTCCTCGCCTTCGGCGAAGACGACGCGCTTGGGATAGCGCCGGACGCGCTCGAAAATGCGGTTGAGCGCGCCGGTGACGGGGTCGCGCCGTGCCGAGAGCTGCGCCCTGTATGCGCCGGTGTCGACGATCGGCTTGCCGGCGACGCCAGTGTCCATCGCCGCCTTGGCGACAGCCATCGGCACGACATGGATCAATCGCGGGTCGAACGGCACCGGGATGATGTAGTCCTTGCCATAGCGCGGGCGCGCACCCTGATAGGCGGCGGCGACCTCGTCTGGCACGTCCTCGCGCGCCAGCATCGCCAACGCCTCGGCCGCGGCGATCTTCATCTCCATGTTGATCGTGGTGGCGCGCACGTCGAGCGCGCCACGGAAGATGAAGGGAAAGCCGAGTACGTTGTTGACCTGGTTCGGATAGTCCGAACGCCCGGTCGCCATGATCGCGTCTTCGCGAATGGCGTGGACCTCCTCCGGCGTGATCTCCGGATCGGGATTGGCCATGGCGAAGATGATCGGATTCTCCGCCATCGATGCGACCATCTCCGGCGTCACCGCGCCCTTCTGCGACAAGCCGAAGAAGGCATCAGCCCCCTCCATCGCCTGCGCCAGCGTGCGCCGATCGGTCACCGCCGCATGCGCCGATTTCCACTGGTTCATGCCCTCGGTGCGGCCCTGATAGATCACGCCCTTGGTATCGCAGAGGATGACGTTGTCGGGCTTGAAGCCCATCGCCTTGAGCAGCTCGATGCAGGCGATCGCAGCGGCGCCGGCGCCGTTGATCACCAGCCTGGTCGACTTGACGTCACGGCCGGTCAGGTCGAGCGCGTTGATCAGGCCGGCGGCGGCGATGATCGCGGTGCCGTGCTGATCGTCATGGAAGACCGGAATGTCCATCAATTCGCGCAGACGCTGCTCGATGATGAAGCATTCCGGCGCCTTGATGTCCTCGAGATTGATGCCGCCGAAGGACGGGCCGAGATAGCGCACCGCCTCGATGAACTTGTCGGCGTCCTCGGTGTCGACCTCGAGGTCGATGGAATCGACATCGGCGAAACGCTTGAACAGGATCGACTTGCCTTCCATCACCGGCTTGGAGGCGAGTGCGCCGAGATTGCCCAGTCCGAGGATGGCGGTGCCGTTCGAGATTACCGCGACGAGGTTGGCGCGGGCGGTGTAGTCATAGGCGCGGCTCGGATCCTCGGCGATCGCCAGCACCGGCACGGCCACGCCTGGCGAATAGGCCAGCGACAGGTCGCGCTGTGTCGCCATCGGCACTGTCGGGATGATCTCGAGCTTGCCCGGCCTCCCCTGCGAATGGAAGAGCAGCGCCTCCTGGTCGGTGAAGGTCGGACGGGTGCGCTTGATCGGCGGGGAGCGGTCGTTCATGCGTCTGTTCTTTTTCACAGGCGTTTCCTCGGGGGGAAACGACCATAGGGCAGCGTCGCTTTCCTCGACAAGGCGCGATTGCGCGACAGCAGTTTTACCGTGACGGCGGGGATCGATGTGTGCGGGGAGCGCTCAGAGCCCGGCGCGCATGCGCGCGACGCTGTCGCCGACATAGCGATCGAGCTCGACCGCTTGCTCGCTGACCAGCCGCGCCGCCTGCACGACCCGCGCGGCCGCCTCCCCCGTGGCGCGGGCCTCGCCGCCGGCGCCGGCGACGTTCTCCGTGACCGTTGCGGCCGAACCGGCGACGGCCTGGGCGTCGAGGGCGATGCCGGAGGCGATCGCGCCCTGGCCGGAGACGACCTGCGCGATCGCGTCCGAGGTGGTCTCGATCGTCCCCATCGTGCCTTCGATCTGCCCGACGGCGTCGGCGACGGCGGCGGCCGCGCCGCGAATCTCCTGTAGCGTTGCGGCGATGCCCTGCGTCGCCTGCTGGGTCTGCTCGGCGAGGTTCTTGACCTCGCCGGCGACCACCGAAAAGCCACGCCCGGCAACGCCGGCGCGCGCTGCTTCGATCGTCGCGTTGAGCGCCAGCAGGTTGGTGCGCACTGCAATGTCCTCGATGAGGGCGAGCACCGCCCCGACCTTGTCGGCGGCGACGGCGAGCCCGCTGACATCCGCCCGTGTCGAGCGCACATGGCTCGCCGCCCGCCGGGCCGTCTCGGCGGCGAGGTCGGTCTGGCGCGTCAGCTCTCGGATCGAGGCGTCGATGCGCTCGGCCGCATGGGCGACGCTGCCGACGCGCTGCGAAGCGAGTTCGGCCTGCTGCGTCGCCTCGTTGGCGCGGGCAGTGGTGCGGTCGGCATTGGCCGCCATGCCCTGCGCCGCCTCGAGCATGCTGCGGGCGGAGTCGCCGACCCTGCCCAGCGCCTTGCCTACGGTCACTTCGAGATTCGCGGCGAGCTCCTCGAGCGCCGAGCGGCGCAGGGCCTCGATCCCGTCGCGGCGGGTTTCCAATGTCTTCTCGGGCGTGACGTCGAGCAGGACCCCGTCCCAGATCATCGTGCCGTCAGGCAGGCGACGCATCGTCGCCTCGCTGCGCAGCCAGACGATGCCGCCGTCGGGCGCGGCGTAGCGGGCCTCGAAGCGCCAGAGATCGCTTGTCGCTTGCTGCGCGGCGCGTTGTGCCTCGAAGCGTTGCCGGTCCTCCGGCAGCATCTTGCCGAGCCAGACTTCCGGATCGCGCTCGACCTCCTCCTTGCTGATGCCGAGCAGGCGATCGATGTTGAAGGAGGCGAACTGATACCGCATGCCCCCGTCGGGAGAGATGACCCGCTGATAGAGCGTGCCGGGCGCCCGCTCGATCAAGGTGCGCAGCCGGTAGGCGGTCTCGCGCCGGTCGTTGTCGCTGATGATCACGAAGCCGGTGAGGAAGATACCGATCGACCCGACCACGATCATGATCGGCACGGCCTCGCGCAGAAAGCGCTCGCCGGCTTCACCCGGGATGAAGGACACCGACAGCAGCAGGCAGACGGCGTCGATGATGCTCAGTGCCGCGAGATCGCGCCAGGACAGGGGCCGTCCTCGCCGGCCGAGCCAGATCGCGTAGGCGATGCCGATCGCGGCGCGGATCACGATGCCGGTGATGCCGGTCACCATCCCGACGCCGCCGCTCAGATAGCGCATCACCACGAGGGGCGTCGCCGTGATCACGGCTGCGATCGGGCCGCCGATCGGCCCGGCCAAAATGGCGAAGCTGTTGCGCGAATCGACGAACAGGCCCGGCTGCAGCACGAGGGGGGTGGCCATGCTGATCAGGGCGCCGGCCGCGAACAGCGCGCCGACGAGCACCTGTCGCAGCCATGGCCGTTGCGTGACCAACGGGCCGGCGACGATCAGAAGCAGCCCCGCCAGCAAGAGGAAGAACAGGCTCTGGGCGAGGTTGATGAGCAGCAACTTTGTGACTTTCGGCCGCCAGTGTTCGGTCCACCCTGCTTTCGATTGTTGAAAGCCGTCCTAACGGATGGTGTTGTCGGCGCATTTTGCTAGCGTGCCCGGCCCATGCGCCACACCTCGCCCCCCGACCTCGCCACAACCCCGTCGCCCGTCGCCGCGGCCGACGCCGGCCGCGTCACGCCGATGATGGTGCAGTACGTCGAGATCAAGGCGAATAATCCGGACTGCCTGCTGTTCTACCGGATGGGCGATTTCTACGAATTGTTCTTCCAGGACGCCGAGATCGCCTCGCGCACCCTCGGCATCGTGCTGACCAAGCGCGGCAAGCATCTCGGCGAGGACATCGCCATGTGCGGCGTGCCCGTCGAGCGCGCCGACGACTATCTGCAGAAGTTGATCGCTGCCGGCCATCGCGTCGCCGTCTGCGAGCAGACCGAGGATCCGGCCGAGGCCAAGAAGCGCGGCGGCAAATCGGTGGTGAAGCGCGATGTCGTGCGCCTCGTCACACCCGGCACCATCACCGAGGAGCGCCTGCTCGATCCAGGCCGGGCGAGCCTGCTCGTCGCAGTCGCCAGGCGCCGCCTCTCGGACGAGGTCTATGCCTATGGCATCGCCGCGGTCGACATCTCGACCGGCCGCTTTGCCGTGCTCGAGACCGACCAGCGTGGCCTTGCCGTCGAGCTCGCCCGCCTGGAGCCGCGCGAGATCGTCTGCCCCGATGCGATCCATGACGACCCCGAGCTCAGGGAATTCTGGCGCGATATCGCGGCTCCCGTGACGCCATTGGCGCGCGAGGGGCTCGATCCCGCCTCCGGCGAGCGCCGGCTCAAGGAATTCTTCGGCGTCGCCACGCTCGATGCCTTCGGCGCCTTCAGCCGCGCCGAGATCGCCGCCGCCGCCGCCGCGCTCGCCTATGTCGAGCGCACCCAGCTCGGCGCTCGTCCGCCTTTGTCGCCGCCCGTCCGCGAGGGCATGAGCGCGACCATGCTGATCGACGCGGCGACGCGCGCCAATCTGGAGCTGACCCGCACCCTCGCGGGAGAGCGCGCCGGCAGCCTGCTCGCCACCATCGACCGCACGGAAACGCCGTGCGGCAGCCGCCTGCTCGCCGAGCGCCTGGCCGGGCCGCTCACCGATCCCGAAGCGATCGGCCGGCGGCATGACGCCGTCGCGCTCCTGGTCGAGGTTCCCTCGCTGCGCGAGGCACTGCGGCGTGACCTCTCGCGTGTGCCCGATATCGCCCGGGCTCTCGCACGACTCTCGCTCGATCGCGGCGGCCCGCGTGATCTCGCGGCGCTCGGCGCTGGGCTCGACGCTGCTCGCGGCGTCGCTGCCGCGCTGTTGCGCCAGGGGGAACTGCCGGACGAGTTGCGCGAGGCGGCGCTGGCGCTCGGGCGCACCGATCCCGATCTGGCGACCCGCCTCTCCTCGACGCTCGCCGACGATCTGCCGCTGCTGAAGCGCGATGGCCGCTTCGTGCGCGAGGGCTTCGATCCGGCGCTCGATGAACTCCGCCTGCTCCAGGTCGATTCGCGCAAGGTGATCGCGCAATTGCAGGCACGTTATGCCGCCGAGACCGATTGCCGGACGCTGCGCATCAAGCACAATTCCATGCTCGGCTATTTCGTGGAGGTGCCGCAGGCGGTTGGCGAAACCTTCCTCAGGGAGCCTTGGCGCGCCGTCTTCGTGCATCGCCAGACCATGTCGGACGCGATGCGCTTCTCCTCGGTCGAGCTCGGCGAGCTCGAGGCCAAGATCGCCTCCGCCGCCGACCGGGCGCTGAAGCTCGAGCTCTCGATCTTCGCCGCCTTGACCGACGCGGTTCTCGCTGCTGCAGAGCCGATCAAGGCGGCGGCGCAGGCCCTCGCGGTGATCGACGTCGCCGCGGCGCTGGCAGAACTTGCGATCGATGGCGGCTGGACGAGGCCCCAGGTCGATGACGGCGCCGCCTTCACCATCAAGGCCGGCCGCCATCCAGTGGTCGAGGCGGCGTTGAAACGCCAGGGCCAGCCCTTCGTCGCCAATGACAGCGAGCTCTCGGCTGCCGGCAAGAGCCGCGATGGCCGCATCTGCCTGATCACCGGCCCGAACATGGCGGGTAAGTCGACCTTCCTGCGCCAGAACGCGCTGATCGCCGTGCTCGCCCAGATGGGTTCCTTCGTGCCGGCGCAGAATGCGCATATCGGCGTGGTCGACAGGCTGTTCTCGCGGGTCGGTGCCGCCGATGATCTCGCCCGCGGCCGCTCGACCTTCATGGTCGAGATGGTCGAGACCGCCGCGATCCTGAACCAGGCCGGGCCGCGGGCGCTGGTCATCCTCGACGAGATCGGCCGGGGCACCGCGACCTTCGATGGGCTCTCGATCGCCTGGGCCGCGATCGAGCATCTGCACGAGGCCAATCGCTGCCGGGCGCTGTTCGCGACGCACTATCATGAGCTGACGGCGCTGGCCGAGCGGCTCGACCGCGTCGCCAACGCCACCGTGCGCGTTACCGAATGGAACGGCGAAGTCGTCTTCCTGCACGAGGTCGTGCCGGGCGCGGCTGACCGCTCCTACGGCATCCAGGTCGCCAAGCTCGCCGGCTTGCCGCCTGCCGTGGTCGAGCGCGCCCGCGCCATCCTCTCCGAGCTGGAGAAGAGCGAGCGTGAGAAGCCGGTCGCGGCCCTGGTCGACGATCTTCCGCTCTTCGCGGTGCAGATGCGCAAGCCCGCTCCGGTCATTGAGGCGGTCGCTGGCCCGGATGAGTTGCGTGAGACGCTGGCCGGGCTCGATCCTGACGAGATGACGCCGCGCGAGGCGCTCGAGGCGCTCTACAGGCTCAAGCGGCTGAACTGAGGCGGCGCCCGATCCCCTCCGCCGCCGCGACCCCCGTGGCGAAGCAGGCCTGCAGCAGGTAGCCGCCGGTCGGCGCCTCCCAGTCGATCATTTCGCCGGCTATGAATATCCCCGGCAAGCGGTTCAGCATGAAGTTCGCATCGATCTCCTCGGCCCGGATGCCGCCGGCGGTCGAGATGGCGCGGGCGAGCGAGGCCATGCCGGTGAGGCGCAAGGACGTTGCCTTGATCAGCTTGGCGAGCGCTTCGGGCTCGGCCGGCAGCGGCCCGTTCGCAGCCTCGCGCAGCACGGCGGCGGCTACCGGCGAAAGCCCGGCCGCCTTGCGCAGATGATTGCTCAGCGTTTCGCCTGCGCGGCGCTTCGCCAGCCGTTTGGCGAGCTCCGGCTTGGTCAGATCGGGACGCAAGTCGATGGCGAGGATCGCGCCGCCCTCACGGGCGATCGCCTCGCGCAATGGGCCGGACAGGGCGTACACCGCCCCGCCCTCGATTCCACCAGCATCGATCATTGCCTCGCCGAGGACCCGTTGTCCGGCAAAGCTCAGCGCGATGCGCTTCAGTGGCTGTCCGGCGAAACGCTCGCGCATCAGCGCTGACCAGGCGACGGTGAAACCGGCATTGGCGGGACGCAAGGGGGCGATCGCGATGCCCTTCTGCTCCAGCAGTTCGACCCAGGAGCCATCCGCCCCGAGCCGCGGCCAGCTCGCCCCGCCGAGCGCCAGCAGCGTCGCGCGCGGCTTCACGGTCTCCGCGCCACCAGCGCGCAAGGTGAAACGCAGCGCGCCGCTCCCGTCCCATCCCGTCCAGAGCCGGCCGGCATGCAGTTCGACGCCGAGCCCGTCGAGCCGCGCCAGCCAGGCGCGCAGCAGTGGCGAGGCCTTCATCGCCTTTGGGAAAACGCGTCCGCTCGAGCCGACGAAGCTCTCCGCGCCGAGCCCGTCGGCCCAGTCGCGCAGCGCCTTGGGCGGAAAGGTGCGGATCGCCGACTCCAGCCAGGTTCGCGCCTCTCCATAGCGGCCGAGCAGAACGTCCAGCGGCTCGGAATGCGTCAGGTTGAGCCCGCCGCGACCGGCGAGCAGGAATTTGCGCGCCGGCGAGGTCATCCGCTCATAGATCGCGACCGTGTGGCCGGCCAGCGCCAGCCGCTCGGCTGCGATCAGCCCGGCTGGGCCGGCGCCGATGATGGCGACGTCCGGCTCGCTCAATTGCCGAACACGGTGTTGAGCTGGCTGCCGACCATGATGAAGGTGGTGCGCTTCGGCATCTCCTTGAGCCGGACCGCGCCGATATAGGTCATCGCCGAGCGCACCCCGCCCATGATCTCCTGCATCGTGCCCTCGACCGGGCCGCGATAGGGCACCTCGACGGTCTTGCCCTCGGAGGCTCGGTATTTGGCGACGCCGCCGGAATATTTCTTCATCGCCGTGTCCGAGGACATGCCGTAGAACACCATCGCGACCGGCACCTTCTCGCCGTCATGGGTCTCGTAGCGGATCTCGCCCTCGCATTCGTCATGGCCGGCCAGCATGCCGCCCATCATCACGAAGTCGGAGCCGCCGCCATAGGCCTTGGCGACGTCGCCCGGCACGGTCAAACCGCCATCGCCGCAAACCAGCCCTTTCAGGCCATGGGCAGCGTCGGCGCATTCGATGATCGCCGAGAGCTGCGGATAGCCGACGCCGGTCATCTTGCGGGTGGTGCAGACCGAGCCCGGACCGATGCCGACCTTGACGATATCTGCCCCGGCCAGGATCAGCGCCTCCGTCATGTCGCCGGTGACGACGTTGCCGGCCATGATCGCCGCGTTCGGAAAGGCCCCGCGCGTCGCCTTGACCGTGTCGACGAATTTCTCGGTGTAGCCATTGGCGACGTCGAGGCAGATCTTGTCGATCGGCGCCTTGGCATGGACGGCCTTGAGCTTGTCATGGTCGGAATCGGTCGTACCCAGCGAATAGAAGGCGTTGGCCGAGCCCGGTTCCTTGAAGAACGCGATGAGCTCGTCGGCGTCGTAGTGCTTGTGCAGCGCGACCATGGCGCCGTGCTTCAAGAGGGCGCGCGCCATCGCCATGGTGCCGACCACGTCCATGTTCGCGGCGATCAGCGGAAAGCCGGTCCATTCGCGGCCGGTATGCGCGAAGCGGAAGCTCCTGTTGACGTCGACCTCGGCGCGGCTGCCCAGCGTGGAGCGCTTCGGGCGGATCAGCACGTCGCGGAAGTCGAGTTTCGGATCGTTCTCGATGCGCATGATCAAAGCTCCGGCGGCTGGCGCAGACGGTGAAACGGTGCACGCGGCGACAGGGAGCGTGCCGGGATTCATAGCCGCTCGAACCCTCCTGAGCAATGCGCCGGCTGCCGGTGGAGTTCCGGGAAGAAGCTTTAGCAGCTTCTAAAGTTTTCTCTGGACAGGGGGCGGGCGCCGCGATACTTAAGCTCATGCTTCACCAACCGGACCAGCTCGATCTCATGTTCCAGGCGCTGGCGGATCCGAACCGCCGGCAGATGGTGCAGCGGCTCAGCGAGGGGCCGGCAAGCGTCAGCGAGCTGGCAGCGCCGCTTGCGATGACGCTGTCGGCGGTGGTGCAGCATCTCGCCGTTCTCGAAGGAGCAGGGCTGGTGCGTACGCAGAAGATCGGGCGGGTCCGCACCTGCCAGCTCGATACGCAGGCGCTGCGGGCGGCGGAGCGCTGGATCGGCGAGCGCCGTGCCCTCTGGGAGCGACGCTTCGACCGGCTCGGCGCTTTCCTCGCCGAACAGGATCTGAAGGAAGGAGACGGAGTATGACGCAGCGGAGCGCCGTCCACGCCGATTTCACCATCGAGCGACGTTACGATGCGAGCCCGGCCCGGGTCTTCGCCGCCTTTGCCGACCCGGTCGCCAAGCGGCGCTGGTCGACCTGCCATGACGAGGGCGGGCTTGGCGAATACAGCCTCGATTTCCGCGAGGGCGGCTTCGAGACGATGCGTGGCGCGCCTGGGCCGGGCAGCTTCTATGCGATGCGGGCGATCTATCACGAGATCGTGCCGCGTGAGCGCATCGTCTATTCCTACGAGATGTTCCGCGACGATCTGCGTCTCTCGGTCTCGCTGGTGACGCTGGAGTTCCTTGGTGAGGGCGCCGGCACCCGCCTCGTCTTCACTGAACAATCCGTCTTCCTCGACGGCCACGACACGCCGCAGGCGCGCGAGCAGGGCACCGGCATCGGTTTCGACCGCCTCGCCGAGGAACTGGCGCGGGAAGCCGCTCCCGCCTGACCAATCCCATCCGTTTCGACCCTTTCAACCCGCGCCGCCCGGCCGCAGGAAGGACCAGTCATGGCTTTGACGCTCTATTTCCACCCGCTCTCCTGCTACTGCCAGAAGGTGCTGGTGGCGCTCTATGAGAACGGCACGCCGTTCACGCCGAAACTGGTCGATCTCGGCGACCCCGGCGAACGCGCCGATTTCCTGAAGCTCTGGCCGATCGGCAAGTTTCCATTGCTGGCGGATGGCGCGCGGCTGGTGCCCGAGAGCAGCATCATCATCGAATACCTGGCGCAGCACCATCCCGGCTCGCAGGCGCTGCTCACTACCGACCCGATCGAGGCGCTCGACGTCCGCCGGTTCGACCGCTTCTTCGATCTTCATGTGACCACCCCGATGCAGAAGATCGTGCTCGACCGCATCCGCCCGGCCGACGGCAAGGACCCGGTTGGCGTCGAGGAGGCCCGGGAGATGCTGAAGCGCGCCTATGCCGTGCTGGAGGCGGAGCTCGATGGCCGGGCCTGGGCGGCGGGCGAGAGCTTCACCATGGCCGATTGCTCGGCGGCGCCGGCGCTGTTCTATGCTGAGCGCTGCGTCTCGTTCCAGGACGGCTATCCGCGCCTTGCCGCCTATTTCGAGCGTCTGCGGACGCGGCCGTCCTTCGCCCGGGCGCTGGCCGAGGCCGAGCCCTTCTTCCAGTTCTTCCCGCGCGGAGAGGGCGATGCCGGCCTGTCTCGCTAGCTCAGCCGGCGGCCCGGAGCTCGGCCGCCTGCTGCGCCACGACCTCTTCATAGGCCGCCCGCAGCCGCTCCATCACGCGCGGCCCATCATTGGGGCGCGGAATATTGAGATGGCTCTCGCGCAATTCGTCCATGAAGTCGTCGAGCAAAGGCTGGCCGCCCTCCTGCAGTATTTGGGCGCGCACCGCCATGTCCGGCGTCACCGGCTGGAAGCGCAGGCCCCAGCTCGACAATTGCGCCAGCACCGGCAGCAATTGGATGCCCTTTTCCGTCAGGCTGTAGATCGCCTTCTGCTTGTGGCTCGGGTCATCGGCCCTGGTCAGCACGCCCTGTGCCAGCAGCGTCTTCAGCCGGTCGGCGAGGATGTTCGAGGAGATGCCCTCCTGCGAGTTGAGCAGCAATTCGCGGAAATGCCGGCGACTGCCGAACATCATGTCGCGCAGGACCAGCAGGCTCCAGGCATCGCCGACGACCTCGAGCGTCAGGTTGATCGGACAGCCCGAGCGGGGGGTGACACTCATCTCGTTCTCCAGAAACCGATTGCAATATCGCATCGGTTTGTCCGCTTCACAACCGCTCAGTTCGCCTCCCAATCAGAAGGAATCCGACCAGCGCGGCGACGTAAGGCGATGCAGGCTGAATGGAGAACCAACTCCATTCAGCCACAGTTCATCCCGGGCCGGCTAACCGGCATTCTGGCGGCATCTGAACCGGGAAAACCCGGCTGGTGCCGCTTCCGATGTCGCGATCCGGGGGGATCACTCGACTGTGCTGAAAGCCGTCGAACCGAACACCGTGCCTGCCGGCCCGCCATCCGACTGGCAGGTCACAAAAAGCTTCGCCCGTCTCACCGGCGGCTTCTGGCGCGGCGGTACCGCTGGGCGGGCCTGGTTCTGGTCGATCGCGCTGGCGAGCGCGATCATCCTCAACGTCTTCGCCAACGTCACCGTCAACCGCTGGAACGGCTGGTTCTTCGACGCGCTCGAGAAGAAGGACGGCGAGAGCGCATTGATCGCCATGGCCGTCTTCCCGGTGCTGGTGCTGATCGCGGCCGGCCTCGGCGTCATCATCCTGATCTCGCGCGAGACCTTCCAGGTCCATTGGCGCGCCTATGTCACCGGCAAGCTCGCCGATCGCTGGATCGGCGAGCGCCGCTTCTACCGGCTCGGCCTCTCCGGCTACGAGCCGGCCAATCCCGAATACCGCATCGCCGACGATGTCCGCTGGGCGACCGAGCCGGTGGTCGACTTCGCCATCGGCCTGCTCTCGGCGGTGATCACCGCGATCACCTTCATCGGCATCCTCTGGTCGATCGGCGGCTCGCTCAGCGTCGAAGCGCATGGCGTTCCCTTCGAGATCCCGGCCTATATGGTGCTGGCCGCGATCATCTACGCCGTGCTGGTCTCCGGGCTGATCACCTGGGTCGGCCGGCCGCTGCCGCGCCTGATCGCCGCCCGCAACGAGGGCGAGGCGCGCCTGCGCTTCTCGCTGATGCGCATCCGCGACCATGGCGAGACGATCGCGCTCTCGCGGGCCGAGACCGGCGAGCGCCGCGCCGTCGCCGCGACCTATGAGACGCTGGTGACGCGCTGGCTCGCCATGATCCGCCAGCGTGGCCGGCTGACCTGGATCACCAATGGCAGCGGCGCGCTGGTGCCGGTGGTGCCGCTCCTGCTGGCGGCACCGAAATACCTCTCCGGCGAGATGTCGCTCGGCGATGTCGTCCAGGTCGCAGCCGCCTTCGTCGCCGTGCAGAACGCCTTCAACTGGGTGCTCGACAACTTCATGCGCATCGCCGAATGGCTCGCCTCGGCCCGGCGTGTCGACGAGCTGGCGCGCGCGCTCGGCGCGATCGAGGCCGGCGCAGCCGAGAGCGACATCGCCGTCCTCGCCAGCGAAGACGGTGGGTTGCGGCTGGATGAGCTGACCCTGACCGATCGCGACGGCCGCACCTTGCTCGCCGATGTCTCGACGGCGCTGCCGGCCGGCGCGACGCTGCATGTCGCCGGCGAGATGGGTCATGGCAAGGCCGCCCTGATCCAGGCCGTCGCGGGCCTCTGGCCCTGGGGGCGCGGCGCGGTGGCGCTGCCGGACGGTGCACGCATCGCCGTGCTGCCGCAGCATCTGCATCTCTCGGAGGGCAGCCTGCGCGCCGTGCTCGACCCGACCGGCGACCATGGCGCCGCGCAGGCGGAGGCTGTCTTGCGGCATTACGGTCTTACAGGCCTCGTACCGCAGCTGGAGCTGTCGCACGACTGGGAGAAGGCGTTGACCACCGGCGATCGCCAGCGCCTCGCTCTGGCACGTGCCGAACTGGCGGAGCCCGATGTTTTTCTGCTCGACGAGGCGACGAGCGGGCTGGAGACCGAGGCGGCGCTCGACCTGCTGGCGCGCCTGCGGGCAGCGCGGCCGGACGCGGTCATGCTGCTGATCGGCCAGAGCCCCGGCTTCACCGAAGCCGCCGATCATCACCTCACCATGCGCCGCGCCGGCGGTGTCGCCCGGATGGTCTCGGCAGACGGACCGCGGCCGGCCGTATTCGCCGAAGCCGGCGGAGGACCCCGCTAAAACGTCATTCAGCGCCGGGCAGACCGGCCCCCCTTTCAAAGAACGGAGCCAAACGCATGTTGAACATCTGGGACGTCTACTGGGGCTTGCGGGTCGAGCAATGCCCCTGCGACGTGCATTTCGTCGAATGGCTGGAAGAGCAGGGCCTGACCGGCAAGCGCATCTACCATTTCGGCACCGGTGGCCACCATTATGTCGGCATCCGCTGCGCCGAGCCGGAGCTGGATTGCGCCGTGCTGGGGATCACGGCTTCGCCCAAGGAGTACGAGGCCTTCGTCAAGCTCGCGATCGACAACCCGACGATCACCAAGAGCTACAGCGCCTATTTCGGCGACATCTATACCAGCAACGCCCGGCTGCTGCCGCGCTTCGACATCATCACGCTCTTTCACTCCTGTGAGTTCCGCAGCGAAAAGAACGATGCCTATGGCGCGCTGACCGATCTCGAAGTGATGCAGCTCTTTGCCGACCAGACCGATGCCGGCGGCCATATCCTCTTCTATACCGGCTCCTTCGCCTATGAGGCGGCCAGGCCGATCATCGCGGACTGGGCGAAGTCGCGTCAGGTCGAGGAGATCGGCGAGTTCAAGACGCTGCGCATCTTCCGCAAGACCGCCTGATCAGGCGAGCAGGCCGAGCCCGGGGCGCAGCCCGTCGAGCAGCGCTTGCCGGAACAGGGCGATCGGCAGCGCCAGCCGCCCTGCCGGCGGCCGGTGCAGCAGCCAGGAGCGTACCCGCGGCCGGAAATCGGGCGCATCGATGATCTCGACCGTGTCGCGCCAGGGGCTGTTCTGCAGCGCCGCCGGGGTGACGATGCCGATGCCGTGGCCGCGCGCGACCAGCGACAGACGCAGATCGGCGCTGAGCGCCTCGACGCCGACCTGGAAGTTGAGATGCGCCGCCTCGAATTGCTGGCGGATGAAGGCGCGAAAGCCGCAGCCATTGGCGTTCATCACCCAGGGATAGCCGGACAGCATGGCGAGCGTGGCTGGCCGCGGCACCTGCAGCGACGGCGCCGCGACCAGCAGCACCTCCTGCGGGCCGAGATCGTCGCAGGCGAGGCCGTCCGGCGGGGCTAGCCCGTCGGCGAGGCAGAGCGCGGTCGCGTCGAGCTCGTTGCGCAGGGTCTGTTCAAGCAACTGCGGCGACCAGCCCATGGTGATGCGCAAGGTCAGCTCCGGAAAGGTCGCGCGCAGCCGGTCGAGCGGCACCGCCAGCGCGGCCTCCGACAGATAGGGCATGATCCCGAGCCGGAACTCGCCGCGGATCTCGCCATCGGGCGCGACCCCGGCCTTGAGATCGGCGACCGAACGCAGCACGCGCAGGCCCTGCTCATAGGCCTCGCGGCCGGCACTGGTCGGCCGCAGCGGCTTCGATTGCCGGTCGAGCAGGGCCACGCCGAGGCTATCTTCCAAGTTCTGGATCCGCCGGGTGACGCCGGGCTGCGTCAGGTTGAGCCTGGCCGAAGCGCCGATGATCGAGCCGGTCTCGACGACCGCGACATAGGCCTCCAGGTCACGCAAATTCATAGCAGTCCCGCATAATCATTATTGTAACAATCGATTTGTAGCATAATGCTCAAGGTAAATAAAGTTCTCCGATGATATGCGAGTCCATATGTCGGAGCTGTCATCGTGTCCGCCCAAGATCAGGCTCTCTGCCAATCCCTGCCGAAAACGCCGGAGGAACACGGGCTTTCGGTCGCGCTCACCGTGCTGTTCGCCGTCGCGGTCGGCGTCATCGTCACCAACCTGTTCGCGCCGCAGACGCTGGTCGGGGCAATCGGCGCGAGCTTCGGCCTGCCGGAGGCGGCGAGCGGCCTCGTCGCGATGGCGCCGCTGCTGGGCTATGCCGCCGGCCTCATCCTGCTGGTGCCGCTCGCCGATCTCGTCGAGAACCGCGCTCTGGTCCTGCGCATGTTGTCATGCGCGATCCTGGCTGCCGGGCTGGCTGCGGTCGCGCCAGGTCTGCCGGCGCTGCTCGTCCTGATGGTCGTCCTCGGCGCCGCTTGCTCCGCCATCCAGATCCTGGTGCCGATCGCGGCCGCGATGGTGGCGCCCGCCAAGCGCGGCGCCGTGATCGGCGATGTGATGAGCGGGCTGATGGTCGGCATCCTGCTGGCGCGCCCGCTCGCCAGCCTCCTTGCCGATGCCTGGGGCTGGCGCGGCTTTTATGTCGTCAGCGCGGGCGCGATGGCGCTGTTGGCGCTCGTCCTCGCGGGCAATCTGCCGCGCCGCCGGCCGGAAGCGCGGGTGAGCTATCCTGCTCTCATCGCTTCGCTCGGGCATCTGCTGCGGCAGGAGCCGGTGCTGCGCCGGCGGGCGCTCTCGGCGGCGCTGGTGATGGCGAGCTTCAGCCTGATCTGGACGGTCATCGCGCTGCGGCTGGTGCAGCCGCCTTTCCTGCTCGGCCAGCGTGGCATTGCCCTGTTCGCCTTGGTCGGGGCCGGCGGGGCATTGGCGACGCCGCTGTTCGGGCGCTTCGGCGACCGTGGCTGGACCCGGCCGGCGACCCTGACGAGCCACCTTCTGCTACTCGGGGCGCTGGCGCTGCTGGGCTGGGCCGGAACGAGCGAGCATCTTGCAATGCCGGTCGCCCTCGCTGGGCTCGGCCTCGGCGTCTTCCTCCTCGACATCGGCGTCACCGGCGACCAGACGCTCGGCCGCCGCGCGGTCAACCTGTTGCAGCCGGAGGCGCGCGCCAGACTGAACGGGCTGTTCGTCGGCATCTTCTTCCTCGGCGGTGCTCTCGGCTCGGCCCTGGCCGGAGTGAGCTGGGCCTGGGGCGGCTGGCTCGGCAGCTGCGGCGTGGCGGCCGTCTTCGGGCTGCTGGCGCTGCTCGTCGGCCGGCGCGCCTAGGGCGCCGGCTTGTACCTCGCCGCGATTGGCGCTAGCTCTCGCCCGTCGATTTACTCGAACCAAGGAGGGCTGCGTGATCACGTTCTTTCGTCACCATCGTCAGCGCGGCCCCGTTCAGGCCCTGCAAGCCGGCTTGCAGGGCTGGCCGTACAGGCGTTTCCCTTAGGTCTTGTCCAGGTCTGCCCTTCGTGAGGGCGTAGCGTTTCCGCTGCGTCCATCCCCTCATCGAGCCAGGCGTTCCGCATTCGTGGCGTTCCGGGGAAGGACCCCGGCCGAATGACGGCGCGCGGCTCGGGCAGTTCCGAGACCGACCATGACCCTGATCACCCTGCGCAATCTCGGCGTCACACTGGGCGCCCCGCTCTTTTCCGACCTCTCCTTGTCTCTCGTTGCCGGCGACCGCCTCGGCCTCGTCGCCGCCAATGGCCGCGGCAAGTCGACCTTGCTGCGCTGCCTCGCCGGTTCGCTCGAACCGTCTGCCGGCGAGATCACCCGCTCACGCGGCCTGCGTATCGGCCATGTCGAGCAGGATGCCCCGCCGCAACTGCTCGCCCAGCCCGTCGACCAGCTGTTGCTCGACCAATTGCCGGCCGACCAGCGCGAGAGCGAGCATTGGCGCGTCGAGGTTGCGCTCGATTCGCTCGCGATATCGGGAGAACAGCGCCGGCGCCCGCTCGGGCAGTTGAGCGGCGGCTGGCAAAGGCTCGTTCTGCTGGCGCGCGCCAGCATCGCCGAGCCGGACCTGCTGCTGCTCGACGAACCCACCAACCATCTCGATCTCGCGCGCATCGGCCTGCTGGAAAGCTGGCTCGCCGCCCTGCCGCGCGACATGGCGGTGATCCTGTCGAGCCATGACCGCGCCTTCTTGGACGCGACGACCAATCGGACGCTGTTCCTGCGCCAGGAGCGCTCGCAGTTGTTCGCGCTGCCCTATTCGCCGGCGCGCGCCGCGCTGGAAGAGAACGACGCCGCGGCGGCGCGCCAGCACGAACGCGACCTCAAGGCCGTCCAGCAGATGCGCCGGCAGGCGGCCAAGCTGAACAATATCGGGATCAATTCCGGCAGCGATCTCCTGCTCAGCAAGACCAAGCAGCTCAAGCGCCGGGCCGACGAGCTCGAAGCGTCAGCGCGCCCGGCCCATCGCGAGCGCTCCGCCGGCGCGATCAGGCTCGCCAGCAGCGCGACGCATGTGCGGGCGCTGGTCGAGCTCGACGACGTCGCGGTCGAGACGCCGGACGGAAGGTTGCTGTTCCGGACGGGCAAGCGCTGGATCAGCCCCGGCGATCGGATCGTGCTGCTCGGCCTCAACGGCGCCGGCAAGTCGCGCTTCATCGGGATGCTCCATGCCGCCATTCGCGGCGAGGATCGGCTCGGTATCAGGGCGACACCGTCGCTGGTGCTGGGCCATGCCAGCCAGAGCCTCGCCGAATTGCCCGACGGCGACACGCCGCATGGCCTGATCAGCCGGCGCTTCGATGTCGGCGACCAGCCGGCCCGAGGGCTGCTCGCCGGTGCCGGCATCGTCATCGATCGCCAGACCGGACCGATCGGCGCGCTCTCGGGCGGGCAGCGGGCGCGGCTCGCCATGCTGGCTTTGCGTCTCGCCAGACCGAACTTCTATCTGCTGGACGAGCCGACCAACCATCTCGACATCGAGGGCCAGGAGGCGCTGGAGGCCGAGCTCAGCGCGGGTGAGACCTGCTGCCTCCTCGTCTCGCATGATCGCAGCTTCGTTCGCGCTGTCGGCAACCGCTTCTGGCTGATCGACAGGCGCAAGCTGGTCGAGGTCGACGACCCCGAGGCCTTCTTTCGGGAGGCGATGGAGGCGGAGGGCTGACCAACACTGTCGCGATCGTCATGAAGCGGCCGGCGCGTCCTGCGCCGGCCTCATGGCGCGCATTCGCCGCGCTGTCCCGCCTTGTGCATCGCGGCGAAGGCGCTATCTCTCGGGTCCGGCCGCCAAGGCCAGCCGCCAGCAACCCGCCTTGCCCGCCGCAGCCGCGTGTGGGCGCAACCCGACAAGAGTGCTGATGTCGTTCGGCCCGCACGAGCCAGGAATGCCGCTGCGCAAGCGCAGCCGCTGGTGGTGGCTTGGTCCGCTCGCCTCTTCGGTGATCTTCGTCGCCTCGCTGGTGGTGCTCTACTACATCGTCCGCGAGATCGAGCCCGGCGAGCTCGCCCGGGCCTTCGCCAACGCCAGTCAGCGCCAGCTCCTGCTCGCACTCGGCTTCACCGCGCTGAGCTATCTGCTGCTCACGGGCTATGACGCGCTGGCGCTGCGGCGGCTTGGCCTGTCGATTCCCTATCGGACCACGGCGCTCGCCTCCTTCACCAGCTATTCCGTCGCCTTCACCCTCGGTTTCCCGATCGTGACCGGCGGCACGGTGCGCTACTGGGTCTACTCGGCCAAGGGCGTGCGCGCTTCGGAGGTCGCGAGCCTCACCGTCATCGCCGGCCTGACCTTCTGGCTCGGCCTCGGCATGATCCTCTGCGCCAGCCTGTTCTATGCGACCGACTCGGTCGCCGTGCTGGCGCGGACCTCGCCGCTGGTGATCCAGGGCGTCGGCGCGGCTGTGGCGCTCGGCACGGCCGGCTATCTCTTCTGGGTCGCGACCGGGGAGAGGACCTTGCGGGTCAGCGGCTGGAACCTGCCGCTGCCTGGGCTGGGCGTCACGCTGGCGCAGATGCTGCTCGGCGCCGCCGAGGTCTGCGCTGCCGCCGCCGTGCTCTATGTGCTGCTGCCGGGCGGGCACAACCTGCCCTATGAGAGCTTCCTGGCGGCCTATATCTTCGCCTGCCTGATCGGTATCGCCAGCCATGCGCCCGGCGGGCTCGGCGTCTTCGAGGCGACCATGCTGATCGCGCTGAGCCGGCTGCCCTTCGAGCAGGTGCTCGGCGCGCTGCTGCTCTTCCGCATCATCTACTACATCCTGCCCTTTATCCTGGCGCTGGTGCTGCTGGCGCTGAACGAGATGATCAGGCGCATCAGGCGGCACGAGCGCTAAAGACGGCGCTCCTCAGCTCTCGCCGCCATCGGCGAGATATTCCTCCGCCGTCAGCACGATCTTGCGGTCGACCTCGCCGATCACCTCCTCGTCCTTGCCCTTGTAGGGCACGGCGTGGAGCACATGGCGGATGGCGTTCAGCCGGGCGCGGTATTTGTCATTGGCACGCACCACGGTCCAGGGCGCGTGCTCGGTCGAGCTCTGCGCCAGGATCTGCTCGAAGGCGTCCGAATAGTCGTCGAAGCGCGGCAGCGCCTCGAAATCGATCGGCGACAGCTTCCAGCGCTTCAGCGGATCGTGCCAGCGCGCATGCAGCCGGCTCATCTGCATCTCGCGGCCGATGGTCAGGAACAGCTTGACCATCCTGATCCCGTCATGGGTCAGCATGCTCTCGAAGGCCGGCGCCTCGCGCAGGAAGTCCTTGGCCTGCCCGGGCGTACAGAAGCCCATGACGCGCTCGACGCCGGCGCGATTGTACCAGGAGCGGTCGAAGAACACGATCTCGCCTGCCGTCGGCATCTGCGCCGCATAGCGCTGAAAATACCATTGTCCCTTCTCGGTGTCGGAGGGCTTCGACAGCGCTACGATCCGGGCCTGGCGCGGATTGAGATGCTGGGTGAAGCGCGCGATCGTGCCGCCCTTGCCGGCCCCGTCGCGCCCCTCGAAGACGATGACGATGCGCTCGCCCTTGTCGCGCGCCCAGGCGAGCAGCTTCAGCAACTCGATCTGCAGCGGCTCGAGCTCCTTCTCGTAGAGCTTGCGCTTGTATTTGCGGTGATAGGGGAAGTCGCCGCTGGCGAAGGCCCTGTCGTCGATCTCCTTGGGCAGCGCCTCGGCCTCGATGTCGAAGGCGAGCTTGCCATGGCTCGTTTTGCCCTGCTTGCCCGCTTTGCTGCCGTTCGAAGCCTTCTTCGCCATCGCATTCGTCTCCTGGACCCGCCCAGAAGCTAGAACGTGCGATGCGGGAAGGGAATTGCGTTGCAGCCTCGGTCCGGCCTAAGAGGCCTCGCCGCAGGCCACGCACCGGAAGGCAGGAGCCGCATGCATGCTTTGGTCGACCCAAAGGCGCCGGTCACGGCGGCGCTGATCGAGGCCATTGGCGTTCCCGCCGTGCTGCTCGACCCGCAGGGCGTGATCCAGGCGCTGAGCCCGACCGCGCCGGCGCTGGTCACCGCGCTCGCCAAGGGCAAGCCGCTCGCCCTCGTGATGCGCGATCCTGATCTGATCGACGCGATCGAGCAGGTCTCGCGCCATGGCGGCCGCCGTGCCGTCGAGTTGATCGAGCGCGTCCCGGTCGAGCGCACGTTCCGCATCCATATCGCCGCGCTCGCCGGCAGCGGCTGGCGCCGGGCCGTGCTCCTGACCTTCGAGGACCTGAGCGAGCAGCGCATGACCGAGCGCATGCGCGTCGACTTCGTCGCCAACGCCAGCCATGAACTGCGGACGCCGCTCGCCTCCGTCCTCGGCTTCGTCGAGACCTTGCAGGGGCCGGCGCGCAACGATGCCGCCGCGCGCGACCGCTTCCTGGCGATCATGCGCGAGCAGGGCCTGCGCATGGCGCGCCTCGTCGACGACCTGCTCTCGCTCTCGCGGATCGAACTGCGCGCCCATCTCGCGCCGGAGACGCCGGTCGATCTCGCCAGCATCGCCCGCGAGATCCTGGATTCGCTGGTGCTGATGGCGCGTGAGCGCGAGGTGACGCTGAAGCTCGACATTCCGCAGCAGCCGGTCACCGTCGCCGGCGACCGCGACGAATTGCTGCGGCTGATGGAGAACCTGGTCGAGAACGCCATCAAATACGGCCAGCGCGGCGGCGAGGTCGGCATCACCGTCGGGGTCTCCGGCGAGGAGGCGAGCCTCAGCGTGCGCGATGACGGGCCCGGCATCGCCCCGGAGCACCTGCCGCGCCTGACCGAGCGCTTCTATCGCGTCGACACCGCCGCGAGCCGCGAGGCCGGCGGCACCGGTCTTGGCCTCGCCATCGTCAAGCACATCGTCCTGCGCCATCGCGGCCGGCTGACGATCGAGAGCGTCGTCGGCCAGGGCGCGACCTTCCGTGCGATCCTGCCGCGCCTGCCGGAGGCGGTGCGTTAACGATTTGTGACGACGGCCGGCCCACTTTCATGACTATGTGTCATCCAGCTGTCATACAGCCGGTGTTCTAGCAGGGCCGCTGCACTTGCGACCCGTAAGAGGACACCTCATGCGCAAACTTCTCATTCTCGCGGCCGCTGCCGTCGGCCTGTCGGGCGTTGCCCAGGCTGCCGACATCACCGGCGCCGGCGCGACCTTCCCTTTCCCGATCTACTCCAAATGGGCCGAGGCCTATAAGAAGGAGAGCGGCGTCGGCCTGAACTATCAGTCGATCGGCTCGGGCGGCGGCATCCGCCAGATCAAGGCGAAGACCGTCGCCTTCGGTGCCACCGACGCCCCGCTCAAGGGCGAGGAGCTGACCAAGGACGGCCTGATCCAGTTCCCGACCGTGATGGGCGGCGTCGTCCCCGCGATCAACATCGCCGGCGTCGACGCCGGCAAGCTCAAGCTCTCGGGCGAGCTGATCGCCGAGATCTATCTCGGCAACATCAAGAAGTGGAACGACCCGAAGATCGTTGCGCTGAACGGTGACCTGAAGCTGCCCGACGCCAACATCAACCCGGTCTATCGTTCGGACGGCTCGGGCACGACCTTCGTCTTCACCGACTACCTCTCCAAGGTCTCGGCCGACTGGAAGTCGAAGATCGGCACCAACACGGCCGTGCAGTGGCCGGTCGGCATCGGCGGCAAGGGCAATGAGGGCGTCTCGGCCTCGGTCAAGCAGGTCGCCAACTCGATCGGCTACGTCGAATACGCCTATGCCAAGCAGAACAAGCTGGCCCACGCCCTCGTCAAGAACGCCGACGGCAACTTCCCGGCTCCGGACGACAAGGCCTTCCAGGCCGCTGCCGCCAACGCCAACTGGAACGAGGCTCCCGGCTTCGGCATCTCGCTGAACAACCAGAAGGGCGCCCAGGCCTGGCCGATCACCTCCGCCACCTTCCTGCTCGTGCACGCCAAGCCCGAGAAGCCGGAAGAGGTGCAGGCCGCGCTGAAGTTCGTCGACTGGGCCTACAAGAGCGGCGACCAGCTCGCCCTCGACCTCGACTACGTGCCGCTGCCGGCCAACGTCAAGGATCAGGTCCGCAACGCCTGGAAGGGCGTGACCGACCCGGCGGGCAAGCCGATCTTCTGATCGCTCCCGCGCTAGAATACGGGGCGGGGGCCGGTCACGGCCCCCGCTTCCGCGACGACCAGAGTATCGTTTCGCCCCGATAGTCGCCTTTCGAGACCGGAGTAACCACGGATGGCTGCCGTGACCGATCAGTTCGCCGCGCCGAGCGCGCCGGTGCGCAAGACCCCGATGGGGACCTTCGATCTCGTCTTCCGCAATGCCAGCCTACTGGCAGCGCTGTTCGTGCTGGTGCTGCTCGCCGGCATCATGGTCTCGATGGTCGTGGGCGGCTGGCCGGCCTTCCGCGAATTCGGCCTCGGCTTCATCACCTCCAGCGTCTGGGATACCCAGAACGAGCAATACGGCGCCTGGCCGGCGATCGTCGGCACCCTCTCGACCGCGTTGATCGCGCTCGTCGTCGGCGTCCCGCTCTCGCTCGGCATCGCCGTCTTCCTGACCCAGCTGGCGCCGCCCTGGTTCAAGCAGCCGGTCTCGACCGCGATCGAGCTGCTCGCTGCCGTCCCCTCGATCATCTACGGCATGTGGGGGCTGTTCGTCTTCGCGCCGCTGTTCGCGGCCTATGTCCAGATCCCGCTCTCGAATCTGGTCGAGGGCATGCCGGTCGTCGGCACCATCCTCTATTCGCGCTCGCCCTCGGGCCTGGGCATCCTCTCGGCCGGGATCATCCTGGCCTTCATGATCATCCCCTTCATCGCCTCGATCACCCGCGACATGCTCGACCAGATCCCGTCGGTGCTGCGCGAGAGCGCCTACGGCATCGGCGCCACGACCTGGGAGGTCGTGCGCCACGTCCTGGTGCCGCAGGCCGGCGTCTCGATCATCGGCGCGGTCATGCTCGGCCTCGGCCGCGCCCTCGGCGAGACCATGGCGGTGACCTTCGTCGTCGGCAACGCCAACCGGCTCTCGCCTTCGGTCATGGATCCGGGCTCGACCATCGCCTCGCGCATCGCCAACGAGTTCAACGAGGCGCTCGGCCTGCAGCTCAACTCGCTGATCGCGCTCGGCTGCATCCTGTTCTTCGTCACCTTCGTCGTCCTCGTCATCGCGCGCCTGCTGGTGGCGCGGGTGAAGCGCTACTGAGCGGAGCCTCGACAATGACCATGGCGACATCCGCCAAGACCACGGCCGCCTCGCATGTCGAATGGGGCCGCGTGCGCCCGGCCCGCCGCAATGCCGACCGCCTGATGAAGGTCATCGCGACCGGCTTCACCCTGGTTGCGATCGTCGTGCTGTTCTGGATCCTCGGCATGCTGATCGTGAAGGGGCTGGGCGGGCTATCCGTCGCCACCTTCACCCAGATCACGCCCGGTCCCGGCACCGAGGGCGGCGGCCTGGCCAACGCCATCGTCGGCTCGATCGTGCTGACTTTCCTCGGCATCGCCGTGGCGACGCCGATCGGCGTGCTCGCCGGCACCTATCTCGCCGAATACGGCAAGGCCTCGAAGCTCGCCGACCTCATCCGCTTCATCAACGACATCCTGCTCTCGGCGCCCTCGATCCTGATCGGCCTCTTTGTCTATGTGATCCTGGTCGAGCCGTTCCGCGGCTATTCCGGCTGGGCCGGCGGCGTCGCCCTTGGCATCATCGCGATCCCGGTGATCGTGCGCACCACCGAGGACATGCTGCGCCTCGTTCCCGGCGGCCTGCGCGAAGCGGGCGCCGCGCTCGGCGCCCCGCCCTCGGTCGTGATCACCTCGGTGACCTGGCGCGCGGCGAAGTCCGGCATGGTCACCGGCATCCTCTTGGCGCTCGCCCGCATCGCCGGCGAGACCGCGCCGCTGATCTTCACCGCGCTCAACAACAATTTCTGGTTCTCGCCGAACCTGGTCGGCGGCGTTTCCAACCTGCCGGTCACGATCTATCAGTTCGCCTCCGCCCCTTACGAGAACTGGCAGCAGCTCGCCTGGGCGGGGTCGCTGATCATCACCGTCTCAATCCTCGTGCTTTCCATCATCGCCCGGCGCATCGTGCGCGGCGGCAAGTGAACAGCGTCCGATCGGAAGGACCATGCAGATGCTCTCGACCCTGGAACTGAGCCCGCAGACGCTGGATGCCGAGGCGCCCGTCCGCATTGCCGTCAAGAACCTCGATTTCTACTACGGCGAGCACAAGGCGCTGAAGAACATCAACCTCAACTTCCGCGACCGGCACGTCACCGCGCTGATCGGCCCGTCCGGCTGCGGCAAGTCGACCCTGCTGCGCATCTTCAACCGGATCTACTCGCTCTATCCCGAGCAGAAGGCGACCGGTGAGATCCTGCTCGACGGCCGCAACATCATCGGCAACGACGTCGACGTGAACGAATTGCGCTCGCGCGTCGGCATGGTCTTCCAGAAGCCGACGCCCTTCCCGATGTCGATCTACGACAATGTCGCCTTCGGCATCCGCCTCTACGAGAAGCCGCCGAAGTCGGAGCTCGACGACCGCGTCGAGGGCGCGCTGCGCCGTTCCGCCCTCTGGGACGAGGTCAAGGACAAGCTGAAGAGCTCCGGCATGGGCCTCTCCGGCGGTCAGCAGCAGCGCCTCTGCATCGCCCGCACGATCGCCCAGAAGCCCGAGGTCATCCTGTTCGACGAGCCGACCTCGGCACTCGACCCGATCTCGACCGGTAAGATCGAGGACCTGCTCGAGCAGCTGAAGAGCGACTTCACCATCGTCATCGTCACCCACAACATGCAGCAGGCGGCGCGCATCTCGCAGTACACCGCCTTCATGTATCTCGGTGAGGTGATCGAGTTCGACGCCACCAACACCATCTTCATGAACCCGCACAAGAAGCAGACGCAGGACTACGTCACCGGCCGTTTCGGCTGAGTCCTCAGCGCCCGCCAGCCCCCGAAGGATACGCCCGATGTCCGATCATATCGTCCGCTCCTACGACGCCGATCTCGAAGGGCTGCGCCGCAGCATCGCCGAGATGGGCGGCATGTCCGAGCGCATGCTCGGCGACTCCACCGTGGCGCTGGTGCGCCGCGACACTGCGCTTGCCCAGAAGATCATCAGCGCCGACCAGCGCCTCGACAATCTCCAGCGCGAGGTCGAGGAGAAGGCTGTGCTGACCATCGCCCGGCGCCAGCCGCTCGCCAACGACCTGCGCGAGCTGATTTCGGCGATCCGCATCGCTGCCGACATCGAGCGCGTCGGCGACCTCGCCAAGAACATTGCCAAGCGCGCCGTCGCTATCTCCGGCCAGTTCTCGCCGCCGCATCGCGCCGTCGTCGGGCTCGAGCATATGAGCCGCCTGGTCCAGGCCCAGCTCAAGGACGTGCTCGACGCCTATGCCGCCAGCAACGAGCAGAAGGCGATGGAGGTCTGGCGCCGCGACGACGAGATCGACGCGCTCTACACCTCGCTGTTCCGCGAGCTCCTGACCTATATGATGGAGGATCCGCGCAACATCACCTTCTGCACGCATCTGCTGTTCTGCGCCAAGAACGTGGAACGTATCGGCGACCACACCACCAACATCGCCGAGACCATCCACTACCTCGTCACCGGTCAGTCCATGGACGAGAACCGGCCGAAGCTCGACACCACCAACATCCTCGTCGACCTGCCGGCGGCCAATGGCTGAACCGGCGGGCGCTTGAACGGACGCTGACATGCCCGCACGCATCCTGATCGTCGAGGACGAGGAGCCGTTGACGCTGCTGCTGCGCTATAATCTCGAGGCCGAGGGCTTCGAGGTCGACAGCGTGGCGCGCGGCGACGACGCCGAACTGCATCTGCGCGACCATACGCCCGACCTCGTCCTGCTCGACTGGATGCTGCCCGGCCTTTCCGGCATCGAGCTCTGCCGGCGCCTGCGCACCCGCCGCGACACCGAGCGCGTGCCGATCATCATGCTGACCGCCCGCGGCGAGGAGACCGAGCGCGTGCGCGGGCTCGCCACCGGCGCCGACGACTATGTCGTCAAGCCGTTCTCGCTGCCTGAATTGATCGCCCGCATCCAGGCGCTGCTGCGCCGCGCCAAGCCCGGCCATGTCGCCGGCCTGCTCGCCGCGGGCGATCTCGAGCTCGACCGCACGACGCGCCGCGTCCGCCGCGCCGGCGCCGAACTCCATCTCGGCCCGACCGAGTTCCGCCTGCTCGAATTCCTGATGCAGGCGCCGGGCCGGGTCTATTCCCGGGCACAGCTGCTCGACGCCGTCTGGGGCCGCGACGTCTATATCGACGAGCGCACCGTCGACGTCCATGTCGGGCGCCTGCGCAAGGCGATCACACCGGCCAACGCGAAGGATCCGCTGCGCACCGTGCGCGGTGCCGGCTATGCCTTCGACGAGACCTTCGCGCGCGGGTGATGGCTTACGTCAGCGTGGCGCGGTGACGATGATCGCCGCGCCGGCGAGGCAGAGCGCGGCGCCGGCGAGATCATAGCGATCCGGCTGCACCTTCTCGACCAGCGCCATCCAGGCCAGCGACGCCACGATGTAGAGGCCGCCATAGGCGGCGAAGGCGCGCCCGGCGGCGGGGCTGTCGATCAGGGTGAGCAGCCAGGCGAAGGCTGCGAGAAAGATCAGGCCGGGCAGCAACCACCAGACCGACTTGTCGAGCTTCAACCAGGCCCAGAAGGCGAAGCAGCCGGCGATCTCCGCCAGGGCTGCACCCGCATAGATCGCGAATGTCGTCATGGCCTCTGCTAGCTCCACTCATGAAAAAGCCGGCCACGAAGGCCGGCTTTTCGGATTCTGATGACGTCGCCAGGTCAGGCGCGGATGGCCTTGCGGTCGCGGCGGCGGTCGGCCGCCGGCTGGTAGGCGATGCGGGCGTGGTAGGCGCAGTAGGGCAGGCCGGTCGCGCTGCGGCCGCCGCAGAAGCGGAATTCCGGGGTGGTCGGGTCGCCCATCGGCCAGCGGCACATGTATTCCCGCAGATCCATGATCGTGACCCGCTCGGAGAACGGGATCACCACATCCTCGGCCGGCGCCGGCTGGCGCTCGACCTGCGCCTCGGCTTCGATCTCGGGTGCGAAGGCGGGAGCGAGCGCGGTGTTGCCGCGGGTCAGCCCGGCGCCGCCGTTCTGGTGGCTGGCCGGATGGCTCGGCGGGCGGGCAGCCGGCTTGCGCGGGCGCGGCGCGGCCGAGCCTGGGCTCTTGGCCCGGCCCGAAAGCCCAAGACGATGGACCTTGCCGATGACGGCGTTGCGCGTGACATTGCCGAGTTCGCCGGCGATCTGGCTCGCGCTCAGGCCGTCATTCCAGAGCTTCTTGAGCAGTTCGACGCGTTCGTCGGTCCAGGCTCCGGCTTCGGTCATGGGGTTGCACCTGTCTTCGTCATGTCCCGCCAGCAAGCCGGCGAGGCATAGGGAGAGATCATGGCGGAATCCGATACCGGCAGCGTCCGTGGTTAAACGGAAGCCGTTACGCCCGGGAACTGACGATACTGGAGACGCCGCACGAGATGTCGTATCTGACGAAAAGGATCATACAAGATGGCCTGACTCGGCCACAAGAGTCGCCGAATCCTAATTCGGCTTTTCCCCAGCCAATCGCCGCAGATGGCGCGACGGTGAGTCCAATCGGCAACGCTGCCGTGAGGGCAGCGCGCAATTGACAGGGCGGGGCCGGTTTTGCATAGTGCGCCCCACGCAGCCGCCCCCAAGGGCGGCGCTTATGTTTTTGAGCGATCGGGATTTTCCTTCGATGCGGCTTGACGCGCGACGAGACGGCGGGAACGGCCAGCGACGATAATGTCGCCGGCGGGTCGTATCATGTCGGCATCATGCCGCGAGCGCTCCGCATCTCCGTTCCCGACTTGAGGTTCCGCGCTTCCTCCCTGTTTCGCCGCAAGGATTTCGCTCCATGAGCACTGCTTCCGTTTCCGCCGCTTCTTCCGTTCTCCTGCCGACCTATGCCCGTGCCCCGATCGCGCTCGAGCGCGGTGAAGGCGCCTGGGCGATCACCGCCGACGGCACCCGCTATCTCGATTTCGGTGCCGGCATCGCCGTCAATTCGCTCGGCCACGCCCATCCGCATCTGGTCGAGGCGCTGACCAGCCAAGCGCAGCGCATCTGGCACACCTCGAACCTCTACACGATGCCCGACGGCGAGAAGCTCGCCCGCCGGCTCTGCGAGGCAACCTTCGCCGAACGCGTCTTCTTCACCAATTCGGGTGCCGAGGCGAACGAGTGCGCGATCAAGATGGCGCGCAAATATCACGCCGCGAAGGGCCATCCCGAGCGCTACCGCATCGTCACCTTCGAGGGCGCCTTCCATGGCCGCACCCTCGCGACCATCGCCGCCGGCGGCCAGCAGAAATACATCGATGGCTTCGGCCCGAAGGTCGACGGCTTCGACCAGGTACCGTTCGACGACGAGGCGGCGCTGAAGGCCGCGATTGCGCCCGAGACCGCGGCGCTGATGATCGAGCCGATCCAGGGCGAGGGCGGCCTGCGCTCGGTGCCGATGCGCTTCCTCAAGCGCCTGCGCGAGCTCTGCGACGAGCATGGCCTGATGCTGATCTTCGACGAGATCCAGACCGGCGTCGGCCGTACCGGCAAGTTCTTCGCCTATGAGCACAATGGCGTCGCCCCCGACATCATGTCGATTGCCAAGGGCATCGGCGGCGGCTTCCCGATGGGTGCCTGCCTTGCGACCGAGGAAGCGGCCTCCGGCATGACGCTCGGCACGCATGGCACCACCTTCGGCGGCAATCCGCTCGCCATGGCGGTCGGCAATGCCGTGCTCGACGTCATCCTGGCGCCGGGCTTCCTCGACCATGTCCAGAAGACGGCACTGCGCCTGCGCCAGTCGCTGGCCCAGCTCAAGGACCAGCACCCGCAGGTCATCGAGGAGATCCGCGGCGAGGGGCTGATGCTCGGCCTCAAGCTCAAGACCCCGAACACCGATTTCGTCGCCCAGGCCCGGGCCGCCGGCCTGCTCGTGGTCGCCGCCGGCGACAATGTCGTGCGCCTGCTGCCGCCGCTGGTCATCGGCGAGAGCGAAGTGGCCGAGGCGGTTGCGCGGCTGGACAAGGCGGCTGGCGCGGTCGAGGCGGAACTCGCCCGGCCGGCGGCGGAGTGAACATGATGTCTGCGACGCGTCACTTTCTCGATCTCTCGGATTTCTCCGCCGGAGAGCTCCGGGCCATCCTCAAGGCCGGCGAGGACATCAAGGCCCGCCGGCGCACGCCCGCGGCCGCCGGCGACCGCCTGCTCGAGGGCAAGGTCATCGCCATGATCTTCGAGCAGCCTTCGCTTCGGACCCGCGTCTCCTTCGACGTCGGCATTCGCGAGCTCGGCGGCTCGCCGATGATGGTGACGGGCCAGGAGATCGAGCTCGGCGAGCGCGAGACCATCGCCGACACCGCCCGCGTGCTCTCGCGCTATGTCGATGCGATCATGATCCGCATGCTCGACCACGACGCTGTGGTCGAGATGGCGCAATACGCCACCGTGCCGGTCATCAACGGCCTGACCAAGCGCCAGCATCCCTGCCAGGTCATGGCCGATGTCATGACCTTCGAGGAGCGCAAGGGGCCGATCAAGGGCAAGCGCATCGCCTGGACCGGCGACACCAACAACGTCCTGACCTCCTGGGTCCACGCCGCCGGAAGGCTCGATTTCGAGCTCGCCATCGCGACTCCCGAGGAACTCAGCCCCCCGCCGGCGCTGCTCGACTGGGCCCGCAAGCAGGGCGCGAAGCTGCAATTGACCTCCCGGCCCGAAGCCGCGGTCGAGGGCGCCGACTGCGTCATCACCGATTGCTGGGTCTCGATGGGCGACGAGGAAGGCACGCGCCACAACCTGCTGCGACCCTATCAGGTCGATGAGCGCCTGCTCGGCCGGGCCGAGAAGGATGCGATCTTCATGCACTGCCTGCCGGCCTCGCGCGGCGAGGAAGTGACCGACCAGGTCATGGACGGCCCGCAATCGGCCGTGTTCGACGAGGCCGAGAACCGGCTGCATGCCCAGAAGGGCATCCTGGCCTGGTGCTTCGGCGGAGTGGCGGCCTGATGGCCGACGCTTCGCCAGCGGGCGCGCCCGACGACCGGGTGCTGCCCTTCGCCGTGCCCGAGCTCGACGTGCGTGGCCGGGTCGTCAGGCTCGGCGCCTCGCTCGATCAGGTTCTCGAGCGGCATCATTATCCCGAGCCCGTCGCGCGTGTCCTCGCCGAGGCGGCGGCGCTGACCGTCATGCTCGGCACCACGCTCAAGGGCGAGGGGCGCTTCCAGCTCCAGACCAAGAGCGACGGGCCGATCTCGATGCTGGTCGTCGATTTCAACGCGCCCGATTGCTACCGTGCCATGGCCCGCTACGACGCCGACCGTCTGGCGGCGGCGCTCGACGCGAACGCGATCTCGACCGGCGAATTGCTCGGCAAGGGCCACCTCGCCATGACCGTCGACCAGGGTACGGACGCGACGCGTTATCAGGGCATCGTCGCGCTCGACGGACAGAGCCTGGAAGAGGCCGGCCACCAGTATTTCCGCCAATCCGAGCAGATTCCGAGCCGCATCCGCCTCGGCGTCGGCACGGTGCTGACCGGCAGCGGCTTGGCCTGGCGCGCCGGCGGGCTGATCGTCCAGTTCATGCCGACCTCGCCGGAACGCCTGCGCGCCGCCGATCTCCATCCCGGCGATGCGCCGGAGGGGCACGAGATCCTCGCCGCTGGCGACGATGACGGCATCAGCGACGATGCCTGGGCCGAGGCGCGTTCCCTGGTCAGGACGATCGAGCATCACGAACTGCTCGACCCGCTCCTGGAGAGCGAGCAGTTGCTCTACCGCCTCTTCCATGAGCGCGGCGCCCATGTCTTCGAGCCGGTCGCGGTGCACGAGGCCTGCCGCTGCTCGCGCGAGCGCGTGCTCGGCATGCTCAAGGGCTTCTCGGCCGACGACCGCAAGGCGATGATCGCCGATGACGGCACGCTCGGCGTCACCTGCGAATTCTGTTCGCGCCGCTACGAGTTCGACCCGGCCGAGGTCGAGGCGGAGATCTCGGCGGGGGAGTGAACCCGCGGGGAACCCCTCTCCCGGAAGGAGAGGGTTCCCCGCGCCCTATTTTTTGAGGCCCGTTACCCGATCCGGCACTCTGCCATCAGCTTGCGCATGAAGGCTTCGCCCGCGGCGAACTGCTCCAGCGTGATGTACTCGTCCGGCTGATGCGCCTGGTCGATCGAGCCGGGGCCGCAGACGATGGTCGGCAGGCCGGCGCGCTGGAAATGCCCGGCTTCGGTGGCATAGGCGACGGCGATGGTACGGTTGCGCCCGGCGAGGCGCATCACCAGCGTCTCGGCCTCCGAGCCCGGATCGGGGGCGAGGCCCGGCACGTCCGAGCTCATCACCGTCTCGATCGCGGCCGACGGCGCGGTCTTGCGCATCCGCGCCAGCACCTCGTCCGACAGCTTGGCGAAGCGGGCCGGCACCTCCTCGGGATCCGAGCCCGGCAGCGTGCGCACCTCCCAGGCGAGGTCGCAGCGATCGGCCAGGATGTTGCGGGCGATGCCGCCATGGAACTTGCCGATATGGACGGTGTCGTAGGGCGGATCGAAGCGGCCACTCTCGTCGAGATGGCCCTCGCGCTCATCGGCCATGGCGACGAGGCCGGCGGCGAGCCGCGTGCCGGCATGGACCGCGCTGGCGCCGAGATGCGGCTTCGAGGAATGCGCGGCAAAGCCGGTGATCGCGGTGAAGAAGGTGCGGATGCCCTTATGCGCATCGGCGAGCTCGAGCGAGGTCGGCTCGCCGACGATGACGGCGCGCGGCTTCGGCAGGCTCTTGTCCATCGCGGCGATGCCGTCGACGACGCCGAGGCAGGTCACCTCCTCGTCATAGGAGAAGAACAGGTGGATGGGCGTCTTGAGGTCGGCGGCGAGGAAATCCGGCACCAGCGAAAGCGCCAGCGCGACGAAGCCCTTCATGTCGACCGAGCCGCGGCCATAGGCCTTGCCGTCCTCGACATGCAGGGTGAACGGATCGCGCGACCAGGCCTGGCCCTCGACCGGCACGACATCGGTATGGCCGGAGAGCACGACGCCGCCCTTGTCCTGCGGGCCGATCGTGGCGAACAGCGCCGCCTTGTCGCCGGTCTCGTTCGGGAAGCGCACGGACGGCACGCCCCAGCCGGTGAGATAGTGCTCGACGAAGGCGATCAGGTCGAGATTGGATTTGTGGCTCACCGTGTCGAAGGCGACGAGGCGGGCGAGCATGTCGAGCGGCTGGTAGCGCTGCCCGGTCGGTGTTGCGGTAGTCAATGCAGGACCTTCTTCACATAGGGCGAGTCGAGCGGAAACAGCGGCACCTCGACATCGAAGAGCGCACCGTCCTCGCCGAGCATGGCGTAGACGCCGCGCATGCTGCCGTCGGGCGTCATCAGCGGGCAGCCGGAGGTATAGCTGAAACGTTCGCCGGGTTGCAGCACCGGCTGCTGGCCGATCACGCCGTCGCCGCGGACCTCGTGCACCTCGCCGCGCCCGTCGGTGATGACCCAATGCCGCGTCATCAACTGCAAGGTGCGTGGCGAGAGGTTCACGATCTCGATCGTATAGGCCCAGAAATAGCGGCTCTGGTCCGGCGTGGACTCGGAGTCCATGAACTTGGGCGAGGCGGTGACGCGCACGCCATGCGTTTCGGCCTGGTACATCATCGCGGCTCCGTGCCGGCTTCATGCGGCTCACGCCGGGGCGGCGGGAAGGCCTTGTTATGACCTGCGGCGGCGCAGCGTCAATGCCGCCAACGGGTTGTAGATCAGATGATCCGCGGTGGAGCGGGCATGTGGAAAACCTGGCACCGGACTCGCCAGCGGCTTCCCGGTGCGGCAGGAAGAACGATCAATCTCGCGGCAGGCTGGCTTTGCGCCGCGCTTCACAAGGTGGTCTGATAGCGCCATGGCGACATCGCCCGACATGCTGGCCGAGATCGCGACCGCGCCGGCTTCGCTCGCCGGTCCCTCCGGCGTGCTGCCGCGCCAGGACATCCGCAAGCTCGTGCATCGCGGCATGGTCCGGTCGACCTCGGGCGCCTTCGCCGAGAGCCAGTACCAGCCGGCGAGCCTCGATTTGCGCCTCGGTCACAAGGCCTACCGCGTCCGCGCCAGTTTCCTGCCCGGGCCGAACAAGAGCGTCGCCCAGATGCTCGCCGACCTGACGCAGGACGAGGTCTCGCTCGAAGAGGGCGCGATCCTCGAGAAGAACTGCGTCTACGTTGTCGAGCTGATGGAGTCGCTGCACGAATTGCCGGCGACGATCTCCGCCTTCGCCAATCCGAAGAGCTCGACCGGCCGGCTCGACGTCTTCACCCGCCTGATTGCCGACCGCAGCGAGGCCTTCGACAGCGTCGCTGGCGGCTACTCCGGCAAGCTCTATGCCGAGATCTCGCCCTCGAGCTTCTCGATCAAGGTACGCAAGGGCAGCCGCCTCAACCAATTACGCTTCCGTCGCCGCGGCTCGGGCCAGGAGGAAGCGGAGGGCTTTCGTGTCTCCGACCGGGAGCTGCGCGAGGTCCATCGCCGCACGGCTCTGGTCGACGGTCCCGCGACGATCCGCAACGGCCTCCTGTTCAGCATCCATCTCGGCGATGCCGAGGGCGAGATCATCGGCTACCAGGCCCAGCGCTTCACCGACGTCATCGATGTCGACCGCGTCGGCGGCTACGAGATCGACGATTTCTGGACGCCGATCCCGGCCAAGCGCGGGCGGCTGATCCTCGATCCGCACCAGTTCTACATCCTCGCCTCGAAGGAACGGATCCACATCCCTCCGGCCTTCGCCGCCGAGATGGCGCCGATCGATCCCGCTATGGGCGAGTTCCGCGTCCACTATGCCGGCTTCTTCGATCCGGGCTTCGGCGTTGGCGCTGGCGGCGTCCCCGGCAGCCGCGGCGTGCTCGAGGTCAGAAGCCATGAAGTGCCCTTCCTGCTCGAGGACGGCCAGGTGGTCGGGCGTCTCGCCTTCGAGCGCATGGCGGCCGAGCCGGATGCCCTCTACGGCGCGATCGGCACCTCCAATTATCAGGGCCAGGCGCTCAAGCTCTCCAAGCATTTCCGCAGCTGAGCAGCGGGAGCCGAAACGTCTTGCCTTGCGCGGCGAGCGCAACCCTTCCTTAGCCGCAAATCCTTGTCCAACCACCGAATATTGCCCCGCCGGCAACCTACGGGGCGACAAGATGGCGATTCCGTGTCAGATGGCTGCAAGCGCGGGAGACGGCGCCGGCCTCGGTCTGCGGCGTGTTCATGCTTGTGTCACCGACGGGAGGCAGTTGACCGCTACCCGTTTCATGGCTTTCGTGGCCAAACGTCTACAGGGAAAGGATTTCTCATGCGCGCCCTCATCATCGCCGGCGTTCTCGCCGCTGCCCTCGGCGGCTGCCAGAGCGTCGAGCAATCGGCGGCCGAATCTGACCAGGTCTGCCTCGATGCCGGCCACCGCCCCGGCACCCGCGCTTTCGAGCGTTGCCGCAGCGAGGTCTTCCAGAGCTTCCGCCGCTCCAACGCCCAGGCCAGCAACGCGGTCGCGGCCGGCGTCGTCGCCGGTGCGGTCGGCGGTGCCGTCATCGCCGCCTCGTCGCGTCGCCATTACGGCTACGGCTATTATGGCTGCGGCTACTATGGCTGCTACTGAGACGCATTCCGTCTGAACAGAGCCGCGCCGGGCGACAGGGGCCCGGCGCGGCTCTTTTCATCAACGACGAAATCTCTTCGCGACCGGCTTGCCGCCAGCCGCCCCGCCCGGCTATACGGGGCGGGAGCGCGGGCGTAGTTCAGTGGTAGAACGTCAGCTTCCCAAGCTGAATGTCGTCGGTTCGATCCCGATCGCCCGCTCCAAAATCTCCAGTCAGTTACGGTCGTTTTTGCCGCCGGCGACATCTGTGCCCGGCCCCGGGCGCTCGTCCGCGGCCGACCGTTCTCTCCGAAAGCCAGCGCTGATCTAGTCCCGCGGCAAGCTGCGCGCAGTGAAGTCGCAGGACTGCTGGGCGATCGCGGCGACGCGTTCGGCCAGCGGCGAGACGTCGTCCTTGCGGTGCACTGCGTAGTAGCGCAGCGGCGGGATCGCTGGCTCGGTCCTGATGATGCGCAGATGGCCGCGGGCGATCTCCGGCCCGAAATAGCTGGCGGTCAGGAAGGTGACGCCCAATCCGGCGGCGGCGAGCCCGGCGAGTACGTTCAGGCTGTTGCACTGGACGGCGCGGTTGATGTCGAGTCCGTTCGCCACCGCCCAGTCGAGCACCAGCTTCTGCAGGCCGGAGCCCTGCGTCTGGGTCAGGATCGGATAGCGTGCCATCTCGCCGAGCGGGATCGTCTCTTCCTCGGGACCGAAACCCGGCGCCGACACCCATTCGAGCTGGACGGCATCGAGCGGCAATCTGGTGAACTCGGCTGCCTGCGGCGGGTCGAGCCCGATGACGAGATCGAGCTCGTTGTCCGCCAGCTTGCCGAACAGGTCGACGCTGGCGGCGACCTCCGGGACCGGCACGACATTGGGATAGTCGCGCTTCATCGCGACGACGAGCTTGGGTAGCCAGGTCAGGGCGACGAGCTCGGTCGTGCCGAAGCGGAACGGGCCCGAGAAGGTCGCGGCGCCGCCCGCCGCCTCGCGGAAGCGCGGCTCCAGCGCCAGCATCTCCGCCGCGATCGGCAGGCTCGCCTCGCCGGCCCGCGTCAGGTGCAGGGCATGGCTCGCCCGGTCGAAGAGCGGCCCGCCGATCACCGCCTCAAGCTCGATGATCCGCTTCGACACGGTCGATTGCGCCAGATGGAGGTGCCGTGCCGCCTCGGTGAAGCCGCCGAGCCTTGCGGTCCAGTAGAAGGCCTCGATCTGCCTCAGGCTCGCCGGCATCTCATTCTCCACCGTTTGCCGTCGCATCGTACGATGAAGAAAAGCGATGGCTATCGAGAAATATATTCGCTTTCTGTCATTATCGCCATGTCACATAATTTCCGAAACCAAGCTTCTGGGGACGGAATCTTACATGCCGCTGATCGGCCACCGTACCAATCCGAATAGCCCTGCCGTGCCGCAGGCCATCCTCGACGGCTTCCGCAACGCGCCGGTCTCGATCATCTCCGACGTGATGAACCGCCTGCACGGGACGAAGGCGCTGCGCCCCTATCACCGCTCCGGCCGGCTCATCGGCACGGCGGTGACGGTCAAGACCAGGCCCGGCGACAACCAGACCCTGCACCGCGCCTATGACTTGCTGCGCCCGGGCGACGTGCTCGTCGTCGATGGCGGCGGCGACCTGATCCAGGCGCTGGTCGGCGAGATCATGATGAGCCGGGCCCGCAAGATGGGCGTCGCCGGCTTCGTCATCGACGGTGCGATCCGCGATGTCGACGCCTTCCTGCAGTCGGACTTTCCCTGCTACGCCCGCGGCGTGACGCATCGCGGCCCCTACAAGAGCGGGCCGGGCGAGATCAACGTGCCGGTCGCGATCGACGGCATGGTGGTGATGCCGGGCGATGTCGTGGTCGGCGACGCCGACGGCGTCGTCGCCTTCGACCGGGCCGATGCGGCCGAGCTGCTCGATCTCGTCCGCAAGCAGGAAGAGCGGGAGGCGAACGCGCTCGCGGCGATCGCCGAGGGCAAGGTCGACACGTTCTACATGGGCGCCGGAAAGGCTGTGTCATGACGGTCTCGGCTATTCCGCTTTCGGCGCGCGTCAGCCGGATCAAGCCCTCGCCGAGCATGGTGGCGCGCATGCGCGCCCAGGAGCTGAAGGCGCAAGGGCGCGACATCATCGACCTCACCACCGGCGAGCCGGATTTCGACACGCCCGCCCACATCCAGCAGGCGACGACAGCTGCCATGGCGGCCGGCGAGACGCGCTATGCGCCGGTCAACGGCACGCTCCGCCTGCGCAAGGCGATCATCGCCAAGTTCGCCCGCGAGAACGGCGTGGCCTATGCCGCCGACGAGATCGTGGTCGGCAGCGGCGCCAAGCAGGTGATCTTCAACGCGCTGGCGGCGACGATCGGCGAGGGCGACGAGGTCATCATTCCCGCGCCCTATTGGGTGTCCTATCCCGACATGGTGCTGGCCTGCGACGGTACGCCGGTCATCGTCGCCTGCGGCGAGAATGCCGGCTTCAAGCTCACAGCCGAAGCGCTCGAAGCGGCGATCACGCCGCGCACGCGCTGGCTGATCCTGAACACGCCGTCCAACCCAACCGGCGCCTTCTATTCCGCTGCCGAGATGACGGCGCTGACCGAGGTGCTGAAGCGCCATCCGCAGGTCGCGCTGATGACCGACGACATCTACGAGCATATCCGCTTCGACGGCGGCGAGCCGGTCTGCCCGGTCGCGCTCGCCCCGGAGCTGCGCGAGCGCACCTTGCTCGTCAACGGCGTCTCCAAGACCTACGCGATGACCGGCTTCCGCATCGGCTACGGCGCCGGGCCGAAGGCGCTGGCCAAGGCGATCAACATCATTCAGTCGCAGACGACCTCCGGCGCCGCCTCGATGTGCATGGCCGCGGCTGCCGCGGCGCTGGAAGGCGACCAGGGCTTTGTCGAGACGGCGCGTGCGGCCTATCGCCAGCGACGTGATCGGGCGGTTGCGCTGCTCGACGCCATCGACGGGATGAGCTGCCGCAAGCCCGACGGCGCCTTCTATGTCTATCCGAGCTGTGCCGGGCTGATCGGCCGGCGCCGGCCGGACGGGCGAGTGCTGCAGAGCGACCTCGATGTCGCCCTCTATGTCCTCGAGGAGGCCGGTGTCGCCGTCCTCGACGGCTCGGCCTATGGGCTCTCGCCCTATCTGCGCCTGTCGATCGCGACTTCGCTCGGCGCGATCGAGGAGGCCTGCGCCCGCATCAAGACGGCCTGCGACGCTTTGCAACGATCATAACAACAGGGGATGACGATGAAGCTCTTTTCGGTTCTCGGCCTTGCGGCCGTCTTCGCTGCCGGTATCGCCGGCGCCGCCCGGGCCGACCAGCTCGCCGACATCAAGGCGCGCGGCAAGCTGATCTGCGGCACGCTCGGCACCTCCGAGCCGTTCTCCTTCCAGCACCCGCAGACCCGTGAGATCGTCGGCTACGATGTCGACATCTGCAAGAAGGTCGCGGATGCGGTCGGCGTTCCGCTCGAGTTGAAGACGATCGCCGTCGAGGCCCGCATCCCCGAATTGCTGCAGGGCCGGGTCGATATCCTCGCCGCAAATCTCGGCTATACGCCTGAGCGCGCCCAGCAGATCGACTTCTCCTATTCCTATTTCGTCAGCCAGCAGAAGCTGCTGACCACCAAGGAAACCGGCATCACCACGGCCGAAGGGTTCGCTGGCAAGAAGATCACCGCGATCAAGGGCTCATCCTCCGAGCAGGGCGTGCGCCGGCTGATCCCGACGGCGGAGACCGTGACCTTCCAGGATACGTCTTCCGCCTTCCTCGCTTTGGCGCAGGACAAGGTCGACGGCTTCTGTGCCTCCGAGCTGATCCTGGTGAAGCTCGCCAAGCAGTCGAAGGTGCCGATGGTGGTGATCGAGAAGTCGCTCTTCGTCGAGCCCTGGGGGCTCGGCCTGCGCAAGGGCGAGACGGCCTTCAAGACGCTGGTCAACGAGACGCTGGCCAAGGCCGCGGGCTCGGGCGAGGTCGACAAGACCTTCTCGAAGTGGTTCGGCCCGGGCACGGCCTTCGACATCAAGCGCGACTATCAGATCGAAGAGATCAAGGGCTGATCTGACGGCAGGACATCGGGAGCCGGTCGATGGGCTATGTCTTCGATCTCGGCAGCGTGCTGAGCGGAAAATATCTCGACTGGTTCCTGATCGGCATCGCCACCACGCTGGCGCTGACGGCAGTGGCCTGGTGCCTCGCCATGGCGATGGGGATCGTCCTGACGCTGGTCAGGATGATCCCGTTCCCGCCGCTCGGCTGGTTCGTGGCGCTCTATGTCGAGTATCACCGCAACGTCCCGCTGCTGGTCCAGATCTTCCTCTGGTATTTCGGCGTGCCCTCGCTGCTGCCGCGCCCGGCCCGGCAGTGGATCAACGCCCATCACGGCGAATTCCTGCTGGCTGGGATCGCGCTCGGCCTCGCCGCTGCGGCCTATGTCGCCGAGGACATCCGCAGCGGCATCCGCTCGATCCCGAAGGCGCAATACGAGGCCGCCCGCTCGATCGGCTTCGGCTATCTCGGCGCCATGGGCTATGTCGTGCTGCCGCAGGCGCTGCGCATATCCGTGCCGCCGCTGATCAACCAGACGCTGCTGCTGTTCAAGAACACCAGCCTCGCCATGGCGATCGGCGTCGGCGAACTGACCTACCGGACCCGCGAGGTCGACAGCTACACCTTCAAGACCTTCGAGGCCTTCGCGGTCGCGACCGTGGTCTACCTCGTCATCTCCTTCGGCATCATGGCGCTGGGCAGCTGGTCCGGCACTCGCCTCAAGCTCGAGACGCGCTGATGCTCGAGATCCTCCAGAACAACTGGCTGCTCTTCCTCGTCGGGCAGTATCCGCATGGGCCGATCGGCGGCCTCGTCATGACGCTGTTCATGGCCTTGATCTCGCTGGCGCTGTGCTTCCCCTTCGCGATCGGCCTGGCGCTGGCGCGCCTCAGTCCCTATCGCTGGCTGCGCCTGCCGGCGACCGCGATCGTGCACACCGTGCGCGGCCTGCCGCTCGTCATGTTCATCTTCTGGGCCTATTTCGTCTCGCCGCTGATCATCGGCCGGGCGGTCGGTGGGGTCGAGACGCTGGTGATCGCGCTCGTCGTCTACGAGGCCGCCTATCTCTCCGAGATCATTCGGGCCGGCATCGAGGGCCTGCCCAAGGGCCAGACCGAGGCGGCGACCTCGCTCGGCCTGCGCTACTGGCCGACGACGCTCAAGGTCGTGCTGCCGCAGGCGCTGCACAACATGCTGCCGAGCATGGTCAGCCAGTTCGTCTCGACCATCAAGGAGACTTCACTCGGCTACGTCATCAGCGCTCATGAGCTCACCTTCGCCGCGGCGCAGGTCAACAATGTGCTGCTGACCCAGCCCTTCGAGGTCTACGGCATCCTGGCGCTGACCTATTTCGCGCTCTGCTTCGCATTGACCTCGCTGGCGCGCCTGATCGAGCGGCGCATCTCGGCCGGCCGTGGCGGCACGCCCGGCATCACCATCGCGGCATGAGGCAGCCATGATCCGCTTCGAGAACGTCGACAAATGGTTCGGGCCGCTGCAGGTGCTGGCCGATGTCTCCGGCGAGGTCGGTCGCGGCGAGGTCAAGGTGCTTGTCGGTCCGTCCGGCTCAGGCAAGTCGACCTTGATCCGCACCGTGACCCGGCTCGAAAAAATCCAGGGCGGACGCGTGCTGATCGATGGCGCCGACATCGCCGGTCGCGGCCTCGACATCAATCGCTTACGCCAGCGCGTCGGCTTCGTCTTCCAGGCCTACAACCTGTTCCCGCATCTCAGCGCGCTCGGCAACATCACCCTCGGCCTGACCAAATTGCGCGGCCTGTCGAAGACCGCGGCGCGCGAGCGCGCCATGGAGGAACTCGCCCGCGTCGGGCTGGCGGAGAAGGCGAACGAGATGCCCGGCCTGCTCTCGGGCGGCCAGAAGCAGCGCGTCGCCATCGCCCGTTCGCTGGCGATGGATCCCGAGGTGATGCTGTTCGACGAGCCGACCTCGGCGCTCGACCCTGAAATGGTCGGCGAGGTGCTGGCCGCGATGAAGCGGCTCGCGGCGGGCGGCATGACCATGATCTGCGTCACCCACGAGATCGGCTTCGCCCGCGAGGTCGCCGACGAGATCTGGTTCATGGAAGCCGGCCGGGTGGTCGAGCGGGGAAGGCCGGCCGAGTTGGCAGATAGCGACGCCTGTCCGCGACTGGCGGGCTTCCTGCGGCGCTCGGTTCGAAACTGAGCGGACGCCTGCCCGTCGTTCGGCGGTTGCCGCGTCTGCCGGCATATCCCTGCGGCATGAACGCCGCTTCCGGGCGGCGGCCTGCGGCGTTAGATTAGCGTCATGAGCGCACCTTCGCAGATCGACACGCAGGACGCTGCCTCGCCCGCCCGGCTCGGCCTCTGGCTTCTGGCCGGCGGCTTCGGCCTCCTGCTCGGCGCCGGCCTGTTGCTCTGGTGGCGCGAGGGCGATCGGCTGTTCACCGATGGGCTGATCGCCGCGCTTCTCGCCTGTTTCTAGAGCATTTTCGAGCGAAGTGGCTCCGATTCGCGTGAAGAAAATGCGTCCACGCAAATGTTTCAGCGGCGCTTTCGCCCGCCTTCGAGGAATTCTCCCGTGAACCGCCGCCTGCTCCTGCCGCTGCTCGTTTTCCTGCTCGGCGCCGCCGCGCTAGCGGCTGCCGCCTTCATCACCTTCGCGCCGACCCGCCCGAACGGGCAGAGTGCGGCGTCGGGCGTCGGTGGGCCGTTCACCCTCACCACCGCCGACGGCAAGAGCCTGACCGACAAGGATCTGCGCGGCGCGCCCTTCCTGGTCTTCTTCGGCTTCACCCATTGCCCCGACATCTGCCCGACCAAGCTGTTCGAGATCTCGGAAGTGCTGCGCGCGGCGGGAGCCAAGGGCGACAAGCTCAAGGCGCTGTTCGTCACGGTCGACCCAGAACGCGATACGCCGGAGACGATGAAGAGCTATCTCGGCTCCTTCGACCCGCGCATCCTCGGCCTGACCGGCGATCGTGCTGCGATCGACGGGGCGATCAAGGCTTACCGCGCCTATGCCCGCAAGGTGCCGCTCAAGGACGGCGACTACACCATGGACCACACCGCTTTGGTCTATCTGATGGACAAGAACGGCGGCTTCGTCGGCGCCTTCAATATCGAGCGCCCGCCGGCGGAGGCGGCGCAGGAGTGGCTGCGGCATCTGTGAGCTCTGCTGGCCGCTTTTCGTTGCGATAGCGCGAAGAGCGGGCGAGTCCATGCGCCGTCTTGTTCCAGGCGAAGCGATCGTCGAGGTATTCGTACAGCGCGAGCCACGCCGCGAGCGAGGCCATGAGATGATAGACCGGCAGCAGTGGCAGCCAGCGCCAGAGGCCCGGTGCGCCACGGCGCCAGGCGCCGAGCGCCGGTACCAGGAAGATCACGCAGATCCCGCCGGCGGCCAGCACCAGGGCGAACGAAGACACCAGCATGCCGAGCAGCGTTTCGGCGGAGAACAGCCAGCCGTCCAGCCAGGTCATGATGGCCGCCGTGATGAAGAACGGATAGCCGAGCATGCTGAGAAGCGTGCCGAGCAGCAGAGCGAGCAGGGTCAGCGTCGCCGTGACGCCAGCTTCGCGCAGCAGTCGCCATGGCGAGAGCAAATGGCTGATCAGGGTCTGCAGATAGCCCTTGTGCCAACGGGTGCGCTGCTTGAGCCAGGCGCGGAGTGTCGCCGGTGCTTCCTCTAGGGTGCTGCTGGGCAGGTCGGCGATATAGCCGCCGGAACGGACGAGCCGGAAACCGACATCGGCATCTTCGGTGACATTCCAGGGATCCCAGCCGCCAATGCGGCGCAGCGCCTGCGTCCGGAAGTGGTTTGAGGTGCCGCCGAGCATGATCGGCAGGCCTGAATGCAGCAGGCCAGGATTGAGCACGTCGAACAGCCCGGCATATTCCAGTGCGAAGCAGCCGGCGAGCCAGCCATCCTCGGTGTTGTCGATGACGAGGTGGGCCTGCAGGCAGACGAGCTCGGCATCCGAACGCAGGAAGCGCGCCGCCGCCAGGCGCAATTGGCGCGGATCAGGAATGTCCTCGGCGTCGAAGATGGCGAAGAGCTCGCCGCGTGCCTCGGATAGCGCGATGTTGAGCGCGCGCGGCTTGGTCTGCGGCAGTCCGCGCGGCACGATCACAACCTGCATGAAGGGCGGGAGCTCACGCGCCGCCAGCGCTCGGCGCAGGCCCCAATCGATCTCCTCGACGAGGAGGCGGATATCGAGCTTGGCGGCGGGGTAGTCGATGGCGGACAGTGCCGCGATCAGCTGGTCGAGCACCGACTCCTCCCGGAAGATCGGCACGGCGACGGTGTAGACCGGCAACCGGCTGTCGTCGATCTGCCAGCGATGCGTACGCCAGAGATCGAGCCTAGGCCGCTCCATCACGGCGGCGAGCCGCAGCGCCACGGTGGCGAAGAAGAGCGGGCCCAGCGCCAGGGCGATCCCGATCATCGTCGCGATCGGGGCAAGCGTGCACATGGCGGCGAGAAGGCCGACGAGCGGAAAGACCAGCAGCTTCTGCAGCCAGTTCGTGCCGGTCCGGGCGCTGAAGCGCTTGAGCCCCGCCTCATCCGTCCAGGCCGCCGCGTGGACCAGTGTTCCGGCATTGGCGTGGCGCAGCTCGGTTGCCAGCGCCGATGGCGTCACCATCACGAGGTCCCGGCGGCCATCTTGCTTTGCCGCGAGGAAGCGGCGCAGGGTCGGCCCGGGCGGTGGCGCGACGACGAAGCGCGCCGGGCTGTCGGGGCGAACGCACGCGGCGGCTACGCCTTCGCGCAAGGTCGCCGCGATGTCGCCGCCGGGTTGCAAGGGTGGCGGGCGGGTCAGGAAGCGCAGGTCGAGCTCGATTGCCAAGGCGCGGTAGAACAGCTCTTCCGTGACGAGTCCGGAGGCGATGACCTGCCGGCTTGGGGGCACGCCGATCCGCTCCGAAAACCAGGCAGCTTCCCGCAATTGCGCGGGCGGGACGCCATGGTCGGCCAGAAACACGATCTCGGCCGGCAGGTCGGACGCATCCGCTCGGCCCGCGCCGACTTGCGGCCAAGCTTGAGCCCTCATCCCCGTCCCCCCGGCCGCAGCTGACGGCTCCTGCCGCCGCGGCAACTTATGGTTGCTTATCGTCGTTCCGGAGTCGAGTCAGGAGGGGTGGGGTCGGGGCGAAATCTGCTCCCGCCACCCTCGACCAGTGCCGGAGCGGGGCGGGCCGCGAGTGCCGGAAGATCATTTGCATACAAATAAAGCAGGGTTGCCGTTTCCGAAGGCGGCGGGCGTTGGTTCGCTGACGCTGCAGGTCGGCAGCAGCTGGCTTTCCGCTCCACGCTCTGAGGCCGATGCGGTTGAGCCGGCTGCAACCCCTTAATTCTGCATCGAATCTGCGCCGGCCGGGGGCATTTCAATCCCGCTTCACTTCGCGGTTGCGAACGGGTTTGCGCGCGCTAGTCTCGCCTCCTCGCTGCCTCCGGCAGTTTGCAAGTCGTCGATCTCAAATCGCTTGACAAGCTTGAAATCCGTTGAGATCGTTGTTTGCATACAAATGAAATTTGGACGCGAGCGTCCGATCCGCTGCAACGATAACGATCGGCGGCGTGCCACAACGGGAGAGTGACATGACCGCCTGGCTTGGCCTGATTTCGTTCAGCCGTTTCGCTGCCATCGCCGCAGCCGCTGTCCTCACCCTGCAGGCGCCGGCGCGCGCCGAGGAGATTTCCGTCACGCAATGGGGCGCCAGCATGTATGGCGCGCCCTATGCGGTGGCGATGGAGAAGGGTCTGTTCAAGCAGGCCGGCATCGACATCACCGGCATCATCGGCTCGGGCGGCGGCGGCACCACGGTGCGCAACATCCTGGCCAGCGCGACGCCCTATGGCGAGGTCGCTGTCTCCGCCGCGCTCGCCGCCAAGGCGCAGGGGCTCGACCTGATCATCGTCAACACCGGCACGCGCAGCGTCGCCGAGGCCTCGATGGTCGTGATGCCGAATTCCGAGCTCAAGGGCGTCGAGGACCTCGCCGGCAAGAAGGTCGCGATCACCTCGCCGAAATCGGTCTCGGAAATGTTGCTGCTGATGGTGCTGCGCGAGAAGGGCGTCGACCAGAACAAGGTCCAGCGTGTCGCCGCCGGCGGTTATGTCCCGGCGCTGACCATGCTCGAGCAGAACGCCGTCGTCGGCTCGGTGCTGATCGAGCCGCTCTCGATCATCCGCAAGGACAAGTACCGCACGCTCTACAAGGCCGGCGACGTGCTGAAGCCGATGACGACCTCGGTCGGCATCACCACGCGCAAGTTCGCCCAGGAGAATCCGGAGAAGCTCAAGGCGATCATCGCCGGCCGCCGCGCCGGCGTGCAGGCGATCTACAAGGACCCGGCCGAGACCGCCAAGATCATCGAGAAGCTCTACAAGCTCGACGCGCCGATCGCAAAGGAAGCGGTCGACAACATGATCCCGCCGAAGATGTGGAGCGAGGGCGAGTTCAACGTCGCCGAGCTCAACCGCATGGTCGAGGGTCTGAAGCTGATCGGCGAGGTCAAGGCCGACGTCGACTGGTCGACCGTGCTCGACAAGTCCTACCTGCCTGCCGACCTCCAGGCGAAGCAATGAGCGCGGTGTCGGGGGCCAAGGTCGTGCCGCTCGCGCCCCACACCGCTGGCACCCCGGCCCATGCCAGGCTGCGCGGCGTCACCCGGGTCTTCGAGCTGCCGAAATCGACCCTGCATGCGCTCGGCCCGGTCGATCTCGACCTGGCCAAGGGCGAGTTCTTCTCGGTCGTCGGCCCGTCCGGTTGCGGCAAGTCGACCCTGCTCGATATCCTCGCCGGCCTCAGCGCCCCGCAATCGGGCACTGCCGAGTTCGAGGGCAAGCCGATCAGCGGCGTGCCCGACGGCGTTGGAGTCGTCTTCCAGGAGGACGCCTCCTTCCCCTGGCTCAATGTCCGCGACAATGTCGCCTTCGGCCTGCGCCGCGCCGGCGTCGATCCGGCCGAGATCACCAGACGCGTCGATTATGCCGTCGGCTTCATGGGACTGAAGGATTTTGCCGCTTCCTATCCCGCCCAGCTCTCGGGCGGCATGCGCCAGCGGGTCTGCATCGCCCGAACCCTGGTGATGCAGCCGCGCCTGATCCTGCTCGACGAGCCCTTCGGTGCGCTCGACCAGCAGACCCGCCTGCTGATGGGCGACGAGTTGCTGCGGCTGTGGCGCGAGACCTCGGCGACGATCCTGCTGATCACCCACGCCCTCGACGAAGCCGCGATGCTCTCCGACCGGGTCGGCGTGATGTCGACCAGGCCAGGCACCTTCATCGATTTCGTCGAAACCGGCTGGGAGAAAGATCGCGACAGCCGCGTCGTCTCGACCCCGCATTTCGGCGACATCACCGCCCGCCTCTGGGAGAAGCTCCGGATCGAGGCGCTGAAGATCATGTCGGCCGGGAAGGGCTGAACCATGTCCGAGAAGCTGCTGCGGGTCATCGTCGTCGTCGCGATGATCCTGCTGGTGGAACTGCTCTGTCGCGTCGGCGTCATCCCGCGCATGGTGATGATCGCCCCCTCCGACATGGTCGTCGAGCTCGGCAAGATCCTCGCCTCCGGCCAGTTCTCGGCCGATATCGCGATCACCTTCACCAATATCGCGATCTCGACCGTGCTTTCGGTCCTGCTCGGCTTCGCCGCCGGCGTCGTGATCTATTCGCTGCCGAGCTTGCGCGACGCGATCGAGCCGCTGCTGGCGAGCTACTACGCCGTCCCGACCTTCGTTTTCTATCCGATCTTCATCACCCTGTTCGGCGTCGGTTCGGCCTCGATCGTCGCGATCGCCGTGCTGCTCGCGGTCGTCTCGATGGTCACCGCGACGCTGAACGGTCTCGACCGTATCCCGCGCGTGCTGCGCAAGACCGGCCAGATCTACCGGATGTCCCGGGTCAAGACTGCGCTTCTGATCGAGCTGCCGGCGGCGACGCCCTATCTCTTCACCGGGGTGAAGCTCTCGGTCGCCTATTCCTTCATCGGCGTCATCGCCTCGGAGTTCATCCTGTCGGGCGCCGGTGTCGGCTACGCCATCGCCTATGCCTACAACCTGTTCGACAACGGGCACATGTATGCGCTGATGCTGCTGGTGCTGGTGGTCGTCACCGTCGTCAACACCTTCCTCAATGTGATCGACCGGCGCCTCCAGGCGCGCCGGCAGCGGTGATGCCATGACGAGCCTCGCGACAAGTCTCATGTCACGCTCCGCAATGCCACGCTCCGCCGGCACGCTCCTCGTCCTCCTCGCCATCGTCCTGCTCTGGCAGGGCTTGCACCTCCTGGTCGGCGCCTCATCGCTGGCCTCGCCGCTGCAGACGGTGACGAAGCTCGCCGCCCTGCTGATGACCGGCGAGTTCTGGCTCAACATCTCCGAGACGATGCGGGCCTTCGTCGCCGCCTTCGCGATCTCGCTCTTCGGCGGCATCGCCCTCGGCATCGTGCTCGGCCTGCGCAAGCTTGCCGGCAATGTCGCCGAACCGATCCTGACGACGCTCTATTCGATCCCCAAGGTCGTGCTCTACCCGCTGGTGCTGCTCTGCTTCGGCCTGGGCATCTCCGCCAAGATCGCCTTCGGCGTGATGCACGGGCTGATCCCGATCACGCTGTTCTCGATGAACGCGATCCGCCAGATGAAGCCGGTCTATCGCCGCACCTCGCAGGTGATGCGGCTGACGCCCTCGCAGAACGCCTTCACCGTGATCATGCCGGCGATCCTGCCCGAGATCATCTCGGGCGTCAGGCTCGGCTTCTCGCTGACGCTGCTCGGCGTGCTGATCGGCGAGATGTTCGCCTCGCAGCGTGGCCTCGGTTTCCTGCTGACTGGTGCGATCAATCTCGGCCAGATCGACACGATCATGGCGATCGCCCTGCTGCTGACCGTCTTCGCGGTCACCTGCAATGTGCTGATGATGCGCGTCGACCGGCGGCTGACGCACCGCTGAATCTCGCTCTGGAGCTTGCGCGGATCACGCCGCTCATGCAGGTTGCGCCGGACTTGTTCGGCTGCGGTCGCCCGCGCCTCCCGCATTGGAAAAACCATGAATCGCTATCATGTCGGCGTGGCCGCCATCCTCGTGACCCTGCTGGGTGGCTGCGTCTCGCGTGAGGAGCCTGTCGCCGTCTCCGAGCCCGCTCCGGTGATTCGGACCCGTCCGGTGCGGACGGCGCCGCCGCCGGATCGCGGTGATCTCGATCTCGGCCTGCCGCCGGCGCGCGATGGCGGTCCGGCCTATGTCCGCTCCGGCATCGGCAGCTCGCCTCGCTCGGGCGAGCTCTATGGCGGCGGCACCCTGCCGCAGGGCTTCTGAACTGGCCCGCCTCGTGGCGGGCCGATAGGCCCGCTCAGGTATCGACCGTCGCGTTCAGCGCGTTGCTCTGGATGAATTCGCGGCGCGGCTCGACCACGTCGCCCATCAGCTTGACGAAGAGGTCGTCGGCCTCGTCGTTCTGGTCGTTCTTGACCCGCAGCAGCGAGCGCACGTCGCGGTCGAGCGTCGTCTCCCAGAGCTGGTCCGGGTTCATCTCGCCGAGACCCTTATAGCGCTGCAGCGCCACGCCCTTGCGGCCGATGGCGTTGATCGCGTCGAACAGGTCCGACGGGCCGTTGACGACGTGATCATCACCCTTGCGGCTGAGCGCGCCCGGCTGGCCATAGGCTTCCTGCAGCACGACGGCGGCGCCGTCGAGCCGGCGCGCCTCGGCGCTGGCGAGCAGGCCGGCGTCGAGCGCCACGACCTGCTTCACGCCACGCACCAGCCGCGAGAAGGTGAAGCCGCCATCGGCCGCCTTGCCCTCCCAACCGCGCTCGATCTCGTCCGAGATCGCGTCGAGCCGGCGCGCGACATAGGCGGCCGCCTCGGTGAGTTCGGCCTCGCTGCGCTCGCCCTGCGGACGCAGGGCGCCGGCGATCGCGGTCTGCTCCACGACGCGCCGGTCGTAGCGCGAATGCAGCTGCGAGAGCGTATGGCGGATGCTGCGGGCTTCCTCGATCAAAGCGCGCAGATCGGCCCCGCCGCGCTCACTGCCCTCGCCGGTGCGGAAAACCGCGCCATCGAGCGCGCCGTCGACGAGATAGTCCTCGAGCGCCCGCTCGTCCTTGAGATAGGTCTGCGACTTGCCGCGCGTCGCCTTGTAGAGCGGCGGCTGGGCGATGAAGAGATGGCCGTGCTCGATCAGTTCCGGCATCTGCCGGTAGAAGAAGGTCAGCAGCAGCGTGCGAATATGGGCGCCGTCCACGTCCGCGTCGGTCATGATGACGATCTTGTGGTAGCGCAGCTTCTCGATGTTGAAGGCGCCGGAATCCTTCTCGTCGCGGCCGATGCCGGTGCCGAGCGCGGTGATCAGCGTGCCGACCTGCTCGGAGGACAGCATCTTGTCGAAGCGCGCCCGCTCGACATTGAGGATCTTGCCGCGCAGCGGCAGCACGGCCTGGTATTCGCGGGCGCGGCCCTGCTTGGCGGAGCCGCCGGCCGAGTCACCCTCGACGATGAAGAGCTCTGACTTGGCCGGATCGCGTTCCTGACAGTCCGCGAGCTTGCCCGGAAGCGAGGCGATGTCGAGCGCGCCCTTGCGGCGGGTGAGGTCGCGGGCCTTGCGCGCCGCCTCGCGGGCGGCGGCGGCTTCCGCCACCTTGCCGACGATGGTCTTGGCCTCGTTGGGATGCTCCTCCAGCCAGGTCGAGAGCGCCTGGTTGACGACGTTCTCGACGACGGGGCGGACCTCCGAGGAGACCAGCTTGTCCTTGGTCTGCGACGAGAATTTCGGATCGGGCACCTTGACCGAGACGATCGCGGTCAGGCCTTCGCGACAATCGTCGCCGGTGAGGGTGACCTTCTCCTTCTTGGCGATGCCGGAGTTCTCGGCATAGCCTGTGACCTGGCGCGTCAGCGCGGCGCGGAAGCCCGCGAGATGGGTGCCGCCGTCGCGCTGCGGGATGTTGTTGGTGAAGCAGAGCACGTTCTCGTGGTAGCTGTCGTTCCACCACAGCGCGACGTCGACGGTGATGCCGTCCTTCTCCGAGCTCAGCATGACCGGCTTCTCGATCACCGGGGTCTTGGCCCGGTCGAGATAGCGCACGAAGGCCTCGACGCCGCCCTCGTACATCAGCTCCTCGCGCACGATCTCGGCATGGCGGGCGTCGGTCAGGACGATGCGCACGCCGGAATTCAGGAAGGCGAGTTCGCGCAGGCGATGTTCCAGCGTCTTGTAGTCGAACTCGACCATGGTGAAGGTCTCCTGCGACGGCAGGAAAGTCACCTCGGTGCCGCGCTTGTCGCCGGCCGGGCCGACCACCGCGAGCGGGGCGACCGCGTCGCCATGGCGGAACTCCATGAAATGCTCGTTGCCGGCGCGCCAGATGCGCAGCTTCAGCGAGACCGAGAGCGCATTGACGACGGAAACGCCGACGCCGTGCAGGCCGCCCGAGACCTTGTAGGAGTTCTGGTCGAACTTACCGCCGGCATGGAGCTGGGTCATGATGACCTCGGCCGCCGAGATGCCTTCCTCGCTGTGGATGTCGGTCGGGATGCCGCGGCCATTGTCCGAGACCGTCACCGAGCCGTCGGCGTTGAGCGTCACCGTGACGAGATCGGCATGGCCGGCGAGCGCCTCGTCGATGGCGTTGTCGACCACCTCGTAGACCATGTGGTGCAGGCCCGAGCCGTCATCGGTGTCGCCGATATACATGCCCGGGCGCTTGCGGACCGCATCGAGGCCCTTGAGCACCTTGATCGAGTCGGCGCCGTAGTCTTCGGCGCCGGCGCCGTTGGTGACGTCTGTCATGCGGGATGTCCTTCGGCGGGCGAGCGTAGCGCCCGCGGATCAACTTGATTCGGATATCGAATATAAGCGCTCAGCATGGCTTTTTCACGTGCGCACGCACGCGTACGCGAGGGCGGCAGATTTAGCCAGTGAATGTCGCGATCGCATCGAGGAAAACCTCGCCGTATTGCGCGAGCTTGCGTTCGCCGACGCCCTCGATGGCCCGCATCTCCTCGAGGCCGAGCGGGCGCTCACGCGCCATGGCGATCAGGGTCCTGTCGGTGAAGATGATATAGGCGGCGACGCCTTCCTCGCGGGCGATGGTCAGCCTGAGCTGGCGCAGATGCTCGAACAGGCCGGCAGTGTCGCCGTCGAGCCCGTCGGCGCGGGCTGCCTCGCGCTGGCCGCGGCGCGAGCGCCGTTCTGCGAGCGGGTCGACCCGCAATGCGATCGGCTCCCGGCCGAACAGGATGTCCTCGCCCTTCTGCGTCAGGCAGAAGCCGCCATGCTCGACGCTGGCCTCGGCGAGCGCGCCGGCGGCGAAGAGTTTTCGCGTCAGTGCCATCCAGGCACCCTTGGGCTTGTCGTTGCCGACGCCGAAGGTCTTGAGGCCATCATGGTTCTGGCGCCGGATCGCTTCGGTCGCTGTGCCCGTGAGGATGTCGGCGAGATGGCCGGCGCCGTAACGCTGGCCAGAGCGGATCACCGCCGAGAGCAATTTGCGCGCATCGAGCGTGGCGTCGCTGAGCTCGGGCGCGGCCGGGCCGCAGAGGTCGCAGCGGAACTGCGCCTCACCATGCCGGCAGGGCGGCACCTGCTCGCCGAAATAGGACAAGAGCGCCGAGCGCCGGCACAGTGCCGATTCGCACAGGTCGATCATCGCATTGAGGCGCTTGTGCTCGATCTTGCGGCGCTCGTCGTCGATCTGCTTTTCGTCGATCTGGCGCCGGCGCAGCGCCATGTCGTCGACGCCGTAGAGCGTCAGCGTGTCCGCCGGCAGCCCGTCGCGGCCGGCGCGGCCGATCTCCTGGTAGTAGCCTTCGATCGAGCCCGGCATGTCGGCGTGCACGACGAAGCGGACATCGGGCTTGTTGATGCCCATGCCGAAGGCGATGGTGGCGCAGACGACGACGCCATCCTCCTGCAGGAAGATGTCCTGGTTGCGGTTGCGCTCCGCCTGCTCCAGCCCGGCATGGTAGGGATAGGCCTTCCAGCCCTTCTCGCTCAGCCCCTGCGCCAGCCGTTCGGTCCGGCCGCGCGAGGAGCAGTAGACGATGCCCGAACCGCCGCGATGGACCTTCAGGAAATCGTCGATCTGACGGCGCGGCTGCTCCTTGGGCGCGAAGGCGAGCTTGAGGTTCGGCCGGTCGAAGGAATGGATCACCAGCTTCGGCGGCTGCGGGAAGAGCTGCTGGGCGATGTCGGCCTGCGTCTGCCGGTCGGCGGTCGCGGTCAGCGCCGTCACCGGCACGTCGCCCAGCGCCTCGCGCACCTTCGACAGCAGCCGGTACTCCGGGCGGAAATCGTGGCCCCATTGCGAGACGCAATGGGCCTCGTCGATGGCGAGCCTGGTGACGCCGAGCCGGCGCAGGCGGGCGACGAGCCCCTCGCCAGCCAGCCGCTCCGGCGAGACGAAGAGCAGGCGCAACTCCCCGGCATTGAGCCTGTCCCAGGCTTGAGCCGCCTCGGCTTCGCTGTTCATCGAATTGAGCGAGGCGGCCGAGACACCGGCGCGCACCAATTGCCCGACCTGGTCGCGCATCAAGGCGATCAGGGGCGAAACGACCAGCGTCAGCCCGCCGGCGACGAGCGCCGGCAGCTGATAGCACATCGACTTGCCCGAGCCGGTCGGCATCACCGCGAAGACGTCGCGGCCAGCGAGCGCAGCCTCGATCACCTCCCATTGCCCGGGGCGGAAATCGTCATAGCCGAAGACCGACTTCAGGATCGCGCGGGCTTCTGATTCGCGGGGCGACGACATCCGCCGGATGTGCCGGATTCGGCGGGCGATGGCCAGCCGTCGCGCGATTCCGTCCCCGGCTCGCGCAAGCCGGGTTGATCGGCCGCGGCCTGTGCCTCACGCTGCGGCAACTGCCGGGAGGTTTCGATGCGACTGCTTCTGACGGGCGTCATCTGCTGTCTTGCCGCAATGGTCCAGGCGCGCCCGCTCGAGCGCGAATTGCCGCCGAAGGCGAATGCCTGCTGGGAGCGCAGCTACGATGCCGCCCATCTCGCCAGCCATCCCCGGCAGAAGGTGGCGAGGATCCGCCTGCTGCACAGCCCGCGGAACTGGCAGCCGGGCGAGGGCGGCAGCCTCTATGTCGTACTCTACTTCAATCTGCGCGGGCGCGTGAATCCCGGCAAGAACTTCGACTACCAGCTCAGCGGCTTCTGCAGGACGGCCGGGCAGGGCCTGCGCTGCGTGCCGGAATGGGATGCCGGCAGCTGGCGGATCGAGCGCGGCCCTGACGGGGCGCTCGACATCCGCAATGCCGGTATCACCGCCAACCCCAATCCCTACGACGCCGAAGAGGTCGCCGACGATGCGGTCAGCATCCCGGCCAAGCCCGATGACGGGCTTTGGCGCCTATCGCCGGCGAGCGGGCCGTGCGAGATCGAGTAGCTGCGCTCAGGGGTGGAGCGCCGCCGCCTTCACCAGCCGCGCCACCATCTTGTCGCGCATCCCCTTGAGGCGCTTGTCGGTGAAGTCGCCATCTTCGCCATAGGCCTTGTCGGCGCCGTTGACCGCCAGCATCTCCGGCACCAGCAGCGCCCCGAAGCCGAGTTCGAGCACGGTCCGCAACTGGGTCAGGCAGCGATAAGTGCCGAGATTGCCGGCCGAGGCGCCGCCGATGGCGACCACCTTCTCGCGCAGGCCAGGCCCGCCGGAGCGGACGATGCTGATCCAGTCGAGCGCGTTCTTCAGCGCCGGCGGATAGCCGGAATTATATTCGGGGCTGGCGATGAAGAGCCCGTCATGGGCATCGACCAGCGCCGCCAGTGCCTTCGCCTCGCCGGGCGGATCGTTGTCATAGGCGCGGGCGTCGATCAGCGGCAGCGGATAGTCGCCGAGCGAGATCTGCGTCACCTGCGCACCGGCAGCTTTCAGATTCTCCGCGATCAGGGTCGCGAGCCGGGTGTTCATCGAACCCGGGCGCCAGGAGCCGGCGAAGACGAGGATTTTGGGCATGGTCGCTCCGACAAGGGCGGCCGGGCTGACGGCCCGGCTTCTCAGCCTGCGATGTCAGCGATGCAGGGCTTCCGTCAAGCCTCTGCCGTCACGGCTTGGCGCGGCGATAGACCCAGACGCGTGCCGGCGGGATGTTGCGCAGCACCCAGTCGGAGACCTGCGCCTTGAGACCGGAGCCCTTGCGCGGCACCGGCGAGATCACCGCATAGGTGAACTGGATGAAGGGCGCGCCGGGCTCGAGCACCTTGGCGAAGGCGTCCTGCACCAGCGCAGTCCGCTCCGCCGGGGGCTTGTTGAACAGCGGCAGGGAGGACACCACCGCGCTCGCCTTCTCGGTCAGGTGCCCGCCAAGCGTGGTCGAGAGCGCATAGGCATCGCCCTCGATGACGGTCGCCTGCGGGAAGCGGCGACGCAGCAGCTCGCAGAATTCCGGGCTGTATTCGACCAGGACCAGCCGGGATTCGTCGATGCCGCGTGCGATCAGCGCCTCGGTGACCGGGCCGGTGCCGGGGCCGATCTCGACGACCGGCCCTTCAGCCTGCGGGTCGACATAGGACGCCATGCGCTTGGCCAGGAACGGGCTCGACGGCGCGACTGCGCCGGTACGCCCCGGCGAATCGATCCAGGATTTGAGGAAGCGGGCATCGTCGCCGAAGCGCGCTTTCGCCTCGTCCGCCGCCTTGCGCACATGCGACTTCAGCTTGCCGGCGGTGTTGCGGACCTCGTCCTCGACCTTGTAGCGCGCGGCGGCGACCCGAAGTCTCGCTTCGGCGACGCTGTCGGCGAAATCCGCCGCGGTCAGCCGCACCTCATGCTCCAGTCGGGCTGCGACGGACGAGCGTCCGAAGCGGATGGCGCGCAGGCGCTGACCGGAAGCGGGATGGGCCATTCAGAACCTCAATACGGCCAGGCGATGGCCCGCGCCGGAGCGACATGACAATGCTGTGACGTTACGCCGCTGTCATATGGGGTCAAGAGCGGGCCGAATCCAGCGATTTCTTGGCCGGCCGCGCAGCGCCTGCGATCAGATCAGCGGGCGTGGGTGCAGTTCGCTGTCGAACAGCAGCGCCATGCGCTCGGTCAGGCGTGGATTGTGGATGGTGAGGCGCCCGCGTTCCAGCGAGAACATCCCGGCCTTGCGCAGGCGGGCCCAGGTCTTGCTGGTGTGGACCAGCGACAGGCCGAGCGCGTCCGCGAGCTGCTGCTGCGTCAGAGGGAAGGCGAAGCTGTTCTCTGCGACCAGGCCGAGCGCCTCAGCCCGGCGATAGAGCGAGATCAGCAGCGCCGCGATCCGTTCCTGCGCGCTGCGCTGGCCGACCGAAGTCAGGTTCTCGTCGATCAGGCTCTCCTCGCGCGAGCCGAGCCAGGCGAGCTCATAGGCCAGTGCCGGCATCCGCCCGAACAGTTCATAAGTGCGCCGGCGCGGGAAGACGCAGAGCTCGACCTCCGTCAGCGCCTCGATGCCATGCTGGGCGGCGCTGAGCAGCGAGGCCTGCAGGCCGACGAGATCACCCGGCAGCAGGAAGTTCAGGATCTGGCGGCGCCCGTCCGGCAGGGATTTGTAGCGGAAGGCCCAGCCCGAGAAGAGCGTGTAGAGCTCGGCATCCTCCTGGCCCGGATGGATGATGTCGCTGCCGGCCGGCAGGGTCCGGTGATCGAGCTTCATGTCCTGGATGAAGCGGATTTCCTCGTCGGACTTGTCCTTGAAGGCCGGCTTCAGCCGCAACGGGCAGGCAAGGCAGGCCGGGACGCGGTGATTGCGATGATTACCCGATGAAACGATCACGCCCCGGCTCCTTCATTCGCCGGAACTCGCGGCGAATGCTTGCGTTTTCTGTGTGGCGCGAAACCTGCCGCTTAGCAATCGCGCTCCGTCTCGGCATAGCAGATCGGCTCTGGAGGCCGCTTTATGAAATCACATGCCTCCGGGCTCCGGCGCTCGCGCCTGCGCCAGTTCTTTCGCGTGGCCTTGCGCTTCTGGGCCGGGGAAAGCCGGCTGCGCGCCTGGGGCCTTACCGTCGTGGTGTTGGTCTTCGTCGCGGCCCAGCTCGGCGCCGCCGTCGGTGTCAACAGCTGGAACCGGCTGTTCTTCGACGCGCTGGAGAAGCGTGACATCCCGCAGGTTTGGGCCGCGATCGGCTGGCTGCCGCTGATCGTCGCCGCCTCCGCCTTGTCGCTGTCCTGCCTCGTCATCAGCCGGATGCTGCTGCAGGTGCGCTGGCGGGAATGGCTGACGCATCGCCTCGCCGGCTGGTGGATCGCCGATCAACGCTATTATCGCCTGCAATTCGTCGTGCCGGACCAGAGCGCGCCGGAATATCGTGTTGCCGACGACGTCCGTCTCGCCATCGAGCCGCTGGTCGAGTTCGCGATCGGCCTGCTCACCGCCTTCGTCACGGCGGTGACCTTCGCAGCGATCCTCTGGCAGGTCGCCGGTTCCGCGCATTTCACCCTCGGCGGAACTGAGATCGTCATCCCCAGCTATATGGCGCTCGCCGCGATCGTTTACGCGGTCATCGCCTCGCTCGCCGCCTACTTTGCCGGCCGGCCCCTGGTGCCGCGCATTGCCGCCAAGAACGAGGCCGAGGCGCAGTTTCGCGCCGAGATGACGCGCCTGCGCGAGAATGCCGAGAGCGTCGCCCTGATCAAGGGCGACGCCGACGAGCGCCTGTCGGTTGGCGAGAACTATGGTCGTGTCGTCGCGGCCTGGCTGCAGGTGATCCGCCAGCAGGGCATCATCGCCATCGTCCTCAACACCAACGGCGCCCTGTTCCCGATCGTGCCGCTGCTCCTGGTCGCGCCGAAATACCTGTCGGGCGAAATCACGCTCGGGGCCGTCATGCAGGTCGTTGCCGCCTTCAGCGCGGTGCAGGCCGCCTTGATCTGGTTCGTCGACAATTTCGTCAGGCTGGCCGAGTGGTTCGCCTCGGTGACGCGCGTCGACGAGCTCACCGAGGCGCTGGAAGCGGTCGATATCGGCACGATCATGGAAGGCGAGACCCAGATCGAGCTCGGCGAGAGCGAGGATGGTGCGATCCACATCGCCGATCTCTCGGTCGCGCACAGCAATGGCCGCATCGTCATCGCCGACGCCTCCGTCGTGATCGCTCCCGGCGAGAAAGTGCTGGTCGCCGGCGAGAGCGGCTCCGGCAAGAGTACGTTGATCCGGGCGCTCGCCGGGCTCTGGCCCTGGGGTTCCGGCACGATCGAAATGCCGCGCGGCAAGCGCGTCGCCTTCGTGCCGCAGAAGCCCTATCTGCCGCTCGGCACCTTGCGCGACACGCTGCTCTATCCGGAGGCAGAGAGCCGCGTCGATGACGAGACGGTGCGGCAGGCGCTCGAGCGCTGCGGCCTGGCCTATATGGGCCATCGCCTCGACGAGGAGGAGCGCTGGGACCAGATCCTCTCCGGCGGCGAACGCCAGCGTGTCGCCTTTGCCCGGCTGCTGATCCAGAAGCCCGACATCATCATCATGGACGAGGCGACCTCGGCGCTCGACGAGGGCAGCCAGGATTCGTTGCTCGGCCTGATCGAGACCGATCTTACCGATGCGACCGTGATCAGCGTCGGTCATCGGCCGGGCCTGGAGGATTTCCACGAGCGCAAGATCACGCTGGAGAAGCGCGATGCCGGTGCGCATCTGACCTCGAAGCGCCTGACTCGGTCGCTCTGGCGGCTGTTCCGCCGCCGCGAGGCTGCCAATGATCGCTCGGTCGCCTGAAAAGGAATCGCGCCTGAAAAAGAATCGCGATGGCCGCGAATTCCCTGCAAACCGGAACAATTCCTGGCCAGACAGGTTGAGAAGCCGTTCCGCTTTTCAAGAGCGACCACACGAACCGGGAGAGCGAAGATGCCGACCGCCAGCCTTGCCCCCATCAAGCGCGCTGCCACCTTCTTCGGCGGCATGGCGCTGGTCGTGACGGCCCTGACCATGGGCGCCCCGTTCCAGAACGGCTTCGGCGAGAGCTCGGAAGCCGTCGCTCAGGCGAAGCTCCAGCGCGGCGCCCCGGCGGATATCCAGTTCGCCGCGGTCAACCCGTCGGAGATGCGCCGTGACCTCGCCCATCGCGTGGTGCCGACCTCGCAGCGCGAGGCCAGTCTGAAGGGCAACACCGTCCTGCGCTGAGCTTCGCTCCCGTGTCTTAGCGCATTGTCTTGACGCGAACCGGGATCCACTTCGCTCGAAGATGCATTCGGTGGAACCGATCCGCCGCTCATGCGTAGTTCACCAGCCTGATCAGCAAAGCCGCCGCGAGGCGGCTTTTTGCCGTCACGGCAGGTATAAGGACCGCCGGGGACGACCATGTATCTACGCATTCGCCACGCGACGACCTATCGCTATGCCGAGCCGGTTCAGCTGGGGCCGCACCGGCTGATGCTGCGCCCGCGCGATTCCTTCGATCTGCGCGTGATCGATACCGCGATCACGCTGTCGCCGGCGGCCCGCCTGCGCTGGATGCACGACGCCTATGGCAACCCGGTCGCCATGGCGAACTTCGCCACGTCTTCGGACACGCTCGAGATCGTCAGCGAGCTTCTCGTCCAGCGCTTCGGCTCGGCGCTGCCGCGCACGGAGCTCGAACCCGACATCGAGAGTTCCGAGATCAGCTACACTCCGGCCGAACGCGCGGTGCTTCAGCCCTATCTCGATCTCGCCGCCGCCGATCCGGACGGCGCGCTCGATGCCTGGCTGCAGGAGTTCCGGGCCAGGCTCAATGGCGGCCATCTGCTGCGCGCCCTGGCCCATGAGATCAATGTCGGCCTGAGCTATGCCGTGCGCTATGACGAGGGCACCCAGCACCCGGTCGACACGCTGCGGCTGGGGACGGGCTCCTGCCGCGACTATGCCTGGCTGTTCATCGAGCTGGCGCGCCGGCTCGGCTTCGCCGCTCGCTTCGTCACCGGCTATATCCACGACCGCTCGCCGGAGGGCGCGGCGATGACCTCCGTCGCCGGGCTGACCCATGCCTGGGCCGATGTCTTCATCCCCAATGACGGCTGGGTCGAATTCGACCCGACCAACGACCTCGTCGCCGACCGGCAATTGCTGCGGGTGGCGGTGGCGCGCGTGCCCGAGGACGCCTCGCCGGTTTCCGGCAGCTATGTCGGGCCGACCGGCGCTTTTCTCGGGCTCAGCGTCGGTGTCGAGATCGCGCCGGCCGAGGCGCTGGGCTGAGCTTCGTTGCCTTGGCTCGGAGCGCCGTGACCGAGGCGCCAGACGCCGAGGCTGCGGCCTTGCGGCGCGCTGATCTCGACCGCCTCGATCTGCGTCAGCAACCCCGCAAACAGGCGCGGCGGCGCGATCTGGGGAATCTCGCGATCCGTCCTGATGGCGACATCGAGGATGCTGTCGCCGGCATTGGTCACGGCGAGCTCGAGGCCGATGCCTGGTGCCGTGCGCAGCGCCCGGCCGACGACGTCGACGATCAGGAAGCCGAGCGGGATGATCCGGTCGATCGGCAGGGCGGCCTGCGTCTCGATCCGGCTCTCCAGCCGCTGGCTGCGGGCGAGGATCAGGCTGGAGATCATCGCGACGACATCGTCGAGGAAGAGGTCGATCCGCACCGGCTGCATCTCGCCATCGGCGAG
>Ga0209130_1000044_pt1 | contig 241110 bp, 198 predicted proteins | sample AraplaMF_Cvi_mLB_FD_184264 | JGI IMG/M metagenome (GOLD analysis project Ga0209130, IMG submission 184264) | Arabidopsis root microbial communities from the University of North Carolina, USA - plate scrape MF_Cvi_mLB (SPAdes) (version 2) | ecosystem: Host-associated > Plants > Roots >... | reverse complement strand
CAGCGCTTTTTTGCCTTTCAGACCGTATAATCAAGCATTTAAGCACTGCAGCAATAGAATGAAGGTATTCCGCGGACTTCCCAACGCAGCAGCCCGAGCGCCCTGCGCCCTGACGATCGGCAATTTCGATGGTGTCCACCTGGGCCACCAGGCGCTGCTGGCGCGCGTCCGCGCCGCGGCCGACCGTCTCGGCCTGGAAGCGGCCGTGATGACCTTCGAGCCCCATCCGCGCGAATTCTTTGCGCAAAGGATGGGCGATATCGCGAAAGCCCCGCCGCGCATCGCCAACCTGCGCGACAAGCTGAAATCCCTGGGCGACCAGTGCATCGACCGCGTGATCGTCGAACACTTCTCGGAACACTTCGCGTCCATGTCGCCCGACGAATTCACGCACAAGGTGCTGGTGGACGGCCTGCACGTGAAATGGCTGATGGTGGGCGAAGACTTCTGTTACGGCGCCAAACGCGCCGGTAACGTGCAGATGCTGATGGAAGCCGGCAAGAAGTACGGCTTCGAGGTGGCGGCCCTGCCGACCGTGCTGAACGGCGCGCAGCGCATTTCCTCCTCCGCCGTGCGCGCCGCGCTGGCCGAGGGGGATTTCGTGCACGCCGAACAGCTGCTGGGCCATCCCTACTCGATTTCCGGGCACGTGATCCACGGCGCCAAGCTGGGCCGCACCATCGGCTTCCCGACCCTGAACCTGCGCGTGCCGCACCGCCCTGCCCTGTCCGGCATTTTCATCGTGCGCGTGCACGGCGTCGGCGAACAGCCGCTGGACGCCGTGGCCAGCCTGGGCGTGCGCCCCACCGTGGAAGACGCCGGCCGCGTGCTGCTGGAAGTGCATATCTTCGACTTCGCCAGCCAGATTTACGGCAAGCCGGTACGCGTCGAGTTCCTGAAAAAAATACGCGACGAGGAAAAGTTCATCGACCTGCCGACCCTGACCGCAGCCATCGAGCGCGACGCCCGGCAGGCCCGCGATTTCTTCCGCACCCTGAATACCAAATAAGCGAAATAACCCAAGCAGACCGCCATGTCCGACAACAAAGCAAAGAAGCCAGAATCCAAGTACCCGGTCAATATGACCGAAACGCCATTCCCGATGCGCGGCGACCTCGCCAAGCGTGAGCCGGGCTGGGTCAAGCAATGGCAGGACAAGAAGATTTACGAACGCGTGCGCAAGGCGTCCGCCGGCCGCCCGAAATTCGTGCTGCATGACGGTCCGCCTTACGCCAACGGCGACATCCACATCGGCCATGCCGTAAACAAGATCCTGAAGGACGTGGTGGTGAAGTCGCGCACCATGGCCGGCTTCGATGCGCCTTACGTGCCGGGCTGGGACTGCCACGGCATGCCGATCGAGATCCAGATCGAGAAACAGTTCGGCAAGAACCTGCCGACCGCCGAGGTGCTGAGCAAGGCGCGCGCCTACGCCTACGAACAGATCGAGCGCCAGAAGAAGGACTTCATCCGCCTGGGCGTGCTGGGCGAGTGGGACAACCCGTATCTGACCATGAATTTCCGCAATGAAGCGGACGAGCTGCGCGCCCTCGGCAAGCTGCTGGAAAAAGGCTATGTGTACCGCGGCCTGAAGCCGGTCAACTGGTGCTTCGACTGCCAGTCGGCGCTGGCCGAAGCGGAAGTGGAGTACAAGGACAAGCGCGACCCGGCCATCGACGTCGGCTTCGCCTTCCACGAACGCGAGAAGCTGGCGGCCGCCTTCGGCCTGCCGAAACTGCCGGAAGGCGACGGCTTCGTCGTGATCTGGACCACCACGCCATGGACCATCCCGTCCAACCAGGCGCTGAACGTGCACCCGGAAGTGAAATACGCGCTGGTGGAAACCAGCCGCGACGGCAAGCCGCTGTACCTGATCCTGGCGGCCGACCTGGTCGAGTCCTGCCTGCAGCGCTACAAGCTGGAAGGCAAGGCCATTGCCACCACCGCCGGCGAGAAGCTGGGCGGCATCGCCTTCAAGCACCCGCTGCACGCCCGCGACGCCTTCTACGACCGCGTCTCGCCGATGTACCTGGCCGACTACGTGACCACCGACAGCGGCACCGGCATCGTGCACTCGGCGCCGGCCTACGGCCTGGACGACTTCATCTCCTGCCGTGCGCACGGCATGAAGGACGACGAGATCCTGACCCCGGTCATGGGCGACGGCAAATACGTGCCGTCCCTGCCGCTGTTTGGCGGCATGGGCATCTGGGAAGCCTCCAAGCCGATCTGCGAAGCGCTGCGCGAAGCGGGCGCCCTGTTCGAGCTGAAGATGTTCGACCACAGCTATATGCACTGCTGGCGCCACAAGACGCCGATCGTGTACCGCACCACCTCGCAGTGGTTTGCCGGCATGGACCTGCAGCCGCTCGATGGCGGCCCGACCCTGCGCGAAACCGCGCTGGAAGGCATCGACGCCACCGAATTCTTCCCGGACTGGGGCAAGGCGCGCCTGCACGGCATGATCGCCAACCGTCCGGACTGGACCCTGTCGCGCCAGCGCCAGTGGGGGGTGCCGATGGCTGTCTTCGTGCACAAGGAAACCGGCGAGCTGCACCCGCGCACCCAGGAATTGCTGGAGGAAGTGGCGAAGCGCATCGACCGGGGCGGCATCGACGCCTGGCAGGCGCTCGATCCGAAAGAGCTGCTGGGCGACGAAGCGTCCATGTACCTGAAGAACAAGGACACGCTGGATGTGTGGTTCGACTCCGGCTGCACGCACCAGACCGTGCTGCGCGGCTCGCACCTGCAGCAGTCGCATTTCCCGGCCGACCTGTACCTGGAAGGCTCGGACCAGCACCGCGGCTGGTTCCACTCGTCCCTGCTGACCTCCTCCATGCTGAACGGCCGTCCGCCGTACAAGGCGCTGCTGACGCACGGCTTCGTGGTCGATGGCGAAGGCAAGAAGATGTCCAAGTCGATCGGCAATACCGTGGCGCCGCAGAAGGTGTCCGATACCCTGGGCGCCGATATCCTGCGCCTGTGGGTAGCGGCCACCGACTACACCTCCGAGCTGTCGATCTCCGACGAGATCCTGAAGCGCGTGACCGAATCGTATCGCCGCATCCGCAACACCCTGCGCTTCCTGCTGGCGAATACCTCGGACTTCGATCCGAAGGCCAACGCCGTGCCGGTGGCGGAGCTGCTGGAAATCGACCGCTACGCGCTGGCCGACATGGCTGCCCTGCAGGCCGAGCTGACCGCCCATTACCAGCGCTACGAGTTCCACCCGGTGGTCTCCAAGCTGCAGAACTTCTGCTCGGAAGACCTGGGCGGCTTCTACCTGGACATCCTGAAGGACCGCCTGTACACCAGCGCCGTCGATTCGCCGGCGCGCCGTTCGGCACAGACCGCGCTGTGGCATATCACCCAGTCGCTGCTGCGCCTGATGGCGCCTATCCTCTGCTTTACCGCCGAGGAAGCCTGGGCCTTCTTTGCCGGCGACGAAGCCTTCAAGGCCAGCGACGAAACCATCTATACCCAGACCTGGTGGCAGCTGCCGGAGCTGGCCGATGCGGAAGCGCTGCTGGCGAAGTACGCCACCATCCGCGCCGTGCGCGCCGACGTCACCAAGCAGCTGGAAGACCTGCGTACTTCCGGCGCGATCGGCTCCTCGCTGCAGGCGGAGCTCGAGATCAAGGCGTCCGGCGACAAGTATCAGGCGCTGGCCAGCCTGGATGATGACCTGAAGTTCGTCTTCATCACTTCGCTGGCGAAGGCGGTTGAGGTGGCGGGCGAAGCGCAAGAAGCCGTGTCCGTGGCCGCATCGACCAATGCCAAGTGCGAGCGCTGCTGGCACTACCGCGCCGACGTGGGCAGCCACGCCGACCACCCGGGCCTGTGCGGACGATGCTATAGCAATCTGTTCGGCGCGGGCGAGGGACGCAAGTTTGCTTGATTAAACCGCAAACCTGGGTACGACCCATGGGGTCGGACCCGGAAGGGTCAGACCCCGCGGGTCTGACCCAGGGTTTAGGTTTTCCAACTCAACAACAAGACTCATGGCCACCAAAAAGTCCCCCAGCAAGTCCTCGTCCTCCGGCAGCATGACCCCGTGGCTGGGCATCGCCGCCATCATCATCCTGCTCGACCAGCTGAGCAAGATCACCATCAGCAAGCTGTTCCGCTACGGCGAAGAGATGTACGTGACCTCCTTCTTCAACCTGGTGCTGGCATACAACAAGGGCGCCGCCTTCAGCTTCCTGTCCGACCAGAGCGGCTGGCAGCGCTACTTCTTTACCGCCATCGGCATCGGCGCCGCGCTGTACATCGTCTGGCTGCTGCGCAAGCACTCCGGCCAGCGCCTGTTCTGCTGGGCCCTGGCCCTGATCCTGGGCGGCGCGGTAGGCAATGTGATCGACCGCCTGGTGTATGGCCACGTAGTCGATTTCCTGGACTTCCACTGGAGGGGCTTCGGCCACTTCCCCGCTTTCAACGTCGCCGACAGCGCCATCTGCGTCGGCGCCGCCCTGTTCGTGCTGGACGAACTACGGCGCGTGAACAAGTAGGAGCAGCATCATGGAACTGACTGGCAAAAAAATCGTTCTCGGCCTCTCCGGCGGCGTGGCCTGCTACAAGGCCGCTGAACTATGCCGCGCGCTGAGCAGGGAAGGCGCCTCGGTGCAGGTCGTGATGACCGACGCAGCCACCCACTTCATCACGGCGGTAACGATGCAGGCCCTGTCCGGCAAGCCGGTCTTCAGCAGCCAGTGGGACCCGCGCGTCAACAACAATATGGCCCACATCGACGTGACCCGCGATGCGGACGCCATCATCATCGCGCCCTGCTCCGCCGATTTCATCTACAAGCTGTCGCACGGCGTATGCGATGACCTGCTCTCGACCATGTGCCTGGCGCGCCCAGCCCGCGTGCCGCTGCTGGTGGCGCCGGCCATGAACGTGGAAATGTGGAGCAACCCGGCCACCCAGCGCAACGTGGAACAGCTGCGCGCCGATGGCATCGCCATCCTCGGCCCGGCGCCGGGCGACCAGGCCTGCGGCGAAGTGGGCATGGGCCGCATGCTGGAAGCCGAACAGCTGCTGGCGGAAATGATTGCCGCCTTCCAGCCGAAGGCGCTGGCCGGCAAGCGCATCCTGGTCACCGCCGGCCCGACCTTCGAAGCCATCGACCCGGTACGCGGCATCACCAATCTGTCCTCCGGCAAGATGGGCTATGCGGTGGCGCGCGCAGCGCGCGAAATGGGCGCCGAAGTCACGCTGATTTCCGGCCCCACCGCGCTGGAAACGCCGTTCGGCGTCACCCGCCACAATGTGCAGAGCGCGCAGCAGATGTTCGACGCCGTCATGGATTCGCTTGGCGGCCAGCACGTCTTCATTTCCGTGGCGGCCGTGGCCGACTGGCGCGTGGCCAACCCCAGCACGCAAAAGGTGAAGAAGACCGCCGACGGCAGCGTGCCGCAGCTGAAGTTCGAACAGAACCCGGACATCCTGGCCTCCGTTGCCGCACGCACCTCGCTGGCCGGCTGGCCGTACTGCGTGGGCTTCGCCGCCGAATCGGAAAACCTGCTCGAATACGGCGCCTCCAAGCGCGAAAAGAAAGGCGTCCCGCTATTGGTCGGCAATATCGGCCACCAGACCTTCGGCCAGGACGACAACACCATCATCCTCTTCGACGAACACGGGCACACCATCCTGCCGCGCGCCGACAAGCTCACCCTGGCGCGCCAGCTGGTCTCCGAAATCGCCAAACGCATCGACAAGAACTCGCTCTTCCAATGAAAACTATTGACGTAAAAATCCTCGACCCGCGCATGAAAGACCAGCTGCCGGCCTATGCAACGCCAGGCAGCGCCGGCCTCGACCTGCGCGCCTGCATCGACGCGCCGCTCACCATCGAGCCGGGCCAGACCGTGCTGGTGCCGACCGGCCTCGCCATCCACATCGCCGATCCGGCGTATGCGGCCATGATCCTGCCGCGCTCCGGCATGGGCCACAAGAACGGCATTGTTTTGGGGAATCTGGTAGGCTTGATTGACTCCGATTACCAAGGGCAACTGATGATTTCCACCTGGAATCGGGGCCACAACACGTTTACACTGAATCCGATGGAACGCCTGGCGCAGCTGATTATTGTGCCGGTGCTGCAGGTCGGCTTTAATGTTGTCGAAGAGTTCGGCGCCAGCGATCGCGGCGAAGGAGGCTTCGGCAGCACCGGAAAGCATTAAGCAAGGAAAGGTATATGACAGCAGGGAAACATAACTCCAATAATATCCGGGCCGCCTGGCGTCCTTCCATGGCCGCCGTGGCGGTCTCCCTGCTGGTCTCAGCCTGCTCCACCACCCCGCTCGCCCCGCCCCAGCCGGCGCAGACGCCGATCCAGGACACGCTGCCGCCGCCCGCACCGGTCGTCACGCCGCAGCAGGCGGCGGCACGCGAGTCGCTGAAGACCATGTCGGCGCTGCAGGACCGCCTGTACCGCGTCGGCGGCCCGCTGCTGATCCAGAACGCCGACCTGTGCAAGACCAACGCCCGCAACCTGCTGGGCTTTACCGCCAAGAACCGCTACTCCTACCCCGGCGAATACAGCGACGCTTCGGTCGCCGTGCTGGGCTACGACGATGTGCTGCAGGTCTCGAACGTGCTGACCGGCAGCGGCGCCCAGCGCGCCGGCCTGCGCAAGGGCGACGACCTGATTGCCGCCGACGGCAAATCGCTGCCCAAGGGCCGCGATGCCGAAGGCAAGGCGGCCGGCGTGCTTGGTCCGGCTGCCGCCAACAAGGCCAGCCTGCCGCTCACCATTGCCCGCAACGGCAACAGCCAGACCCTGAACGTGCCCGTCACCCGCGCCTGCGCTTTCCGCATCGAGCTGGGCAACTCGGACAACATCAATTCCTATGCCGACGGCAGCCGCGTGATGCTCACGCGCGGCATGATCAATTTCGCCCAGAGCGACGAGGCAATTGCCTTCGTCATGGCGAAGGACATCGCACACAATGTGCTTGGCCACGCCGCCACGCTGCGCAACACCTCCACCATCGGCAGCATCATCGACAACCTGACCTCGGTGCGGCCCGACCTGTCGATGCTGGTCGGCACCGCCGGCGTGCGGCCGATGCCGCAGGATATGGATGTGGCGGCCGACAGCCTGGCGCTGTACATGCTGGCCCGCGCCGGCTACAACACCGAGCGCGCCAAGGGCTTCTGGCAAAACCTGTCGAACAAGTATCCGGCCTCGGTACTGAACGGCTACACGGCCGTGCACCCGGCCGTGGCGGCGCGCCTGGCGGCGATCGAGCGCACGGCGGCCGAGATCAAGTCCAAGCAGGCAGCCAAGCGCCCGCTGGTTCCGTAACATCATGCGCCGCCTGCTGTACCTGACGCCACTGCTGCCCCTGCTGCTGGCGGCGCCACTGGCTGCCGCCGGCAGCTGGAACCGCATAGGCGGCGACGCGGAAGCGCTGCTGCTGCTCGACAAAGCCTCCGTGCGCAGCAGCGGAAAAGGCTTCAAGGCGGCCACCATGCTGAGCTACCGCAAGGCGCAAAGCACGCCGGACGGCAAGCAGTACCTGTCCGTCAAATCCACCCACCTGTACCACTGCGAGGAATCCATGGTCACCCTGCTGGCCCAGGATTACTACGCCGGCGTGCTGGGACGGGGCGAGCCGGTGGGCAGCTACAAATACGAATCCTACGATCCGGAGATGCCCGGCGCGGTGCTGGCAGCGGCCATGCAGGCCGTCTGCAAAGGCAGGAAAAGCGCGCCCGGCAAAGGCGGCTAAGGCTTGCTATAGTACAGGCCATGGATAGCATCGACCTCGAAGTTCTCAAGACCAGCTCCGCCTGGATCGCAGCGGGCCACCGCTGCCAGCTCGTCACCGTCATCAAGACCTGGGGCTCCAGTCCGCGGCCGGTAGGCGCCACGCTGGCCATCTGCGACGATGGCAGCGTGGTCGGCTCCGTCTCCGGCGGCTGCATCGAAGACGACCTGATCGAGCGCGTGCGCAAGGAGGGCATCACGCGCACCCTGCCCGAGATCGTCACCTACGGCATTAGCGCCGACCAGGCCTTCCGCTTCGGCCTGCCCTGCGGCGGCACGATCCAGCTCGCGCTGGAACCGCTCGGAGCGGACAGCCGCATCGACGAACTGCTGCGGCGCCTGGAACAGCATGAACTGGTGGCGCGCACGCTGGACCTGAACACCGGCGCCGTCAGCCTGCAAGCGGCCACGCCGGGCGCCGTGCTGGAACTGGTCGAAGGCGAAAAGCTGGTGGCGCAGCACGGCCCGCGCTGGCGCCTGCTGATCATTGGCGCCGGCCAGCTGTCGCGCTTCCTGGCGCAGATCGCCACCGCCATGGACTACAACGTCACCGTCTGCGATCCGCGCGAGGAATACCGCTCCGGCTGGACCCTGCCCGAGGTGCGGCTGGTGCACGCCATGCCGGACGACCTGGTGATAGAAATGAAACTGGACAGCCGCAGCGCGGTCGTGGCCCTGACCCACGATCCGAAACTGGACGACCTGGCCATCATGGAAGCGCTGAAGTCGGAAGCCTTCTACGTCGGCGCCATCGGCTCGCGCGTGAATAACAGCAAGCGCCGCGAGCGCCTGGTCGAATTCGACCTGACGCCGCAGCAGCTGGCCAAGCTGCACGGCCCGATCGGGCTTTATATCGGCAGCAAGACGCCGTCCGAAATCGCCATCTCAATCCTGGCCGAGATGACGGCCGTGAAAAACGGCGTGCCGCAGACGATGCAGCTGAATCATGCGGACGCCATGAATTCGGCCGCAAGAATCGACTAGCGCGCACGCGCCCGTGCCGCCAGAATACGGCTGATGAATACCGCCAACCTGCTCAAGCTTGTCGTGCTGGCCGCCATCTGGGGCGGCTCCTTCCTCTTCATGCGCATTGCCGCCCCGGTGCTGGGGCCGGCCGTGCTGATCGAATACCGCGTCACCTTTGCCGCCCTGTTCCTGGCGGCGATTGCGCTGCTGCTGCGCAAGCCGCTCAACCTGAAGCGGCACTGGAAGCACTACCTGATCCTGGGCCTGTTCAATTCGGCCCTGCCCTTCCTGCTGTTCGCCTTTGCTGCGCGCACGCTGTCGGCATCGGTGCTGTCGGTGCTGAACGCCACCGCGCCGATGTGGGGCGCGCTGATTGGCGCCGTGTGGCAGCGCCACATGGTCAGCCCGCGCGTGCTGCTCGGCCTGGTGCTGGGCACGCTGGGCGTGGCCCTGCTGGTCGGCTTCGACCACGTCAGCTCGCGCGCAGGCGCCGGCATCGCCATAGCCGCCGGCCTGTTCGCCGCCTTCAACTACGGCATTGCCAGCACCTATGCCAAGGCCGCCAGGGCGGCGCAGTCGGTACCGCCTTTTTGCAACGCCCACGGCAGCATGTGGGCGGCCGCCCTGCTCACCCTGCCCGCGCTGGCCCTGTTCCCGCAGCCGGGCCAGCCGACCATCGGCATCATGGCTGCGGCGCTGGCACTGGGCATCCTGTGCAGCGGCATCGCCTATCTGCTGTACTTCGGCCTGATCCGCGACGTCGGCCCGACCTCGGCGCTGACCGTGACCTTCCTGAATCCGCTGTTCGGCATCCTGTGGGGCACGCTGTTCCTGCATGAAGTCGTGGGCTGGTACACGATTGCCGGTGCGGCCATTGTCATCTGCGGCACCATGCTGGTGACCGGCTACAGGCCGCCGCTGCCCTGGCGGAAGGCGAAGGCCGCATGAAGCACGGTTTCAAACTGCCGCTGCCGGCCGGCTACCGGGTTGACGATGTGCTCCAGTTTCACAGCCGCGATGCGGAAAGCGTGGCCGAGGAGGTCAGCCCGCAGCGCATCCGCAAGGGTGTGCTGTTCGACGGCCTGGCCGTGCTGCTGACGGTCGATCTGCCCACGGCACGCCGCCGCAGCGCCCTGTGCAGCGCCGATATCGACGCCGCACCCGCTGATGCGGCGCCGCCGGCGCTGCTGGCGGCCATCGAGCACGCCGCGCGCAACATCCTCGGCCTGCACATCGACCCGGCCGATTTCGCCGCCTTTGCCGGCAACGACAAGCTGCTGGGCGCCCTGGTCCAGCGCCAGCCCGGCCTGCGCATCGTGCAGTCGGCCACCGTGTTCGAGGCGCTGACCTGGGCCATCATCGGCCAGCAGATCAACCTATCCTTCGCCATCGCCCTGCGCCGCACCTTCATCCTGCAGGCCGGCCGCCAGCACAGCAGCGGCCTGTGGTGCTACCCCGAAGCGCAGGACGTGGCGCAGCTCGACGTCAACGAACTCCTGGCGCGCAAATTCTCGCGCGCCAAGGCCGAGACCCTGATCCGCTTCGCCCGGCTGATTGCCGCCGGCGAAATCGATCTCACGCCCGGCCCGCACAACAGCATCGAACAAATCAGCGCCAGCCTGCTGCAGATCAAAGGCATCGGCCCCTGGACCGTGAATTACGGCCTGCTGCGCGGCTACGGCTATGCCGACTGCTCGCTGCACGGCGACGTGGCCATCCGCGCCGCCCTGCAACGCCTCTTGGGCGAGGAGGCAAAGCCCGACATGGCGCGCACCGAACGCATCCTGCAGCAGTACGCGCCGCACCGCACCATGGCTGCCGCCCACCTGTGGGCCAGCCTGGCCATGCAGGCATGAACAGGCGCCAGCATGCTTGACCCTCACGCTGCGTCAGGCTTCACCATGGCTGCACGCACGATGACAGGAGCCAGCCCATGCTGAAAGTAGGAGAACTCGCCAGCCGTTCGGGCCTCACGGTCCGCACCCTGCACCACTACGACAGCATTGGCCTGCTCACGCCGTCGGCGCGCAGCAATGCCGGCTACCGGCTCTACAACCGGGCCGATATCGCCCGTCTGCACCGGATCCAGGCCCTGCGCCGTCTTGGCATGGCCCTGGCCGACATCGCTGCTTTCCTGGACAGTCCCGATGCCGCGCCGGCCGCCATCATTGCGCGCCAGATCGACGCCATCGACCGGCAAATCGCCGACGCGGCCGTCCTGCGCAGCCAGCTGGCCCGGATACAGGACCAGCTGCTGCGCGGCGAGCAGCCGGAACTGTCCGCCTGGCTGACAACACTGGAGCAGATGACGATGCACGACAAATACTTTAGCAAAGCAGAACAGCAGCAAATGCAGCCCATCCTGGCCGGCAACGCGGAATGGAGCGCCATGGGCGAAGAACTGCGCGCCATGCTGGCCGCCGGCACGCCGCCCTCGGCGCCCGAGGCGCAGCAACTGGCGGCGCGCTGGATGGGCGCCCTGCAGCGCGATACCGGCAACGATCCGGCCCTGGCGGTACGGCTGGACACCATGTGGAGCAAGGAAGCGGCGGTGCGCGAGCATAGCGGCATCACGCCGGCCATGCGCGGCTTCATCATGGCCGCCAATGCGCAGACCCGGCTGGCCCTGTACGCGAAGCACATGCTGCCGGAGGAAATTGAGCATATGCGCCGCCACTACGGCACGCGCGGCGTCGAATGGCCGGCGCTGTTTGCCGCGCTGCGCGCGCAGATGGCGGCCGATCCTTCGCCGCAGTCGCCGGCCGCGCGCGACCTGGCCCGGCGCTGGAATGCGCTGCTGATCGACATGATCGGCACTGCGCCCGGCGCGCGTGCGCGTTTCCGGGCGGCACATGAGGCCGAGCCCGAGCTGCAGAACGGCCGCATGATGAGCGAAGAGATGCTGGCTTACCTGCGCGCTGCGCTGGAATAAGCCGGTACCGGCGAAAAAAAAACCGTCATCGCAGCGCGCTGATGACGGTTTTTCCGGAATTCTGGTTGCGGGGACAGGATTTGAACCTGTGACCTTCGGGTTATGAGCCCGACGAGCTGCCAGACTGCTCCACCCCGCGTCTGATGCGAGTATTATAGGGCAGCGGGCAGATTTAGGCAATATCAATCCTCCTCGTTTGCACGATAGATCGAATATATTTTGCCGGTTTCGCGTCCCCGCCCAATCAGTGTAAAGTAAGCATTGAAAGAGAACTCACGTCCCTATTGCTCCTATTCCCATGAAATTCTGCTCCGAATGCGCCAGCCCTGTTGAACTGATGGTCCCGGCCGGCGACAACCGTCCGCGCTACGTCTGCGCGCATTGCGAAACCATCCATTATCAGAATCCCAAGATGGTGATCGGTTCGATCCCGGTCTGGGAACAGGACGGCAAGCTGCAGATCCTGCTGTGCAAGCGCGCCATCGAGCCGCGCCTGGGCTACTGGACCCTGCCCGCCGGCTTCATGGAAAACAGCGAAACCACGTCCGATGCGGCGCGCCGCGAAACGGCCGAGGAAGCGGGCGCGAACATCGAACTGGGTAAATTGTTTACCCTGTTGAACGTGGCCCAGGTGCACCAGGTGCACATGTTCTACCTGGCCGAACTGAAGGACCTGGATTTCGCGCCGGGCGAGGAAAGCCTGGAAGTGAAGCTGTTTACGCAACAGGAAATCCCGTGGGACGACCTGGCCTTCCCCACCATCCGCACCACGCTGGAATTCTTTTTCGCCGACCGCGACAAGGTGCGCGAAGGCGGCAGCTACGGCTTCCATGAAATGGACATCACGCGGCCCATGCGCCTGCCGGCCGCCAGCAGCAGCACACCATGATCCCCTGGCTGGACGCCCACACGCCCTTTCCCGACGTGTCCGAGGCGCTGACCACGGAAGCGCCGGGCCTGCTGGCAGCCGGCGCCGACCTGTCGCCCCCCCGCCTGCTGGCGGCCTACCAGCGCGGCATCTTCCCCTGGTTTTCCGAAGGCCAGCCCATCCTGTGGTGGAGCACCGACCCGCGCATGGTGCTGCGCACGGCCGACTTCAAGGTCTCGGACAGCCTGAAGAAAATCCTGAAGAAGGTGGAAAAAAGCAGCCGTACCGACGGCCGCTGGCAGGTGCGCTTCGATGCCGACTTCGAGGGCGTGATGCGGGCCTGCGCCGGCCCGCGCCGCGACGGTCCCGGCACCTGGATCTCGGAAGACATCATCCGCGGCTATACCGGCCTGCACCGCCTCGGCTACGCCCACTCGGCCGAGCTGTGGCGCGACGGTGAACTGGTGGGCGGCGCCTACGGTGTTTCAATCGGAACAATGTTCTACGGCGAGTCCATGTTCGCCCGCGTGAGCGACGGCTCGAAGGTCGCCCTGGCCTACCTGGTGCACTTTCTGCGCGGCCACGGCGTGGAGCTGATCGACTGCCAGCAGGAGACCGGCCACCTGGCATCGCTGGGCGCGCGCCCGATTGCGCGCCGCGACTTTGTCGAGCACCTGAAAAAATGCATCGGCAAACCACAGATTCACGACTGGACCCCGGTAGCGCCCTACACTGCAGCCAGCTGAGCCCTGTACGTGCGCGCGGAACGCGCTATGATATGTTCCATGACCCAGCTTAACGATCTGCCGTTTGCCACCCTGCAGTTCTACACGACTGCGCCTTACCCGTGCAGCTACCTGGACGCGCGCCAGGCCCGCTCCCAGGTGGCCACGCCGTCGCATCTGATCAATGCGGACGTGTATTCGGAGCTGGTCAAGAACGGCTTCCGCCGCAGCGGAATCTTTACCTATCGTCCATATTGCGATGGTTGCCAGGCCTGCATCCCGGTGCGGGTGGTGGCCGGCGGATACCAGCCCACGCGTGCCCAGCGCCGCGCCTGGGAGCGCCACAGGCAGCTGCAGGCCGGCGTGGCCACCCTGTCCTTCTCGGACGAGCACTACGCCCTCTACCTGCGCTACCAGAGCACGCGCCACGCCGGCGGCGGCATGGACCAGGATTCGCGCGACCAGTACGCGCAGTTCCTGCTGCAAAGCCGCGTCAACACGCGCCTGGTGGAATTCCGCGAACCGGACGGCACGCTGCGCATGGTGTCCATCATCGATGTGCTGTCCGATGGCCTGTCCTCGGTGTACACCTTCTTCGACCCGGACCTGCCCGGCGCCAGCTTCGGCACCTACAACGTGATGTGGCAGATCGGCCAGGCGCAGGAGCTGGGCCTGCCGTACGTGTACCTGGGCTACTGGATCGAGGAGAGCCCGAAAATGAACTACAAGATCAAGTTCCAGCCGCTGCAGGCGCGGATCAAAGGGGTTTGGGCTTTGCTGCCAAGGTAAAATGTCGGCTCATTCATTCCGAAGCGCCCCATGTCCGACAAATTCCTGTACTCCCTGGCCCGTCCCATCCTGTTCTCGATGGACCCGGAAGAAGCCCACCACTTCACCCTGCCCGCCCTGAAACGCCTGTCGAAAATCGGCCTGACCCGCGCCTTCGTGCGCCAGCCGCTGCCCGATCCGCGCAGCGTGATGGGCCTGACCTTCAAGAATCCGGTCGGCCTGGCCGCAGGCCTGGACAAGGACGGCGCCTTCATCGACGCGCTGGCCGACCTGGGCTTCGGCTCGATTGAAGTGGGCACGGTCACGCCGCGCGCCCAGCCCGGCAACGCCAGGCCGCGCATGTTCCGCATCCCGGCCGCGCACGGCATCATCAACCGCATGGGCTTCAACAACGGCGGCGTGGACGCCTTCGTGGCCAATGTCCAGTCCTCGCGCTTCTACCAGAACAGGGAAGGCATCCTCGGCCTGAACATCGGCAAGAACGCCGATACGCCGATCGAGCGCGCCGCCGGCGACTACCTGCACTGCCTGGAAAAAGTCTATCCCTACGCCAGCTACGTCACGGTCAACATCTCCTCGCCCAACACCAAGAACCTGCGCCAGCTGCAGGGCGCATCGGAACTGGACGAGCTGCTGTCGCAGCTGAAGAATGCCCAGCTGCGCCTGGCCGAGCAGCACAAGCGCTACGTGCCGATGACCCTGAAGATCGCGCCGGACATGGACGCCGACCAGGTGAAGAACATCGCCGATGCGCTGCTGCGCCACAAGATCGACGGCGTGATCGCCACCAACACCACCCTGAGCCGCAGCGCCGTGGAAGGCATGCAGCATGGCGGCGAGGCGGGCGGCCTGTCCGGCGCACCGGTGTTCGAACTGTCCAACAACGTGATCCGCCTGCTGAAGGCGGAGCTGGGCGACGCGCTGCCGATCATCGGCGTGGGCGGCATCATGCAGGGTTCCGATGCCAGGGCCAAGCTCGCCGCCGGGGCGCAGCTGGTGCAGCTGTACAGCGGCCTGATTTACGCCGGCCCGGCACTGGTGCGCGACTGCGCCGACGCGCTGCGCCGCTAAGCGACTCGGGCCATGGACAAGGTCACGCTCGGCACCAGCGATCTGCAGGTCAGCCGCCTTGGCCTCGGCACCATGACCTTCGGCCAGCAGAACTTCGAAGCCGAAGCGCATGCGCAGATCGACTTTGCGCTGGAGCGCGGCATCAACTTCCTCGACACGGCGGAGCTGTATCCGGTGATGCCGTCGGCCGCCACGCAAGGCGCGACGGAACGCATCATCGGCAGCTGGCTGAAGAAGTCCGGCCGCCGCAGCGAGGTGGTGATCGCCACCAAATCCGTGGGACCGAATCCCGGCATCCACTGGGTGCGCGGCGGACGCCACAACCACGATGCGGCCAATCTGCGCGCCGCCGTGGATGCCAGCCTGCAACGCCTGCAGACCGACTACATCGACCTGTACCAGCTGCACTGGCCCAGCCGCAACCTGCCCATCTTCGGCGCGAATGCCTTCGATCCGGCGCGCGAACGCCGCGCCGTGCCGGTCGAGGAAACCCTGGCTGCGCTCGGCGATCTGCTTGCCGAGGGCAAGATCCGGCATATCGGCGTTTCCAACGAAAGCAGCTGGGGCGTGTGCGAATTCGTGCGCCGCGCACAGCAGGCGGGTCTGCCGCGCATCGCCTCCGTGCAGAACCTGTACAACCTGACGGCGCGCGCCTACGAATCCAGCCTGATGGACGAAACCTGCTACCGCGAGCAGGTAAGCCTTATCGCATATAGCCCGCTGGCTTTCGGTCAGCTCTCCGCCAAGTATCTCGACAACCCGAAAGCGCACGGCCGCCTGACCATTTTTCCGCCCACCTGGAGCCCGCGCTACCTGCGTCCCGCCGTGCTGGAAGCGGCTAGCGCCTATGCGGAACTGGCGCGCGCCAACGGCATGACGCCGGTGCAGCTGGCGATCGGCTGGTGCACCTCGCGCTGGTTCGTCGCCGCCACCCTGACCGGCGCCACCACGCTGGCCCAGCTCAAGGAAAACATCGACGCCTACACCACGCACCTGGCGCCGGACCTGGTGGCGGCAGTCGATGCGATCCATGCGCGCATCACCAATCCGGGCCAGTAACCTGAAATCTCAAACAACAGCTTGACCATGTATTCACTTGCTGCAGTGCAATCATACTGCTAGCATGTTCTGGTCAGGACGCCTGTGCAAAACAGGCCCCCATCCCTGCACTCCCGCCGCCCAATCTCCCGCGGCCGAACAAAAAAACTCTCCATCAACAACCAACAATATCCGGCGCTTCTTGTTCGCCGGCTGGAGTCGCACATGCTCACCAACCTTACCATCAAATTCCGCCTGGTCGCGGTACTTGCCCTGATTTCCGCCATCATGCTGCTGGTCGGCGCCGCCGGCATCTACAGCCTGTCGCAATCCAACCAGGCGCTGAGGACCGTCTATCAGGACCGCGTCGTCTCGCTGGGCCAATTGGACGGCATCATCCGCGCCATCATCCGCAGCCAGCTGACGCTGGCCAAAGCCGTCAGCGACGATCCCGCCCAACTCCCTGCCGCCGTGAGCGACGTCGAAACCCGCAGCGCACAGGCCGACAAGCTGTGGAGCGACTACACGCGGACCTTCGTGACGCAGGAAGAGCGCGAGCTGGCCGCGCGCCTGGGCAAGGCGCGCGAACTGTTCATCAGCGAAGGCCTGAAACCCGCGCTGGCCGCAGCGCAGGCCGGCGATACCGGCGCCATGAAATCGCTGGTGCAGGGGCGCCTGAACGAACGCTATCAGAGCGTGCGCGAACTGCTGGACGAACTGGTCACCATGCAGCTGTCCATCGCCAAAAACGAATTCGAACAGTCTCAGGCCAGCTATGCCAGCTTCCGCCTGATCGTGGCCGGCCTGCTGGTGGCCGGCCTGGCGCTGGCGGCCGGCATCGGCTGGTGGCTGGTACGCAGCATCACCATCCCGCTCGACCGCGCCGTCAGCATCGCCCAGGGCGTGGCCGCCGGCGACCTGACGCAGCAGATCGAAGCGCATTCGAACGATGAAACGGGCCAGCTGCTGTCCGCGCTGCGCGATATGAACGGCAGCCTGTCCAGCATCGTCAGCAATGTGCGCGTGGCCACCGATTCGATCGCCACCGCCTCCTCGCAAATCGCCACCGGCAACCTGGACCTGTCCTCGCGCACCGAGCAGCAGGCCAGCTCGCTGGAGGAAACCGCGTCCTCGATGGAGGAAATGACGTCCACCGTGCGCCAGAATGCGGACAATGCACGCCAGGCCAACCAGCTGGCCGGCAGCGCTTCCGAAGTGGCGCAGCGCGGCGGCAGCGTGGTGGCGCAGGTGGTGGAGAAGATGGGCGCCATCAACGACTCGGCCTACAAGATCGTCGAGATCATCAGCGTGATCGACGGTATCGCCTTCCAGACCAATATCCTGGCGCTGAACGCAGCGGTGGAAGCGGCGCGCGCCGGCGAACAGGGACGCGGCTTCGCCGTGGTCGCCTCCGAGGTGCGCAACCTGGCAGCGCGTTCGGCCTCCGCCGCCAAGGAAATCAAGCAGCTGATCGACAGCTCGGTGGCCCAGGTGGAAGAAGGCAGCCGCCTGGTCGATAACGCCGGCGCCACCATGCAGGAAGTGGTCAGCAGCGTGCAGCGCGTGACCGACATCATCAGCGAAATCACGGCCGCCAGCGGCGAGCAAGGCGCCGGCATCGAGCAGATCAACCAGGCCGTGCTGCAGATGGATAACGTGACGCAGCAGAACGCGGCGCTGGTGGAGCAGGCAGCGGCGGCCGCAGGCGCGCTGCAGGAACAGGCGGCTGTGCTGTCGGAAGCGGTCAGCGTATTCCGTCTCGGCGCACGCCAGACCCTCCCGCCGCAGCCGGCTAGGCGGACAGGCGCGCCGAGGCTGGCATACGCGACCTGAGCGCCGCGCGCCCGGGCGCTGCCGGCGCGTGGTACTGCTGGCCGGCGAGTCGGAACACGCTGACCGCCTCGGCCAGCATTTCCGCCTGATCGCGCATCGATTGCGCCGCCGCTGCCGCCTCTTCCACCAGGGCGGCATTCTGCTGCGTCACATCGTCGATCTGCACGATGGCCTGGTTGACCTGGGCGATGCCCGAGCTCTGCTCGTCGCTGGCGGCGCTGATCTGGTTCATGATCTGCGCCACCTGCTGCACCGCCGTGACGATGCCGTCCATCGTCACACCGGCTTCATCCACCAGCCGCGCGCCGGCATCCACCGTCTCCACCGAGCGGCCGATCAGCTCCTTGATCTCCTTTGCCGCCGACGCCGAACGCGCCGCCAGGTTGCGTACCTCGGATGCCACCACCGCAAAGCCCCTGCCCTGCTCGCCGGCACGCGCCGCTTCCACCGCGGCATTCAGCGCCAGGATATTGGTCTGGAAGGCGATACCGTCGATCACGGCGATGATGTCCACGATGCGGTTCGAGCTTTCCTTGATGGCGCCCATGGTGCTCACCACTTCGCCCACCACGCGCCCGCCCCTGGTGGCAAAGCCGGAAGCGGCCACCACCAGCTGCGTTGCCTGGCGCGCATTCGCGGCGTTCTGCTGCACGGTCGATGTCAGCTCCTCCATCGAAGATGCCGTCTCCTCCAGCGAGGAAGCCTGCTGCTCGGTGCGTGAAGACAGGTCCAGGTTGCCGCTGGCGATTTCATTGGAGGCAGTGGTAATGGTGTCCGAACCGGAACGCACCTTGCCGACCGTGCGCACCAGCGATTCGTTCATGTTCTTCAAGGCGCGCAGCAGCTGGCCGGTTTCGTCGCGCGTGTCGCATTCGATGCGCTGCGTCAGATCGCCTTCCGCCACCGCCTGCGCCAGGCCGACCGCACGGTTCAGGGGACTGGTGATGCTGCGTGTGACCCACCACAGCACGGCTGCCGCCAGCAGGGCCGCCACCAGCGTCAGGCCAAGCATCATGCTGCGCGAAGCGCTGTACGCCTGGTGCGCCTCGCGGCTCGCCACGTTCACCGCCTCGCCCTGGTATTTCGCCAGCTCGGTCAGCGTGTTCAGATAAGCCGTCTGCTCCTTGCGCACGCTGGTCAGCAGGAATTTGACCACCTCGTCGCGCTTTGACGCATCGGCCGAGCGCTCCAGGAAAGCCTGCTGCACCACCAGGTAGCGCTGGCGCGCATCCAGCACGGCTCTCAGGCGCGTGCGGCTGCCTTCATCCACGTCGTCGGCAATGAGCTGCGAAAGTTTATCCAGCTGGGCGGCGATATCGGCCTTGCGGTCCTGCACGCGCTGCAGCTCTTTTTTGACAGTCTCCGGCTCGGTGCTGAGCATCGCATTGCGCATGGCGCGCGCGATGTCGTTCACGCTGCCGATGGCTTCATAGGCCGCGATCACCTTGGGCACCTTGTCCGACGCGATATCGTCGGTGCCGCTATTCAGCTGGCCCAGGCTGCCGATGCCGATGGCCGAGATGCCGAGCATGAACGCCAGCGCCAGCCCAAGTCCGGCCGCGAGCCGGACACCGATCTTCCAGTTGCCAATACCCATGGGACTCCCCTCAAGTATGCTGCGGACCGGACTTCAGTATAGTGGACTTGCGCGGCGCAGCAAGCGGCTTGCCGCCTGCGATTTACTCGGCGGGGTCGCCTGCCAGCGCCTGTTCGATGTCGCCGCGCGTCAGTTCCGGAGCGAGCTGGCGGATGAATTCGTAGGTATAGGAACGCAAGTAAGCGCCGCGGCGCACGGCAAGCCGTGTGGTATTTGCCGCAAACAGGTGCGACGCCTCGATCGCGCGCAGGCCCTTGTCGCGGCCATGGTCGAAAGCCATCGAAGCCACCAGGCCGACGCCCAGTCCGAGCGAGACATACTGCTTGATCACGTCCGAATCCATGGCGGTCAGCACGATGTCCGGCCGCACGCCGGCCTTGCTGAAGGCGGCGTCGATATGGCCCCGGCCGGTGAAGCCCACGTCGTAGGTAATCAGCGGGAATTCGGCCAGGTCTTCCAGGCGCACCGGCGTGCGCGCCAGCAGCGGATGGCCATCCGGCACCACGATCAGGTGGGTCCAGCGGTAGCAGGGGAAGGACACCAGGTCGGGGAACTGGGTCAGCCCTTCGGTGGCGATGCCGACGTCCGCCTTGCCCGACAGGACCCACTCCGCGATGTGTTCCGGCGCGCTCTGCTGGAGCGCGATGCGCACGTCCGGAAACTCGCTGCGGAAGTGCTGCACGGCTTTCGGCAGCGCATAGCGGGCCTGGGTGTGGGTGGCGGCGACGGTCAGCGTGCCGCTGCTGGTGCCGGTGAATTCCTGGCTGGCCTGCTGCAGGTTTTCCGCCTCGATCAGCAGGCGGTCGATGATCTTCAGGATGCCCTTGCCCGGCTCGGTCAGGCCGGTCAGGCGCTTGCCGTTACGCTCGAAGATGATCACGCCCAGCTCGTCCTCCAGCTCGCGGATCTGGCGGCTCACCCCCGGCTGCGAGGTGAACAGCGCGTTCGCCACCTCGGTCAGGTTGTAATTGCGGCGCGCCGCCTCGCGGATCGATCGCAGCTGCTGGAAGTTCATATGGCGGCGCCTTCGTCAACGAATACATGCAGTTTCTTCGGACGCACCACCAGCGTCTCGCCGTCCTTCAGCGCCAGCTGGCTGTAGCGCTCATTCGAAATGGTCGCTTCGATCAGCTGCGCGTTGTCGGCGCGTTCCAGGTCCAGCTGGGCCAGCGGACCGATGGCGTGGGCGCGGCGCAGCTTGACCACGATGCCGTCCGCATCCGGCGTGTAGCGGTCGATTTCCAGGTCGTGCGGACGCACATAAGCGGTGCCCTTGCCGTGCCGGGTTTCATCGTGGCCCTGCACGTCGAACTGGATGCCGTCGCTGGCCAGCACGCCTTCGTGCACGCGGCCGTGGAATACGTTCACATTGCCCAGGAAGCCGTACACGAAAGGCGACGCGGGCTGGTTGTACACCTCGTCCGGCGCGCCCAGCTGCTCGACGCGGCCCTTGTTCATCAGCACCACCTGGTCCGCCACTTCCAGCGCTTCCTCCTGATCGTGGGTCACGAAGATCGAGGTCACGTGCAGGTCGTCGTGCAGGCGGCGCAGCCAGCGCCGCAGCTCCTTGCGCACCTTCGCATCCAGTGCGCCGAACGGTTCGTCCAGCAGCAGCACGCGCGGTTCGACTGCCAGCGCACGCGCCAGCGCGATACGCTGACGCTGGCCGCCCGACAGCTGCGGCGGATAGCGGTCGGCCAGCCAGTCCAGCTGCACCAGCTCCAGCAGGTCCTTCACCTTGCGGCGGATCTGGTCTTCCGACGGACGTTCGCTGCGCGGCTTCACGCGCAGGCCGAAGGCCACGTTCTCGAACACCGTCATGTGCTTGAACAGCGCATAGTGCTGGAACACGAAGCCCACCTGGCGCTCGCGCACGTGGCGGTCGGAGGCATCCTTGCCGTCCAGCAGAACCTGGCCCGAGTCCGGGTGTTCCAGGCCGGCGATGCAGCGCAGCAGCGTGGTCTTGCCGCAGCCCGACGGGCCGAGCAGCGCGGTCAGTTCGCCGGAAGGGAAATCCAGCGACACGTTGTTCAGGGCGACGAAGTCGCCGAAGCGCTTGTTGATGTTCTTGACTGCGATTGTCATTTCAATGCTCCTGTGCGTCGTCGGCAGTGTTTTCGTGCAGACGCCACTCGATAAAGGATTTCACGGCCAGGGTGACCAGGGCCAGCAGCGCCAGCAGCGAGGCCACGGCAAAGGCGGCAGCGAAGTTGTACTCGTTGTAGAGGATCTCGACCTGCAGCGGCATGGTGTTGGTCTCGCCGCGGATATGGCCGGACACCACGGACACCGCGCCGAACTCGCCCATGGCGCGGGCATTACACAGGATCACGCCATACAGCAGGCCCCACTTGATGTTCGGCAGCGTGACGCGGAAGAAGGTCTGCCAGCCGTTCGCGCCCAGCACCACGGCCGCTTCCTCTTCTTCGCTGCCCTGCGCCTGCATCAGCGGAATCAGTTCGCGCGCCACGAAGGGGAAGGTGACAAACACGGTGGCCAGCACGATGCCCGGCACGGCAAACAGGATCTTGATGTCGTGCTCGGCCAGCCATGGACCGAGCCAGCCCTGGGCGCCGAACAGCAGCACGTAGATCAGGCCCGAGATGACCGGCGACACGGAAAACGGCAGGTCGATCAGCGTCAGCAGGATGCTCTTGCCGCGGAATTCGAACTTGGTGATGCACCAGGACGCAGCCACGCCGAATACCAGATTCAGGGGCACGGCAATGGCGGCGGTAATCAGCGTCAGCTTGATGGCGGAGATTGCATCCTCATCGACGATGGCCGAGAGGTAAGCGTCCCAGCCCTTCTTCAGCGCTTCGGTAAACACGGCCACCAGGGGCACGAACAGGAACAGCGTGAGGAAGGCCAGCGCCAGCGTGATCAGCGCATAGCGCACCCACGCCGGTTCCAGCACTTCATGGCGGGACGGCAGTTCACCGCGGCGAGTGCTTGTACTCATTTGCCATTCCTCCCGCGGGTCCAGGCCTGCAGCAGGTTAATGGCCAGCAGCATGATGAAGGACACCACCAGCATCACCACTGCAATGGCGGTCGCACCGGCGTAGTCGTACTGTTCCAGCTTGGTGATGATGAACAGCGGCGTGATCTCGGACACCATCGGCATATTGCCGGCGATGAAAATCACGGAACCGAATTCGCCGGTGGCGCGCGCGAAGGCCAGCGCGAAGCCGGTCAGCAGCGACGGCAGGATGGTCGGGAACACCACGCGGCGGAAAGTCTGGAAGGCCGAGGCGCCCAGGCTGGCGGCGGCTTCCTCCAGTTCGCGTTCGGCGTCCTCCAGCACGGGCTGCACGGTGCGCACCACGAAAGGCAGGCCGATAAAGGTCAGCGCCACCACGATGCCGACCGGCGTGAACGCCACTTTCAGCCCCAGCACGCCTTCCACGTAGCGGCCGATCCAGCCGTTGGACGAATACAGCGCGGTCAGGGTGATGCCGGCAACGGCGGTCGGCAGCGCGAACGGCAGATCGACCAGGGCATCGACGATGCGTTTGCCGGGGAACTTGTAGCGTACCAGCACCCAGGCAACTACACCGCCGAAGAAGACGTTGAAGGTGGCCGCGATCAGCGAAGCGCCGAACGTCAGTTTGTACGACGCCACCACGCGCTCGGTGGTCACGGCGTTCCAGAACGCCTCCCAGCTCATGGTCGCGGTCTTCAGGAACACGGCCGACAGCGGGATCAGGACGATCAGCGTCAGGTAAAAGATCGTAAAGCCAAGCGACAGACCGAAGCCGGGCATCACCCGGTAGGGCGCCCTTCTGGCTTTCACCGTCTCCACCGGCGCAGTGACCGGCAACGCTACTGCTGACATGCTCGCTCCCTCTTATTACATTTTCGACTAATAGGGTCGCATAATCGCATCGCGGCGTTATAAAACAAACTAACCTTTCGTCATTTGCTTAGATACTAAAACAGGGGTGGCGTGTTACATTGTTGGCAAGCGTGGTTGTTATGAAGTGCTCACAAGGAGACAAAAAATGAACGATTCGCTGCTGCTGACCGACCGCCTGTGCGACCTGACCGAGCTGGCCCTGCAGGCCCACACCCTTCTCGAAAAAGCCACCGTGTTTGCCGCCGCCAAGGCCGTTGAAAGCGAGTTCGCCGCCTGCGAACGCGTGATCGACGACGCCGCCAGCGACAAGGTGCGCACCATCAGCAGCACCATCTGCGCCGCAGTCGGCTACGCTCCGGCGGGCGGCAAGACCAATCCCCAGCTGATCGTCTGCGCCCGCACCGAAATCGCCGCCCTGCGCCAGCTCCTGAAACGCCCCGCCTACCTGATGCCGCAGGACGTCGATTCCCGCGTCGCCCACTAATATTCGTGGTGGTAGAAGTATTTGTGCGGGATTTTGCGGAATTCCGCGCTTAGAGAGGGATTCTCCAGGCGCAGGATGGTGCGCGAGGCGAGGGCTGCGAAGTTGAAGTATTCGGCCAGCAGGGCCTGGAAGGAGCCGTCGTCGAAGGCGGCTTCCAGGCCTTTGTGGATGGCGTCGCGCAGGCGCTCGTTGCCTTTCTGGACAAAGAACAGGCGGCCGAAGGGATAGACGATCAGCAGATTGCTGTCCACCACCGCATGCGGCGCATCGGCCCGGTGCTTGTCCAGCAGATACTGGACTTCGTTGGCGCCCAGCGGCAGGAAGTCCACCCGCTTGCGCTCGAGCAGGCGGAACAGGCCGTCGATCGGCGCGGTAGCAACCTTGATGCCGGCCCGTTCGAGCACGGGAATGTCCGACCAGCGCACCCCCTGCCCCGCCGTCCTGCCCGACAACTGGGTGACCGACCGCACGCGCGCATAGTCGCCGGCATTGTCCTGATGCACGACCAGCATGCGGTAGCCGTTCAGGCCACGGTCGATGGGAAAATACACGGGCAGCATGCGCTGCTCGAACTCGGCGCTGGTGCCGAAGTCGCCGGCGCTGACTTCGCCCTTTTCAAGCATCAGCCGCGCCCGTTCCTGGTTCACGTTCAGCGGATGCAGGCTCAGCTCGTAATCCACGCCCGACTTGCGCAAGGCAAGATTCAGCACGCGATAGCCGTAGGCGTTGGCCGCCAGCCCATCGATGTTCGGATATGTTACCCGCAGCAGCGGCTCGGCCTGCACCAGCCCCGCGTACCACAGGACCGCGGCCAGCAGAACAGTCTTCATACTGTTCAGTATAGGCGAGCCCTACCGGGGGTGACGCGCCATTGAAAACTTATGGTTTGTGCTGCTGCAGCAGCCAATCGAACAGGCCGTTTTTCGCGTCGTAGGCATACACCCAGGAATCGACATGTCCGCCCTGCGGCAGCAGCGTGTATTTCACCTTGCCGCCCACCGCCTTCAGCGCATCGACCAGCACTGCCGATTGCGACTCGGGCACGGAAGTATCTTTGGCGCCGTGGAAGACCCAGGTCGGAATATTTTTCAGCCGCTCCACATGGCGCGCATTGCCGCCGCCGCAGATCGGCGCCACGGCCGCGAAGTAGTCCGGATAGCGCATCGCCAGCTCCTAGGCGCCAAAGCCGCCCATGCTCAGCCCGGTCAAATACACGCGCGAACGGTCCACATTGTATTTGGCCAGCACGTCGTCGAGCATGGCCTTCAGCAGCGGGATATTCCAGCCGTTCGGTTCCGGCGCCTGCGGCGACACGAGCAGGAAGGGGAAGTCCGGATTGGTTTCGGCGATGGACGGCGGTCCCCACTTCTTCACCAGGTTCAGGTCATGCCCGCTTTCGCCCGAGCCGTGCAGGAAGATCAGCAGCGGCACCGGCTTGCTCTGGTCTTCGCTATAGGTCTTCGGTTTGAAGATCAGATAGTCCATCTGCATCTGGATACTGGTGGAACCAATCTGCTGCACAGGTTCCGCGGCCAGCGCGGAGCTGCCGAGGACAGCGGACAGGACAAAGCCAGGGAGACGCTTGCTCATGGTCGGCACACGGTCGAGTGAACGGAGCTGCGATCATAGCGCAAAAGAAACGGTAGCACGGAATTCCGGAAACCCGTGCTCAACCTGATTAACAGCTCGCGGGCAGTAACTCCTGGGGGATGGATCGCTGTCGCGATGACGGGGTCTATATTCTCCACTTTTACTAAAAACTGCTCAGCGCTGCTATTTCACGCTTACTAAAACTAATTCGTCCGAATCGACTCTAGTATGCGTTGTTCGTAGCGGCACTTTTAGTAAGCGCTGCGCCGTTTAGTAAGCCTTAGGTAGTGATAGCAGCGTTTGGAAAAAACCCATTTTAGAGACCCCATCATGCGAACTCTCTACTATCCCATCCGTGTACCCTCCGGTGTGCTGGAGGACTTGGGCAAATTCACAGGGCATTTCTGGTCCGACACTTTGGCGCTCGAACCCTTCATCTGCGAGGCAATCCACAACTATATGCACCCTGCGCCGGCCGCCCCGGCACAGGTGGAACCAGGCTGCGTGCCAGCTTCGGCGGCCAGCATTATTTCGCCCAGGTCGAGGGCGATGCGATTAAGTGCGGCGAGCAGGCGATGTCGCCGTCGCAGTTTGCCAACCTGCGCGGCAGCGGCAACCGCAATGCGTGGAAAGCAGTCTGGCTTCGCCTGCCTGGCAGCGATGAATGGCTGCTGGCCGACGTTTGCCGCTCAGCGCGCAAGATGGCCATAGCGCGTTTGCTCGGCGGAGCACCGGCTCAGCACTCGCCGCACGAGCGCAGGCAGCAGCCTGCAGACCGGCGCACGGCCAGCCGCCAGGCACAGAGCCAACGCGCCGGTGGCCTGCTCCGCCATCAAACAGCGATGCAGCGAAGCGAGGCTGGTGAAAGGCCATCATGTGCGCCAGTTGACTTTCCGGCACAGGCTACCATGCCTGGCAGCGGTCAGAAGAAGGGCGGCGGAAAAGGGCGCCGAGGCAAGCGCCGCGCGGTAAAGCGTCATCCCGCTAATCCGCGATGAACCAAAAAAAAGCCCCCGGAACGGGGGCGGAGGGAGATAGAACTCTGGATTACTTGTTCGGTTGCGGCGTCAGGCGCAGGTAAGGACGCGGCGCGGTGAAGCCCTTCGGATACTTGGCCTTGATGACTTCCGGATCCTGCACGGTCAGCGGGATGATCACGTCGTCGCCGTCCTGCCAGTTGCCCGGCGTGGCCACGGTGTGCTTGTCGGTCAGTTGCAGGGCGTCGATCACGCGCAGCACTTCGTTGAAGTTGCGGCCGGTGCTCATCGGGTAGGTGATGGTCAGGCGCACTTTCTTGGCCGGGTCGATCACGAACAGCGAACGCACGGTGGCGGTCACGGACTGGTTCGGGTGGATCATGTCGTACAGCTCGGACACCTTGCGGTCCAGGTCGGCAATGATCGGGAAACCGACCACGGTGTTCTGGGTTTCTTCGATATCCTTGATCCACTCCTTGTGCGCGTCGGCCGGATCGACCGACAGCGCGATCGCTTTCACGTTGCGCTGGTCGAATTCTGGCTTCAGCTTGGCGGTCAGGCCCAGCTCGGTGGTGCACACCGGGGTAAAGTCGGCCGGGTGCGAAAACAGCACAACCCAGGAGTCGCCCGCCCACTCATGAAACTTGATACGGCCAACGGTGGAATCCTGTTCGAAGTCCGGAGCGGTGTCGCCAAGGCGTAAAGTCATTCAATTTCTCCAATCTGGTTAGACAGACAATAAACGCTCATTGTGCGCTTGCTCAGCAAGTTTATGCAATAACCGTTGACCAAAAATCCAGTCGCCCAGGCCGGACTCGGCATTGATATGTCCCAGCGCACCGGCGTTCACGAACTCGCTGCCCCAGCGCCTGGCCCAGGTGCGCGCCTTGGCGCTCGTCATCCACGGATCGTTGGTGCTGGCGACGAGAATGGAAGGCACGGACAGTTCGCCGTGCGGCAGCAGTTCGCTGACGCCGAACTTGTCGGGATCGGCCGGCCCCACCAGCAACACGCCCGCCACAGTCGAGGGGGAGAGGTCGTGTGTCAGGCTGTGCGCGGTGGTGAGGCAGCCGAAACTGTGGGCCACGATCAGGGTGGGACGCGTATCTTCCGCCAGCACCGCATCCAGCTGCGCCGACCAGCGCGACAGCACCGGCTGGTCCCAGCGCTTCTGCTCGACCCGCCGGAAGCCGGGGTACAGGCGCTGCCAGCGGCTCTGCCAGTGCTCCGGCCCGCTGTTGTGCAGGCCGGGAGCGACCAGAACACGGAATTGCGATAACAGGTGTGCGGCCATGACCCCTCCCCTTCGTGACGTGCTTATTTGCCGGCGATGCTGCTGCCAGGCTGGTAGATCTGGTCGAACACGCCGCCGTCCGCAAAGTGGGTTTTCTGCGCCTGGGTCCAGTTGCCGGCCACATCGGACAGCTTGAACAGCTTCACCGCCGGGAACTGCGCCGCGTATTTCCTGGCTTCCTTCTCGATCGCCGGACGGTAGTAGTTCTTGGCGATGATTTCCTGCGCCTGGTCGGTGTACAGGAATTGCAGGTAGGCTTCAGCCACCTTGCGCGTGCCCTTCTTGTCCACCACCTTGTCCACCACCGCTACCGGCGGCTCGGCCAGGATGGAGACGGATGGCGCCACGATATCGAACTTGTCCGGACCCAGTTCCTTGATCGCCAGCAGCGCTTCGTTTTCCCAGGCGATCAGCACGTCGCCAATGCCGCGTTCGACGAAGGTGGTGGTGGCGCCGCGCGCGCCGGAATCCAGCACCGGCACGTTCTTGTACAGTTTCTTCAGGTAGTCGCGCGCCGAGGCGTCGCTGCCGCCCGGCTGGCGCAGCGCGTAGCCGTAAGCGGCCAGGTGGTTCCAGCGCGCGCCGCCGGAGGTTTTCGGATTCGGGGTGATGACGGCCACGCCCGGCTTGATCAGATCGCCCCAGTCCTTGATGGCTTTCGGATTACCCTTGCGCACCAGGAACACGATGGTCGAGGTGTAAGGCGAGGAATTGTGGCCGAGGCGCTTTTCCCAATCCTTGTTGAGCAGGCCTTTTTCGGCAATGGCGTCGATGTCGTAGGCCAGGGCCAGGGTCACCACGTCGGCTTCCAGGCCGTCGATCACGGCGCGGCCCTGCTTGCCGGAGCCGCCGTGCGACTGCTTGATCTTCACGTTGTCGCCGGTCTTCGCTTTCCATTCCTTGGCGAAGGCGGTGTTGACGTCCTGGTACAGCTCGCGGGTCGGGTCGTACGAGACGTTGAGCAGAGTAATGTCGGCCGCGTGCGCAATGGCGGCGGCAGCGAACAGTGCAGCGGCAGCAATCAGTTTCTTGGACAGCATCTGGATTCCCCTTGTATTTGGAGATGCCAGATTAACCGTCCCTTGTTAGATTGCGAACGAATACTTTCGCAGTTTTATATACCGCGACGTTATAAGGAGTGCTACAGGAAGCGGTTGTAGAGCACGACCGCCCAGGTGGCGCCGGCCAGCAGCGTGGCCAGCAGCACGGCCGCACTGCCGAAATCCTTGGCGTTCTTGGACAGTGGATGGCGCTCCAGCGAAATCCGGTCCACCACCGCTTCGATGGCCGAATTGATCAGTTCGACAATCAATACCAGGATCAGCACGGCAATCAGCGCCAGCTTCTGGAAGGCCGACACCGGCAGCAGCAGCGCGATGACCACGCCCGGCACACACAGCATCAGCTCCTGGCGGAAGGCATGTTCGTTGCGCCAGGCCGACTTCAGCCCGTCCATCGAGTAGAAGAAGGCGGCCAACACGCGGCGCAGGCCGCTCTTGCTCTTGAATTCACTGACAGGCTGATCCATTCGACACACTGCAACAAATATTGACGCGCCATTATAGCCCCGTGCGCACCGTAGAATTCCCATTTTTTTCACATCATGGTATAACTGTCGGCAGACATACTGCACTGCACCAACCACATCATGAAAATCGAATCCGTCCCCGCTCCCGAGCAAAAGACAACCATCCAGGTGATCGAGCGCATGGTGGCCCTGCTGGACGCCCTTGCCAAGTATCCCGATCCGGTCAGCCTGAAGGAATTGTCCAAGGTTTCCGGCCTGCACCCTTCCACCGCGCACCGCATCCTCAACGATCTGGTGCTGACCCGCTTTGTCGATCGCATCGAGCCGGGCACCTACCGCCTCGGCATGCGCCTGCTGGAACTGGGCAACGTGGTGAAAAGCCGCCTCTCCGTGCGCGAGGCGGCGCTGGACTTCATGCGCTCGCTGCACAAGAAGACCCAGCAGACCATCAACCTGTCCGTACGCCAGGGCGACGAGATCGTGTACATCGACCGCGCCTTTTCCGAGCGCTCCGGCATGCAGGTGGTGCGCGCCATCGGCGGCCGCGGCCCGCTGCACCTGACCTCGACCGGCAAGCTGTTCCTGTCCGTCGATGAACCGAAAGCCATCCGCGCCTACGCCACCCGCACCGGGCTGGCCGGCCACAACAAGAACTCGATCACCGACTTGTCCCGCCTGGAGCGCGAACTGAGCCTGGTGCGTTCGCGCGGTTACGCGCGCGACAACGAGGAACTGGAACTGGGCGTGCGCTGCATGGCGGCAGGCATTCGGGACGATTCGGGGAAACTGGTGGCGGGCTTGTCGATTTCGGCGCCGGCCGACCGGCTGCAGGAGGACTGGCTGGAGGACCTGGTGAATACCGCCAACCAGATTTCGGCGACCCTGGGCTATACGCCGGCGCCGCCGGAACTGTAATTACATGCCGGACGCCGAATACGGCGTGGCGCTGCTGGCGCCGCTGATCGAGCCGGGGAAGTCCGGCTTCAGCGCTGCCAGCCATTTCTTCATGCGGGTGGCGTCCGCCACGCGCGCTGCCGTGCCTTTCGCATCCAGCAGCACCATGATCACGGCGCGCCCTTCCACCACGGCCTGCATGATCATGCAGCGGCCGGCCTCGTTGATGAAGCCGGTCTTCTGCAGGCCGATGTCCCAGCCCGAGTTGGGCGCCACCAGGGCATTGGTGGTGCCGAAGGCGCGCGGACGGCCATTCGCTTCCACCACCGCTTTCGGGTCGGTCGAGAATTCACGCAGCATCGGATGCTCATAGGCCGCCTGCACCAGCTTGGCCAGATCGCGCGCACTGGCCACGTTCAGGCGCGACAGGCCGCTCGAATCCACATAGTGGGTATCGCCCATGCCGAGCGATTGCGCCTTGGCGTTCATGGCCTGCACGAAGGCTGGCAGGCCGCCCGGATAGCTGCGGCCCAGCGCCGAAGCGGCGCGGTTTTCCGAACTCATCAGGGCGATGTGCAGCATATTGCGGCGGGTCAGGCGGTCGCCGACCTTCAGGCGCGAGCTGCTGAATTTTTCGCGGTCCACGTCGTCATCGGTCACGGTCAGGACTTCATCCATGTCCTGGTTGGCTTCGACCACAACCAGGCCCGTCATCATCTTGGTAATGGACGCGATGGGCAGCGCTACACCGGCGTTCTTCTCGAACAGCACTTCGGAATTGGCCTGGTCCAGCACCAGCGCCACATTCGATTTCAGGTCCAGCGGATCGCGCACCAGGTTCAGGCCCGCCAGGTCGCCCATGGTCGGACGGCCGCCGGCATCGCCGACGTTGGTAACCTTCTGGTACACCACCTTGCGCTTGCCTTTCACATTGACCACGCGTTTTACCACGCGCTCGCGGGGCTGTGCGGAAGTCGCCGCCGGGCGGCGCTCGCCGGCCTTCTTCACTGCCGCCTGCGCCGCATCCACCATGACGGTGGCGCAGCACAAGGACAAGAGCGCACTGATAGCAAGTTTATTCATGCAATTCCCCGAGTAGCAAGACCGAACCATGACTGTTGCAGTGTAGCAAAACCTGGTTCCGAAGCAAGCGAAATCAAACGCAGCGCCATCAAGTGATATTACACAATTCACACAATGACGTTCAGGTGCAACGGAAGGTTGTTCACTCTATAAATTTAACAAAATTCGAAACCGGTTCACGTTCCGTGACCAGGCTGTTTTCAACCTTGCCATGGTCGGCGTAGCCCAGCGACATCCCGCACACCACGGTTTCATTGTCGGCCAGACCCAGTTCGTCCGCAATGATGCGGTGGAACTGGGTGAAGGCCGCCTGCGGGCAGGTATCCAGGCCGCGTCCCCGTGCCGCCACCATGATGTTCTGCAGGAACATGCCGTAATCCAGCCAGGAGCCCTGCTCCATGATACGGTCTATCGTAAAAATCAGGCCCACGGGAGCGTCGAAAAAGACGTAGTTGCGGCCGTGCTGCGCCGCCATGCCGGCCTTGTTCTCGCGCGTCAGGCCGAGCAGTGCATACAGGTCCCAGCCCACCTTGCGGCGGCGGTCGATGTAGGGCGCGACCCACTCGCGCGGGTAATAGGCGTATTCCTCGGTGTGCTGCCTGTTCTGTTCCGGATCCTTATATGCGGCCAGGATGCGCGAACTCAAGCGTTCGCGCCGCGCGCCGCTCAGCACATACACTTTCCAGGGCTGGGTGTTGGTGCCGGACGGCGCCCGCGCCGCCACCTGCAGGATCGCTTCGATGTCTTCGCGCGCCACCGCTTGCTGCAGGTAGGCGCGGATCGAGCGGCGCGAGGTAATGGCGGTATCGACGGCTTGCTGGTCGGAAGTGGAAATCATTGCAGTCTCACTTTGGGTTCTTGACAACAAATATTACTCCAACCACGGCCAATACCATACCGGCAATGCCCATCCAGTTGAATGCTTCGCCAAACGCCAGCCAGGCCATGATGGCCGTGGTGGGCGGCGTCAGGTACAGCAGGCTGGTGACCTGGGTCGCATTGCCGCGCCGGATCAGCGTAAACAGCAGGAAGATGGCGCCGATCGACAGTGCAAGCACGGACCAGGCCAGCGCGCCCAGGAAGCTGGGCGTCCACTGCACGGCGCCGAAATCCTCCAGCCACAGGGCAAACGGCAGCACTGCTGCCACCGACGCACTGAACTGGATCACCGTGCCGGTGCGCAGGTCGAAACTGGGGCAATAGTGCTTCTGGTACAGCGTGCCGACCGTGATCGCCAGCAGCGCCGCCACGCACAGGGCAATCGCCGGCCAGCCCAGGCCGACCAGGGTGATCTTGGCGTACACCACCAGCGCCACGCCGGCCAGGCCAGACGCCAGTCCCAGCCACTGGGCCGGCCGTACCCGCTCGCCGATCAGCGGCGCGGCAAAGGCGGTCAGGATCGGCTGCATGCCGACGATCAGCGCCGACAGTCCGGCCGGCATGCCCAGCTTGATGGCGCACCATACCCCGCTCAGGTAGCCCGCCTGCAGCAGGATGCCGGCAACGGCCACGTGCCCGGGCTTGTCCGGCCAGGACGCCTTCATCAGCAGCACGGCGGGCAGCAGCAGCACCAGCACGCCGGCAAAGCGCAGCAGCAGGAAGGTCAGCGGCGGTGCATACGGCAATCCGAATTTCGCCACGATGAAGCCGGTACTCCACAGGAACACGAAAAACAGCGGCACGGGCGACAGGAAGCTGGCGGGACGGGACATGGCGGCAAAAAATTACGCGAGCGAAACAGTTTATCATCTTGTTGCGGCGCCCGCTCGGCAGCATTTAAATAACCATTTCCGGCCAGAAAGCCTTTACCTAAGGGATGTCGATACCTTTGTGCAACGCACAAAAAATGCTTGACTTTGTTTTGAGGACCCGGATAATCGTCTTTGTTGCGTTGCACAATATGTTGTGAAGTCCCCCCCTGCAGCACTATTTCAACGACTATTTCTTTAACTGGAGAGCCACATGTTTTCGATTCCTGAGCAATTTTCCAATGCCACCAAAGCTAACCTGGAAAGCCAGTTCGCACTGTTCTCCTCGCTGACGAACAAAGCTTTCGAAGGCGTGGAAAAGGTTGTGGACCTGAACCTGACCGCTGCCAAGGCATCGCTGGAAGAAACCTCCGCAGCCACCAAGCAACTGCTGGCCGCCAAAGATCCACAAGAATTCTTCACCCTGAGCGCTGCCCAGGCACAACCGACCGCTGAAAAAGCCATCGCTTACGGCCGTCACCTGGCGTCGATCGCTACCGGCACCACCGCCGAGTTCAGCAAGGCCGCTGAAACCCAGATCGCTGAAACCAACCGCAAGGTCATCTCGCTGGTGGACGAAGTGAGCAAGAACGCCCCTGCCGGCACCGAAAACGCGGTTGCCCTGTTCAAGTCCGCCCTGAACAACGCCAACGCCGGCTACGAGCAGTTCACCAAGAGCGCCAAGGCTGCCGCTGAAACCCTGGAAGCCAACGTGAGCGCCGCCGTGAACCAGTTCACCACCGCCGCTACCGCCAAGAAGTAATCGCATCCCGCCGGCCCGCGCGGCCGGCTGCATCATGAAGCATCGCTGTACGAAGGTCTCCTCGGCATCCGTGGTTTCCTCTCCAGCGGATGTCCTTCGACAGCCCCGGTCATCGCCGGGGCTTCTTTTTTACGCGCTGGTGTTGACGAAGGCCCCTTGCGACGGCATGCCCTGCTTGTCCATTTCCTGCTTCATCATGTCCGCGATCTGCCTGGTGACCGCTTCCTGCTGTTCCGGCGGCATCTGCGCCATTTCCTCTTCCGTCACGCCCAGTTTTTTCAGGATGGCCTCGCGCATGCGCTCGGCCGGCGACTGCTTCATATACGCTTCCAGTTGCGCTTCCGGCTTGGCCGCCGTCTTCTTCGAGCTCAGCAACTGATCGGGGCTGAGCTGCTGGACACTCATCGTCAAAGAGCCTACGTTCATGGTCATTTCTCCAGGATTGATTGCCAGGCATTGTAAACAGGCGCATGTCCGGCCGATGTTGAGAACAGAGCGTGTTTTCTGCCGGTTACCAGCAGAGGGAAACGGAAAAGAACGTTTACAGATCATCTAAAACAAGATAATCTGTATAAATGCGAACGCCCGACCAACAACAGCTGCTGGACCAGATGCGCCAGGTTGCCGACGGCCTCGGCCAGACGCTGGCGCCCTTCTGCGAAGTGGTGCTGCATGACCTGCTCGATCCCGCGCACGCGATCCTGGCCATCCACAACAACCTGTCCGGCCGCGCGGTGGGCGATCCGGCCACCCAGCTTGGCCTGGCGCGCATTGCCGATCCCGAATACGCGCAAATCCTCGCCAACTACCCGAACCAGTTCCCGGACGGCCGTCCTGCCAAGAGCACCTCGATCGGCATCAAGGACGCGAACCAGGAATACATCGCGGCCCTGTGCCTGAACGTGGACCTGACCCTGTTCCGCAGCCTGCACGCCATGCTGGGCCAGTTCGGCAATGTCGATCCGGCTGCGGTGCTGCGCGAATCGCTGTCGCCGCCTGCCGGGGCGGACGCGATCCGCGACCATATCGAGCAATTTGCCGCGCGCCTGGCCACCACGCCGCGCGCCCTGAAGGCGGAAGAACGCCGCCAGCTGATGCGCGAGCTGCAGGATGCCGGCCTGCTCGACATGCGGCGCGCCATGGAAACCATCGCTTCCCATCTGGGCGTCTCGCGCGCCACGGTCTATAACTATGCCAAATGACGCCCGCCTGCTGCTGCTCGACCGCGACCAGGCCGCCGCCCTGCTGACACCGGACCATGTGCTGGCCGCAGTACGCGAATCCTTCCTGCTGCACGCTGCCCGCAGCGGCCGCGTCTTCCCCGTGGTGCGCGAAATGCTGCCGGAGAATGCGGTGTTCGGCATCAAGTCCGGCGGCGCGCCGGGCGAAGCGCTGCTGGGCTTCAAGGCGGCCGGCTTCTGGCCCGGCAACCGCGCGCACAGCGCGGACGCGCACCAGGCCACCATCATGCTGTTCGACCAGGCTTCGGGCCGGCCGCAGTGCCTGATCGATGGCAATGCCGTCACCACCGAGCGCACGGCGGCGGCCGGTGCGCTGGGCCTGACGGCGCTGGCACGGCAGGACAGTAGCTGCCTGCACGTCTTCGGCACCGGCGTGCAGGCAGGCGCCCACGTGGAATACGCGCTGCGCGCCCTGCCCTCGCTGCGCACGGTGCGCTACACAGCATCCGATTGCCGCAGCGTGCCCGATTTCGAGGCGCGCTTTGCCGGCCGCTGCGAGATTGCAGCGGCGCCGGCAAATGCCGTGGCGCAGGCAGACATCGTCATCACCGCCACACCCGCGCGCTGCCCGCTGTTCAATGTCCGCGACATCCAGCCCGGCACCCACATCAATGCCGTCGGCGCCGACACGCGCGGCAAACGCGAGCTGCCCGAAGGCCTGCTGCCGCGTGCCCGCATCTGGGCCGACGACCTGGCGCAGGCGCGCAGCATCGGCGAGCTGCAATGGTGCGCCGAATCGGCGGCCTGCGAAATCGGCGTGCTGCTCGCCGGCAGCACCGCTGGCGCCAACGCCGATGCAGCAGGCGCCTGCCCCGGCACGGCGCGCGCCGCTGGCGACATCACGATTTTTGACATGACAGGCCTTGCCCTGCAAGACCTCACCGTAGCGCGCATGCTGCTGCAGCGCGCCCTGGAAACCGGCACAGGAACCAGCATCGCCTGGCCCTGGTAACGAAAGGATAAGCAGAATGACCGAAACCACCTTGCCAACCTATGCAGACGTAGTGGCCGCCGCCGGCCGCATCGAAGGTTACGCCCACCGCACGCCGGTACTGACCTCGCGCACCATCAACGATGAACTGGGCGCGGAGATTTTCTTCAAGGCCGAAAACCTGCAGCGCATGGGCGCCTTCAAGTTCCGCGGCGCGTTCAATGCGCTGTCGAAGTTCACGCCCGAGCAGAAGAAGGCGGGCGTGGTGGCTTTCTCGTCGGGTAATCACGCACAGGGCATTGCGCTGTCGGCCAGGCTGCTGGGCATCCCGGCCACCATCATCATGCCGCACGATGCACCGGCGCTGAAGATTGCCGCCACCAAGGGCTATGGCGGCAACGTGGTGATCTATGACCGCTACAAGGAAGACCGCGAACAGATTGGCCGCGAGCTGGCGCAAAAGCATGGCCTGACCCTGATCCCGCCCTACGATCATGCCGACGTGCTGGCCGGCCAGGGCACGGCGGCCAAGGAACTGTTCGAGGAAGTGGGCGAACTGGATTACCTGTTCGTGCCGCTGGGCGGCGGCGGCCTGCTGTCCGGCAGCGCGCTGGCGACGCGCGCGCTGTCGCCGCAGTGCAAGCTGTATGGCGTGGAGCCGGAAGCCGGCAACGACGGCCAGCAATCCTTCCGCAGCGGCGCCATCGTGCACATCGACACGCCAAAGACCATCGCGGACGGCGCCCAGACCCAGCACCTGGGCAACATCACCTTCCCCATCATCAGGCGCGACGTGGACGATATCCTGACCGCGAGCGATGCGCAGCTGGTGCAAGCGATGCGCTTCTTCGCCTCGCGCATGAAGATCATCATCGAGCCTACCGGCGGCCTGGGGCTGGCTGCGGCGCGCGCCATGAAGGAGCAGCTGAAAGGCAAGCGCGTGGGCATTCTGATCAGCGGCGGCAACGTCGATATCGAGCGCTTCGCCGAGCTGATGTCGCAATAATCAGGCAGCCATCAGGCCGGGACCACCCTCACCCTCGGCCACCGCTCCGCGTACCGCTTCTGCGCTACGCGGGCGCGATACATGTCCGCCGTTGCGCGTACAGGATTGTGGCGCACGATCAGGCCGAACAGATCGTCCAGGCCATGTGGCGCGATCACATGCAGCGCATCGTCCCAATCCAGCCACAATCCGACACAGGTCGCGTATTCAGGCCAGGTAGCGATGGCTTCCGCCAGCGAGCGGACAGGGCTTGCCGCCACACCGAACTCCTGCGCATACCAGCTGTGCACGCCCGCCTGATTCACCACCTCCCAGCCTGCGCCAAGCGCCGCCGACAGCTGCGCATCGCGCTCCGGCCGCACATCGGATGCATCGAAGTAAACCAGATCGATATCGGACAGGGCGGAAGCATTCTGCACGCCATGCAGCGCATCCCATACCAGGGTGCGCACAGCGCCGGCCCCAACGCACCATGACTGCAGGCGCAGTTCGCGTGCGGTGCGCAGGATGTCCATGAACCATGCGCTGCGGCGCGCAAGGGCAAGCAACGCGCCGCTGCGGTCCATCAGTATGGCGGATTACTCGCCGAGGTAGGCGGCCTTGACGCGCGGGTCGTGCAGCATATCCTGCGCGTTGCCGTTCATGGTAATGGCGCCCGAGTCCATCACATAGCCGCGATTGGCCGCTTCCAGCGCCAGCTTGGCGTTCTGCTCGACCAGCAGCACGGTAATGCCCTGCTTGTGCACGTCCCGGATCACTTCGAAAATCTTGTCCACCATGATCGGCGACAGCCCCATCGAAGGCTCGTCCAGCAGCAGCAGATGCGGATGGCACATCAGCGCCCGCGCCATGGCCAGCATCTGCTGCTCGCCGCCGGACAAGGTCCCCGCCAGCTGCGCCGAGCGCTCCTTCAGTCGCGGGAACACCGAATACCACTTCTCGATATCGGCCTCGATGCCCGCCTTGTCGCCGCGGGTATACGCGCCCATCATCAGGTTCTCGTGGATGGTCATGCGGGTGAATACGCCGCGCCCTTCCGGCACCATGGCCAGCTTCTTCTCGACCAGGTGGAAGGACTGCGCGCCTTTCAGCGACTGGCCCATGTACGAAATCGTGCCCTCCACCTTGCACGCCGGCAGCGTGCCGGTGATCGCCTTCAGCGTGGTGGTCTTGCCCGCGCCGTTGGCGCCGATCAGCGTCACCAGCTCGCCTTCGTTCACTTCCAGGTCGATGCCCTTGACCGCCTTGATGCCGCCGTAGGCCACCTTCAGGCCGGAGATTTTCAGAACATTGGCACCCATCAGTGCGATCCTCCCAGGTAAGCCTCGATCACGGCCTTGTTGCTTTGAATTTCAGCCGGCAGCCCTTCGGCAATCAGCTTGCCGTATTCCAGCACGCTGATACGGTCGCACAGTCCCATCATCAGTTTCACATCGTGTTCGATCAGCAGCACGGTAATGCCGGCCGCCTTGATCTTCACCAGCAGCTCGCGCAGCGCCAGCTTCTCGGTGGCGTTCATGCCGGCTGCCGGTTCGTCCAGCGCCAGCAGCTGCGGATCGGTGGCCAGTGCGCGCGCGATCTCCAGGCGGCGCTGGTCGCCATAGGACAGGAACTTCGACGTGCGCGAAGCGAACTGGCCGATGCCCACGAAGTCCAGCAGCTCCTGCGCACGGCGGCGGATCGATGCCTCTTCCTCGCGCGCCGCCTTGTGGCGGAACACGGCGCCGAACACGCCCTGGTGCGAGCGCACATGGCGTCCCACCATCACGTTTTCCAGCGCGGTCATTTCGCCGAACAGGCGGATGTTCTGGAAGGTACGGGCGATGCCGGCCTTGGCTACCGCATGCGGCGCGGACGGCGAGTAAGGCTTGCCGGCCAGTTCGAAGGTGCCGGTGTCCGGCTGGTACAGGCCGGTGATCACGTTGAAGAAAGTGGTCTTGCCGGCGCCGTTCGGGCCGATCAGGCCATAGATCTGGCCCTTCATGATCTTGATGCCGACGTCGGTCAGCGCCTGCAGGCCGCCGAAGCGCTTGTTCACGCCGGCGATGTTCAGGATTACTTGTTCGCTCATCTTCTTCTGCCCTTACGCTGCCACCACGCCCGACGACTGGCCCTTGCTGTCCGAATCGCCGTCCGGACGGTCCTCATGCTTGGGCGCCGGCCACAGGCCCGCAGGACGGTTCAGCATGATCAGCACCATGGCCAGGCCGTACAGCAGCTGGCGCAGCACTTCCGCTTCGATCACCACATGGCCGAACAGCTTCTGCTGCAGCGGCTCCACCACGTGGCGCAGGATTTCCGGCAGCGCCGCCAGCAGCGCGCCGCCCAGCACCACGCCAGGAATGTGGCCGATACCGCCCAGCACCACCATGGCCAGCACCGCGATGGACTCGGTCAGCGAGAACGATTCCGGCGACACGAAGCCCTGGAAGGCGGCAAACATGGAACCGGCCACGCCGCCGAAGGTGGCGCCCATCGAGAACGCCAGCAGCTTCACGTTGCGGGTATTGATGCCCATGGCCTTGGCCGCGATTTCATCTTCGCGGATCGCCACCCAGGCACGGCCCAGGCGCGAATGCTGCAGGCGCGAGGTGATGAACACGGTCGCAATCGTCAGCAGCAGGAACAGGAAATAGTAGGCGTTCACGGACGGCATGGAGAAGCCGCCCACCACCACGGTAGCGCGCGAGCCGGCCTCGCCGGCCAGGTTCACGCCGAACACCTTGATCGGATCGATCAGGTTGATGCCCTGCGGACCGTTGGTGATGTTGATCGGGTCGTTCAGGTTGTTCATGAAGATGCGGATGATCTCGCCGAAGCCCAGCGTCACGATGGCCAGGTAGTCGCCGCGCAGCTTCAGCGTCGGCGCGCCCAGCAGCGCACCGGCCACGCCGGCCAGCGCCGCCGACAGCGGCACGATGAACCAGACCGAGAGGTGGATGCCGTTGCTGCGGATCTCTTCGCCCATCACTGCCGCCAGGCCTTCGCCGATGGCAGGATTCAGATTGATCAGCGATTCGATCACGGTGGCGAACTGCGGCGACGCCAGCAGGCCCGTCATGTACGCGCCCAGCGCGTAGAAGGCGATATAGCCCAGGTCCAGCAGGCCGGCAAAGCCGACCACGATGTTCAGGCCGACGGCCAGCATGATGTAAAGCAGCGCCAGGTCGGCAATGCGTACCCACGAGTTGCCGAACGGTGCGGCGGCAAACGGGAAGACCAGCATCACGGCCAGCACCACGGCCATGCTGGCGTAGGCTTTCTTCGGATCTTTTTGGGTGTCGAAAGTCAGGAGTGCCATATTCTTGTCCTTCTTATGCACGGTCGGCAACACGCTCGCCCATGATGCCGGACGGACGCACGGTCAGCACCAGGATCAGCACGATGAAGGCGAAGATATCCTGGTAGTGGGAACCGAGGAAGCCGCCGGTCAGGTCGCCGATATAGCCGGCGCCCAGCGACTCGATAATGCCCAGCACGATGCCGCCGATCATGGCGCCGTAAATATTGCCGATACCGCCCAGCACCGCGGCGGAGAAGGCTTTCAGGCCCGGCACGAAGCCCATGGCAAACTGGATGGAGGCGTAGTTCGCGCCCCACATCACGCCGGCCACGCCGGCCAGCGCCGCGCCGATGGCGAAGGTGGCGACAATGATCTTGTTGGAGTCCACGCCCATCAGGCCCGCCACGCGCGGGTTCTCGGCCACCGCGCGCATGGCGCGGCCCATGCGGGTTTTCTCGACCAGCAGCACCAGCGCAAACATGGACACGGCCGCCAGCACCAGCAGCAGCACCTGGGTCACGCTGATCACTGCGCCGCCCACCATGATCGGCTCGGTCGGCAGCAGCTGCGGGAACGGCAGCGGGTTGCGGCCCCAGATCATCATGGCAAAGGTCTGCAGCAGGTAGGAAACACCGATGGCGGTAATCAGCGGAGCCAGGCGGGGCGCATTGCGCAGGCGGCGGTAGGCAACGCGTTCGATGATCACATTCACGATCATGCAGGCCGGGATGGCGCCAATGATGGCAATCGCCAGTTTCAGGTAGCCCGGCAGGTCCGGCGCATACACGCCCAGCAGGTTGAGGATCGAGAGACCGATCATCGCGCCTATCATCAGCACGTCGCCGTGGGCAAAGTTGATCAGGTTCAGCACCCCGTACACCATGGTGTAGCCGAGGGCGACCAGTGCGTACATGCTGCCCAGCACCAGGCCATTGAGAATTTGTTGGATAAAGGTATCCATCGATTGCCCTATTCAGTAATAAAAACGGCACCCGAGGTGACCCTCTAAGTGCCGTCGTTTGACGCCGCCATGTCAGTACGCAAGAAGCGTGCCGATAATGCATCTAACTTTACAAGCTTCGCAATAATAGCGAAGGTTTGGACAAACTAGACGTGGAAAATGCGGAAAAAGCTGAATTTAATTCACACCGCCGTTGTTTTGCCGCCATCCAGGCCTTTCGGCAGCGGGAAAGTCACCGCCTCCTGCACGCCGTCCAGCGGACGCACGCTGCGCGCACCCAGCTCCTTCAGGCGCGAAATCACCGCCTCCACCAGCACTTCCGGCGCCGAGGCGCCCGCGGTCACGCCCACGCGCTGCTTGCCTTCCAGCCATTTCGGGTCGATCTGCGAGGCGTTGTCCACCATGTAGGCCGGGGTGCCCTTCTTCTCCGCCACTTCGCGCAGGCGGTTCGAGTTCGAGCTGTTCGGGCTGCCCACCACCACCACCACTTCCACCTGCGGCGCCATGAACTTCACGGCTTCCTGGCGGTTGGTCGTGGCGTAGCAGATATCGCCCTTCTTTGGTTCAATAATCGCCGGGAAGCGCTGTTTCAGTGCTTCGATGATCTCGGCCGTATCGTCAACCGACAGGGTGGTCTGCGAAACATAGGCCAGTTGCCCGGGATTGCGCACCTGCAGCTTCTGCACGTCTTCCACGGTTTCGACCAGGTACATGCCCTCTTCCGTCTGGCCCATGGTGCCTTCGACTTCCGGGTGGCCGTCGTGGCCGATCATGATGATTTCGCAGCCCTGCTTGCGCATCTTGGCCACTTCCACGTGGACCTTGGTCACCAGCGGGCAGGTGGCGTCGAAAATCGACAGGCCGCGCGCTTCCGCTTCGGCCCGCACCGCCCGCGACACGCCGTGCGCCGAGAACACCAGGGTATTGCCGGCCGGGACATCGTCCAGGTCTTCGATAAAGATGGCGCCCTTGGCGCGCAGGTCGGCCACCACGTAGGCGTTGTGCACGATCTCGTGGCGCACATAGATCGGCGCGCCGAACTGCTTCAGTGCGCGTTCGACGATTTCAATCGCCCGGTCCACGCCGGCGCAGAAGCCGCGCGGCTGGGCAAGCAGAATTTCTTTGTCCGTAGAGCCCATAATCCTTAAAGCACAGAAATGAGGTTAACCTCAAACTTCACCGGCTGGCCTGCCAGCGGATGGTTGAAGTCGAAGATGGCCACGTCGTCGCGCAGTTCGCGCAGCACGCCGGCAAAGCGGCCGCCGCCCGGCGCCGCGAAGTCCACCAGGTCGCCCACCTTGTATTCATTGCCCGGCACCGAGTTCTCTTCCAGCGTGGCGCGCGTCACGGCCTGCACCAGCTCCGGATTGCGCGGACCGAAGCCCTGGTCCGGTTCCAGTTCGAACACCTTGTGCGTTCCCTCCGGCAGGCCCATCAGCAGCTCTTCCAGATGCGGCGCGAGCTGGCCCTGGCCCAGCATCAGCGTGGCCGGATTTCCTGCAAAAGTTGAAACAATATCAGTACCGTCCATAGTGGCAAGACGATAATGCAGTGTGAGATAAGCCGAAGCGGTAACAACGTTGGACATGGCGATTCTTTGTGCAAGCAAACCGCTATTGTAAGCCAGCTTAAGGGGAACGGCATGGGCATCTCTGATTGGCCGGAGGATCAGCGGCCGCGCGAGCGGCTGATACGCGACGGCGCACGGGCGCTGTCGGACGCCGAATTGCTGGCAATTTTCCTGCGCGTGGGGATCCGCGGCAAGAGTGCGGTCGAGCTGGCGGGCGATATGGTGCGGCATTTCGGCTCCCTGCAGGGCCTGTTCCGGGCGACCCTGCCGGAATTCTGCGCCGTTCCGGGACTGGGCGCCGCAAAGTATGCGCAGCTGCAGGCGGTGCTGGAACTGGCGCGGCGCGCCATCGGCGAAGAGTTGCAGGCCGGGCAAGCCTTGTCCTCGCCCGCCGCCGTCAAGGAATACCTGCAGCTGGCCATGGCCGGACGGCCGTATGAATCCTTCCACGTGCTGTTCCTGGACGTGCGCAACCGCCTGATCGAGGCGCGCGAACTGTTCCGCGGCACGCTGACGCATACCAGCGTGTATCCCAGGGAAGTGGTGCGCGAGGCACTGGCGCGCAATGCGGCGGCGGTCATGCTGGCGCACAACCATCCTTCAGGCAATCCCGATCCCAGCGAATCCGACCTGCTGCTGACCAGGGCGCTGGCGCAGGCCCTGGCCCTGGTGGACATCCGCATCCTCGACCATTTCGTGGTGGCCGGACACCGCGTCCACTCCTTTGCCGAACACGGTCAGATCTGATCCGGCGCCAGCAGCAGCTTGCCGGTGGTGGCGCGGCTGGCCATGTCGCTGTGCGCCCGCGCCGCGTCCTGCAGGCGGTATTCGGCGCCGATGTGCACCTTCAGCCTGCCTTCGGCGGCCCAGGCGAACAGTTGCGCCGCCCGCTCGCGCAGCAGGGCCGGCGTGTGGACGTGGTCCATGAATACCGCGTACCCGAGCTTGATGCTTTTCGGCAGGCTCATGATGTTCAGCGGACCGGGGCCGCCCAGTACCGGGCCATACCAGCAGAAGGTGCCGCAGCGGCGCAGCGCGTCCAGCGAGCCCTGGAAGGTGGCGGGGCCGGAACCGTCGTACACCACGTGCACGCCCGCGCCGCCGGAGAGGTGCAGCGCCTGCGCGGCAAACTCGCCGGCCGCATCCACGATCACGTGGTCGGCGCCGGCCGCCCTGGCGGCAGCCACCTTGTCTGCCGACGAGACGCGGCCGATCACGCTGCCGCCGCGCAGCTTGATGATCTGGGTCAGCAATTGGCCCAGCCCGCCGGCCGCCGCGTGCACCAGCGCGATATCGCCCGGCTGCACCGGGTAGAAATCCGTGGCGAAATGGCTGGCCGTCAGGCCCTGCATCATGAGGGAGGCCGCCGTGCGGTCGTCCACCGCATCCGGTACGGGCACCAGCGCCTCGGCCGGAATCACGGCCTGGTCCGCATAGCTGCCCGGCGCGTACACCCAGGCCACACGCTGGCCGGGCGCGAAGGCGGTGACGCCCTCGCCCACCGCCAGCACGCGGCCCGCACCTTCCACGCCCAGCGGACGCGGGAAGGGCATCTCATTCCACGCCATGCCCTGGCGCACGCCGAGGTCCATGAAATTCACACCGGCGAACGCCACCTGCACCAATACCTGGCCAGAGCCCGGCGCCGGGTCCGCGCTCTCTACGTACTGCATCACTTCCACGCCGCCAAGGGCGTTAAATACGATCGACTTCATTACCTCACCTCATTATTGAACAATCATTCCAAAATAGAGCAAAAAATAGGCGCATGAATTGATGCCAATTTATTCAAGAGCCTGCAGGGCCATCTGCGCCAGCGCGCGCAATTCATCATCGCCGGCCCCGCCGCGCGCAGCCAGCCGGATGCCGGCGATATTCGCAATCAGGAAGCCGGCCGCGTGGTCGGCATCCAGCGCCGCCTTCATGCCGCCCTCCTGCTGCGCTGCGCGGATACGCGCCGCCATGGCGCCGCGCAAGGGAATCCCGGCCGCTGCGTGAATCTGCACCAGGTCGGCCTGCTCCTTGCCGAACTCGCTGATCGAACCGACGCCCAGGCAAGGCTGGTGCGCCTCCGCCACCACCCGCTCAAGCATGCGGCGGATGCCGTCGATGGCGCGCGGGCCGCTGCGCAGTGCCGCGAAATGGGCCTGCGTTTCGGACGCGGCATAACGCTCCACCGCCAGGCAGTAAAGTTGCCATTTATCGCCGAATGTGTCGTACAGGCTTTGCCGTCCGATGCCCATGGCATCGGTCAGCATGGTCGCCGACGTACCGGCAAAGCCATGTTCGCCGAACACGCCGATCGCAGCGCCCAGCGCCTGGTCCTTGTCGAATTCCTTGGGTCTCGCCATAGGCGAAATATAGCAATACTGGATCGATCGTTCAAGTAATTTCGCAGTGCATTTCCAAGGCGTTGGAAATGTTAAATTTCATCGTTTGCACATGACACAATTGTTTTTCGCAAGTGATTGAAAAACCTGAGTTTTTTCTATATACTCTTGTTTTTTCCAATTTCGGAAGTTACTCAAGGAGTGCGCCATGGCACGTGTTTGCCAAGTTACCGGGAAGAAGCCGATGGTCGGCAACAACGTTTCCCACGCAAACAACAAAACCAAACGTCGTTTCCTGCCTAATCTGCAGAATCGCCGTATTTTTGTTGAATCTGAAAACCGCTGGGTTTCCCTGCGTCTGTCCAACGCCGGTCTGCGCGTAATCGACAAGGTCGGCATCGACGCCGTCCTGGCCGACATGCGTGCGCGTGGCGAGAAAGTTTAATAGGGAGCTATCATGGCAAAAACTGGCCGCGACAAAATCAAGCTGGAATCGACCGCAGGTACCGGTCACTTCTACACCACTACCAAGAACAAGCGCACGATGCCTGGCAAAATGGAGATCATGAAGTTCGATCCTAAAGCCCGTAAGCACGTGACCTACAAAGAAACCAAGATCAAGTAATCCGGTCTTCGCTTCTGAAAAAACCCCGCTGATGCGGGGTTTTTTGTTTTTACGCTGCCGCCCTGGGGCGCTGCACCGACATGTAGATATTGTCCGGCGCCAGTTCCTGCCCTGCTGCCACCGCCGCCAGCCACTGCTGCGTGCTGGCCACCGCCGCGAAGTTGGAATGGAAGATGGTGCAATAAGCGCGGTGAATCTCTTCCGCGCTGACCTTGCCGGCAGCATTCTCGTACGCCGGCGAACCGGCTGCATCGGCCAGGAATTCCGCCTTCAGTTCGCCCGCCTGGTAAATCGTGGCGGCGCAGCAGTTGTGCGTCATATAGCCGGCGACGGTAATCGTATCCACGCCGCGCGCCGCCAGCCAGGCGCGCAGTTCCGTGCCCTCGAAGGCGCTGGCCCTCTGCTTCGGCAGGATCAGGTCGGCCGGCAGGGCTGCCACTTCCGGATGCAGCTGCCACGTCGGCGAGCCCTTGGCAAAGATCGGCGACGCCTCGGGCGCATCGTGGCGCACCACCACGAGCGGGATGCCGGCCGCCCTGGCGCCGCGCATGGCGGCCGCGATATTCGGCAGCGAGGTGGAAAGCGGCGGATACTGGATCTGCATCTGGCCGGTGACATATTCATTCTGGACGTCGATGACGATCAGGGCGCGTTCAGGCATCTTGTTTCTCCTTCAGGTTTAAGGTGAAGGCATTCTCGCCCCGCCAGCCGGGAGGCGACAGCGGCCCGCAGGACGATATTCGATATAATCGGGCCATGCCATCCACCAAGCCCGCCTTCCCGGCCTGCCGCGGCCTGAAAATTGCCGTCATCGCCTTCGACGGCATCACGCCCTTTCACCTGTCGGTACCGAGCCTGGTGTTCGGCAACGCCTTCCACGTCACGGTCTGCGCCTGCGACCCGCCGCCGCTGCGCACCACGGCCGGTTTCGCCATCGCCACCGAACATGGCCTGGATGCGCTGGACGATGCGCATATGGTCATCATGCCCTCCTGGCACGACGACGGCCGCCCGGCCCCGGAACTGCTGCTGCACGCCCTGCGCAAGGCGCACCGGCGCGGCGCGCGCATCGTCGGCCTGTGCCTGGGCGCCTTCACGCTGGCCGAAGCGGGATTGCTCGATGGCCGCGCCGCGACCACGCACTGGGCGCAGGCGGACCAGCTGGCGCAGCGCCATCCGGCCGTCGCCGTGAAGCGCGAAGCGCTATATGTGGATGAGGGGGATGTGGTGACGTCCGGCGGCGTGGCTGCCGGCCTGGATTGCTGCCTGCACCTGCTGCGCCAGCTGAGCGGCGCCGATGCGGCCAACAGCGTGGCGCGCAGGATGCTGGTGGCGCCGCACCGCGAAGGCGGCCAGGCGCAGTTCATCGAGCGCCCGCTGCCGGTCACCGGCAGCGACGGCCGCTTCGCGCAGGTGCTGGACTGGGTCACGCACCGCCTGCAGCAGGAGCACAGCCTGGATGCGCTGGCGCAACGGGCAGCCATGAGCCGCCGCAATTTCACGCGCCACTTCCGCCAGGCGACCGGCACCTCGTTCAAGCAATGGCTCCTGAACCAGCGCCTGGCGCAGGCCCGGCGCATGCTGGAAACCAGCCAGGCGCCCATCGAGATGATTGCCCAGGAGGCGGGCTTCGGCACGGCGCTGTCGCTGCGCCAGCACTTCCGGTCGGCCATGAAGCTGTCGCCTTCGGCCTACCGGAAACAGTTCAGGAACCTTACCTGAACTTGTACAGCGTGACCTTCTGCATGGAGAATTCGTCCACCGGCATCTGCACGTGGCGGCCCTGGTGGGTCTGGTCGCCGTTCAGCCAGCGGCCTTCCTGCCATTTGCCGTCCACGAAGGCGCCTTCAGTGACTTTGCCCAGGCCCACGGCAGCCTTGCCGTCGGCGTCCCTGAACACGGTCACGATGCCCTTGCCGGCCACGATGAATTCGTTCTCGCCGGTCTGGATCACCAGGCCGCCGCGAATATCCACGTCCGGCTCCTTCAGCTCCTTTTCCCACGGCGCGTTGAAGCTCACCTCGATGCTGTAGCCGCCCAGTTTTACCGTCTGCGGACGCACATCGACCTTGCCTTCGAACGTGACCGGCGCCTTGAAGCCGCGCATCTTTCCCTTGCCCTGCACCGACAGGATCAGAGGGGACAGGTTGCGCAGCACGCGGAAGGCGCCCGGCAGCGTGTCCTTGCTGTAATCCTTCGGACCGTCGATGGCGAAAGGCGAATAGCCGATCGCATCCAGCTCGCCGATGGAGAAGAAGGCGTTGGCGCCGATGTCGGGGCGGCCCGAGTAGTTCGCTTCCGGCACGAACAGCGGATTGTCGGGACGCTTGAACTTGTGCGCCCATTCCACGTAGTTCGGGAAGTAGGTATCGATGCCGATGAAATCGATCGCCGGCGCCGCCGCCTTCCAGATGTCGAACAGGTGCGGCAGCGGTCCGGCGCTCGGATATTCGCCCGGTTTCTTGCCCGGACGGTTCAGCGCCACGTTCACATACATCGGCAGGCCGTAGGCAGCCTTGCCAGCGGCAGTGAGCCCATTGGTGAACACGGCGTAGTACCAGGCCTGGAACACTTCCTGCGCTTCGACGGACGTGCCGAAGACTTCTGCCCAGGTGCCGCTGCTGCGTGCGCCCTGTCCTTCCCACAGCGTCTTCACATAGGAGCTCAGGCCGGCGCGGTTGGCTTTCAGGTAGGCGGTCAGCTGCGCCGGCACCTGCTGCTTCAGCGCGGCGTTGGCAAGCGGGCCGAAGTCGCGTACATCCGGCAGCATGCCGATTTCGTTCTCGACCTGCACCATGATCACGGTGCGTTGCGCATCCGTTTCCTTCAGGTGGCGCATGACGGCGCCAAAGGCTGCCTTGTCCGCCGCCAGCAGCTTGTCGCTGAAGGGCGTCAGGATGTCCTGCGCTTCGCCGGCCTGGTTGTAGGCGCGCGGGAAGCGCTGGTAGTCCTGCTTGACCCAGCCCGGTGCGTAGCTGGACATGGAATTCTTCCAGGCGCCAAACCACAGCAGCACGATGCGGGTGTTGTGTTCGCGCGCCTGCTTCAGCATGCCGTCCAGCACGGTGAAGTCGAAGTGGCCTTCGCTCGGTTCGACCTGGTCCCATTCGACCGGCGCGATGATGGTGTTTACCTCGGCCGACTTCAGCTTCGGCCACAGGCCGTTCAGATAGCCGGGATGCGAGGCGGAGGAATTGTGCAGTTCACCGCCCAGCACCAGGAAAGGCTTGCCATCGACGATCAGTTGCGTGGCGCTGCCCTGCTTGCGCAGTTGCGGGATGGGCGTGTCGGCCGAAGCGGCGCCAGGTGCGGCGGCGCAGGCCAGGCTCAGGGCGAGCAAGGACAGGCGTTGGAAAATGCGTGGTGATTTCATAGGGGTCCCCGATAAAAAATCCCGCCGCAGCAGTCATGCAGCGACGGGACGGGAAAGGACTGCCGGGGCCATCCGGCAGTCGGGAGTGGTTACATCAGAACTTCATGCGCAGGCCGAGCGCGTAGGTACGGCCTGGCGTGTACTGCGACATGGTGGCGTTCGGGAACTGGAAGTACGAACGGCGCTTGCCATCGTTCAGGTTGACCACATCGAAGGTGATGGTTGGCCAGCCGTCGCGCTGCATGACCTGATCCAGGTCGATGCTCGACGAGAAGTCCAGCTGCTTGTAGTCGTCGCCGAACAGCGCGGCAGCAGTGATGCCGTTCTGGTTGGCGTTCGCCACCTGGCTGCCCTTGCTGAAGGTGTGCGACAGGCGGCCCATGTAGCCGTGGTTTTCGTAGTAGATCGCAAAGTTGTTGGTACGCTTCGGCACACCCAGGGCGATGAAGCCGGTCGAACCTTCACCCGATGCACGCTGGTTGATGAAGGTCGCGGTTTCGTTGATGCCGAAGCCCTTCCATGGCAGCCACTTGTCCAGCGGCTGCACCCAGCCCAGCTCCAGGCCGCGGATGCGCAGCTCGCCGCTGGCGTTGCGGGAGCGGGTCATCACCACGGTTGCCTTGTCAGGACCGCCGCGCGAATCGATCGCCACCTGCTGGTTCGGGATCAGCGTGTTGTAGTTGATGCCGTACTGCGCCAGGTCGTTGAACGGCATGGTGATGTTTTCCTGCACCGTGAAGCCGGCCACCTTCTTCTGGAACACGGTCAGGCTCACATAGCCTTCGCGGCCGGTGTACCAGTCCAGACCCAGGTCGATGTTGTCCGAGATGTAGGGCTTCAGGGTCGGGTTGCCGATGGTGCCGACGTCGGCCGACACGGACGAGAAGTTGATGCCCGGACGCAGGTCGTTCGGATTGGCGCGCGTCATGGTGCGCGATGCAGCGGCGCGGGCCACCACATCGTCACGCAGGTTCAGCGCCACGGTACCGGACGGCAGGGTGTTGCTGTATTCCTGGTCCACATACACCCACTGGTCGATGTTCGGATACTTGCTGCCGTTCTGGGTCAGCGTGGCGTTGCGCGGATCGCTGACGGAGTTGCGCGAACCCACCGACTGGTCGGTGCGCACGTAGCGGATACCGCCGTTGTAGCGCAGCGGCATGCCGGCCAGTGCGTATTCGCCGTTCGCTTCCAGGTAGATGCCTTTCGACTTCTCGCGGATGTAGCCTGCGCTGGCGCCGGTCGAGGACGCGCCCGAATCCGGTGCGCTGCTGTTGTAGTAGTCGTAGTTCGAATCCTTGCGGAAGCGGTCCCAGTCCACCACCACGCGGCCGTACGGGCCCGGCACCAGGTAGCTCTGGAAGGCGCTGGCAGGAATCAGCGAACCCTGGTACACCAGCGGCGTGGTCTGGCCGGCGGTGTAGCCGGTGCCGTAGCCCGGATACAGGGCAGCGGCGCTGGCGCCCGGCGTGTTCGCGCCGTCGCAGTTCGGGGCGCCGTTCGGGCCTTGCAGGAACACGTTAGGATTGTTGCCGCAGACGGCCGCCTGCCATGCCGCGGAGTTGTCCTGGGCGCGGATACGGCGGTTGATATCGTCGTATGCCAGACCGCCCTTCACGCTGAACTTCTTGTCGCCCCAGCTCAGGTCGGTATGGAAGCCCTTGTTGGTGGTTTCACGCAGCTCGTTCTGGATATTCACGCGGCCGCCGGCCCAGACATAGCTGGACGGGCTGTTCAGGTCCATATTCGACTGGATGCTCGGCTCGCCGCCGCTGTTGGCGTAGGTGATGGTGTTGCCGCTGTTGACGGCGGTGATCGGCATCACGGTCGGCGCTTCGTGCATGAAGCGCGACTTGTTGTAGTTCGCCTGCGCTTCCAGTTTCAGCTTGTCGCTCAGCTTCCATTCCATGCCGGGATTGATGCCCTTCAGGTCCACCTTGTCGCGGCGCGGGCCGAACTCGATGAAGTTGATGGCATTGGCAAAGGTGCCGCCGGTGACGGTACAGCCGTTGGCGCAATCCTGCTTGTCCACCGTCATGTTGAGCGGGATCTCGAAGTTGTTACGCACAGCCCAGGTGTAGGCGATGCGCTGCATGTCATCGTCCTTCTTGCTGTACATCGTGTCGAGGTAGAAGTGCAGGTCCTTGGTCGGACGGTATTCGGCGCTGAACACGGCGGAAATCTTGTCGCGCGTACCGAAGTAATCCATCGAACGGCCCAGGCGCGGCAGGATCGCATTGTCGATCTGCTGGATGGTCAGGCCTGGATTGTGCTGCAGCAGGAAGTTCTGGTCGATCACGGTGCCTGGTACCAGGCCGTTGCCGGCGCCGGCCGGCACGGTGGCCGGGATGGTCCAGTTGCCGCCGCCGGTGTTGTTGCGGGTCGGCGACGGGTTCTGTGCAGCGGACAGGTTGGCGTTGGTCCAGCCCACGGTTTCGAAGCCGGTGGTGCGGGCCTGCTGGCGCGACCACGAGATGCCGCCCAGGATACCCCAGGTGTCGCCGAAGGTCTGGCTGGCCAGCACCGAGCCGCGGTTGCCGGCCTTGTCGGCCTGCGCCTGCTTGGTGCCGGTGATGTTGGCGGCAATGTAGCGGCCTTCCTTGTCGAACGGACGCGCGCTGCGCAGATTGACCACGCCGGCGGCGCCGCCTTCGATCATGTCTGCGGTCGGGCTCTTGGACACGGTCAGCTTGGTGAACAGGTCGGTCGGCAGCAGGTCGAGGTCAACCTCGCGGTTGGTGTTGGCGCCATCGATCGGACCGGAGGACGCCACGGCGATCTGCGCATTGTTCAGCAGGATCTTGGTGAAGCTGGAACCGAGCCCGCGGATCTGGATGTTCATGCCCTCGCCGGTCACGTCGCGCGAAACGCCCACGCCCGGAATACGGGCCACGGATTCGGCGATGTTCTTGTCGGGGAATTTACCGAAGTCTTCGGCGTTGATGGAATCCTGGAAGCCGATGGCTTCCTTCTTGTCTTTGGCCGAGGACAGCAGCGAGTTACGGTAACCCGTCACCTGCACGGTTTGCATCGAAGTGTCTGCGGCAGCCTCCTGGGCGTAGGCTTGCGAGATCAGGCTTGCCATCACGGACAGGCCAAGCACAACTTGCCGGCGGGCACCCAGCCCCGGCTTCTTCTGCTTCAACATCTGTGTCTCCTTTTATTTTGTCGTATTGGTTGCGCGACCATCTCAGTGTGGCTTGTCAAAATGTTGTTGTCAACAAAATCTAACAACAAATGTTATGCGCAACCATTTTGGAGTTACATAGCTACAACGGTGTATTCGCTAGCTGCGGCGCAGCATATTTTTCAGGAGTTCGGCGAAATGAATACCGCTAACATTCAGGCTGGGCCACCTGGGCGGCGTCGCCCGCATGCATGGCGCTTACCACGCCGGCATGCATCAGAAAGCGGATTGCATACTGATTGCCGCCGGTGCGGACGGTCAGGTGTTCCTGCGCATCGCCCTGCAGCGCCTCGCCGTAAATCTGGCGCAGGCGCTGCAGCGTATCGCCGATTGCGGCGCCGCGTTCCGAACGGGTGCCGGCCTCCTCCACGTCCACCTTGCGCAATACGTCGCCTACAAACAACAGCCGCACGCCCGGCTCGGCGGCAGGATGGATGTAAAAGCAGCGCGGCTCGACAAACGGGCGCGCCATGTGCTCGCCCAGGATGCGGTTCACGGTATCGAACTTCATGCCGACCCGCAGCGGCCCCGCGCCATCGACGCGCAGCACCCAGTCGGCCGCCTGCGCTGGCGCCGCCGCCAGCAAGGCGCCGGCCACCAGCACCGTGGCCAGGCCATGTGCACCGCTTGCTGTCATACGCCCCTCCTCTTCTGCTGCCAGGGTCAAGTTATCACGCTGCAAGCGGCACCGCCACCTCTTTGGCCGGCGCGCGCGGCCCGCTGTCCGATGCGCCGCACCAATGAAAAACGGCCCCGCGGGGCCGTTTCTTCAGACGTCAAGCCGGATCAGGCGTAGCTGCGCAGGCGCAGCGAGAAGTCCTGCAGGGCCTTGATGCCCGAGGCTTCGGCGCGCTCGCACCAGTCCTGCAGCTTGTGCACCAGCTCATCGCGGGTGAAGTGCGAACGTTCCCAGATCATGCCCAGTTCCACGCGCATATTGTGCATGGTTTCCAGCGCCTTCGAGTGCTGGAACAGTTCCACCAGCTGCTGCTGCTGCGGCGCGGCCAGCTTGCCCGGCTCCTGCTGCATCAGCTTGCGCGAGGACTTCAGGAAGCGCGCTTCCAGTTCCGCCTTGGTCTTCAGGTGCTCGACTTCTTCCTTCCACGCGGTCTTGATGGACTTGGCGTACTTGGCCATCACGTCGTAGCGGTTGGCAATCACGGACTGCAGCGTATCCAGGTCGGCTTTCACCTTTTCCTTGTCGAACTTCGGCTTCGGCGGCACCTTCTTCACCTTGGCCAGGCCCACCATTTCCATGGCGCGGATATAGCCCCAGCCGATGTCGAACTCGTACCACTTGGACGACAGCTTGGCCGACGTGGCGTAGGTGTGATGGTTGTTGTGCAGCTCTTCGCCGCCGATGATGATGCCCCAAGGAATGATATTGGTGGCAGCGTCGGAGCAGTCGTAGTTGCGGTAGCCCCAGTAGTGGCCGATGCCGTTGATGATGCCGGCAGCCGTGACCGGGATCCACAGCATCTGCACGGCCCACACGGTAATGCCCTTGGCGCCGAACAGGAGTACGTCGATGATCAGCATCAGGGCCACGCCCTGCCAGCTGAACTTCGAATACAGGTTTTTCTCGATCCAGTCGTTGGGCGTACCGTGGCCATACTTCTCCAGGGTTTCCTGGTTCTTGCTTTCAGCGCGGTACAGCTCGGCGCCTTCCCAGAACACCTTCTTGATGCCGCGCGTAACCGGGCTGTGCGGATCTTCCTCGGTATCGCACTTGGCGTGGTGCTTGCGGTGGATGGCGGCCCATTCCTTGGTCACCTGGCCGGTGGTCAGCCACAGCCAGAAGCGGAAGAAATGCGATGGAATAGCGTGCAGTTCCAGTGCCCGGTGCGCCTGGTGGCGGTGCAGGTAGATGGTCACGGCCGCAATGGTGATGTGGGTCAGCAGCAGCGTGACGAAGAACGTCTGCCAGCCGGACAAGCCGGTAATGCCATGAGTCAGGAAATCAAGAACTGCGGAAAAATCCATTACTACTCCAAAGTGAGGGACTGCTGCTTCTTACATTCAAACGTCATTGTACGTCCAATTCCGCCCGATTTGAGGAAGGATTGCCTGCGGTCACTGATTATTTTTTAGGCGTTCAGGGCCGGCAGAGGGCCCAGCACGCGCACCTCCCGTTGCGGGAACGGTACAGAAATCCCGTTTTCTTTCAAGGACTTCCAGATTGCCCGGTTGACATCCGAGGTCACCCCGCCCTTGCCGTTTTCCGGATCGTAAATCCAGAAAGTCACCGCCAGGTCGATACCGTCGGCGCCGAAGGATTGCATGGTCGCGCCCGGCTTTTTCTCTTTCGACACGCGCTCGACCGACAGCGCTGCCTCTTCCAGCAGCTTGAGCACCGCATCCACGTCGCTGTCATAGGCGACCGATACCTTGGCCGTTACCGCCACCCAGCGGTTGCTCAGCGAGGAATTCTGCACCGCGCTGGAAATCAGCATCTCGTTCGGCACGATGGACTCCACGCCGTCGCCGCTTTGCAGCACGGTGTAGCGGGTGTTGATCTGGGTCACGGTGCCGCTGAACTTGTCAACCGTGATCACATCGCCAATGGTCAGGCTGCGGTCCAGCAGGATGATGAAGCCCGACACGTAATTGCTGGCGATCTTCTGTAAACCAAGCCCCAGGCCGACGCCCAGCGCGCCGCCAAATACGGACAGCACGGTCAGGTCGATGCCCACCAGCGACAGGCTGAGCAGCACAGCCACCACGATCAGCACGGCGCGCCCCAGGCGCGCAAACACCACGCGCAGGTTGGAGTTCACCGACTGCACATTCATCAGGCGCTCTTCCAGCGCCGCGCCGGCCCACATGGCCAGGATCAGCAGCAGCACCACGGAGATGGCGCCCTGCAGGATGGCGGCAATCGAGACCCGGTGCTTGCCCAGCGGGACCACGGTATCGTCCAGGAACAGGAAGATATCGTCCCAGATGCCGGTGATGTACAGCGCGAAGCCGAGCCACACCAGCAGCTGGAAGATCTTTTCGAAGGTGAGCAGGGTCTTGCCCACTTCCCCGCCGCGCGCAAACACGCGGCGCAGCAGGTAGAAGGCAAAGCGGATCACGGCCAGCGAACCGAAGATGGGCAGCGCCACCTTGATCAGGTTGACATGGTGCCATTTGGTCAGCACCGCCTGCGACAGGGCCAGCAGGCAGACAATCGCCAGCGGCCCCACCACGCGGCCGAAGCTTTCCACGCCGAAGCGCAGGGCGCGGCCGGAGCCGTCCACCTGGCGCGCCTCGACGCGCTGGCGCAGGTAGCGCGACAGGGTCCAGCCCAGGAAGATCGACAGCACGATCGCCGCCAGCTGCCACAACAGGCCGGGATCACTCAGATCGCCGATCAGGTCATTAATGAGATTTGTCAGCGGGACCGAGGATTGTCGCATCGTTTATTCTTCCACCTTCTTGGCCATGGGTTTGCGTTCGAACACGGCGGCAAAGAAGCCGTCGGTCTGGTGCTTGTGCGGCAGCAGTTTCAGGTAGTCGCCCATTTCCAGCTCGATCTTCTGCTCGGCCAGCACCTGGTTCATCGGCACCAGTTCGAAGTCCGGATGGGTTTCCAGGAATTGCGCGGCCACCGCATCGTTCTCTTCGCTCAGCAGCGAGCAGGTAGCGTACACCAGGCGGCCGCCGTTCTTCACCAGGCGCGCCGCGCCATCGAGAATGGAGACCTGCTTGGCGTGCATCTCGCCGATGGCTTCCGGCGGCTGGCGCCACTTCACGTCCGGGTTGCGGCGCAGCGTGCCCATGCCCGAGCATGGCGCATCGACCAGCACGCGGTCGATCTTGCCGGCCAGGCGCTTGATCTTGGCGTCGCGCTCGTGGGCAATCGCCACCGGATGCACGTTCGACAGGCCGGAGCGCGCCAGGCGCGGCTTCAGCTTGGCCAGGCGCTTCTCGGACACGTCGAATGCGTACAGGCGGCCGGTATTGCGCATCTGCGCCCCCAGCGCCAGCGTCTTGCCGCCGGCGCCGGCGCAGAAGTCCACCACCATCTCGCCGCGCTTGGCGCCGAGGATCTGGGCCAGCACCTGGCTGCCCTCGTCCTGCACTTCAATGGCGCCGCTCTTGAACAGCGGCAGGTTCTGCAGCGCAGGCTTTTTCAGCACGCGCAGGCCGAGCGGGGCGAACGGGGTCGGAGCGGCGGCAATCGGCGCCTGCGCCAGTTCGGCAATCACGTCCTCGCGGCTGGCCTTCAGCGCATTGACGCGCAGGTCCAGCGGCGCCGGCGTGTTGAGCGCATCGGCCAGCACCAGGGTTTCCTCCTCGCCATACTGCTCGACCAGCTTCTCGAACAGCCATTTCGGCATATTCGCGCGCATCGACTTGTGCAGCAGCGAGCGGTCGATTTCCAGCTGGCGCTGCAGCCACTCGCCTTCCTCTTCGCTCAGGCCGCCCAGGGAATCGAAGCCGATGGCGTCGGCCATGCCCAGCAGCACCAGGCGGCGCATGGTGGCGCCGCCGCCCGCTTCGGCGCGGTCGGTAAAGAAGGCCTTGTTGCGCAGCACGGCGTAGATGCACTCGGCAATGGCGCCGCGTTCACGGCTACCCAGCTTGGGATGGTCCCTGAAGTAGCGCGACAGCGTGGTGTCGGCGGGCGCGGTAAAGCGCAGGATTTCGCGCAGCACTTCTTCAGCGCTGTTCAGGATAAACGGGGGCAAACGCATAATATTCTTTCTTGTTCAGGTATGGTCCACGTGGACCTTGCCATCCTCGATCCGCAGCCGGTCTTCGATAAACCAGCGGATGGCGCGCGGGTACAGCACATGTTCCTGCTCCAGCACACGGGCCGCCAGCAGCTCCGGCGTATCGCCCGGCAGCACCGGCACCGAAGCCTGATCGACCATCGGACCGTGGTCCAGGTCCGCCGTCACGAAGTGCACGGTGGCGCCATGGCTGGCATGACCGGCAGCCAGCGCCTGTTCATGCGTATGCAGGCCCGGGAAATGCGGCAGCAGCGACGGATGGATGTTCAGCATGCGGCCCTGGTAGTGCGCCACGAAGGCCGGGGTCAGGATGCGCATGAAGCCGGCCAGCACCACCAGGTCGGGCTGGAAGCCGTCGATCACCTCCTGCAACGCAGCATCGAAGGCGGCGCGGGTCGGATATTCCTGGTGCGCGACCACGGCGGTGGAAATGCCATGGCTGGCGGCAAATTCGAGGCCCTTGGCGTCGGCCTTATTGCTGATGACGGCCACGATCCGGGCCGGCCACTGTTCGGCCTGGGCGGCGCGCACCACGGCTTCCATATTGCTGCCGCGGCCCGAAATGAGGATGACGATGTTTTTCATGGCCGCCATTGTACCTGCTACGGACGGGCAGCGCGATATTATGCTGCGTCGCAGCAATCCTGGCAAGGGGGAGCGGAAGGCGAAGCGCCGGCTTACTCGAAGGAGTAGAAGACGCGGAACGGGACTTTTTTCTCGGCCCAGTAGTCGGCCGCATCACGGAAGACATCCAGCAGGCACTCACGTGCTTCACGGTCGAACTTCTGGGTATTCGGCAACTGTTCCAGCACAATCAGGAAACCGGGCTGCGCACCCGCCTTATGCATGGTCTCGGTCAGGGTTTCGCGCAGGGCGTCGAAGTTTTTGCCGCAGGGTTTCGGCAAATAAAACGATTCGGCGATAATGCCCAAAACTTGCTGCTTGGTCTGACCATGGTGGCAATGCGCATACAAAAAATGCTGCCCCAGGCGGGCTGCCTCTTCCTGCAGTTCGCCCACGCGGAAGGCGCGGATGGACTGCACTAAATTAGGCGGCACAGTGATCAACAAACTCATCTTTTCCTCAAATCGACCTTATGATGTACGGTACTTGTGGTGCCGGAGGCGGGTCAGTGCGCCGGGCTTTCTCCCTGTCAATCTGATTCCATACGGGTATTAGGGTAACGTGTTGTAACCGTTGAATCAACTCGAATGTGAGTTCCAACGCAAGATTTGTTAAAAACAGAACATATTAAGCTAATTTTATGGCTTATTGCCAAGCAGCCGCGCCACGTTTAATTCCCTGTTAAGCTTGACGTTACAATTTGTTGCCCTTCCTGACAACCGATCTGGGCCTGCGGCGTTAAGATATCTGCGTGCAATTCCCATTTCCCAGAGAACTGCCCAGAATATGCCCATCATGAGGTAAACAATATGAACCTGCCAACTAAACTGATGCTCTCCGTCGCCTGTCTCGCCGGCCTTCCGCTGGCCCAGGCGCAAGCCACCGATTTCGAAGATTTCGGCCGTGTTACCCGCGTCACCCCGCGCGTCGAGCAAGTCAACCGTCCGCGCCAGGAATGCCGTACCGAGTACCAGCAGGTGCAGCAGCCTGCCGAACGCGGCGTCGGCGGCTCCGTGGTCGGCGGCATTGCCGGCGCCCTGCTGGGTAGCAATATCGGCTCCGGCCATGGCCGCACCGCCGCCACGGCGGCTGGCGCGATTGCCGGCGCCGTGGTGGGCGACCGCGTGCAGAACCAGAACGCCCAGCCGGGCGCGGTCACCGAGCAGGCCGTGAAACAATGCCGTACCGTGGACAGCTGGGAAACCCGGACCCGCGACTACCAGGTGGAATACGACTACCGCGGCCGTAACTACACCAGCATCATGAGCTACGACCCGGGCAAGGAAATCCGCCTGCGCGTGTCCGTGGAACCGGCGCAGTAAACGGGCGCCAGTCCAACCGAGCCGCCGGCCTTTTGGCCGGCGTTTTTATTTGTGCGCTTGCCTCAGGGCAAAACATCGCGTGATAATGCCTGCACCATGCTGATCAAACGTAAATCCATCGAAAAAGAAGAGTCCTCCCGCCCTGCCGTGCGCAAACCGAAGTTCGCGCCGGTCACGCTGTCCGAAATGGATGGCGTGCGCTACCTGCATTTCGGCACCGAATGGGTGCAGGGCGCCATGCGCATCCGCAAACCGGACTGGCCGGAGCTGGAGTACGCTCAGCAGATGATGGCGTGGATGCTGTGGACCGGCACGCCGCAGTCCATTGCCCAGCTGGGCCTGGGCACCGGCGCGCTGACCAAGTTCTGCTACCGGCAGTTCCCGCAGGCGGCCGTCACCGCGGTGGAGCTGAACCCGTCCGTGATTGCCGTCTGCCAGTCGATGTTCAAGCTGCCGGACAACGATGGCCGCCTGAAAGTGCTGGAAATGGATGCCATGGATTACGTGAACGATGCGGCCAACCGGGAGACGCTGGATGTGCTGCAGGTCGATCTGTACGACGCCACGGCGCGCGGACCGGTGCTGGACACGCCCGAGTTCTACCAGGCCTGCGCGGCCTGCCTGAACGACGAGGGCATCATGACGGTCAACCTGTTCGGCGACCATCCGAGCTATGCGAAAAACCTGAAGGCCATGAAATTCGCCTTCGCACAGGTGATCTCGCTGCCCCAGGTGCACGACGGCAATGTGGTGGCCATCGCCTTCAAGACGGCGCGCGCGATCGACCTGGAGGCGCTGGCCGCACGCGCGGCGCAGATCGTCGCGGACAGCAAGCTGCCAGCGAAGTCCTGGGTCAAGGGCATCCAGGCCAGCCAGAGCGCACAGAGCTAAAGGAACACCATGAGCAAGGCACTCGATCTTCAACAGATATTCACCTGGCTGCTGGCCGATGGCATGGTCGAGAAAGCCGAAGTCAAGGCTCATTACACACAGGCGCAGGGCATCCTGCGCAACACCCCGGGGGCGATGCATCCCCTCAGCGCAGTGGCGCACTGCAAGCTGTCCAACCTCCGGAGCGGGCGCCTGCTGACCCTCGATGCGCTGACCGAATGGCTGGCCGAGCGCAGCAAGCTGCCCTTCTACCGCATCGATCCGCTGAAGGTCGATTTCACCAAGGTGGCGGATGTGATGTCGGCCAGCTATGCGGCGCGCTTCAATATCCTGCCGGTGGAAATGAATATGGACACGCTGGTGGTGGCCACTGCCGATCCCTTCTCCCTCGACTGGGAGGCGGAAATCGCCAAGGTGTCGCGCCGCGTGATCCGCCGCGTGATCGCCAACCCGCTCGATATCGCGCAGTACACCTCGCAGTTCTTCGCCCTGGCCAAGTCGATCAAGAAGGCCAACAAGTCCACCGGCCAGGATCTCGCGCTGCGCAACAACTTCGAGCAGCTGGTCGAGATGGGCAAGACCAACAAGCAGGTGGACGCCAACGACCAGCACGTGATCAATATCGTGGACTGGCTGTGGCAGTACGCCTTCGAGCAGCGCGCCTCCGACATCCACCTGGAACCAAAGCGCGACATCGGCACCATCCGCTTCCGCATCGACGGCGTGCTGCACCAGGTGTATCAGGTGCCGGCGGTGGTGATGATCGCGATGACGGCGCGTATCAAGCTGCTGGGCCGCATGGACGTGATCGAAAAGCGCCGTCCGCAGGATGGCCGCATCAAGACGCGCACCGCGGGCGGGCAGGAAGTCGAATTGCGCCTGTCCACGCTGCCGACCGCCTTTGGCGAAAAGCTGGTGATGCGTATCTTCGATCCGGACGTGGTGGTGAAAACCCTGCCCGAACTCGGCTTCCCGCCGGACGATGCGGCGCGCTGGGATGCGCTGACCAACCGTCCGCACGGCATCGTGCTGGTGACCGGCCCGACCGGCTCGGGCAAGACCACCACGCTGTACACCACGCTGAAGGCGCTCGCCACCTCGGAGGTGAACGTGTGCACGGTGGAAGACCCGATCGAGATGGTCGAGGCCTCGTTCAACCAGATGCAGGTGCAGCCGGGCATCGACCTGACCTTTGCCGACGGCGTGCGCGCGCTGATGCGGCAGGACCCGGACATCATCATGGTCGGCGAGATCCGCGACCTGGCCACCGCCGAAATGGCGATCCAGGCCGCGCTGACCGGCCACCTGGTGCTGTCCACGCTGCACACCAACGACGCGCCATCGGCCGTGATGCGCCTGCTGGAACTGGGCGTGCCCTACTACCTGCTGGAAGCGACGCTGATCGGCATCATGGCGCAGCGCCTGGTGCGCACGCTGTGCCCGGACTGCAAGAGCCCGGAAGGCGGCGAGATTGCGGACGATATCTGGCAGGGCCTGGGCGGACAGTGGAATATTCCCAAGCCCGAAAAGGTCTATCGTCCGGTCGGCTGTCCCGAGTGCCGCCAGACCGGCTATCGCGGACGTACCGGCATCTACGAGCTGCTGACCGTGACCGAAGCCTTCAACAACCTGGTGGAGGAAGAGACCGACATCACGGCCCTGCGCAAGCAGGCCATGGCCGACGACATGAAGCCGCTGCGCATCGCCGGCGCCTTCAAGGTACGCGATGGCGTGACCACGGTTGAAGAGGTGCTGAAGGTGACGGCAGCCCTGGGCTGATATTTTTTTGCAGCGCCCTCTTGGCAGAAGCGCAAACACTTGTATATAATACGGCCTCTTTCGGGTCGTTAGCTCAGCTGGTAGAGCAGCGGACTTTTAATCCGTTGGTCGCAGGTTCGAATCCCGCACGGCCTACCACGAATAGATCAGAAAAGCCAACCGCACGCGGTTGGCTTTTTTGTTTTCCGGCGCGGCGCGCCGCCCTGCGGCAAAAAATCCGGGGCAGGCCCGCCCGGCTAGCGCACAATGGGGTCATGAATACCATCACCGATCCCGTCGCCACCGCGCTGCGCCAGGTCAGCGACCTGCCCGGCCCCTCCGGACTGCCCTTGCTGGGCAACCTGCTGCAGCTGCGTCCCGCGCAGATTCATGGCGTGATCGAGGCCTGGGCGGGCAAATACGGCAAACTGTTTCACATCAGGCTGGCGGGCACGCCCATCCTGGTGGTCGCGGATACGGCGCTGGTGCAGGCCATCCTGCGCGAGCGCCCCAACGGCTACAAGCGGCCGGACATCACCGCCCAGATTTCCGCCGAAGTCGGTGGACAGCCCGGCCTGTTCCTGGCGGAGGGTGCGGCATGGCGCCGCCAGCGCACGATGGTGATGCAGGCATTCGCCCCCGCCGCCATCCGCGCCTACTTCCCGCTGCTGGCCACGGTCGGCCAGCGCCTGCAAAAGCGCTGGCTCGCCGCGGCGCAGGCCAACCAGCCCATCGCACTGAACGCCGACCTGAAACGCTACTCGGTGGACATCATCGCAGGCCTGGCCTTTGGCGAAGAAGTGAACACCATCGAACATGGCGACGATGCCATCCAGCAGCAGATCGAAACCATCATGACCGGCGTTGGCCGCCGCTCGTTCACGCCCTTCCCTTACTGGCGCTATATCAGGCTGCCGGCCGACCGCAAGCTCGAACGCGCCGTCGCGGAAGTACGCGAGTCGGTACGCGGCTTCATCGCCAGGGCCCGCCAGCGCATCGGCACGGCGCCGGACCAGCCGCCGCAAAACATGCTGGAAGCCATGCTCATGGCCTCGGACAAGGAAGGCAGCGGCATCACCCACAACGACGTGATCGGCAACGTCACCACCATGCTGCTGGCCGGCGAGGACACCACCTCCAGCGCCCTCTCCTGGCTGATCTGGCTCCTCTCGCACAACCAGGAAGCGCTGCGCAAGGTCAGCGCCGAAGTCCGCGAGAAATCGCCGCATGCACACCGCTTCACCATCGAGCAGATGGACTCCCTCGACTACCTCGATGCCTGCGCGCAGGAAGCCATGCGCCTGAAGCCGCCGGCGCCGTTCATCCCGCTGCAAGCCAACAAGCCCGCCACCATCGGCGACGTGCACGTACCGCAAGACACGCACGTCTTCTGCGTGCTGCGCCATGACAGCGTCTCGGAACAGCATCTGCACAACGCCAGGCAATTCAATCCCGAGCGCTGGCTGCAGCAAAGCGCAGCAAAACAGGTGGCCATGCCCTTCGGCTCCGGCCCGCGCCTGTGCCCCGGCCGCTACCTCTCGCTGCTGGAAATCAAGGTCGCCATCGCCAGCCTGCTCAGCGTGATGGACATCGTCTCGGTCGATGGCGCAGCAAAAGAACAACTGGGCTTCGTGATGGCGCCCTCGCCCCTGCAACTGCGCGTCAGGCTGAAAACGCCGCACTGATTACTGTTGCGCCGCACATTGACAGCAGGCAAGGAACCGCCCACTATGCAAGGCTCCATTGACTTGACAAAGCCAGTGCCATGTCCGCACCCACTCTTTCCCGCCTCTCCGCCCTGCTGATCCTGAGCCTCAGCGCCCACTTCCCGCAATACGCCGCCGCAGCCGACGCCCCCGCCAAACACGCCATCACCCACGAAGACGTGTGGCTGATGAAGCGCATCGGCGCGCCCGTACCGAGCCCGGACGGCAAATGGGCCGTGTTCCCTGTCACCGACCCGGCCTACGACAGCAAGGAACAGTGGACCGACCTGTGGATCAAGTCCCTGAGCGACGACAGCGCGCCGCGCCGCCTGACCTTCACCAAGGGCGGCGAATCCGCCATCGGCTGGTCGCCGGACAGCCAGTCGCTGATCTTCGTTGCCAAGCGCGAAGGCGATGAAGCCGGCCAGATCTACCGCATCGACGTCGCCCACGGCGGCGAAGCGCAGCGCCTGACCACGCTGACGCTGGGCGCGCGCGCGCCGAAATTCAGCCCGGACGGCAAGCAGATCCTCTTCATCAGCGATATCTACCCAGGCAATACCGACGAAGAATCCGTGCGCAAGAGCGCCAGGGAACGCAAGGAGCGCAAGACCACCGCGCGCGCCTACGAATCCTTCCCGCCGCGCTTCTTCGACAAGTGGCTGGACGACAAGAAGGTGCGCCTGTTCGTGATGGACGCGCAAAACGGCGCCAAGCCGCGCGACATCTTTGCCGGCATCAAGCTGGCCGACATGCCGGGCTTCGGCGGCAGCCAGGGCGACGAAGGCCAGGCGCTGGATGCAAACTGGACGCCGGACGGCAAGTCCATCATCTTCGCCGCCTCGACCAACCGCGATGAACTGGCGCGCGCTTCGAGCTTCACCCAGATTTACCAGCTGCCGCTGGCCGGCGGCGAGCCGGTACAGCTGACGAAGGACCGCGCCAGCTACAAGGGCCTGCGCTTCTCGCCCGATGGCAAGACCCTGCTCGCGCTGACCGAGGCGGAAGATCCTGCCAAGGTGTACGACGTCACCCGCGTCGCCAGCTTCGCCTGGCCGCTCAGCAATCCGCAGCCGAAGATCCTGACCGCAACGCTGGACCGCTCCATCTCGCGCATGGCGCTGCCGTCCGACGGCAAGCGCATCTTCTACACCTTCGAACACGCCGGCCTGGAAAAGGTGTATTCGATGAACTACGCGGGCGGCGACCAGCGCGAAGAACCGTCGCTGCCGACCGGCTCGATCAACTCGCTGAACGCGGGCGGCAAATCGCTGGTGGGCGTGTGGGAATCGTCGGTCAATCCGCCGGAGGTGTATTCCTTCAGCGGCGCCGCGCCGAAGCGCCTGACTTCCTTCAACGTGGAGCGCGCCGCCGGCATCGACTGGCAGGCGCCCGAGCACTTCTGGTTCAAGACGCCGGACGGGCGCAGCATCCACAATATGATCGTCAAGCCGGCCGGCTTCGATCCGAACCGGAAGTATCCGCTGTTTGCCGTGATCCACGGCGGCGCGGCAAACATGTGGCGCGACCAGTTCGTGATCCGCTGGAACTACCACCTGCTGGCCAAGCCGGGCTATATCGTGCTGCTGACCGACTACAAGGGCTCCACCGGCTACGGCGAAGAGTTTGCGCGCTCGATCCAGTTCGATCCGCTGAAAGGCCCGGGCGACGAGATCAACCAGGCGGTGGACGAAGCGGTCAAAAAATACAGCTTCATCGACGGCAACAAGCTGGCTGCAGGCGGCGCCTCATACGGCGGCCACCTGGCCAACTGGCTGCAGGCCACCACCACGCGCTACAAGGCCATCGTTTCGCACGCAGGCGAGATGGACCTGGTCATGCAATGGGGTACCAGCGACAGCGTATGGGGCCGCGAAGTGAACAGCGGCGGTCCGGTATGGAGCAACCTGCCGGTGTGGCGCGAGCAAAGCCCGATCATGCAGGGCGGGAACCACGAGAAAGGCACCGGCTTCAAGTCGCCGATCCTGATCACGGTGGGCGAACTGGATTACCGCGTGCCGGTGAATAACGCGCTGATGAACTTCGCCGCGCAGCAGCGCCTGAACGTGCCGAGCAAGCTGGTGGTGTTCCCGGACGAGAACCACTGGATCCTGAAAGGCGAAAACAGCCGCTACTTCTACAACGAAGTGCACGGCTGGCTCGCCAAGTACCTGCAGCAGTAAGCAGAGCGGGGAATCAGGCTGCCTTCGCAGGCTGCGGCTGCAATGCCGCGGCCTGCTGACGGCGGATTGCCATCACCATCAGCGCCGCCACCAGGCAGGCCGCCCCGGCGGCAAACAGGGCCGGGTTATACGTCAGCATCAGGGTGCGGATACGGCCCGCGCCAAACGCCGCCACGGCTGCCCCCAGCTGGTGCCCCGCAAAGATCCAGCCGAACACCATCCCCGCCCTCTCCTTGCCGAAATGCGTCGCCACCAGGCGCACCGTCGGCGGCACGGTCGCAATCCAGTCCAGGCCATAGAACATGGCAAACAGCGACAGGCCATACAGCGTGAATTCCGAATACGGCAGCCAGAGCAGCGACAGTCCGCGCAGGCCGTAGTACCAGAACAGCAGCTTGCGGTTGTCATAGCGGTCGGACAGCCATCCCGAACCGATGGTGCCGACCAGGTCGAAGGCGCCCATCATGGCCAGCACCGAGGCCGCCGGCACGGCGCTCATACCCTGGTCGCCGCACAGGGAAATGAAGTGGGTCTGAATCAGGCCGTTGGTGGACAGGCCGCAGATGAAGAAGGTGCCGAACAGAATCCAGAACACGCCGCTCGAGGCCGCACCGCGCAGCACCTGGAACGGCGTGGCAAAGCCGATCTTCATGGCCGGCGGCGCCTCCACCGCTGCGGCCGCGCCGAACGGCTGCTGCCCGATATCCTGCGGACGGTTACGCATCAGCAGGAACACGGCCAGCGCCACCACGGCGCAGGAAATCAGCACCGGCATCAGCGCCATGCGCCAGCCGAAGCGCTCCACCATCCAGGCGCCGACCGGCAGGAACACCAGCTGCCCGGTAGCGGAAGCAGCGGTCAGCATGCCGACCACCAGGCCGCGCCGCGTCTCGAACCAGCGGCTGGATACCACGGCCGTCAGCACCAGCGCCGTCATGCCGGAGCCCACGCCCAGCATCACGCCCCACAGCAGCACCAGGTGCCAGAACTGCGACATCTGCGTCGCCAGCAGCATGCCGCCCGCCACCAGCGCGAGCGCCGTCACCACGATATTGCGCAGGCCGAAGCGCTCCATCAGGATGGCGGCAAACGGCCCCATCAGGCCGAACAGGGCAAAGCGCACTGCCAGCGCGGACGAGATCTGGTCCACGTTCCAGCCGAACTCCCTGCTCAGCGGCTGCAGCAGCGCGCCCGGCAAGCCCAGCGCGGCGGACGAGGTCAGGCCGGTCAGGAAGGTCAGCAGCGCGATGACCCAGGCATAGTGGATTCCGCGCCGCGCCAGCCAGCCGGATAAAGGTTGAGCGAACATGTGGCCCTCAGTTTATATTATGATCGTCATTTATTTTAGCAAAAGAAAGGCCAGCGCGCAGGCTGGCCTGTAAAACTGGCGAAACAGCTCTTATTTCTTGATCTGGAGCGAAGATTTCACATCCTTCACGTCCTTGACGTTGCGGGCGATCTGCACGGCCTTGTCGGCTTCGGCCTTGGTCGGCACGAAGCCGCTCAGCATCACGATGCCGTTCTGGGTTTCCACGTGCACGTCCATGGCTTTCACGACCGGGTCGGCCGCCATTTCAGCCTTCACCTTGGTGGTGATCATGGTGTCGTTCATGGCCACCGACGCGTCGGCCGATTTCTCGCGGGTGGCGGCCGCCATGGTAGCGCCGGCATCGCGCGCATTGTCGGCAACGGCAGTGCCGGCATCGCGGGCGTTCTGGGCTACGGCGCCGGTGGTGCTGGTCGCGCCGCTGCTGGCCACGTTGCGGTCATACGATGCCTTGGCTTCGCTCTTGCAGGCGGACTTGCCGGAGCCGCTCATGTCATCGCATTTTTCCTTGGCCAGGTCATACTCGGCCTCGGCCACTTTATGCTGGGCGCGCGACACATCGCTGGCGTTGTTTTTGTACTGCTGGGTTACGTTCAGTTGCGCCTTGGTCAGGGCGACCTTGGCTTCTTCCTTGCAGACGTCCTCTGCATTGCCCTTCATGCTCTTGCATTGATCCTTGGCGGCTTTATAGTCGGCTTCAGTCTTGTCCCAAGCGGACTTGTAAGCGGCGCGGTCGGTTTGCGCGAAAGCACCGGTGCTGATCAGTGCAGCTGCTGCGGACAGGATTACGATCTTCTTCATGGTTAGTCCCCTTTAGGATGATTAGCACATGCATTACACCGCTAAAGCAGACATCGATCTGTGCGCGACCGTACACTGGTCAACGCTTTACGGTTCCTGCTGCAAGCCCTGCTGCCACAGGCGCGTTGCCTGCTCGAAGGCGTTATGTTCGCTTGCGAACACTGTGCCCTTGTTTGCCAGGCTCAGCCATGCACCCGTACTGTGCGAGCCGTGCTCCAGCGGCTGGCGCACGTCGTTCAGCCACTTGTAAACAAAGACGTAATCCTGCGGGTGGCGCTGCTGCACCCAGGCCAGCGCAGCGAGGTCGGAATAGCCTTCCTCGCGCCGCGTTTCGCGCAGCTCGCGCGAGAGTTCTTCCAGGCGGGGATTGTCGATCTTTTCATGCGCGGCTTCGACGAAGCCGGCCGGCAGCGAATGCCAGTTGCCCAGTGCATAACGGTAGCAATGGCCGACTTCATGCGCCGTCATCGCCTCGATCAGCAGCGCATGGCGCGCTGCCGGCACGTTTGCCAGCACGGCTTCCGCATCCGGATTGCCGCGCATGGACAGCACCAGCTTGCAGCGGCCGTCCTTGAAGCCCATTGCCAGCGGCACGTCGTTCGCACCGGCCTGCGGCTGCACCACGATATCGATCGGCAGCTTCAGTTCTTTGGCGTATGCCAGCACCGGCGCGCCCGCGTTCAGCCAGCGCGTTTCCATCTCCGTCAGCTGCGCAGCCTGGGCTGCGCCGGCGGCGACTGTGAGCAGTAGGGCAAGGCTGAATCGGGACATGGCGGACTCCGGTAACTAGCTTCAACTATACATGCCTAGCTGCAAGCTGTTACCGGACTTTCGCCGCTGTTACAAAATATTTGATTGTGGAAATTTCACAATTAACTGATCAGAATTCTTCCCACTCATCAGCGGTGGCCGCGACCGGCGTTTTCACCGGCGAACGGCGTGCCGCCTGTGCGGCCTGCACGGTTGGCGCAGCGGCAGGCTGGTGCGCCAGGCGTGCGGTGGATACCGCGGACGCAGCCTTGCTGCCTGCGCCGGCACGGCGCCGGGCAGCCGGCATGTCCTTCAGCTTGAACACGCTGACCACATCGGACAGCTTGTCAGCCTGGCTTTCCAGCGAACTGGAAGAAGCGGCCGCCTCCTCCACCATCACCGCATTCTGCTGCACCACCTGGTCCATGCGGCCGATGGCTTCGTTGACCTGCTCGATGCCGGCCGTCTGCTCTTCGCTGGCGGTGGAGATTTCGGCCATGATGTCCGTCACCCGCTTCACGCTGTCCACGATTTCCATCATGGTGTCGCCGGCCTGATCGACCAGGCGCGCGCCCGCATCCACCCGTTCCACCGAGTTATCGATCAGCGACTTGATTTCCTTTGCTGCGCCGGCCGAGCGCTGCGCCAGGTTGCGCACCTCGGTGGCCACCACGGCAAAGCCCCTGCCCTGTTCGCCCGCGCGCGCCGCTTCCACGGCCGCGTTCAGCGCCAGGATGTTGGTCTGGAAGGCAATGCTGTCGATCACGCCAATGATGTCCACGATCTTGCGCGAGGACTCGTTGATCGCAGCCATGGTATGCACCACTTCCGACACCACGGCGCCGCCGCGGGTTGCTACTTCGGAGGCGGAAAGCGCCAGCTGGTTGGCCTGCTGAGCGTGGTCCGCGTTCTGTTTCACCGTCGCGGTCAGCTGCTCCATCGACGATGCGGTTTCTTCGATATTTGCCGCCTGGTCCTCGGTGCGGCTGGACAGGTCGGCGCTGCCGGCGGCGATCTCGCTGGAATTGGTGGCAATGCTGTCGGTGGCTTCGCGCACTTCGCGCACGATGTTCACCAGGCTGTCGCGCATCTGCACCATCTCGGCCAGCAGGCTGCTCTTGTCGCCGGGACGGGTCCGGATATCGACGGCCAGGTTGCCCTCGGCGATATCGGTCACGATGGCGACCGCGTATTCCGGCTCGCCGCCCAGCTGGCGCAGCAGGCCCTGGCTGATGCGCCAGGCCGCCACGGTGCCGATGGCAATGGCGATCAGCGCCAGCACCACCATGAAGAAGAAGAAGCTGCGCGCCACATTGGTCGCGTTCATGGCCTGCTCGCGGCTCATCTGCTCTTCCAGGTCGATCATCTTGTTGACGCTTGCCAGCCAGTCCACGAAGGCCGGTGCGCCTTCCTTCTGCAGCAGGGCCGAGGCTTCCGGCACATTGTCCGCCAGGCGCAGGGCGATGACTTTCGAAATCAGCGGCTGGGCGCGCGCTTCGCTGGCCTTGATGGCGGCCAGCGCCTGCTTCTCGGCGTCGGTCACGCCCTTGCCGCCGGAAATGATCTGGTCGAGAGGAACGGCCGACTTCGCGTAGTTGTCGGCCAGGGTGTTGATCTGGTCGATGTAGGGCTTGGCGGCGTCCGGATCGCCGGCCAGCACCACATCGCGCAGCGCGATCGAGCGGTCATGCACGCTGCCGCGGAAGTTGATCGCGTAGCGCTGCTTGACGTTATTCACCTCGCTGATATTGGTCAGGATGGTGTCGATGCTCTGTACGCGGCTGATTGCCAGCGCAACCACCACGATCAGCAGTAAAAACACCAGTCCGAAACCGGTCGCCAGACGCGTGCTGATTTTTGTGCCCGCCATAATATTTCCCCTCACACTTATTTCTTAATAAAGAGAAATTTATCACGACCAGTTAAAGTCTGCTGGCGACCGTCCCGGTCTTATCAACGCAGCAACTGCTCCGCGGTCGGGAAGGATGGACGGATGTCGTTCGGCACGGTTTTCATCTTGTCCAGCGCCTTCTGCACTTCAGGACGGATGACCACGTATTTGCTCATCATCTCCTTGGCGCGGGCGTAGTCGCCGGTCGCTTCGATGGTCAGGAACTCGCGGTCCAGATCCAGCACGGCCTGCCTGATCTTCTTGAAATCGACCGAGAAGATGCCGTCGCCGTGGGCCACGAAACCGCCCTTGTCCAGGATGTAGTTGACCTGGATTGCCATGCCGCGCGCGTGCGAATCGGTGAGGCCGAAGTGCAGCGTGCGGAAGGCCGAAGCGAGGAAGGTGGTGTGCAGCTTGCGCTCGGCCGCCTCGCCCTGGCCCAGCGTGTCTTTCAACTGGCCCTTCTCCATCATGTACATCAGGGCGAACAGGCCGGTGATGTCGGCCTTCGCTTCCTCGATGGTCGAATAGGCTTCCTTCAGGTCCTGGCGCGGCGTGGACTCCTTGCCGTTCACCCGGGTCATGTGCGGACCGAGGCCGTGCGTGATTTCATGCGCCAGGATGTGGGTGAAGAAGGAGTTGAAGTCCAGGTCCTTCTGGTCGGCCGGACGCAGCACCAGCCTGGCGATCGGCGTCAGCGTGGCCTTGAACTTCTCTTCCTGCACATTCTTCAGCATCACGCGCTTGGAGCCGCGCTGGCTGATGATGCGCTCATCGTTCGGCAGGTTGTAGGCGGCGGTCTGCACGCCCATATTGCCGTCGCCCGCGCCGTACACCTGGTTCACCACCACCATCGGCGCCACCGCGCCCACTTTCGGATTACGGTATTTGGCGTCCAGCGGCAGGTTGTCTTCGATCTCCTGCATATGCCTGGCGAAGAAGTCCAGCTTGCGGGTTTCCTGCTGGTCGCGGATATTCACATAGGCTTCGAAAGCGGCCTTGTAGCCGAACAGTTCGTCGTTATAGGTTTCGTACGGGCCGATGGTGACATCGACCGGCGAATCCAGGTCCATCCAGGCGAAGTCGGACTGCAGGTAGTCGTTGGAGAGGAAGGCATCCGCGCGCAGGCTGAGGAATTTCTTCAGCGAGGCGTTGTCGGTCGCGGCGGCCGCTTCCTTCAGCAGCCGGGACAACTTCTCCAGTTCCGGCTTGTACTCCTCGGAATACTTCACGGTCCTGAACTTGCCGTCGCCGCCCTTGCGGATGGTGGTGAAGAACCATTGCGCTTCCTGCTTGTCCGCCGCCGGCAGTGCGTTCATCCACGCTTCCAGCGCTTCCTTGCCGGCGCCATCGGGATAGAAGTTGCCGCCGGCCGGTTTCTGGTTCGGCACATTGATGCCGCCTACCTGGGCAGGCAGGAAGGATTCATGGCCGTCGAGAATGGACCAGGGGCCTTTGTTGAGCCAGAAATAATCGGCGCGGGCTTTGCCCAGCGGCGAGGTGTCCTTCTGCAGCGCGGCATACAGCGCCTCGTTGCCGGACCAGCGCTGGCGCAGCTGCAGCGTATCCACGATCTTTGCCGCTTCGATCAGTTTGGCGATGGCTTTCCTGTCGCCGGCGGACAGCTTCGATGCATCCGCTTTCAGTTGCACCGGGGCGAAGCGCCTGGTCATCTTGTGGAGTTCATCGGCGCTTGCTGGCGCCGCGTAAGCAGCATTGGCGGCGCTGCCGGCGGCGGCCAGCAGCAGAGGGATCAGGAGGTTTTTCATGTGGCCTTTCTTCTATGTGAAAGAGAGGCCACATTGTAGTCCCATTCGCCTTACCAGACCTGGTAGGTCCTGCCGTTCTCCGCGCCTTCCACGCTGCGGCTGTAGGCCAGCGCCACGCGGGCTGCGGGTGCGGTTTCGAAGCCGTAAAAGAAGGGGCCGTAGGCTTCCTGCGATTCCGTCAGCAGGGTCGGGCTGACGACGTTGATGCGCAGGCCGCGCTGCAGATCGACCGCTGCGCCAAGCGCGAAGCCTTCCACCGCCGCGTTGACGGTGCTGGCGTTGGCGCCGAAGCGGATCGGATTTTGTGCGATGACGCCGCTGGTGAGCGTGATCGAGCCGCCATCGTTAAGGAATTCCTGCGCGATCAGCGCCACGTTCACCTGTCCCATCAGCTTCGAGTTCACGCCGATGCGGAACTGTTCGGGCGTCATCTCGCCCAGGGGACCGAAATGCAGCGAGCCTGCGGTAACCACGACCGCATCGACCTTGCCCGTCTTTTCGAACAGGGCGCGGACCGAGGCCGGGTCTTCGATTTTTACCTGGTACTGGCCGCCGGTGCCGCCGACGGTGATGATTTCGTGGCGCTGCGCGAGTTGCGTCACGACTGCCTTGCCTACAGTGCCGGTTGCGCCGATAACAATGATTTTCATGCCTGTCTCCAGTGAGTTGAGTAGTGAAGCGATGCAGCCAGTATCTACCGCTTTGGGTCCGGAATGAATACGCTACCACTAGTTAATTCCCAACCCCTGATTCGCAATAGATCAGCAATGGAAAAATTACGCAGCATGCCGATCGCGTCCGCCGAAGCGGTGGCCGAGACCATGCGCGGCTGGGCCCAGCGGTGGCGGATTACCTGCGGCTACATGCGGAGGTCAGCGTGGAGCTGAACCTGAACGACCGCTTTGTGGATCTGGTGGATGAGGGGTATGACCTGGCGCTGCGCGTATGGCGCGGTACGAGTGCCTGGAGTTTACGGGGTGGGCGCCGCAGCTGCGCTGGCGTTTGAAAGGCCTGCCGGATGGACGGCATGTGCCACGCAGCCGGTTCCGGGCAAATAACAGCCCGGCCTTGCGCAAGGCGGCGGTGGCCGGGTTTGCGCGACCGGTGCGCGATGCCGAAGCTGAGCTCGTTCGTGGACTTCCTGCTGGCGCGCTTCGGGCCGGATGCGCCGTGGCCGCCCGCCTGCGCCGTGCGGCGCATGGCGGGCCTGAGCACCTGCCACGATCGTGCGCGCGCCGCCGGCTTACTTCTGCGCCAGTTTCACCAGCCCGCCCTCAGCCTGCCAGCCCGCGCCCATCGCGCGCGCCACCGACACCGCAGCCAGCAAGCGCTGCGTATCGATCTGCACCGCCGCACGGTCCGCCGCCAGCGCACTGCGCTGCGCATCCGTCACGTCAAGGTAAGTCGAGATGCCACGTTCGTAGCGCGTGCGCGCCACCAGATAAGCGCGTGCCGCCGCTTCGCGCGACACCGCCTGCACCTTGCCCTGCTGCTGCCGCTGCTGCACGTCCGACAGCGCATCTTCCACTTCACGCATTGCCGTCAGCAGGCGGCCTTCATGATTCGCCACCGCTTCTTCGTAACGCGCCTTGGCCAGCTTCAGGTTCGCATCATTGCGTCCGCCGTCAAACAAAGGCAGCGACAAGCCCAAAGGACCTACGCTGAACACGCGCGAGCCGCTCTTCGCAATATCGCTCAGGCTCTCGGAAGCAAGGCCGAAATTACCCGTCAGCGAAACGGACGGATAGAACGCCCCTTCCGCCACGCCGATATTCGCATTGGCCGCCTTGACCGCCGCCACGCTGCCCGCCAGATCCGGACGATGCGACAGCAGGCTTGCCGGCAGGCCCGCCGGAATCACCGGCGGCGCAGGCAGCGCGCCCGTGGCCGACGCCAGCACGGTGGAGGAAGGCGAAGCGCCCAGCAGCACTGCCAGCCCGTGTTCCAGGGTATTGCGCTGACGCTGCACTTCTTCCAGATCGGCCTCCGCATTGGCGCGCTCGATGCGCGCACGGGAAGTATCGAGTTCATTGGAAAGGCCCGCGTTGAAGCGTGCGTTCACCAGTTCTTCCGTCTCGCGGCGCGAATCCAGCGCTCCGCGCAGGATGCCGATTTCCGCGTCCAGGCCACGCAGCTGCCAGTAGGTCTGCGCTACCTGCGAGGACAGCAGCAGCAGCACGCCATCGCGGTCCGCCTGCGCTACCAGTGCCTGCGAATCGGCAGCTTCAACGGCGCGGCGCACGCGGCCGATGATGTCCAGCTCATACGAGAAGGTGGAGCCGATCGAATAGTTGTTGCCGCTGATCGAGCGTCCGCCCAGGGCCAGGCCCTGCGAGGTGTTCGCCGACGTGCGCGAGTTCGAGATGCCGGCATTCACGCCGACTTGCGGCGACTGCTGCGCGCGCACCACGCCCAGCTGGGCTTCCGCCTGCAGCAGACGCTGCGCCGCCGCCTTCACGGTCGGGCTGTCGCGCAGGGCCTGCTGTTCAAGCCGGTTCAGCGTGTCGTCGCCGAACACGGACCACCATTGCTGCGGCAACTGTGCCGTTTCCGCGGCGCCGGCCGGCGCGTGACGGAATGCGCTGTCGCTCACGTTGGCCGGCGCCTTGAAGTCCGGGCCCACCGTGCTGCAGCCTGCCAGCGCCAGCCCAACGGCTGCCGCCAATGCGATCTGTTTGAAGTTCATATCGTTTACCTCGTTATTCTTTCAGTGGGCGCCGCCGCCACCGCCGCCGGAAGGCGACTTCACTTTGTCGGACAGCCACAAAATCAGGATGCAGGCCAGCAGCACGCCGCCAACGATGAAGAAGCCATCGTTATAGGCCATCACGAAGGACTCCCTGCGCACGATGCTGTCGATCGCCTTGAGCGCCTTGTCGCCTGCGGTGACCGGGTCGAAGCCCTGGCTCACGAAATTCTGCGTCAGCTGGTCCATGCGCAATTGGGTCGCAGCGGACAGGCTGGAGACCGATTCGCCGATGCGCGCCGAGTGGAAGTGCTCGCGCTGCGTCAGCGCAGTGCCCAGCAGGGCGATGCCGATCGAGCCGCCCAGGTTACGCGTCATATTGAACAGGCTCGATGCGGACGGCGTATCTTTCATCGGCATGCCGTTCATCGCGAAGTTCGACAGCGTCAGCATCACGAAGGGCTGGCCCAGCGCACGCACCACCTGCGACCACAGCAGCTGGTCGTAGCCGGTGCCGGCGTCCATGTAGGCATTCATCAGGCAGGACACGCCGAACAGCAGCAGGCCGAACGAGCACAGGATGCGGTTGTCGATCTTCGACGACAGGCGCGCCACGAACGGCATGATGAACAGCTGCGGCAGGCCGGCCCACATGATGACCTCGCCGATCTGCATCGGCGAATAGCCGGCGATCTGGCCCAGGAACAGCGGCAGCAGGAAGGACGAGCCGTACAGCGCCATGCCGAACACCGCCGACAGCACGGTCGCCACCAGGAAGTTGCGGCGGCCATACAGGCGCAGATCGACAAAGGAGTTCTGGCGCAGCGTGCTGGTCACGATCCAGCCCAGCAGGCCGGTCAGCGCCAGCGCGGCAAACGTGACGATGAAGTTCGAGTCGAACCAGTCCTTGGTATTGCCCTCTTCCAGGAAGATGGTCAGCGAGCCCAGGCCCAGCGCCATGAAGGCGATGCCGATCCAGTCCGCGTTGCGCAGCTGGTCCAGGCTCTTCTTCTCTGCATCCAGGCCGTAGGCGATACCGGCAATCAGCAGCACGCCCGGCGCCCAGTTGATGTAGAAGATGGAAGGCCAGCCATACAGCTCGGTCAGATAGCCGCCCAGGGTCGGGCCCATGGACGGCGCCAGCGTGGCGGTCAGGCCGAAGATGGCCATGCCGGTGGCGCGCCTGGACGGCGGCAGCTTGGCCATCACCAGCGTCATCGCCATCGGAATCAGCGCGCCGCCGGTGAAGCCCTGCATCATGCGGAAGGCAATCATGCTCTCCAGGTTCCAGGCCGCACCGCACAGGGTGGAGAAGCACAGGAACAGGGCCGTGGTGCCCATCATGTAGCGGCGCATGCCGAAGGTCCGCGTCAGCAGGCCGGTCAGCGGGATGACGATGATCTCGGCCACCAGGTAGGCGGTGGATATCCACGAGCCCTCTTCCTGCGTGGCGTTGAGTGCACCGAGGATGTCCTTCAGCGAGGCATTGGTGATCTGGATGTCCAGCACCGCCATGAAGGCGCCAAGCATGCCTGCGGCCACCGCGATCCAGGTGCGGGCCGATACCGGTCCGCTGGGCGGTTGTGGCATTGTCGGGTTGCTCATGCTCGGCCCTGATCAGTGCGCGGACTTCTCACCATTGCTGATCGCCACTTCAGCGATCACGGACATGCCCGGCGCCAGGCGGCCCGAGTAAGCCTTCAGGTCTTCCGGCTTGAGCGTGATCTTGACCGGCACGCGCTGCACGATCTTGGTGAAGTTGCCGGTGGCGTTATCGGCCGGCAGCAGCGCGAACTGCGCACCGGAAGCCGGCGCAAAGCTGTCCACGCGGCCTTCCAGTTCCTTGCCGGGAATGGCGTCCACAGAAATCTGCACCGGCTGGCCGACCTTCATATTGGCGAGCTGGGTTTCCTTGAAGTTGGCGACGACCCAGACATTGTCCTGCACGATGGCGGTCAGCTGCTGGCCCGGCTGGATGCGCTGGCCCACTTCCAGGGTGCGCTTGCCGATACGGCCGGCAACCGGCGCCTTGATCACGTTGTAGGCCAGTTGCTGTTCCGCGTCACGCAGCTGCACCTGCAGCACATTGATCTGCGCCTTCAGCACTTCGCGCGCCGAAGTGGCGGCGCCGATCTGCGCCTTGGCGGCAACGGCGCTGTCCTTGCGGGCGGCAACGTCGGCGCTGGCGGCGGTGCGGGCGGCCGTTGCCGCATCCAGCTCCGCTTTCGACACGGCCTTCATCTGGGTGGTGTACAGCTGGCCATAGCGCTCCGCATCCTGCGCAGCGCGCAGTGCGTTGGCCTGCGACTGCGCCACCTGTGCGGCGGCGGCGCTGGCCTGGGCGTTGGCCTGGGCCACTTGCGCGTCGGCCTGGATTACCTGCTGTCCGGCGCTGGCGATCTGCGCCTTGATCTGGTCCACCTTCACCTGCTGGTCGAAGGGATCCAGCTCGGCAATCACCTGGCCTTCTTTCACCACCTGGTTATCGTCGATCAGGACTTTCGAGACCACGCCGGCTATGCGCGCCGATACCGGATGCACGTGCCCGGTCACATAGGCGTTTTCCGTATCCACGAAGTGGGCGCTGCGGTACCACATGCGGCCGCCGGCAGCCAGGGCTGCCAGGGCGATCAGGCCGGCCACCACGAGTACGCGGCGGTTAGGCGGGGTTGCGCTCGGCGCAGCAGCGGCAGGGGCAACCGCGCTGAGCACTTTTTGTTCTGTTTGGCTGTGCTGGGACATTTCGATGCTCCGGAAATGAAATGAGTTCAGCGCATTATTGGACATTCGATGATCAAAGTCAAGAAATGAAACGATTGCATTTCATTTGCTAATGGAATAAAGTGACCCCATCTGATAGGCTCTTTCCTGACGTATCCGATGTATCCGATGTATTGATGAACCATGCGTAAAATGATGAATTCCGAGCAACTCTCCCATCCTGAAGCCGACCCGGCGGCACAACCAGCTGCCAAGGCTGGCCGTCCGCGCGCCAGCGAGGCCGAGGCGCGCCTGGAGGATTTGCTGAATACCGCCAGCGTGCTGTTCGTGGAAAAAGGCTATAGCAAGGTCAGCCTGGAACTGATCGCCCGCGAAGCGCGGGTTGCCGTCCGCACCATCTATGTGAAATTCGGCGGCAAGGCCGGCCTGTTCAAGGCGCTGATCCTGCGCAAGCGGGCCGAGTTCTTTGCCACCATGGAAAGCCTGGAAGAGAGCAAGCTGCCGATCCGCGACATCCTGATCGACTTCGGCAAGCACTTCCACCACCTGGTCACCTCGCCCGAGGTGGTGCACGTGCATCAGATCGTGATCGCCGAGGCGCATACCAATCCAGAGCTGGCGGAAGCTTTCTTCGACGCCGGTCCGCGCCAGTCGCGCGAGATGCTGGCCCGTTTCTTCGACCGCGAGGATATCCGCGTCCAGCTGCGCAGCGACGTCAGTTCCGAGCGCCTGGCCATCCATCTGCTGAACTGCCTGATGGGCGACCAGTTGAAGCGCTTCCTGTTCGAGTCGCGCATGGCCTGCGGCGGCGACGCCGATACGGTCGAACAAGGCGTGGACCTGTTCCTGAACGGCGTGTTGCGCCGGCAATCGGACTGAGCCCAATGTGCGCTGGCGCACGGAGCGCCAGGCACTAGCGGATGGATACTGAATCCCTCAAGAATATGATTGTCAGGGAGGCAGTATCATGAGCAAGGTTGATCGGCTCGAATGGAGCAGGAAAGTCGCATCGCTGAACGAGCGCATCAAGGGTTTCCAGGCAAACCCGAACAAGGAACAACTGGACGCCGCCATCAGCGAGTTGCGAGCGTATGCGGAAGCCGCCAGCTCCGGCGGTATAGAAATCCCGCAACGCTTCATCGCCAACTAATCCAACAAAACCGGGCCTCGCCCGGTTTTTTATTGCGGCTCCCCTTCATTCATGGCACGATGCCTGATTTTCAACGCAACTTTGCAGGCGAACAATGAGCGAGACGCAACAAACCGAAGACCAGAAGTTCTGGGAAACCATCGACACCTTCATCAACGTGGCCAACGAGCAGGAAAAGAACAACAAGGACCGCTTCCAGCTGGTCGGCGCCAGCATGCTGTTCGCCGCTGCCCGCTACAACACCTACCTGGTGGCCCGCGCCAACGGCAACAAGGAACACTTCCTCGCCAAGTCCGCCGAAGCCAAGGAATACTTCATCGAGCAGTTCACGAAAATGCTTGACGACAACATCGCCGATTACGAGCAGAATTTCGAGAAATACCGCGGCAACTAAGTCTTTCCCGTGCGGGGCGCCCGTCCCGCACTTCCCTCCCCTCAAACGATTGACACAGCCGGAACCATCAGGTTTAATGCTCGCACAACCTTGAAATCGTTTTCAAAATTCATATGACCGCACAAAAGCCATTCCCGCCCTCCTTCACCTGGGGCGTTGCCACCAGCGCCTTTCAGATCGAAGGCGCCGCCCGCGCCGACGGCAAGGGACCCTCGATCTGGGACACCTTCAGCCACACCCCCGGCCGCATCATCGATGGCAGCAATGGCGACCACGCCTGCGAGCACTATTACCGCTACAAGGAAGACGTGGGCCTGATGGCCGGTCTGGGCGTGGACGCCTACCGCTTCTCGATGGCCTGGTCGCGCGTGCAGCCGCAGGGCAAGGGCGCCTGGAACGAGGCGGGCTGGAGCTTCTACGCCAATCTGCTGGACGAGCTGGCGGCGAAAAACATCGACGCCCACATCACCCTCTACCACTGGGACCTGCCGCAGGGCCTGCAGGACGAGGGCGGCTGGCTGAACCGCGAAACGGCGTACCACTTTGCCGAATACGCCGCCGAAGTGGCGCGCCGCTTTGGAAATCGCGTGAAAACGATTGCAACGCACAATGAGCCATGGTGCACGGCCAATCTGGGCTACGGCAACGCCCAGTTCGCGCCGGGCGTGGTGGACGTCAAGCAGTCGGTGCAGGTCTCGCACCACCTGCTGCTGTCGCACGGCCTGGCGATGCGCGCCATGCGCGCGGTGAACCCGTCGGCCCGGCTGGGCATCGTGCTGAACCAGTGGACTGCGGATGCGGCCACCGACTCGCAGGCCGACCGCGCCATGGCCGAGTGGGAGTGGGCGCGTTCGGTGCAGTGGTTCATGGACCCGATCTTCAAGGGCCGCTACCCGGAATACGCGCTGAAGGGCCACGCTGCGAATGCCCCGTCGGTCGAGGCGGGCGACCTGGCCATCATCCACCAGCCGATCGACTTCCTTGGCGTGAACTACTACTTCCGCGCCTTCTGCAGCGCCGAAGATCCGCCGCGCAAGCCGGAAGCCAGGCTGGGCCTGACCGACATGGGCTGGGAGATTTATCCGCAAGGCCTGACCGAACTGCTGCTCAAGCTGAAAAGCGAATACGAGCTGCCGCCGATCTACATCACCGAGAACGGCATGGCCAATGCGGACAGCGTGGTGGACGGCTCGGTGCCGGACGTGGCGCGCATCGCCTTCGTCCAGATGCACCTGTCGGCGCTGCAGGCGGCGATGGACCAGGGCGTGAACGTGGCCGGCTACTTCCTGTGGTCGCTGATGGACAACTTCGAGTGGAATTCCGGCTACGCCAAGCGTTTCGGTATCATTCACGTCGATTACGAAACACAGAAGCGGACGCTGAAAGACAGCGCCCACTGGTACCGGCAATTCATCGAAACCCAGCGCGCACAATAAATAAGCTATCTAAAAAGCTTAAGACGCATAAAAACAGGAGACAGCATGCAGCACGAAGCCACCATGCAGGCGGGCGGAGCGCCCGCCCCGGCGCCTGCGCCCACCCCGCCCATGCGCCGCAGTCCGCTGCTGTGGGTACCGACCGGCTACTTCACGATGGCGCTGGCCTATGTGATGCTGACCAGCGTCACGGCCATCATGTTCAAGAATCTGGGCATGGACAATGGCAAGGCCGCCGAATACGCCAGCTACCTGATCCTCGCTTACACGATCAAGCCGCTGTTCGCGCCGGTGGTCGAAATGTACCGCACCAAGAAGTTCTTCGTGATGGTGACGCAGCTGATCATTGCGGCCGGCTTCGGCGCGGTGGCGCTGGCGATGTCGCTGCCGGGGTATATGGCGGTGCTGATGGTGCTGTTTGCCCTGCTCTCCTTTGTCGGCGCGACGCAGGATATCGCTTCCGATGGCGTGTACGTAACCTCGCTCGACTCGCGCTCGCAGTCGCTGTATTGCGGGATTCAAAGCCTGAGCTGGAATATCGGCCCGATCGTCGCCTCGGGCGGCATGGTGTACCTGAGCGGCTGGCTGCATACGCATTACGTGTCCGACTGGACGGCGGCGTGGCAGATCGTGTTCTTCCTGGTGGCCGGCATCACGCTGGTGATGACGGTATGGCATTGGCGCGTGATGCCGGAAGGCTCGCGTGCCGAAGACGCGCCGGCGTCGCTGGACGCCGCCTGGTTCGTGCTGAAGGACGCCTTCGTCACCTTCTTCCAGAAGCGTGACGTATGGCTGATGATCGGCTTCGCCTTCCTGTTCCGTTTGTCGATCGGGCTGCTGGAAAAGATCGGCCCCTTCTTCATGGTCGATCCGGTGGCAAAAGGCGGGCTGGGCCTGTCGAACGAGCTGCTGGGGATCGTGTACGGCACGTACGGGCTGGCGGCGGTGCTGCTGGGTTCCCTGCTGGGCGGCTGGTTCGTCGCGCGGCGCGGGCTGAAGCCGACGCTGTTCCTGCTGTGCTGCGCGGTCAACATTCCGAACGTGACCTTCCTGCTGATGTCGATCTACCAGCCGAGCAGCCTGGTGCTGATCAGCCTGGGCGTGACGGTGGAAAAATTCTTCTTCGGCTTCGGCTCGGTCGGCTTCATGATCTACCTGATGCAGCAGCTGGCGCCCGGCAAGTACACCACCACGCACTACGCCTTCGGCACCGGCCTGATGGGCCTGTGCATGATGGTCACCGGCCTGGTAAGCGGACACCTGCAGCAGTTGCTCGGCTACGTGCACTACTTCTGGTTCGTCATGGCTGCCACCATCCCCTCCTTCCTCATCACCTGGTTCGCCCCCTTCCATTTGGGGTCAGGCGCTGAATGAGACATGAGGCCGCTTGATCCGCCTCAGATTCGGGGTCAGGTACGAAATGATACATAAGCTCGCTTGATATCGGTCAGGCCGGGTTGCGGCGGCTCATGCTAACTTTTCAACATGAGCCGCCAGCCCCGCATCCAGTTTCCCGGAGCCTTTTATCACGTCACTTCGCGTGGCAACCGGCACGCCGATATCTTCCTCGACGATTTCGATTACCTCACTTGGCAAGATATCTTTAGCCGCACGGCCGAGAAATTCGGTTTCATCAGCCATAGCTTCTGCCAGATGCCGAACCATTTCCACATATTGCTGGAAACACCGGACAGCAACCTGTCCAACGGCATGCATTTTCTCAACTACCTGTACTGCCAGCACTTCAACAAGCGGCATGAAAGGGATGGCCATGTGCTGCAAGGGCGCTACAACGCCATGCTCGTTGCCAGAGACTCCTATTTCGCCGAGCTCGGCCGCTACATCACCCTGAATCCCGTACGCGCCGGCTTAGCAGGCAGTGCCGTCGAATGGCGCTGGAGCAGCTACCGCTACACTGCCGGCTTCATCACACCACCGTGCTGGCTGGAAACCGACCTCATGCTCGCCCAGTTTGGTCCGGCTAGCGACAACGGCCGCCACGCCGCCTTCCGCGAGTTTGTGTCGGCCGGCATCGGGGCCGCCAGCCCGCTGGCAAAGCGCCGCCAACGCCTCAGTCAGCATGCCGTGCTGGCTCAAACTGCCGCCAAAACGCTCGCCGAGTACGCCGAACAACCCGATCGCGACCAGGCCATCGCCGACGCGCTGGCATCGGGCGCCTACACAAGAAAAGAAATCGCCGCCTTCTTCGGTGTGAACCGCCTGACAGTCAGACGCGCCGGCAAGAACTATTGATGAGCCCGTGTACCATTTCGTACCTGACCCCACAAAAGAAAAGAAAAGAAAAAGGCCCCGGGCCCGTGGGGTGACGGGGCCGGGGCAAGTTCCTTGGAACGAAGAGAAATGAAACTTAGAAGGTGTAGCCTGCGTTGAAGCCGTAAGTGCGCGGCGGCAGGTATTGCGCTTGCCACACGTTCTGCGGGTTCTGCGCCGAAGTCTTGATCTTCTTGTCCTCGGCGTTACGCACGAACAGGTCCACGTACCAGTTCTTGGTCGCGTCGAAACGCAGGCCCAGGTCGGTGCGGGTGTAGGACTTCTGCTGGTCCGGCGCGCCCAGGTTGAACACGCTCAGATAGCTTTCGGTCTCGTAGTGCGTGCTGATGCGCGGCGTCAGACGGCCGGTCGCCAGCTGGAAGCCGTGCGAATACTGCACTTGCAGCGCCAGGTCCGGTGCGTGCGGCATGTCGTTGCCGGTCACGTCCAGGCAGGTGGCGATGTCCTTGATCGGGCATGCCGGCAGCGTGTAGTCGTTGGAACCGCCAACCAGGTAGCCCAGCTTGGTGTGCAGGTAGGCTGCCGTGATCTGCAGACGGCCATCCTTGGCAATGCGCGCCGCCAGCTCCGACTCGATACCCCAGATCTTCGCGCCTTCCGCATTGAAGGTGCTCAGGCTGTGGCTGCCGTCCGGATTGGTGACCGGTGCGCTGAACTGGAAGCCCTTGAACTTCTGGTAGTAGGCGGTGTTGTTCCAGCGCAGGGCGCCGTCCAGGAAGGTGGCCTTGTGGCCAATCTCGTAGTTGGTCAGGGTTTCCTGGCCGTATGGCTTGCCGCCGTCCTGCAGGCCGCCCGACTTGTAGCCGGTGGAGACGCTGGCGTACGCCATCTGGGTGTTGCTGATATCGTAGCTGGCGCGCGCCAGCCAGGTCAGCTTGTTGCCGGTGAACTTGCCGCTGTTGCGGTCATTGGTCTGGAAGCCGCTGGCCGGGTCGAACGGATTGACGCTCGGGTTGATCGGGATCTGCGGTACGTTCGCATTGCCCGCCCAGCCGTTGCCGGTGCCGCCGATGTTCTTGCGGGTATCGTCGGTGTAGCGCAGGCCGCCGGTCAGGTGGGTCTGCTCGTTGACGTTCCAGGTCGCCTGGCCGAATACCGCTTTCGATTCCACGGTCTCTTTCGGCTGGATGAAGGAACCCTGCCAGTTCACGGTGCCCTGCTGGGTACCGTTCATGATCGGAATGTCGAAACGAATGCCGTTGTTCTCGGACGCGTAGTACACGCCCAACAGCCAGTCCACCTGCTTCTTGCCGGTCGATTGCACTTCAATTTCGTGCGTGTAGTTCTTGTACTTCGACCACACGGTATTGTTGGCCTGGAAGTTGCCATTGCTGGTGAAGCTGGTCGGCACGAAGGCGCCACCGTCCTGGTCATAGGTGGAGGAACCGTGGAAGGACGACCAGCCGCCGATGTAGGCAATGGCCACGTCCTGGTTCAGCGCGTAGTCGATGCGGGTGCGCACCGAGTTGACGTCGCGTTCCAGCGATGGCGCGGTATCGACCAGCGCGGACCAGAAGTCCTGGCCGGCGCGCGGCGTCTGCATCAGGTTCATGTTCGGCGTGCCGCGGTCCTGGTAGCGCTCATACGACAGGTTCCAGTGCAGTTGCGGCGACAGTTCCCACAGGAAGCTCAGGCGCGCTGCGGTCTGGTCCTGCGCGTTGTACTTCTTGCCGCCCTGGACGAACAGGCCGGTGTTGATCGGCTGGAAGGCGATCGGGTTGCCCGGGTGTGCCGCGTTCCAGGCTGCAATCACCGGCGCCGCTGCCGCCTGCTGCTGTGCCAGCGGAATGTTCGGCGGGGTCTGGTAATCGACATAGCCGTCGTGCTGTTCATGCACCACGGCAAAGCGCATGGCGAAGTTGTCGGACACCGGAATGTTCACGGCGCCGCGCATGCCCATGCGGCTATAGCTGCCCAGGCCACCTTCAACATAGCCTGCGCTGCTGCCGAGAGTCGGCTTCACGGTTTGCATATTGACTGCGCCGACGGTGGAGTTGCGGCCCCACAGCGTGCCCTGCGGGCCGCGCAGCACTTCGATGCCTTCCAGGTCGAACAGCAGCGCGGTCGCGCCTTCCGGACGCGGCGAGTACACGCCGTCCACGAAGGTACCGACTTCCGGGTCGGCGTATTCGGTCTTGGCGCTGTCGTTGCCGACGCCGCGCAGGGTCATGGTGATCACACCGTGGTCGCCCTGGGTGGTGGCGGAGAAGCCGGGCACCAGGTTCACAACGTCCTGAATGGTCTGCACGTGGTTGTCGTCCAGCGCGGCAGCGCTGATGGCGGTCACGGCCACCGGAGTTTTCTGCAGCGAGGTAGAACGCTTGGTGGCGGTCACATACACTTCAGGAATGGCTTCGCTCTGTGCCTTTTCTTGCGTGGCGGCGGACGTCTGGGCGAATGCGGGATTGATACCGGCCAGCAGCGTCAGGATGGCCAGCTGGATCGGGGAGCCGAGCACGAAGCGGGCTCGCGAATTACTTGCGTTCATAAGTCTCCTGTTTGTTGTTGCACTTTGCGCTATTATTTGCTTCAGAAAACGATTTCACTTAGTATGAAAACGTTTTCAAACTATGTGAAAACGATTTCTAAAATCCTGAAACCGTTTTCATACTACCTAAACTGCAAAGTTGATGTCAAATTAAAAATTGTGCGTTCGTGGATTTCACGACACATGCCAGGCAAAGAACAGGAGACAAGCATGCAACCCATCAAGAATGTGCTCATCGTTGGCGGCGGTACGGCAGGCTGGCTGGCCGCCGGATTCCTGGCCCGCCAGCTGGGCGACAGCGTCAGCGTCACCCTGGTCGAGTCGAAGGAAATCGGCATCATCGGCGTGGGCGAAGGCACCTTCCCTTCCATCCGCGGCACGCTGTCCCTGCTCGGCATCGACGAGGGACGCTTCATCCGCGAATGCCATGCGACCTTCAAGCAGGGCGTGCATTTCGCGCACTGGGTGCGCGAGCCGGGCAAGCCGGGCGCGGACCACTACTTCCATCCCTTCAGCCAGCCTTCGCAGCGTCCCGGCGGATTCGAGCTGCTGCCTTACTGGCTGCAGGGCGCCGCGCACGGCGCGCCGTTTGCCGGCGCCGTCACGCTGCAGAAGGCGGTGGCCGATGCCCGCCACGCGCCGAAGCGTCCCGGCGACGGCGATTACGTCGGTCCGCTGAACTACGCCTATCACTTCGACGCAGCCAGCTTTGCCGCCCTGCTCTCTTCCCATGCCCAGACGCTGGGCGTGAAGCGCATCGAGGCCACCGTGGACAGCGTGCAGCTGGCGCAGGACGGCAGCATCGCGTCCGTCACCACGCGTGAAGCCGGCGTGCTGTCGGCCGACCTGTTCGTGGACTGCACCGGCTTCCGCGCCCGCCTGATCGGCGAGGCCTTGGGTTCGCCCTTCCGCAATATCAACGACACGCTGTTTGTCGATCGTGCACTGGCGATGCAGGTGCCGTATCCGCGTCCGGATACGCCGATTGCTTCCTACACCATCTCCACCGCGCACGAGGCGGGATGGACCTGGGATATCGGCCTGCACGACCGCCGCGGCACCGGCTATGTGTACTCCAGCCGCCATACCACGGATGAACGCGCGGAGCAGATCCTGCGCCGCTACCTGGGTCCGGATGGCGATGCGCTGACGCCGCGCCTGCTCAAGCTGAACGTGGGTTATCGCGAAACGCACTGGATCAAGAACTGCGTGGCCATCGGCCTGTCCGGCGGTTTCCTGGAGCCGCTGGAATCGTCGGGCATCGGCCTGATCGAGGCGGCGACCTACATGCTGGCCTACCTCTTCCCTTACGACGGCAACCTGGCGCCGGCGGCGAAGTTCTACAACGAGCAGATGCGCCAGCGCTACGAGAAGATCGTGGACTTCGTGAAGATGCACTACTGCCTCACGCAGCGCACCGACAACGACTTCTGGGTCGAGAACACGCTGGCGGCGACGATTCCCGAATCGCTGCGCGAGAAGCTGTCCATGTGGCGCAGCCGTCCGCCGCACCGGCTCGACTTCGTCACCGACGTGGAAATGTATCCGCCTTCGAGCTGGCAGTATGTGCTGTACGGGATGGAGTTCAAGACCCATCTGCACGGCAACTGGCCCGAGCGTGCGGCGGCCGAGCAGGAGTTCCGGACCATTGCCCAAGTCTCGCAGCACGCCCTGCGCGACCTGCCTACGCACCGTGCGCTGATAGAGCACTACCTGAAAGGCGCGCCGCAGCTGAAGCGCGCATAAAAAAACGCCGCCCGGCGCAAGCCGGCGGCGTTTCGCCCCAAAGGGCCGGACCCCACGGGTCCGACCCAGAAGTTGGGTTTACTTCTTGCGTGGCGGCGGCAAATCCGTGCACACCCCCTCATAAACCTCTGCAGCCATACCGATCGACTCACCCAGCGTCGGGTGCGGGTGAATCGTGCGTCCGATATCAACGCCATCCGCCCCCATCTCGATCGCCAGTGCAACCTCGCCGATCATATCGCCGGCATTGGTGCCAACGATCGTACCGCCGATAATCCGGTGCGTCTCAGCATCGAACAGCAGCTTGGTAAAGCCCTCATCGCGGCCATTCGCAACGGCACGGCCGCTGGCTGCCCACGGGAAGTGGCCCTTCTCGACCTTGATGCCCTTGGCCTTGGCCTCATCCTCGGTCACGCCAACCCATGCCACTTCCGGATCGGTGTAAGCAACGGACGGGATCACCGTAGCATCGAAGTGCGCCTTCTCGCCATGCGCCGCCTCAGCAGCCACATGCCCCTCGTGCACGGCCTTGTGCGCCAGCATCGGCTGGCCTACCAGGTCGCCAATCGCGAAGATATGCGGCACATTGGTGCGCATCTGGCTGTCCACGTTGATGAAACCGCGGTCGGTAACGATCACGCCAGCCTTGTCGGCGCCGATCTTCTTGCCGTTCGGGCTGCGGCCAACGGCCACCAGCACCATGTCGTACAGCTGCGGCTCAGGTGCAGCCACGCCAGGTTCGGCCGACTCGAAGGTGACCTTGATCCCTTCCGGCAGCGCTTCCACGCCAACGGTCTTGGTCTTGGTCATGATCTTGTCGAAGCGCTTCTCGTTGTACTTCTGCCAGATCTTCACGGCATCGCGGTCCGCGCCCTGCATCAGGCCATCCATCATTTCGACCACGTCGATGCGTGCGCCGAAAGTGGAGTACACGGTGGCCATTTCCAGGCCGATGATGCCGCCGCCGATGACCAGCATCTTCTTCGGCATGAAGCGCAGTTCCAGCGCGCCGGTGGAATCCACGATACGCGGATCTTCCGGCACGAACGGCAGTTTCACCACGGACGAACCGGCAGCGATGATGGCCTGCTTGAACTGCACGACTTTCTTCGTGCCGTCTTCCGCGGTCACCTCGATGTGGTTCGGGCTGATGAACTGGCCAACGCCCTGCACCGTCGTGACCTTGCGCATCTTGGCCATGCCGGACAGGCCGCCGGTCATCTTGCCGACCACGTTTTCCTTGTACTTGCGCACCTGGTCGATGTCGATCTGCGGCGCAGCGAAGGTGACGCCATGCTTGCCCATGTGGCTGGTTTCGTCGATCACCGCTGCGATGTGCAGCAGGGCTTTCGACGGGATGCAGCCCACGTTCAGGCAGACGCCGCCCAGCACGGAGTAGCGCTCGACGATGACCGTGTTCATGCCCAGGTCCGCAGAGCGGAAGGCAGCCGAGTAGCCGCCCGGGCCGGAGCCCAGCACCATCATGTCGCAGCTCACGTCAACCTGGCCGCTGTAGCCGCCCGCTACAGGCGCGGCAACCGGCGCGGCCGGTGCAGGCGCCGCGGCCGGGGCCGCAGGAGCAGGAGCAGCTGCGGCAGGAGCAGCAGCTGCTGGCGCCGGGGCCGCGGAACCCGCAGCCTCTTCCAGCATCAGCAGCGCCGAGCCTTCGCTCACCTTGTCGCCAACCTTGATCTTCAGTTCCTTGATCACGCCGGCGTGGGTCGATGGAATCTCCATGGAAGCCTTGTCGGATTCCACGGTCGCCAGCGACTGGTCCACCTTGACGGTATCGCCAACCTTGACCAGCAGCTCGATGACTTCCACTTCCTTGAAGTCGCCAATATTCGGTACTTTTACCTCGATCATGGCGGCTCCTTACAGAAGGATCTTGCGCATGTCGGCCAGCACGTCCGCCAGATACACGGCAAAGCGTGCACCGGAGGCGCCATCGACAACGCGGTGATCGTAGGACAGCGACAGCGTCATCATCAGGCGCGGCGCGAACTGCTTGCCGTCCCAGACTGGCTTCATCGATGCCTTCGACAGGCCCAGGATTGCAACTTCAGGTGCATTCACGATAGGCGTGAAGTGCGAACCGCCGATGCCGCCCAGCGAGGAGATGGTGAAGGTCGCGCCCTGCATGTCGGTCGGCTTCAGCTTGCCTTCGCGTGCCTGCAGCGACAGTTCGGTCATCTCTTTCGCGATCTGCGTTACGGACTTCTGGTCGGCGTTCTTGATGACCGGGACCACCAGGCCGTTCGGCGTATCGGCCGCGAAGCCGATGTTGTAATACTTCTTCAGGATCAGGTTCTCGCCCTTCTCGTCCAGGGACGAATTGAAGGCCGGGTATTTCTTCAGCGCGGCAACCGATGCCTTGATCACGAAGGCCAGCATGGTCAGCTTGACGGCATCCTTGTTCTTCGCATTGGCGGCGTTGCTGTCAACGCGGAACTGTTCCAGCTCGGTGATGTCGGCATCTTCGAACTGCGTCACGTGCGGGATCATTACCCAGTTGCGGTGCAGGTTCGGACCGGAGATCTTCTTGATGCGCGGCAGCGGCTGCAGCTCGGTTTCGCCGAACTTGCTGAAGTCCAGCGACGGCCATGGCAGCAGGTTCATGCCTGCACCGCCACCGGCCGGAGCCGATGCGCCAGCCGGAGATGCGGTGGCGCCGGACATCACGCCCTTGACGAAGTTCTGCACGTCCAGCTGGGTCACGCGGCCTTTCGGACCGGTGCCTGGAACCTTGGCCACGTCCACGCCCAGCTCGCGCGCAAACTTGCGCACGGACGGGGAGGCGTGCGCCGCCTTGCCGGTCACGCCTGGCGCGGCCGGCGCTGCGGCAGGCGCCGAAGCAGCAGCCGGTGCGGCAGGCGCCGCGGCCGCTGCAGGCGCTGCAGCAGGGGCAGCCGCAGGGGCGGCAGCGGCAGGCGCCGGAGCGGCTGCGCCGCCCGTTGCCTCAACCACCAGCACCACCGAACCTTCAGCAACCTTGTCGCCTACCTTGATCCTGATTTCCTTCACCACGCCGGCGTGGGACGAAGGGATCTCCATCGAGGCCTTGTCGGATTCGACCGTGACCAGGGACTGGTCCTTGGCGATGGTGTCGCCAACCTTGACCATCACTTCGATCACTTCCACTTCCTTGAAGTCGCCGATATCCGGAACCTTGACTTCGACCGGGCCGGCCGAAGCGGCAGGCGCCGCAGCCGGCGCCGGTGCGGCCGCCGCAGGGGCCGGAGCCGCCGCAGCAGGAGCCGCCGCTGGCGCCGCAGCCGCTGCTGCCGCAGGGGCGGCAGCAGCGCCGTCAGCTTCCACGATCAGCATCAGCGAGCCTTCGGCAACCTTGTCGCCGACCTTGATCTTGATTTCCTTGACCACGCCTGCGGCAGAGGAAGGGATCTCCATCGAGGCCTTGTCCGATTCCACGGTCACCAGCGACTGATCGACCTTGATCGTGTCGCCGACCTTGACCATCAGCTCGATGACTTCAACCTCCTTGAAGTCGCCGATATCCGGGACTTTAACTTCTACCATGCTCATAGGATTTGCTCCGTATTTTCGTTATTGGGTCACCGGATTTGGCTTGTTCGGATCGATGCCGTACTTCTTGATCGCGTCGGCAACGACGGACATGGCAATCTTGCCTTCGTCAGCCAGCGAGCGCAGCGCAGCAACCGTGATGTAGTAGCGGTTCACTTCGAAGAACTCGCGCAGCTTGGCGCGGCTGTCGGAACGGCCGAAGCCATCGGTGCCCAGCACCTTGTAGGTGCGGCCTTTCGGCATATACGGGCGAATCTGCTCGGCGAATGCACGCATGTAGTCGGTGGTCGCGATGATCGGACCAGCGGTGTTCTGCAGCAGGCCGGTCACGTACGGCAGGCGCTGCTCCGCGGTCGGGTTGACCATGTTCCAGCGTTCCGCGTCGATACCGTCGCGCGCCACCAGGGTCAGCGAAGGCGCGGACCACACGTCGGCAGCGATGTTCCAGTCGTTCTTCAGCAGTTCCGCGGCGAAGATGGATTCGCGCAGGATGGTGCCGGAGCCGATCAGTTGTACGCGCTCCTTGGCCGACTTGTCGCCCTCCTGCAGCAGGTACATGCCCTTCAGGATGCCCTCTTCCTGGCCCGGCTTGATGCCGGGGTGCGGATAGTTCTCGTTCATCGTGGTGATGTAGTAGAACACGTCTTCCTGATTTTCCACCATGCGGCGCAGGCCGTCGTGGATGATCACAGCCAGTTCGTGGCCGAAGGTCGGATCGTAAGGCACGCAGTTCGGCACGGCGGCAGCGAACAGGTGACTATGGCCGTCTTCGTGCTGCAGGCCTTCGCCGTTCAGCGTGGTACGGCCGGCAGTGCCGCCGATCAGGAAACCGCGCGCGCGCATGTCGCCGGCAGCCCATACCAGGTCGCCGATACGCTGCATGCCGAACATCGAGTAGTAGGTGAAGAACGGGATCATCACGCGGTTGTTGGTCGAGTACGAGGTCGCCGCTGCGATCCACGAGCTCATGCCGCCCGCTTCGTTGATACCCTCTTGCAGGATCTGGCCTGCCTTGTCTTCGCGGTAGTACATCACCTGGTCCTTATCGACCGGCTCGTACAACTGGCCCTGCTGGTTGAAGATACCCACCTGGCGGAACAGGCCTTCCATACCGAAGGTGCGCGATTCATCGACCAGGATCGGCACGATGCGCGGACCGATGCTGGAGTCCTTCAGCAGCGTGGTCAGCACGCGCACGTAGGACTGGGTGCTGGAGATCTCACGGCCTTCGGCGGTAGGATCCAGCACGGCCTGGAACGCCGTCAGCGGCGGCACCACCAGTTTCTCGTCCGCCTTCTGGCGGCGCTGCGGCAGGTAGCCGCCCAGCGCGGCGCGACGCTCGTGCAGGTATTTCATCTCAGGCGCGTCGTCGGACGGCTTGAAGAATGGAATGTCGGCCAGCTTGTCGTCCGGGATCGGGATCGAGTAGCGGTCGCGCAGTTCGCGCACCGCTTCGTCGGTCAGCTTCTTGGTGTTGTGCGCGGTGTTGCGTGCTTCGCCGTGCTTGCCCATGCCGAAGCCCTTGATGGTCTTGGCCAGGATCACGGTCGGCTTGCCCTGCGCTTCCTGCGCCAGCTTGAAGGCGGCGTAGATCTTGTGCGGGTCGTGGCCGCCGCGGGTCAGGCGCCAGATGTCGTCGTCGGACATGTTGGCCACCATTTCCAGCAGCTTCGGATGCTTGCCGAAGAAGTGCTTGCGCACGTAGGCGCCGTCCTTGGCCTTGTAGTTCTGATATTCACCGTCAACGGTTTCCATCATCACGCGCTGCAGGATGCCTTCCTTGTCCTTGGCCAGCAGGTTGTCCCAGCCCGGGCCCCAGATGACCTTGATGACGGTCCAGCCGGCGCCGCGGAAGTCCGCTTCCAGCTCCTGAATGATCTTGCCGTTGCCGCGCACAGGGCCATCCAGGCGCTGCAGGTTGCAGTTGACCACGATGACCAGGTTGTCCAGCTTTTCGCGGGCAGCCATGCCGATCGCGCCCATCGATTCCGGTTCGTCCATCTCGCCGTCGCCGCAGAAGGCCCATACCTTGCGGCCTTCGGTGTTGGCGATGGAGCGTGCGTGCAGGTACTTCAGGAAGCGTGCCTGGTAGATGGCCATCAGCGGGCCAAGGCCCATGGACACGGTCGGGAACTGCCAGAAGTCAGGCATCAGTTTCGGGTGCGGGTAGGACGACAGGCCCTTGCCCTCAACTTCGCGGCGGAAGTTGGTCAGTTGTTCTTCGCTCAGGCGGCCTTCCAGGAAGGCGCGGGCGTACACGCCGGGCGCCGAGTGGCCCTGGATGTACAGCAGGTCGCCGCCATGTTCTTCGGTCGGCGCTTTCCAGAAGTGGTTGAAGCCGATGCCCAGCATGTTCGCCAGCGAGGCGAACGAGGACAGGTGGCCACCGAGGTCGCCGTCGGCGCGGTTGGCCTTCACGACCATGGCCATGGCGTTCCAGCGCATCCAGGAGCGCAGGCGTTCTTCGTATTCGAGGTTGCCCGGGCAGTGGGCTTCGAGGTGGGCGGGAATGGTGTTGACGTAGGCGGTATTCGCGGAGAACGGAATATCGGCGCCGCGGCGGCGGGCCAGATCGACCAGGCGCTCCATCAGGTAGTGGGCGCGATCCGGACCTTCTGCCTCCAGAACTGCTTCAAGTGCCTCCAGCCATTCCTTCGTTTCTTGCGCGTCAGGATCGTTGGCGGTTTGGGCCGTGACCTGGTCAAGTTGAGCTGACATGTATCTAGTCTCCTATCTTAAAAGTGCCCGACCGCTAACGCCCGGACTGTGCTGGTGATTATTTACTAAGACTTTGGCTAAGTGTGAAGATTCTATCAGCGAATCCATCCCTTTTCAAATTGCGGAAAAACGTTTCATATCGTGAAATATCAGACGGCAGGCCGCCCGGACAGCTATTCCTGTTTCATATACTTTCCGCGGGATGTTTCATATTTCCTGGCTAGCACGCTCGCCTACACTCAAGGCTTCCCGTCCATGACCAAACCAAAATGCGCATCACCAAACTAACCACCTATCGTATTCCACCTCGCTGGATGCTGCTTAAAGTTGAAACCGACGAAGGCATCGTCGGCTGGGGCGAGCCCGTGATCGAGGGCCGCGCCCGCACCGTTGAAACGGCGGTGCAGGAATTCGAGGAACTGCTGATCGGCCAGGACCCGCTGCGCATCAACGATTTATGGCAGGCGATGTACCGCGGCAGCTTCTATCGCGGCGGCGCGATCCTGATGAGCGCCATTGCCGGCATCGACCAGGCGCTGTGGGATATCAAGGGCAAGGCGCTGGGCGTGCCGGTATGGCAGCTGCTGGGCGGCCTGGTGCGCGACAGGATGCGCGCCTACAGCTGGGTCGGCGGCGACCGTCCGTCGGACATCATCGCCCAGATGCACAAGCTGCGCGAGGGCGGCATCCACACCTTCAAGATGAATGGCTGCGATGAGCTGGGCATGGTGGACAACTCGAAAAAGGTGGATGCGGCGGTGGCGCGCATTGCCGGGATCCGCGACGCCTTCGGTTCGGATGTGGAATTCGGCATCGACTTCCACGGCCGCGTGGCCGCGCCGATGGCCAAGGTGCTGCTGAAGGAGCTGGAACCGTACCGTCCGCTGTTCGTGGAGGAGCCGGTGCTGGCCGAGCAGGCCGAGTATTACCCGCGCCTGGCCGAGCAGACGGCCATTCCGCTGGCGGCCGGGGAGCGCATGTATTCGCGCTTCGAGTTCAAGCACGTGCTGGAAAAAGGCGGGATTGCGATCCTGCAGCCGGACCTGTCGCATGCGGGCGGGATTACCGAGTGCTTCAAGATTGCCGGCATGGCCGAGGCTTACGACGTGGCGCTGGCGCCCCACTGCCCGCTTGGACCGGTCGCGCTGGCGGCCTGCCTGGCGGTGGACTTCGTCTCTTATAACGCCGTGCTGCAGGAGCAGAGCATGGGTATTCACTATAACAAGGGGGCCGAATTGCTCGACTATGTGGTGAACAAGGATGATTTCCATATAGAAGACGGTTACTTTGCACCGCTGCCGAAGCCGGGGCTGGGCGTGGTGGTGGACGAAGCACGCGTGATCGCGGCCAGCAAGAATGCGCCCGACTGGCGTAATCCGCTGTGGCGCCATCATGACGGCAGCGTGGCCGAATGGTGACCGGCGCGGCTGAGCTGGCGCGCCGCGCGGCGCTGGCCGGCGCGGACTGGGGTTCAACCGGCCTGCGCCTGTTCCTGATCGGCGCGGACGGCGCCGTGCTGGAGACGCGCGCCAGCGGGCAAGGCAGCACGGCCATGAACGGCTCGGCGGCTGCGTATATCGCAACACTCGATGCGCTGGCCGGCGACTGGCTGGCCGCGGCGCCGGATCTGCCGCTGGTAGTGTGCGGCATGGCGGGCAGCAAGCATGGCTGGCATGAGATGCCATACGCGGCCTGTCCGGCCGAGGTGGACAACCTGCTGGCGGCCGCCCCGCCCCTGCCGCCCCTCGCCGGCGGCCGCCGCATGGCAATCGTGCCGGGTCTGCTGTACGCCCCGGAAGTGGCCGCACCGGACGTGCTGCGCGGCGAGGAAACCCAGATCGCCGGCGCGCTCGCGCTGCATCCGGCGCTGGCCGGGCAAGCCTGCATCGTCATGCCCGGCACCCACTCCAAGTGGGCCCGTCTGCGCGACAATACGGTGCTCTCCTTTGCCACCCACATGACCGGCGAGCTGTACGCCCTGCTCACCCAGCACTCGGTCCTGAACCGCCTGATGGCGCCCGCGCCTGCCGGCCAGCCGCAGCAGGCTGCCTTCGAACAAGCCCTGCGCAGCGCGCGCGACGATGAACAGGCCAACCTGGCCAACCAGCTGTTTGCCGTCCGTACCCTGGGCCTGACCGGGCGCCTGCCGGGCGAAGCGCTGGCCGATTACATGTCAGGCCTGCTGATCGGCCACGAACTGCGCGCCGGCCTGGCATGGCGTGCGCAAGCCGGGCTGCAGCAAGCGCCGCTGGTGCTGATCGGCGAACCGAAACTGTGCGCCCGCTATGCGGAAGCACTGGCAGTATTTGGCGTCACCCCCGACCATATTTTCCCGAACACCGCCCCTGCCGGCCTGTGGGCGCTGGCCCGCCGCGCCGGCCTGCTGCGTCCGGCACAGGCATAACAACAGGAGTAAGAAGATGAGCGATACCCGCGCCGACCTGGATCGTGCTTTCAATGAACTGCCCCTGGTCGCCATCCTGCGCGGCGTCCAGCCGCACGAAGTGGCCGCCATTGCGCAAGCGGTCTATGACCAGGGCTTCCGCATCATCGAAGTGCCCCTGAACTCTCCGCAGGCGCTGGAATCCATCCGCCTGCTCAATAAATCCCTGCCGGCGGATGCGGTACTGGGCGCCGGCACGGTACTGAGCGCGAACGCCGTCGCTGAGGTCAAAGCCGCCGGCGGACGCCTGATCGTGATGCCGCATGCGGACGTAAAAGTGATCGAAGCGGCCAAGGCCAACGGCATGGTGTGCGTACCGGGCGTGGCCACGCCAACGGAAGCCTTTGCCGCACTGCATGCAGGCGCCGATGCGCTCAAGCTGTTCCCGGCCGAACTGATTACCCCGGCCATCATCAAGGCCATGCGCGCCGTGCTGCCGGCCGACACGCGCCTGCTGCCCGTCGGCGGCGTTACGCCGGACAATATGGAACCCTTCCGCGCGGCCGGCGCCGCAGGCTTCGGCCTCGGCTCCGCGCTGTATGCGCCGGGCATCGACGCCGCCGAAGCGGGGGCCCGCGCGCGCCGCTTCGTGCAAGCCTGGCGCCGCGCGTAAGCATGCGCGCCGCCCGCCCGCTGCACGCATCGCCAGTCCGTCCCGCGCCCCTGCTGCTGGCCGCATTCTGCGCGGCCTTCGGCGCAGAGCTTTCCCACGCTGAAGTTCTCAAGGTCGATGCCAGCGCGCCGGCGGCTGCGCCGAAAATGGACACTATCCAGACCGGCAGCAGCGTATCGCCGCGCGGCGAGAAGCTCGGCATCAACAGCCAGTACCTCACGAAGAACGGCCAGCCCTGGCTGCCGGTGGCCGGCGAGTTCCACTACTCGCGCGTACCGGCCGAGCGCTGGGAAGCGGAACTGCGCAAGATGAAGTCGGCCGGGGTGGACATCGTCACTTCCTACATCATCTGGAACCACCACGAGGAAATCGAGGGCAAGTTCGACTGGTCCGGCAACCGCGACCTGCGCCGCTTCGTGCAGCTGGCACACAAGGCCGGCCTTGGTTTCGTGGCGCGCGTTGGCCCGTGGGCGCATGCCGAGGTGCGCTATGGCGGCATTCCTGACTGGGTGGTCAACGCCATGCCTACCCGCAGCGACGATGCGCAATACCTGCATTATGTAGAGCGCTTCTACAACGAGATCGGCAGGCAGCTGAAGGGGCAGATGTGGAAACAGGGCGGTCCCGTAATTGCCGTGCAGCTGGAGAACGAATACAACCTCACCGGGCCGGGCAAGGGCGAGGGACATATCGCGAAGCTGAAGGAGCTGGTGCTGAAGGCGGGCCTGGATGTGCCGCTGTATACCGTGACGGGCTGGGATCATACGGTGTATCCGTCCGGCGCAGTGACGCCGGTATTCGGCGGCTATCCGGATGCGCCCTGGGGCGCCGGCGAGAAGAAGTCGCCGCCGAAGGAAACCTATGCTTTCCGCTTCGGCACGCGCGTCAGCGGCGATCTCGGCGCGCAGACCAAGGGCACGGTGCGCGGCACGGCTGAAACGGATATGGACAGTACGCCCTTCCTTGGCGCGGAATATGGCGCGGGGCTGCCGGCCATGTACCGCCGGCGCACGCTGGTGTCGGCGGACGATATTGCGTCGATGCTGCCGGTGCAGCTGGGGTCCGGCCTGAATATGGTCGGGTATTACATGTTCCATGGCGGGCGCAATCCGCTCGGGCTGGGCGGGACCACGCTTGAGGAAAGCACCCTGAGCGGCGGCTATAACGATACGCCCGCAATCAACTACGACTTCAATGCGCCGCTGGGGCCTGACGGGCAGCAGCGGCCGGTCCTGGCGCGCCTGCGGCCCTTCCATTACTTCCTGCAGGATTTCGGTGCCCGGCTGGCGCCGATGACAGTGCGCAAGCCGGAGCTCACGCCTGCGGCGCTGAAGGATATGTCCACGCCGCGCTGGGCCTTCCGCGGACAGGGCGAGCGCGGCTTTGTCTTCATGAACAATCATGTGCGGCAGTATCCGATGGCGGTGCAGCATGCTGTGCAGTTCGACATCAGGCTGCCGGAGGGTGCCTTGCGCTTCCCGCAGCAGCCTTTCGACGTGGCCGATGGCGCGTATTTCATCTGGCCGGTGAATATGGACCTGGATGGCACGCGCCTGGAATACGCGACGGCGCAGCCGGTTGCGCGGCTGGATGCGGGCAAGGACGGCTTGCTGTACGTGTTTGCCGCCACGGCCGGCATCCCGGTCGAGATGGCGCTGGAACCGGCCGCCGCCGCGTGGATCGACACCCACGGCCAGCCAGCCGGCGCGGCGGGAGCGGAGCGGGTGGTGATCGACCGCATCACGCCGGGCGGCGCGGCGGCGTTCACGGTGCGGCGTCCACAGGCGCGGCCGGTGACGGTCGTGGTGCTCACGCCGGAGCAGACCGCGCAACTGGCCATCGGCGACTTCGCGGGACAGCGCCGCCTCGTGCTGAGCGAACAGCAGCCTTATTTCGCTGACGGCAAGCTGGAACTGCGCTCGCCAGGCCTGCCGAAATTCCGCTTTGCCGTCTATCCTGCCCTCGGTGCATCGCCCAAGGCCAGCAGCAAGCTGAGCGCAGCGGGACGCGACGGCATCTTCCACCTCTACGAAGCAGCCGTCGCAGCGCAAACCTTCGAGGCCAGCGTCACGCCGCTGCGCGCGGCGCAGCAGATGCCGCCGCCCGTCAAGGGCGGTAACGCCAAGGCCGCAATGCAGCCGATTCCCGAAACCTGGGCGCGCGCCGCCGCCTGGCAAGTGAAGCTCACCGCCCCGGCCAAGTCCGCGTCCGCCCTCGACGCCGCACTGCTGGACATCGACTTCAGCGGCGATATCGCCCGCCTGCACCAGGGCACGAAGTGGCTCGACGACTGGTACTACAACGGCCAGCGCTGGCAATACGACCTGCTGCGCGCCCGGCCCGCAGCGCCACCGCAAAACGCCTCCCTCACCATCACGGTCCTGCCGCTGCGCGCCGACACGCCCATCTACCTGCCCGAGCAGGCCGCCCCCAATTTCAACGGCCAGCCACACATCGCCACCCTCGGCAAAGTCAGCGTCATCAGCGTGTACAAACTGAGCGTCGGTGCGCCGTAAAACGCCAGATCAGCTATATGATTTCGGAATACATTAACTTTTAATCCACATAAGTCTGATATGTCACTTTTCTGTAAGCTGAACCAAACAATGATGGAGACCGACCGTGGGTGAGATGATGACGCTGGCCGTCGAGCTGCGCGCGCAACTGGGTGAAGGCTTGCTATGGGACCAGCGTAACAGCCGCTGGTGGTGGACCGATATCGAATCCGCGACCATCCACGCCTGGGCGCCAGGCCAGGCCAATGCCTACACCTACCGCGTCCCCGACCGCACCGGCTGCATGGCCCTGTGCCGCACCGGCCGCATCCTGCTCGGCACCGCCAAACAACTGTGCTTCGCCGGCCCGCCAACGGCAGGCGATCCCGAAGGCGCAGCACTGCAACCGGTGCGCAGCGCGGTGCCGGTGGACGCCATCGAACCGCGTACCCGCGTCAACGACGGCCGCACCGACCGCAGCGGCAACCTGGTGTTCGGCACCCTGAACGAAGCCGAAGAAAAGCGCCCTATCGGCAGTTTCTATCAATACTCGCTGAAACACGGCCTGCGCCGCCTGGCCCTGCCCTCGGCCGCCATCTCGAACAGCATCTGCTTCAGCCCCGATGGCAAGACCATGTACTTCACCGACACCCTCACGCGCCGCATCATGCAATGCGACTACGAAGCCGATTCCGGCCGCGTCGCCAATGTGCGCCTGTTCGTGGAAGTCGATGAACCCAGCGCCTGGCCGGATGGTTCGGTGATCGACAGGAATGGCTGCCTGTGGAATGCCCAGTGGGGCGCGGCGCGCGTGGTGCAATACGCGCCGGACGGCAAGCTGCTGCGCGCGATTGGCGTGCCGGCCAAGAACCCGAGCTGCCCCTGCTTCGGCGGACCAGACCTGGACCGGCTGTGCGTGACCACGGCGCGGGTGGATATGAGCCGCAATGAACTGGAGGATCTGCCGCTGTCCGGCAGCCTGTTCACCATCGGCATCGGCGAGCCGCTCGGTATCGTGGATGCCCTGTTCGACGACGAGTCGCTGGAGCCGCCGCCCTCTAAATAAAGCCGTACCTGTAAAAATACCGACATACCTATAACGATACGAGACAACCATCATGACAACACAGACCCTACGCCGCCGCCTGCTGGCAGCCGCAGCCGCAGCCATGGCCTGCAGCATGGGCTTCGCCCACGCCGCCGATCCGGTGAAAATCGGCTTCCTCGTCAAGCAGGCGGAGGAGCCCTGGTTCCAGGACGAATGGCGCTACGCCGAACAGGCAGCCAGGGAAAAGGGCTTCACGCTGGTGAAGATCGGCGTACCGAACGGCGAGAAAGCGCTGGCCGCGATCGACAACCTGGCCGCGCAAAAGGCGCAGGGCTTCGTGATCTGTGCGCCCGACGTGAAACTGGGCACCGCCCTCGCGCGCGCCGCCAGGCGCAACAACCTGAAAATCATGTCCGTCGATGACCAGCTGGTCGATGGCGCCGGCAAGCCGATTGCCGACATCCCGCACATGGGCATCTCCGGCTACGACATCGGCCAGCAGGTCGGCAAAGCGCTGGCCGACGAGATCAAAAAGCGCGGCTGGAAAATGGAGGAAGTCGGCGCCCTGCGCATCGCCTACGACCAGCTGCCGACCGCCAAGGCGCGCACCGTGGGCGCCGCCGACGCGCTGAAAGCCGCCGGCATTCCGGCCGCCAACGTGATCGATGCACCGCAGGCAAAGACCGATACCGAGAACGCCTTCAACGCCGCCAACGTTGCGCTGACCAAGAACGGCAAGTTCAAGCACTGGGTGGCTTTCGGCCTGAACGACGAAGCGGCGCTGGGCGCCGTGCGCGCCGCCGAAGGACGCGGTCTGAAAGCCGACAACTTCGTCGGTGTCGGCATCGGCGGCAGCAAGGCGGCGCTGAACGAGTTCGCCAAGCCGGGCCAGACCGGTTTCTACGGCACGGTGCTGATCAGTCCCAAGCGCCACGGCTATGAAACCTCGATCAATATGTACAACTGGATCGTAGCCAACAAGCAGCCGCCGATGCAGACCCTGACCACCGGCATGCTGATGACGCGCACCAACCAGCAGCAGGTGCGCACCGAGTTCGGCCTGTAAGGCGCAGCGATCATGCCCGTCTCACTGCAATTCGACCAGGTGTCGAAGCACTTCCCCGGCGTGAAGGCGCTGGACGGCGTGAGCTTCGAAGCCCAGGCAGGCGCCGTGCACGGCCTGCTGGGCGAGAACGGCGCCGGCAAATCCACGCTGCTGAAAATCCTCGGCGGCCAGTACAAGCCCGATGGCGGGCGCCTGCTGATCGATGGCGCGGAACGGCACTTCCATTCCGCTGCCGACGCGATCAAGGCCGGCGTGGCCATCATCCACCAGGAACTGCATTACGTTCCCGAACTGAGCGTGACCGAAAATGTGCTGCTGGGCCGTATGCCGCGCCGTTTCGGCCTGCTCGACCACAAGGCAGCACAGCGCCATGTACAGGAGCGCCTGGCCGCCATGGGCGTGGATCTCGATCCGGCCGCCAGGGTGGGTGATCTCTCCATCGCCCAGCGCCAGATGGTGGAAATCTGCAAGGCCCTGCTGCAGGATGCGCAGGTGATTGCCTTCGACGAGCCGACCAGCTCCCTGTCCGCCCGCGAAAGCGAGGTGCTGTTCCGCCTGATCCGCGAACTGCGTGGCGCCGGCCGCACCATCATCTACATCTCGCACCGGCTGGAGGAGCTGTATGAGCTGTGCGACGCCTGCACCATCTTCCGCGACGGCCGCAAGATCGTTACCCATCCCGTGATGGCGGACGTGCCGCGCGAAACGCTGATCGCCAATATGGTCGGGCGCGAGCTGAAGGACATCTACGACTACCGTGCCCGCGCCACCGGCGCACCGCGCCTGCAGGTACGCGGCCTGGGCGGCCCTACCCTGCCCGGCCGGCACGACTTCTCGGTCGGACGCGGCGAGATCCTGGGCTTCTTCGGCCTGGTCGGCGCCGGCCGCACGGAACTGATGCGCCTCCTGTACGGCGCCGACCAGCGCCAGCAGGGCGCGTCCATCGAACTGGATGGCCAGCCGCTGCGCGGCAGCAGCCCGTCCGCGGCGATTGCGGCCGGCATCGTGCTGTGCCCGGAAGACCGCAAGGAACAGGGCATCCTGGCCGAAGCCTCGGTGGCGGAAAACATCAACATCAGCTGCCGCCGCCACGGCCTGCGCGGCGGGATCTTCCTGCGCCACGGCAAGGAAGCGGCGCTGGCCGATGAATTCATCCGGAAGCTGCGCATCAAGACGCCGCACCGCGACCAGGAAATCCGCCTGCTCAGCGGCGGCAACCAGCAGAAGGTGATCCTGGCGCGCTGGCTGGCCGAGCCCACGCTGAAAGTGCTGATCCTCGACGAGCCCACGCGCGGCATCGACGTCGGCGCCAGGAACGAGATCTACCGCATCATCTACGAGGTGGCGGAACGCGGCTGCAGCGTGATCGTGATTTCCAGCGACCTGCCCGAAGTGCTGGGCGTTGCGGACCGCGTGATCGTCATGCGCGATGGCCGCATCAGCGGCGAACTGCCGCGCGCCGATGCCAGCGAAACCGCCGTACTGCGTCTGGCCCTGCCGGACGCCGCGTAATCACTACAGGAGTTGTACATGATGTCCATTACCAGCAGCCCCGCCACCGACGAAGGCGAGAAACAGCGCGCCCGCCAGCGGCGCAAGTGGGTCAACGACTACAGCATGCCGATCGCTTACGCGGCGCTGTTCGTGGTGCTCACCTTCACTGTCGAAAACTTCTTCTCGGCCGCCAACATCGTCGGCCTGATGCTGTCCGTGGCGCAGATCGGCATGGTGGCGTGCACCATGATGATGTGCCTCGCCTCGCGCGACTTCGACCTGTCCGTCGGCTCCACCATCGCCTTTGCCGGCGTGCTGGGCGCGATGATCCTGGAAGCGACGGGCAGCGTGCTGCTGGCCGTCGGCGGCAGCGTGCTGGCCGGCGCCGCCATCGGCGCCTTCAACGGGGTGCTGATCGCCTACCTGCGCGTGAACGCGCTGATCGCCACGCTGGCCACCATGCTGATGGTGCGCGGCCTGGCCTTCATCGCTTCGCAGGGCCAGGCGGTAGGCATCGCCAACGAGGCGTTCATGGACTTCGGCGACACGCGCTGGTTCGGCCTGCCGCTGCCGGTGCTGGTCACTGCACTGTGCTTCGTGCTGTTCGGCGTGCTGCTGAACCACACCATCTTCGGCCGCAACACGCTGGCCATCGGCGGCAATCCGGAAGCGGCGCGCCTGGCCGGCGTAAACGTGGAGCGCCTGCGCGTGTGGATCTTCCTGCTGCAGGGCGTGGTCACCGCCGCCGCGGGCCTGATCCTGGCCTCGCGCATCACCTCCGGCCAGCCGAATGCGGCGCAGGGCTTCGAGCTGGACGTGATCTCGGCCTGCGTGCTGGGCGGCGTCTCGCTGCAGGGCGGCAAGGCGCGCATCTTCGGCGTGCTGGTCGGCGTGCTGATCATGGGTACCGTGGAAAACGTGATGAACCTGATGAACGTGGATGCCTTCTACCAGTACCTGGTGCGCGGCGTGATCCTGCTGGCGGCCGTGCTGTTCGACCAGCTGAAAACCCGTGGAGCGCGCTGATATGGCCGACCGTCTCGCAGGCAAGGTCGCCATCGTTACCGGTTCCACGCAGGGCATCGGCGCCGCCACGGCGCGCCTGTTTGCTGCCGAAGGCGCACGCGTGATCGTCAACAGCTTCGCGGCCGATGCGCACGCCGACGCCATCATGGCCGAACTGGGTACGGAAAACGCACATTTCGTGCAGGGCGACGTATCAGATCCGGCCGCCATGCAGGCGCTGGCCGACGCCGCCTTGGCGCGTTTTGGCCGGGTCGATATCCTGGTCAACAATGCGGGCGTGGACATCTTCAGCGATCCGCTGCTGATGACGCCCGAACAGTGGCAGCGCTGCCTGGGCATCGACCTGGAAGGCGCCTGGAACGCCACCCGCGCCGTGCTGCCCGGCATGCTGACCCAGGGCCGCGGCAATATCGTGAATATCGCTTCCGTACACGGCCACAAGATCATCAAGGGCTGCTTCCCCTACCCGGTCGCCAAGCACGCGCTGATCGGGCTTACCAAATCGCTCGGCATCGAATATGCGGCGCGCGGCATCCGCGTCAATTCGATCTCGCCCGGCCTGATCATGACGGACAAGGTGGAGGCCTGGCTGGCCAGCCTGCCCGATCCGCAGGCCGAGCGCGATCGCCAAACCGCCATCCTGCCCTGCAAACGTATCGGACTGCCGGAGGAAGTCGCTTATACTGCACTGTTCCTTGCGAGCGACGAGGCGCGCTTCATCAACGCCACGGACATCCTGATCGATGGAGGCCGCTCGCAGGTCTATCACGACTGACGAGAGAAAAACAGAGACGCCTATGACGCTTGCCAATTCCGACCGCTTTGTGCGCACGCACCTGAAAACGCGCCACATGGTGCTGCTGGTCGAACTGGGAAGGCACGGCTCCATCCTGCACGCGGCGGAAGCGGCCAATCTGACCCAGCCGGCCGCCTCCAAGCTGTTGTCCGAACTTGAATACGCGCTGGGCGTGCAGCTGTTCGAACGCCGTGCGCGCGGCATCGTGCCGACCTGGTACGGCGAGGTGATGATACGCCGCGCCGGCGCAGCGCTGGCCGAAATGGATGCGGCGCACCAGGAAGTGATGGAGCTGCTGGCCGGCCTGTCGGGACGGGTTTCCATCGGCGCCGTGATGGCGCCTTCCACCAGCCTGCTGCCGGAAGCCGTGACCCTGCTGAAGTCGCGCCATGCGCGGCTGCACGTGGCGATCAGTGTCGATACCAGCAAGCTGCTGCTGCAGCGCCTGCGCGCCGGCGAGCTGGATATGATGATCGGCCGTGTGCTGGACAGCGACTCCGCCAACGAGCTGCATTTCGAACCCATTACCGACGAACCGCATGCGCTGATCGTGCGCAGCGGCCACCCGCTGGCCGGGCGCAACGACCTGAAGCTGGAAGACCTGGCGCGTTCGTCGTGGATCATGCCGCCCAGCGGCAGCATCCTGCGCGACAGGCTCACGTCGATGTTCTTGTCGGCCGGCCTGGACCAGCCCTCCGAAACGGTGGAAACGGCCAACCTGCCGGTGATTACCAGCCTGCTGACCCGCAGCGACATGATCGTGCCGCTGCCGCAGCAGCTGGTGCAGCCTTACCTGGACTTCGGCCAGCTGACCGTGCTGCCTTTCGACCTGGGGCTGCGCATGGACGTGTACGGCGTGATCACGCGCCGCAACCACCGCCTGGCGCCGGGCGCGCAGGCCATGCTGGACACCTTGCGCGAAGTGGTTTCGCAGCAGCGCGCGTCCTGAACTGCCGAGCTATGCCTAAATGGCATAGCAATCCCTTAATTAGTGATTGGTTCGCCAGGCGTGCGGCCGCTACGATGAAGTCACTTAAGTGGTGCGTTTTTGAACCGGCCGAACAGGCCGGTTTTTTTATGCTGCGGCGGGCAAGGACGCCGTGGCAAGCGGGATGCACCATTCTTATGCCGCTTACTCCACGAACACCGGATACAGGGACGCCAGCAGCAGGCCCGCCATCGTGAAATTGAAGAGGCGCACGGAGCGCGGCTGCTGCAGCACGCGCTGCATGCCGGCGCCAAACGAGGCCCAGGCGCCGACGCAAGGCAGGCCGATTATGCCGAAGATGAGGCCCATCAGCAGCACGTCCTGCAGGGCGAAGCCATGCGGCAGGTAGCTGGTCACGGCGCCGACAGTCATGACCCAGGCCTTCGGATTCACCCACTGGAATGCCGCCGCGCCGGCGAAACTCATGGGCCGGGCCTTGCCCGCGCCATCCTTGCCCATCGCGCCGGCGCTGGCCAGCTTCCACGCCAGCCATGCCATCCACGCCGCACCGAGGTATTTCAGCACCGTCTGCAATTGCGGCACGGCGTCGAATACCGCGTGCAGGCCCACGCCGGTCGCCACCACCATGAAGGCGAAGCCGCAGCAGATGCCCGCCAGGTGCGGCAACGAGCGTACGAAGCCGTGATTCAGTCCGGAGGCCATGATCATCATATTGTTGGGTCCCGGCGTGATCGAGGCGATCAGGGCGAAGACGCAGAAGGCGAGCAGTTGGTCCGGCGACATGGTGGTTCTCCTGGCGGTAAGGTGGCGGTCCGGCGCAAGGCAGCGGACAGGCAATCCACTATATCGGCACACACCAGCACAGTCCCGGTACACTTTGCACATCGCACACCGGAACCGTACCGGCCGGCCAACCGGTACACACGGCCTGCTCAGCGGGCAGGACAGAAGCCAAGGCGCGGGTCGAAGGGGTCGAGCCACAGCTCGCGCCGCGCCGCCAGGGCCGGGTCCAGCTCGCGGTTGGGCACTTCGATACGCTTGCGCTCGCACAGCGCGGCGCGGCGCAGGTCGGCCGCGTGGTGGCGCAGCACGAAACGCTCCAGCGAACCGTCCTTCAGCATGGCCTCCATGCCGGCCGCGATACGCGCCTGCAGCCGCGAAGCGTGCGGCGCTACGAAAAAGAACGAGGGAATCTGGTCATGCAGCAGGAAACTCTCCTCCACTGCCAGGTCGGGATACTCGCGGCGGTGCGTTTCCAGCTCGCGGAAAATCTCGTTGATGCCGCGCGGCAGATAGTCGAAGCGGCCGGCCATCAGCATATCGAACAGGCCATCATAATTGCCGCCGGTGACCACGCTGAATCCCGCCTCCTGCAGGGAGCGGTAGGTGACCCAGGCGCTGTTGGCGCCGGCGCGCAGCAGCTTGATCTGCGCCGCGTCGAGGGCACGGAACTGGGGCTGGCTGCGCTTGTCGATCAGGGCGATGCGCCAGGATTGCAGGCCGAGGTCGATCGGCACCGGCACCGCGCGCAGCTCGCGCAGCCATTCTTCGCTGGCCGGATACGCCGTCACGTTCACCCATTGGCCTTCCTTCATGGCGGCAAACAGGCGCCGCCGCTCCATGTGGGCGGGCGCCATTTCGATGCGGAACGCGCCGTACTCGCGCTGCGTGCGCTCCAGCACGGCCTTCAGCAAGGCGCGCGAATAGTCGCGGCGGTGGTCCTTGGCCGATGCGGGGCGGTCGAAGATCGCCACGTCCACCGCCAGCGCCGGGAATGGTGCGGCGGCCAGCATCGCCAGGCAAAACATCAAAGATCGCAGCATTAAGGTCCGATGCCAAAAATACAAGCAACCGTAGGTAGTGTATGCGCGCCATCTTAGCGCAGCCGCGCTGGGTGGGCGACAGCTTTATAATGGCGGTTTTACATCCCACCCTGCAAAATCATGTCTGCACAACTGATCGACGGTATCGCCCTCTCCCAGAAACTGCGCGCTGAAATCGCCACCCGCGCCGCCGCCCTCACCGCCAAAGGCAAGCAGCCCGGCCTGGCCGTGATTCTCGTCGGCGAAGATCCGGCCAGCCACGTGTATGTGCGCAACAAGGTGAAAGCCTGCGGCGACGTCGGCATCCACTCCCTGCTGGAAAAGTACGATGCAGACCTGAGCGAACAGGCGCTGCTGGACCGCATCGCGGCTCTGAACGCAGACCCGTCCATCCACGGCATCCTGGTACAGATGCCGCTGCCGAAGCACATCAACCCGCACAAGGTGATCGAAGCCATCTCCACCTCGAAGGACGTGGATGGCTACTCGGTGCTGAGCGCCGGCGAACTGATGACCGGCCTGGAAGGCTTCCGCCCGTGCACGCCGTATGGCTGCATGAAGCTGATCGAATCGACTGGTATCGATTTGAAAGGCAAGCATGCCGTGGTGATCGGCCGTTCGAATACCGTCGGCAAGCCAATGGGTTTGCTGCTCTTGCAAGCGAATGCCACCGTCACCATCTGCCATAGTGCGACTCCGGACCTGGGCTATCACACCCGTCAGGCGGATGTGGTTGTCGCGGCCGTGGGCCGCCGCAATACGCTGACTGCCGAGATGGTCAAGCCGGGCGCGATCGTGATCGACGTGGGCATGAACCGCGACGATAACGGCAAACTGTGCGGCGACGTTGATTTCAACGGCATCAAGGAGGTGGCGGCGCATATCACCCCGGTTCCGGGTGGCGTGGGGCCGATGACCATTACCATGCTGCTGATGAATACTATTGAGTCGGCTGAGCGCGTTTAAAACCTAACACCTGGGTCAGACCCACCGGGTCTGACCCTAGGGTCTGACCCCGTGGGTCAGACCCCGCCCTTAGGTTTCAACAATATTGGAGCAACAATGACTGACAAAACCCTGGACAACCCGCTGCTGGACTTCTCCGGCCTGCCGCGTTTCGACGCGATCAAGCCGGAACACGTCACCCCCGCCATCGAGCACCTGCTGGCAAAAAACCGCGACGCCGTGGCCACGCTGGAAAAACCGGCCGCCACGGTGACCTGGGATAATTTCGTCACGCCGCTGGAGAACAGCACCGAGCTGCTGGGCCGGGCCTGGGGCATTGTCAGTCACCTCAACAACGTGGTGGATACGCCGGAACTGCGCGCCACCTACAACGAGAACCTGCCGAAAGTGACCGAGTTCTGGACCGAACTGGCCCAGAACGAGGCGCTGTTCAACAAGTACAAGGCGCTGCGCGCCGGCGCGGAATTCGACACGCTGTCCCCGGCCCGCAAGCGCATCGTGGAAAACGCGATCCGCGACTTCCGCATGGGCGGCGCCGAACTGCCGGCCGACAAGAAGGAACGCTTCGCCGACATCCAGGAACAGCACGCCGCCACCTCCACCCGCTTCAGCGAGAACGTGCTGGATGCGACCAACGACTGGAAGATGGTGGTGGAGAACGAAGCCGAACTGGCCGGCCTGCCGGACGATGTCAAGGCCGCCGCAAAAGCGCTGGCCGAGAAGGAAGGCAAGCAGGGCTTCATGTTCTCGCTGCACTTCCCGTCCTACTACCCGATCCTGCAGTTTGCCGACAACCGCGCACTGCGCGAGAAAGTCTATCGCGCCAACGCCACCAAGGCTTCCGGCCTGGGTGAAATGTTCAGCGAGCGCGAGAAGTGGGACAACACCGAAAACATCGTGACCCTGCTGAAGCTGCGCGAGGAAGAAGCGCAGCTGCTGGGCTACCGGAACTTCGCTGAAGTGTCGCTGGTGCCGAAGATGGCGCAGAACCCGGAACAGGTGATCTCCTTCCTGGAAGACCTGGCCAAACGCGCGCGTCCGTTCGCAGAGAAAGACCTGGCGGAACTGAAGCAGTTCGCGCAGACGGCGCTGGGCCTGGGCGGCGATATCCAGGCCTGGGACCTGCCGTACGCATCCGAAAAGCTGCAGCAGAAGATGTACGCCTTCTCGGCGCAGGAAGTGAAGCAGTACTTCCCCGAGCATAAGGTGATCGACGGCCTGTTCAAGCTGGTGTCCAGCCTGTTCAACGTGAGCATCGTGCAGGAAGCGGCGCCGGCCTGGCACAAGGACGTGCGCTTCTACCGCATCGAACGCGACGGCAAGCTGATTGGCCAGTTCTACCTGGACCTGTATGCCCGTTCCGGCAAATCGGGCGGCGCCTGGATGGACGATGCGCGCGGCCGCCGCATGAAGGAAGGCCAGCTGCAAACCCCGGTGGCCTACCTGACCTGCAACTTCACCGAACCGGCCGTCATCGACGGCAAGCTGCAGCCTTCGCTGTTCACCCACGATGAAGTGATCACGCTGTTCCACGAATTCGGCCACGGCCTGCACCATATGCTGACGCAGGTGGAAGAGCTGGCGGTATCCGGCATCTCCGGCGTGGAATGGGATGCGGTGGAGCTGCCGTCGCAGTTCATGGAGAACTTCTGCTGGGAGTGGAATGTGCTGAGCCACATGACGGCCCACGTCCACACCGGCGCACCGCTGCCGCGCGCCCTGTACGACAAGATGCTGGCCGCGAAAAACTTCCAGTCCGGCCTGCAGACGCTGCGCCAGGTGGAGTTCTCGCTGCTGGATATGCACCTGCACTACGACTACAAGCCGGAAAGCGGCAAGTCGGTGCAGGACGTGATCGACGAAGTGCGCGGCAAGTTTGCGATCATCATTCCGCCGGCCTTCAACCGCTTCCAGAATTCCTTCGGCCATATCTTTGCCGGCGGCTACGCAGCGGGCTACTACAGCTACAAGTGGGCCGAGGTACTGTCCGCCGACGCTTATGCGGCCTTCGAGGAAGCAGCGGCGCTGGACGGCGGCAAGCTCTCCACCGAAACCGGCAAGCGCTTCCAGCAGGAGATCCTGGCCGTGGGCGGCTCGCGCCCTGCACTGGAATCGTTTACGGCCTTCCGCGGCCGCGAGCCGACCATCGACGCCCTGCTGCGCCACAGCGGCATGGCGGCATGAGCCGGCAGATCGCCATGCGCCGCGCCGCCCCGCTCCTGGCCTTGCTGCTGCTGTGCGCCGCCGGTGCGGCGAAGGCGCAGATGTACAAGTGGAAGGATGCGAAAGGCGTGACCCATTACACGGACACGCCGCCGCCGGCGAGCGCGAAAAAAGCCGAGGTGAAAAGCTTCGCCCTGGGTGGCGGCGGCGGCGAGCTGCCGCCGGAGCTGGCGGAAGTGGCGCGCGCCCGTCCCGTGGTGCTGTACACCACGGCCAATTGCGCCGGCTGCGACCAGGCCCGCTCTCTGCTGGCCAACCGCGGCATTCCCTACCGCGAGCGCACCGTCACCACCGGCGAGGACCAGGATGCGCTGAAGAAGGCCGGCAGCGACGGCCAGCTGCCGCTGCTGCTGGTCGGCCGCAGCAGGCAGATCGGCTTCGCCTCGCAGTCCTGGGACGATCTTCTGACCAGTGCCGGCTACCCGACCGTCAGCGCCCTGCCGCAGGGCTATTCGAATCCATCGCCGGTTGCCGCCGCGCCGCTGCCGCAGCCGGGCGCACAGCAGCTGGCCCAGGAAGCGGAGCTGAAGGCTGCGCGCGACGCGCAGGCCGAGGAAGCTCGCCGCAAGGCGCGCGAGCCGGACAACGCACCACCGAATTTCCAGTTCTGAGATGACCACGCAAATCGATTTCCACAGCAATGTGGCCGACAAGATCGCCTATGCTTGCCGCCTGCTGCGCAAGGCCTATACTGCACGCAACCGCATCGTGGTACTGACGGAGGATGCGGAGCAGCTGGCCGCCCTCGACCAGGCCCTGTGGACCTTCTCCGATGTGGATTTTCTGCCGCATGCGCATGTGAACGATCCCAAGGCGCCGGATGCGGCCATCGTGCTGACCGAAAGCGACGACATGGAACTGCCGCAGGCCGACCTGCTGGTCAACCTGTCGCGCCGCGCACCGGCCCAGTTCGAGAATTTCCCGCGCCTGATCGAAGTTATTTCCACCGACGAAGCGGATGCCGCTGCTGGCCGCCAGCGCTTCGTCGCCTACAAACGCCAGGACTTCCAACCGTCCCACCTCACCATAGGCAAGCCATGAGCCAGTTCGATGCCGGCATCCCCGTTCTGACCGAAGTGCTGCGCGACGACCCGCCGCCGGCGCAGCCGGCAGCGCAGCCCGAGCCGGTTGCAGCAGCAGCGCCGGAGCCTGAGTCCGCGCCGGAGCCCGAGCCTTTCGACTGGCCGCAGCTGGAGCGCGACGTCAGCCAGCGCGTGCTGCAACAACTTAATTCCCGCATTGGCTTCGTGCTGGAACAGCGCCTGAAAGACAGCATGGAAGAAGTGCTGGCGCATGCCCTGCGCGGCCTGACCGACGAAATCCGCGCCGGCCTGCATGACACCCTCGGCAAAATCGTCACCCGTGCGGTGCAGCAGGAAATCACCCATCTCCAGGCCAGTGCACCACAGCCGCACGACAAACGTTAAAGCAGGGCGGAATTCCCGCTTTGCCAATCGTAGGTTTTGATGTACCTTGTGCCGTGTGCAATTTTTCTTGGAGAATGAACATGCAGTTGACCAGCAAGTTGCTTCCTGTTGCCATTGCCCTGGCTTTCGCCGGCAGCGCCTATGCGCAGGAAGTCATCAAGATCGGCCACGTGTCCCCGGTATCCGGCGCGAACGCACACCTTGGCAAGGACATGGAAAACGGCGCGAAAATGGCCATCGAGGACCTGACCGCCAAAAACATCAAGATCGGCGGCAAGCCGGTCAAGTTCGTGATCCAGTTCGAAGACGATGCGGGCGACCCGAAACAGGGCACCAACGCCGCGCAGAAGCTGGTCGATGCCCACGTACAGGGCGTGATCGGCCACCTGAACTCCGGCACCACCATCCCCGCCTCCAAGATCTATTACGACGCCGGCATCCCGCAAATCTCCCCGGCCGCCACCTCCCCCGTGTACACCAGGCAGAAGTTCAACACCGCTTTCCGCGTTGTCGCCAACGACAATAAGCTGGGCGGTACGCTGGGTGCATACGCGGTGCAGAAACTGGGCGCCAAGAAGATTGCCGTGATCGACGACCGTACCGCCTACGGCCAGGGCGTGGCGGAAGAATTCGTGAAGGGCGCGAAGAAAGCGCTGCCGGGCGTGCAGGTCGTGGGCAAGGAATTCACCAACGCCAACGCGACCGACTTCAATGCCATCCTGACCAATATCAAGGCCAAGAACCCTGACCTGGTCTTCTTCGGCGGCATGGATTCGGTAGGCGGTCCGCTGCTGCGCCAGATGAAGGCGCTGGGCATCAACGCCAAGTATATGGGCGGCGACGGCGTCTGTACCGATGCGCTGTACCGCCTGTCCGCCGGCGCGGCTGCCGATGGTGTGGTAACCTGCGCAGAAGCAGGCGGCGTGCCTGCCGAACAATCGAAGTCCATCGACGAATTCCGCGCCCGCTACAAGAAGCAGTTCGGCCAGGATGTGCAGCTGTACGCGCCTTATGTGTACGACGCGATCATGACCATGGTGCACGCGATGCAGGATGCGAATTCCTCCGAACCAGCGAAGTACCTGCCTTTCCTGGCCAAGGTCAAGCACCAGGGCGTGACCGGTCCGATTTCCTTCGACCAGTTCGGCGATATCAAGGACGGCTCGCTGACCCTGTACACCTACAAGGCAGGCAAGAAAACCCAAATGGAAGTTGTTAAGTAATGCGTATCAAACTCATCGCCGCAAGCGTGGCGCTGTCCCTGGCGGGCGGCGCCTATGCCCAGGAAACCGTAAAGATCGGCTATGTCGGTCCGCTGTCCGGCCAGTCCGCCCACCTGGGCACGGACACCGGCAATGGCGCCCGCATGGCCGTGGACGACCTGAATGCCAAGGGCTTCAAGATCAATGGCAAGGCCGTCAAATTCGTGCTGCTGTCCGAAGACGACGCAGGTGAACCGAAGCAGGCCACGGCCGCTGCCCAGAAACTGGTGGACAGCAAGGTGAATGGCGTGATCGGCCACCAGACCTCGGGCACTTCGATCCCCGCTTCGAAGATCTACTACGACGCAGGCATCCCGCAGATTTCGGCATCGGCCACCAGCCCGGTGTACACCCACCAGAAGTTCAACACCACCTTCCGCGTGGTGGCGAACGACAACAAGCTCGGTTCCTCGCTGGGCCAGTACGCGGTGGGCAAGCTGGGCGCGAAGAAGATCGCCGTGATCGACGACCGCACGGCGTATGGCCAGGGCGTGGCCGATGAGTTCATGAAGTCGGCGCGCAAGGCGCCGGGCGTGCAGATCGTGGCCAAGGAGTTCACCAACGACAAGGCCACCGATTTCAACGCCATCCTGACCAGCATCCGCTCCAGGAATCCGGACCTGGTGTTCTTCGGCGGCATGGACTCGGTGGGCGGTCCGCTGCTGCGCCAGATGAAGGCGCTGGGCATCAAGGCGCGCCTGATGGGCGGCGACGGCATTTGTACCGAAGCCATGCCGAAGCTGGCGGGCAATGCGGACGATGTCGTCACCTGCGCCGAAGCAGGCGGCGTGACGCCGGAGCAGGAAAAGAAGATCGTCGAATTCGGCGAGCGTTACAAGAAGCGCTTCGGCAAGGACGTGCAGATTTACGCGCCTTACGGCTACGATGCGGTGATGGCGATGGCGACCGCCATGGCCGATGCCAAGTCCGCCGACCCGGTCAAGTACCTGCCCTTCCTGTTCAAGGTGAAGTACCAGGGCAACAGCGGCACCATCGCCTTCGACCAGTTCGGCGACATCAAGGATGGCGCGCTGACCTTGTTCACCTACAAGAACGGCAAGAAGTCGCGTCTCGAAGTGATCAAGTAAGCGGCCGGCGCCGAGCGGGCGTAAAAAAAAAGCCGGGCTAGCCCGGCTTTTTTATTGCGGCGCGGATTACTTCTGCGCCAGCACCCATTTCACCAGGGTGCGGGCTTCGGCTTCGCTCACCTGCGGGTTGGCAGGCATCGGGATCGCGCCCCAGACGCCGGAACCGCCCTTCATCACTTTCTGAACCAGCTTGTCTTCCGCGTCTTTCTGGCCGGCGTATTTGGCGGCGACATCCTTGAACGCAGGTCCAACCAGCTTGTTAGCCACGGCATGGCAAGCCATGCAGTTCTTGGCCTTGGCCAGATCCGCATTTGCCATCGCCGCTTGCGAAGCGAAAGCGGATGCCAGCACAACACCAACCATCAGGGAACGTTTCATCATTTTCTCCAAAGTAATTCGTGCAAATTCTAACGCGTAATGCGCAAGCTTGCGATAGATCAACGCGGCGTTGGCCGCGCGGGTTGACCGGCGTGTGAATATTGCTCCACGACAAGCAAAATCTTTTGTAAGATGGAGTAGTCCGAGGAGAATTCAATGCCGATCATCTTGCTAATCGTAGCATTAGTTGCTTTACGATACTTTGAAGTGTGGAAATTTGCCGAGTTGTCATGGTGGTGGATCGTCGGGCTGATGTGCGCGGCCTTCGTGTGGTTCGAGTTTATCGAGCCGATGCTGGGGCTCGACAAGCGCAAGGCGCATGACGTCGATGCCAAGCGGCGCAAGGAGCGCGTCAACCAGGCTTTCGGCGACAAGAAGAAAAAATAAGCCCCGCGCTTGCGGGGCTTTGGCGAGCTTACTGCCGGGCTCGTGTCCGAATGTCGGATCTGACCCCAGGGTTTAGCGGTGGAGCTGGGTGAGGTCGCGGACGGCGCCGCGGTCGGCGGAGGTGGTCAGCGCGGCGTAGGCTTGCAGGGCTTGCGAGACGATGCGCTGGCGCTTGTGTGGCTTCCATGCGCCAGCACCGCGTTCTTCCATTGCCGCGCGGCGATGCGCCAGCTCTTCCGTCGTGACGCGCAGCTTGATGGTGCGCGCCGGGATGTCGATGTCGATCATGTCCCCTTCTTCCACCAGGCCAATCGCGCCGCCTTCCGCCGCTTCCGGCGAGGCATGGCCGATCACCAGGCCCGAGGAACCGCCCGAGAAGCGGCCATCGGTGAACAGGGCGCAGGCTTTGCCCAGTCCTTTCGATTTGATGTAGGAGGTCGGATACAGCATCTCCTGCATGCCCGGACCGCCTTTCGGTCCTTCGTAGCGGATGATGACCACGTCGCCTTCGTGCACCTTGTCGCCGAGGATGTTTTCCACCGCTTCGTCCTGGCTTTCGAAGACGCGCGCCTTGCCGCTGAACCTGAGGATGGACTCGTCCACGCCGGCCGTCTTCACGATGCAGCCCTTTTCGGCGATATTTCCGTACAGCACGGCCAGGCCGCCGTCTTTCGAGTAGGCGTGCTCCAGGTCGCGGATGCAGCCCGCGCTGCGGTCGGTGTCCGAGGAGGCGTAACGCTCCGATTGCGAGAATGCGACCTGGGTCGGCACGCCGCCCGGCGCGGCGCGGAACAGCTGGTGCACGGCCTGATCGTCGCTGCGCTTGATGTCGTATTTTTCGATCGCTTCCGCCATGCTGGCGCTGTGCACCGTGTGCTGGGTGGTGTCGAGCAGGCCGGCGCGGGCCAGCTCGCCCAGGATGGCTATGATGCCGCCGGCGCGGTGCACGTCTTCGATGTGGAACTTGTCGGTCATCGGCGCGACCTTGCACAGGCACGGTACCTTGCGCGAGATGCGGTCGATGTCCGCCATGGTGAAGTGCACCTCGGCTTCGTGCGCAGCGGCCAGCAGGTGCAGCACGGTGTTGGTGGAGCCGCCCATGGACACGTCCAGCGCCATTGCGTTCTCGAAGGCTTCCTTGGTGGCGATGGAGCGCGGCAGCACGGTGTAGTCGTCCTGCTCGTAGTGGCGCCTGGCCAGGTCCACGATCAGGCGGCCGGCACGCAGGAACAGTTCCTTGCGGTCGCTGTGGGTGGCCACGATGGTGCCGTTGCCCGGCAGGGACAGGCCCAGCGCTTCGGTCAGGCAGTTCATCGAGTTGGCGGTAAACATGCCGGAACAGGAACCACAGGTGGGGCAGGCCGAGCGCTCGATTTCCGCCACGTCCGCGTCGGACACGCTGGAATCGCCGGCCTTGATCATGGCGTCCACCAGGTCCAGCTTGATGATCTTCTCGCCGCCGTTGACTGCCTTGATGACCTTGCCCGCTTCCATCGGACCGCCGGAGACGAATACCGCCGGGATATTCAGGCGCATGGCCGCCATCAGCATGCCGGGCGTGATCTTGTCGCAGTTGGAGATGCAGACCATGGCGTCGGCGCAGTGGGCGTTGACCATGTATTCCACCGAGTCGGCAATCAGGTCGCGCGACGGCAGGGAGTACAGCATGCCGCCGTGGCCCATGGCGATGCCGTCATCGACGGCAATGGTGTTGAATTCCTTGGCAACGCCGCCGGACGCCTCGATTTCGCGCGCCACCAGCTGGCCCAGGTCCTTCAGGTGCACGTGGCCCGGCACGAACTGGGTGAAGGAGTTCACGACGGCAATGATCGGCTTTTCGAAGTCGCCATCCTTCATGCCAGTCGCGCGCCACAAAGCGCGCGCCCCTGCCATATTGCGGCCTTGAGTAGTGGTTCGTGAGCGGTATTCGGGCATGGTGGGTTCTCCTCAGGATTTCTCGGACGTTCTTCAGACTTTTCTGAAACTATCCTTGCAGATTGCCTTGCCCCCGGCAGGTTGTCAAATATATGATTATCGTATCAGTGATTCGCAAAACATATCATGGGAGCCAACGTCGAGCTACGCCAGCTTCGCTATTTCGTGACCGTCGCCGAAGAATTGCACTTCGGGCGGGCGGCACGCCGTTTACATATGACCCAGCCGCCCCTGTCCCAGACCATTCTGGCGATGGAGGAGATGCTGGGCGCGTCCCTGTTCGACCGTAACCGGCGCGGGGTGGCCCTGACGCCGGCCGGCGAGGCGCTGCTGCCGGAGGCGCGCCGGCTGCTGTCGCAGGCGCAGCAACTGCCGGAACTGGTGCAGAAGGCCGCTACGGGGGCCGTGGGGCATCTTTCGCTGGCGTTCGTGTCCTCGGCCGACTACAGCGTGCTGCCGCCTTCCCTGCGCGCCTACCGCGCCGCCTTTCCCCATGTGCAGATCACGCTGAAGGAAGCCACCTCGGATGTGCAGCTGGATGACCTGCTGCAGGGCCGCGTGGATGCCGGCCTGCTGATCCCGCCCCTGCCGGACAAGGCGAAGCAGGAACTGGATTACATGTCGGTCCTGAGCGAGCCGCTGATCCTGGCCTCCCCCGCCGGACTGCCGGAGCTGAAGGGCGTGCACATGGCCACCATGCGCGAATTGCCGAATCTGCCGCTGATCATTTTCCCGCGTTCCATCTCGCCTTCGCTGTACGACTCCATCCTGGCGGTGTTCCGCAGCGCCGGCGTGACGCCCATCATCGGGCAGGAAGCGATCCAGATGCAGACCATCGTCAGCCTGGTCTCGGCTGGCATGGGCATCGCACTTGTGCCACAATCCGTGTCGAATCTAAGGCGGCCGGGGGTAGAATACCGGCCGCTCGCGGGCCACTCGCCGCAGGTCGAAACCGGCCTGACCTGGCGCCGCGACAATGCCTCGCCCGTGCTGCGGGGCTTCCTCGATTTGATGAGAAAGAGAGTCTGAATGCCGCTTGTTCACCCGATGCCCGACCCGGTTGCCTTCCATCTTGGCCCGGTCGCGGTCCACTGGTATGGCCTGATGTATGTGATGGCCTTTGCCCTGTTTATCGCCCTTGGACGTGTGCGCATCAGGCAGCCCCATATTGCCGCCCAGGGCTGGAAGAACCAGGACCTGGACGATATGCTGTTCTACGGCATGCTGGGCGTGATCCTCGGCGGACGCCTGGGCGAGGTGCTGTTCTACCGTCCCGGCTTCTTCTTCTCCAATCCGCAGGAGATCTTCATGGTCTGGCACGGCGGCATGTCCTTCCACGGCGGCTTCCTCGGCGTGCTGGTGGCCATGGCGCTGTGGGCGCGCAAGACCAGGCGCAATCTGCTGGACGTGTACGACTTCATCGCGCCGATGGTGCCGCTGGGCTATGCCTGCGGACGCCTCGGCAACTTCATCAACGCCGAACTGCCGGGCCGCGTGGTGGCCAATCCCGATCTGCCATGGGCCATGATCTGGCCGAACGTGGACGCGCTGCCGCGCCATCCTTCGCCGATCTACCAGATGCTGGTGGACGGCATCCTGGTGTTCTGCATCCTGTGGCCGTATGCCCGCAAGGCGCGTCCACGCCTGGCTGTGGGTGCGATGTACACGCTGCTGTATGGCTGCGCGCGTTTCTTCACCGAGTATTTCCGTACGCCGGACTGGGAGGTTTCGGTGGCGGGACTGCCGGTGACCTCGGGCCAGATGCTGTCCCTGCCGATGATCCTGGCGGCGATTGCTATGCTGGTGTGGGCTTACCGTCAACCCGGCCAACTCGCACCGAAAGCGGCCAGTTGATCGTCATCTGACGCTGCGGGTCACCCCAGCATTTCGCGAATTCGCCACGGAACGGCGCCAGTGGATCGGCGCCGTTTCTTTCTTTGTAGGTCTGCACCGCGGACCAGCTTTCCAGGTAGTTGATGAACCTGTGCAGATCCCACTGCGCGCTCAGCATCGCGGACGCTACTTCGACGCGCTCGAAGGGAAAGGGAAGCGTGCGGTAGCCTGATTCGACATGGGCGCGCTCGGGCGCCCAGTAGCCGTTCAGCACATCGTTGTACAGGCGGTGCACCAGCACGTCCACTTCGGGACTGGCTTCCAGCAGGTTGTAGGAGATCACGGCCAGCAGCGCGCCGGGTTTGCTGACGCGGCGTACCTCCTTGTAGAAGGCGTCGATATCGAACCAGTGCAGGGCCTGGGCGACCAGGGTGAGATCGGCGCTTCCCGCTGCCAGGCTGCTCTGGTGCGCTGGTTCGCAGCGATAGCTGACGTTATCGGCCCTTGGTGCGCGGTCGAGCTGGGGCTGGCTGGCGTCGGTGGCGATGACCTGGTCGAAGTGGTGCGCCAGGTCGATGGTGGCCTGGCCGGAGCCGCAGCCGGCGTCCCATGCCAGGCCGGCTGCGGGCGCGCGTTCGGCCAGGCTGGCGAACAGCTGCGGGTCGTAGCCGGGACGGGCGGCGCGGTAGGCGTCGGTCTGGCGGGTGAAGAGTTGTTTGATGTTCATGGTGTGCTCTCGTTTACAGAATGCCTGCTGTACCGGCCAGCGCGCCTGCTGCGATCAGCCAGACTGGATTGATCTTCGTACCATACACTGCTGCCGCAGCGGCCAGCGCCAGCAGGATCGCCAGCGCGCCGGCGTTGGACATGCGCAGGAAGCCCCAGCCGGCGGCAGCCAGCATCCCCGCCGACAGCGGCGCCAGCGCTGCGCGCAGCGCAGCTGCCCAGCGGCGGCCCCGCGTACCGCTCCCGGCACCGGCACCCGCCCCAGCCAGCCGCGCGGCGGCGAGCGCCAGCAGCGACGAGGGGACGATCACGGCAACCGTTGCCGCCAGCGCGCCGATCCAGCCGGCGATCAGCCAGCCAATCAGCGTCACGAACAGCACATTCGGCCCTGGCGCGGCCTGCGCCAGCGCGTACATTGCCGAGAACTGCTCGCTGCTCAGCCAGTGATTCTGCACCGCCACGTAATCATGAATATCGGGCGCCACCAGCACCACGCCACCGCCGATGGCACTCAGCGAAAGAATCGCCAGATGCAGCGACAGGCCTCCAAGCTTGTCGTTCATGGCAACCTCCATACGAAAGCAAACAGCACGAAACCCAACGGCGCCAGTGCGCACACCACGGTGATGAGACCCAGCTTCAGCATGCCCAGTCCGACGAAAGCCAGCACCAGCAAGACCTCCTGCGCGATGCGCCGTGCCACGACATCGCGCCGGGCGGCCTGGGGCGCCGCAGCACCCTGCCACATGCCCTTCGCCAGCTTCGCCGCCGTTGCCAGCACCAGGCCCGCCGCTGCCGCGGCCATTCCCTGCAGCGCATTGCCGAACAGCGCCGACGCTGCCAACTCCCGATACGCGATGCCCAGTCCGATCACGATAAAGAACGGCGCTGCAAGCAATCCGCCCAGCGCCGCAAAGGCCCCGCCCACGCCCCCAAAACGCTGGCCAACGATCACGGCCAGGTTGCAGATCGTCGGCCCCGGCAGCAGCTGGGCGATTCCCAGCTGCTCGGCAAACTCCGCGTCGGACAGCCAGCCGGAGCGTTCAACCAGATAGCTGTATGCAAATGGCAGCACGCCGCCGAATCCCAGCAATGCCATCTGCGAAAACAGCTTGAACAGCCGCCAGCAGCTGATCCTCTCATTGGTGTTCATGGCAACCTCCCGATGAAACCCAGTATAGTTCTGCGCAGAACATATAGAAAATATATAAAATAAATACCGTCCATATGCACTTGGTATGCATGCCATGAACCTGCGACAGCTCGAAATCTTTCTCGCCGTGGCCCGCCACGGCAGCTTCACTGCCGCCGCCGAGAAACTGCCGATGGCGCAGCCAGCCGTCAGCCTCGCCATCCAGAAGCTGGAGGAATCGCTGGAAGCAAGGCTGTTCCTGCGCGACAAATCCGGCGCCACCCTCACCGATGAAGGCCGCGTGCTGGTACGCCACGCCGAAGCCGTTGTCTCGCAACTGGAAAACGCGCGCCAGGACATCGGCGCTTTCAGCAAGCTGGCCACCGGCCATGTCACGCTGGGCGCGCCGGCGATGGTCGCAGGCTACGTGCTGCCGCCGCTGCTGGCCGGCTTCCGCCGGCAATACCCCGCCATCTCGCTATCGGTACGCCAGGCCGGCGCCAAGGCCATCGAAGAGGAAATCCGCAGCGGACAGATCGACTTCGGCCTGATCTCCGACTGGCGCAACTCCGAGGACATGCACGCAGAGCACATCAGCAGCCACCAGATCGTCGCCTGCGTCGCCAGGCGCTCCAGGCTGGCAAAAGCCGGATCGCTCAGCTGGCAGCAGCTGTTCGAGCACCCGCTGATCCTGTTCCCGCAGGACTACTACATGCGGCAAGTGGTCGATCATGCGTCGCTGCGGCTGCACGCCAAGGTACAGGTGGCAATGGAAGTGGAGACGGTGCCGCTGATCGTGGGTCTGGCTGAACGCGGCGTCGGCGTGGCAACCTTGCTCGACAAGGCCGCCGAAGCCCATGCCAGCCAGGTCGCCCGCATCGCCCTGCCCTCCGACGCGCGCATCGACGTGGCGCTGTGCCGCCGCAAGCATGTCCCCCTCAGCCGCGCCGGCGAAGCCTTGTGGGCACACCTGCTCGGTGCGGCATCCTAGGCCTGCACCTCGGCCAGCAGCCGGCAGGCGGCGCTGCGGTATTCGTCCAGAAGACGGTCCACCAGCTGCTTCGTCGGCAGCACTTCACGCACGCAGCCCGTCCCCTGCCCCGCACCCCAGATATCCTTCCACCTCGCCCGCGCCGACATATCCTGCGTGCCGGGCTCCGGCAGCGCATCCGGATCCAGCCGCGCCGCCACGATCGAAGCGCGCAGGTAGTTCGCGGCCAGGCCCGAGAAATAAGCGGTGTTCACGATGTCGGCCGAGCCACTCTCCACCACCATCCGCTTGTACGCATCCTGGGCCGCCGTCTCGGTCGTGGCCAGGAAACGGGTACCCATATACGCCAGGTCGCAGCCCATGGCCTGTGCCGCCAGCACATCCGCGCCGCTGCTGACCGCTCCGGCCAGTACCAGCAAACCGTTGTAGAAACTGCGCACCTCGCCCGCCAGTGCCATGGGATTCAGCGAACCAGCATGTCCACCTGCGCCGGCGGCAACCAGCACCAGTCCATCCACACCGGATTCAAGCGCCTTGCGTGCGTGGCGCACGGTCGTGACGTCATGCAGCACAACGCCGCCGTAGGCGTGCACCGCCTGCACCAGTTCGGGCGAGGTGCGCAGGGACGTGATCACGATCGGGACCTCGTGCCGCAGGCACACGCCGATATCCGCCTGCATGCGCGTGTTCGCCGGATGCACGCCGATGTTGACGGCAAAGGGCGCTGCATTTGCTGCATCGGTCAATCCTGAGCGGATGCGGCCCAGCCACTGGTCCAGCATTTCCGTACTGCGCGCGTTGAGCGCAGGCAGGGAACCGACAATGCCGGCGCTGCACTGGGCCAGCACCGAGTCCACGCTCGATACCAGGAACATGGGCGCTGCGATCACTGGCAGGGCCAGCCGTCCACGCAGCAAATCGGGTAAAGCCATATCAGATCTCCTCGCCAAGGGAATAGCGCTCAAGCGCGCCGGATGCCAGCGACAAGCCATGCCCCGGCTGGCTGTTGCCCGCCATGCAGCCATCCCGCATGGCCGGCCAGCCCTCGAACAAGGGCTCCAGAAGGGGAAAGTCTTCCAGCCAGCTCACATTCGGACAAGCCCAGGCCAGGTGGATGAAGAGCCCGGGAAGAAAATGCGGCGCCACGCTGATACCGAAAGCTGCCGCCAGGCGCGCTGCATCCAGCGCAGGCGTCAGGCCGCCGATCAGCGCCAGGTCAGGCTGAATCACGCTGCACAGCGCTGCGGATACGAAAGGCAGGCATTCATCCGCCCCTTGCAGGTGCTCGCCGGTAGCAACCATGTAGGGGAAGCTACGCGCCAGCGTACGGTAGCCGGCAAGATCGGATGCCGGCAAAGGCTCCTCCACGAACAGGTAGTCAGCCTCCTGCGCCGCAGCCAGCAGGCGGCGCGCCTGCACCGCGCTGCACTTCTCGTTGGCATCGCACATCAGCTCGATATGCATGGGCACGGCATCGCGTACCGCCTGCAGCACGCTGGCAGCCTTGCGGCTGCCGTCCACGCGCGGTTTCACGCCGCGCAAACCGGCCGCCACGTGCATGCGCGTGACTTCGGCGGCTTCCTTCGGCCCCTGTCCCGCAAAATAGCCGCCGCTGCCATATACCGGCACGCTGCGCGGCGCGCCGCCCATGGCTACCCCCAGCGGTTCACCGCGCGCGCGGGCGTAGGCATCCCACAGCGCCATGTCCAGGGCCGCCAGCGCCAGGTAGTTCGGGCCTTTGCGGCTGCGGTTCAGCGTATCGTTCAGCGCCCGCCATGTGGCTGCCGGGTGATACATCTGCATCCCATCCAGCCTGGCCGACAAGGCGCGGGCCGCCGCCAGCAGCGGCGCGCCCGTACCGGACAGCACGTATGAAAAGCCCAGTCCCACGCAGCCGCCGGCCAGCGTGACGCGCGTGACCAGCACATCGGCGCTGGCAACGCCCGAACCGCCGACCGGCTTCGCCAGCCGGTAACGCAGCAGCTCGTGGCTGCACATATCGATCTTCAGCATGGTCCAGGCTCAGAACGAATGACGCAAGCCGAGGCTGTAGATGGTGGTGCGCGCATCCATGTTCGTGCCAGCCCCGGCAAACAAGGGAATCTCGTTGGCGCCGAGGGGAATCAGCAGTGCGGTCGGGCCGCCCGCAATAGGCAGCGGCGTCACCGTGCCGCGCACGATCTGGCCGCGGTCATCCTTCACGTAGCCGCCGCGCATATACAGCGCGGTGCGGGCGGAAAAGTTGTAGTCAAAACCAAGCACGACACCGGTGTCCTTTCCCCTGGTGAAGTTGGTGAACCTGGTCTGCATCGTGCTGCCGATGAAGTTCCACTTGCCGAATGGCTGGTTGACGCCGAAGGTATAAGTATCGACGCGCGGGTCCTGCGGTCCTTCGAACCTGAACCTGCCGGTGTGATAATTCACCGCCAGCACGGTGCCGGTGGAGGCGAGCTTGTATTTCACTGCCAGCATCGCAGCGGCATAGGACTCCGCACGCACCAGCGGCACATAGCCCGCTGCGCTGACAAAACCCAGCGGCGCACGCATATCGCTGCGCTGGTACGTAGCGGCCACGGTGAGCTGGTCGGCGTTGTAGGCGCCCATCAGGCTCCAGCTCTTGCCGCGTCCATCGGCCGCTTCGGCCCCTGCAGTCAGACCGCCCAGGATCTGGCCGGTGGCGGCCGTTGCCGGAGGCGTAGCCGGCGTGGGCGTGGAGCGCGCCGGGCTGATCTGGGACGGCACGCCGGCGTTGGGCGAATAGGTGGCGAAGGCGATCCACGGGCCTTTCATGGCGGCGTACGTCAGCGCGTTATCCTGGAACATCTGCAGGCTGTTGGTGACCAGGCCGCGCGCCGTCAGATCGGACAAGCCGAGCCGGTCGGGCGTAACGAGGTAATACGCAATCATCATCGGCGAGGCCTGGCGGCCGAGACGGATCTCGCCGCCGGGTGTGGTGAGTGCCACGTAGGCCTGGCGGCCGAACAGGCGGCCGTCATTGGTCAGCGTGCCGCTATCGAGCTGGATACCGCCTTCCAGCACGAAGCTGGCCTTCATGCCGTTGCCCATGTCTTCCACGCCCTTGAAACCGAAAAAGCTCTGCTGCGACAGGCTTGGCGTCATGCGCGTGACGCTTTGCGCCGGCGACGAAATACTGTTGGGCAGCGGCGTTGCGCCGTTCATGCCGAATACGGTGCCGGCCGCATTGCCTTCGCTTTTGCTGATGTGGTCCATGGCCACATCCAGGTTGCCGTAAATGGTCACGGACGATTGCGCCCAGGCCTGTCCGGCAATCAGCGCTGCGCACGCGGCCAGCACCTTCAGATACTGATGCTTCATGAAGTCTCCCGATTATGATTTTGTGATTCAGGCTGCCGCGCCAGACGCCGCAGTCCCGCGATACCGCCCCAGCGCGAGCAAGGCCAGGCCTGCCATGCCAAGCAGCCAGGGATACGTCTCCAGCAGCAGGCGGTAATGTCCGTGCTGGTCGAAATAGCGGCCCATTGCCAACGGGCCGATCACGCCACCCAGCGCATAGGCCGAGAAGCAGATGCCGTACAAGGCGCCGAAGGCGCGCATGCCGAAGTAGGAACGCACCAGGTAGGAGATCAGGTCCCCTTCGGCGCCGATGGCCATGCCGACCAGGGCGCCGCCTGCCAGCAAGCTTGTGTAGCTGCTTGCCGCGCCCAGGATCAGCAGGCCGGCGCTGCCGGCAAACAGGCAGGCGGCGCCGACCAGCGGAGCATGCATCCTGTCCAGCAGAAGACCGGTGAGGATGCGGCCGGCAAACAAGCCGATACCCATCAGCGAGACCGATTTCGCCGCCTGCGCGGCGCTGAAGCCCTTGTCGATAAAGAGTGCGGGCAGGTGCGGTCCCATGGACAGGGTGGCGACCGAGGCGGCCAGAAAGGCGCCGAAGATCAGCCACAGGCGCGGCGAACGAAGGCCATCGGCAAGGCTGATGCCGTCGGCCACGGCCGGCATGGAGGGTTCGGAGCCGGCGCGGCGCTCGCGCAGCAGAAGATATGCGAGCAGTGCGGCCAGCAGGCCGGTACCGGCCAGCCCGGCATAGGCCGCACGCCAGCCGTGGGCGGCGATCAGCTTCTGCGCCAGCAGGGGCGCTGCCACCGTTCCCAGTCCGAGACCGGACATCGCCAGGCCCAGCGACAGGCCAAGCCGGCGGTCGAACCATTGCGGCATGATGGCCAGGTAACTGAGCGGCGAGGTGCCGGCGCCAAACAGCCCGATGGCAAAGGCCAGCGCGGCAAAGGCGGCCACGCTGCCGGTCTGCAGCGCCAGCGCGGCAATACATAGCGCCATCGCCATCGCCGCCAGCAGGGCCACCCTGCGCACACCGTAGCGGTCCATCAGCAGCCCTACCGCCGGGCTGGCAAATGCGATTCCCAGCATCGCGGCGCCGAAAGACAGTGCCGCTTGCGCCCGGCCCCAGCCGAATTCCTGGGCCAGCGGCTGCAGGAACACGCCAACGGTGCTGGCAAACAGTGGCGCCACGCCGGCCGCGAGGCCGACCGCGCCGCCGGCCACGATCGCCGCCAGCGGCCATTTCCCGGTACGGTTGTCCATGGCTTAGCCCTTGACGGCGCCGCGTTCGGCAACGATCCTGGAGGCGATCAGCGCACGCAATGGCGCCTTGTCCAGCTTGCCCACCTTGGTCGCCGGCAGCGCATCGATCACCTCTATGCGCTCCGGCCACTTGAACCTGGCCAGGCCGACGCCCTGCAGGAACGCGCCCAGTTCCGCCACGTCGGGCGCCTTGCTCCGGCCGCGCAGAACGATGTAGGCGCAGGCCTGCTCGCCGTGCATCTCGCTCGGCATCGGCACCACGGCGCATTCGGCAATCGCGGGGTGGCTGGCAACGCAGGATTCCACCTCCTCGCAATTGATCTTCTCGCCGCCGCGGTCGATCACGTCCTTGATACGGCCTTCGAAGTAGTAGTACAGGCGGCCATCGATCAGGCGCGCAGACAGCAGATCCCCCGAGCGGTAGAAGCCGTCGCTGGTAAACACTTCCCGGTTGCGTTCCTCGGCATCGTAATAGCCGTGGAAGGTGTACGGCCCCTTCAGGGCCAGCTCCCCCACTTCGCCGGGCGCCACCTGTTCTTCCGTACCGGGCCTGAGCAGCCGCACCTGGTCCATCTCGCTGATCGGATATCCCACCGAGCGGTCGCGCACTTCGTCGGAGTCGCTCTGCCGGGTAAACATCACCAGGCCTTCGGTCATGCCGAAAACATGGATGCCGACCGTGCCCAGGTCGCGGCGCACCACGTCCGACCCGTTGGCGCTGATGATCCTGACACCCTTGAAGTTCAGCAGCTTGCCGGCGATCGCTTCCTGCATCTTCAGCATGATGGCGCGCACCAGCCCTATCCAGGTCGGCTTGTAGAAGGCCATGACCTTGAAGAACACCGCCGCATTCACTTCCGGCGTGACGATATTGCGCATGCCCGTCAGCAGCGCCGGTCCCCAGCCGCACACCATGTTTGCATTGTGGATCATCGGCAGCGGCAGGAAGAGTACATCGGCCGGCGTCCAGCCATGGGCGCGCGCCACCATGCGCATGTTGTAGGCGTACTCGCTGTGAAAGCGTGGAATGATTTTCGGTATCCCCGTGGTGCCGCCGGAAAGCTGGAACAAGGCGACCTGGAAGGGATCGTGCTCGACCGGCGCCAGCACGCGCTGCGCCTGCTCGAAGCCGATGGATTCGATCAGGTCTTCGAGATGGCGCTGATGGGCCGGCAGCGGCGCCTCCTTCTTAGCGAACAGCCCCGCCACGGCGCCCATCAGGCCCTTGCGCCTGGCGCGGGCAATGATGATGTGCTGCATGCCGGGCATATCGGCCTTCAGCTTTTCGGCGAAGGCAATCATGTCGAACTTCGGATTGTCGGCTGCAATAATCCAGGCTTTGGCCTGCGAGTGGTTCGCCAGATAGCCGATTTCCTTCTCGCGGTGCGCCGCCAGCGTGCAGACGGGGATCAGGCCCGCTTTCCAGCAAGCCACCACCGCAACAATCAGCTCATTGCAGTTATTCATCTGGAACACCACGCGATCCAGCGGCTGCAGGCCCAGTTGCAGGAAGGACGCACCGAGGCGCTCCGTCATCCGGTGCAGTTCGTTAAACGTGATGTCGCCTTCGGGACCGGTCAGAGCGACCTTGTCGCCGAAGCGTGCAAACGCGGTGCGCAGGGCGCCCGGCATGCTCTCCTGGCCGAGCAGGCCTTCGCGCACATAGGCTTCCAGCTCCGTTTGCGGCGGGTACACGACTCCCGGCATCCTGTATTTGACGCCAATTTCCATCTTTGTCTCCTGGTCTTATCGGGTATTCAGTTCCGGCAGTTCGCCGGACGCTTCGATTTTCCGCATCAGTTCCGGGAACTGGGCGCGCAGGCGGTCCGGGTTGATGCGGCCGGTGCGGGTCATGAAGCGGTAGATGAATTCGTGCGGCAGGTAGCGGTCCATCCAGTGGCGGAAATCCTCGTACCACATGGCCGAAATTTCGGAAGCGCCGATCAGCTTCTCCTTTTCCGGACGGCGCTGCGCCTCATAGGCGGCCAGCGCCGCCGCAACGTCCTGCGGATGGGCGGCCATGGCGTCCGCCAGGGCAATCGCATCCTCCATGGCAATGCGGGTGCCGGAACCAATCGACGGGTGAGCGCTGCTCAGGGCGTCGCCGATCAGCACCGTGCGGCCGCTGGACCAGCGCTGGTTGCGGATCACGTCAAACTGGCGCCAGGTAGTGTTGTTGGAGATCAGAGCATGCCCCTCCAGCTCGGGCGCGAAGATTTTCTCGAACAGCGCCTTGCGCTCGTCGAGCGGCAGTTTTTCCAGTTGCAGTTCCTGCCAGGTGCGGTCGTCGCACTCGGCCACGAAAGTGCTCATCGAATCGCTGTACGGGTAATAGTGGGCGACGAAATAGCCGCCCGCGTACTTGCGGAACACCAGGGCAGCAGTGGTGAACACCTTGCTGGTGCCGAACCAGCCGAAGTGATTGCTCAGCACGCGGTGCGAAGTGCCGAAAGATTCGCTCATGCTTTCGCGCACCACCGAGTTCACGCCATCGGCGCCGACCACGATATCCGCATCCAGCGCAGCAAGGCCGCTCAGGCGGACCTCGTAGCGCACATCGATGTCCAGCTCCGCCGCGTGGTTGCGCAGGATGGACAGCAAGGCGATGCGCGGCAGCGTACCGGCGCCGGGGCCGGGCATGCGCACGCTGACCGGCGTGTCGCGGGTATTGATGACCTGTTCATGGAAGTACCGCAGGGCAGCCGAGATGTCCGCCGTGACGGCCGGATCGGCGGCTTCCAGCCGCGCCAGCCCGCCTTCGGCCAGGCCCACGCCAAAACCGTAGGTGGCGTCGCGGGCATTCTGCTCATACACGGTAAGGGCCAGCTGCGGCAGGCGCTTGCGCAGCAGGATCGCAAGAAACAGGCCGGATGGGCCGCCGCCAACAATTGCCGCCTTCATGCCGCCTCCCCTGCGCCGATCACCAGCTCATGCATGTCGAAGCGCTCGATACGGCCGGCAAAACCGCCCGTCAGCAAGCCATACCAGATGGCAGGCTTGAAGCCCAGCTCCTTGCGGTTGAACTGCAGGGAGGGATTACCGTCGATGCGGGTATACCCGCTGGAGAGCAGCGTGGTCCGGTAGCCAGTGCGCGCTTTCGCGGCATCGATCAGGGCGCGGAATTCGGGCACGTCCAGTACGTAGGCACTGGCTGCAGCCGGGGGATGGCCGGCATCGACGCGGCCGGCCTTGCGCAGCCAGACGTCGTCGATGGAGTTGAAACTGCCTCCTGCGTCGCGTGCCTGCTCCAGGGCGATGGCCGCCTCGATGGTATGGGTGGCGTCGTCGCTGTCTTCGCGCTCGAAGGGACGCAGCTGGATTGTGATCTCCACCGGATAACCGTTCGGATCTTCGAAGTACAGCGACTCGATCACTTCATGGCGCACCTGCATTTGCAGGGGAATGCCCACCTGCTGGGCGCGGTCGCGCCAGGCCAGCAGCTCCGCCTGCGTCTGCACGCGCCAGGCGGTATGGGTGGCGAGATCGAAGGTGTGGCTGCGCACGGGCAGCCAGTCCGGCCGCTCGGTGCCGATGTAGTAAAAGAAGGCGATGGTGGCGCCGTTGCCTGCATCAAAGAAGAAATGCAGGAAATCCGGGTGCTCGTGCGGCCCCCAGCCGCGGGCGGAAATTGCGTGCAGCAGCGGCAGCCCAAGCAGGTCGCGGTAGAAATGCACGGTCTCGGCCAGTTTCCAGGTCGGACGTGCAGTGTGATGGACGCCGTGCAGGACGGGCGACGGAATGGTCTGTGTCATTGATTGCTCCCGATTAAAGGGCGTGCAGCCAGTGGCCGATGTGCTGCGAGGCGGCCACGCGGCCAGGCTGTTCGCTCCCGGTCAGCGCCGCGCCATGGTGATTGCCGCGCACCGCATGCATTACCTTGCTGGTGCTGGCGATGCCCTTGAAGATCTGCTCGATGTCGGAGGGGAAGCAGGCCTGGTCGCCCGTGTAGTAGATGACCAGTACCGGCAGTGTCAGCGCCGGACCGCACTTTTCCAGCGCGGCATTGGAAGAAAGGCCGGACCAGGTGGAGAGCCAGGACTCCGGCGTTACCGTGCGTGCAAAACCCACGCTGCCGAGGTTGGAAACGAAGGGATCGCGTCCCCACAGGCCGCCGGCGGGGCGGTCGTTCGGATCCAGGCTCGGGTCCCAGGTGCGCAGGTCGGCATCGGTACGCCATACGTTGAAGATCGGCGCATACGAAGCCTGGCGTTTCAAAAGCAGGCTCTTTTCCTCGGCCAGCCTTTTTTTCGCACCGATCTTTGCGCCGATCATTGCGCGCGCCTTGCGGTCCAGCCGCTCCACCCGCGCCAGCTGCGCGGCCCGGTAGCGTTGAATGAATTCGGGCGCATATTTCGCTTTGCCCGTGAGCGGATTAAAGCCGTTGGCGGGCGAGAACGGGTCCAGCGACGGGTCCACGTTGAGCGGATCGTTTTCGTCGGTGACCGAGCCGTCGATGGCGTCCAGCAGCAGCCTGCCCTGCCCGCCGTGCGGCGCGACCAGGATCAGGCCATCGGCCGGCGGCATCTCCAGTTCCGCCAGTTTTGTCGGGCGGCCGCCGGGCGTACGCTCGATGCGCTGCAGGGGCGGCAAACCGGCCTGCTGGATATACATCGCATACAGCGGCGCACCACCCGAATTCCCCAGCAGGACGATCTTGCTGAAGCCCTGCTGGCGCAGGTGCTGCATGCCGGCCGCCACATCGAACAGCGCAATCTCGTGTTCCAGCCGCAGGTCGTTGCCGATGGCGCGCGGCGCCTGTACCCAGCAGGCGCAGCCGGCATCCAGGATGGCCGGCACCAGGTAGTGCGCCAGCTGGAATTCACGCGGATGCATTACCGACACCACGGTGGTTTCCCGGCCGCTGACCGTGAACAGGAAGCCCATGGTCTTGCTGCCGTCCGCCGTATTCAGCGTGGCAGGCGCCACCTTGTGCGGACGGTCCATCAGGCTGGGGTCCCAGCCGGCACCGCGCAAACCAGCGGTTTGTGCGGACGATTGTTCTGAGTCGCTCATACATGCCTCCTTGATTAATTGATGCGTCGTCAATTAGTGTAGGCCGCGCTTTCTGCGAAGTCAATTAAATTTGATGGGACATCAATTAATTGCGGCGGTAGTTGCATCGGTGGTTGCATGCCAGGCAGGAAGGCCGCAGAATAGGCAGGTTTTCAAAACCAGCAGATGAAGCACATGAGCAAAGCAGCCAGCCCGGCCAAAGCCGCAGCAGTTGCACGTCCACGCGGGCGCCCGCCGAAGAGCGCCGCAGCCATCGGCAATGAGGCCGGCCTGTCGCGCAGTACCATCATCGAGAAGGTGCTGGAGCTGACCAGAAACGAACCGCTGCAGGACGTTTCAATCACCCTTATCGCGCGCGAGCTGGGCGTGGTGCCAGGCCTGATCTATTACTACATCGGCAACCGCGACAACCTGGTGTCCGGCGTGATGAACCACTTCTACGAAAACCGCATGCGCACCATGCCGCCGCTGACCGGCGACTGGCGCGCCGACGTGGAAGACATCGCCCGCACCAACCTCAAGCTCTCCAACAAATATCCCGGCGTGGCGCAATACATCGTCTCCTCGCGCGGTCCGTACCGGCTGTTCCAGGTGGTCGGCGAAAGCGAAACCGACTACGGCATGGTGTATTTCGACCATATGGCGGCCGCTTTCCTGCAGGGCGGATTCACGCCCGAACAGGCCGCCCTCGCCTACCGTCTGCTGGCGCAGTTCGTGGCATCCTGCTTCGCGCCGCGCGCCGCCGCACCAGGCGTCTCCACGGTCGAACAGGTCAGGCAGCGCTTCGAGGAACTGGATGACGAGAGCTATCCCTCGGCCAAGACTGTCGGCGCGTCCTTCACTGCGCTGAAGACCAGGGATCTGTTCGAAGCCGGCCTGGAACTGCTGCTGGACGGCTTCGAAAGCTGGCTGCCGCGCTGATCAGGGCGCCAGGTAGGCGTTCACCGCCCTCACCTCTTCTTCATCCAGGCTGCCGGCAGCGGCCGACAGGCGCAAGCTGCCCAGCAGCCAGCCGACCCGCGCCTTCGACAGGTCGTACATCGCCGAGTACACGCCCTGCTGCGCATTCAGCACATCAAGCGTGGTGCGCATGCCGACCTCGCGGCCCAGCAGCGCCGCTTCCTGCGCCGTGCGCGCAGCCTGCACTGCCTGCTCCAGCGCCAGCACCTGGGCCGCACCGTCGCTGACGGCCAGCCAGGCGTCGCGCACCTGCAGGCGCACCTCGCGCCGGGCCGCGTCCACGTTGTACTGGGCTTCATGCAGCCTGGCCGCCGCCTCGCGCTTCTGCGAATCGAGCGCACCGCCCTGGTACAGCGGAATATTCAGCTGGATGCCGATGCTGTTGCTGCGCGTGCGTTCGGGCGAGACGGCGGGAGAGACGTCGCCTGTGGTACGCAGCTCGCCGTGGCTGGCGACCAGGTCCAGCGTGGGCCGGTTGAGCAGCTTGTGCCGCTCCGCTTCGGCACGGGCGGCATCCAGCTGGCGCAGGCGCGATTGCAGCTGCGGGTTGCTATCCTGTGCCTTGCGTTCCCAGGCGTCCAGCGCCACGCCTGCCGCCTGCGGTGCGAAGCCTGCGCGCATGGCGGCCAGGCCCAGCGCTTCCATGCCGGTGTACTCGACGAACTGCGTGCGGCGCAATGCAAGCTCGCTGCCCGCAGCAATGCGCTGCGCACGTACCGATTCGCGCCGCGCTTCCGCATCGCGCAGGTCGATGATGCGCGCCTTGCCTGCGTCGAAGCGCGCTTTGGCGTCTGCCGCCTGCTCGTTGGTAGCGGCAAGCTGTGCATCCAGCAGATGCACGCGCTCTTCGGCCAGCAGCACGTTGAAGTAGGCCTGTGCCACGCGCTGGATCTGCTCCTGGCGTGCGCTCGTGTAGCTCATTTCAGCAATAGCCGACTGGGCTTGCAGCTGCTTGCGCGCCGCACGGTAGTCTGCGCGATACACCGGCTGTACCAGCGTGACCGTGGCTTCGCGCCGGCTACCTCTGCTCTGCGCCGGCAGCAGCGCTGCCAGCTGCGGCGGCCCGAAGGCGCCGCTATCGACGTCCAGGCGCGTGATGCCGGCGCTCAGGCTGACGCGCGGCTTCAGCAGGGCGTCGCCCTGCACCGACTTTTCAGCGCCCGCCTCGCGCGCGGCGCCTGCCGCCATCAGGAACGGGTCGAGCTGCAGCGAATGCTGCCAGGCTGCCATCAGATCGGCGGCCGATGCCGGCAGGGCCACGGCAAGCGCCATGCCCATCAGGGTCGTTTTCATACTGCCTCCGGATGCTTGACGCGATACGCTGCCGCGTACAGCGCAGGCAGGAACAGCAGGGTAAGCATGGTTGCCACGATGAGGCCGCCCATGATGGCCCAGGCCATCGGCCCCCAGAAGGTGGAACGGGTCAGCGGAATCATGCCCAGCACCGCCGCCAGGGCGGTCAGCACGATAGGACGGAAACGCCGTACCGCCGATTCGACAATGGCGTCGTAGATGGCAACGCCACGTCCGATGTCCTGATCGATCTGCACCACGAGAATCACCGAATTGCGGATGATCATGCCAAACAGCGCGATCACGCCAAGCGTGGCCACGAAGCCGAAGGGAATGCCGAAGCCGGCCAGGATGGCCGATACGCCGATCATGCCCAGCGGCGCGGTGACCAGCACCAGCAGCATCTTCTTGATGTCCTGCAGCTGCATCATCAGCAGCACCAGCACCACAACCAGCATCATCGGCATCACGGCCTTGATCGAGTTCTGCGAACGGGCGCTCGACTCCATGGTGCCGCCCACCTCGATGCGATAGCCCAGCGGCAGCGTGTCCTGCAGCTGCCCGACTTGCGGGTGCAGTGCCGCCGCCACGTCCGGCGCCATGGCGCCTTCCACGTCGGCGCGCACGGTAATGGTCGGCACGCGGTTGCGGCGCCACAGCACGCTCTCCTCGCTGCCCACGGCCAGGCGCGCCACCTGCGACAGCGGTACGAACTTGCCGTCGCGGACGTACACTTTTACGTCCTTCAGATTATTCAGATCGCCGCGCTCGGATGCATTCAGGCGCGCCACCACGTCGATACCCTTGTCATCCTCGATGAACTGGGTAATGGCCTGCCCCGTCATGGACGTCTCCAGTGCAGCGGCGATCTGGCGCGAAGTCACGCCAACGGCGCGCGCCGCGTCCTGATCGATTTCAACGCGCATGGTCTTCAGGCGCTCGCCGTAATCGCTGTTCACGCGACGCACGGCCGGATTGGCCCGCATGATGGCGGCCAGCTTTTCAGCCACCGGCGGCAGTTGCGCCATATCCGGCCCGGAAATGCGGAACTGCAGCGGATAGCCGACGGGCGGACCGTTTTCCAGGCGGTTGACGCGGCCACGCACCAGCGGAAAATCCGTCTCGAACAGCTGCTGGATCCTTGCCAGCACGCGTTCGCGCGCTTCCTCGTCCCTGGTAATCACCATCATTTCGGCCAGGTGCAGGTTCGGCATCTGGGCGTCCAGCGGCAGATAGAAGCGCGGACTGCCGCCGCCCACATAGGCGCTCACCGAGAGCACGTCCTTGTCGCCGGCCAGCTTCGCTTCCATGGCTTTCACCTGGCTCTCCGTTGCCGCATAGGTTGCCGCTTCCGGCAGCCACAGATCGACCATCAGTTCGGGACGGTTGGACGATGGGAAGAATTCCTTGGGAACGTATTTGAACAGCGCTATCGAGCCGAGGAACAAGGTGCAGGTGACGGCAATCACGATGCGGCGGTGCTGCAGGCAGGCCTGCACCAGCTTGCGGAACGTCACATAGAAGCCTTTGCGATAGACCGCATCTTCGTCGTGATACTGATGGCCCTCCTTTGGCGCCGGCAACAGCACATAGCCAAGGCAGGGCGTGAACAGTACGGCCACGATCCAGGACAGCAGCAGCGCCAGGCCCACCACCTGGAAAATCGAGAAGGTGTACTCGCCAGCCGAGGATCTGGCAAAGCCGACGGGCAGAAAGCCGGCGGCAGTGATCAGGGTGCCGGTCAGCATGGGAAAAGCGGTGGCCGTGTAGGCATGGGTTGCGGCGGCAAACTTGTCCCAGCCCTGCTCCAGCTTGAGCATCATCATCTCGACGGCAATGATGGCGTCGTCCACCAGCAGGCCGAGCGCGATGATCAGTGCTCCCAGCGAAATGCGCTGCAGGTCGATGTTCAGCGCGTACATGGCCAGGAAGGTAATCGCCAGCACCAGCGGAATCGACAGCGCAACCACGATGCCGCTGCGCACGCCCAGCGAAACAAAGCTCACCGCCAGCACAATGATTACCGCCTCCAGCAGGCTGTGCGTAAATTCACGGACCGACTCCTTGACCACCCTGGGCTGGTCGGACACCGAATGTATCTGCACGCCTACCGGCAGGCCGGACTGGATGCGCCTGATCTGCGCATTGAGCTGTTCGCCGAGACGGATCACATCGCCGCCCTTGCGCATGGATATGGCCAGGCCAACCGCCTCCTGTCCGTTGAAGCGCATCTTGAAGGTGGACGGATCGGCCACGCCGCGTTTCACTTCCGCGATATCACCCAGGCGGAAACTGCGCTCGCCGATGCGGATGCCCATTTCGCGGATGCTTTCGACCGACCTGAACTCGCCGCTTACGCGTACGTGCACCCGCTCATCGCCCGTTTCCACCACGCCCGCAGGATCGATCACATTGGTGGCGCGCAGTGCATTGACGATGAGGTTCGGATCCAGACCGAGAGAAGCCAGCTTGGCATTCGAGGTTTCCACATAAATTTTCTCGTCCTGCACGCCGGCGTAATCGACCTTGTTCACATCGGGCAGGCGCAGGATCTCGTTGCGCGCCGCATCGGCGAATTCCTTCAGCTGCGGATAGCTGAAGCCATCGCCGGTAATGGCGTACAGGTTGCCGAAAGTGTCGCCGAACTCGTCGTTGAAAAACGGGCCGCGCAAGCCTTGCGGCAGCGTGGGCTTGATGTCGCCGATCTTCTTGCGCACCTGGTACCAGGCGTCGGCGACGGCGGCGGCATCGGTGTCCTCGCGCAGCATGACGGTGATCTGCGTGACGCCGGGACGGGAGTAGCTGGTCGTGTAATCGATCTGCGCGATTTCCTGCAGCTTCTTCTCCAGCTTGTCCGTCACCTGGTCGGCCATCTGACTGGCGCTGGCGCCCGGCAGCCGGGCCTGCACCACCATGGCGCGGAAGGTAAATTCAGGATCCTCCTTCTGGCCCAGTTTCTGGTAGGCGAAGATGCCCGCCAGCGCCAGCAGCGCAATCAGGAAAATCATCATCTGCGGGTGCTTCAGCGCCCAGCCGGATAAATTCATGTCCTTCATGGCGCGCTCCGTGCCACCATGCGTACCTTCTGGTCCGTATGCAGCATATGCACGCCGGCGGTGACCACCTGTTCGCCATCCTGCAGGCCGGCCGCGACGAGCGCAATATTGTCCTGTACCGCCAGCAGGCTCACGGCGCGCTGGCGCACGCGCTGCGACTTCGGATCGATGACCCAGACACTCGGCTTGCCGTGGTCGGTAATGGCCGTCAACGGCAGGCGGATGGCGGCCGCGCCTTCCACGTCCGCCAGGCTGAGGGTGGCGGTCATGCCAAGGCGCAGGTTCTCATCAGGATCGAGGATGGTGGCGCGGGCGATATAGGTGCGGGTCACGCTGTCCGTATCGGGCGCCAGTTCGCGCAGACGGGCCTGGTAGATCCGGTCGGGGCGCGTCCAGCTGGCGAGCTGCATGGCGCGGCCCGGCTTCAGTTCGGCCACGCGCGATTCCGGTACGCTGACCACGATCTCGCGTTCGCCGTCGGCAGCGATGGACAGCACGGCCTGGCCGGCGGCCACCGTCTGCCCTGCTTCGGCACTGATGGCGGTAATCACGCCGGCGCGGTCGGCGCGCAGTTCGGTGTAGCCGCGCTGGTTGGCGGCAATCTGGCGCTGCGCCGAAGCCGCGCGCATCTGGGCGCCGGCCTGCTGCACCACCATGCGCTGCTGATCCAGCTCCGCCTGCGAGATGAACTGCTTGCGGAACAGTTCCTCGGCACGTTTCAGGTCTGCCTGGTCCTTGGCAAGACGGCTGCCGGCCGAATCCGACTGCGCATCGTAGGCGGCCAGGTTGAGCGCAGCGTCCTGCGGATCAAGGTGCATCAGCAGCTGTCCCGGCGCCACCTTGTCGCCCACGCTGACCAGGCGCCCGGTGATCTTGCCGCCGACGCGAAAGCCGGCCTTGTTCTCATGCCGTGCACGCACCTCGCCTGAATAGGCGGCGCCCACCGTACCTTTGCTGTGGCTGACGGCAGTGCTCCATACGGGCCGCACGTCTTCGTACTGCTGCTGTTCGCGGTGCTGGCAAGCGCACAGGAGGACTGCGCCCGCCAACCCCGCTGCGATGCTGATCTTCATACGTATCTCCGTTCGGTTTGCAGCCCGCTCGAATTGGCGGGCAGCGAAGGGATACTAATGAAGAGGGGCGGCGGCTTCCTTGTACCAAGCCGACATCAGCACTTGTCGAATTTTCACAATGGACTGGTTATCACCAGCTGGCGGTCATTGCCGGCATAGCGCAGCAGACGGGATTCATCCTCCTGCGCCAGGTCGCCATACATGGCGCGGACGCAGGCGCCGGGCGTCATGTTCGAGAGTTCGGCGAATTCGCGCACCATCTGCGCCTGATCGTAGTAGCCTGCTTCGTGCGCCACTGCCGTCAGCTGGCCGCGGCGCGGCGTACTGCGCAGCATGGTCGCCATGGCCAGCATATGCCGCATCAGGCGCCGCGTTTCGCGCAGCGTCAGGCCATACGAGGCAAGGAAGCGCCGCTCGAACTGGCGCAGGGACAGATTGGCATATTCGGCCAGCACTTCGGCCGGCTCGTTGAGTACCGAAGGCGGCAGGCATAGCGGCGCCACGCGGGCGCTGCTTGCAGCCTGCACGCGCCCGATGAACCATTGTTCGATGGCCTGCATCCAGTCGTGCGGCGTGACGCCGGAGCGCACGGCGTCGGTCAGCCTGTGCACATCGCCGCTGTCGATGATGAACTCCAGCGGCAGCAGCTGGTTGGCCAGTTCGCTGGCGGGAATGTCGAACAGACGGCCGATGCGGCCCACGCGCAGCATGACCACGACCAGGCTGGTGCCGGGCAGCCATTCGAGGCGTACCGGGCGCTGGTTCGGTCCGCGCAGGAAGGCTTCCTTAACCAGCAGGCCGGCGGGGCCGCCAAGACGCACGCCGCCATCGACAATGACGCACAGGGAAGGGAAAGCCACGGCAGGCAGCAGCACCGGGCCGCTGGCCCGCTGCTCCACGTGGAAATAGCGCACCAGCGACATCAGGCGCAGAGGCGCGCTGTACAGGCGGCGCGGGGGTGCGGCTTCGTCCGCATGCATGCGGAATACCTTCTCGTTATCGGTGTACATTGCCAGCTCCGGGGGCAAGCCCATGATGCGCTTCCCGCGGCCGGCTGGCAATACCTATCGAAGGGCGTGGAACAGCATGTAGATGGAAAGGCAATACAGCACGACCGCAAAGGCGCGGCGCAGCGACTGCACCGGCATGCGGTGCGCCATGCGCGCGCCAAGCGGCGCCAGGATCACGCTGGCGGCCACGATCACCAGCAGGGCCGGCACGTAGATGAAGCCCAGCGCCAGCGGCGGCAGGTTCGGCTCGTTCCAGCCGAACCAGATATTCGACAGCGTGCCCGCCAGCGCAATCGGGAAGCCCAGCGCGGCGCTGGTGGCCACTGCCTGGTGGATGCGCACATTACACCAGGTCATGAAGGGCACGGAGATGAAGCCGCCGCCCGCACCGACCAGTCCCGCCACCACGCCGATCACGCCGCCGGCGGCAAACATGCCGGCGGCGCCGGGCAGCTCGCGGCCGGCCGCGGTTTTCCCGCCGGCCAGCATCTGCGTGGCGGAGAATGCGACAAAGGCGGCAAACAGCAGCGACAGCGCCAGGGTGTTCAACTGCTTGCCCAGCCACGGGCCGATCCATGAACCGAGCAGTATGCCCGGCGCCAGCAGCGCCACGATGCGCCACTGCACCGCGCCGTGCCGGTGGTGTGCGCGCACCGAGGAGACGGAAGTAAACAGGATGGTGCCAAGCGAGGTGGCAATCGCCATATGCACGATCAGCTCGGGCGCAAAGCCCTTGGCGGTAAAGATCATGGTGATGAAGGGCACCAGCACCATGCCGCCGCCGATGCCCAGCAGGCCGGCGGCAAAGCCGCCGCCCGCACCCATCGCGAGCAGGATCAGCACCAGTCCCCAGTCCATCACTTCAGCAGCGCCATCAGCTTCTTCCACTGGCCCGCCGTCACGGGCGTGATGGACAGGCGGCTGCCCTTCTGCAGCACCACCATGTCGGACAGCGCTTCGATGCTGCGCAGCTCGGCCAGCGCCAGCAGGCGCGTCTTGCGCACGCCCTTGACATCGACCGAGATCCAGCGCGGCGTTTCCTGCGTGGCCTTGGCGTCGAAGTAGGGACTCCTGCTGTCGAACTGGGTGGCGTCCGGATACGCGCCGCTCACCACTTCGGCAATGCCGGCAATGCCCGGCTCGGGACAGGACGAGTGATAGAACAGCACGCCGTCGCCTGGCTGCATCGCATCGCGCATGAAGTTGCGCGCCTGGTAGTTGCGCACGCCGAACCAGGGGACGGTCTGGTCCGGTGCAGCCATCACATCGTCGATGCTCACTTCATCGGGTTCGGACTTCATCAGCCAATACTGCATGCGTATCCTCCGGACGTAAAAAAACGGCTGCGCACATCGATGCACGCAACCGCTTCATATGGAATAAGGCCCCGCCTGTGCCGTTATGCCGGCATCCCGAACCTTACGGTTCAAGGTGGTTGCAGTTAGTTCAATTTCGGGTTCATCGGACTAGCGACGCTCACGCCCATCAAACAAATTCCCGCAACCGATGCATGTAAATGGTTCAAGGAATATATGGCATATCTCGAACACCGCAGGGTGACACGAAGTTTACTCCTCTGCGCCTTTTCGCGAAAGGCTTTTCAGACAATAAATCCGCAGAATCCGGACAGATTTCTCAGAACAGGTTTTCCTGCGGCGTGAGCGCGTTGTCCAGCACAGCGTTCATGGCGCGCATCTTTTCCTGCACCTCCAGCAGCGACATCTGCGACAGCGGACCCTGTCCCGTTTTCGCGCTGAGGAATTCGCCGGCCATGCCTAGCGCCGCCATCACGGCAATGCGGTCGTTGCCCTTCACCTTGCCGGCGTCGCGGATCGCGCTCATCTTCTTGTCGAGCAGCTTGGCCGCTTCGCGCAGCGCGCCTTCCTCGCCTTCCTTGCAGGCCAGCTTGTAGGCCGAGCCCATGATATTGACATCGACGTGGATCATTGCGCGTCCTCAGAAACGGGCGCCGGGGCGGCGGGGATTTTTTCGAGCAGCGATGCGACCCGTTCGTGCGCCTCGCTGAGTCGGCGCTGGAAGCCCATGTTTTCCGCCACCAGGGCGGCGTTGGCCTGGCGCAGCTGCGCATTTTCCCGGCGCAGCGCCGAGGTCAATTCCGCCAGCTGGTCGATTTTGTCGGAAAGGTCTTGGAAGTCAGAAATCATCCTGCAACTATAGGGCCGCACGATAAGCCGGTCAACCCGTTTCTGGCCCGCTTAAGTTGCCTCTCAGCTCACTCGACGGTAAGAAATTCTCTTATCACTGTAGGTCGTTTCCTACACGCTGTCCCAGCCATTTCACGCCGTCCTTGCAAGTGACTGATTTTGCAAGTTTGCCAGGGTTGAAAATTTCGCAAATTCAACCCCGCTTTCCTGTTGAATACTTGTAAGCACTTGTTAATAAACACTTTTTAAGAAAAGTGTGTTTGGTACCGTGACGGCTCCTTAAGCGGCCCCAACCGTTGTATCAAAATCTAGGAGCAAGGCATGACTAAACTGAAACACATTGCAGCAGCCCTGGCACTGACCGGCGCCACCCTGGCGGCCCACGCGGCCGATATCAGCCTGTCCCCATCGCAGATCGATCTGGAAGACGGCATCGGCCTGGCATCCCGCCTGATCACCGGCAACAACTCCGGCAACACCTTTGCCGACCAGTACACCTTCAGCCTGAGCGGCGTGTCGAACGTGCTGGCCGACATCTACTCGTTCAGCGGCAACGCCAAGAACGGCCTGGACATCACCGGCTTCTCGCTGTACAACGCGGCAGGCACCCTGATTTCGGGCGGCTCCCAGCTGTCGGCCGGCAAGACCGACCAGTGGGTGCTGGACCTGGGCCAGCTGTCGGCCGACAACTACTACCTGCAGGTGAGCGGCACGGTGCTGTCGCAGGCGGCCGGCAGCTATACCACCAACCTGGCCATTTCCGCCGTTCCTGAGCCTGCCACCTACGGCATGCTGCTGGGCGGCCTGGCCATTGTCGGCCTGGCCAGCGCGCGCCGCCGCAAGTCCCTGAAGTAATTTCTCCCCCTCCCTCCCCGGGAACAGACGCCGGTTTCGCCGCATCACCAAGCACGGGCCTGCTTAGGAGCGGGACCGGCGTCCTGTCTCATCTGCGGTTCCGCAAACAAATTCTCTTGAAAAGCCGGATGGCCGTCCATATAATCATTGGCACTCGTTAGCCGAGAGTGCTAACAGCCCGTATTACTTGCACAACAAGCAACAACCCAACTGAATAAAGGAGTTTTGTATGAACCTTCGCCCATTGCACGATCGCGTTATCGTCAAACGTCTGGACCAGGAAACCAAAACTGCGTCCGGCCTGATCATCCCTGATGCGGCCGCTGAAAAGCCAGATCAAGGTGAAGTGCTGGCTGTGGGCAACGGCAAAGTAGCGGACAACGGTACCCTGCGCGCCCTGGAAGTCAAAGTCGGCGACCGCGTTCTTTTCGGCAAATATTCCGGCCAGGCTGTCAAAGTTGACGGCGAAGAGCTGCTGGTGATGCGCGAAGAAGACATCATGGCCATCGTCAACAAATAATCAGCCTTTTAATCCAGAATTCAGGAGCATACAAACATGGCAGCTAAAGAAGTTATTTTCGGTGATTCCGCCCGTTCCAAAATGGTCGAAGGCGTCAACATCCTGGCCAACGCCGTTAAAGTCACCCTGGGCCCGAAAGGCCGCAACGTGGTGCTGGAGCGCTCCTTCGGCGCCCCGACCGTCACCAAGGACGGCGTTTCGGTCGCCAAAGAGATCGAGCTGAAAGACAAGCTGATGAACATGGGCGCGCAGATGGTCAAGGAAGTCGCTTCCAAGACCTCCGACAACGCCGGTGACGGTACCACCACCGCAACCGTGCTGGCCCAGGCAATCGTGCGCGAAGGCATGAAATACGTTGCCGCCGGCATGAACCCGATGGACCTGAAGCGCGGCATCGACAAGGCTGTGGCAGCCACCGTCGAGCAGCTGAAAGCCATCGCCAAGCCATGCACCACCTCCAAGGAAATCGCCCAGGTTGGCGCGATCTCCGCCAACTCCGATTCCTCGATCGGCGAGCGCATCGCTGAAGCGATGGAAAAAGTGGGCAAGGAAGGCGTCATCACCGTGGAAGACGGCAAGTCGCTGCACGACGAGCTGGACATCGTGGAAGGTATGCAGTTCGACCGCGGCTACCTGTCGCCATACTTCATCAACAATCAAGAGAAGCAAGTTGCCGTGCTGGAGAACCCGTTCGTTCTGCTGTGCGACAAGAAGATCTCCAACATCCGCGACCTGCTGCCAGTACTGGAGCAAGTAGCGAAAGCCGGCCGTCCGCTGCTGATCATCGCTGAAGACATCGAAGGCGAAGCGCTGGCGACCCTGGTGGTCAACAACATCCGCGGCATCCTGAAGACCTGCGCAGTGAAAGCTCCTGGCTTCGGCGACCGTCGCAAGGCAATGCTGGAAGACATCGCTGTCCTGACCGGCGGCCAGGTGGTGGCTGAAGAAGTCGGCCTGACCCTGGAAAAAATCTCGCTGGCAGAACTGGGCCAGGCGAAGCGCATCGAAGTGGGCAAGGAAAACACCATCATCATCGACGGCGCCGGTGAAGCCCCCAACATCGAAGCCCGCGTGAAAATGATCCGCGTGCAGATCGAAGAAGCGACTTCCGACTACGACCGTGAAAAGCTGCAGGAGCGCGTGGCCAAGCTGGCCGGCGGTGTTGCCGTGATCAAGGTTGGCGCTGCCACCGAAGTCGAAATGAAAGAGAAGAAGGCCCGCGTTGAAGACGCCCTGCACGCTACCCGCGCTGCAGTGGAAGAAGGCATTGTGCCAGGCGGCGGCGTTGCCCTGCTGCGCGCCCGTGCCAACCTGGTCGTCAAAGGCGACAACGCCGACCAGGACGCAGGCATCAAGATCGTCCTGCGCGCCATGGAAGAGCCACTGCGCATGATCGTCACCAACGCCGGCGAAGAAGCATCGGTGGTGGTGAACGCGGTGCAAGCCGGCACCGGCAACTACGGCTACAACGCTGCCAACGGCACCTACGGCGACATGGTCGAAATGGGCGTTCTGGACCCAGCCAAAGTGACCCGTTCCGCTCTGCAGAACGCGGCCTCGATCGCTGGCCTGATGCTGACCACCGACTGCATGGTTGCTGAAGTCGTCGAAGACAAGCCAGCCGGCGGCATGGGCGGTATGGGTGGCATGGGCGGTATGGGCGGCATGGACGGCATGATGTAATCAGCCGGTCCGGCTTCCAGCCGACTAAAAAAGCCTGCAAGGTTCGCGCCTTGCAGGCTTTTTCTTTTGCGGCGGCGGTCGGCGCAGGGAGCTGTAGTTCGAAAAAGACCTGACAAAACCAGACATTTTCAGCAAGAACCAGGCCGTCGGAAACCCTGGATCAGTAATCGAACTTGCCGCTGCGCGCTTTCTTGTCGATGCGCTTCGGCTTCGCCCGCTCCTCCTCCTGGCGGCGTTCCTCGTCGCGTTCACGCTTGCGTTCCTCGGCTTGCTCGCGCAGCTGTTCCATGCGTGCATAGTGTTCGTCCAGCCGCTGCTGCACCTGCAGCGCTTCCTTCATTTCCTGGTAGCGCAGGCTGTGCTGGATCAACGCCACCAGCCAGGCCAGGGCAATCGCCCAAAGCACCCAGTTAAACCCGCTCTGCCACGAGGCGTACGCCATATCGACCACGGCAAAAATCGGCCGCGCCGCAGCCAGCGCGCTTTGTCCGACAAAGGCGAGGATGACCGCCATCACGCCCAGCACGATGGTGGCGGTGAGCTGTCGTTTCGATTCCCTGAGCTGCAAATCGAGGGGGAGGTGAGAAATGTCTGATGCGGTATCCATGGCGCTGCAAACGAGCAAGTGCGAACTGCCGCCATTCTCTCATCAATTTTTCCACTTGGAAATATTATTGTTCTATTGTTCATCAGGAAAGTATCCCGGAAGATGAGCCGGTAAGACGAATGTATAGTGCAAGCCCGCGCCAAAGCCCTTTAATCTTCCTGCCATACGACCTCGGAGAATGGTGTGAAACTTTATGAAACACTGGCGGCGGACATCTCGTCCCTGATCGCGCAAGGCGTGATCCAGGAAGGCGAGCGTATTCCCTCGGTGCGTCAGACCAGCCAGCACCACAACCTGAGCATCTCGACCGTGATCCGCGCCTTCCTGCTGCTGGAAAGCCAGGGCGTGATCGAGAGCCGGCCGCAATCGGGCTACTTCGTGCGCAAGCGCCCCGCGCTGCCCGCGCCGGCCGAAGACATCGACAGCAGCCTGGCGCCGCCGCCGCTGGCGCGCATCGCCGAACTGGATACCAGCACCCTGGTGCTGACCACGCTGCGCTCCATCGACCAGGGCAGCATCCCGCTCGGCTCGCCCTACCCCGACCCGTCGCCCTACCCCTGGCTGAAACTGAACCAGTACGCGCACAGCATCGGCCGCCGCTACCCGCACTGGAACATGATGGCCGACCTGCCGCCGGGGAATCCGGAACTGATCCGCCAGATCGCGCGGCGCCACCTGGAGCATGGCCTGGCCGTCAACACCTCGGACATCGTGGTCACGCTGGGCGCCACCGAGGCGATCAACCTGTGTCTGCAGGCCGTCGCCAAGCCGGGCGACGCGATTGCCGTCGAATCGCCCACCTACTACGCGCTGCTGCACGCCATCGAGCGCATGGGCATGCGCGCCATTGAAATCGCAACCGACCCGCAAGCCGGCATCGACCTCGCCGCCCTGGAGCGCGCGATCCATGAACACCAGGTGGCGGCCTGCATCGTCATGCCGAACTTCCAGAACCCGCTCGGCTTCCAGATGAGCGACGAGCGCAAGCGCGCGCTGGTCGAACTGCTCGCGAAATACGAGCTGCCGGTGATCGAGAACGACGTCTATCACGAGCTGTATTACGGCGACAGCCGTCCCAGTTCGCTCAAGGCCTGGGACAGCAAGGGTCTGGTCCTGCATTGCAATTCCTTTACCAAGAGCCTGAGCGCCGGCTACCGCATCGGCTGGACCCTGCCCGGCCGCTACAAGAGCGAAGTGGAAAAGCTGAAGTTCCTGAACACGCTCACCACCTCCTCCCAGCCGCAGCTGGCGATCGCCGAATACCTGCGCAACGACGGCTACGATTATCACTTGCGCAAGATCCGCAAGAGCTACTGCCAGCAGGCGAACATCATGTCCGCCGCCGTGCGGCGCTTCTTCCCGCCCGGGACCACGCTCAGCAAGCCGGCCGGCGGCTACCTGCTATGGGTCGGCCTGCCCGGCAATGTGCAGGCGCTCGACCTGTACGCCCGCGCCTATGAACGCGGCATCAGCATCGGCCCCGGTAATATGTTTGCAACCGGCGACGCCTTCCAGCACTGGATACGCCTGAATTACAGCTATGCCTGGAGCGCTGAAATCGAAGCGGCCGTGCGCATGCTGGGACTGCTGGTTGGCGAACTGGCAAGCAAGCGTGCGCAACGCAGTACAGTTGGCTGTACCTGAACACAAAGGCCAAAACTGTAGCCGTTACGCAGCAGGTGGGCGGCATATCCTGACCAGGTGTTCTTGTCCGGATCCCGCTCGCCATGAAAACTTCCCGCTTCCACGTCGCCACCCTGCTGATGGCAGGCTTCGGCACCGCCTGCGCCTTTCTCGCCATAGTGATCGCCATCGCCCTCAGCGAACAGGCCAGGCTGAATGCCATCACCACCACCATTGCGGAAGACCGCTGGCCGAAGATCGAGATGGCCACCGACATCCGCCTGCGCATGACCGATATCGCCGTCTCGCTGCGCAACATCATGCTGACCACCGACCAGGCCGTGCAGCAGCGCCAGATCGAGAATATCGCCCAGTCGCGCAAGGAAGCCGACGAGCGCCTGGCGCAACTGGACCAGAGCGTGATCTCGCCCGCCGGCCGCGCCGCCCTGGCGCGCGTGCAGGATGCGGTGCGCGCCTACGAAAGCGGGCAGCAGCGCCTGATCGCACTGGCGCGTTCGGGCCAGGACGCGGCAGCGCGCGACTACCTGAACACCGATGTCAAACCCATGCTGCAGGCCTGCCGCGACACGCTGCGCGAGCAGATCGCCAACGAGGTGGCGCTGATGGACCAGTCGCGCCAGCAGGCGGCGCAAGCGTATGCCGCCACCCGCACGCAGATGCTGCTGCTTGGCGCGCTGTCGCTGCTGGTGTCGGGCGGCGTGGCGGCGCTGATCATCCTGCGCCTGCGCCGCGCACTGGGCGGCGAACCGGATCAGGCGGCGCAGACCGCCGCCCGCATTGCCGGCGGCGACCTGACCGGCATGATCGCGCTGCGCCACGGCGACCGCAGCAGCATGATGTACGAGATGGAGCATATGCGCGATGAGCTGGGGCGCCTGGTCGGCAATGTGCGGCGCGACACCGACCAGATCGCCGCGGCCTCCGCGCAGATCGCGGCCGGCAACCTGGACCTGTCGGCGCGCACCGAGCAGCAGGCCGCCAGCCTGGAGGAAACGGCAGCGGCCATGGAACAGCTGAGCGCGACCGTGGAACAGAACAGCGCCAACGCCGACCAGGCCGACCAGCTGGCGCAGCAAGCCTCGGCCGCCGCCGCGCGCGGCGAACAGGCGGTGGCCGCCGTCACGCTGCGCATGCAGGACATCGCCAGCTCCGCCGGGCAGATGGCGGACATCATCAGCCTGATCGACGGCATCGCTTTCCAGACCAATATCCTGGCCCTGAATGCCGCCGTGGAAGCGGCGCGCGCCGGCGACGCGGGCCGCGGCTTTGCCGTCGTCGCCGCCGAAGTACGCCAGCTGGCGCAACGCTCCGCGGCTGCCGCGCGCCAGATCGGAGAGCTGATCCAGGCCGCCACCAGCCATGCCGCAGCCGGCGCAGGACTGGTGGAACAGACCGGCAGCGCCATGCACGACATCATGCAGGGCGTGGTGCGGGTGGCGGCCATCATGGCGCAGATCCGCCACGCCAGCGCCGAGCAGCATGCCGGCATCGTCTCCTGCAGCCGCGCCATCGTCGATATGGACCAGGCCACGCAGCAGAACGCGGCGCTGGTGGAGGAAGTGGCGGCGGCCGCCAAGGCGCTGCAGCAGCAAGCGGGCCAGCTGGCGCAGGCGGTCAGCCGCTTCCGCATCGACACCCAGCCGCAGCTGCCGATGGCGCCGCTGCGCGAACTGCTCACCGTGGCGCATAGCCCATCATGAGCCGCGTCCCGCACAGCATGTACACGCTGCCGCCCAGCGCCGTGGTGATCATGGGCGACACCGCGCAGCGCGAGCAGATGCTGGTCCTGTGCCGCGCGCTGCAGCTGAACGTCAGCGGCTGGGCCGACAGCGGCAACGCCGGCATGGACATCATCGAAGCCCTGCCCGCGCCGCCCGACCTGGTCATCATGTGCCTGCAGGTGGCGGACATGGACGGCCCGGACCTGATCCTCGCCCTGTCGCTGCTGGAGCGCGACTTCGGCCTGATCGTCTGCGGCAGCGATGCCCGGGTGCAGGATACGGCCCTGGCGCTGGCCGCCGCACTCGGCATGTGCCACGGCGCCGCGCTGGCCCTGCCCGTCTCGCTAGCCGCCCTGCGCCAGGCCGTGGCCGTCTGCGGCCCGGCGCGCATTCCGGCCAGCGCCGATCCCTGCGCCGCGCCGGCCGTGGCGCCGCCGATGCCGGCCGCCGACATCCACCGCGGCCTGCTGCGCGGCGAATTCCTGCTGCACTACCAGCCGAAAGTCGCGCTGGCCGATAACCGCCTGCTGGGCGCCGAAGCCCTGCTGCGCTGGTGCCATCCGCGCCACGGCCTGCTCACGCCGGACAGCTTCCTGCAGCAGGCCGAAGCCGCCGGCCTGGCCAGCCTGCTCACCAGCAGCGTGCTGCAGGCAGCCCTGAGCGACATGCAGGCCTGGCGCGGCGGCGGCCTGCAGCTGCCCGTCGCCATCAACCTGTCGCCGCTGTCGCTGACCGATCCGCACCTGGCCGGCCAGCTGATGGACGCCATCCGCGCCGCCGGCGTGGCGCCGCACAGCATCACCTTCGAGATCACGGAGCACAGCGATATCGCCGATCTGGGCACCGCCCTGCGCATCCTGCTCAAGCTGCGCCTGCAGGGCTTCGGCCTGTCGCTGGACGATTACGGCGCCGGCCACGCTTCGGTGCTGCAGCTGTCGCGCATTCCCTTCACCGAGATGAAGCTGGACCGGCGCCTGGTGCACGGCGCCTGGCAGCGTCCGCACTTGCGGCCGTTGCTGCAGCATGTGATCGATTCGGCCCACGAGCTGGGCGTGGCCTGCGTGGCCGAGGGCGTGGCAACGCCGCAGGACCGGGCGTTCATGCAAGCGCTGGGCTGCGACACGGCCCAGGGCTACCTGATCGCCCGCCCCATGCCCGCGGCGCTGCTGCCGGCCTGGCGTCCACACGCCGCCTGACCCGGCGGTCTGGTAGTATGAGCGCTCCTGATACTCCATGAACGTCCGCACCCATGAGCAAGCGCAGTCCGATCAGTGTTCCCGCCCTGGCAGGGATTGTTGCAGGCCTGCTGGCCGTGGCGGGCGGCGCCTGGTATCTGAAGACGCACCACCCGGTCCCGGCAGCGCCCAACGCCGCGGCCGTGGCCACCGTCGCCAGCACCGCCACGGTGCCGGCCGGCGTGATCGGCGCTGCGCCGCACGCCGCGCTGTCGCGTGAACAGGCGGTGGCAAAACTGATGGCCCTGCCCGAGCTGCAGGCCTGGGGCAGCGCCATCCAGAAACGCAGCGGCGGCAAGGTGCACGGCGGCCTGATGGAATACGACCCGGCGCCGCGCGATGTGGAAGGCACGCCGTATTACCAGTTCACTTTCGTGGAAAACAGCGAGGAATCCGTGCTGCCCTGGCAGGGCTTCCTGGTTTCCACCCAACGCGGCGACATCCTCGTGGAGGACGATGTCAGCGGCGAGCTGCTGTCGCTCGAACGCTGGCGCCGGGAAAAGCAGCCGCTCCAGCGCGCAAGCGCCCAATAAAGGAGAATCCATGTACACCCTCTACTACGGTAAAGGCGCAGCCAGCCTGGCCATCCATGCAGCGCTGAAGGAAATCGGCGTTCCCTACCAGCTGGTGGAAGTGGACCTGGAAGCGGGCGGCCAGCGCAGCCCGGAATACCTGCACCTGAATCCGGACGGCCGCGTGCCGACCATGATCGTCGAAGGCCATCCCTTCCGCGAAGCGGCGGGCCTGATGATGATCCTGGCCGACCGCCACCCGAGCGCCGGCCTGGCGCCTGCCTCCGGTTCGCTGGCGCGCGCCGAGTGGATCGAACTGATCACCTGGATGGCCTGCAATATCGCAGCCCCCTTCCGCCAGTGGTTCTACCCGAGCGACGTTGGCTGCTGCAAGGAAGATGAAGACACGATGGAAGCGCTGCGCACCCGGCTGGAGAAAGGCTTCTCCACGCTGGATGCGCGCCTGGCCGAAGGCGGCCCCTACCTGCTGGGCGAACAGTTCAGCGGCGCCGACCTGATGCTGACCATGTATATGCGCTGGTCGCGCGGCATGCCGCGTCCCGCCACCGAATGGCCGGCCCTGAAAAAACATGCCGACATGCTGCGCGCCCGCCCCAGCTGGCGCCACGTGACGGAAGTAGAGCAACTCACTGGATGGTAAAGATGTTCAAGAAGTTATTTGGCGCGAAGAAGTCCGCGCCGGCAGCACCCTACGCAAAGCCGGAACTCACCACGGTATACGACATGCTGTTCTGCGACGACCTGGCGCAGAACAGCGCCGCCATGTTCGGCGATGCGCCGGACGAGCGCGTGCTGCAGGCCATCGTCGCGGACGCCGATGAAGAAAGCCGCGTGCGCCTGCTGGCCGCGCTCTGGCTGCGCAGCCACGGCCACGCGCTGCCGTCCGGCGAAGTGCTGGGCGTGGTGGTGGAAGTGCCGCTGGAAGGCAGCCTGGATACCCTGGCCGCGTATGCCGACGGGCGCGTGCGCTACATCAACCACACCGGCCGCATTGCCGTCTTCGAAGGGGCGCCGGAAGCGGTGGCGCAGCAGGCCAGGCTGCTGGCCGCGGCCGGCATTCCAGCTGCCGCCAAGGCGTCCTCCGTGGCGCAGCGCAGCGCGCCGCCAACGCCCGGCACGGTGCGCTTCAGCTACCTGTCCACCGCGGGCCTGCGCGTGCGCGAAGGCGGCTTCGGCGACATAGCACGCGACCCGCTGGCCGCGCCGGTGCTGGAACATGCACAGAAACTGCTGGACCTGATCGTTACGCAGGCGAGCGAGTAGCAAGCGGCTCGGGTGCGCCCTGCACCCGGCCCACCCACCACACGGCAAACAGCGTGCCGCAGCTTGCCAGCAGTCCGTTGTTGCCGTAGCCGGTGATGTGCCCTGCCGCGTCGGTGTGGATCAGCAGCCCGCCCAGCAAGGCGCCCAGTCCCGTGCCCACCTGCTGCAGCGCGGCGTTCGCGCTGAGGAAGGCGCCGCGCTTGTGCGGCGCCGGAATGGTGGTCAGCAGCGCCTGCAGCGGCACCGTGCGGCCGGACAGCGACACCATGAAGAAGGGGAAGAAGGCCATCAGCGCCAGCAAGGGCCACTGCGGCAGGTGCGTTACCGTCAGGATGGGCAGCGTGGAAAACAGCGCCACGCAGCGGAACACGCGGTGCTTGCCGGCGCGGTCCGACCAGACCCCGATCAGGCGTGAACTGAACAGCGTGGCCAGGCCGCCGCACATGTACACCCAGCTCACGTTGGCCGGCGAAACGCCCAGGTTCCCCACCAGTACCGGCGATATGAAGGGAATCACCAGCATCCCGCTCAGCATCGTCACAAAGCTCAGCAGGAAGGCGCGCAGGTGGGCGCCCACCGTGAACAGGCCGGCCAGTTCCGGCAGCACGCGCGACAGCGGCGTGGCGCTGCCGATATGTTCGCTCAGCGACGGCAACAGGCGCATGCCGGCGAACCAGATCACCATCGAGAACACCACCAGCAGGTAGAACGGCATCTGCCAGCCGAAGTGCGCGCCCAGCATCACGCCCAGCGGCACGCCGGCAATGGCCGCCATGCTGAAGGACATCATCACGATGCCGGTCGCCTCGCCGCGCCGCTGCTGCGGAATCACGTCGCCGATGATGGACATCACGATTGCGCCCAGCACGCCGCCGGTCATGCCGGCAAAGGCGCGCGACAGCACCAGCAGGTGGAAGTCCGGCGCCAGCGCGCAGGCCAGGTTGGACAGGTTAAAGAACAGGAACACCGTCAGCAGCATGCGCTTGCGGTCGAAGCGGTCGATATAGGTGGCCGCCAGCAGGCCGGACAGGCCGGCGCACCAGGCATAGGCCGACACCGCGCCCGAGACCCGGGCCGCGCTGGCGTCGAAGGCCTGCATCAGCTGCGGGGCGAGGGGCATCATCACCATGAAGTCCATGATGACGGTGAACTGCGTGAGCGCCAGCAGCCAGAGGACGGCGCGCTCGCGCCTGGGGGCTAAGGTTGTGGTCATTGTTGTGTCAGCTCGGCGGCGCGGCTTATGGCAGCTGGTTGATCTCGTCGGTCGCCCGTTTCAGGATAGCGCTGATCTGCGCGATCCGCTCGCGCGACGCCGCCGTATCGCGGGCACGCTGATGCACGGCCTCCTTCAGCACATGCATCAGCATGCGGATATCGCCGCCGCCCTCGCCCGCCTCGGACAGGCGCGACACGAAAGCATCGACCATCTGCCGGTTCCCGTCCAGGAAAGCCTGGCCCTCGGGCGTGATGGTATGCAGCTTCTTGTTGCCATCCATCGACACGGAGACGTGGCCCATGTCGAGCAGCATGGACAGCAGCGGATAGATGGCGCCCGGGCTGGGCGTGTAGCCGCCGCCGGCGCGCTGCTCCAGCTCCTTGATGATGTCGTAGCCGTGGCGCGGCTTCTCGGCAATCAGCTGCAGCACCACGTAGCGCATGGCGCCGCCGTCGAACATTTTCGGCCCGCGCCCGCCGCCGCCGCGATGGCCGTGCTGGCCATGCATATGCGGCATGTGCGGGTGGTGATGGTGGCCGCGGAAGAATTTGAACATGGTGAATCCTTAAGATATATCGCAATAAGATATATCGTAAACTATTCCAGCAAAAATTCAAGGCCGTTTTTTGATATCAGAAAGTTATGATGAAGCGCGCCCCCGGTCCTGCCGCCTTGGCGTAGCGCACCATGCCGCCGTTGGCATGCACCAGGTGGCGCACCATGGCCAGGCCAATGCCGCGCCCCTGTTTTTTCGAGGAAAAGAAAGGTGTAAAGATGTGCGGCGCCATCTCGTCCGGCACGCCGGGCCCGTTGTCCGCCACCTCGATGCGCAGGCGCCCGCCCCTCCCCAGGCGTGCGCTGACCTGCAATTGCGGCTGCGCCGTGGCGGCCGTCGCTTCGGCCGCGTTCTTGAACAGATTGATCAGCGCCTGTTCCAGCTGGCCCGGATCGGCCATCAGCTCCAGCGGCGCCGGCTCCACGGTAAATTCGGCCCGGCCGCCGCGCGCCTGCCACTGCGGCGCCATCAGCATGGACAGGCGGGCGAACAGCTCGCGCAGCGGCACCGCTTCCGGCTGGGCCGGCGGCACGCTGGACAGGCTGCGATAGCTGGCCACGAAATCCACCAGGCTGGCCGCGCGGCGCGCGATCGCGTCCAGCGCCGTGCCCAGGTCGGCGCCCACATCCTGCGGCAGTTCCGCATTCGCCTCGGCCAGCAGGTCGCGCGCGGTGTGCGACAGCGAGGCCACCGGCGTCAGGGAATTCATGATTTCATGCGTCAGCACCTGCACCAGCTGGCGCCAGGCGTTCAGGGCCTCAGCCTCGAGCTGGCTCTCGACCGGCATCAGGGCAGCCAGGCGCTGCCCCTCGCCGTGCACGGTCAGCGCAGTGACGGCCGCCAGTGCGCGCTCCGGGCCGCGCTCGGTGGCGTAGCTCACCAGCGCCCGGCTGTCGGAAGGCTGGCCCGCCAGCATTTGCCGGATCTCGGCCGGATCGCTGGCGCGGCCCGGCGCCAGCAGCCGCCGGGCACTGGCATTCAACGGCGCCACTGCGCCCTCCCCGTTCAGATGCGCAATGCCGAACAGCGCGATCGGCGCATGCTCCAGGCGCGCTTCCAGCAGGCGCGCCGCATCCAGCAGGGCGCGCCGGTCGGGCGTCAGCTCCGGCGCAAGGCCCGGGGTTGCCGGCGGCGCCAGGCCCTGCCCTTCGCTGCCGCGCAGCGCCGGCGCCGCGGCGGGCAGACGCTGAAGCCGCCACGCGAACGGCAGCGCAGCAAAGACGCACAGCGCCAGCAGGCGCGGCGAACCGGCGGTGGCGGCAGCGCTCGCGGCAGCGGAAAGGCCCATCAGCGCCGCGATGCAGCCGCCTGCCAGCAGCCGGCGCCGGTCAAATGCCATGCTTGCCCAGCTTGCGGTAAAGCGCCGCGCGGCTCACGCCCAGCGCGCGCGCCGTGTGGCTGATGTTGCCGTTGTTGGCCGCCAGTGCGGCAGCAATGGCATCGCGTTCCAGTTCGCTCAGGGTCATCTCGTCGCCGGCCGCAAGCGCCAGCGGCGCCGCTTCGGCGGCCGCAGCGCCGCCGGCCTGCAAGCCGAAGTCCGCCAGTCCGTATTCCATGCCGGCGCCGAGGATCACGGCGCGCTCGCAGGCGTGGCGCAGCGCGCGCACATTGCCCGGCCATGCATAGGCATGCAGCCAGTCCAGCGCGGCGGCGTCCAGCAGGCGCGCCGGACGCTGGTACTGCAGCTCGTACAGATCCAGGTAGTGGCGCAGCAGGCCGGGGATATCCTCGCGCCGCTCGCGCAGCGGCGGCACGCGGATCACGATGGTGTTCAGGCGGAACAGCAGGTCGGGCCGGAACACGGCCGGATCGAACAGCTTCACCTCATCCAGGTTGGTGGCGCTGACGATGCGCACGTCGATCGCGTCCGGCCGGTCGGCGCCTATCGGCGTGACTTCGCGCCGCTCCAGCACCGTCAGCAGCTTGGCCTGGGCGGCCAGCGGCATATTGCCGATCTCGTCGAGGAACAGCGAGCCGCCGCGCGCTGCCTGGAAGCGCCCGGCGCGGTCGGCTTTGGCGTCGGTGAAGGAACCCTTGCGGTGGCCGAACAATTCGCTCTCGAAGGTCGATTCCGGCAAGGCGCCCATGTCCACCGCAAGAAAGGTGGCGGCAGCGCGGCGCGAGCACAGGTGGATGGCGCGCGCCACCAGCTCCTTGCCCACGCCATTCTCGCCCAGCACCATCACGTTGGCGTCGGTCGGTCCCACGCTGGCAATCATTGCCTTCACGCTGCGCATGGCTGGCGAGCCGCCCATCAGCGCGGCCGTGGTGTCCGAGCCCGGCGCCCGCGCGGCGCGGCGCGCCAGTGCCGCGTCCACGGCGGCCAGCAGGCGCTCGTTGTCCCAGGCCTTGGTAATGAAATCGCAGGCGCCGCGCTTCAGCGCGTCCACCGCCAGCGGCACATCGGCATAGGCGGTCAGCGCGATCACGGCCGGCGGCTGCGGCTGCACGCGCAGCAGGTCCAGCAGCGCCAGGCCTTCCGCGCCATCGTTGCGGCCGGGCGTGAAATTCAGGTCCAGCAGCACCAGGTCCGGCATGCCCTGCTGCAGATAGCGCGGCAGCTGTGCCGGGTCGTTCAGCGTGGCCACCTTGCCGTAGCGGCGGCGCAGCAGCAGTTGCGCGGCGCAGGCGACATCGGGGTCGTCGTCGAGGATCAGGATGTGTGCTGTAGGGTCGGCCATGTGGCGCATTCTAGCAGCACACATTGCGGCCGCGGACAGGTTTTCGCACTGTCCGGAATCGAACACCGGGCACTGTTCAATAACGGACAAACATCCCTGCGCGGCAGGCGCAAACGCGCGCGCACGGCCATTGGCACGGCATTTGCAATGAAGGCCTGCATGAACACACCACAAGCCAAACCCGTTACCGGCGCCGCCATGGATGCCATCGTTCCCCGGCGGCGCGGAAAATCCCTGATCACTGCCGCCGCCGCAGCAGCCCTGATCGCTGCAGCCGCTGGCGTGCTATGGCACTGGATGCCGCGCGGCCTGCAGGTGTCCGCCTCGGAACTGCGCACCGCCAGCGTGGAACAAGGCGTCTTCCACGACGACATCCTGGTGCGCGCCAACGCCGAACCATTGAGCTCCGTAATCCTGGACTCGGTGGAATCCGGCCGCGTCGAGGAAGTGTATGCACGCGACGGCGACCGCGTGCAGCAAGGCCAGCTCCTGTTCCGCATCTCGAATCCGCAGCGCAACCTGGAGCTGCTGGCGCGCCAGACCGAATATGCCCAGCAGATTTCCAACCTCTCCAACCTGCGCGTGGCGCAGGAAGCCAGCCGCAGCGAACGGCAGCGCCGCATCGACGACCTGGCCTTCCAGCTGGAACAGGCGCGCAAGCTGCATGCACGCAATGTGCGGCTGGCGGCGCAGGGTTTCCTTTCCGCTGCGGCACTGGAGGAATCGCAGGACAAGGTGGAGCGCCAGCAGAACGCCGTGCGGCAGGCGCAGGACAGCGACGGCACCGAAGCGCGCGTGCGCGAACACGCCTTGTCCGAGTTGCAGAATGCGCTCGACGGCCTGAAGTCCGGCCTGAAACTGGTCAGCGCCACGGTTGATGCGCTGGCCGTGCGTGCCCCCACGGCCGGCCGCCTGACCGACTTTCGTCTACAGGTTGGCGAGTCGATCAGCACCGGCAAGCATGTGGGCCGCATCGACGATCCCGAACACTTCAAGCTCACGGCGGAACTGGACGAGTTCTATCTGAAGCGCATCGCCATCGGCCTGCAGGGTGCAGTGCAGCAGGACGGCCGCAGCTTCCCTGTCCGCGTTGCCGCTGCCTATCCGCAGATCAGGGAAGGCCGCTTCACAGTGGAACTTGTCTTCAGCGGCGCGGCGCCGGAAAAGCTCAGTCCCGGCCAGAGCCTGGATACGCGCATCACGCTGGGCCAGCCCGCACCCGCCCTGCTGCTGCCGAACGGCGCCTTCCTCAACGACAGCGGCGGCGCCTGGGTCTTTGTCATGGCGCCGGACGGCGCAACGGCCGAACGGCGCGAGATCCGCATCGGCCGCCGCAACAACAGCCGCATCGAAGTAGCCGGCGGCCTGGCTGCCGGCGAGCGCGTCATCGTGTCCGCGTATGCGCCCTACGGCAAATCCCTCAAGCTGCAAATTTCCAAGTAAGCTCACCATCCAACACAAGGAGAACCCATGCTCAAGCTCTCGGGCATCAGCAAGATCCACCAGGCAGGCGAAGTGCAGACCACGGCGCTGGACCGCATCGACCTCGACATCGACGCCGGCGAATACGTGGCCATCACCGGCCCGTCCGGCTGCGGCAAGTCCACGCTGCTCAGCATCCTCGGCCTGCTCGATGTGCCGAGCAAAGGCGAATACTGGTTCGAAGGACAGAACGTTACCGGCTGGAGCGAGGCCAAGCTGAGCGCACTGCGGCGCGGCCGCATCGGCTTCATCTTCCAGAGCTTTAACCTGATCGAGGAACTGAGCGTATTCGAGAACGTCGAACTGGCGCTCGAATACACGGCCATGCCGGCGCGCGAACGCCAGGCGAAAGTAACGGCCATGCTGCAGAAGCTGGGCGTGCAGCACCGCGCCGGCCACCGTCCATCGCAACTGTCCGGCGGCCAGCAGCAGCGGGTGGCCATTGCGCGTGCGCTGGTGGCCGGTCCCGCCGTGCTGCTGGCCGACGAACCGACCGGCAACCTGGACACCGCCCACGGCGACGAAGTGATGCGCCTGCTGCGCAACATCAACGCCGAAGGCACCACCGTGGTCATGGTCACGCACTCTCCCGCGCACGCCGCCCAGGCTTCGCGCACCCTGAACCTGCTGGATGGACGCATCATGGTCGATGCGCTGCGTGCGGCATGAGGCTGCGCGATTTCCGTATCGGCTGGCGCCTGCTGCTGCAGGAGCGCGCCTACTCGGCCGTCACCATCTTCGGCCTGGCGGCGGGCCTGGCCGCCTGCTTCCTGCTGCTGGCCTATGTGCGCCTCAGCTACAGCTACGACAGCCATGTGCCGCAGGCGGAACGCGTGTTCATGGTCAAGACGCGCATCAATTCGCCTTCCGTCGCCGGCTGGTATGAAAATTCGCCGCTGCCGCTGCTGCAAGCGGCCGAGCGCAGCGGACTGGCGGACGCCGCCGGCGTCGTGCTGCGCGGCGACGTCACCCTGCGCCAGGGCGCCAGCATGAGCCTGATCGACTTCATGCTGTTCAGTCCTGGCATGCCGCGCGTGCTGGACCTGCGCGCACTGCATGGCGACCTAGCCGCCACCCTGCTGCGGCCGGATGCGGTTGCCCTGACCGAGTCGAAAGCGCGCCAGCTGTTCGGCAGTGCCGCCGCCGCCATCGGCAAGCCGCTGACGCTTGAACAGATCGCCTTCCAGGTGACGGCGGTGGTGCCCGATCCGCCCGCCGCCTCCAGCCTGCAATACAGCGCCCTGGCCGGCATCGCCAGCCACCTGGTGCCGGACAAGCAGCGCAGGGCATGGGAGCGCAGCTGGGGCGGCATCGTCACGCGCCTGTATGTGCGCCTGGCGCCCGGCATCAGCGAACAGGCCATGCAGGAAACCCTGCAGGATGCGCTGGACCACTCGCCGCTGGCCAGCGAAATGCCGGCCGCCATGCGGGACAGCCTGCAAGGCATGAAATTCATGGAGTTCGGCATGACTCCGCTGCGCGGCTGGTACTTCGATGCCGACCTCGCCGCCAAGGACAGCGACGGCAAGCACGGCAACCGCGCCCAGGTACTGGGCGTGGCCGCCATCGCGCTGCTGATCCTGCTGCTGGCCGCGATCAACTACGTCAACCTGGCCACGGTGCGCGTGATGCGGCGGCGTGCCGAAATCGCCCTGCGCAAGCTGCTGGGCGCGGGGCCGGCGCGCGTGGCCGGCCTGCTGCTGGCCGAGTCGATGCTGGCGGCGCTGCTGGCAACGCTGGCCGGACTGCTGCTGGCCTGGCTGCTGCTGCCCGCCTGCAGCCTGCTGCTGAACCGCCCCCTGGCCGCCGCCATCGGGCCAGGCACGATACTGGCGGCCCTGGCCATCGGCGCCGCCACCGGCCTGCTGGCCGGCCTGTACCCGGCCTGGGTCGCGCTGCATGTGCGGCCGGCGCACGCCATGGCCGGACGCGGCGGACAGGAAACCCACGGCACGGCATGGCTGCGCCGCTGCGTGAGCGTGCTGCAAATGGCGGCTGCCATGGCCCTCAGCGCGACCACGCTGGCCGTGGCCTGGCAGACCCACTATGCCAGCCAGTCGCAGCCGGGCTTCGATCCGCGTCCGCTGCTGGTGCTCGAATTGCCGGTGAACTTCATCGAAGGCAAAGCGCCGCGCCAGTTGCGCGATGCGCTGCTGCGCCTGCCGGGCGTGGAAGGCGTATCCACCATGCCGGCGCCGGCCGGACGTTTCTACCTCGGCCTGAACAACCCGGTGCAGCGCAGCGACGGACGTTCGGTCACGATGCAGGAACGTTCCGTATCGCCCAACTTCTTCCAGGTGTACGGCGTGCAGCCGCTGGCGGGCCGCCTGTTCGATCCGCAGCGCGAACAGGAAAACAACGAAACTTCCGTCATGCTGAACGCGGCGGCTGCCCGTGCGCTGGGCTTCGCCACGCCGCAGGAAGCCGTGGGCCAGACGCTGCAGATCACCAGCCACAGGAGCGGCACGACGGCGCAGCCGCTGGTGGTCGGCGTCGTCCCGGACTTGCGCTATCAGTCGCTGCGCGAACAGGCCACGCCCATCATCTACCGCAACAGCCTGTATGCACAGTACCTGACGGTGCGCTACAAGGGCGACATGGCGGTGCTGGAACGCCAAGCGGAAGCCCTGCTGCGCCAGTATTTCCCGGACAACCTGGCGGAAATCCACCGTGCCGGCAGCTACATCTCGGCGAACTATGCCGACGATAGGCGCATGGCCGGGATGCTGGCTGCCGCCAGCGTCATTGCCCTGCTGCTGGCCGTGTTCGGCATTTACGTGCTGTCGGCCTACAGCGTGCAGCGCCGGTCGCGCGAAATCGTGCTGCGCAAGCTGCATGGCGCCAGCGGCGGCGCCATCGCGCGCCTGCTGGGCAAGGAATTTGGATGGATGCTGGGCGCGGCCGCCCTGATTGCCCTGCCGCCGGCGGCGCTGGCCATCCAGCGCTACCTGGCGCCGTTCGCGGAGCAGGCGCCCATCGGCGGCTGGACGCTGCTGGCGGCCGTGGCCGCCGTGGTGGTGGTTGCGCTCAGCGCCACCGTGCGCCATACGCTGGCGGCGATGCGCCTGCCGCCAGCGCTGGCCTTGCGCAGCTGATATGAGCTGTGCCGCTGCGGCGGCGCAGCCGCCGGTTACCGGGGCTCCGGTTGCGCGCCCCGGTGGGCGGGTTCAGTTGTCGAGGTGGGAGATCAGCAGCTTGCGGCTTTCCTGCACCACGCCGTTGTGCTTACGCTCCAGCACCAGCCCCGCATTCTGCTCGTCAAGCGAAATGCCGACCGACAGGATATCGATCAGCAGCAGTTGCAGGATGCGCGAGATCATGGACAGGAAAGTCGAGCTGTCCTCGGTATGGTCCACCGTCAGGCACACCGAAGCCTTCTTCGCCAGCGGCGACTGGCTGCTGGTGATGGCGATCACGTCGGCGCCGGCCGCGCGTGCCGCATCGACCGCCTGCAGCAGCTCCGGCAGCTTGCCCGAATTGGAAATCGCGATCACCACATCGCCCGGGCTGAGCAGCTCGGCGGCCAGCGTGAACAGGTGCGAATCGCCGTACATGCCGGTCGGGATGCGGAAGCGGAAGAACTTGTGCTGGCCGTCCAGCGCCACCACGCGCGAATTGCCCATCGCGTAGAACTCCACCTTCTTCGCCTTGGCCAGCAAGGCGATGGCGCGGTCCAGCGAGCGCACGTCCAGCTGGTCGCGGAACTTCAGGATGGCGGACACGGTATTGTCGATCACCTTCGCGCTCAGGTCGTGCGTGCTGTCGGACACCCGCACCTGGCTGTGGCGCACCGGGATCGCGCCCGTCAGCGACGAGGCGAATTTCAGCTTGAAGTCGGCCAGGCCCTGGAAGCCCAGCGAGCGGCAGAAGCGGATCACGGTCGGCTGGCTGACATCGGCCAGGCGCGCGATATCGGCAATCGGCTCGTTCAGCACCAGGCGCGGCTGCTCGATCACCAGCTGCGCCACGCGCTGCTCGGCCGGCGTCAGCTCGTTCTGCATCTGCTGCACGCGGTCCATCAGCGTGTTGGCGCCGGTACGGCCGCGCAGGTGTTCGCTCAGGATGGTGGCCACGCCGTAGAAGGCCGGATTCGGCGTGGTGATCACATAGGTCGGGATATCCGCCAGATAGGACGAGAACCGCCCCTTCGCCTCGAAGCGCGAGCGGAAAGGCGAAGACCTGAACCACTCGCCCATGCGCGGCACGATGCCGCCGCCGATAAAGATGCCGCCGAAGGAGCCCAGCGTCACCGCCAGATTGGCGGCCGCGCCGCCCAGCATGGCGGAGAAGCATTCCAGCACCTCGGTGCACAGCGGATCGCTATCCTTCAGGGCGCCGGCAATGATCTGCTGCGAGGTCAGGTCGCGCACACTCAGGCCGTTGCGGCGCGCCAGGGCGCGGTAGATGATTTCCATGCCCGGGCCGGAAATCAGGCGCTCGTTCGAGACGTGCGGCCAGGTCTGCCATGCATACTGCAGGATCGCGTATTCGCGTTCGTCGGCCGGCGCGAAGTTGGTGTGGCCGCCCTCCGAGCCCAGGGTCACGTAGCCGTCCACGGTCGGGATCACGCCGGAGCAGCCCAGACCGGTGCCCGGACCCAGCACGCCGATCACCGACTGCTGCGCCGGCGCGCCGCCGCCCACCTGCATCAGGTCATCCGACTTGAAGCCGGGGATGGCCATCGCCAGCGCGGTAAAGTCGTTCACCACCAGCAGCGTGTGCAGGCCCAGTTCGCGCCGCACCTCGTCGGTCGAGAATTGCCAGTCGCGGTTGGTCATGCGGATGTAATCGCCATGCACCGGATTGGCCAGCGCCAGCGCGCCGTGATTCAGGTTGATGTCGCCATGATCGGCAAGATAGCTGCGCAGCAGCGGCACGATGCCCGTGAAGTCGTCGCACTGCAGCACGCGCACGGCCTTGAATTCGCCGGGACCGGTTTGCAGCGCAAGGCGGGCATGGGTGGCGCCAATATCCCCCAGCAGGCGGGGGCCGTCGGCAAAGGCGCCGCGCGTCGTTTTGGAGTCTGCCTCTACTTGTTTCATGGTCTCTTATATTTCTTGAGTTTTCTTCAACAACGGCCGCAAGGATACCCGAAAAAACAAACCCCGTGCAGTGACGGGGTTGTGTTTTTACGGCGCGTAACCGAACCAGGCGCCGAAGGCCGGCAGGGTCACCTGCCCGGCCACCACCTCGCCCGGCAGCCCCGGCTGCGCCAGCTTCTGCGCCCCCTGCGCCTGCGGCAGCGCGAAGCTGACCGGCTGCGCGCCGAGGTTGAAGCAGGCCAGCACGCTGCGTTCCCCCTCCAGGCTGCGCTCCAGCGCCAGCACCGGTTCCGGCACATCGAAGAAGCGGATATCGCCGCGCGTCAGCTGCGGCATGGTCTTGCGCCAGGCGATCATGCGGCGCGCGAAGTTCAGCGGCGAGGCAGCATCGTTCTCCTGCGAGGACGCAGCAACCGCCTTGTGCTGCGCGGCCACCGGCAGCCACGGGGTGCCGGTCGTGAAGCCGCCATGCTCGCCCTGGGTCCAGGCGATAGGCGTGCGGCAGCCGTCGCGGCCCTTGAACTCCGGCCAGAAAGTCTTGCCGTACGGGTCCTGGATCAGTTCATACGGCACATCCGCCTCGCTGAAGGCCAGCTCGTCGCCCTGGTACAGGCAAGGCGTGCCGCGCAGCGAGAGCTGCATGGCCAGCACCATCTTGGCAAATGCCGCCGGATTGGACTGGCCCTCCCAGCGCGTGACCACGCGCGCCACATCGTGATTGCCGACCGACCAGGAACCCCAGCCACCCTTTACGCGGGCGCCGAAATCCTCCACCTGCTTGCGGATATGCGCAGCGGTATGCACGGCGGTCAGCAGATTGAAGCTGTAGGCCAGGTGCAGCTTGTCGCCGCCCTCGGTGTATTCGGCCATCACGGCCAGCGAATCGTCGGCGCCCACTTCGCCGATGGCGATGGCGCCGTACTCATTCAGCAGCTTGCGCAGCTCGACGAGGAAGGCCACGTTCTCGGGCTGGGTCTTGTCATGGATGTGGGCCTGCATGCCGTAGGGGTTCACGTCGCTGACGGTGGACGTGTCGCGCACCAGCGCCGGCGGATTGCTCTTCAGCGAACGGTCATGGAAGTGGAAATTGCAGGCATCCAAGCGCACGCCGTCCACGCCGCGCTCCAGCCAGAAGCGCAGCGCATCGATATGCGCCTGCTGCACTTCCGGGTTGTGGAAGTTCAGGTCCGGCTGGCTGACCAGGAAGTTGTGCAGGTAATACTGCTTGCGGCGCGAATCCCACTGCCAGGACGAACCGCCGAACACGGCCAGCCAGTTATTCGGCGGATTGCCGTCCGGCAGAGGGTCGGCCCACACATACCAGTCGGCTTTCGGATTATCGCGCGAGGAGCGGCTCTCCCTGAACCACGGATGGTCTTCGGAAGTATGCGACATCACCTGGTCGATCATGATCTTCAGGCCCAGGCTGTGCGCCTTGGCGATCAGCACATCGAAATCGGCCAGGGTGCCGAACAGCGGATCGACATCGCAGTAATCGGCAACGTCGTAGCCGAAATCGCGCATCGGCGACTTGAAGAAAGGCGAGATCCAGACGATGTCCACACCCAGCTTCGCGATGTACTCCAGGCGCGCGGTAATGCCGGGCAGGTCGCCCACGCCGTCGCCGTTGCTATCCTGATAGCTGCGCGGATATACCTGATAGATGATCGCTTCTTTCCACCACTCTTTGTTCATGTCGCATCCTCAAAACATCATGTAGATAATATACATCAAGTTCGGCATGACTTCAATGCAAGCATTTCCTTATTTTTCAATGACTTAGGATTTTTGACGTAGTCAAACTACAGCAATTCACAAAGCCGTGTTGCCAATCCAGCTGGCATCGCATAGCATCGCGGCCATTACTTGAAAGCGCGGAGACTACATGTCACAAAATGACTTGCAGCAGGGAAACGGGCCGCTACCGCGGCAGATCCCTTACATCATCACGAACGAAGCCTGCGAGCGCTTCAGTTTTTACGGGATGCGCAACATCCTGACGCCGTTCCTGATCAGCACCCTGCTGCTGTTCCTGCCGCAACCGGAGCGCGTCAGCGAAGCCAAGCACATCTTCCACACCTTCGTGATTGGCGTGTATTTCTTCCCGCTGCTGGGCGGCTTTCTGGCCGACCGCTTCTTCGGCAAGTACAACACCGTCTTCTGGTTCTCGCTGATCTACTGCGCGGGGCACGCCTGCCTGGCGATCTTCGAGCACAATCTTGAAGGCTTCTATTTCGGCCTGTTCCTGATTGCCTTCGGCTCGGGCGGCATCAAGCCGCTGGTGGCGTCGTTTGTCGGCGACCAGTTCGACCAGAGCAACAAGAACCGCGCGAAGGTGGTGTTCGACGCCTTCTACTGGTCGATCAACTTCGGCTCCTTCTTCGCTTCGCTGCTGATGCCGATCTTCCTGCGCGATTACGGCGCGGCGGTTGCCTTCGGCATTCCGGGCATCCTGATGTTCATCGCCACGCTGGTGTTCTGGCTGGGGCGCGGCAAATACGTGCACGTGCCGCCGGCGGCGCCGAATCCGGATTCGTTCACGCGCGTCGCCAGGACCGCGCTGATGAGCGCCGCGCCGGGCCAGTCGCGTCCCGGCCTGAACATCGCATTGCTGGGCGTGCTGGGCGCACTGGCTTCGCTGGCGATGACGCCGAAGTGGGGCTTCGTGATTTCGGCCTGCACGGCGCTGGTGCTGCTGCTGGCGTTTGGCGGCTGGGGCACGTCGCTGCAGCTGGAACGTGCGCGCGGCAGGCATGCCGATGAAGCGGTGGACGGCGTGCGCGCGGTGCTGCGCATTTTCATCGTGTTTGCGCTGGTGACGCCGTTCTGGTCGCTGTTCGACCAGAAGGCATCGACCTGGATCGTGCAGGCGAACGATATGGTGCACCCGACGTACGAAATCCTCGGCTACTCGTTCAGCTTCGTGCCGGCGCAGATGCAGGCGCTGAATCCGCTGCTGGTGATGCTGCTGATCCCGTTCAACAACTTCGCGCTGCTGCCGATCCTGCGCGCGGTGGGCATCGAGCCGACGGCGCTGCGCCGCATGGGCGCGGGGATTTTCTTCTCGGCCTTGTCGTGGCTGGTGATCGGCACGATCCAGGTGGTGATGGATGGCGGCACGCCGGTGTCGATGGCGTGGCAGATCCTGCCGTATGCGCTGCTGACGTTTGGCGAGGTGCTGGTGTCGGCGACGGGACTGGAGTTCGCGTATTCGCAGGCGCCTGCTTCGATGAAGGGGACGATCATGTCGCTGTGGTATCTGGCGGTCACGGTCGGCAATCTGTGGGTGCTGATTCTGAATTCGAGCGTGAAGAATGAAGCGGTATCGGCGTATATCGCCAGCACGGGCTTCTCGGTGATGGCGTTCCAGATGTACTTCTTCGCCTGCTTCGCCGCCTTGGCCGCCGCCGTCTTCGCCTGGTACGCCCTGCGCTACCGCATGGTCGACAACTACCGCGCCGACCCCGAACCGACCGCCTGCTACGGCGCCCCGCCCCAGTCCGCCCAAAAAGCCTGACCCCCACCCTGGGGTCAGATCCGACATTCGGACACGACCTCAGCGGCAATTCTCCTGGGAGCGCGCATGTTTTTCAGCGTGCGCGCCTCATCCTTAGTGCCTCAAAAATGCCGCCTGGATAGGCCTCTCATAGGAGAAAAGCGGCTGAGCTCGTGTCCGAATGTCGGATCTGACCCCACGGGGTTGTGGCGGGATTGCCATACAGAAACGTTGCGATACACCGGAAATGGTACGATACACATCGAGTCTTGAACTAGTTTCATCCAGCGCTTAGGCTGGATCAATGAATACGCCGTACCAAGAACTTGAACTCGTCCTCGTCGATAAGCTGCCCTTCAAGGAACTCAAAACGTTCCGCGAGGATGCAGGCTGGCAAGCCAGCACTTCACCCAGGAAGCTAACTCCCGGTAAGGTCCTGTGGGCCACCGTCAATGCAGGCGGACGCCGCATCGCCATCGCCCGCCTCGAACTCGCAGCGCCGGAATTCTGCTACGTGTCCGACTTCATCGTGCAAAGCAAATACCGCAAGCACGGCGTCGGCACCTGGCTGCTGCAACGCGTGGAACAGCACTGCCTCAAGCACGGCATCAAACGCCTCGTGCTTGAACCCGAAAACGGCACCCGCAACTTCTACCAGGCGCGCCACTTCACCGACGATCCCCTCCTGCCGCACTTCATGAAGAAGGAAATCTCGCCCCTGCTGCGACGCACCTTCACACCGCATTCGTAGTATTGCTACACCAGTTCGGGTACCATAGCCGCATTCGCTGCCAGACAATAAGTGCGGCATGTACTCAAACTACGGAGACTTGGATGGTAAGCACTCGTGATGCGCGACGCCGCGCAGCTGGGATTTCGCTCACTTTGATGACCTTGGCGGCGCTCGGCGCTGCGAATTCTGCCGCGGCGCCCACGGCGCCCTCTTCCGCCGCACCCACGCTGGCCAGCTGCGAAGGCCCGCATGAAACGGCCTTCGGCCAGCCGAACACCTTCGACGCACGCGGCGTGTGGCTCGATCGCCAGCACATCAAATGGCCCGGCATGGCCGCCGCCGATGGCCAGTTCAAACTGTACTACGCTTCGTCCGCCGCCATCGTTGCCGCGCCGGGCGCCAAGGTGGCCGGCGCTGAAGGCGCACTCATGCTGGACGCAGCAGCAACCGCCGGCCAGCTGCCTGCCGCACTGGCCCAGCGCTTCCGCTATCTCGGCGACGGCGCCACGCTGAACGTTCGCGCCGCCGATGCCCCACAGCTGCCAATCCTGCTGAACCGCCAGCTGGTACTGGTCGCAGAAAATGCCGACGGCACCGTGCGCGATGCAACCACCCTGCAAAACGCCGCCCTGCTCGACGACCTGTACGCCGACGCCGAACACGCCGCCGACCTCGGCGCAACCGTCAACAAAGACGGCGCAAGCTTCAAGCTGTGGGCGCCTACCGCGCAGCGCGTCGCCGTCTGCACCTTCGATACCGGCAGCAGCAAGGCCAGAGCCATCACCCCGATGAAGCTCGATGCCCGCACCGGCATCTGGTCCGCCAGCGCGGGCAGCGGCAGATACTACAAGTACGTGCTGGACGTGGTCGCCACCCGTGCCGGCCTGGTGCGCAACCTCGTCACCGATCCCTACTCGGTCAGCCTGAACACGGACTCCCAGCGCAGCTACATCGCCGACCTTGCCGATCCGCGCCTGGCGCCAGCGGGCTGGCAGGCCGATACGCAGCCGCAAACAGTCAAGACGCCGCAGGACATGTCGATCTACGAACTGCATGTACGCGACTTTTCCATCAATGACCTGAGCGTGAGCCGCATCAATCGCGGCAAATATACGGCCTTCCACGAGAAAGGCTCGAACGGCATGAAGCACCTGAGCGCCCTGGCTCGCTCCGGCATGACCGACGTGCACCTGCTGCCCGTGTATGACCTCGGCAGCGTGCCCGAAAAAGGCTGCGCCGTGCCGCGCCCAAGCGGTGCGCCGGACAGCGACCAGCAGCAGCTCGCCGTCACGCAATCCCAGCTGACCGACTGCTACAACTGGGGCTACGATCCGTGGCACTACAGCGCGCCCGAAGGCAGCTACAGCACCGATCCGGAAGACGGCGCGCGCCGCATCATCGAGTTCCGCGAGATGGTCATGGCGCTGCACAAGACCGGCCTGCGCGTCGGCATGGACGTGGTCTATAACCACACCTACCGCGCCGGCCAGCACGGGAAGTCGGTCCTGGACCGCATCGTGCCCGGCTATTACCATCGCCTGAATCTGAAGGGCGAGATCGAACAGTCCACCTGCTGCTTCAACACGGCGACCGAGAATCGCATGATGGCCAAGCTGATGATCGATTCGGCGGAGCTGTGGACGAGGTATTACCACATCGATTCCTTCCGCTTCGACCTGATGGGCCACCAGCCGCGCGCGGCGATGGAGGCATTGCAGGCGCGCGTCAACCAGGCGGCCGGACATCCGGTGCAGCTGATCGGCGAAGGCTGGAACTTCGGCGAGGTGGCGGACGGCGCCCGCTTCGTACAGGCGTCGCAGCTGTCGCTGAACGGCAGCGGCATCGGCACTTTCAGCGACCGCGGACGCGATGCGGTGCGCGGTGGCGGCGCGGGCGATTCGGGCCAGCAGATGATCTCGCAGCAGGGCTATATCAATGGCCTCTCTTACGATCCGAACGCCGGCGCCGGCCTGCGCCTGATCGCCGATCTGCTGAAGACGGCGGACATGATCCGCGTCGGCCTGGCCGGGTCGATCCGCAGCTATCCAATGGTGACCTATACCGGCGAAACCAGGGCGCTGCAGGATATTCCTTACGGCGGCAGCCAGCCTGCCGGTTACGCCAGCCAGCCTTCGGAAGCGGTCAACTACGTCGAGAACCACGATAACCAGACGCTGTACGATATCAACGTCTTCAAGCTGCCGGTGACCACCTCAACCGCCGACCGTGCGCGCGTGCAGATGCTGGCGGCGGCAATCAATGCGTTCAGCCAGGGCGTGGCCTACTACCACGCGGGCTTCGATATCCTGCGCTCGAAATCGCTGGACCGGAACAGTTTCGAATCGGGCGACTGGTTCAATCGCCTGGACTGGTCGTATCGCGATAACTACTTCGGCGTGGGCCTGCCGCCTGCTGCGGATAACGGCAAGGACTATGCTCTCATCAAGCCGCTGCTGGCCAACAAGGCGCTGAAGCCGACGCCTGCCGATATCGCCTGGTCGCGCGACGTGTTCCGCGATCTGCTGAAGATTCGCGCCAGCTCCACGCTGTTCCGCCTGCGCACTGCGGACGATGTCAGGCAGCGCCTGCGCTTCTTCAACGTCGGCCCGTCGCAGGTGCCGACCGTGGTTGCGGCCACCCTGGATGGGAATGGCTATGAGGGTGCGGCCTTCCGCACGGTGACTTATCTGATCAATGTGGACAAGGAGGCGCGTACCGTGGCCGGTGAGCCGGGCAAGGCGTATCGCCTGCATCCGGTGCACACCACCGGCGCCGACAAGCGCGCCGCCGAGGCGCGCTACGATGCCGGCACGGGACGCTTCACCATCCCGGCCCGCACGGCCGTGGTCTTCGTCGAGTAAGCGCCGGCCCGCTGCCGCTACCGCAGCGGCGGCGCGGGGCGGCGAGGGCCGCGGACGGCCGCGCCCGGCGGCCACTGTCCAGCACCAGTGGTCAGCTCTTAGCGGTCGGCGGCCAGCAGCACGGTCGCCGCCTTGCCGGAGGTGCGCACGGCGCCTCCCTTCACCACATGGCGCGTCCCCGAGTAGAAGTCGCGCACTCTGGCGCCATCCGCAAACACGCCGCGCACCACCACATCGACCGTCTTCCCGGTCGGCACATCCAGCGCCACCACAACCTTATCCTCGCCCAGCGTCCGCTTGAAAGTATAAGGCGCGTCCGCCAGCTTCTCGTGCACGCCCGCGCCCACCGCCAGATGCGCCTGACGGAACAAGCCAAGCTTCGCCCAGTGCGCGCGCACCTCGCCAACGCGGTAGCCGTCACGCTGCACGTTCTTCGCCAGCTCATCCCAGTTCATGAAGGAACGCAGCTTCGCATCGCCAGCCGCCTCGCCGATATCGAGACGGCGCGCCGTCTCGTCGCCGTAGTAGATCTGCGCCGCTCCCGGCGCCAGCAGCAGCTTGTTTGCGGTCTCGAACGGCCTGGCGCGCGACGGATCGAAGGGATGCCCGTCATCGTGCGAGTCCATATAGTTCAGCACCGAATAGCCCTTGCCCTGCAGCGCAGCGGAATACTTGCTGAACACCTCCTCGTACGAACCTTTCGCGTCGCCCGGCAGCCCGAAGTTGATCAGGCTATCGAAGCCGTTATCGAAGAAGTCCACCTTGGCGCCGCCGCCCATATCGAACTCGCGGCCGTGCGATACCGAATAGCCATACACCTCGGCCGTCATGAAGAACTTGCCGTCGCCCAGCACCTTCTTCGGATTCGCACGTTTCCACTCGTCGTGCGCGGCGACAGCCACCGTGCGCAGCTCCTTCCACACGCCCGGCTCCGTATGTTTGACCGTATCGCCGCGGAAGCCGTCGATGCCGTACTTGCGCACCCAGTCCGCGTGCCACTTCATCAGGTAGTAGCGCGGCGCACGCGGATAGCCGGTGCGCGCAAAGAACTCGTCCAGTTCCGTCACCTCGCGCTCATAACGGCCCTCCGCCTTCCACTTGGCGGCCAGTGCTTCAGGCAAGGCCACGGCGGCATTGCTGTCGGTGCGCACGTCCGGCAGATTCTTTACCAGCGTGCAGCTGACGGTGGTTGGCACATCCTTGTACGCGCACAGCGGCTCGCTACGCACCCAGTCCGCAGGCCATACAGGATCGGCTTCGGTCACCGGCCCGGTGTGATTCATCACCACGTCCAGCAGCACGCGGATGCCGCGTGCGTGGGCTGCATCAACGAAGTCGCGGAAGTCCTGTTCCGTGCCCAGGTTCGCATCCACCGCCGTCCAGTCGCGCGCCCAGTAGCCGTGGAAACCGTAGGACTTGCCCGTGCCCTCGTCCGTGCCGGCATGAATCTGCTCGACGGGCGGCGTGACCCAGATCGCATTCACCCCCAGTTCGTCGAAGTAGCCGGCCTTGACCCTGGCCGTCAGGCCTTTCAGGTCGCCGCCCATGAAACCGCGCAGAGGCGCGGCATCGGCCTTGCGTCCGTACGCCAGATCGTTGGACTTGTCGCCGTTTGCGAAGCGGTCGGTGAGCAGGAAGTAAACGGTCGCATTCTCCCAGGCGAATGGCTTTGGTGGCGCTGCGTGGGCTGCACCGGCAGCCAGCAGGACGGACAATGCAATGGACGTGAGTTTCATGCGACCTTTCCTTTGATGATTGATGCGTTGGTGGAAAAATTATGTAATGACGGATGGGTTGCTGCGTCCCGTATTCATGGCAATGGCGGCCACGCTGTCTGCAATCGCAATCAGGCCAGCCAGCGCCTGCTGGGTTGGAATATGGTGCTGCGAAACATCCGGCTCGAAACGCTCCAGATAGACGCGCAAGGTCGCGCCCTCGGTGCCCGTGCCGGACAGGCGGTACACGATGCGCGAACCATCCGTCATCATGATGCGCACGCCCTGCTGGCTGGCGTGCGAGCCGTCCACCGGATCGGTGTACTCGAAATCGTCCGCCGCCTCGATGGTGTAATGGTTCATCGCGTTGCCCGGCAACGCAGGCAGCTTGACACGCAGGTCCTGCATCAGCAGCCTGGCCGCATCGGCTTCGATGCCTTCGTAATCGTGGCGCGAATAATAGTTGCGGCCGAACTTCGCCCAGTGCGCCGTCACGATTTCTTCGACCTGCTTGCCGCTGGCGGCCAGCAGGTTAAGCCAGAACAGCACCGCCCATACGCCATCCTTTTCGCGGATGTGGTCCGAGCCCGTACCGTAGCTTTCTTCGCCGCACAGCGTTGCCAGGCCTGCATCCAGCAGCGTGCCGAAGTATTTCCAGCCGGTTGGCGTTTCATAGCATTTGATGCCCAGCGATTCGGCCACGCGGTCGGCGGCGCGTGAAGTCGGCATGGAACGGGCAATGCCTTTCAGGCCGGAGGCATAGCCCGGCGCCACGGTGGCGTGCGCCGCCAGCACGGCCAGGCTGTCGGACGGCGTCACGTCGAATCCGCGGCCCAGGATCATGTTGCGGTCCGCATCGCCGTCCGACGCGGCGCCGAAATCGGGCGCATCCGGCGCCGCCATGATGTCGATCAGTTGCGTGGCGTTGACGGGATTCGGGTCCGGGTGCAGGCCGCCGAAATCTTCCAGCGGCACGGCGTTGATCACCGTGCCGGCAGGCGCGCCCAGCATGCCTTCGATAATCGCCTTGGCGTAAGGGCCGGACACGGCATGCATGCCATCGAAGCGCATCGTGAAGCCGCCGGCGAACAGGCGTTTGATCGCATCGAAATCGAACAGGCGCGACATCAGCTCCGCGTAATCGGCCACTGAGTCGATGACTTCCACCGTCATGTCTTCGACGCGTGAAGCGCCGACGCTATCGATGGCGATATCCGCCGCGTCGCTGATGCGGTAGCGCGCGATGGACAGGCTGTGTTCATATATCGCTTCCGTCAGCTGCTCCGGCGCGGGTCCGCCGTTGGCTGCGTTGTACTTCACGCCGAAGTCGCCCTCCGGACCGCCCGGATTATGGCTGGCCGAGAGAATGATGCCGCCGAAGGCGCTATGCTTGCGGATCACGCAGCTGGCGGCCGGCGTGGACAGGATGCCGCCCTGCCCCAGCAGCACGCGGGCAAAGCCGTTCGCCGCCGCCATCTTCAGGATGACCTGGATCGCGCTGCGGTTGTGGAAACGTCCGTCGCCGCCGAGCACCAGGGTTTTCCCGCTGGTGTCGCCCAGCGTGTCGAAGACGCTCTGGATGAAGTTTTCGAGGTAGGAAGGCTGCTGGAAGATCGTGACCTTCTTGCGCAGCCCGGAAGTCCCCGGACGCTGTCCGGGGATGGGTTTCGTTGCTACAGTCTGGATTGCCATGTTCGCTCCTGAGGGTTTCTTTCAACCACAAGTTTGCCGCGATTGGCGGAGCGGAGGCGCGCGGATGGCTTATTGCGCCGGCTTGGCCGTGTCCTTCACCAGCAGCGTCAGAACGCCGGCCAGCACCATGCAGGCGCCGCCCAGCGCCAGCGTGTTGACGGTGTGGCCGCCCAGGAAGTGCTTGGTCACGAAGCCGAGAATCAGGCCGCTCAGGATTTGCGGGATCACGATGAAGTAGTTGAACACGCCCATGAAGTAGCCCATGCGCTTCGGCGGCAGCGAGCCGGCCAGGATTGCGTATGGCATGGTCAGGATGCTGGCCCACGCAATGCCCACGCCGACCATCGGCAGCATCAGCATATTCCTATCGTGGATCATGAACATCGAGATCAGGCTCAGGCCACCGATCACCAGGCAGATCATGTGCACGAACTTGCGGCTGGTGGCGCGTGCCAGCACCGGCAGGATGAAGGCGGCCAGCGCGGAGAAGCCGCTGTATACCGCAAACAGGATGCCGACCCAGTTGCCCGCTTCCTGGAAGGCGCTGGACTGTGCATCGGTGGTGCCGAACACATTGTCCGCCACTGCCGGTGTGGTGTAGATCCACATCGCGAACAGTGCGATCCAGGTAAAGAACTGCACGAAGGCCAGCTGCACCATGGTCTTCGGCATATGCGCGAAGCCGCCGAAGACTTCCTTGATCGAGTGGCCCAGGCCGCGCTTCTGCGCGCGCTCGGCGCGGAACTGCTCCAGGTTTTCCGGCGGCAGTTCGTCGGCGGTCAGCACGGTCCACAGCACGGCCAGGAAGAAGGCAGCGCCGCCGGCGTAGAAGGAATACTTCACGGACTCCGGAATGCCGCCGTTGACGGCTTCATTGCTGACGTGGAGTACGTCGGTGAAGAAGGTTGGCAGCAGGGACGCGATCACCGCGCCGCAGCCGATGAAGAAGGTCTGCATCGCATAGCCGGCCGTCTGCTGCGTTTCATCGAGCTTGTCGCCGACGAAGGCGCGGAACGGTTCCATCGACACGTTGATGGCTGCGTCCATCATCCACAGCACGGCAACGGCCATCCAGATGGCGGCCGAATTCGGCATCAGGAACAGCGAGATGGTGGCCAGCAGCGCGCCGATGAAGAAGAAGGGACGGCGGCGGCCCCATTTGGCGTGCCAGGTGTTGTCGCTCAGGTAGCCGATGATGGGCTGCACCAGCAGGCCGGTCACGGGCGCGGCGAGCCAGAACAGGGGGAGTTCATCCGGCGTGGCGCCGAGGGTCGCGAAGATGCGGCTGGTGTTGGTGTTTTGCAGCGCGAAGCCGAACTGAATACCGAAAAAGCCGAAGCTCATGTTCCAGAGCTGCCAGAATGACAGCCTGGGTTTGCTGGTAGCGACTTGCATCAAGCTGTCCCCGTCTTTGTTTGAGTAAATTTGTAGCAAAATAACATGGCGATTATGGGCTGTCAATTGCATCACAGCCCATAAATCGCCGGTTTTCGACCATCTTTGTAGTCAGGTTACAAAGTCACAGCCACTTTCGATTGCATGCCCGCGCGTGCCGGGATGGCCGCCGTCAGCTGGCGGGTTTTCGCGTCCCACTGGAACGCCAGCGCCTTGCCGTCCAGCGCTACGCCGGACGGACGGGCCGCCACATTGTGCACCGTCAGCGCATAGCCGCGCTGCTGCGCCTGGGCCGCCTTGCCGGTTTCGGTGGCAATGGCAATCTCGAAGCCACTGGCGCTTGCAGCGCCGTTGAAGCGCACCAGCTCATACTTGCCCTGCTCGTAAGCGCCTGCAGTGGCGCCGTCGTCGTCATACAGTTTGCCGGACGATTGAGCCGCGCTCGCGTCGTAGTAATAATGCAGGTCGATCTGCTTCGTGCTGTAGTCGCGCGTGGTCTGCACCACTTTCGCCAGCGGGATGAAGGCGCCGGCACGGACGAAGGTCGGGATGTGTTCCGGCACCGCCGGCACGACTTCGGTGATGCCGCCGCGATGCGCCTGGTCCGTGTAGAAGTCGAACCACACGCTGCCCTTGGTCGGGAAATACACTTCCTTGCGCGCCACGCCCGGCTCGGTCACCGGAGCGACCAGGAATTCGTGGCCCCACATATAAGTGGAGGACAAGCCGGCGCCATCGCCATCCTCGAACAGGATGGGACGCATCAGCGGCATGCCGGTCCGGCTGTTTTCGAAAGCAGCCGTGTAGTTATACGGCAGCATGGCGTAGCGCAGGCGGATCGCATCGCGCGCCAGGGCCTTGGTGCGCGGCTCGCGGAACACCGGCTCGGCCGGCACCTCTTCCTGCGCGTGCGGACGGAACACCGGATTGAACACGCCATACTGCAGCCAGCGTACATACAGTTCATCATCCAGCATGGCGCCGGCGAAACCGCCCAGGTCGGAGTGCATATAGGCCAGGCCCTGCATGCCCATCTGCAGTGCGATCTCCATCTGCGATTGCAGTCCGCCCCAGCTGCGCGACACGTCGCCCGACCACGGGATCAGGCCGAAGCGCTGCGAACCCGAGTAGCCGGCGCGCATCAGGATGAAGGGACGCTCCTGCGGGAACTCTTTGGCATAGCCCTCCGCGATCAGGCGCGCCCAGTCGTGGCCATAGATATTGTGCACCTGGTCGGCGGAGCCGGTGGCGTGCTGCAGCGCGCCCGGATGCACTTCCGGTTCGCCCAGGTCGCCCCACCAGCCGGCCACGCCGTCCGCTTTCAGGTTCTTGTAGATGTTCCAGAGCCACTCGCGGCCTTCCGGGCGGTACAGGTCGATCAGGCCGGTGTTCCCGAAGAAGAAGTCGTAGGTGTAGGGTGCGCCCTCTTTCGTGGTGGCCAGCACCTTCGCATCGACGGCCTCCTTCCAGCGGCTGGACGTGGTCAGCACGAAGGGTTCGGTAATCACGACCGTTTTCACGCCCTTCTTCGCCAGGTCGGCGGTCATGCCGCGCGGATTGGGGAAGCTGTCCTTGTCCCAGGCCAGGTTGCCCATCGTTCCCTTCACTTCCTTGCCGAACCAGTACAGGTCCAGCACTACGGCATCGACGGGGATCTTCTCTTCGATGAACCTGTCCACCACGGCGCGGGTTTCCGCTTCCGTGTGATAGCCGAAGCGGCTGGCGAAATTGCCGAAGGCCCAGCGCGGCGGCAGCGGCTGGTGGCCGGTCAGGCTGGTGTAGCTGGCCATGATGTCGTCCCACTTGTCGCCTGCCACCACCTGGTAGGTCTTGCGGCCGCCGATGGTTTCGTAGCTCAGGGTGCCGTCCTTCCTGCTATCGAAGTCCAGGTAGCCGATCTGCGGGTTGTCGAAGTGGATCGCGTACTTCTTCGACGACAGCGCCATCGGGATGGTGAAGTTCAGCAGCGAGGAGCGGGCTTCGTAGCCGTAGTGCGCCTTGTTATACAGCTGGAAGCGGTTGCCGCGGCGGTTCATGCCGACCGCACGCGCGCCGGCGCCGTACAGCGCTTCGTCGCTATCCAGCGCGAACTCGATGGTTTCGTGATCCTTGCCGTGTACGTAGCCACGCTTTTCGGCGACCAGTTGCCGGCCCTGGTAGATGTAGCTGATGCGGAAGGGCTGCTTTTCGATGTGGACCGTGATGCCGGTCCTGGCCGGGTCCATCGTAAAGTCGAGCGCCGCGCCGCGATCGTTCAGCGTTGCCGTCGCGGCAGGCGCCAGCACCACCGCATGCGACTGCGGCTCAAAGCGCTCGCCGTTCGGAATGAACGTCGTCTCGACCACCGTCGCCGAGTACGGCTTGATCAGATACCGGCCATCGCTGACGGTAATTTCGAGCGTATTCTGGTTGCGCGCCGCAGAAACGAAATGGCGATCGGCGTTCTGCGCCAGGGCAGTCTGGCTGGCCAGCGCCAGCACCGCGAGTTGAAAATATTTCATTGACATGGATGTTATATTAGCGGGCAGTTTTACAAAATGAGGAGATTGAATTGTTCAAAACGATGACCAAGAAACCGCTGGTGCTGGCGATGACGCTGGCCATGGGCGCAGGCGCCGTCCATGCTGCCGAAGCTCCCAAAAAGGGCAAGGCGACTGCGGCAGAGGCGCACAAGTTTATCCAGGCGACCGAACAGAAATTCGACACGCTGGGCGATATCGCCAACCGTGCCGACTGGGTGGCAAACAACTTCATTACCGACGACACCGAAGCGCTGGGCGCTTACTTCGGCGAGATGGTGCTGGACGCCTCGGGCAAGGCTGCGCTGGAAGCGCGCCGCTTCAATGGCCTGAAGCTGTCGGAAGACGATGCGCGCAAGCTCAAGCTGCTGCAGCTGACGCTGATGCTGTCCGATCCGAAGGAGCGCGCCGACTACTCGGCCAAGAAGACCGGCTTGCAAGGCGCTTACGGCAAGGCCAAATACTGCCCGACCGACGGCCGTCCGTGCCTGCCGCTGGGCGAGCTGGAAAAAGTGCTGGCCACCAGCCGCGATCCGAAGCAGCTGCTGGACGCCTGGAACGGCTGGCACAGCCAGTCGCCGGCTTACAAGAAGCAGTACACCGAATACGTGGAGCTGTCCAACAAGGGTGCGCGCGAAATGGGCTATGCCGACACCGGCTCCCTGTGGCGCTCGCAGTACGACATGACGCCGGAGCAGTTCTCGGCCGAGATGGAACGCCTGTGGCAGCAGGTGAAGCCGCTGTACGATTCGCTGCATGAATACACGCGCTACAAGCTGCGCGAAGCCTACGGTCCGGACGTGGTGCCGCTGACCGGCCCGATCCCGGCCCACCTGTTCGGCAATATGTGGAGCCAGACCTGGGACAATATCTATCCCCTGCTGATGCCGAAGACCGGCGCCAGCAAGTTCGACCTGACCGACGTGCTGGAAGCGCGCAAGACCAGCGCCAGGGAGATGGTGCAGTACGGCGAGCGTTTCTACACTTCGCTCGGCATGCAGAAGCTGCCCGAATCGTTCTGGCAGCGCTCCCTGCTGACCAAGCCGCAGGACCGCGAGGTGGTGTGCCACGCGTCCGCCTGGCAGCTGGACGGCAAGGACGATGTGCGCATCAAGATGTGCATCCGCCCGACCGCCGAAGAGTTCACGGTGATCCACCATGAACTGGGCCACATCTACTACGACCTGGCGTACAAGAACCAGTCCAACCTGTTCCGCAACGGCGCCAACGACGGCTTCCACGAAGCGATCGGCGATACCATTGCGCTGTCGATCACGCCGGATTACCTGAAGAAGGTCGGCCTGATGGACCAGGAGCCGGACGCCAACGCGGACATCGGCAACCTGCTGCAGCGCGCGCTGAGCAAGGTGGCTTTCCTGCCGTTCGGCTACTCGGTGGATAAATGGCGCTGGGACGTTTATGCCGGCAAGACCAGGCCGGCGGATTACGACAAGCACTGGTGGGAGCTGCGCGAGCAGTACATGGGCGTGAAGCGTCCGCTGCCGATGCAGGCCGACGGTTTCGATGCAGGCGCCAAGTATCACGTTGCGGCGGATGTGCCGTATGCTCGCTACTTCCTGGCTAATCTGCTGCAGTTCCAGTTCCACCGTGCGCTGTGCCGTGAGGCGGGTTATACGGGTCCGCTGCATAAGTGCTCGATTTATGGCAGCGAGAAGGCTGGCAAGAAGCTGCAGGCGATGCTGGCCATGGGCACCTCCAAGCCGTGGCCGGAGGAGCTGAAGGCGGTCAGCGGCGAGGACAGGATCGACGGCAATGCGCTGATCGAATACTTCGCGCCGCTGAAGACCTGGCTGGATGAGCAGAACAAGCAGCTGGCGGCCAAGGCCAGGTAAAAACCTAAAACCTGGGTCAGACCCGCGGGGTCTGACCCTTGCCTGCGGCCGCCGCGCACCTGGGTCAGACCCCGCGGGCCTGACCCCGTTTTTAGGTTCAATCTCAGGGTCAGCCCCCAAAGGTCTGACCCTGCTTCCAGGTTCAAGCACGCTTCGCAGCACAATTGCGTGCCACAAACTCGGCATGATCCGGCATCACGCCAACGCACTTCGCGATCACCTCGCGCACGCTCTCCAGATACTCGACGATATCCTTCTCATCCTGCAGATCCACCAGCGGATGATACGCCTCGGACTTCAGGTTTTGTCCCTCGAACACCTGCAGCCACGCCACCTCCGAGAACAGCTCATTATCCCAGCGCACGATGCGTCCCTTGCTGCGATACAGATCCATCTTCTGCTTCAGCGTCTCCGGAATCTCCATCGTCGCGCACATCTTCCAGAAATCCGAATCATCGCGCTGGTTCAGGTGATAGTGCAGGATAATGAAATCGCGCACGCGCTCATAATGGAAGCGGCTCTGGCGGTTATATTCATCCACGTCAGTCTGGCTGAACTGCGCATCCGGGAAATAATCGACCAGGCGCTGGATCGCATCCTGGATCAGATGAATCGACGTCGATTCGATCGGTTCCAGGAAACCGCTCGACAAGCCGATCGACACCACATTCTTGTTCCAGGCCTTCTTGCGCATGCCGGTCGCGAACCTGATCAGGCGCGGATCGGCCAGCGGCTTGCCGTCCAGGTTCGCCAGCAGCACTGACGCCGCCTCATCCTCGCTGATGAACTTCGAACAGAACACATGGCCATTGCCGATGCGATGCTGCAGCGGAATGCGCCACTGCCAGCCCGCCTTGTGCGCCGTGGCGCGGGTGTACGGCGTGATCACCGGCACCGATTCGCACGGCACGGCCAGTGCACGGTCGCACGGCAGCCAGTGCGTCCAGTCCTCATAGCCGGTTTTCAGGGTCTGCTCGATCAGCAGGCCGCGGAAGCCGGAGCAATCGATAAACAGTTCGCCCTCGACGCGCGTGCCGTTCTCCAGCACCACCGCATCGATATGGCCGTCCGCAGCACGCTGCGACACCTGCATGATCTTGCCCTCGGTGCGCACCACGCCGCGCTGCTCGGACAGCTTGCGCAGATACTTCGCGTACAGGCTGGCGTCGAAGTGATAGGCGTAAGCGATATCGTTCAGCGGAGAGTTCTGCAGGTCGGCGCGCGGCGGCATGAACCTGTTCGCCCTGGAGGCCATGCGCGTGATCGAATATTCGGCCAGGTCCTGTGCCTTGCCCAGCTTGCGCATCTTGCGCCAGTACTGATCGAATTCCACCGTCCACAGGCCCTGGCCCATGGGCCCGAAGCCGTGCATATAGCGCTCGCCCAGCCTGCCCCAGTTGACGAACTCCACGCCCAGCTTGAACGTACCCTGGGTCTCGGCCACGAACTCGCGCTCGTCGAAACCCACGATCTTGTTGAAGCGCTGGATCATCGGAATGGTCGCCTCGCCCACGCCCACGATGCCGATTTCATCCGACTCCACCACGCGGATGTGGTAGCGCCCGCGCAGCATGGTGGATAAGGCCGCCGCCGTCATCCAGCCGGCCGTGCCGCCGCCCACGATGACGATGTTCTTGATCAGTTGCATAGCTGTCTCTCTCGTATCTCTAATAAAAAAACCCCTGCGGGCACTGGCCGGCAGGGGTTTTCGTCAGATCGGCTTAGAACTTGTAGCCGACGCTGAACTGGTAGGTCCGGCCGTAGATGCTGCGGCGGGTCACCGAGTCCGGGCTCACAGTGTACTCCTGGCCTGGGGCGTTGTTCCAGTTGTTCGCCTGGGCGGTCACGCTCAGACCTTTCAGGAAGCCCTGCTGGAATTCGTAGGAAGCCTGGAAGTCAACAATGGTCTCACCCTTGATGAACACCAGCTGCGCGTTGTCCTGGAAGTCGGACACCTGGCCCAGGAAGTTCGAACGCTTGCGCGCTGCGGCGGCAATCTGGAAGCCGGCCTTCTCGTAGTACACGCGCAGGTTGCTGACCTTGCGGGACAGGCCCGGCAGCGGGATGCTATCCGGCACCGATGCGTCCAGCGGGAAGCCGGACTTCGGCAGGCTCACCGAGCTGTTGGTGTGCGAGTGGTTGGCCAGGATACCGAAGCCGTCCAGCCACGGCGACACCATCGACAGCGGCACGTTCAGCGACGCTTCGAAGCCGTTGATGTTGCCGCCGTCGCCGTTCACCGGCTGGGTCAGGATACCCACGGTCGAACCTGCGTTCGGGCCGGTGGTCGGCAGCGGGGTGGTGGCGCTGACGTATGGACCGAAGTCGTAAATACGCGGTGCACGGAAGATGTAGGTATCCAGCTTCTTGTAGAAACCGGCCACGCTGAAGTAGCCCTTGTTGCCGAAGTACTTCTCGAACGACAGGTCGAACGCCTTGGCCTTGAATGGCTTCAGCAGCGGGTTGCCGGAGGAGCCGGTCAGGATCGGGTTCGCCGCCGTGGTGCTGACGGAGAAGTTGCGGCCGCCGCGCATATCGTCCAGATTGGCGCGCGAAATCACCTTGGCCAGGCCAACGCGCACAACCTGCTCGTTGCCCACGTCGAAGATCACGTTCGCGCTAGGCAGCACGTCGGTGTAGGTCAGGCCGTCGGTCACGTAGGTGGATGGGCAGGTGCTGGCGGTGTTGCCGGTGCACTTGGCCAGATCGACCTGCTGGCCGTAGCCTTTCTGGTCGGTGTGGACCACCTGGGTACCGACGTTACCGCGGTAGGTCAGGCCCATCAGATCGCCATCGATATCGCCCATCACGTAGGCGGTCGAGACTTTCTCGCTGACTTTCCAGTCCTTGTTCAGGATGTCCGCATCGACTTTCGAGGACAGCTCATAGACCGAACCCAGCGAACCGCGCGGATCCCAGGACACGACCGGCAGGCCGGTGGTGCCGGCCACGCCGATACCGGAACCTGGCACGGCTGCAACGCCGTAAGGATCGCCGCCCTTGATGACCAGACGGCCTTCGTCGCCGGTACGCTGCTTGTCGCGCTTGGTGTAGTTGAAGCCGTAGTTCATGGCGGAGATCGGACCCCACTCCACGTTCTGCTTGGCGCTCAGGCGGATGCTGTCAACCTTGTCTTCCACGCGCGGCAGGGCCACATAGCCAGCCTGCGGCGAGGACACCCCACCCGACCAGCCGTTCACGTCGGTCAGCTTGACCACGTTGCGGTCGGAGTAGTTCAGGCCAGTGGTGTACTTCACGTCGGTGAAGTTGGAGCCATTGAAGCCGGTCCAGGAAATGGTATCCAGCGAAGCCGCATTGCCCGGCAGGCCGGCGGTGGTCTCGTAGCGGCTGGCGTCCTTGGTTGCCTTGGAGTGCACCAGGTCGGCGGTCAGGGTCAGGTCGTTATTGACGCGCCACTGGTTGTTCCAGCCGAAGGTCTTCAGATCGTCGTCGGACGCTTCCAGGTGGTTACGGATCACGCCCTTGTAGTTGGTCAGGGTACCGCTTTGCGCCACGCCGTTCACCACGGTCACGTTCTGCAGCACGCCGGCCGGGTCATATGCACCGTTGGTGTTGCCGCCGATCGCGCCTTCCAGGCCGGTCTTCTTCAGCGCCTGAGAGCCGCTGGAGTAGAACACGTCGAAGGTGGACTTGAAGTTCTTGTTAGGACGCCATTGCAGGGACAGCATGGCCGCATCGCGGTCCTGGAAGGACTGTTCGGTGTCGGCAGTGAAGCCGCCCATCACGGTCACGTTCTGGCCGTTGTACGGCAGCTTCTCGGTATAGCCGCCCCAGGAGTCGAACTTCTGCTGGCCGCCGCTGCTTTCCTTGTACTTGGTGATGCCGAACGCCAGGCCGACGGTGCGGTCCATGAACTGATCGACATAGGAGAAAGTCTCGCGGTGGCCATCACCCTCTTCGGAGCCGGAGCGGATGCCGTTGCGGATATGCTTGTAGTTGGCGGCGATCACGCGCTTGCCGAAGTCCAGCGGCTGCACGGTGCGCAGGTCGATGGTGGCGGCCAGGCCGGAGGCGACCAGCTGTGCGTCCGGGGTCTTGTAGATCACCACGGAGCCCATCAGTTCAGCCGGGAACAGGTCGAACTCAGGGGAACGTGCGTTGCCGGTGGACGCTTGCTCGCGGCCGTTCAGCAGGGTGCCGTTGAAGTTGGGGGACAGGCCGCGCACCGAGATCTCGCCGGCCTTGCCGCTACCGCGGCTACGCTGCGCGGTAACGCCCGGCAGGCGTGCGATCGATTCTGCCACGCTGGAATCCGGCAGCTTGCCGATATCTTCCGCGGAGATGGCTTCAACGATCGAGTTGGAATTCTTCTTGATGGAGATCGCAGCTTCGATACCGGAGCGGATGCCCGACACCACCACGGATTGCACCGGAGCTGCCTGGTCGGCAGCCTGGGCTTGCACCGGCGCCGGGACCTGTGCCTGCGCTTCGGCGGCGGCGGCCGTATCTTGCGCGTACACGGAACCCGCCATCATGGACAGGAAAACGGCGCAGCCAGCGGCTACCGGATTCAATGGGAAAGCAGCGGTATTGCCTCGCTTGCTTGCGAAGTTAGTCATTAATGTCCCCTCACTCATTAAACACATTTCCCGCAAACTGGCTGAGCCGGTTTAATTCGACTACACGGGAATCCAAGGAATTCGAACGTTCTACTGGACGCTCTGGGCGCGATTCTGTACTAAAACTAGATTCAATGTCAATGAATGATCACCATCACGGCTGTGTATTTCTGCGCTTCTCCATAGGAGAATCGGAACATCGCGTTGTATTTCGGCTACAAGATTACATCACGAGACATGTAGTAGAACTACACAGAAAATCAGTGTATTGTCCCGTTCACAAGCAACTCCGGAGACAAAAATGACCCGATCCGCCATCGCCGCACTGGCCGCCACCCTGCTCTTTCCGCTCGCCAACGCCCAGGAATACCGTATTGCTCATATGGAACCAGCCTTCTGGTGGAGCGGGATGCAGCACAAATCGCTGCAACTGATGGTGCACGGCCCGAAACTGGCCGAGCTGCAGCCTGCGATCGACTACCCGGGTGTGCGCGTTGCCGCCGTGTCGCGTGTAGTAAATCCGAACTATTTATTCATCGATCTGCAGATCGACGGCGCCGCGCCGGGCAAGTTCGAGATCGTCTTCTCGAAAAACGGCAAGGCGGCCGCGCGCTATGCCTATGAACTGAAAGCCCGCGTGCCGGATTCGGCACAGCGCCAGGGCTTCAATTCCAGCGACGCTATATATCAGGTGATGCCGGACCGTTTCGCCAACGGCGATCCGTCCAACGACAGCGTGGCCGCGCTGCCGGACAAGCTGGATCGCAGAAATGGCTCCGGCCGCCACGGCGGCGACCTGAAAGGCATGGAGCAGCATCTGGATTACGTGGCGTCCATGGGCTACACCCAGATCTGGCCCACGCCGCTGGTCGAGAACAACCAGCCCGCCTACTCCTATCACGGCTATGCGGCCACCGACCACTACAAGATCGACGCGCGCTATGGCAGCAATGAGGACTATGTGCGCTTCGTGGCCAAGGCGCGCGAGAAAGGCATCGGCGTGATCCAGGACGTGGTGCTGAGCCACATCGGCAGCTCGCACTGGTGGATGAAGGACATGCCGATGCCGGACTGGATCAGCTACGACGGCAAGTTCGTCCCCACCGCGCACCACCGCGTGGCGGTGCAGGACCCATACGGCAGCAGGGAAGACGCACGCAACTTCACCCAGGGCTGGTTCGGCAAGCATATGCCGGATATGAACCAGGCCAATCCTTTCGTGGCCAACTATCTTATCCAGAACAATATCTGGTGGATCGAGTATGCAGGGCTGTCCGGCCTGCGCGTGGACACTTACGGCTACTCCGATCCGCGCTTCCTCACCGAGTGGTCGCGCCGCATGATGGAGGAATATCCGAAGCTGAACCTGGTCGGCGAAGAATGGAGCACGCGCATTCCGGTGGTCGCGCACTGGCAGGCAGGCAAGCAGAATTTCGACGGCTACGTCTCCCACATGCCGTCCATGATGGACTTCCCGCTCAACGACGCGCTGCGCAAGGCGCTGGCCGATACCGACGGCGCCTACTCCTTCACCGATATCTATGAGACGCTGGCGCAGGACCATGTCTATCCGAACGCTTCGAATCTGGTGCTGTTCGAGGGCAACCACGATATGTCGCGCACCTTCAGCGTGGTCAACGAGGATCCGGCCCTGTGGCGCATGGCCATGGCCTTCACGCTGACTGCGCCGCGCATTCCGCAGCTGTATTACGGCAGCGAGATCCTGATGCCGTCCACCGTGAAGGGTCGCGACGACCCTTCCTACCGCCACGATATGCCGGGCGGCTGGGCCGGCGATACCGTCAATGCATTCACCGGCGCCGGCCTGACCGCGCAGCAGCGCGATGCGCAGGCCTGGCTGAAGAAGCTGCTGAACTGGCGCAAGACGGCTTCCGTCATCCATCATGGCAGGATGATGCATTATGGGCCGGAGGAGAATACCTATGTTTATTTCCGCTACGATGGAGCGAAGCGCGTGATGGTCGTCTTTAACAAGAATACGCAGGAGAAGCGCATTGCAACGGACCGCTTCCGAGAAATGCTGACCGGCGCGCAAAGCGGGACCGATGTGCTGACGGGCGCCAGCTATGCACTCGATGCCGCTACGCTGGCTGTACCGGCGCGCTCGGTGCTGGTACTGGAGGTGAAATAATGCGCAGCCCTCTCCGCCACCACCTGCATCGCCGCCTGCGCCTGCGCACTACCGCAGCACTGCTTGCAGCCGCCCTGCCGGTTCTCGCACTGCCTTCCCTTGCCCTGGCCGACAGCGTCGCCATCCCCTACGGCGTGAATACTGCCCGCTTCTCCACGCCGGACGCCTCGGCAAAGCTGCGCAGCTACACCCAATCCACCACCATGCAACTGCGCGACAACGCGCCGCAAACCGTCGAATACGCCGAACACGACAGGCTGCCGCGCGTCCGCAGCGGCAACCTGGCCTTCGACGCGCTGTTCGCCCTGGCCGTCAACGAAATGAAGCTGGATTCGGTGTCCGCGATCAAGGATGGCAGCTACAACGGCGGCACCGCCATCCCCTGCGACTGCTTCGAAACCGGCGAGAAATGGCATTACGTCTGGACGCGCGACCTGTCCTATGCCGCAGCCCTCGGCCTGGCAATGCTCGATCCGGAGCGCGCCCGCAACTCGCTGCAGTTCAAGCTGTCCGCCTACCGCGGTGCGAAGCCGGCGCACGCAGCAGGCACTGAAGACGGACTGCAAATCGTGCAGGATACGGGCAGCGGCGGCTCCTGGCCGGTCAGCACCGACCGCGTGACCTGGGCCTTCGGCGCCGAGGAGACGCTGAAATCCCTGCCCGATGCGGAACGCGAAGCCTTCATTCCTGTCGCGCTGAAGGCCCTGAGCAATACCATCGAAAACGACCGCATCGCGGCGTTCGACAAGGCCAGCGGCTTGTACACCGGCGAGGAGTCCTTCCTCGACTGGCGCGAGCAATCCTACGCAGCCTGGATCGTCAACGATATCGCCAGCATGGCCACGGCCAAGGCCCTGTCCACCAATGTCGCGCACTACAAGGCGCTGACGCTGGCGGCGGAACTGGCGCGCCGCAGCGGCGACAAGGCCGTTGCCGAACGCTACGAAGGCTGGGCGGCCAGCCTGAAGACGGCCATCAACGCCCGCCTGTGGCTGCAGGATGCCGGCATGTACAGCAGCCTGACCGCCGGCCACTTCGACGCTGCGCCCATGTACAAGTTCGACTGGCTGGGACAGGCGCTGGCCATCGTGACCGGCGTCGCCGATGCGGAACAGGCGCGCAGCATCCTGGCGCGCTATCCGCATGGGCCGCAGGGAGCGCCCGTGATCTGGCCCCAGCAGCAAGGGGTGCCGGTGTATCACAACCGCGCCATGTGGCCGTTCGTGACCGCGTATGGACTGAAGGCGGCGGCGCTGACGCGCAATGTGGCCGTAGCCGACCAAGCCTACGCGACGCTGATGCGCGGGGCGGCACTGAATCTGTCGAACATGGAGAACCTGGAGTGGACGACGGGACAGTCGATGCTCACCCATCCGGATGCGCCGGAGCTGAACGGGCCGGTGATCAATTCGAAGCGGCAGCTGTGGTCTGTCGGTGCGTATGTGGGCATGGTCGTGCAGCAGGTGTTTGGCATTACGGCGACTTCCGAGAAGCTGTCGGTGCGGCCGTTTATCACCTCGCGTCTGCGGCGCGAGGCGCTGGCGGGGTCGGATGTGGCGGAGCTTTCGGGGCTGGTGCTGCATGGGAAGCGGATCAATGTACGCATCAGGATGCCGCCGGCTGTTGGCATCGATGGCTACTACGAGGTGGAGAGCGCAACACTGAATGGTGCGCCGCTACAGGAGGCGCCGCGCTGGTCGGAGCTGGGCGAGGAGACCACGATCGAGCTGAAGCTGGGTCCTGTCTTGCCGGGACGGCAGGAGATCACGCGCGTGGACGTGGGCACGTTCGACTTTGGCGCGAAGGCATTCGCGCCGCATGAGCCGGACGTGACGCTTGCCGGCGGCGCAGCAGCGCCCACGCTGCGCATTGCACCGGGCGCGCGGGGCTCTCAGGAAGCGGCCGCTGCGCAAGGCGGACCGGTAACGTACAACGTGTACCGCGACGGCAAGCTCGTGGCGGCCAGGGTCGCTGCAGGCGACTGGACCGACCGCTCGGCCACCGCAAAGGCTAACGGCAGCAAAGCCGCCGCCGCGCGCGGCGCCTGCTACGCCGTGGAAGCCGTCTTCGCCGGTTCCGGCAACCGCAGCCACCACAGCGCCCCGGCCTGCACCGGCGCCGGCGCCGTCGAAGCCGCAATCGGCAGCCAGGCGGACGGCGCGCCGGCTCTGCAGGGCCGCAACGGGGCAGCAGCGACCGCCGGCGGAGCTGCACAGCTGCTGCGCGTGACCACCACCGGCCGCCACGCCATCCAGCTGCGCTACACCAACACCGCGCACCAGATCAACCTCGGCATCACCAACGGCATGAAATGGCTGCGCCTGCGCGACGAGCAGGGCAAGACCGTCGCCGAAGGCGTCATCCAGCTGCCGCACGCATTGCAGGCCGCCTGGTCCACGCCAATCCATGCGGAGCTTCAGCCCGCAGCCTACAGCTACCAGCTGGAAGACTTCTACAATATGAGCCAGCTGCAATCCAACAGCACCTACGCCGACGCCGGCGGCGTCAGCGGCCCATGGAATGCGCCAGCCATCCAGTCCATCCGCATCCAGCCTGCCGCACCAGCGCCCGAGCCGGTCAGGCACGGTACGCTGCAAATCATCGACAGCTTCAAGTCGCCGGAGCTGAACAACGAGCGCAAGCTGCGCATCTACCTGCCGCCGGGCTATGCGGAAAACGGCAGGAAGCACTACCCGGTCCTGTACCTGCACGACGGCCAGAACCTGTTCGACGCCAGCACCGCCGCCTATGGCACCGAATGGAACATCGACGAAGTCGCCGACCGCCTGATCGCCAACGGCAGCATGCGGGACATCATCGTCATCGGCATCGACAACACCCCCGACCGTATCGGCGAATACACCCCCTGCTGCGATCCGAAACACGGCGGCGGCAAACTCAACGACTATGCGAAATTCATCACCTCCACTCTCAAGCCGTGGGTGGACAGCCACTACCGCACGCTGAAGGACCGCAAGAACACCGCCATCATGGGTTCCTCCCTGGGCGGCATCGCCTCCGTGTATATCGCAGCCAAATATCCACAGGTGTTCGGCATGGCGGGCGGCGTCTCCAGCTCCTTCTGGTGGAATGAAAAGGACATGGTGCGCAACCCGCCCAAACTGCTGCCGGTGAAGTTCTACATCGACGCTGGAACGGCAATGGACGGCATGGAAGCCACCGAGGAATTCCGCAAGGCGATGCTGAAGCGCGGCTACAAGCAGGGCCGCGACTTCTACTTTTATGCGGACAAGGGCGGCATCCACAACGAGCAGTCGTGGGCCAGCCGCGTCCACATACCGCTCGAATGGTTCTTCGGCACGCGCCGCTAGCCTGCGGCGCGCAAACGACGGGCAAGCCTAGTTGCGCACGATGCGCAACGGGCGCTTGCGCGGCAGCGGCGCAGCCGCCGTGCGCGCGCCGTTGGCAACCGCCTCCGGCTGATCGCGCAGCTTGAATACGGACACCGCTTCGGCCAGGCTGGCCGCCTGCTGCTGCAGCGCGTCCGCCGCTGCTGCGGATTCCTCGACCAGCGCAGCATTCTGCTGCGTCACGCTGTCCATCTGGTTGATGGCGGTGCTGATCTGCTCGATGCCCTCCTGCTGCTCATTGCTGGCAACGGCAATCGCGCCGATGATGGACGACACGCGCTCCACGCTTGCCACCACCTCGTCCATCGTCACGCCCGCCTCCCCCACCAGCCGGCTGCCCGCTTCCACCCTTTCCACGGAATTGCCGATCAGCTCCTTGATTTCCCTGGCCGCCGCCGCCGAGCGATGCGCCAGGTTGCGCACTTCGCCTGCCACCACGGCAAAGCCCCGCCCCTGCTCGCCAGCCCGCGCCGCTTCCACCGCGGCGTTCAGGGCCAGGATATTGGTCTGGAAAGCGATACCGTCGATCACGCCGATAATGTCCACGATGCGGCGCGAAGACTCGTTGATCGCGCCCATGGTCTTCACCACTTCGGACACCGTCGCCCCGCCCTTCAGCGCCACCTCGGAGGCGGTAGCCGCCAGCGAACGCGCCTGATGCGCATTCTCGTTGTTCTGCCGCACGGTGCTGGTCAGCTCCACCATCGACGATGCTGTCTCCTCCAGCGCCCCGGCCTGTTCCTCGGTGCGTGAGGACAGGTCCAGATTGCCGGCCGCGATCTCGGTCGAAGCATGGGTGATCGTATCCGTGCCCACCCGCACCCGCCCCACGATATGCGACAGGTTGGCATTCATCTGGCGCAGCGCTTCCAGCAGTTCGCCCACTTCATCCTTGCTGCGCACTTCCACTTCGGTGCGCAGGTCGCCCGCCGCTACCGTCTTTGCGATGCCGATGGCCTGCGTCAGCGGCCGGGTGATGCCCAGCACCATCCACCATACGATCGCCCCGCCCAGCAGAATGGTCAGCGCAATCATGATCAGCAGCGACACCGTCACGCTGCGGTTGGCGGCCGCGCTTTCCTCGGCCACCCTGGCCGCCGACACGCGCGCCTGCTCGCCGATGTAGGCGACGATATCGTCGATCTGCTTGGTCGGCGCGCGGTCCATGCCCTTCACCAGGCCATCCACCACTTGCGCGCTGTCCGCCCTGGCCGGGTCGTATTGTTTGAGGGCGCTGAGATAATTGCGCCCCAGTTCTTCGTGCATGCGCACGGCCTCCGCCACCATGGGCGACTGCAGCTTCAGCGTATCCAGCTGGGTACCCAGCTTCTGCAGTTCGGACGCGGTGCGCTGGCCGCTCTGCACGAAAGCCTGGGTGTAGCGTTCCAGGTCGGCCGCCGTATGGCCGCGCAGCAGGATGTTCTTCCACTCCTGCACCTGGATCTTGAATTCGACCTGCGCGCCGCGCGCCGTATCCACGGCCTGCGTCAGCGCCACCGACCGTTGCAGTCCTGCGGCATTGCTTTCCTTGATGAAGCCCAGCGCACTCCAGCCCTTGTAGCCGACCACCAGCACCGCCAGCAGGAAAAATCCGCCGAGCAGCGCCAGACGCACACCGATTTTGAGATCGGCAAGTTTCATGACTTCCTCCCTGCTTCTGGTTAGCAAGTCCATCATGCGCCCGTCACCGGCAAAAGCCAAGGATGGCGAGGTCAGCTGTGGCGCGGCGGAAACTCCATGGCATACAGGTTGGTGCTGACCGTCTCGCCCTTCAGCACCGTGGTCTCGACAAAGCCCAGTCCCAGTTTCACCAGCAGGCGGTTGGACGCCTCGTTATGCGGCGCCACGATGCCCAGCAAACGCTTCAGGCCGACCGTATCGCGCGCGTGCGCCACCACGGCGGCGGCCGCCTCGTGGGCATAGCCGGCGCCCCGGAAGGCGGGCAGGTAGGCATAGCCGATGTCGGTATCGGGCAGGCTGTCTCGCTTGATGAGCCCGCACATGCCGATGGCCGCGCCATCGCTCCTGCGCTGCACCAGCATCAGGGAATAGCCCAGCGCCTGCTGCATGGCCATCGGTCCGGTCAGGATCGCGCTGCGCGCCTGTTCCAGCGTGCGCACGCCCTTGTCGCCGATGTTCTCGATGAAGGACGGGTCGTTCACCAGTTCCAGGTAAAAGGCGGCATCGTCCTCGCGCAGGGGACGCAGGTGCAGGCGCTCGGTGTCGATCATTGTTCGGGCCAGTCGCTCGGGTCGGCCAGGAAGCGGTACATCACGTACACATCGACGAAGCCAAGCTGCTGGTGGCGGTAGGCGCGCGGCAAGGTGCCGATCACGGAGAAGCCGAGGCGCTTCCACAGCAGCACGGCGGAGACGTTGGTGCTGACGATGTAATTGAACTGCATGGCCAGGTAGCCTTCGGTGCGCGCCTGCTCCAGGCAGTGGCGTCCCAGCAGCTTGCCGATGCCGACGCCTTGCGCGGCGGGACTGACCATCAGCGAACTGTTGGCGACGTGGGCGCCGCGGTCGCGCTGGTTGGGCAGCAGGCGGTACATGCCGATCAGGCGGTCCGCGTTGCCCAGGACTGCAACCCAGGTCTTCACGCCTCGTCCGAACCAGAAAGCACGGCAGTCTTCCTGGCTGGTGTCGGAGGCGAAGTAGTAGCTGTCGCCGGATGCAATGAGCTCCTGGAAGATCGTCCACATGGAGTCAAAGTCGGCCTCGGTCGCCGGGCGGATGATGATGTCTTTCAAGGCTGCTCCAGGGCGCGGAAATGATGAACAATTGTCATCGATTTTTTATTGCAAGTCCAGTCAGACGGAAGTCGGTCTGCCGCGGGCGTCCCGGCAGGTGCAGGCGCGATACGGCGGGCGGCGCTTCCGCCACCACTTTGCCGCGCCGCAGCACGAGGCGCCGTGCGGCGCGCAGGCGGATTGCCTCCACCGCATCGCGCGCATCGAGCAGCACCAGGTCGGCGTGGCAGCCGGGCTGCAGGCCGTAGCCTTCCAGGCCAAGAATGCGCGCCGGCGTTTCGGTCACGGCGCGGAAGCAGGCGCGCATCGCCTCCTGGCCCGTCATCTGCGCCACGTGCAGGCCCATGTGGGCCACTTCCAGCATGTCACCGGAGCCGAGGCTGTACCACGGGTCCATCACGCAATCGTGGCCGAAGGCGACGTCGATGCCGGCCGCCATCAGCTCCGGCACGCGGGTCATGCCGCGCCGCTTCGGGTAGGTATCGTGGCGGCCCTGCAGCGTGATGTTGATCAGCGGGTTGGCGATGGCGGCCACGCCGGACTCCTGCATCAGCGGCAGCAGCTTGCTCACGTAGTAGTTGTCCATCGAATGCATGGACGTGAGATGGGAGCCGGCCACGCGGCCATGCAGTTTCAGGCGATGGGTTTGCGCGGCCAGGGTTTCGATGTGGCGCGACAGCGGATCGTCCGACTCGTCGCAGTGCATATCCACGCGCAGGCCCTGCTGCGCGGCGAACTCGCACAGGATGCGCACCGATTCGGCGCCCTCGGCCATGGTGCGCTCGAAGTGCGGGATGCCGCCGACCACGTCCACCCCCATGGCGATGGCGCGTTTCAGGTTGCCCAGCGCGGTGGCGCTGCGCAGCAGGCCATCCTGCGGGAAAGCCACCAGCTGCAGGTCGAGATAGGGCTTCACCTGCTGCTTCACGTGCAGCAGCGCTTCCACTGCCAGCAGGCGGTCGTCGCAGACATCCACGTGGCTGCGGATGGCCAGCAGGCCGCGCGCCACGGCCCAGTCGCAATACTGCAGCGCGCGTTCGGCCAGCGCCTGCTGCGTCAGGTCGGGTTTCAGCTCGCCCCACAGCGCGATCCCTTCCAGCAGCGTGCCGGACTGGTTGATGCGCGGCAGCCCATGGCTGAGGGTGGCGTCCAGGTGGAAATGGGCATCGACGAAGGGCGGCGTGACGAGGCAGCCGTGGGCATCGATTTCGCTGGCGGCCGTGGCCTGCAGCGCTGTACCGGTCGCGGCAATGCGGCCATCCCGGATGGCGATATCGATGTTCTGGCTGCCGTCGGGCAGGCTGGCGTTCCGGATTACTAAGTCCATCGAAAGCTCCGCAGGTGGCGACGCCTGATTGTAGTCAGCCCTTCCCACTGGATGCAATGTTGCAATGCATTAATTCTGCTGCAGCCATGGGCAAAAATGTCTTTTCATTACAATAATTCGCCGTTAGAATGGCTTTATTGCATTGCACCATTTCTTATCAATCCTGGGAGAAGCTATGTTTTCGTCGATTGAGCAACTGTCCGCCGCAACCAAGTCGCAATTTGAAACCCAGTTGAAGCTCCTGAACACTTACGCCAGCACCGCCTTCGAGGGCGCGCAGAAGGTGATTGAGCTGAACCTGAGCGCCACCAGGGCCTCGGTGGAGAAGAGCTCGGCTGCCGCAAAACAGCTGCTGGAAGCCCGCGATCCCCAGGAATTCTTCAACGCCGCCAGGGCGCCGTCCTTCGACAACGTGCTCGCCTACGGCCGCGAACTGTTCAGCATCGCTTCCAGGACCCAGGCTGAGTTGTTGCAAGTGACCAAGGAGCAGTTCAAGGACGCCGGCGTGGCGGTGAAGCCGCTGGAACTGGCCGCGCCGCTGGTGGTGGCCAAGCCGGCCAAGGCGGTTGAAGTTGCCGCCGTGGCGACGGTTGCAGCAGCCGAAGACGTGATCGAAGCCGAGCTTGCCGCCCCCAAAGCTGCGGCCAAGGCGGAAGCCAAGTCCAGGCCGGCGACGCCCGCCAAGCCGGTCGCCGAAGCGCTGGGCAGCGTCGAACCGAAGCCGGCCGCCGCCAGCTTCCCCGACCCGAAGACCTCGGCCAAGCCGAAAAAGCAATAACTCTGTAGGGGTCAGGTACGAAATGGTACACGGGCTCTGCCGTGCTTTGGCACGGCAGAGCCCGTGTACCATTTCGTACCTGACCCCACAGCGACCCCACAGCGCCTCAGCGCGTCTTGTTGTATCCTAGCGGCCTTCTAGCTGGGGATTTTTGAATGAGTTTATCGCGGCTTATCGGCGGCTTCGTGCGCTCGCATTGGCGTCCGTACGCACAGGCGGGCGCCATGCTGACCGGCGTGGCCATCATCGGCATCTGGATTCCACGCCAGGTCGGCAAGATGATCGACGGCCTCGCTTCCCATTCGCTCTCCTACCCGGAGCTGATGCGCGATATCGGACTGCTGCTGCTGGTCGGCATCGTCAACTATGGCCTGCGCGTCGCCTGGCGCATGAAGCTGTTCGCGGCCGCCTACCAGCTGGGCGTGGAGCTGCGCACCCGCTTCTACCGCCGCCTGTCCCTGCAAGGCCCGTCCTTCTACCAGAAGCAGCGCACCGGCGACCTGATGGCGCTGGCCACCAACGATATCGACGCCATCGAAATGGCGGCCGGCGAGGCCATGCTGGCCGGCTTCGACGGCACCCTGTCCCTGTTCATGGTGCTGGGCATGATGCTGCTCGGCGTGGACTGGCGCCTCGCGCTGTTCGCCCTGATCCCCTTCCCTTTCATGGCCTGGGCCTTCTGGCGCATCTCGTCGCACATCCATACCGCCTCCGCCGATTCGCTGAAGCGCTTCAGCGCGCTGAACGACCATGTCCAGGAAACCCTGTCCGGCGTACGCACCCTGCGCGCCCTGGGACTGGAGCAGCGCAGCAGCACGCGCTTCTCGGAACTGGCCGGCAAGGCTGCCGACGCCGCCCTCACCGCGCAGAAATGGGAAGCTGCCTACGAACCCGCGGTCGGCCTCACGCTGGCCGCAGCCGTCTCGCTGTCGCTGGGCCTGGGCGGCTACCTGGTGTGGCAAGGCCAGCTCACCATCGGCGCCCTGACCAGCTTCAGCATGTACCTGGGCCAGCTGATCTGGCCCATGTTTGCCGCCGGCTGGGTGCTCTCCCTGATCGAACGCGGACGCGCCGCCTACGCCCGCCTCCAGCCGACGCTCGATGCGCCGCTGTCCATCGACGATACCGGCACGCTCGCGCAGCTGAAGCCCGGCGCCCTGCACATCGCCGACCTCGGCTACAGCTACCAGGGCCAGACCGAACCGGCCCTGTCCCACATCACGCTGACGCTGCAGCCCGGCCAGACCCTGGGCCTGGTCGGCCCCACCGGCTCGGGCAAATCGACGCTGCTGCGCGCCATCCTGCGCCAGATCACGCCGCAGACCGGCGCTGTGCGCTGGGGCGGCCACGCGCTCGACGAATACACGCTGCATACCCTGCGCGCCGCCATCTCCTGGGTGCCGCAGGAATCCTTCCTGTTCTCGGCCACCATCGCCGAGAACATCGCGCTGGCGCGTCCCGAGGCCAGCCGCGCCGAGGTGGAGCAGGCCGCCAACCTGGCCGCCATCCACGACGACATCCTGCTCTTCCCCCACAGGTACGAAACGGAAGTGGGCGAGAAAGGCATCACCCTGTCCGGCGGCCAGCGCCAGCGCGTGGCGATTGCGCGCGCCCTGCTGTCCGATAACGAATTGCTGCTGCTGGACGATGCGCTGTCGGCCGTCGATACCGGCACCGAAACGCGCATCCTGCAACACCTGGAGGAACTGCGCCGCGCCCATCCGGGACGCAGCGCCATCATCGCCAGCCACCGCCTGAGCGCCGTGGTGAATGCGGACCAGATCATCGTGCTGCAGCACGGCCGCATCACCGAAACCGGCAGCCATGCACAGCTGCTGGCGCAAAACGGCTGGTACGCCAGCCAGTGGCGCTACCAACAACTGGAGGCCAGCCTCGATGCAGCCTGAAACCAAGCAGAACGCCAAGGAACAGACGCAGCGCGCCTTCAGCCTGCTGCGCCGAGCCGCGGCGCCTGACGTGCGCCACCTGTACTGGGCCGTGCTGTGGCTGACCCTGGCCGCCGGCATGGAAGTCATCGGACCGCTGCTGGGCAAGCGCCTGATCGACGAGCACCTGCTGCCGCACCACCTGGACTGGCCGCGCATGTCCCTGCTGCTGGGCGGCGTGCTGATTACCGGCTGGATCGCCACCGGCCTGCGCTACCTGCAGCTGGTGCGCCTGTCCGGTGTCGCCATGCGTTCGGTGCAGCGCCTGCGCGAGCAGGTGTACAGCCACGTGCTGCGCCTGCCGATGGCCTTCTTCGACCGCGCCATCACCGGCCAGCTGGTGTCGCGCGTCACCAACGACACGGAAGCGGTGAAGGGCCTGTACATCCAGGTGCTGTTCGTGATCCTCGATTCCACCATCGTGCTGATCGGCACCGTGGCGGCCATGGCCTGGCTGGACTGGCGCCTGATGACCATCGTGGTGGCCCTGCTGCCCTTCGTGCTGGTGATCGTGTGGGCTTACCAGCGCCTGTCCGCACCGGCCGTCACGCGCGCCCGCCAGCTGCGCAGCGACATCAACGCGCAGATCGCCGAATCCATCAGCGGCATGAGCGTGCTGCAGGCGAACAATGCCGAGCAGCGCTTCGGCGCGCGCTTCGCCCAGACCAACGGCGAGCACTACACCCAGCGCATGGCCGAGATCCGCGCCAACGCCTGGCTGCTGCGCCCTGCGCTGGACATGCTGAACGTGCTGCTGCTGGCTGCCGTGATCTTCATGTTCGGCCAGCGCGGCACGATGAGCGCGGCCGAGGTGGGCGTGCTGTACGCCTTCATCAACTACATCGCGCGCGTGATCGAGCCGCTGATCCAGATCACCATGCAGTTCAGCCAGCTGCAGCAGTCGGTGGTGGCCACGGCGCGCGTGGCCATCCTGCTGGACGAAGCGGAAGCGCCGGAACACGCCAACACGCAGCGCCATCCGCGCAGCGCCGCCAACGACGCCGCGCTGGCGGTGCAGATCCGCGGCCTGGATTTCGCCTATGTGGACAAGCAGACCGTTCTCCACCAGCTGTCGCTGGATATTCCGCAGGGCGCCTTCTTCGGCATCGTCGGCCACACCGGCAGCGGCAAATCGACGCTGCTGTCGCTGCTGCTGCGCTACTACCCGGCGCCGCACGGCAGCATCCTGATGAACGGCGTGCCGCTGGATGAAATCTGCAACGACGAATTCCGCGCCGACGTCGGCCTGGTGCCGCAGGACCCCTTCCTGCTGGCCGCCTCGGCGCGCGAGAACATCGACATGGGCCGCGGCCTGTCGCAGCAGCAGATCGAAACGGCGGCGCGCGCCGCCCACGCGCACGACTTCATCATGGCCATGGAGGACGGCTACGACACCGTGCTGGGCGAAGGCGGCTCGCGCCTGTCCACCGGCCAGAAGCAGCTGATCGCGATTGCCCGCGCCCTCGCCGGCCAGCCGCGCATCCTGCTGCTGGACGAAGCCACCTCGCACATCGATTCGCAAACCGAGCAGATCGTGCAGGAGGCGATGAACGAGCTGCGCGGCCGCGTCACCATCGTCGCCATCGCGCACCGCCTGTCCACCATCCGCGAGGCCGACCAGATCGTGGTGCTGAACCACGGCCGCATCGACGAGATGGGGCCGCACGATGCGCTGATGCAGATCGACGGCGGCCTGTACCAGCGTTTGTACCTTCTGCAACAACTTGCTGCATAGGTAAAACACGCAATATGGGCGTTTCGACAATTTGATACATTTACCCCACAGATTAGGGTAATTTTTGGTGACAATTCCAGAAGTTAATAGACTTTCCGCGATGCAAGGGACATATAATTTGTCTAGACACCTTGCCCTGGAAACCCACTTTGCCACCACTCCACGCCCGGACCACCCCGCGCCGCCTGCGCCTCCTGGCCGGCGCCTGCCTGCTCGCGCCGATGCTGGCCTGGGCGCAGTCGCCGCTGGACGCGGAGATTGCCGAAATCCGTGAAGCGGTCCGCTTCACGCCGGAAAAGGCGCTGGACCAGCTGCAGCAACTGGAGTCGGCGGCGCGCGCGGCGCCGCCGCTGACCAGGGGCGAGTTCCTGTCCCAGCTTGCGCTGACCTGGCGCTACCTGGGCCGGCAGAAGACTGCCCTGTCGCTGGCGGAAGAACTGGAAGCCTACGCCAGGACCCAGAACAGTCCCGTACTGCAGGCGAAGGCGCTGCTGACCAAGGCCTATGTGCTGTCCGCCGTGGGCGAGCAGCAGGCTTCGCACCAGGTGGCCTTCGAAGCCGAAAAGATCGCCGCCGGCACGGACGATATGGCGCTGCGCGTGCAGTCCACCATCACCTCCGGCCAGTCGTACGAGGAACAGGGCGACTACCCGGTGGCGCTGACCAAGCTGCAGCACGCGGTCGATCTCGCGCACCAGATACACGACGACCAGGTGCCGCTGGCCAGCGCCCTGAACGCGCTGGCGCGGCTGTACACGCATATGCGCGAGTACGACAAGGGCTGGGAAGTGCTGGCCGAGAATATCGCCGTCTCCGAGCGCCTGCAGTCGCCGGGGCGCCTGGCCATCGCCAAGAACACCGAATACGGCCTGGCCATCGATTCCAACCAGCCCAAGCGGGCGCGCGAAGCCCTGCTTACCGGCCTGGATCTGGCGCGCAAGCTGGGCGCCAGGGCCATGGTGGCAAGCACGCTGGTGAATCTGTCCGACATCTCGCTCAAGGAACACGACTTCCCGCGCGTGCTGCGCTACGGGAACGAGGCGATTACCGCCGCCCGCGAACTGAACGCGCTGGACACGGAAGCCGTCGCCTACGTGAACATCGGCCAGGCCCACATGGGCATGGGCCGCCTGGCCGAAGGCCGCAAGAATTTCGAGCTGGGCATGGCCTACTACGAAAAGGCTGGCGACAAGCCGCAGCTGCAATCGCTGCTGACCGAATTCGGCCAGGCGCTGGAGCGCGCCGGCGACTATGCCGGCGCCATCGCCGCCTACCACCGCGAGCGCAAGCTGTCGCAGGAAATTTTCGAAGCCCAGCGCAACAAGGCGATGTGGGAGCTGCAGGAAAAGTACGACACCGAAAAGAAGAAGCGCCAGATCGAGCTGCTTAGCCACGAGAACCAGGTGAAGGGCGCGGAGATCGAAAACCGCCGCCTGCAGCAGCGCGTGTGGTGGCTGCTGGCACTGGTGTTCGCGCTGGCCTCGGCCGTGGTCGGCCTGCTGTACCGCAAGGTGCGCCACGCGAATGCACAGCTGAAGGTAAAGAACCTGGAGCTCAAGCAGCAGAGCGCCCTCGATCCGCTGACCGCGCTGTACAACCGCCGCCACTTCCAGGAGTTCATGCGCTCGCATAACCATGCCGAACGGCGCGGCGCGAACGGCGAAGACATGGTGGGCGCCCTGTTCCTGCTGGACGTGGACCACTTCAAGCACGTCAACGATACCTACGGCCACGCCGCCGGCGACGCCGTGCTGAAGATGATTGCCGACACGCTGCGCGTGGCCCTGCGCGAAACGGACATGATCGTGCGCTGGGGCGGCGAGGAATTCCTCGCCTTCCTGCCGGCCATCCCGCGTACCGGCCTGGAGGAAGTGGCGCGCCGCATCCTGACCAGCATCGGCGCCCAGCCGGTGGAATACCAGGGCCACCTGATCCAGGTGCACGTGTCGGTCGGCTTCGCGCCCTTCCCCCTGGTTCCGGTGGATACGCCGCTGCCGTGGGAACGTGCGGTCAACCTGGTGGACATGGCGCTGTACCTGGCCAAGGCGCACGGCCGCAACCGCGCCTATGGCGTGCGCGGCTTCCACAAGTTCGAGCAGACTTCGATGGAAAGCATCGAGCAGGACCTGGAACGCGCCTGGCGCTCCGGCTTCGTGGACCTGAGCGTGGTGCACGGCGCGGGGCCGGAGGGCGCACCGCCCGCCAACGTTGTCCCCATCAAGACCAAGGCGAATTAACTGCCTGTCACTGTTGTTCATACCTTGGTATGAGACCACATAGCCCGATGTGTGATGGCGGGCGGATGGCAGCAAAGCTATCGTGGAGCCTTCACCCTTCGTGGAGGCGACCGTGTTTACCAAGCTGCTGTGGCGCGTACTGATCGGCCAGCGCCAGGCAACGCGACCAGCAACCGAGTGGATCGTGTTTGCGGCCGGACTGCTGTCCAGCTTTTTCCTTCTGGGCTACCTGATCGTCAACGAACGCCGCACGGCGGAGACGAGCGAGGTGGAGCGCATGCGCTCGCAAGCGACGGTCATCAGCGAAAGCCTGAGCCGCCAGCTGGACGGCGTGCGTTCCGGCCTGCTCAGCGCCCGCGCCTCGTTTACCGATCCGACCTGCGACGCGGTCTGCCGCAACACCCTGTTCCAGGCGCTGAAGCGCTCCATGCCCGGCGTGCGCGCCCTGCTGGCCATGCATCCGGACGGCGCCATCATCCTGTCCGACGACGACCTGGGCGACGGCCACCTGGACGACCACGACTTCAAGCGCGACCTGGCGCGCATCTGCAACGGCAATATGATGTATCTCGCCGATCCTTACGAGAACGAGCCGAACTCCTTCAACATCAAGGTCGCCATGTCGCTCGACCTGGCCGATCATTGCGGCGCGGGCGTGGTGGTGATGATCCTGAATCCCGAATACTTCGACGCCGTCATGCGTTCGGCCCTGTATGCCGACGACATGACCGCCGCCATCACGGATAGCGACGGCGAGCACCTGCTGTACGTGCCGCCCGATCCGGCCCAGTTCCGCAAGCCGCCGCCCGCGCCGGACACCCAGCGCCGCCTGATGGTGCAGCGTCCCGTGGCGCTGGAAGGCCTGAACATCAACAAGCAGCTGACCATCAGCCTGAGCCGCCTGCAGTCGCGCATCGACGCCGGCTGGATCAGGCTGGCCTCCACCGCCGGCGCGGTGTGGCTGGTGTTCTGGCTGATCTGCGGCGTCGGCCTGTTTGCCGCGCAGCGCCGCAACAGCGCGCTGCAGCAGCTGAAGCGCGCCGCCGAGGAAGAGCGGGCGGAAGCGGCCGAACGGGTCGAACTGGCGCTGAACGGCGGCGACCTGGGGCTGTGGGACCTGGACGTGGCACGCGACGAAGTGCGCGTCGATGCGCGCGGCTGCGCCATGCTGGGCTACACCGAGGACGAACAGGAACGCAGTTACGCGGCCTGGCTGCAGACCATCCACCCGGACGACCTGGAGCGCCTGCTGGAAGAGCAGGCGCGCTACGGGCGCGGCGAAACGCCGGTCTTCGAAGCCGAGTTCCGCATGCGCCACCGCAACGGCAGCTGGGTGTGGCTGCAGTCGCGCGGCAAGGCGGTGGCGCGCGACGCCAGCGGCCAGGCGCTGCGCGTGATGGGCACGCGCTCGAACATCACGGCGCGCAAGGCGGCCGAAGCGGAAATCGCCCATCTCGCCTTCTACGACGGCCTGACCAACCTGCCCAACCGCCGCCTGCTGCTGGACCGCCTGGGCCATGCGATCGCCAAGTCGGACCGCAACGGTTCCTATGGCGCGGTGCTGTTCGTCGATCTGGACAACTTCAAGGACCTGAACGACACGCTGGGCCATGACATGGGCGACCGCCTGCTGGAAATGGTGGCCTACCGCCTGCAGCAGGTCACGCGCGAGGCGGACACCGTGGCCCGTCTCGGCGGCGACGAATTCGTGATCCTGCTGGAAGACCTGAGCAACTCCCTGCCCGAAGCCGGCACGCACGCCGAGATGGTGGCGCACAAGGTGCTGACTACGCTGAACCTGCCCTACACGCTGGACGGCAACGACGTGCGCAGCACGCCCAGCATCGGCGTGGTGCTGTTCGGCCAGGGCAACCATACCATCGGCGACCTGCTGCGCCAGGCCGATATGGCGATGTACGAAGCCAAGGCAGCCGGCCGCGCCACCTTCCGCTTCTTCGATCCGGTAATGAAGGAAGCGCTGGACATCAACGCGTCGCTGGAAAGCGAGCTGCGGCTGGCCCTGGTGCGCGACCAGTTCCGCCTGTACTACCAGCCGGTGGTCAACAACGACGGCGTGCTGACCGGGGTGGAAGCGCTGATCCGCTGGCAGCATCCGAAGAACGGCCTGGTGAATCCGAGCGTCTTCATCGAGCTGGCCGAGAAGACGGGGCTGATCATCGATATTGGCGAGTGGGTGCTGGAGACGGCCTGCCGCCAGCTGGCCGCATGGCGCAACGATGCGCGCAGCGCGCACCTGAGCATGGCGGTCAACGTCAGCGCGCGCCAGCTGCGGCAGGAGAATTTTGCGCTGCGCGTGCTGGACATCGTGGCGCGCAGCGGCGCCAATCCGCACAGCCTGAAGCTGGAGCTGACCGAAAGCATGCTGCTGTCGGACGTGGAGGACACGATCACCAAGATGACGCTGCTGAAGCAGAGCGGCATCGGCTTCTCGCTGGACGATTTCGGCACCGGCTATTCGTCGCTGAGCTATCTGCAGCGGCTGCCGCTGGACCAGCTGAAGATCGACCAGAGCTTCGTGCGCGACATGCTGCATACCCATCATGCGGGCAGCATTGTCGAAGCCATTGCCAAGCTGGGCAGTAGTCTGGAACTGGGACTGGTGGCGGAAGGGGTGGAGAGCCACGCCCAGTGGACGCAGCTGCGCGAGCTGGGTTGCGACCTGTACCAGGGCTACCTGTTCGCCGCGCCGCTGCCCCTGCCGCAGCTCACCGAGCAATACATGCTGGGGTCAGGTACGAATTGGCACACGGGCTCGGCCGTGCCCGCACGGCCGAGCCCGTGTGCCATTTAGTACCTGACCCCAAAAGCTTATTTGCCGGCCTGGCGGTCGCGGGCGGATTCCTGGATCTTCTGGCCGGCGCGCTCGACTTTTTCGCCGACCACTTCCGCTGCCTGGTTCAGCTTGTCGCCGGCCTGCCCGGCGGCCTTGTTCAGCTTGCCGCCCGTTTCCTTGGCGGCGTCGCTCAACTGGTCGTTGGCGCGGTCGATCTGCCTGGCCGCACGCTCCGTCGCCTTGTCGATTTCACGGCCGGCGCTCTCGGCCGGACCGATGCGCTTGTCCTCGGGTTTGTTGCAGCCGGCGAGCGCACAGAGCAGCATCGCGGCCATCGTCAGTTTGCGGGCATTCATGGCTGTCCTCCTTTCCTGTCAGCATAACAAAAAGCCCAGCTCATCCGCGCCGCGCTGACAGCATGGCCCCGATCAGCGAGGCAATCCCGAACACCAGCAGGGTGCCGCTCAGGGCGAGGTTGAGGAATTTGGTGATATGCCAGGCGCCAAGCGCTGCCGTGGCCAGGAAGGACAGGCCGAAAAACAGCAGCCAGCCCGCCGTGTCCGCCGACGCAGGCAGCACGCCCCGGCGGCGCAAGCGGCGCGCAAACGCCCGGCCGACATAGAAAAACATCAGCAGCAACACCCCCAGTAACACGAGCGTTTCGACCAGCATTACCACCTCCCCCCGGAAAGCTTAGCACCAGCGCAGTTTTGCCGGTATTGGCAAGACTGTTTCCGCGAAATAATACCTGCTAGACTTTTGCCTTTGTAGCAAAGCACAAGGATGCGCCCCTATGGCGAGCAAGTTGGCAGTTCTCATTTCAGGCATCATGTCGGGCGCTGCGCTCGCGCAAGAGGGCGCCATACCGGAAGTTGTTGTCACCGCACAACGCACGGTTGCGCCGGAGTCGAAAACGCCGGTGGCAATGAGTGTAATTTCTGGTGAGAAACTTATTAACGACGGCTTCAACAGTCCGTCCGATATCGCGTCGCGCCTGCCCAACACTTACCTGGAAAACGCCAACGATGGCCTGAAGATCACCATCCGCGGCGTGTCCAACGCGGACGCCACCGAAAAGGGCGATCCGTCCGCTGCCTTCCTGCTGGACGGCGTGTACATCGCGCGTCCGCAAATCCAGAACCTGGCCTTTTATGACCTGGCGCGCATCGAGGTGCTGCGCGGCCCGCAAGGCACGCTGTACGGCCGCAACGCCACCGCCGGCGTCATCAACGTGATTTCCAACGCCCCTACGCACAAGACGGAAGCGGCGGTCGGCATCGAGGCAGGCAACTACGCCAGCCGCAAGGCCAGCGCGATGCTGAACCTGCCGCTGGGCGACAGCCTGGCCATGCGCCTCGCCGCCGCCTACAACAAGCACGATTCCTATCTGCGCAACGGCCAGGGCACCGGCAATGCGCTGGGCCTGGACCGCGACGACCTGTCCGTGCGCCTGTCCGCCAAATGGGATATCGCGCGCAACGCTTCCCTGCTGCTGCGCTTCGACCACAGCCAGGTGGACGACAATCCCGACAACATCGTGCCGGACACGAACTTCTACAGCTTCGCCGGCAGCAAGCCGGTCTGGTACGGTTCCCCCACCGGGACCCAGCTGACCAACCATTTCGTGCCGTTCAACGTGGTCCCCGAGCAGGGCTTCAGCCACAAGAAGACTTCCGGCCTCGCCGCCGAAGCCAACTGGGACCTCGGCCCCGCCGTGCTGACGTATATCGCTTCGCACCGCAGCTTCGGGCACCGGTTCCTGACCAATTACCACTACCGCGTGGCGCCAACGCTCGCCATCGGCGTGCGCCAGAACTTCGACGGCGACTACCAGCAGAATTCGCACGAGCTGCGCGTGGCCACCAGGGGCGATGGTGCGCTGTCGGCCCAGGCCGGCCTGTACTACTTCCGCGAATCCTCGGACCAGCTGTACACCTTCCGCGACCTGCAGCTGCTTGGCCTGCCGCCGTACTACGTCTTCCCGCATGGCCCGACACTGGCGCGCAGCAAGGCCGCCTTCGGCCAGGCGACCTACCAGCTGGCGGATAATCTGCGCGCCACGGCCGGCCTGCGCTACACGGACGACCATAAATCGCGCGCCGGCTCGACCAACTTCCAGCAAGGTCCCGTCTTCAATCCGGCCACCGACTTCAAGCTGCTGAACGCCGCAGCGCTGGACACCGATCAGACCACCTGGCGCCTCGGCATGGAATACGACCTGGCGCCGGCCACCATGCTGTACGCCACGCTCTCCACCGGCTACAAGGCGGGCGGCTTCAACGACGGTTGCCTGGCCGGCAGCAGCGCGCTGGGCATCTCCTGCCCCGCCGCCATCGCCGTCCCTGAATCGACGCTGGTTTATCAGCCGGAACGCCTGAAGTCGTGGGAAGCCGGCGCCAAGTCGCGCTTCTGGGACCAGCGCGCCAGCCTGAACGTGTCGGCCTTCTACTACGACTACAGCAACCTGCAGGTGTCCGGCGTGGCCGTGGTGATGGGCGCGCCGCGCTTCGTCACCAACAACGCCGCCGTCGCCAGGGTGCGCGGACTGGAAGCGGATGGCATGCTGCAGGCCACGCCTGCCGACCGCTTCATGTACGGCTTCACGCTGCTGGACGCCCACTACGATACCTATACGCCGGACGGCGTCCATTCGCTGGCCGGCACAAAACTCGATCGCGCTCCGGCGCATACCCTCACCCTGGGCTACCAGCGCCGCTTCCAGCTGGCCACCGGCGAACTGACTGCAGGCGGCACGGCGCGCCGCAGCGCCGCCTATGAGATCGGCGTGCCCGCCGCCCTGCTGCAGTACCGCGTGCCGGCGCGCACCCAGACCGACCTGCAGTTCGGCTACCGCCACGCCAACGCCGGCTGGTCGCTGCACGCCTACGTGAAGAACGTCGAGGACAAGGTGCAGCCGCTGACCATCGACAGCTTCGGCATGAGCGTGCCGGGCGACCCGCGTACCTTCGGCCTGCGTTTCGATTACCGCCTATAACCCTGGAGCCCCTTGCATGCCCCACCTGAAGCGCCTCACCTGTCTGCTCTTGCTGGCCTTTCTCGCCGTGACCGCCATGCGCGGCGCTTCCGACACCACGCTGCTGCTGATTGCCAGCTCGATCCTGATGTTTGCCTGCTGCTGGACCAGCGCCATCCACCTGCTGGGTGCGCGCGCCGCGGGGAACTTCGTGGCGCTGGCCGTGCTCATCGGCTGGTTTGCCGAGGAGATGGGCGCCAACTTCGGCTGGTTCTTCGGCTCCTACCACTACACCGACGTGCTGGGACCGACGCTCAACACCACGCCCGTCATCATTCCGCTGATGTGGTTCGCGCTGTGCTATACGGCCTATGTGCTGGCCAACCTGATCGTGTGGCAGGTGCCGTCGGACGGCGTATCGCCGCTGGGCAAGGGCCTGCTGCTGTCGCTGCTGGCGGCGCTGCTGGTGACCGCCTACGACCTGGGCGCCGATCCCTACATGGTGTTCAAGCTGAAGGCCTGGATCATGACCAGGACCGATGGCTGGTGGTTCGGCGAAACGCTGCAGGGCTTCGTGGGCTGGGTCACCGTCTCCTTCCTTATCGTGTTCCTGTTCCGCCTCTCGCTGCGCCGCTGGCCGCCGGCGCCGAAGTCCGAATTCACCCGCTTCGACATGGCCATGCCGCTCATCGTATACGGCGGCAGCATGCTGTTCCAGATGTGCGCCGGCACGCCGGTCGAAACCCGTACCATCGCCTTCTTCGCGATGGGCATTCCATTGCTGTGCGCCGTCGCCGGCCTGCAGCGCTGGCAAGGAGCAAAAGTATGAGCCGTGGCGACTCCCCCGTGAACGATGCCCGCTTCAGCGCCGACCCGCTGGCGGACGATACGCTGACCCGCTTGCTGGCGCCGTGGCAAGGCCACACCCAGTGGGACGCGATTGCGGTCGTCAACCGCGAGATGGCGCGCTGGGAACAGAACGGCCAGCTGGAAAGCTGGGGCGCATCGCCGGGCACGCCGCCGCACATCGCGGCCGCACTGGAAGAGTACGTGCACATGGCGCGCCACCTGCCCGCCTGGGCCGACGCCGCCAGAATCGAACGCGCCGAGAACCTGTTCATCGACGCCAGCATGCTGTCCTGCACGCTGCTGTTCTGCGCCAGCCTGCCGGAATGCTATGTGATCCCCGACCTGGCCGCCGTGCTGCAGGCCGCCGGGCAGCTGGACAAGAACACCGAATACCGCATCCGCTCCACTGCCGCCATGATCTTCCCGGTGCTGATGCGCGGCGGGATGACCACGGCGCAGGGCAGCGGCGTGGCGCAGGCGCTGAAGGTCCGCCTGATCCACGCCACCATCCGCCACCTGATCCTGCGCGGCAGCCCGGCCGACGCCATGCGCCAGCCGCAAACCCTGGTGCCGCCGCTGCCGGCACAGGCCGACGCCACGCTGCAGCAGACCATGTGGACGCTGGGCTGGAACGTGTCGCGCGCCGGCCTGCCCTGCAACCAGGAAGAACTGGCCTACACGCTGCTGACCTTCCACTACATCTTCCTGCGCGCCCTGCGCAAGCTGGGCGTGGGCGCCGGCCATGAAAACGAGGAAGCTTACCTGCACACCTGGAATGTGCTGGGCCATGTGCTGGGCATCGAGCGCCGCCTGATGGTCGATACCATGGAGCAGGCCAGGGTCATGTTCGAGGCGCTGCAGGCCAGCGGCCACGCGCGCGGCTTCGCGCCCGACCCGCGCCCGGAACTGGGCTGGGCGCTGATGCGCACCATGCAGGCTTACATCCCGCTGCGCATACTCAAGCCCTTCCCGGTGCTGCTCACGCGCTACCTGTGCGGCAGCCCGTGCCAGGACGACCTGGCGCTGACCGGGCGCGTCTCCATCTTCTCCCGCGCCGCCTTCGTAATTGTGATGGGCATCATCCGCGGCATCGACACCATCGGCCGCCTCGTCCTGCCGGAGTTCTCGCTGTCGCGCATGCTCACCCGCGTGGTCGGCTATCACATGACGGTCAAGCTGCTGATGGACCAGACCCGCCCGCTGAAGCTGCCGGACGTGCTGCTGAACGACGTGAACAGCGTCACCCACAGCTGGCACAACGATCCCAAGGCGCCGCGCTGGGTCAACGCGCTGGAACGCTATCTGACCGGCCGCCAGGAAGCGGCGCAGCGAAAGGCTGGCTGATGGAAGCGCTGCGCCGCCTGCGCCTCTTCCTTTCCTCATGTTTCGTTCGGCGCCTGCGCTGCCTGTGGCTGCTGCTCGCGCTGGGCCCGGCCCTGGCGCAGGCGGCCGGCCCGCTGCTGCTGGACGACCGTGTGGGCGAGCTCGAAGCCTGGCCTGCGGTGAGCGTGCTGTCCGACCCCGGCGGCAGGCTGACGGCGCAGGCGGCGCTGGCATCGGACGGCTTCAGCGTGCCGCAATCGGCCTATGCCACGCTGGGCGTGCGGAAGGATGTGGTCTGGCTGCGCATGCCGCTCCGCGTGGCGCCGGACAGCGCCGGGCAATGGGTGGTGAACATCGACTACGCGGTGCTGAACCGGGTGGACGTGTATGTCGCCGGCGAAGGCCGCCTGGACAAATGGGCCACCGTCGGCAACCTGCAGGCGCAGCGCTACGACATGGCCGGCGGCCGTGCACCGGCCGCCCTGCTGCAACTGAAACCCGGCCAGGATTACCAGCTCCTGCTGCGCATCGAAAACCGCGGCGCAATGCTGCTGCCGATCCGCCTGTCGCGCCCGGCCGTGTTCCTGCAGTCGAACCTGAACGAGCAGATGCTGCAGGGGATGCTGCTCGGCCTCAGCCTCTGCCTCACGCTGTACGGCCTGGCGCAGTGGGTCAGCCTGCGCGAGCCGCTGTTCGGCAAATACGCGCTGCTGATCGGCGGCTTTACCCTGTTCTCGGTCGAGTTCTTCGGCATGGGCACGCAGTACCTGTGGAAGCAGAACGAGTGGATGTCGGTGCATGCGGGCGGCCTGTTCGCGCTGATGGCTTCCTGCGGCGCCTACCTGTTCGTCGAGCAGGCGCTGGTGCGTCCCGGCATGGACGCATGGTTCAGCCGCCTGATGAAGCTGGGCGCGCTGCTGTGCGTGCTCAGCGCCTTTTCCTACGCCTTCGGCCTGTTCGATGTGGACGTGCTGGTGGCCATCGTCAGCACCCTGGGCGTGATGCCGATGCTGCTTGGCCTGCCCGGCGCCTTCATGCGCGCCCGGCGCGGCGATCATGTGGGCCTGTACTTCCTGATCGGCTGGACGGTCAGCTTCATTTCCTCGGCTGTCCTGAGCCAGACCATCGGCGGCAAGCTGCCCGCCACCTTCTGGACCATGCACGCCCTGCAGTTCGGCAATGCGCTCGACATGGTGATCTTCATGCGCATCCTCGGCCTGCGCACCCAGGCCATGCGCACCGCCATGCTGCGCGCCGAGGAAGCCACGCGCACCAAGTCCGACTTCCTGGCGCATATGAGCCACGAGATCCGCACGCCAATGAACGCCATCATCGGCATGAGCCGCCTGGCGCTGATGACCCGGCCGGATGCCAGGCTGTCCAATTACCTGAACAAGATTCTCGGCGCGGGCGAACACCTGCTGGGCATCATCAACGATATCCTGGACGTCTCCAAGATCGAGGCAGGCAAGCTGTCGCTGGAAAATGCGGCCTTCGACCTGAACGACCTGCTGGACCATCTCTCCAGCCTGACCGCCGTGAAGACCGACGCCAGGCGCGTGGAGCTGGTGTTCCGCCTGACCGGCAACGTGCCGGCGCGCCTGATCGGCGATCCGCTGCGCCTGGGCCAGGTGCTGATCAACCTGACCGGCAACGCCGTCAAGTTCACCGAGCGCGGCGAGATCGTGGTGGCGGTGGAAGTGCTGGAGCGCGATGCGGACACGGTAAAGCTGCACTTCTCCGTGACCGACACCGGCATCGGCATGGACGAGAAACAGTTGTCGCGCCTGTTCCAGTCCTTCAGCCAGGCCGACGGCTCGATCACCCGCAAGTACGGCGGCACCGGCCTGGGCCTGTCGATTTCGCGCCAGCTGGTGGAAATGATGGGCGGCACGATCAAGGTCAGTTCCAGGCCGGGCGCCGGCAGCCGCTTCAGCTTCAGCGTGGTGCTGGGCGTGGGCAATGCGGACATGCCGGAAGCACTCTCGCCGGTAGCCGCTCTGCACCAGCTGCGGCTGCTGGTGGTGGACGACGTGGAAGCGGCGCGCGAAGCGCTGGCCGGCATGCTCGCCTCCTTCGGCATCAAGGCCGATACCGCCAGCTCCGGCGAACAGTGCCTGGCCATGATGGCGCAGGCGGTGCAAGCCGGTGCGCCTTACGAAGTGGTGCTGATGGATTACCTGATGCCGGGCTGGGACGGGGTGGAAACCATCCGCCGCATCCGCGCCGATGCGCGCTTCCCTACCCCGCCGTCGATCCTGATGGTCACCGCCTGCACGCGCGAACGCGTGCTGCAGGAGGAAGGCCAGGTCATCATGGATGGTTTCCTGACCAAGCCGGTCGGCCCGGCGCTGCTGTATCACAGCCTGCTGCAGGTGATGCGTCCCGGGCTGAAGGCGGCGCCGGCTGCCACGCTGCCGCGCGACCTGTCCGGCCTGGCCGGCGCCCGCGTGCTGCTGGTGGACGATAACGCCAACAACCGCGAGGTGGCGCAGGACTTCCTGGAAGCGGGCCGGATCGTTGTCGATGTCGCCGTGCATGGCGGCGAGGCGGTACGCATGGTGCAGGAGCGCGATTACGACGTGGTGCTGATGGATATCCAGATGGCGGAAGTCGATGGCCTGACGGCCACGCGCCGCATCCGCGCCATTCCGCGCCTGCGCGAGCTGCCGGTGATTGCCATGACCGCGCATGCGATGGCGGGCGACCGGGATCGCAGCCTGGAGGCGGGCATGAACGATCACATCACCAAGCCGATCGATCCCGATCTGCTGTTCCGCGCGCTGCGCAAATGGATTCCGGCAGGCGCCCTGGCCGGGCGTGCAGAGCAGGCAGCCGCTCCGGCAGCGCTGGATATGCAGCGTGCGCTGGCCAGCGCCGACCAGCAATACCACCTGGTCGTCAAGCGCGCCAACAGCTTCCTGCGCGGCTACCAGAGCGGCCCGCAAATCATCCGGCAGGCCCTGGACAGCAGCGACTTCGACACGCTGCAAACCCTGGCCCACAACCTGAAGGCCAGCGCTGCCTATGTCGGCGCGACCGGCCTCTCCGCGCAAGCGGGCGAGATCGAACACGTGCTGCGCGAGGGACGCCACGACCTGGCAAGCACGCTGGCGCCGGGCATGGCCGCCACCTTGCAGTTCGTGCTGGACGATCTGTCCCACCTGGCGCCAGCGGCAGCCGCCGAAGCGCAGCCCGCGCAAGAAAGCCGGCCCGGACTGGCCGCCCTGCTGCGCCAGCTGGATGCCCTGCTGCGCGCCGACGATGCCCGCGCCGAAGATGCGCTGCTGGCACTGCAGGCGCGCCTGCCCGCCGGCGCCGTACCGGAAGCGCATCGGGCCCTGGCTGCCGTACGCCAGGCGGTGGACGAGATCGAGTATGATGCGGCCTTGGTGTCCCTGGCCGCGCTGGCGCAGGCACTGGGCATCGAACTGGCTGAACTGAGGGAAAATACATGAACCTCGCGGAGATGCAGAAAGTCCTGGTGGCGGACGACGATGCCATCAATCGCCAGGTGCTGGGCGAACTGCTGAAGCCCGAATACACGGTGCTTCTCGCCAAGAACGGCACTCAGACGCTGGAACGCGCCCAGCGCCACGTTCCCGACCTGATCCTGCTCGACGTGGTCATGCCGGACATGGATGGCTACGAAGTGCTGCGCCGCCTGCGCGGTGATCCCGCCACCGCCCACATTGCCGTCATCTTCATCTCCGGCCTCGATCGTCCCGAGGACGAAGTCAACGGCCTCAAGCTGGGCGCTGCCGACTACATCGCCAAACCCTTCAACGCCGTGGTGGTGATGGCGCGCGTGGCCATGCAGCTGCAGCTGGTGCGCCAGCGCCGCATGCTGGAACGCCTGGCAAATATGGACGCGCTGACCGAACTGGCCAACCGCCGCCGCTTCGACGAAGCCTTCGCCATGGAATGGCAGCGCGCCCAGCGCAGCAACGAGCCGCTCTCGCTGGCCCTGCTGGATATCGATTGCTTCAAGCAGTACAACGACCTGTACGGCCACCCGGCCGGCGACCGCGTGCTGCGCGCCGTGTCGCGCACGGCAGCCATGCATATGCGCCGCCCAGCCGACCTGGCCGCGCGCTACGGCGGCGAGGAACTGGCGCTGCTGCTGCCGAATACGGATGCGGAACAGGCGCGCCACGTGGTGGATGGCATCTGCCAGGCCATCGCCGAGCAGGCCATCCCGCACGCGGCATCGGCTGCGGCGCCGATGCTGACGGTCAGCGCGGGCGGCGCAACCTGTGCGTCGGCGGGGAATGAAACGGGGAACCAGTTACTGGAAGCGGCGGATAATCACCTGTACCAGGCCAAGCAGGCCGGCCGCAACCGGGTGATCTGGCGCGAAGCCTGCATTGCCTGATGGCCGCAGGAACGGCGGACTCAGTCCACCGGCATGATCTTCTTGGGCGGCGGCGGCGGCGCAAAGGCCACGGTATCGCTGTCCGGGGCGCTATCCATCGCATCGGAAAACTCCAGCCAGCGGTTCAGGCTTTCGCGGCGGCGGATGCTGATGCCCTTGGTGCTGATGTAGCCGACCTGCTCGAACCATTCGGATTTGCAGGTCATCTTGGAGGTGGTAGGCAGGTTGTCGAACAGGCGCTCGTAGGCCTTGCGCGCCTTGTGCTCCCACTTGTGCAGCACGGCTTCGTTGAAGCGGTTGCTTTCGTAGTAGATGGTCAGGGTGCCGTCATGATTGCCGAAGCCGACCACGGCCGCACCCTTGCGGATGGCGCTCAGCACCTCCTCCTTGATTGCCGCAGTCGGCACGAACAGGGCGGAACGGCTGTCCTCCTTGTCGGGCCGCTGCAGCGGCAAATCCTGTCCAAACTGTACGCCCATTGCTATCCCCGCTCCGTGTTCGGGCCGGCTCAATAAATGTTTCCATCCGGCTATTTTTCCTGATTCTACCTTGGACCTCCCCCCGGGTAAAGCGGCGCAGCCGCGTATAATGCCGGGTACTTTCGTTATACGACAAAATGATGTCTTTTCCACCTGCCGCCTGCGACACGGCAGCACGCAATGTGCGCGACCTGCTCACCCACGCCATCGAACACGCCGCGCCGCATGCCGCGCTGGTGGTGTACGACCGCCGCAGCCCGCTTAACGAAGTGCTGACGGAAGCCTACCGCCGCGCCCTGCCCGAGGGGCGCTTCATCGATTTCGACAGCGTCGAACCGCAACAGGTGCTGGACGCCTTTGCTGCCCTGCAGGCCAGGGACCTGGTGGTGCTGGTGCAGACCACCAGCTTCCGCCTGAACGACTACCGCATCCGCATGGAGCTGTTCAAGCAGGGCTTGAAGGTGATCGAGCATATGCACCTGTCGCGCATGCCCGGCGAGCAGGGCCTGACCTATATCGATGCCCTGGCTTACGACCCGTCCTACTATCGTGGCACAGGCCACGCATTGAAGGCGCACATCGACCGCGCGCAGTCGGCAGTGGTGGAGAGCGGCGGCGAGCGGCTGGTGTTTGCCTCGCCGTTCGAGGAAGCGAAGCTGAATATCGGCGACTACAGCGCGATGAAAAACGCCGGGGGCCTGTTCCCGATCGGCGAAGTGTTCACCGAGGCGCAGGACCTGGAAGCCGTGAATGGCCGCGTAAAAGTGTTTGTTTTCGGCGACACTTCCTTCCACGTCAACCGTCCCGACGCACCGATTACCATGATCGTTGAAAAGGGCCGCGTGGTCGGCGCCGAGAACAGCACGCCGGAATTCGACAATATGCTGTCCATCATCCGCGCCCATGAGGGCGAGGTGTGGCTGCGCGAGCTGGGCTTCGGCATGAACCGGGCGTTTTCCCGCGAGCGCATGGTGGATGACATCGGCACCTATGAGCGCATGTGCGGAATTCACCTGTCGCTGGGGGCCAAGCATGGGCAGTATCAGAAGCCGCAGTTCAAGCGCAAGGATGCTCGCTATCACGTGGATGTGTTTGCGGTGACCGACGCGGTGTGGCTGGATGGCGACCAGATCTATCGCGATGGTGCCTGGCAACCCAAATAGCTTTACAGCACACAAACCTTGGTGAAAAATATATAGTATTTATCAACCAAGGTTCGTCCGATGACCGCTGCTGCTTCCGCCTCCTTCCAGGTTGCTCTCACCGGCCTGAAAGACGGCCATATCGCCGAAGAAGTCGCGCCGCGCCTGGCGCGGCTGTTCACCCAGCCTCCCGAGAAAATGCTGGCCATCCTGGATGGCCGGCGGCGCGTGCTCAAGCAGGGCCTGAGCGAGGCGGATGCGCGCAAGTACGAGGCGGCGCTGTCGGGCGCGGGCTGCACCTGTGCCGTTGCCGCCGCGGCCGGCGTGCCGGGGCGGCGCGACGTGGCGGCCGCTGCGACGGCGGTACTGGCGGCGAAATCGGCAGCCTACCGCGAACGCCAGGCGCAGTTCATGCAGCGCGAACTGGCGGCCGGCCAGCGGCTGGTCATCGACGTCGTAATCGTCCACGGCATCTACCTCATCCTGCTCAGGCACCTGGGTCCTGCCTTCGGCCTGGCTGGCTGGTTCGCCGTGGCGGGCGTGATGTGCTACGCGCTGTTTCGCCTGTGCCGTGGCCTTGGCTATGCGCACAGGAAGCGCGATCGGCTGATGGGTCTGATGCTGGTGCCGGTGGCCGGACTGATGGCGCTGGGCGTCCTGAGCCACAAGGCGGCGCAAAAATAGTTCTCCCTGGCAAGCAAACCTTGGGTAGAATATTTAGCATTTACTAATACTCATCGTCCCGCTTCGCATATGAATGCTGCTTCCTTCCAGGTTGCCCTGACCGGGCTGAAAGACGGCCACGCCGCAGAAGATGTCGCACACCGCCTGGCGCGGATGTTCAGGCAGCCGCCGGAGAAGATGCTCACCATCCTGGACGGCAAGCGGCGCGTGCTCAAGAAGGGCCTCAGCGAGGCTGAGGCGCGCAAGTATGAGGTGGCGCTGCAGGATGCGGGCTGCGACTGCAGCATATCCACCGACGCGCCAGCCACGTCGGCCGCGGCCGCGCCAGCACCTGAGCCAGGGGCCGCAGGCGCGCCAGCTGCGCCGGTGGCGGCCGAGTCGAGCGGCCGCAACTTCTTCGCCGACGCACCCGCGCCGCGCCCCGGCGGCTCACGCAGCGCCAGCGCCGCGGCGGCATCGGCATCGGCATCGGCTCCAGCATCGGCATCGGCATCGGCATCGGCAGCGGCATCGGCAGCGGCAGCATCAGGCAGCGAATCAGCCGAGGAATTCGGCGAGCGCCAGTCCAAACTCTCCCTCTACCACATGGGCGCCGGCCAGAACTTCGTCATCCTGGCCATCGTCCTGAACGGCGTCGCCATCGGCCTGCGCAAGCAACTCGGCCTGCTGCCCGAATTCATTGCCTCCCTGTCCGTCTGCGCCGTGATGATCTCCGGCCTGATCGGCATGTGCCGTGGCCTCGGCTACAGCATGCTGAAGCGCTCGATGCTGATCATCCTGATGTTCATTCCCCTGCTGAACCTGATCACCCTGGTTGTCCTCAGCTCGAAAACCAGCAAGGCCCTGAAAGAAGAAGGCATCCGCGTCGGCCTGGCCGGCGCCAGTTCGGACGACCTGGCAAAGCTGGCCGTGGAGGCGGGCCTGCCGCAAGGTACGCGCCCACGCGCCATGATGGCGTTCATCGGCGTGCTGCTGGTATTCGGCATCTGCTTCGCAGTCAGCAGCCACTATCGCGAAAAGGAAGAACAGGAAGCGGCGCTGGAGATGAACCAGCCCTGCGAACTGGCCGGCGTATGGAACATCTGCAGCCGCCTCGGCGACTTCCAGCTGACGCTCGACGAAAACGGCAAGATGTTCACCAGCGACGCCAAGGCCGGCGACTGGCGCTTCGAGGCCGGCGAACTGCTGCTCACCGAAAAAACCTCGACCACCCACTACAAGATCCTGCGCGCAACGGACGGCTATGTGCTTGAGCGTATGGGCGTCGTCCACACCATGCTGCCGAAACAGGCGCTGCCCGGCAAACGCTGCGCAGCCGCCTGACCGTCCGCGACGGCAGCGCTAGAAGCCCGCGTCGGCCAGCGCCTTGTCCCATGGCGGGACCGGCTGATATTCCGCCAGCAGAAAATCGATCAGCGCGCGCACCTTGGGCGAAGGCTGACGGCTGGCAGGATACAGTGCGCTCAGGTGATTCAGCGGCAGTGACCACTCACCCAGTACCGGCACAAGCCGCCCCTCGATGATGTCGCGCCACGCCAGGAACGTGGTGGTATACACAATGCCCATGCCGCGCAGCGCAGCGTGCTGCAGCACCAGTCCGTTATTTGCAGTGAACGCCGGCGCCACGCGCACCGTGGCCTCCTCCTCGCCGCGCTTCAGATGCCAGGCCGTGCCGCCCGTGAGATGCGAGAAATGCAGGCACTGGTGCCCATGCAGATCCTCGGGCGAAGCCGGCCTGCCCCATTTCTCCAGATACGCCGGCGCCGCACACAGCACGCCCACACAGGGCGCCAACGGACGGATCGCCAGCGCCCGCGAATCCGGAATCCCGCCCACGCGTATCGTCAGGTCGAAACCATGCTCGATCGGATCGAGCAGCGCATCGTCCACATGCAGCGAGGGCGTAAGCTGGGGATGCGGCAGGCTGAAACGGGCCAGTGCGTCCGCCAGCCACTCGCTGCCGAAGCTGGACGGCGCCTGGATGCGCAGCGGCCCCGCCAGTTCGATCCCGGCGTGAGTGACCACTCGCGCCGCTTCCTGCGCCTGCGCTACGGCCAGCGCGCACGGTTCGAGGTAAGCCTGTCCCACGTCGGTCAGGCTCACGTCGCGCGTGGAGCGGTGCAGCAGGCGCGCATTCAGCTTTTCCTCCAGCGCCAGCACGTTCTTGCTGACCATGGCGCGGGTGATGCCGAGACGGCGCGCGGCAGCGCTGAAGCTGCGCTGCCGCGCCACTTCGACGAAGATTTCCATTGCCCTGAGCTGGTCCATGCGGGTATTGTCATCAATCCGGAGACAATGTGTCAACCGTTTGCCTGTAGATCGGATCCAATCAAATACCTACAATGACAGCTTCCCGAATCAAGGAGTCCACGCCATGCTGAGCGCAGAACAGAAAGCCCAATACCGGAAAGACGGATTTATCATCATCCCGAACTTCAAGTCCGCCGAGGAAATCGCCGCCCTGCGCGCCCGCGCCGCGCAGGTGGTGGACGACTTCGACCCGAGCGCTTCGCAGGGCATCTTCACCACCAAGGACCAGAAGGCCGACGAATACTTCCTGGCTTCGGACAACACCATGCGCTGCTTCTTCGAGGAGGAGGCCTTCGGTCCGGACGGCCAGCTGAAACAGGCCAAGGAACTCTCGATCAACAAGATCGGCCACGCCATGCACGACCTGGACCCGGGCTTCCGTGCGTTTACCGCCGATGCGCGGCTGGAACAGGTGGCGCGCGACCTGGGCCTGGAACAGCCGCAGGTATGGCAGTCCATGTACATCTTCAAGCAGCCGGGCATCGGCGGCGAAGTGCGCTGGCACCAGGACGCCACCTATTTCGAAACCACGCCGGTCACCGTGACCACCTTCTGGTTCGCGCTGGAAGATGCAACGCTGGAAAACGGCTGCATGTGGGCGGAACCGGGCGGCCACAACACCCCGCTGCGTGAACGCTTCGTGCGCAACGGCGACCAGGTGCGCATGGAAAAGCTGGACAATATGCCGTGGCCGACCGACGCCACCGCCGTGCCGCTGGAGTGCAAAGCCGGCTCGCTGGTCTGCTTCCACGGCCTGCTGCCGCACTACTCCGCGCCTAACCGCTCGAAAGTATCGCGCCACGCCTATACGCTGCACGTGACCGACGGCCGCACCGAATACTCGCCGCAGAACTGGATCCAGCGCGACGCGTCCTTCCCTGTGCGAGGCTTCGTGTGAAGGTCAGTATTTTCGCCCCGCACTGGGGCAGCAACGACCTGGCGGCCGATGTGTTCATCGGCCGCGTGAAGGAAGCCGGTTTCGACGGCATCGAAATGTCCCTGCCGCTGGACGTGGCCCAGCGCGACGACTGGGTGGCGCGCATCCGTGCCGCCGGCCTGGACCTGATCGTGGCGCAATGGGAAACCGTGTTCCACACGGATTTCGAAGCGCACAGGAAAGCGCTGGCCGAGCTGCTGCACAACGCCTGCGCCGTCAAGCCGCGCAAGGTCAACTCGCACACCGGCAAGGACTTCTACACGCCCGCGCAAAACGAAGAACTGATCGCGCTGGCCGACGCCATTTCGCGCGAACACGGCGTGCCGGTCGTGCATGAGATTCACCGCAGCCGCTTCAGCGCGCACCCGATGCTGTTGCTGCCTTACCTGGAACGCAATCCGCAGCTGCTGCTGAACGCCGACCTGTCGCACTGGTGCGTGGCCTGCGAATCGCTGCTGGACGATCAGCCGCAAACGCTGGCGCGCACCTTCCCTCATGTGCGCCATATCCATGCGCGCGTCGGCCATGCGCAGGGTCCGCAGGTCGCGGACTTCCGTGCGCCGGAATATGCGGCGGAACTGGGTGCGCACCTGGCATGGTGGGACCGCATCGTGGAACTGCGCCGCAGCGCCGGCGACGAGCTGTTCACCATCACGCCGGAATTCGGTCCCGCGCCTTATACCTTCAACCTGCCTTACACGCAGCAGCCCGTTTCCGATGCCTGGGAACTCAATGTGGCGATGCTTCAACTGCTGCGCGAACGCTATTGCTGAACGCTTCCTCGCCTGCCTCGCCCGCCACGCGGGGCAGCGTGAGGATCACCAGCGTACCTTGCCCCGGTTCCGATTCGACCTCGATGCGTCCCATCAGCACCCCCGTCACGATGTTGTAGACGATATTCATCCCCAGTCCTGAACCGCCCTGCCCCATCTTGGTGGTGAAGAAGGGATCGTAGATCTGGTGCAGCACCTTGCTGTTCATGCCCACGCCATCGTCGGCAAAGCGCAGCTCCACCGTGTTGTCGTCCAGCTCGCGGATCGAGATGGCGATCTTGCCGCAGCTGCGGCCTTCGAAAGCATGCAGCAGCGCGTTGTTGATCAGGTTACTCAGCACCTGCCCTACCGCACCCGGATAGGAGCTGCACTTCACGCTCTCCGGCATGTCCACCTTCACTTCGCAGTTGGCGCGGCGCATGCGTGCCGAATAGGTGGCCAGCGTGTCGTGCAGCACGCTGCACAGATTGAAGCTGCGGCGCTGGTCGGAAGTCTGGTCCACCGCCACCTGCTTGAAGGAGTTGATCAGGTCCGCCGCGCGGCGCAGCGAACCGGCGATGATGGACGTGGCCAGCTTGGCGTCGCGCAGATGGGCATCCAGCGTCGAGCGGCGCACCCCGCCCGCTTCGCTCATCTGGCGCTCGAAGTCCGTCACCATATCGGTCAGCGCGGTGGCCGTCAGCAGGCTGTTGCCGATCGGCGTATTCAGTTCGTGCGCAATGCCGGCCACCAGCGCACCCAGCGAGGCCATCTTTTCGGACGTGATCAGCGTGGCCTGGGCCTGCTGCAGCGTTTGCAGCACGGAGGACAAATCCTTGTGCGCCGTTTCCACGTTCGCCTTCTGCTGCGCCAGTTCCTTCAGGCTGCGCTCCAGGCCTTGCTTGGTCGCCAGCAGATCGGCTTCCGTGCGTTTGCGGTCGCTGATATCGCTGATGACCCACACGCAGCCCTTGGACTGCGCTTCCGCATCCAGCACCTTGCCGTTTACCATGCACCAGAGATACGTGCCGTCGTTGCGGCGCAGCTCCGTTTCAAAGTGGGTGCGGTTGCCGCCCTGGCCGCAGCGGAAGGGGTCGGGCCGGTCTTCGCGCACCAGCGCAGTGGTGCGCATGCCCGCCAGCGTGCCGGGGAAGTAGCCCATCATCTCTTCCAGCCCGCGGTTGCAGCCGACGATCATCCCGTCCGCAAACAGGCCGATGCCGACGATGGCGCTGTCCTGCAGGGCGCGCTGCTCCTCCAGCGTGCCGCGCAGGGTCTGCGCCAGGATGCGGCGGCGCTGCAGGTTGACGATCAGCGCCGTGATCAGGATGCTGATGACCAGGCCCAGTGCGGCAATCATGGCGATCACCGTCGCGTCGCGGCTGTAGCGCGAGCCGGCGTGGCCCTCGAACTGCAGCAGCCAGCGCCGTCCGCCCACGTCCAGCACGATATTGCGCGTCATGCCTTCCAGCGCCGGCTGGCGCTTTGCCGCGCCGACCTTGCCGGCGCTGTCGAACATCAAATTGTCCACGGCCGGCAGCTGCGAGCCGCCTTCATCGATATAGCCCGTGTTGTTGACGCGGATGTAGAGATGCTCCAGCAGCGAACTGCCGATCACCTCGCCCATCAGGTCGTGCACGCGGAAGACGATGGCCACGAAGCCAATGATGGCGGCGCGCCGTTCCGCGGCGCTGGTCAGCGGCAGGCCGCGCCGGTAGATCGGGGCACGCGCCACAAAACCCGGCTGGCCCGTATTGTCCTGCACCAGGATGATGCGTTCGGTGGCGATCACGCGGCCCGAATCCATGCCCATCTTCAGCGCCTGCCAGTGCGTGGGCAGCGCGGCCAGATCCAGGCCGAAGGCATTCTCGTTGCCGCGCATCGGCTCGTTGTATTCGATCAGGTAGTGTTCTTCGCGCAGCGAGACGGGATGGATCTTGTATTCGGGGTAGCCGCCCTTCTGCAGGCTGTCGTCGCTGCGGACGTGGCCGGCGTAGGCGCCCAGGCTATCGGACGGCACGCGGCGCACGAACTGGATGGCCTGGAAGCCGGGATAGCGGCGCTTCACATCCAGCTCGCGCACATAGCGGCTGAATTCCGCCCGGTCGATATCCTGCTCCACGGCGAAGATGGCCTTGATGCTGAGCAGCGTGTCGAAATAGATCTTCAGGCGCTGCTCGGTATCGCGCGCGATTTTCTCCGTGTCGCGCTGGAAGGCGGCGGAGGCCTGGCGATCCTGCTGCTCCATCACAAACAGGCACACCCATGTCGTAATGCAGATACCGACGATAAAGGCCAGGTAACCGTGGATGCGCATGGGCGTTCTCGGTGCGCTCGCTAGCTTGGGTCGGGGAAGCGCGCTGCAATGTCCATGAACTGCTCTTCGATCGCCAGCATTGCATCCACCACGTCCGGATCGAAATGCTCGCCGCTGCCCTGGCGAATCAGCTCGATCGCCGTTTCGTGGGTGAAGGCCGGCTTGTACACGCGCTTCGAAATCAGCGCGTCGTACACATCGGATACCGCCAGCAGCCGTGCCGAGATCGGGATCGCATCGCCGGCCAGGCCTTGCGGGTAGCCGCTGCCGTCATAGCGCTCCTGGTGCGAATAGGTGATCTCCTGGGCAAAGCGCAGGAAAGGCGTGCTGGCGCCAAGGCGCTGGATCACGCGGTCGATGACCGCCTTGCCCAGCACCGTGTGCTGCTTCATTACCTCGAATTCTTCCGGCGTGAGCGGCGCGGGCTTCATCAGGATGGCGTCCGGCACGGCCACCTTGCCGATGTCGTGCAGCGGCGCGGCCTTGAACAGCACGGCGATATTGGCGTCGCTCAGCTCCGGTGCAAAGCGCGGGTGGGCCTGCAGGTAACGCGCCAGCGCCTGCACATAGTGCTGCACGCGGCACAGATGGCCGTCCGTCTTGCCGTGGCGCTGTTCGGCCAGGCTGGCCAGCGCCCAGGCGGCGGCATCGGCCAGCTCCGACAGTTCGCGCGTGCGCTCGGCCACCAGTTGCTCCAGGTGGCGTCCCTGGTTGGACAGCAGCTCGCGCGCCTGCTTCAGCTCCAGCTGGCAGGCCACGCGCGCCTGCAGCACTTCCGGCACCAGCGGACGCGCCACCACATCGGCGGCGCCGTCGCACATCATGCGGGCGCGCTGCTCATCGTCGTCGCGGCCGAGCAGGAAGATCAGCGGAATGGCGGCGGTATCCGGATTGGCTTTCAGCTGCTGGCACAGCTGGCTGCCGCCCAGGCCGACGTCGGCCAGCACCAGGTCGGGGCGCGGCAACTGCTGCGCCAGGCGCAGCACGGCCGCGCCATCGTCGGCCAGCCGGGTTTGATAATGGTCCTGCAGCAGCGCGTTCAGACGCACCAGGTTTTCCGCAGACTTGTCGGCGATCAAAATGACCGGCTTCGTCTTGGCATTCATTGACAGCATCTCCCCGCGGCCGGCGGCCGCACTTCAGCCAATGATACCGTAGGTAAAGCCTAATAGTCAGTCGGCAAGTGCTGGAGTTCCGTCGGAAAGGAAGGCGCCGAAGCAGCGCGTGCACTCGATACAGAAGAGATGAGCGACGCGAACGTTCTTTTGGCGCAACACTAATTGAAGGTGGCCCTCTTCGCAGACGGGGCAGGTTTCACGCATGGTGCCGCAGGCAGTCACATCCTCGGCCAGATAGTTTTTGTCGTCATAGCGTGTCCCATCAACAACACGTTGTGGGTCGAGCTCGACGAGAAAGAGGTAAGGCGCGGTGGCGCGCTGATCGTACACGGGCTTGCCCGAAGCATGGAAGTGATCCGCCTGATTCATTCTCATCCCCTTTGGCCTGCACATTTGCCGGCAGGTTAACCTTAGCCAAATCCGCACTAAAAATAAAGCCCAACATCTGCGCGGCAGCGTATTGCAAACTTACCAATCGATAGCAACCATGCGGCTTGCCGGCCATCGGCGGCAGGCGAAAATACCCCATGCTATACTCAGCCGCATGGCCCGTAAATTCATTCTCTTCGTGATGACCGTTGTCGTGCTCCAGTTCAGCTGGACCGCGATCAGCGCTTATTGCGCTCACGAGACGGGCCGCGCCGCGCAGCACTTCGGCCATCACCAGCACTCCGGGAGTGCGGACGAACTGGCGTCGGTGGCGCAGGACAAATCGCCGTCCGCGGCCAAGAAGCTGGCGCCGCATGCGCACTGTTCCTCCTGCTCCCACGCAACGCTGGCCCCTATCAATCTGGAAGCTGTGGCTTTGCATCCCATTGCGGTGGAAGCCGATCCCGTCGCCCTCGTCAGCGCCCTTGCTTCGGCCTACCAGCCGCCGCCAGAACGCCCTCAGTGGACCGCCGCCGTCTGATTCCGGCGGACGCATCACTTCATCATCGTTTCTGAACTGATTACGCAGTAAGGCGCTGGCCGCCTTATTCGCGCCCCGCTGGATTTCCTTCGTCTGTCATTCGGAGTTATCCATGCAATCCAGAATTCTCATTCTGGGAACCGCGGCATTACTGAGTGCGTGGTTCCCCCTGGCCGTCCATGCAGCAGAGCTGCCGGGCGCGGCCCACACTGCGTCAGCCCCGGTGCAGCTGGCGCTGACACTGGACAAGGCCATCGAACTTGCCTTGTCCGCCAATCCCGGCCTGCGCGTCACGGCGCAGAACATTGCCATCGCCGACGGCGCCCGGGTGCAAGCCGGCTTATGGCGCAACCCGGAACTCTCGGTCCTGCGGGAAGAAACGCAACGCAACAACCGCACCCAGACCGTACAGATCAGCCAGCCGCTTGAGCTGGGCGGCAAGCGCTCCGCCCGCATCGCCGTGGCAGACCTGGACCGTACGCTTGCCGCCGGCGCTGCGCAGATCGGCACGGCCGAACTGCGCGCCAGCGTAACGGCCGCCTACTTCGATGCGCTGACCGCCCAGGAACGCGTGGAACTGGCGCATGGCTCGCTGGACCTGGCAAAAAAAGCCAGCGCTGCGGCAAACCGCCGCGTTATCGCCGGCAAGATCTCCCCGGTGGAAGAAACCCGCTCCAATGTGGCTGCTGCCGGCGCCCGGCTGGAACTGGTGCAGGCCACGGCCGATCTGGCACAGGCCAAACGCCACCTGGCAGCCATGTGGGGCAGCACCGCCCTGCTTGAACAGCCGCTGCTCCAGCCGGACGCCGGTCTGCGCGCCCTGCCGCGCCTGGATGAGCTGCAGGCGCAACTGGCGGCGTCGCCGCACATGCAGCGCTCGCGCCAGCAGATCCTGCGCGAAGAAGCCCAGGTAACACTCGAACGCACGCAGCGCATGCCCGACGTGGCAGTCACGGTCGGCAACAAGAAAGACTATGAACTGGGCCGCTCGCAAACGGTGCTCGGCCTTTCCATTCCGCTGCCCCTCTTCGACCGCAACCAGGGCAATCTGCTGGCTGCCTTGCGCAAGGTTGACCAGGCCAGGGCGCAGTTCGACGCCGACAAGCTGCAGTTGAACCTGGCGCTTGCCGACGCCTACCAGCGCGCCGAGGTCGCCCAGGCGCAGATCGAGACCATCCGCGCCGACATGCTGCCCGCCGCGCAAAGCGCGCTGAATGCGGCCGTTGTCGGATTCGAACTGGGCAAGTTCAGTTTTCTCGATGTGCTGGATGCGCAGCGCACGCTGTTCCAGGCCCGCGCGCTGTATCTGAGCGCGCTATCCGACCGTTACCGCTCCATGTCCGATATCCAGCGCTATGTCGCCATCGACGATATCGGCCGCGCATCTCATACCGACAGGATCAGCAAATGAAGTTCAATATCGACAAGCAGGCCTACAAACCCATCCTGGGCATTGTTCTGGCAGGCCTGGTACTGGGTAGCGCCATCGTTTCCTGGAACAAGGACGGCGCGCCGGTGCCCGCACAGGCAAAGGAAGACCACAAGGACGGTCAGCGGGAAGACAGCTCCCTGATCCTCATGAGCGACGAGCAGATCCGGTCCGGCGGCATCGTGATGGCGCAGGCCGGCCCGGCCAGCATCGGCACGCTGGTCCGGTTGCCTGGCGAAGTGAAGTTCAACGAAGACCGCACCGCGCACGTGGTGCCGCGCCTGCCAGGCGTTGCAGAATCCGTGCAAGCCGACCTCGGACAACAGGTGAAGAAGGGCCAGGTGCTGGCCATCATTTCCAGTCCCGAACTTGCGGAGTTGCGCAGCGCCCTGCTGGCGGCGCAAAAACGCCTGGCGCTGGCGCAAACCACCTACGAACGCGAGAAAAAACTGTGGCAGGACAGGATCTCCGCCGAACAGGACTACCTGCAGGCGCAGCAAGCCTTCCGCGAAGCGGAAATTCTGGCGCAAAGCGCGCGCGCCAAGCTCACCGCCCTGGGCGCCGACACCGGCGACGGCGCCCTCAATCGCTACGTCTTGCGCGCGCCTTTCGATGGCATCGTCGTCGAAAAGCATATCGCGCAGGGCGAGGCGGTGAAGGAAGACGCCAATGTGTTCCTGCTGTCCGACCTGTCCAGCGTCTGGGTGGAGGTAGTGGTGACGGCCAAGGATCTGGAAGCGATCCGCGTAGGCGAATCGGTGGAAATCAAGTCCAGCAGCACGGCCTCCACGGCCAGCGGCAAGGTGAGCTACGTCGGCAACCTGCTGGGCGAACAGACGCGCACCGCGAAAGCGCGCGTGGTGATCGCGAACCCGAACATGGCCTGGCGCCCTGGGCTATTCGTGAACGTGTCGCTGGTGCGCGGCAGGAAGGATGTGCCGGTGGCCGTGCCATCGGAAGCCATCCAGACCATTGAAGACAAGAGCGTGATCTTCACCAAAGTGCAGCAGGGCTTCCGCATGAACCCAGTGCAGACGGGCCTGAGCGATGGCAGCACGGTGGAGGTGCTGAACGGCCTGCAGCCCGGTGCTGAATATGTCGCAGCCGGCAGCTTCGTCATCAAGGCGCAGCAGGGCAAAGGCAGCGCCGGACATGATCACTGAGCGGAGAGCAGGCCATGTTTGAACGAATCATTCAATTTGCCATCGGCCACCGCTGGCTGGTGATGCTGGCCGTGCTGGGGATGGCCGCCATCGGCGTCTATAACTACACGCGGCTGCCGATCGATGCCGTGCCGGACATCACCAACGTCCAGGTGCAGATCAACACCACCGCCTCCGGCTACTCGCCGCTGGAGGTCGAGCAGCGCGTGACCTTCCCGCTGGAGACGGTCATGGCGGGCCTGCCCAGGCTGGAGCAGACCCGCTCCCTGTCGCGCTACGGCCTGTCGCAGGTGACCGTGATCTTCAAGGACGGCACCGACATCTACTTCGCCCGCCAGCTGGTCAACCAGCGCATCCAGGAAGCGAAGGAGAACCTGCCAGCCGGGATCGTGCCGGCGATGGGTCCCATTTCCACCGGCCTGGGCGAAATCTACCTGTGGACGGTGGAAAGCGAACCGGGTGCGAAAAAGCCGGACGGCAGCCTGTACACGCCGGCCGATCTGCGCGAAATCCAGGACTGGATCATCAAGCCGCAACTGCGCCAGGTCCCGGGCGTGACCGAGATTAATTCCATCGGCGGCTACGCGAAGGAATATCACATCACGCCCGACCCGGCCAAACTCAGTTCCTACGGCCTGACGCTGAAAGAAGTGGTAGCGGCCATCGAACGCAATAACGGCAACGTCGGCGCCGGTTATATCGAACGCCGCGGCGAACAGTTCCTGATCCGTGCGCCGGGACAGGTGCGCACGCTGGACGATATCCGCAATACGATCCTCAACAATGTACAGGGCGTGCCGATCCGCGTGCGCGACGTGGCCGAGGTGGACCTCGGGCGCGAGCTGCGCAGCGGCGCCGCCACGGAAGACGGCCGCGAGGTGGTGCTGGGCACCGTCTTCATGCTGATCGGTGAAAACAGCCGGGTTGTCGCGCAGTCCGTGGCGCGGAAAATGGTGGACGTCAACCGCACGCTGCCCGCTGGCGTGAAGGCGATCCCCGTGTATGACCGCACGGTGCTGGTCGATAAGGCCATCAGCACCGTGAAGCAGAACCTGCTGGAGGGCGCGGTACTGGTGATCGCGATCCTGTTCCTCTTCCTCGGCAATATCCGCGCCGCCATCATCACGGCGATGGTGATTCCGCTCTCCATGCTGTTCACCTTTACCGGCATGGTGAGCTACAAGGTCAGCGCCAACCTGATGAGCCTTGGGGCGCTGGACTTCGGCATCATCATCGACGGCGCCGTGGTCATCGTGGAAAACTGCGTACGCCGTCTGGCGCATGCGCAGGAACAGCATCGACGGCCATTGACGCTGGATGAGCGCTTCCAGGAAGTCTTTGCCGCTGCAAAGGAAGCACGCCGTCCGCTGCTGTTCGGGCAGTTGATCATCATGGTGGTGTACCTGCCGATCTTTGCGCTGGCCGGCGTGGAAGGCAAGATGTTCCATCCGATGGCGTTTGCCGTGGTTGCAGCCCTGCTTGGTGCGATGATCCTGTCGCTGACCTTCATTCCGGCCGCGGTGGCCCTGTTCATTGGCGAACGCGTGGCGGAGAAGGAGAACCGGCTGATGGGCATCGCGCGCCGCGTGTACGAGCCGCTGCTGGCCAGAGTGCTCGCCAACAGCGCGGTGGTGATCACGGCGGCCGTCGTGCTGGTGATTCTTTCCGGCCTGCTGGCGACGCGCATGGGCAGCGAGTTCGTTCCCAGCCTGAACGAAGGCGACATCGCCATCCAGGCGCTGCGCATTCCCGGCACCAGCCTGACGCAATCGCTGGAGATGCAGAAAAAGCTGGAAGCCGGACTGAAAGCGAAATTCCCGGAAATCGAGCGCGTCTTCGCGCGCAGCGGCACTGCTGAAATTGCATCCGATCCGATGCCGCCGAATATCTCCGACGGCTACATCATGCTGAAGCCGGAATCGTCCTGGCCGAAACCCAGGCGCAGCCGCACGGAGCTGATCGGCGCGATCCAGGAAGAAGCGGAAAAATATGCAGGCAATGCCTACGAGTTCTCCCAGCCGATCCAGCTGCGCTTCAATGAGCTGATCTCCGGCGTGCGCAGCGACGTCGCAGTCAAGCTGTACGGCGACGATATGGAGGTGCTGAACCGGACCGCCCAGCAGATCGCGCAGACGCTGCAGCGTATTCCCGGCGCTGCCGAGGTGAAGGTGGAGCAGACCGATGGCCTGCCGATGCTGACCGTAAACATCGACCGCGAGAAGACGGCGCGTTATGGCCTGAACATCGCCGATGTGCAGGATGCGCTGGCGATTGCCACCGGCGGGCGCGAAGCGGGCACCATGTTCGAGGGCGACCGCCGCTTCGGCATCATGGTGCGTCTGCCGGAAACGCTGCGCAACGACGTGGATGCCCTGAACCGCCTGCCGATCGCCATTCCCGCCCAGGCCGGCGGCGCGGCTTCGTTCATTCCGCTGGCGGAGGTGGCGAAGCTGGAGTTCGCACCGGGCCCCAACCAGATCAGCCGCGAAAACGGCAAGCGCCGCATCGTCGTCAGCGCCAATGTACGCGGACGCGATATCGGCAGTTTCGTGCCGGAGGCCGAACGTGCGATTGCTTCCGGCGTGGCGATCCCGGCCGGTTACTGGACCAGCTGGGGCGGCACTTTCGAGCAGCTGCAGTCGGCGACGCGGCGTTTGCAGATCGTGGTGCCGCTCGCGCTGTTTCTCGTGTTCACCCTGCTGTTCGTGATGTTCAATAACCTCAAGGACGGGCTGCTGGTCTTCACCGGCATTCCGTTTGCCCTCACCGGGGGCATCGTGGCCTTGTCGCTGCGCGGCATTCCGCTGTCGATATCGGCGGCGGTGGGCTTCATTGCCCTGTCCGGCGTGGCGGTGCTGAATGGGCTGGTGATGATTTCCTATATCCGCTCGCTGCGGGAAGATGGCGCCACGCTGGAACGGGCTATCGTCAACGGTGCGCTGACGCGCTTGCGTCCTGTGCTGATGACGGCGCTGGTGGCGTCGCTCGGCTTTGTGCCGATGGCGCTGGCGACCGGTACCGGCGCGGAAGTCCAGCGCCCCCTGGCGACGGTGGTCATTGGCGGCATCCTCTCGTCCACCGCATTGACGCTGCTGGTGCTGCCGGTGCTGTACCGCCTGCTGCACCGCGAGACCCGGGAAGAGCCCGTCGCCATCATCGCCTAGAGGATTGATCGTTTGCGGCCATGCGCTTGCGGTAGTCGCGCGGAGCGACGCCCAGGGTGCGGTGAAACGCGGTGCGCAGGCGCTCCTCGTTGCCAAAGCCGCAGGAGCGCGCAATGTGCGCCACGCTGCGCGCGGAACTTTGCAGCATGCGCTGCGCTGCTTCGATCCGCAGCTTCTGCACCGCCCGCGCCGGCGTGAGGCCCGTCTTCTGCTTGTAGATGCGGGCGAAATTGCGTGGGCTCATGTGCACCTTCTGCGCCATGATCTCCACCGACAAAGGCGCATACTCAAGATTGTCCTGTATCCAGAGATGCAGATGTGAAAACGGCTCATCGTCTTCCGTCTGCATCTGCATGCGCAACAATTCGCTGACCTGGCTTTGCTCACCGGGACGCCGCACGAACAGCACCAGATCGCGCGCCACCTGCATCGCCACATCACGCCCGCAGTCCTCCTCAACCAGCGCAATGGCCAGGTCGATGCTGGCAGTGCAGCCGGCCGATGTCCACAGGCTGTGCTGGCGCACGAAGATCGCCTCGCGCTCCACCTCAATCAACGGAAACCGTTTCTGCAAAAGATCGCACAGCGCCCAATGCGTGGCCGCCCGTTTGCCATTCAGCAGGCCAGCCTGCGCCAGCAGGAAGGCGCCGCTGCAGATGGCGACCGTCCGCCGGGCATGAAGCGAGGCTTGGCATAACCACTCCGTCAACCGTTCCAGCTGCAAGTGGAAGCGCGGCATGGCAGGCGAACCGGGAACGATGATGGTATCGATCGAATCGAGAGACAGCGTGGAAACGGCAATCGTGGAAAGCTCGATGCCTTCCGCCGTCCGCACAATACCTCCCGCCAGGCTCGCCGTCTGCGACTGGTAAGCCTGGCGATACCGGTCGCGCATGCGCTGGTCCGCCACGCGGAACGCGGACTGTGGCCCGGCCAGGTCGAGCAGCGCCACACCCTCGTAGGCGAGAAATACGATGCGGTGCGGCGCTTCCATGAATTGGGCACGTTCAGTCATCGGACTCACGCGTTCGCCATCAGTTCAAGGGAAGCATAAATGGATGGCTGGAGCTGAGGATGCGGGGTTTGTCATCCGTCACCTCCACCAGATGGCTGAAGCAGGCCGACAGTTCGCGGTTCTTGTCATAGACTGTGCCGCAGCCATCGCGCTGGCCAAGCCGCGGTTTGGCCGGATGCGTCAGAATCAGCAGGGACAGAATCGCTCCCCTGGACAGCGCATATTGCGGCGCGAGCGCGCCCGTCTGCTCCACGATCATCGGCTTGAGGACGGGTTCGGCGCCAATGAGATGGCCCGAGAAATCACGGGAAAGAAAATGTCCCTTTTCGCTCACCTGCTTTCTCATGCACCTGGCGACATCCGATATCGTGGCGCCGGCAACGCAGCAGCTGATCGTGGCATCCAGGCAGCGCTGCGTGTCCTCAAGGAAGCCGGCGTGCCGGGCCGTCACCTCGCCCAGGTATACCGTCCACGTCTGCGTGGCGAAAGCCTTCATGCCGTCATGCACGCCGAACGAGATCTTTAATGTGTCGCCGCGCCTGACCATGCGCTCCTGCCTCGGAACGCCATTCATCACCTCATCGTTCAGGCAGATCGAAATATCGTCCGAAAAATTGAACCGCTCCCTGAAGCAGAGATCCACCTGCTGCCGGCGCGCCTCGCTGCGCACCACATCCGCGATGTCTATCGTGGACATGCCGATCTTCAAAGAATTGATGAGCGTGGAAAATACCGAGCTTTGGCGCTGCGCCAGGCCGGTGATCACCTTGTTCAATTCCCTGGAATTGGCTGGTGTAGCGATGGTCCTGAAAGTTGGCATGTTCGTCGCTATGGCGTTAGCAGAAGCAGGTGCCAATTTTAGGATCCGGATCGCCCGCCCCGGGACCCTCATTCGAGGGTGGCCGCGCCTAGTCGAGCAATCCGCGTTTCAGGGCAATGACGACGGCATGCGTACGGTCGCTTGCATACAGTTTCTGCAGCACATTGCGCAGATAGCTCTTCACCGTCTCTTCCGACAGTCCCAGCGCAGCGCCGATTTCGCGGTTGCCCGCCCCTTGCGCTACCAGCTCAAGCACGTCGATTTCGCGCGGAGTGAGACGCTGCAGCCGGGCGGCCTCCAGGCCTTCCGCCAGGGCCGGATCGATCATCACGCGGCCGCGGTGCACCGAGCGCACCACACTGGCCACATCCTGGCACAGGGCCGTCTTCAGCAGATAGCCCGTCGCTCCCGCCTCGACTGCGCGCTGAACGTGGGCGTCACCCGAATAGGTCGTCAGCGCCAGGATGCGCGCTTGCGGGTCGAACAGGCGGATGCGGCGGATCGCTTCCACGCCGTCGCAATGCGGCATCTGCAGATCCATCAGGGTCACGTCGGGACGGTACGTTTTGTACTGCTCAACTGCCGCGTTGCCGTCCGCCGCTTCGGCCACGACTTCGATATCCTCCGCATCGGCCAGCACGCCCACGATCCCCTTGCGCATCATCGGGTGGTCATCGACAACCAGCACGCGCAGGATGCGGGTTTTATCGTCCGGTATCGTCATACGGACTCTCCCAGCGCGGCCTTGTCCTGCGCCGTAGTCCCGTAGGCAAGGCGCGCCGGCACGGCCAGGCGCCAGGTGGTGCCGCTTGCCCCGGTCGTCAGGCCAAGCTGCCCGCCCAGCTGCTTCGCCCGTTCACGCATGCCGGGAATGCCCCAGTGCCCTGTCCGGCCGGTGACGCTTTCCGACGGGATGCCGGAGCCGTCGTCCACCACCAGCACTTCCAGCTCACGCTCCTCAAAGGCGAGGCGCACCTCGATGTGGCTGGCGTGGGCATGGTGGAAGGCGTTGTTGAGCGCTTCGCGCGTGATTGCATGCAGTTCGTCGTGCACGGCCGCCGGCAACCCACGTGGCGTACCCGCCAGCTTCAGTGCGAACGCATTGCCGTGCTGCTTCGCCAGCCGCTCGCCGTAGGAGCGCAGGATGGCCGCCAGGTCGCTGCGCTGGCCGGTCGGGCCACGCAGCCCGCCCACCTTGTCGCGCCCCTCCTCCAGGACTTCCAGCGCTACCGCCAGGGTTTCTTCCATCATGGCCCTGGTCGGCGCCGTCTCCGGCGTGCGCGACGCGATGCGGCGGAAGCCGAGGAACAGTCCCTGCATCGATTGCAGCAGCGTGTCGTGCAGGTCACGCGCGATGCGTTCGCGTTCGGCCACCCGTTCATCGAAGCGCAGTTGCAGCCGGCCCAGCGCGCGGCGCAGGCGCAGGCGGTAGCCCAGCCAGAGCAGCAGCAGGACAGCCAGCGCGCAGGCGAGCTTGAAGTAAATGGTCTGCATCAGCGTCGGCGCCACCTGCAGATCAAGGGCGACTTCGCGCTCGTCCCACACGCCGTCCTCGTTCATGGCGCGCAGCCGGAAGCGGTAATCGCCCGGCGCCAGGCCGGTGTAGGTGGCGCTGCGTTCGGTGCTGGTCTGCCAGGCCTGATCCACACCATCCAGCCGGTAGCTGAAGACGATGCGCTCCGGCTTGCGCAATGCTGGTGCCGTAAAGTCAAAGCGCAGACGCGTCGTGCCGGCGCGGATCAGCGGCGGCTGCAGCAGCGAATACCCGGTGCTGTCGCCGCTCACGGCCAGCAGCGCCGGCTGCGGCGGCACCGGATTTCGTTCACGCCGGCCCGGATCGAGTTCGACCACGCCGCCGGTTGCGCTCACCCACAGGCGGCCGCCGACGAGATTCAGCGAATTGCGCAGCGGGTCCGAAGAGCCGGGATAGCCGTCCAGCGCATCCAGCAATTCATAACGCAGCGGCGCGCCGTTTTCCACGCTGCGGCGCCAGTCGCCCGCATCGATGCGCAGCAAGCCGGCCGCGCCATTGATCCAGCGGCTGCCATCGGCGGCCACGAAAAAGCCGCTGGCGTTGCGCAGCACGTCGTCGCGTTGCGCATGCAGGCGCTGGAAACGCCCTTTGTGCAACACTGCCACCCCGAGTTCACCGCCGATGACCAGTTCGGGCGTCATCGACACGTGCTGTACCACGCCGATCCCGGCCAGCGCGGCGCGGCCGTATTCGGTGCGGCGGCGGCCGCCCTCGAACAACAGCAGGCGGCCATCGTCCAGCCCCACCCACATCTGGCCGCGGCCTCCCGCTGCGGCAAAAATCAGGGTATCCCGCTCCAGGTCGGCAAGCGGGCGCCAGCCCTGTCCGTCCCAAAGCTGAACCAGGGTGCCCTGCCCCCGCGCGCCATGCACGCCCAGCCAGACCTGCTCGCCGTCGTCGCGTACCCAGGCGCCCCGCTCAGGTTCCGCTGCGCCGCCCGGCAGATCGATATGCGTCTCGACGCCGCCGCGCCGCAGGCTGATGCTGTGCTCCTTGAGCAGCACCAGTCCATTGGGGCCGCTCGACGTGTCGTAATACTTCCCGGGCAAGTCAGTGAAGCGGCGCCGGGCCGGGTCGTAGCGCAAGCCCTGGTGGCTGCGCGCCAGGACCACCCATGCGCTGCCGTCGATATCGGTCGCGATCCGGTAGGAAGGCGTGTTCGACAGCGGCAGCTGCACCGGCCGCAGGGCATTGCGGCGCAGGCGCTCGACGCCGGTCGGCGTGCCGATCCAGATATTGCCCTCCCGGTCTTCCAGTATCAGCTGGGGCGATAGCGAACTCAATTGACCGGGCTGATCGAGCTGGCTCGTGGTGGCTGCAGCTATATCGATGCGGCCGTCCGCATCCGGCGCAGGGGCTGCCGCGAGGCAGACGCCTGTCGGACAGCGCAGCGCCCACAGGTTGCCGGTGCGGTCGAAAATGCCGTAGTAGTTTCCGTGCCGCCGGGCGAATGTTCCCGGCTGCCCGCTGGCCTCGGGCGTTGGCGACGGTATCAGCGAGAAGTGATGTTCGCCGGTCCGCCACAGCCGGCCGTCCGGCGACGTGGTCATCTCGAAAGCATCCGGCGCCTGGCCTTTGCCGGGCGGCGGCATGGCGACTGCGGCAAAACGCCGGGCGTTCCGGTCGTAGCGGAACAGGCGCTGGCCATTGCCGGCCAGGAGCTCTCCGCGGCTGTCCAGCGAGAGCAGCGCCGTGACCTGATCGGGATAGCCCTGGCCGGGGCCCATCTTGGACCAGCGTCCATGCTCCAGGTGCAGCAGGCCGGAAGTGGCGCCCACCCAGACCGATCCGTCGGTATCCCGCAAAACCTGGTAAGTCCAGCGTACCGGGCCGTCCTTGCTTGCCGGCGCGAGATGTTCCAGCCGGCCGTCCGCGCGCAGCACGCTCAGGCCGCCGTGCACGTAACCGATGTACAGGTCGCTGTTGGACTCCGCCCCCAGCGCCCAGATCTGATTCCCCAGCAGCTTCTCGCCGTTGCTGGCGGTCAGCGGGTAGAAACGCACGCCGTCGAAACGATAGACGCCGGTCGGCGTGCCTATCCAGAGCCAGCCATCGGGAGTTTGCGCCATCGAGGTGATGCCGGTCGGCGCACCATCTTTCGCGGTCCAGATGACGTGGTTGTAGTCCTCCAGCGCCGGGCGTGGATCCTGTCCCCATGCGGAATTGGTCAGCATGACACCGGCCAGCGCGCCCAGCAGGCGCAGCTTCCAGGTCGTCACCACTTCCACAGACGGCATTTGCGGCCCTTTTCGCGCATTTTGATTGTTGTTAGTTACACATTTATGAAGATTCTATGATGAAATGGTCCATAGGAAAAGGACCCATTAGAGGGATCGCCGGTGGGCCATGGCATGCACGATTGCAAGTTGAAGTTGGTGAAAATGTGTGATCTTTATGTCAAGGCAAGCTGCTATGCTGAGCTAACGGGCACGCCGGCCCGTACTCTTAGGGGAAACGCACTGTGAAGATGCCCGCCCTGTCCTTGGATAATCTCCGCACGAAAGTAAAGTTCGCCGCCCAGCCTTTGTTGGTATTCTGTGCTGGCATCGTCATCACCTGTTTGTTGGCCCTCACCGTTAATCGACGTGAAGACGCGGAAATGCTGGCGACTTTCAACCGAATTACAGTCACGGTCTCAGCGCACATGGAGGACCGCCTGCGCGCCCATCTTGCAACACTACTCAGCACCAAAGGCCTGTTTGCTGTAAGCGACCGTATCGATCGGCGACAATGGCGCGACTTCCTCCAACCTCAGGAATTGCAACGCAGCTATCCAGGAGTTAAAGCGATTCAGTTTGTGCGCAGTGTACCTGCTGCGAAACTGGCATCCGCCGTCGAATCCGTGCGCAACGACCGTAGCATCCAGGCGGAGGGCTATCCCGATTTCCATGTAAAGCCGCTCATTTCCCGATCAGAACACTATGTCATTGAATATACCGAGCCGATGGAGGGCAATGAGGCGGCGTTCGGGTTTGACGTCGCTTCAAAGCCGCAGCAATTAGAGGCACTGGAACTGGCGCGCGATAGCGGAAAGCCTATCGCCACCGCCAAACTCAAGCTGGAGCAGGACGATACCCAACAGTTGGCCGCGTTCGTGCTTAGTCTGCCGCTTTACCGTACCGCATCCCCTGGCAATACGATAGAGCAGCGCCGCACCGCTCTGATTGGCTTTGCTGCCGCCGTCTATGACATGAACGATTTGATGCGATCTGTGATCCTGCCGCAGTATGCTTCACATCTAAGGATCAGGATCTACGATACCGGTTACGCCCAGAACAACGCTGAACCTCTCAAGGAAACGCTACTGTTCGACAGCAAGGATATCGCTTCGCATTCCGTACCAGCGCTTGAATTGCCGACGCTAACGAACCGCCGCATCGTGACAGTGGGAGAGCGGAGATGGGTATTGCATTTTGTGGCTCTGGAGGGAGAACGCTTTGGCCACGACCGGACCTTTGCAATAAGCATCGTGTGCGCAGGCTTAGTCATCAGCAGCCTGGTAGCGGCTGCCATGGTGGGGCTGGCGCGCATGAAGGCGCTATCGTTCCGCTTGAGCGAGGCCCTGGGAGAGCAGCTATCCATTCTCGATCACGCAACAGTGGGAATTGAATTCCTTAAGAATCGACATGTGCAGAGCTGCAATCGCGGTCTGGAACAAATGCTTGGCTATGCCGCTGGAGAGCTGATCGGGACGTCAACCCGCATCAGATTCTCGTCACAGCAAGCCTGGGAGGAGATGGGTAAAGTCTACGATACGCTGCATGAGGGCCGCACCTGGATCGGCGACGTTGAGTTGCAGCGCAAGGACGGCCAGCTTATTTATTGCCGGCTGCATGCGAAGGAAGTCGATCCTGATCAACCGGAAAGAGGATCAATCTGGGTGTCCTACGATATCACGGCGCAAAAGCGCACCGATGCCGCCCTGCTGGAGGCCAATGCATTCCTCGGTGACAGCCTGGCCCAGATCGAGCGTACCCATCGTGAATTCAGCTTGCTCGACGAATTCTCCAGCTTCCTGCAAGCCTGTCCATCACTGGCGGATGCATTCGCCTGCATCCAGCAGTTCGCGCCACGGCTATTCCCCGATAGCGCGGGTGCACTTTACCTGATGGGGGGCGACAAGTCCTGGCTCGAGCGCCAGGCGTGCTGGGGCGACTCTCCGTTATCTACCGCCCGCTTCCCGACCTCGGACTGTTGGGCAATGCGGCGCGGCCAGACCAATCGTACCGAACCGAACTTGGGCGCCATGTGTTGTCCGCATTTGCAGAGCGAAAATAATTATGCCCCAGCATTCACCATATGTTTGCCATTGATGGCGCAAGCCAGTACCTTCGGCCTGCTTTATCTGGAGCACCGGCAAGAGGAAGGTGATGCGCACGGCGATTTGCGCTATCGTCTTGCCAAAGCCTGGGCAGAAGAGCTTGGCCTGGCGCTGGCTAACCTGCAATTGCGCGATACGCTACGCCAGCAGTCGATCCGCGATCCACTGACCGGTCTGTTCAACCGCCGCTACATGAACGATGTGCTCGAACGGGAGCTGGCACGCGCCACACGCAGCGAGACTGCAGTCGCGCTGGCCGTGGTCGATGTAGATCATTTCAAGCGCATCAACGATAGCTACGGCCATGACACCGGCGACGTCGTCCTCAAAGCAGTAGCTCGCACCATCGCGGAGCAGGTGCGCGAAAGCGATATCGTATGCCGCTTTGGCGGAGAAGAGTTCGTGGTCGTGATGCCGGAGATTACGCTGGACGCCGCACAATTACGCGCCGAGCAGATTCGCCTCGCAATTAGCCGACTCGATTGCCGGCATGGGACACATGTGGTCGGTACAGTGTCCGCGTCGCTCGGTGTTGCGCTCTATCCGCAGGACGGTGTTGATGAAGCTGGGTTGGTGCATGCCGCCGATACGGCCCTATATCGAGCCAAGGAAGGCGGCCGCAATCGCGTGGTGCTAAGCAGTGATCGCATGGAATCTACCGCCGCTGCCTGAGTGCAATTCCCAGACAAGTGCGTGATCAGGCGGGGGCCGCCGGAGTAATCAAGCCGGTCATGGATAGCAGCTTGTGGCTGTGTCAGCATGCACAACGAAATTACCTTGGCGTGCCATAGCTGAAAAGCGCGGCCCCTATCTGTCAAGCCAATGCAGCTTTGCAGCTAAAGGTATGCTTTTAAAGCAGAGCTCGTTTGCTTTCCGTCTTGGAGTCACCTGGAAGCGTGCAGTGCGCCGCGCTGGCGACCGATGCACTATTGGAACCCTGTTCTTCTATGGATTACATACCCTGCACTATGTCCCATGACTAGTACGGGCAGTACATTAAACACTCTTCAAAGAGGGCTGTGACGATGAAAAGTTTAGGCCGTGCAGACTCATGGCCCTGATCTCACGAGTCATGTGATCGATGAAGGCACGGATACGCCGCGGTAATTGACGGCGGCCGATGTGATAAATATATAGAAATCTATCATCAGGAGCATACTGTGCCAGGCAACTTAGCAGTTCCCCAGTTTGCAAATAGAAGCTCGCATGGTATCCAGGTAACTGGCCCACGCCCCCACCGCGGAGTACGGATTGAAGTACCAGCTCGCAGTCATTGAAGCTAAGCGGCGAACTTGGCCTTATCGTTTCCGATGTGCCGTTAAGTCTAATGCGCCAGTCTGCGAGCTGCCCTGAGGCGAATCGATACCCTACGGTACGGTGCTCTGTCAGGGAATCTATTGTTTGCGGTATACCGAAACGGTTTGCATAGTCAGGCGATACGCAGAAATACATCTGCATCGGAACCAATTTCGTGGCCATCAGGGTGCTGTCGTCCAGAATGCCGTGGTGGAAGGCCACGTCGATCCGATTTGATGCAAAATCGGGGGCGCGATCATCAAGCATCAGCTCTAACGTGATGCATGGATAACGGCGCTGGAATTCCTTCAACAGTGGCGCTACCACATTCCGCCCGAATCCACTGGGTGCGCTGATTCTCAAAGTGCCGCCAGGTTCGCTGCTGCGGAGATCTCGCATCTCTTCGACGGAGCGAGCAATTTGCTCCACACCTGGTTGGCACGCGTTGTAGAAAGCCAGGCCCTCATTGGTCAAGGCGGTGGTACGCGTGTTTCGAATGAAGAGGCGAGTGTTAAGTTGTTCTTCGAGTCTTTGTATGCTGCGGCTAACTGCGGAGCGGCCGACTCCCAGTTTTTCTGCTGCGGCACTGAAGCTGCGTTCTTGGGCTGTGGTGATGAACGCAATAACACCTGAATATGTTGTGGAATAGCTTGTCGAAAGCGGATCCCGCTTGCCAGAGCCATTGTGCTCATTGAGTTCTTGCGATAGTTCTGCGAATTTCATTGATGTCCCAAATCGAGGGTGGTGTCAACAAACTAATAGTTCGGGCCTGGCCACCGGTGACGATGGATTGCATTACTCGGATTTGTCTGACGGGTGGTGCAAGCAATATTCAATTGCCGGGCACGAGATAGTCGTAGCCGTGCACCGAATGTACGCAAGGGGTTTTCTTTCGTACCGAGGTATGCACGAGAATGCATCGTGGCTTCACACGTAGATGCGGCAATGTTCCATTTACGCCCCCCAGAGAACACGCAATGAGCACTAGGCAAAATTACCAGGGTCATCGGTGAAGCGTCCCTACTGTTGCCTGGCCGGTAACTGGCTGGGGTCGGGCAAGCTATGATTTCATGCATGCTCAGGCTGCCGTCACCATCGACGTCCAGTGCTGCATAAAGCTTTAACACTGCAACCTCTGGCACATTGCCGCCTATCTGGGCGTGCAATTCGGAACGGCTAATCAATTGATCCCCATCGCTGTCTACCGAGTGGGCAATCTGATCTTTACAATCCTGACTGTAGGAGCTTTGCTTCAGCGTTAGGCCTTTTGCCGAAAAGTCGGCAATGGCCTGTGCGTTTCAACTACGGTTAGTGGCCATCGCGCTATTCTCCGAGGCAGAATTTGCGCGTGCCAGCTCAATTTCCAATGAGCCGTATCCCCGTTTTTCCATTGCGATTCGCGCGGAGTGCGTGCGTCAGCACGCAAAAGATGTACTGGGGAGATTGACCATTGGGAAACAATGGAGCGGTGTCAGACGGCCGTAATTGTCATTTGTGTGTACCACTCTTGTAAAAGTCCATTATGGGATTTTTTCACTAAGCCAAATTTTCGGACACGCACGGCCATCCCTTTCGCCGTTCTTGACGAGATGCATGACAGCCAGGTAGTGCCGTCGATGTCGCTCTCAGTAGTCCGTCCGGTATTCATCTGAAGTGAGCGCAGTGGATCGCCGACGCAAAAAAAAAGGCCTGACACGAATGTCAGGCCAAATCCATTAGTGGGAAATGGAGGAGCGATGCTATGGGTATTGGTTCAGCTAACCTGCAGCCTTGAACCCTACTTGCGGGTCATGAGGCTCCACACCGGCATTGGGAACTTACACACATCTCTGGCGCAGCATTAGTATGCCCAGTTCGAAGGTACATACTTATAGCCCTTTCCATCGACTGCCACGCGGCCGAGCGCTGGGAAGGAGAGATGGCTAGCCAGGAACAGTTCACCGGTCTCCGCTGCTTCTTTCAGCAGACCCACCCGAACGCGAGTTGCGTCTTCAGGTTCGTGGTCGAAGGCATTCTGCCATTCAGGGCATTCGATACCCACGGGCACCAAGGCATCACCAGCAAAGGTCATACGCTCGCCGCGGGAAGAGATACGGACGATACTGTGGCCAGGCGTGTGCCCACCAGTGTGAATTACTTCGACGCCAGGCGCCACCTGATACGCCTTGGTGAACGCTCGCAAATCGCTGCCGTACGCATCCAGGAACTTCTGCGAGCTCGAGCGGATGATGTCCTGCAGTCCGCCGAAAGTGTTCTTGGAGAAGTCCGGCGATTTGAAGAACTCCACATCGATTGCCGATGCGTGGATTCGCAGGTCCGGACGCATTTGGCTTCGCAGGCGCTCGTCCAGCAAGCCGCCGATATGGTCCATATGTAGATGCGTCGCGATGACATCAGTAATCGAACCTGGATCTACGCCAGCTGCCTTCAGTCTCAGGGCCAGCCAACCGGTGCGCGTAGATTGCGGCATCTCCGAGCCAGTGCCGGCATCGATCAGGATCGTACGGCCACCTGTGCGGACGACGACGACGTTCAAGCCCCAGTCGATTACGGGAGGCAGAAATCGGCTTCGCAGCACCTCATCTCGTTCAGCTGGATCAACGTTGATACCCAAGATGTCGGCAGGTACTGGTATCGCCCCATCGCTAATTACCATTACCTCGATCTCACCGACGTGCGTCACATAACGTGACGGAACTACGTCGTGATCAGGGTAATTTGGTCCGTGACATAAACACATGTGAACTCCTGTTTCAGATAAAACTTCAATACCGGCGTTCCTGGCACCACGAGATTCCAATTCGCCGAGCCGTTCGAAACTCATGAGAAGAAGTTTAAGAGGAGCGTATGCCGGCCGGTAGGCACGAAAAAGTAGATTCAGCGGTGCTTCAACAGGAACAATGCCGCATTGCGGGAAGGGCAACTGCAACCCGCTGTGCCATTCGCGCCGCGTTCCGGAATTGGTGAATTGCGTGAAGCAAACTGCGGCCTGACACGGTGCTATTGCACTGCTTCCCGCGCCCTTAGAATTTCCCTCACCTCGCACCAGACTGATGCCAATGAAAAGACATAGCACCCTTGGGCCATTTAACCGGCGTCCAACTCAGATACAACGCAATGATCAGTGCTCCAGGACCTACGCCGGCACGCGTTCACAAGATTCGAAGCGCCCCAATTTCGTGATTGACGACAATGGGCGGTATGCGATCAGTTCGCGGGAAAACCGTGCTCTGTTCGCCGACTGTGACCCTGATGTGAGAGTCCTGTGCGCGTCGCTGGCCAGCGCCCGTTGTGAGGCGGCGACACCGCGCAGTAACTGTTCAGCAGCACGAGGAATGCCCCGGCACGTTGGTCGTCAACATGGCGATCAAACCCGGCTGGCGCACGTGTCTTCGCGCAAGGTAAAGAACCTGACACCCTAAGTGCAGCTTAAGCACGCAGGCACAAAATCCAATCATCCATAGCAGATTAAAAAACATTTCAATGCAACTCGTTACAAGAACCAATTCGGCCCTGACTCACGCAACCGCTTGTGGTGGTCTACTGGAGTCCGGCGGTGTGGCAGAGGCTGTACGCTACTGCCTGGCCCAAGGAATCGAGCCACCGATTCCTGCATGCACAAGAAGCGATCCCCAGCACGCACGCTACCTGGAAATCGCAGAGTCAACGTTATCCCAATACGGCTGGTGGCAGAAACGCCTGAAAATACGCCATGCCCGCTTGGCTACCTCGCGCCGGTAAGACAAGCTCGCCTGCATGTTGCTCTTTTTGCGACTGCTGCAAAAATCCGCAGAGTTCTCACGAGAGTTGTCGTGTGCGGTACGACATCACTAACCTCAGCTGCGTTGGAGGTTGCCGCCGACGTTGATGCTTGCGTACGTCCACATGTCTAAGGCCAGGTTGGCGATCAATAGGGGGAATCGACGAAGGGCGACGACTTGCCGCTTTCGGCACGCAGCCTACTGCAGGTCTGGCCGGTGCGGAATTCAATTTTTGAAAGCGCCGCCAGCATTGTAGCGGGCGCGGAACCACCAGGTTCTTCACCACGCGCCGGCGCTGCAGTTATGTCACGAGGTAGTGCGTGTTGATCCGCACATTATGCGGTCCTTGCCAGTAGCTCACGCGTCATCGTAGTGAGCGCGGAATTCCCTATAGGTGGGCATTATTTTTCACGTTTATGCCGGCAAAGAACGGCACTGCATTATTTGTGATGGGAGGGGGAAGGTCTCCATAAAAGCCCCCAGAAATGCTTTGCTCTCTACACCAGCGCTTACCTTCATCCGTCAGGGCGTCATACCAAGCTGGGGCGAAATGACAATTTTCCGTTACCTGCAAAATATACGAAGCCAGCACAGCGGGCAGCGCATCACGCTCAATTTCACCGAGAGCTGCTGCAAAGGGCGCGCAGCTAACATCACTATCTAACAGCCAACAAAGCAAGAAGTATGACTTTCCATCAGCTGCGAAGGAAGAAAAAGAAAGCGCATCCGGCGTCTCATTTCCCCATCCTAAACGCTGAACCTCGCGGCCGAAAAAATCCACCTCAGGGAAAACGCCACTGGCGCATTGGATTGGGAAGACATTATCAAACTCGATTAGCACTCTCTGTAATGACCCAGTGAATTCCTGCTCAGGTGATAATAGAGAGAGGAAATCACATGAGCATGGTTATGGAAGAGGAAGTCAAACGCTGGACAGCTAAGCGCAAAGCAGCGCTGGTCACCGAGATCATT